>Ga0183095_10107_pt1 | contig 478840 bp, 394 predicted proteins | sample BioMet4_FD_130346 | JGI IMG/M metagenome (GOLD analysis project Ga0183095, IMG submission 130346) | Microbial communities from bioreactor (seeded with sewage sludge) at LBNL, California, USA - Biofuel metagenome 4 (v2) (version 3) | ecosystem: Engineered > Bioreactor > Anaerobic > Unclassified ...
CCCAATCCGCGTATATCAGAGTGGCCAAGGCCGTGGACTGATACGTCTGAAGCCTCTTCAGGATGTGCTCAGTTACAAAAATGATTTCCTGTTAATTTGCTCTTGACAGGAGGCCATTACATATCAGCGTTTCGTCATATCGATCTGATACGTATAGAGGGCCGCCGTCTGGCCGGTGATGCTGCTGTCGCCCGTCCGGCTTGTTCCGTACAGGAGCGTGGGAACGATGGAATTCGTATCCGCCCCGACCTGAAGGTTCCGGTTTGCCATTGCCGTGTATTTGACATAAATGTGGCTTTCCTGCGTCACGGCATTCAGCTTGGCAAGTCCTGCTGCCGTCAGGGCGACCTCGACCGTATTATTTCCGGACGTGGGAGTCGTCAGTTCATAATCGGTATCCTTGATCAGGGTTGACGCGGTCGGCGCCTGAGTTCCGTAGGAAACGGTCAGATTCGAAGAATATGTCATTCCGCTGCTCATCTCATTGGAAATGATGTATTTCCGGTTGGTCACGGTACCGCTTTCACTGCTGAGGACCGGCACATCCGACGTGACAAGAAACTTGACCTGGCTGCCGATCTGTACATCAGCTTTGGACGACAGGGAAGTCTCATCCGCACTCAGGATTTCCGTCCTGATTCCGACAGACTGGCTCTTCGGATATACGGAGATGTCGTACTGCCACAGGGAACCCGGCTCATACGTCACCCCATTGTAATCCGTGCTTACCAGGTTCGGCATCGGCAAAGATGCGATAAAGGGCGAGCTGGGTATTGAGGCAGCGGACGCATTCGTCTCTGCCACCAGATAAAGCCCGAGAGGCAGCTCCTGAAGGGTCGTCACGCCGCTGGCATTGGTCTCCGGCATCGCCTTCCCGTTCTGACGAATCATGGTGCGGACACTCTGTTCATCCGCCGTATTCAGAGAACGGAGAGCGGCCTTGATTTCATCCGGGTAATAGCAGATTTTTCCGTCTATGGTGACGGTATTCAGGTTCAGCTGTGCCGCATTGGCCTTTGCAAGAAAGAATTCATTGACGGAAGTCGCATAAAGAGAAGAACTGTTCTGAGATCCTTTCTGTTCCAGATCTGAAAGCCTGATGTAATAGAAGATGCTTCCTGCCACCGGGGTCGAACCGGATGGGACCGCCTGATGATCGGTACCCGTTCCGTCCGTCGAGGTGCCGCTGTTGTTGATATATTTATGAATCGTGATGGATCCTTTTTTGGTCGTATCAAAAACCGATACGGAATACTCCGGCGATACCGGAGACGCAAATACCGAAGCCGTCATGGATGAGACAGCCAGAACCGCGGCAAAGCATGCGGCCGTGATCTTTCTGCTGAACTTTTTCATACAATCCTCCTGTTGGTCTGCACCGTGCAGATAGTTTACATAATATTTCCGTTCTTTGATTCTTTCCCCGAATTTCTTTTTCCGGACAGCCGTTCCGCGATGTTTATTTCAGCCTTCATCAGACGGGAGGGGGCTGCTCCTTTTGCGAGCTTCGTTCCGTCCGCCGCCTCTGTCGCTGAAGAATACGGCATCTGCCATGCAGGGCAGTGCCATGCCGCCGAAGGCAGACCTGACCGGTGCTGCTGCCTTCGCCTGATATGTTTCTTGTTTGGGATCATCATCCGCCGGAACCGGCGGTCTTCGGAAAAAGATGAATTTGGTGTAACATGAAAATTCCCGGAGCGCAAGCGCTTCGGGAACATGTCATAAAATCATTTGATGAATCAATAAGAAAGTGACAGGATTTATTTCAGGAAATCTTTTCAGACAGGATTTCCGCAAATTCTTCCAGCCCTTTTCTGTCGGCTTCGCTGAATCTTCCTTTCTTCCGGCTTTCCAGATAAAGGACAGCGGCATGCCTTTTTCCGTACCGAAACGGCACGGCCGCCGCAGACTCCGTCTCATCCTCCTCAATCACGTAATCGGAAAGGATCCGGACGTCCGGAATAAGCTGTGTCTTCATTTCCCCTGCCGCTTTGCCCGCGATGCCGACGCCTGCCGGGCAGAGGCTGTTATGCATCTCTCCCTGATAAGGTCCGATCAGAAGGTTCTTCCCCGACCTGCGGTAAAAACCCGCCCAGGAAATATCCGGCAGGCTTTCCATCAGGAGCGCCGCCGCATGGGACATCTGCGTTACCGGATCTTTGACGCCCTGCGCATCCGGGATGGACAGCTGCCCGAGAATCCCGCTGTAAGAACCGAAATCCTGTTTCATTTTCCGTCCTCCGATTGCTGACAAAAAAAGAAAGGCCCCGCAGGGCCTTTCTCCTCAGAACAGGGCAACTACCGCCCCGTCATATGTCTTGTCGATGTAATTGCGTACCTCGTCGCTCTGGAGTGCCGCGACAAGGGCTTTGATCCTTTCCGAATTCTCATCGCCTTTTCTCACGGCAACGATATTGCCGTAGGTCTTGGCTCCGATGGAATTCGCATCCTCCGTGGCCAGAGCATCCTTCTTGACGGAAAGCCCCGCTTGAATGGCGTAGTTGCCGTTGATGACGGCCAGGTCCAGATCCTGAAGGGATCTAGGAAGCTGCGCTGCTTCAATCTCGGTAATGTTCAGGTTCTTCGGATTTTCCTCAATATCGTTCTTCGTCGCGTTGATGCCGGCATCTGCCTTCAGTTTGATCAGTCCCTGTGCTTCCAGAAGCAGCAGAGCCCTTGCCTCGTTCGTCGCATCATTCGGGACGCCGATGGATGCTCCGTCCTGAAGGGCATCGAGAGATTTTGTCTTGCCGGCATAAATGCCGAATGGCTCATAATGGATGGTTCCGGCCGAAACCAGATCCGTTCCGTTTTCCTTATTGTACTGATCCAGGTACGGCTGATGCTGGAAATAATTCGCATCCAGGGAGCCTGATGAAAGCGCTACATTCGGCTGGACGTAATCCGTAAACTCGGTAACCTGAAGCGTATAGCCTTCTTTTGCAAGAACCTCCTTGGCTACTGCCAGGATCTCCGCATGAGGGCTCGGGCTGGCCCCGACGATGATGACCTTGTCTTCTTCATTGCCTGCAGTCGGCGACTCCGAGGTTCCCGATGCTGCCGCTGAAACTGCTGTGGAAGCAGCTGTGGAAGCTGCCGTGGAAGCTGCCGATGATGATGCTGCCGAACTTCCTCCGCATCCGGAAAGGATGCCGGTGACTGCCAGAACGCCTGCGAGTGCCGCTATTAAATTCTTCTTCATTTTTCATTTCCTCCTGTTGGTTGATTTCCGGTTGCCGGTTACAGTGCATACAAGGTGCACATTCGCCCGAACCGGAAATTCTGCCGGAGGAGCTCCTCAAAATGATGGGTCATCGGTCCGCTCTCCATTTCCTAGTATTTAAGTATGTTTGTAGCATTTTAACCCATATGAGGCAGATTGTCAAGCAGGAAATAAATCTGACGCTGCATCTTTCAGCGGATTCTCTTATCCGTCCCCTTGGACCAGCGGTTTCCGATCTCCTGGATGATCTGCGTGATGATGACCAGAATGACAACCGTGATCAGCATGACATCAACCTGATAACGGTAATATCCGTAACGGATCGCGATGTCGCCCAGGCCTCCGCCGCCGACAAATCCGGACATCGTTGAATAGCCCAGGATCGTCGTCATGACCAGTGCGCCGCCGAGCAGAAGCGAAGGCTTTGTTTCCGGAAGCATGACCTTCCAGATGATCTGCCAGGTGGAAGCGCCCATGGATTTTGCCGCTTCCACGACACCCGCATCCAGTTCGGACAGGGAAGATTCCACGACACGCGCAATGTACGGTGCAGCCGCAATGACAAGCGGCGGCACGACGGCCTTGGCACCGAGCGTCGTTCCGATCAGGACCCGCGTAAACGGCAGGACCATGATCAGCAGGATGATGAACGGAATGGACCGGAAAATGTTGACGATGACTCCGAGGACAGCCTGCACCCACGGGATCGGGTGAATGCCGCCTTTTTTGGTGACGACCAGAAGGACTCCCATCGGCAGTCCAATCAGATACGCAATCAGCGTTGAAAGGACAACCATATAAAGAGTCTCCCCGATGCCGACAAAGATCATCTGCACGGTCGCTGCATCAATGTTCATAATCGGTCACCTCCTCGTACTTGATTCTGGAAATATCGAGATAACGGAAAATCTCACTCTGCTGCTCTTCATTTTCCGGCAGCTGAATGACCATCTGCCCCATCGCGACCCCGTTCACATCCCTCGTCTGCGCATACATGATGTTGACCGGCGCCTTCGCCGCCAGAGTGATGTTCGAGATGATCGGTTCCTGGGACTGCCTTCCGTCAAAGGTGATCCGGTAGTATTTTCCTTCGGTGAATTTCGTTTCGCGCATGGCATCGCCCAGAATCAGCTTCTGTCCGATCCGGGTCTTGGGAGCCATGAAAATATCGGCTACCTTTCCGCTCTCGGCGATCTTCCCTTCATCGATGATGGCTACGCTTTCACAGATCTGCTGGATGACTTCCATCTCATGGGTGATCACGACGATCGTGATTCCCATGTCCCGGTTCAGCTTCTTCAGAAGATCCAGGATCGACTTTGTCGTGTTCGGGTCGAGCGCCGACGTCGCTTCATCGCAGAGCAGTACCTTCGGATTGGTTGCCAGCGCACGCGCAATGGCCACCCTCTGCTTCTGTCCGCCTGAGAGCTGGGATGGGAAGGAATTCTCCCTGTCTGAAAGATCGACGATTGCCAGAAGCTCTTTCGCTCTTTTTACGGCATCCGCCTTCTTCATTCCCTGTATTTCCAGCGGGAACGTCACGTTGCGGATGGCATTTCTCTGCTCCAGCAGCTGGAACTGCTGAAAGATCATGCCCATCTGCTGTCTCACGCCCCTGAGTTCCCTTTCAGACAGGCTGTTCAGTTCTTTCCCGTCAAAGGTGATCTTCCCCTGCGTCGGCTTTTCCAGGTAATTGATGCACCGCACCAGCGTGCTCTTACCGGCGCCGGACAGCCCGATGATGCCGAAGATTTCACCCGGCATGATTTCAATATTGATATCCTTGAGCGCTTCGACGCTCTGCTTGGTCCCCACGAATTCTTTCTTCAGATGTTCGATTCTGATGATTGGTTCCATTTCCCGTCCTCTTTGAAATCTTCTTATTCTTCATCCAGCGGAACGTTGAGTTCCTCTGTGCCCGGAAGCACGAAGCGTCCGTTCTCCAGGATGGAAATCTCGCTGCCGTCTTTGCGAACCGCACGGATGGATCCCAGTTCATCATAGGGAATCGTAATATCCGTATGGCAGTTGAAATAGGCTTTTGAAAGATCTGTTTTCCGGTTCAGCGACACTTCGTTGTCCCGGGCAATAATTTCCTTTCCATCCGGATTGAAGACCGCCGTATCCTCGCGCCAGCTGTAGCAGGTATCCCCCATTGCGAAATGAGGTCCGGTCTTCTCGGCAATCAGGATCGGCATTCTTTCTTCGATACCGTATTTCCTCGCCATGACGTAAGCCGTCGTGTTCGTCCCGATGGCAAATTCCCCGATCGGAAGCGTTTTGTGATGGAACAGGATGTTCTCCTCGATATAGGCGCGGTTCTTCTTTTCCTCTTCAAAATTCCCGCAGCTGTAATCCTCGATCATCCCGTCCTTCAGACGGATTTCAAGGTCACGGTAATCCAGGCCTTCCAGGAAAACCCTCGTCACATGGAGGATGCCGTTCGTCCCGGCAAGCTTCGGTGATGTGAAGACCTCCCCGACCGGAATGTTCACATCCGCAACGCAGTTCTCGAATTTCGTCTGCTTCTTCGGATTCCTGACCGCCTGCAGGGCAACGGTCAGATCCGTGCGGTTTTTCCCTCTTCCCAGGATGTGCACGGATTCGCCTTCATCAAGGGCATCGATGATCTTCTGCTGCATCCGTCCGTACTTCGCGGAATCCAGCGTATTGATTTTCACGGTTTCGGCAAAGATATCGGTAAAATCCTTCCCGATTGCCGGAACCGGAAGGTCCATGATCGTAAAGGTATGGCGGTCGCCGCTCTGGTAGCGGTCGGTGATCTGTCCCGTTTCATTTGTTAGGTTTACATAATATTTCTGCTGCTGATCCGTAAACTCCGGCGTCCCGCTGCAGGGCTTCGGCGAAAACGGAACATCGCCGTAGCTTTCCAGACAGATGGGTCCCGAGCAGACTTCCGCTGCCGCCTTCCTTTTTTCATAGGCATTGCGCACGGCGCGCAGCCTCCTGGAGACATAGTCCTCATCCAGGATCAGGGCAAGGTCGTTCCGGTGGTCGTAGTCGAACTGCCGGTTCGGAATGGCACCGAAATAGCCGATGCGCAGGGCCTGTCTCTTTTCCGTCAGACGGTAGGCGCAGCGGCCGATGGCCGGTTCAAAGCCTTTTTTCCTCATGGCCAGGATTACCGCGCGGATGATGCGCTCAAAGCCGAGTTCGAAGCGGATGCTGTACGTCTTCATTTCCTGAAGCAGCTTCCTGTCCAGGAAGCCGGCGCAGTACCCTTCCGCCATGACGCCGGCCAGCTCATCGATCTGCTCCTGAGGAAGCGTGCCGATGTACGCCGCCGTCTTTCTGGTTTCCTCCGTAACGTATTCTCCGAACCGCTCCAGGTAGGAAAGGTCGGAGAAATCAGCTGTCAGGATTATGTTCTTTGCAAAATCATTTTCCGGATTGACCCGCTCGTCGATTCTCTCGGCCGTAAACTCATCGAGGTAATCCTCTGCATAGGAAATAAGGATGCCTGACGCTGTCCGGACGGACGGCAGCTCCTCCTCCGAAAAAGCACCGTAGTACTCGAGGAAGAGTTCCAGAAGGATTGTCGTTCCTTCTTCCTTCTGCTCGAAAATGCAGGGGATGATGCCGTACAGTTCGGCCAGGAGCGCCGAAAGGATCTGGCCGTAGCCGTCTCCCAGCTTCTTGACCGCATAGCCGGGATTGCCGTAGGACTTATCATAGTTCTCCGGCAGGATATCCCGGTAGAGGTTCCGGTTTCCTTCTCCGTTTTCTCCCTTCAGGCAGCGGATCAGGAAATCTGCCGTCTTCAGGAAAAAGTCCCGGAACGGTTCCGGGACGCACTTCTCCTGCGGTATTTCAAATATTCTGTCTCTTGCCAGCTCGTACCGTTCACTCATCTTTGATATTACCGCTTTCAACATTTTTACGGATCAGTTCGTGCACCAGTTTCCCGAGTTCGCTGCAGTTCTCGCCGCTGATCCGATTGCGTTCTTCGACCCAGCTTTTTTTGACGCCGTGTTCCTTCCAGGACTTTCCGTCCGCCGCATCCGTCAGCAGGATGGGCTGGAGACGGTCCAGCGTGTTGACGAATTTTGCCTCCGGCGTCTTTCTTGCCTCGAACTCATTCCAGAGCGCCCGGAGCTCACTTCCCTGGTCGTCGGGCAGCATCCCGAAAATGCGGTCGGCTGCTTTCCTTTCCCGCTCTTCCTTGGTTTTGGCTCCCTCCGGATCGTACGCGTAGGTATCGCCGGCATCGATTTCCACCATGTCGTGGACAAGACCCATCATCATGGCTTTTTCCCGGTCGACTTTCTCCTCGCAGTATTCCGCAAGCAGATAGGCCATGACGGCAAGATGGAAGGAATGCTCCGCGTCGTTTTCACGCCGGGTGCCGTCTGCCAGATACGTCTGGCGCTGAATTTCCTTCATCCTGTCTATTTCCAGAAGAAAGGACATCTGCCTTTTCATTCTCTCATCCATCAGCGAATCCCCGCTAAGAAAAGCGTCAGCCAGCAGACCATGATGACTCCGCATGCAATCGATCCGATGATGGAAAGCACAGGGGAGACATCCTTTTCCCGAAAGGACTTCATGCCGACGATAAAGCCGTAAACCGAAAACAGGATGGCGATCAGAGCCAGGCCCCCCACTTCGGTTCCGGCTTTTCCGCCCTGTGCAAAGGAAACGATCACCGCCGCCGCAAACAGCGCCGCCGATGCCAGTGCCAGGAAGGAAGCCGTCCTTCCGCCTTTTGACTGTTCTCTTTTCTCGAATTTGTATTTCTGACTCTTTGCCATTTCTATTCTCTTGCGCCGTACTGTTCGTAATAATCGTTGATCGCGCTCTTCAGCTGATCGTCGATGACGATCTTTCCATGATAGTCCTTATTATAAAGATGGTCAACGACATCTCTCATCGTCACGATGGAAGCCGTTTTCATGCCGTATTCCTCGCGGATTTCGGCAAGAGCGCTTTTCTCCCCCTGTCCTCTTTCCATCCGGTCGACCGAAACGACAAGGCCGAGCAGCCGGATATCCGCCTGCTCCTTCAGAAGCGGAACGGTTTCCTTGATGGAAGTGCCGGCCGTGGTCACGTCTTCAATGATGACGATCCTGTCGCCGTCCTTGACCGGACTGCCGAGAAGGATTCCCTTGTCCCCGTGGTCCTTGATTTCTTTCCGGTTCGAGCAGTAGCGGACATCTCTTCCGTAGGCTTCCGAAATGGCCATGGATGCCGCCACCGAAAGCGGAATGCCCTTATAGGCCGGTCCGAACAGGATGTCAAAATCCAGTCCGAAATTCTGCTCGATGGCCTTCGCATAATACTGTCCCAGGCGGCGCAGCTGCTCCCCTGTCCGGTAATATCCGGTATTGATGAAGAACGGAGTCTTCCGTCCGCTCTTCGTGACGAAGTCTCCGAAGCGGAGGACTCCGCAGTCGACCATGAATTCAATAAACTCTTCTTTATAAGCTTCCATTTTTGCGTCCTTTCCGATTGGTTTACATAACTTGTTTCCGCGGATTACCGGACCGCCCCGATCAGTTCCTTTACATCGGCCGTTCCGGTTTCCTCCAGATACTTTTCGATGCCTTCCGCAATGCGGACTGTGCACGCCGGATCACAGAAATTCGCGGTCCCGACTGCCACAGCCGATGCCCCGGCAAGCAGGAATTCGATGGCATCCTCTGCCGAGGAAATGCCGCCCATTCCGATGACAGGAATTCTGACTGCCTGCGCTGCCTGGTAAACCATGCGGAGCGCGACCGGCATGACGGCCGGACCGGAAAGGCCTCCGGTTTTGTTGGCCAGCATAAAGGACTTCCGGCGGATGTCAATCCTCATACCCATCAGCGTATTGATGAGGGAGACGGCATCCGCTCCGCCCTCTTCCGCTGCCCTTGCCATTTCCGAAATATCCGTCACATTCGGCGAAAGCTTCATGATGACCGGCTGCCTGGCATGCGCCTTGACCGCCCCGGTGATCCGGCTGACGGCCTTCGGATCCGTGCCGAAGGCAATCCCGCCTTCTTTGACATTCGGGCAGGAAATGTTGATTTCCATCATGTCGATGTCCGTGTCCGCAAGCCGGTCGACGACTTCCAGGTATTCTTCTTCGGAATGTCCGCAGACATTCACGATGACTTTCGTATCGTATTGTTTCAGAAACGGCAGGTCCCGCTGCAGAAAGACATCAATGCCCGGATTCTCCAGGCCGATGGCGTTCAGCATGCCGGAAGACGTTTCGCAGATGCGGGGCGCAGCGTTCCCGGCCCAGGGTACATTTGCCACCCCTTTGGTCACGACCGCCCCGAGCCTGTTCAGATCAACGAACTCAGAATATTCCTGACCCGAGCCGAACGTGCCTGAGCACGTCATGACCGGGTTCTTCAGCACAACGTCTGCAATCTCCACCGTCATCGAAGGCTTTGTCATAAAATGACCTCCTCTGCCCTGAAGACGGGTCCGTCCTTGCAGATTCTTGTATTGTGCACATGCGAATGTCCGTCGATGTCCTTCGTTTCACAGACGCAGCCGAGGCAGGCGCCGATTCCGCAGGCCATTTTCTCTTCCATTGAAATCCAGCATTCAATTCCTTCTGCTTCCGAATATTCCTTCAGGGCACGCAGCATCGGCTTCGGGCCGCAGGCAAACAGGATGTCCGGATGCAGGCCGTTCTCCCGTATGGCATCGAGAACGGTGCCTTTCGATCCGAGACTTCCGTCCTCTGTCGCCGTAAATGTCCTGCAGGCTTTTTCAAGGTCAGGCAGAAGATACGTCTCCGAACGGTATCCTGCCGCCAGAAGGATTTCGGAAGGCTGTTCTTCTTTTTCAAGACGCCGGAAACCCTCTGCGCAGCTGAGCATCGGCGGGATGCCGATTCCTCCGCCGGCCAGCAGCACGCTCTTTCCCGTACATGCCTGCAGCGGAAATCCGTTCCCGAGAGGTCCCATCACCGTAACGGAATCTCCTGAAGACAGATGCGAAAACTCCTCCGTCCCTTTTCCGGCAATCCGGTAGACAAGACGGATGGCATGGTCCGATGTTTCGCAGACGGAAATCGGCCTGGGAAGCAGGCGGCTTCCGTCTTTCGAGAAAAGGGATACGAACTGTCCCGGCAGGGTCTCCCCTGCAAAGGAAACAGACAGCTGCAGGCTGAAAATGCCTGCGGCGATTTCTTCCTGTGAAATAACTCCTGCGCTTTCCCTGACTTTCATCCGATTGAATTCTCCAGTGCCTGTGAAAGATCTTTCTTCATGGCCAGCACGGATGCGCGTGCAGCCTCCGCATAATCCATGCCTTTATAAGCTTCATTTTTCCAGGCGGCAATGATGCCTCTCGAAGAATTGACGATGGCTCCGAGACCGTCCTCATTGAAGAACCCGGCAAGATCGCTGCCTTTTCCGCCCTGGGCCCCGTAACCGGGAACCAGGATGAAAGACTTCGGCATGATCCTGCGGAGTTTCTTCCCCATTTCCGGATAGGTGGCTCCGACAACCGCGCCGATATTCGAATAATCGCCGTCCATCGATTCGGAAGCCCATTCGCTGACTTTCTCCCCGACCAGCTCATACAGCGGAGTCCCGCCGATTTCCCGGTCCTGGAATTCCCCGCTGGACGGATTCGATGTCTTGACGAGCACGAAGATGCCGCGGTCATTTTCATTGCAGACTTTCACGAACGGTTCAACGCCGTCCGAACCGAGATAAGGATTCACGGTCGCGAAGTCTTCCCCGAACGGCTCAAAGGACTTTCCGCCGATTTCAATCTTTCCGAGATGCGCCGTCGCATAGGCTGCCGAAGTGGAGCCGATATCGCCTCTCTTTACATCGCCGATGACAAGCAGTCCCTTCTGATGACAGTATTCAACGGTCTTCCGGAAAGCCAGAAGTCCGGGTATGCCGAACTGTTCGTACATGGCGATCTGCGGTTTGACCGCCGGAACCAGACCGCAGACGGCATCGACAATGCCTCTGTTGAAGCGGAGGACCGCTTCGGCCGCTCCTTCCGGAGTTTCCCCGCAGTCCGCAAAAGCACTTTTCAGGATATCTTCCGGAATATAGGAAAGCATCGGATCCAGCCCGACGACAATCGGTGCCTGCGTCTCTTCGATTTTCTGTATCAGCCTGCTGATCATTTCAAGTCCTCCCAGACAATTTTTCCGCCCGCTGCCGTAAGGACCGGCTTTCCGTAAACGGTCCGCCCGCCGAACGGCGTATTTCTTCCTTTGGAAAGGAATTTCCGCGGGTTGATTTTATAGGATTTCGAAAAATCGAACACGGCGATGTCCGCCGGCATCCCCTCCTCAAGGGTTCCTGCCTCAATGCCGAGCACCCGGGCGGGGTTCCTGCTCATCTTCTCCGCCATCTGCATCAGCGTCAGAATTCCGGGCTTCACGAGCTCCGTGTAGGTAATCGCCGCCGAAGTCTCCAGCCCGACAATACCGAACGGGGCTTCCAGGAAGGAACGGTTCTTCTCATCTTCCGCATGCGGGGCATGATCCGTGCTGATGCAGCTGATCGTGCCGTCCGCGAGAGCTTCCCGTAAAGCCTCGACATCTTCCTTCGTACGCAGGGGCGGATTCATTTTATAATTCGTGTCGTCCGCCTTTACGTCATCCGAAGTCAGCGTGAAATGATGCGGACAGACTTCAGCCGATACATTGGCTCCCATTTTCCTCGCCATGCGGATAATCTCCGCCAATCCCTTCGTCGAGCAGTGGCACAGGTGCAGCGCGCAGCCTGTTTCCGCCGCCAGGACGCAGTCTCTTGCGGCAATGACGTCTTCGACGGCATTGGAAATGCCGGGAAGTCCCAGCCGTGCTGCATTTTCATCCTCGTTGACGACACCGCCGAGAACCATCGTGCGGTCCTCGCAGTGTTCCGCGATCAGGACGCCCAGCCGCTTTGCTTCCTTCATGGCCCTGCGCAGAAGTTCCGCGTTCATGACCGACTTTCCGTCTTCGGAAAATGCCCGCACTCCGCCCTTCGCCATCGCTTCCATGTCGACAAGCTCCTCACCGGCCATTCCCCTGGTAATGGTGCCGGCCTGGTAAATATGGATGGCCGTCTCCGCCTTCGCCTTGTTGATGACATAGGCGGCGCGGTAAAGGGAATCCATGGGCGGACGCGTGTTCCCCATGGCCAGAAGTGAGGTCACTCCGCCGTGGGCGGCAGCTTCCGAACCGCTTACAAGATTCTCTTTGTATTCCTGTCCGGGATCCCGTAAATGGACATGCAGATCGACAAGACCCGGAAGCACCGTCAGTCCTTCCGCCTCAATGACCCGATCTGCCTTTTTTGAAATGTTTTCAGCAACTTTCTCAATCTTTCCGTCTCTGACGAAAAGATCCGCTTTTCCCTCGAATCCGGAGCCCGGATCCACTATATAGCCGTTCCTGATCAATAGAGTGCCCATATATATGCCCTCCGTCATACGGTAATATCATACACGAATCCGAACATTAAGGAAAGAGATAATTTTTCTTGACTAAAATGGAGATGAAGAATATAATGACTTTAGATTTATGGAACATATTATTCACTCGTTATCAGAGATTATATGCGGACCATATGATCTGTGATAACCGGTGAATTTTTTTTGCCGGTAATACTAATTCATCTATTTCATTATGGAGGTAGCATCAATGAACAAGGGTACTGTCAAGTGGTTTAACGCAGAAAAAGGCTATGGTTTCATTACTGGTGAAGACGGAAATGACGTTTTCGTGCATTTCTCAGCGATCCAGGGCGAAGGCTTCAAGTCTCTGGAAGAGGGCCAGGCTGTGTCTTATGATCTTCAGCAGGGTGCTCGCGGAATGCAGGCAGCTAACGTCGTGAAATTATAATTCAGACTTCAGACGTGAAAACCCCCGCCATGAAAATGGCGGGGATTTTTTTGTCCTTTATTTTTCTGTGGCTTCCATCACAAAAAAAATCCTCCGTCTTCCGGACGGAGGATCCTGTGATTACGAATATGCATTTGTCAGGCCGCTGTAATAAGTATCGAAATCCGTAAAATTGATGGCCGTGGCTGTAGCCGTCGTCGAAGTCGTGTCGGAGCTTGAAGATGTCGTACTGTTGTAAATGGACCAGCAGAACCATCCGATGAATACCGCGCACACCAGCGCGATGCCGCTGTATTCCAGTCTTCTTAAGATTTTCTCTTTCTTCAGGATCTTGGCTCTGTTCTTTTTATACTCTTTATATTTTTCAACTTTTTCCTGGCTCATGATCAGCTCTCCTGTTTTAAACTCTTTCGGTATTATACACTACGCTTCCGCCCATTTCAAGGACAAATCGGACATTCCGGCAGCGCTTCGTCCAGAAAAACCGGAACATGCGCCTCTTTCCGGTCAGATGACGACGATGATGCCTCCGTCATTCGAATACACCGTGGAAAGTCCTCCTGTCGGCACCATGATGACATCGCGTACTTTCATCCTGGATTTCAATTCATCCCGCACGATGGCCGCACGGTCCTCGCAGTTGCAGTAGCTGATTCCGAGAATTTTATTTTCCGGATGCTCCGTCCTCTTCTCGACAGCTTCCGCCATCTTGACGATTGCCCGGTTGATGCCTCTGGCCTGGTCGAGCTGGTCGATCTGTCCTTCCGCCGTGGCATAGCAGACCGGCTTGATTTTGAGAAGCGCCGCCGCAACAGCCTTCATTCTGGAAAGTCTTCCGTTCTTCCGGAGGGTTTCCAGATTGTCCAGCACGAAAATCGTATTGTAGTTCCGGATGTACTCCTCTGTCCCCGAAACGACTTCCTCAAACGGCAGTCCCTTTTCTTCCAGTTCGCGTATCTTCATCAGGATCAGCGTCATTCCGACGGAAGTCGATCTTGAATTGAAGACATGCACCTTAACGTCCGGATGATCTTCTTCGTAAATATTCGTCCCGATGACCGCACTCTGATAGCAGCCCGAAAGTGCCGCGGAGATCGTAATGACGTAGACGCGCGATGCTCCGCCTTCGCAGGCTTCCCGGAAAGCTTCCGGGGAGGGGCACGCAGTCTGCGGACACACCGGTGACTCGGCAATCATCCGAAGCAGCGTCTTCTGGTCCACCGTTCCGTCATCAACGATTTCTTTCCCGTCGATCCGGAGAGTCAGGGGAACTTTGGCATAGCCTTCCTGTCCCTTCAGTTCTTCCGGCAGTTCTCCGCTGCTGTCCATTACGATTTTATAATCCATAGGCTCCTCATCTGCACGCCGGAGGCATGCACCAAATCAGCATCTTCCTGCATTATACCATATCGTTCCCGCTATAACCAGCAATCCGTTTACAAAAACCGATTCCGATGTGCTACAATTCCGGATAGGAGGAGACTTCAGATGATTGCTCTCAATGTGACCGATATCCGTACCTTTATGTCGTCCCTGCTGGCCGGCAGCATTTTCGATGAATATCTTCTGACCGAAGGTTCCGTGACAACGTTCTGCACCTATACGGTCGACGGCACCTGGCAGGAAGATTTTTTCTGTCGTGACCAGAAAGAAGATTCCGGAAATGAAGAAGACACAGAAAAAGCGGTGCCCTCCTATGTTCCCTGGAAAGACGTGAAGGATTTCTTCTTCAGCATCATCAGGGGAAAGCGGACACCGCTTACCTTTAAATTTGTTTTCTGCTATCCGGCCGATCGGATTGCCGCATTCCTTTCAGAGAACGGCATCGGCGGTTCCGCAGCGGACGTCTTCGGTCTCTACATGAACTACCGTTATGACGGTTCGCAGCTTCTTCTGACGACCGGAACTTCCCTCCGCACTTTTTCAAAAGACCGTTCCCTGGACAATGCCTGGGACATTTCCGTCATGACATTCCTGAAACAGAACGGCATCTCGACCGAACAGGTGCAGTAGTTTTATTTCGTCAGAAGCATCATGATTTCATTGCTGCGCCTGACAAACTCTTCCATTTCCTTCTGTGAAAGCGGTTTATGCGAAATCATCGCCAGATCATAAAGCTGTTTGCAGATGACCGGGACCGACTGTGATTTCCTGTGCTCCAGCACGAATTTCACAAGCGGATGCTCCGCATTGAGGATCAGCGTTTCCTCGCCGCCGAACATCGAAGGATCGTTTGCTCCCTGCATGCCGTACATCTTCATCATGTCCTGCATCCTTCTGCTGTCTTCGGAAAGCGTCATGATGGCCGCAACATCCTTGTCTTTCATGTTCTCGACTTCAATCTTCAGCTTATCCTTCTCCAGGTTCTTCCGGAAAATTTCCGTAAGGGAATCCTGGTCTTCCTTCGCGACGGCTTTCTTTCCCTTGAAGGCTTCATCCAGTTCGGAATCGATGCGGGCGAAGCGGAGGTTCTGGTTTCTCTGCTCCAGCTGCGTAATGAACGGCGAGTCGATATTCTGCTTCAGGATGACCGCATCCTTCTTCCTGTTGCGGAACATGGAAATATACTGGGCCTGCTGCACTTCATCGCTGACATAGTAGACCGTCGATTTCTCCGGTTCTTTCTTTTCGTCTTCCGCGTCTGCCTTCTGATCAGCTTCCGCAGCATCCTTCTCTTCTGCTTCCGTCGTATCTTTCTTCTCTGCGTCCGCCTTCTTTTCGCCTTCCGCGTCCGCTTTCCTGTCCGCTTCCGCAGCATCCTTCTTCTCTGCTTCCGCCGTGTCTTTCTGTTCCGCTGCTTCCTTCCCGCTCTCCTTCTTCTCCTCTTCGTCCGGAATCTGGTTCTTCTCCTTATATTCCTTCAGAGTCAGGTACTTTCCGTCAAGATCCTTAAAGAGGATGAACTCCATCATCTTGTCTGCGAACTTCGTATCCTTGATGCAGCCGTATTTGATGAACGGGCTGATATCATCCCAGTATTTCTCGTACTCTTCCCTATCCGTCTTGCACATGCCGGAAAGTTTATCGGCTACCTTCTTGGAAATGTACTCCGAAATTTTCTTCACGGAGCCGTCATTCTGCAGCGCAGAACGGGAAACATTCAGCGGCAGATCCGGGCAGTCGATGACACCCTTCAGGGTCATCAGATATTCCGGAATGACCTCCTTAATATTGTCCGCAATGAATACCTGGTTGTTATACAGCTTGATTTCCGCATCCAGGGCATCGTATTCCGTATTGATCTTCGGGAAATAAAGAATTCCCCGCAGGCTGAACGGATAATCCATATTCAGATGGATCCAGAAAAGCGGTTCCTTGTAATCATTGAAGACCTTTCTGTAAAAGGTCCTGTAGTCGTCATCCGTGCAGTCCTTTGCCGGACGCGTCCACAGCGGATGGATATCGTTTACCGGCTGCGGCTCCTCTTTCTTCTTCGGTTCCGGAACCTTCTCGCCCTTCTTGATAGCTTCGTCGGCTGCCTTCCTGTTGTCTTCCTCCAGCTTCTTTTCCGCGTCTTCTTCTCTCTTCTTTGCAGCCTTGCCGGAATCGGAAAGATAAATCGGATACGGCATGAAGGAGCAGTATTTGTTCAGGACTTCGCGGACACGGAACTCATTGCAGAATTCATAGCAGCTGTCGTTGAGGTAAAGCGTGATCTCGGTTCCGACTTCTTTCCGGTCTCCGTCCTCAATCGTGTATTCCGATGTTCCGTCGGACTGCCAGTGCACCGGCTTTGCGTCTTTCTGATAGGAAAGGGTGTCGATCTGCACTTCGTCCGCCACCATGTAGGCTGAATAGAATCCCAGTCCAAAATGTCCGATGATCTGGTCCTTGTCGGTCTTGCCCTTGTATTTTTCCAGGAATTTGCTTGCTCCGGAAAATGCAATCTGCGTGATATACTCCACGACTTCGTCTTCGGTCATGCCGATGCCGTTGTCGATGAATTTCAGGGTCTTTTCATCCGGATCCACGATCACCCTGATTTCGTATTTCTTTCCCTCTTCCGGCGTATACTCTCCCACGCCTTCCAGTTTTTTCAGCTTCGTGATGGCATCGCAGGCATTTGCGACCTGCTCGCGGATGAAGATATCATGATCCGAATAGAGCCATTTCTTGATAATCGGAAGCATATTCTCGCTGTTGATGGATAAGCTGCCTTTCTTTGCTGCCATATTATGTCAACTCCTTTTCCATAATCATTCTGTAAGTGTTCTAATAAAACTATAACTCATGATAAATCCCGTCTCCCGAAATGTCAATACAAAATTAGCACTCTTTTTAAAAGAGTGCTAACAAATCGTCGCTTATTTTTTCGATATCGCTTTCGAGCTGCCGCCCGGACAGAGTGACTCCGTATTCTCTGCTGGCTTCCGCGCCAAGAAATACTAAAGACTCCTTCAAATGCCAAAAATCAAAGCGGCTTCTGCGGAACTCGCTTCGCTCAGACAGTCCTCGAAGCCGCTTATGGCATTTTCAGGAGTCTTAAGAATTTCTAAGGCTTGTGCAGATGCAGAGAATACGGAGTCGCTCTGCCCTGACGGCGGTTCTTCACCGGCATCGTAAAAATCAGTTTCCTGCTAAAATACTTCTGGCAACCGAAAGTCCGTTGGCTGAGGCCTGCTGCAGGCCGCGCGTCACGGAAGCCCCGTCGCCGATGGCCCGCAGTCCCTTGACGGAGGTGCGGAAGTCCCTGTCAACGACGACTTTGTTGGAATAGAATTTCACTTCCACGCCGTACAGAAGCGTTTCATCGCTTGCGATGCCGGGCGTTACCTTGTCGAGTGCTTCCAGCATTTCAATCAGGTCCACCATGATCCGGTGCGGGAAGACCAGCGACAGGTCGCCGGGGACCGCATCCTTCAGGGTCGGAATCAGATTGTTCCGGCACAGGCGGTCTTCCGTCGTTCTGCGTCCCCTCTTGAAGTCGCCGTAAGTCTGAACCATGATTTTTCCGTCGCAGAGCATATTGGAAAGCTGTGCGATGTACTTGCCGTATTCAATCGGCGTATGGAACGGCTTCGTAAAATTCTTCGACACAAGAAGGGCAAAGTTCGTATTGCAGGTCTTCATCTTCTCGGATTTATACGCATGGCCGTTGACGACTGCCAGATGATTGTCATAATACTCAGTCGCGACTTCGCCCGACGGGTTCGTGCAGAAGGTCCGGACCTTGTCGTCGAAGGTCGGCGTGTAGTAGATCAGCTTCGCTTCATACAGATTCTTGTTCAGGAACTCCATGATCTCATCGCGCACTTCGACGCGCACGCCGATATCAACCGTGCCGACCTGCGTCTCAATGCCGTGGGCTTCGCAGATATGCGAGAACCAGTCGGCCCCTTCGCGTCCGATGGCAGCGATGACTTCCTTCGCCGTGTAATGCTCATCCTTGTCCGTCACGACTTCACGGACTTGGCCGTCCTTGATCACGATATCCGTGACCATCGTATTGAATTCCATCTGGATGCCGTGTTCCAGAAGGTAATCCTGGATCTTATGATAGATTTTATATCCTTCTTCGGTTCCCAGGTGACGGATCGGGCATTCGATCAGCTTGAGGTTCGCGTTGATTGCACGGCGGCGGATCTCCTCGATTTCGGCAAGCTTGTTGACACCGTATACTTTCTTATCCGCGCCGAATTTCAGGTAAATGCTGTCCGAATCATGGATAAGCTTCAGTGCCTCGTCATAGCCCAGGATGGACGGAAGGTTTCCGCCGACATCCGGTGACAGCGAAAGCTTGCCGTCTGAAAATGCACCTGCACCCGCAAAGCCGGTCGTAATCGAACACGGCGTGCAGTTCACGCACACTTTCGTCTTTCTCTTCGGGCACACTCTCTTCTCAATCGGCCTGCCCTTTTCGATAATCAGGATTTTCATGTCCGGTCGGCTGTTGATCAGCTCATAGGCACAGAAAATACCGGACGGGCCGGCACCGATGATAATCACGTCATACTGTTCAGTCTTCTTCATTTTCTCCTTACCCTTCCACTACCAGATACTGTCCGTTCGGAAGCGCAAAGACTTCCGACTGGTCTTCGATCTCGGCATCGCTTAAGCCGTCGACATCCATCCCGAGTTCGGAGAGATATTCGCGGACATCTTCAATGCTGTCCACGACGGGGGTCATGCAGTCCGAAAGAAACGCCTCCGCTTCGGAAAGCGTCGCCGCCACCGGTTCATCAAACAGCTGACCCTGGTTCTTCAGAAAGGTTTCCAGACATTCTTCGCTGTATTCATTCATAACGATTCACCCCTGTCCATTTTCCTGAGAGTCTCTTTGAGCACTTTCGTTACATCGCTGCAGGTGCCGAATGTAAAATCACGGATCTCCTGAGGCGCCTTTTCCATCGCATAGCTGTATTCCACGCTGTTCAGCATTTCCTCGTCGTTATAGTTGTCGCCGAAAGCCATCGCTTCATTTCTTTTCAGCCCGCCGTTCTCCATGATCCAGCGGATGGCGGTGCCCTTGTGCACTCCCTTCGGCATCATGTCGACCCAGCCGTGACCGGCATAGACGACCGTGGCGTCTTCACCGAAAAGTCCCTGCCAGTATTTGATGGTCTGATCCGTGACGCCGTCCTTCATCCAGGCAGAAATCTTGGAATACGGTTCGACCTGCTTCCGGATGTCTTCGACCACGGTTGCATCATTTCCGACGACGCTCCGGATATGGTTTTCATACATCGGATCCTTAGGCTGAATATAGCAGGTCTCTTCACCGGATACAAGAGCCTCCGCACCGGGCGTTCCCATGATCGTCGCGATCATGTCCTGGCCCAGGTCATAATCCATGGTTTCCCTGTGCACCAGTTCCCCTTTGAGGTAAATGAGGCAGCCGTTCTCACAGATGTAATCAATTTCATTCTGCACCGGGGCAAACAGTTTCCGGAGATTCGGATGCTGCCGGCCGCTGGCCGCCGTGAAACGGACTCCCCTTGCATAGAATTCGCGTATCAGGCTGAAAATTTCGGGGTTCATCGGCTGATAATCGCGGACGAGAGTTCCGTCGATGTCGCTTGCAATCAGTCGGATCATGCTTCTTCCTCCAAAAGGGCTGGAATCTCCCATGGTTTGCGGATGAGTCGGTTCGCCCCGTTTTCCTTCAGTTCCTCTTCGGAGCGGTAGCCCCAGAGAACTCCGACCGTGAGGATCCCGGCATTCTTTCCTGTCTTCATATCCGTTCCCGTATCTCCGAAATACAGACACTCCTCCGGCCTGACGCCCAGCTTTCCCATGACGGAAAGCGGTTCATCCGGAGATGGCTTGAGCGACAGTCCTTCGTCCTGACCCTGCACCGCATCAAAAAAGCCTTTTCCGAAGATTCCTTCGATGGCTTCCCGCACGGCGGCATCCGGCTTGTTTGAACAGACGGCCAGAAGGATGCCCTTCTCTTTCAGTTTCTGCAGTGCCTCTTTCATTCCCGGATAAGGGACCACATGATAGAGCGGTGCCTCCTCCAGAGCCTCCCGGTTGATCCGGCATGCCTCCTCATAATGGGCCGGATCGGCATCTCCTGTTTTTGCCAGGATTCTCTCCACCAGTTTATCGGCCCCGTCGCCGCAGTAATAGCGATAGTCTTCCACCGGCTGCGTCGGCAGCCCGAAATGGGTCAGGGTACTGTTGCCCGCCCGGGCAATCGATTCCAGCGTATATAAAAGTGTACCGTCCAGATCAAAAATGCAGGCTTTCATCATGCAGCTGTTTTTCCTGTCGCCTTTCCGCCTGCCGCTGAATGCGGAGGCATCCGTGTATCGTTCAGTGCTGGGGCAGCTTGAAGCTGCTCTTCATCGTGACAATGCGTCCGAAGACCTGCCGGCCTTCCTCATAGAATTTCGGGTCGACGCAGAAGTATCCGTTCCGTACGAACTGGAAGCTTTCCCCGCCTTTTGCTTCTTTCAGTGCGGGTTCCAGGACGGCATCCTGAATCACCGTCAGGGAATTCGGATTGAGGTTCAGCGACCCGTCTTCGTTATAGACGCCCTTTGATTCATCGATCAGGTTCTCATAGAGACGGACTTCCGCATGCAGTGCTTCCTTCGCCGGCACCCAGTGAATCGTCCCTTTGACCTTGCGTCCCTCAAAGCCGCTTCCGGCTTTTGTTTCCGGATCATAGGTGCAGTGGACGGCTGTTACTTTTCCGTCTGCATCTTTTTCACAGCTCACGGCTTTTACAAAATAGGCGTGCATCAGCCGCACTTCATTTCCCGGATACAGACGCTTGTATTTCGGGACAGGCTCCTCCATGAAGTCATCGCGCTCAATGAAAAGTTCGCGTCCGAACGGAATCTGTCGTTTTCCGAGTTCCGGATTTTCCAGGTTATTGTCTGCATCCAGAAGTTCTTCCTGACCTTCCGGATAATTGTCGATGATCAGACGGATCGGATCGAGAACCGCCATCATGCGGGACCGCTTCATTTTCAGGTCCTCGCGGATGCAGTACTCCAGTTCCGCATCGTCCGCGGAGGAATTTGCCTTGGACACGCCGACGAGCTCCACGAACATCCGGATGGACTCCGGCGTAAAGCCTCTTCTTCTCAGGGCGGCAATCGTCACAAGACGGGGATCGTCCCAGCCGTCCACGATGTTCTGGTCAACCAGCTTCTTGATGTAGCGCTTGCCCGTCACGACGTTCGTCAGGTACAGCTTGGCAAACTCGATCTGCCTGGGCGGTTTCTCCCAGCCGGTGTTCTGCACGACCCAGTCGTAAAGCGGACGGTGATCCTCGAATTCCAGCGTACAGATGGAATGGGTAATTCCTTCAATGGCGTCCTCGATCGGATGCGCGAAATCGTACATCGGATAAATGCACCATTTATCGCCTGTATTCTGATGCGTCAGGTGCGCGATGCGGTAAATGATCGGGTCTCTCATATTGATGTTCGGAGACGCCATATCGATTTTCGCGCGGAGGACTTTGCTGCCGTCCTCGTACTGACCGGCTTTCATTTCCTCAAAAAGCTTCAGGCTCTCTTCCGGCAGGCGTTCCCGGCTGGGATCGTCTTTCCCCGGCTCAGTCAGCGTTCCGCGGTATTCCCGGATTTCATCTGCCGAAAGTTCAGAGACATAGGCCAGACCTTTCCGGATCAGCAGGACAGCCTTTTCATACATCGTATCGAAATAATTCGACGCGAAGAAAAGACGGTCCTCCCAGTCGGCACCGAGCCATTTGACGTCTGCCTTGATGGATTCGACAAATTCTTCTTTCTCTTTTGTAGGATTCGTATCGTCAAAACGCAGATTGAACTTCCCGCCGTATTCTTTGGCAAGACCGTAGTTCAAAAGGATCGATTTTGCATGTCCGATGTGAAGATAGCCGTTCGGTTCCGGAGGAAATCTCGTGTGTACGCAGTCGTACTTCCCTTCCGAAAGATCCTGGTCGATGAACTGTTCTATGAAGTTCCTCGACTTCTCTTCCCTGCCTTCCGCTTTCTCTTCTTCTGTGCTGCTGATGCTGTTCAGATCCGCCATAAAAAGCTCCTCCATCCCTTTCTCATAGTGCTGATTCTACCACAATGAACTGGATTTTCAAAGGAATATGTGATAGGATATTGGACGATATGGGAAGCAATCTATCGAGGAGGGAAACATATGCAGTCAGTATCGGAACAGATTAAGGCTGTGCCTGATTACATCAAATGGGGTTTCACGCATCAGACGCTGATCGCCGTTATCGTACTTGCTGTTTTTATCTTTGTCCTTTTCTTCAGCAATAAGGTCGCCGGCATCCTGCGGACGCTTTTTGTCATCGTCTGCATCGCAGCCTGCGCATACGGAGCCATCGCCAAGAAATTCGATATCGTCTGGACAGCTTTCCTGGCCCTGGTCATCCTGGCCATTGTCCGTCTTATAGCTTATATCATCCACACGATCCGCCAGAACCGGATCAATGCCCGCATCGAGGAGCGTGCTCTTGCAAAGGCCGCCCAGCGCAGAGGCTCCTGGAAAAACAAACAGGGCTACAGCGGCGAGGCCAAGCCGATTGTCGACGATTACAAACCGGGCAAGATGTCAGATGATGAAATCAAGGATGTCATTGAAAATGAAAAAGCCGATCTTCCGCGCAGCGGCGCCGCAGCGGCAGCTGCAGCCGCCGGTACGGTTCAGGCATCGGCAGCTTCAGCATCTGATACGGTTCAGGCATCAGCAGCCGGTACGGTCCAGTCATCAGCAGCTTCAGCAGCCGATACGGTCCAGGCATCAGCAGCCGATACGGTTGAGGCCGCAGCATCTTCTGCATCAGCATCAGCCGCCGGTACGGTCCAGGCTGCAGAAGCTCCGGTCCGTGCAGCGGAAAATGCCGCCGGTTCCGCCGAAGCTGCAGCGGTTCAGAAAGCAGCCGGAGCCTCCGACGATCTTGAATCAAAACTGGCCGGAGTCAGGGAGACGCTGGACAGCACCGGAAAATCATAGATTTATTTTCCCTCACGGCAGACAGCAAGATGCATTCCGGCATCTGCCCTTCCGCCTTTCAGGACGACTGCAAAGCATGCCCCTTTCCGAAGAGGGCATGCTTTTTTTTGTATGATTCTTTCACATTCAGGATAGCATTGCTTTCCGGAGTCCACTTTCAGCAGAACCGGACCGATTGCAATCCGGTCTCCGACAGCAAATCCTTCGCCTCCCGAGTCGGCAATCAGGTCTGCATCAAACCTTCCATAGCACAGTCCTTCTGAAGGATGCTCCCGAATCAATTCCCGCACGGATGCTTCCAGCAGCGTCACGGTGCTTCCTTCTGAGAGATCAAGTCCTTCCGCTCTCTCATAAGGTTTTCCCTTTCCCTGTCTTTTCTGAACCGCAGTCAGGACTCCCATGCAGTCTCCCCCGATTCCGAAGTATCGTATCCGCCCATCTTATCAAGAGTTCTCCGGAATTCTTCACTCTTCAGGATTTTCAGAAATGTCTGCATCATCGGAAGCTCAAGAGTTTCCTTTTCCATCGCGAACTGATACTCTTCGCTTCCCACCGGCAGAAAATCCAGACCCATCGCGTGCGCTGCCGAGTAGATTCCCATGCCGGCATCCGCACCTCCGTTCTTGATCAGCGCGGCTACCGCCATGTGCGTCGACGCTTCGGTTTCGTAGCCGCTGATTTCTTCCGGACGGATTCCCAGTTTCTTCAGCTGATAGTCAAAAAGCACTCTTGTCCCGGCGCCCCGCTGCCGGTTGATGTATCTGCATTTTTTCAGATCTCCGATTCCCCGGATTCCCAGCGGGTTTCCCTTCTGAACCAGGATTCCCTGAATTCGCACCACGCCCTTCACCAGCACCATTTTCCGGTCAGGAAACATTTTCCTCATGACCGGAATGTTGTAGAGACCTGTTTCTTCATCCAGAAGATGGGTCGGAGCCAGATGGGCCTCTCCCCGTTTCAGCGCCATCAGTCCCCCGAGAGAACCGACATGCGTGCTGGAAAGAAAGGTTCCGGGACTCTCCTTTGTCATCAGGTCCGCAATCACATCCATGATCGGGTCATGGCTGCCGATTGACACCAGCGTATGTCCGATTTCATCGGGCGTCCGGTATAGTTCCACCGTCACTTCTTCTCCGGCCTCAAAGCCTTCCCTGCTGCGCGGAATGACGCAGAACCCGTCTGCGCGGACCAGGCTCATGGCCGAAGCCGCTCCGCGTGCAAGCGGAGAAGCGATGTATCGGTCATGGACCTCACCGATTTTCACCTGCACGTATTCTTCGTTCTTCAGGGAAGAAACCAGTCTTCCGGAAAGCCGTGCCTTCACGGAACGGGGCGTCTTCTGATTCTCACCGGAGAACAGATTCATTACCGGCACTGCAAATTTCCGGAAGTCCAGATAGGCGGAGACCGGATATCCCGGCAGACCGATGACCGGCTTCCCGGATGCTTCCGCCAGAATGACCGGCTTCCCGGGTTTCATCGAGACCCCGTGGACAAAGACCTTTCCGAGTTCTTCCAGCACCGGTTCGGAATAGTCTTCACGCCCCGCGCTTGAGCCTGCATTCAGGATGACCATATCGTTCTCCTTCAGGGCTTTTCTCACCGCTTCCCGGATTTCCCCATAGTCATCCTTTACGATTCCGTAGCGCAGGGGAATGCCGCCGGCTTCTTCCGTCAGGGCGGCAAACATACGCGAATTCGATTCCAGTATGCTTCCTTCCGGAAGCGTCTTCGCAGGGTCTGCTGCTTCCTCCGGCTCCATGATTTCCGTTCCGGTCGGAATGATTCCGACCCTCGGGCGGCGGAGCACGGAAATCTGCGTAACGCCGCCGGAAAGAAGAACGCCCAGGTCCGCCGGTATAATTTTATGTAAACCATGAAGGATCATTTCCCCTTCTGCTATATCTTCTCCGACCGGACGCACATACTGCCAGGCGGGAACCGAAGACAGGATTCTGACCCGGTCCTTCGAACCGGTTTCCAGAAGTTCTTCCGCCATGATGACGGCATCGTACGGCGGCTTCACCGGATCGCCGGTATCCACCGGCAGATAGTCTTCTCCCTCTTTCAGCTCTGCAGGGGAGGTTTCGGAAGCACCTTTCGTATGGGAGGAAATAACCGCAATGCCGTCCATCGCTGCGGCATTGAACAGCGGGGAACAGCATTTGGCAAAAACAGCCGTCTCTGTCACGCGTCCGAAGGATTCGCGTACCGGTATGGTCTCACTCGTTCTGACGGCCAGAGTGGAAACCGCAGAGATGTATGTGCCGAGTGCCTCTTCCGGAGTCACGGTCCGAAGATACAATTTTCGCATGCTCATTCTTTCATCCTTTCAGAAAAGATGGACGTCAACCGCCTCGCCGCAGCGCAGGCCTTCGGAGTCGCGTCCGATTTCAATGTATCCGTCCGCCTCGGAAAGAATCCGGATCAGTCCTGATTTTCCGAACAGCGGCGTTACCAGTCTTCTGCCGTCGCTTCCAATCTCCCGTGAAACCGTGACCGGCTGACAGGTCAGCCGTCCCGGTGCCGAAGGCAGATTGACGGCAAGCCTTCCGGACACAGGAATTTCTTCTGCCTCTCCGGTCAGACGGCACTGCAGCTTCTTCATCAGAATCCGGAAAACCATCATGGCTGCAGCCGGATGGCCCGGCAGTCCGAGAAGAAGCGTATCGCTTTGACGGTCACAGGCGATCACGGTCGGCTTCCCCGGTTTCAGCGCCAGGCCGTGCGCCAGAAGTCCGCCATCCGAAATCTCACGGAAAACCCGTGCCGCTGCATCCTTTTTTCCTTTCGAGCTTCCGCCGGAAACAGCCACGATGTCCGACTGCTGCATGGCTTCGAGTATTTCCTTCTTCAGAAGCGTCTCATCGTCCCTGACAACTTTTTTTGCATTTACCGTCATTCCGAAGGATTCCGCAAGAGCTGACAGCATATCCGTGTTGATATCCCTGACCTGCCCTTTCCGCGGCTTCTCTTCCGGCCGGACCAGTTCATCGCCTGTGGAGAAAATGGTCAGGCTCCATTTCCGGAACACGCGCACTTCCCGGATGCCGGCCGCCGAAAGGACTCCCAGATCCTGCGGACGCAGTTTTTTTCCGCTTTTCAGCAGGACCCGTCCGGACTGAATATCCTCATCTTCCCTCACCGTGTTTTCTCCGCAGGTTACCGCCCTGCAGATGCCTGCTTCCGATGCGGAAAATTCTTCCGTATCCTCCAGCATCACGACCGCATCGCTCCCCGGAGGAAGCATCCCGCCCGTCGGAATCAGGGCACATTTCCCGGGGCTGACGGAAAACAGAGCTTCTTCCCCCATGACGATTTCCCCGCAGATTTCCAGAACAGAGGGAATCGTTCCGGAAGCGCCCCCGGTATCGGATGCCCTTACCGCATAGCCGTCCACCGTCGAGCGGGCAAATCCCGGAACATCCTCTTCTGCGCGGACGTCTTCGCTGAGGATGCGTCCGAGCGCCGACCGGAAAGGAATGCTTTCCGTTTTCTTCTTCCATCCGGAAAACTCTATCACCAGTTTTTCAGTCACTTCTTCAACTGTCTGTACATCAAGGAAGACTTCTGCCATTCCTGTCCTCTCCTTCTGCCATGCCGTAGAATTCCAGATACTTCTTCAGTTCCCGGCTTTGCGGGTTCGCAAGAATTTTCCTGCACGCACCGGACTCAGCAGCTTTCCCTTCCTCCAGAAAGAGCAGGTCGTCAGCGATCCGGTACGCCTGTGCAACGGAATGCGTGACAAGAATGGCGGCGCATCCGGTTCTTTTCACATAGCCTTTTATGATCTGTTCGGACAGGAGCGCAGACTCCATATCCATCGAAGCCGTCGGCTCATCGAGGAGAAGCAGTCCGTAATCCTTCATCAGCAGTCTTGCCAGTGCCATCTTCTGCGTCTCTCCGCCGGAAAGGCGCGATGCTTTCCTGTCTGAAAGGCTGTCCAGCTTCATTTCCCGGATCAGCTGCTCCGCCCTGCTCCGTGCCTCAATGTTCTTCCTTTCCGCATTCAGAAGCAGATTCTTTTTCAGGGACAGGTCAAATGCATAGCTGTGCTGCGGCATGTATCCGACCGTCACGGAAGGATCCGGCTTTCCCCGGAACCCCTCATCCGGCCGGAGAATCCCTGCCAGAATCCTGAGATAAGTTGATTTTCCGGAACCGTTTGCACCGATCATGGCACAGATTCTGCCGGCCCCGCAGGTCTGTTCCCCAACGGAAAGCACGGTTTCGGTTCCATACGTCTTTCTGAGTGCCGGCAGGTTCATCGCTTCATCCTCCCCTGCAGAGCAGATGAAAGAATGGTCAGCAAAAGATAAAGCAGAAAGAGAATGATTCCCAGCGCCAGTGCCGTCCTGAAGTCTCCGGACCCGGTATCATTCATGATTGCCGTCGTCATGACATTTGTCTTATAGGCGATTGCGCCTCCTACGATGGAGACGGCGCCCACCTCCGCCAGTGCCCTTCCGAGGGCAAGAATATAAATGGTTACGATCTGATAGCGGCTCTCACGGATGATCAGGGACAGGGTCCTGCGCCTGTTCAGTCCCATTCCCCTGCAGGTCTCCTTCACCGCCGGAGCAATCGCTTCCACGGACGACTCCGTCATGCCTGCCGCGATCGGGATCAGGAGAAGCACCTGTGCGACAATCATCCCCTCCACGGTATAAAGCAGTTTCAGTCCCCTGAGGGGCCCGACTCCGGAAAACATCAGATAGCACAGCAAACCGCACACTACGGGCGGAAAGCCCATGAATGTGCGGTTCAGGATCAGAAGAATTTTTCTTCCCGGAAAGGAAGCGCTCCCATACAGGACCCCAAGGGGAACTCCTGCTGCGAGCGCAATCAAAGAACTTGCCAGGCTCATGCGGAGCGTGACGCCGACAATGTTTCCCAGCAAACTGCTGCCGGAAAGGATCATTTGAAGCGCTTCGCGCAGGGCACTTCCCATCAGCTCTCTACATTTCCTTCATTTGCCACAAATGTCAGGAAAGTGGCCTTGTCTGAAAGGATATAGGCATTTTTCTCATTCGCCATCATCAGGCATGCTCCCATTCCGGCATTTGAATAATTATACCAGTCTGTGTAATTCGCAATGCTTTCCTGATCTGTCGTAATGCCCAGATCTTCCGGCCAGAGAGTCACTTCCTTGGAATGCGTGCCGGACTTATCTCCGCGGGATACAAACGGATACTTGCCGTCCGCGATTTTCTTGAAAGCATCTTTTACCGTTGCAGCCTCACGGACTTTTGCAGGATCGTCAGACGGTCCGCAGAGCACAAAGTAATTATACATGAATGAAATCCGCTCTGCATCATATCCGTCAAGTTTCATGCTGTAGCCTGCTTCGATGAAAGCCTCTTCCTGCTTCTTGGAATGAACCAGGATGAGATCCGCATTTCCGGCCTCCGCTGCCGCAATGGCCTTTCCCGTGCCTGCCGATGCGACCTCGACGTCATAGCCGTATTCTTTTTCGAATACCGGCAGGAGATAGTCCAGAAGACCGGAATCATTGACGGAAGTTGTCGTGGAAAGACGGATTGTCTTTGTTCCCTTTTCCGCCTTGGCAATTTCCCCTTTATAGACCGGAGCTTTTTCCAGGACCGTAAACAGGGATTCTCCGAAATCCTCTTTCCCATAGGAAGCTTCCAGGTTTTCCCCTTCCTCGGAAGTCAGCCAGTGGATCAGGGCTTTTGCCCCCTCCGAATTGATGGCTACTCCGTCGACCGGATTGCTGTCCGCATCCTTGAAGGGAGCATCGGGATTCACGGCTTCCAGACTGTACGTGTTCTTCATGTCGTCATCTTTTTCGTACAGGATCTGAATTCCGACAGAACCGACACCGCCCGCCGCCTGGGAAGTCGTCTGTGATTCCGCAGCAGATGCTGTATCGGAAGCAGCTGTCGATTCCGCCGAGACTGCTGCGGAACTTCCTGCAGCTGATTCCGCACTCTGAGATTTTGATGCCGCAGCGGAAGCCGCCGCTGAAGATGCAGACGAAACGGCTGCAGAAGAACCAGCTGCGGAAGAACCGCAGGCACAGACGCCTGCTGCCAGCATGCCGGCCATCAGGAAAGCCATTGCTCTCTTCATTTTATTTTCCTTCATCTTTTCCCCTTCTTTATTTCATCTTGATGGCATCGACCGGGCAGGCTTTCTGACAAAGCCCGCACCCGACGCATTTTTCCGGTGCCGTAAGAACAGCATAGGTTTTGATATCGCCTTTTTCTTTCGGCATGGAAATCTCAAGGCAGTCGAAATGACAGTTGATGACGCAGAGCGAGCACCCGTAGCATGATTTTATGTCAACTGATGGCTTTGTCCATTTTTTCCTGTCCGTGCGGAATGTCGGCATCCCGTTTCCGTTCAGGATTGCTCCTTTCGGGCATCCCCGCCCGCAGACGCCGCATTCAACGCAGAGATCCGGGTCAATGACATGCCGTTCTTTGGGTTTTCCCGTAATTGCCCCTGCCGGGCAGTTCCTGGCACACAGCGTGCAGCCGACGCATTCCTCTGTGATGTAATAGGCCATATCAGCCACCTCCTGACGGCGAAAGAAGGACTACGGTATCGCCGTCCCGTGCTTCCGTTTTCATGTCGCACTGAATTCCGTTTTTCATGACGATGCATTCCCGCAGATCTTTTACTTTTACTTTGGAAGAAAGTTTGGAATTCTCGATGACCGTCGGCAGCATGGTTTCAATCCGGCCGGCCTTCAGGGAAAGTTCTCCGACTCCCGTTTTCAGACGCATCGTACCGAATATCTTCAGGGTCACCATCATGCACTCTCTCCTATTATTCCGAGCCTGCGCAGCGTCTCCTTGGTCGGCAGTCCGTTTCTGTCCCAGCCGCGGGCTTCGTAGTACGTTTTCTTCAGTCTCTGAAGAGGCACTCTGCTTCTTGGGTTATCCGGCTCCTGCGGTTCATCCGTCAGACGTTTCGCCAGCGTATCGTCCCTGGCACTGACTCCGAAGCGTTGGTTTACATAACGTTCCAAATTGTATCCGCGCTCCCCGGCCTGCATGTACTGTCCGAAGGTCATGGACATGCCCGTTGCCAGTTCGAACCCCCTCGTCTGAGGGAAGATCGGAAGATGGATGGCGAGCGCCAGAGGATTCTTGTTCAGGATCCGGAGAACGCCTCCCAGGTACGGCAGCATCTTATTGACCGCCTTTGTATATGGGGCATTCGGATGGGAAATGAGCGGTGCCGGCAGAATCGCATAGGAAGTAAACAGGCACTGTCCGGAAGCAGACAGCATTTCCATCAGGTCCTGGAACATCATCGTCAGGTCCGCCTTGGCGTGCGGCGTCAGCGGATCCATCGCCAGTCCGAGTCCTTCCATGATGACATTGTAACCTCCGTTCAGGTGACAGCCTCCGCGGTTGGAAACCGCATAGCCAAGTCCCTGTCCGACGGCTCCTCTCGGCGTATACGCTGCCAGCTCAAGACCTTTCGCATGGATGGCGAACTCTTTTCCGCCGTACTTCTCCGACAGGCGTTTCGAACCCTCTGCCAGTTCATTGCCGATTCCTTCCCGGCGGGCGATCCTGTTCCAGATTTCCGTAATGCCGTCCGTCTTTCCGAACTCAAGTCCGTTTTTCCAGAGACCTTTTTCATTTGCCTCCATCGCCCAGGCCAGAGTCGATGCTGCGGAAATGGTATCCATTCCCAGCTCATCCAGACGGTTGTTCCATTCATTGATTTTATCGATATCATCATTCAGGATTCCGGCTCCGAGCAGGCCGAGGGTTTCCAGTTCCGGACCCTTGACCTCTTTCCCGTTCACCATGACGGAACGGGCACATTTAATCGGACAGGACACGCATCCGCGGTTGCGGATGTTGCAGTTCTCTGCCAGATACTCGCCGTTCACTTTTTCAAAATGATCATACTGCCCGTACTTGTAATTCCGCGTAGCCAGCATGTGTCTCATCTGCATCGGGCTGACCAGTCCGGCGGTTCCGAGACGCGGCAGGAAATCCCCCGGCAGCGGATGTCCCGTGAGATACTTGAACCAGCTCTTGTTGTGTTTCTTCATTCCTGCCGGATTTGCAACCGGGACATCCTTCGTCCCGAATACCGTGATAGCCTTGACGTTCTTGGAACCGAGTACAGCTCCGACGCCGGCTCTTCCCGCCACTCTCTCGCCGCTGACGATGGAAGCATAGCGGACCAGGTTCTCTCCTGCCGGGCCGATGACGATTTTTCCTGCATGCGGATCCGGAAGTGCTTCCTGAGCCGCGGTCGTTTCCATTCCCCAGAGGCTTCCGGCATCATGGAAAGTCACGCGGTCATTCACGATTTCGATCCAGACAGGACTGCTGCATTTTCCTGAAAGAATGATGCCGTCGTATCCGGCTTTCTTCAGGAAATACCCGAAAGTGCCGCCGCAGTTGGAAGAGGCAAGAAACCCTGTCTGCGGAGACAGGGTTGAAATATCAAAGCGGCTGGAACTCGGTGCACCGGTGCCGGTAAGCGGTCCCGTCATGATGACCAGATGGTTCGCTTCCGAAAGAGCTTCTTCCTTTCCGGTCAGAAGCTTGTTCAGGATCCAGGCCGCCATCGTCTTGCCGCCGATGAAGAGCTTCCGCTCGCGGTCGGAAATGTGATAGTCCTTAAGGGATCCGTCCGTCAGATTGATCTGCAGGACTTTTCCCATATAACCGCCGTAACGGCTTTTCATAGGCTTATCTCCTGTCTGATGTCTTATCGACCAGATACTCGGTAATATGGAATGCCGAAACCAGAAGGAACGGCACCCAGTTTTTCTTCTTCCAGCCATAGAGGCCCGTCGCACCGAAAGCTGCTGCCCGGATTCCGATTTCCAGCGGCTTCATTTCCTCTTTTGAAGAAGACTCCGCTGCAACATCCAGCTTTCCGGAAATCGTATCGAACATTTTCTCGGCTTCTTTGTAAGTCATGACTTTGGGCACCGCCCAGGTCATGGAGTCGCGGAAAACATTGGCAATCATCTTCGGATAGTCTTCTTTTTTGATTTCCGGAAGATGGGAGCGCAGCCCGAGCTCATCGCGCAGGTCTCCGCAGGCCTTGATAAATTTATCCGCCAGGACGCCTTTCGTATCATCCGGCTCGGCAAGACCGATGGCGGCCGCCAGTTCCGCCAGCTTATCCAGGCATACGTCTCTCTGGAACTGAAGAACATACGGCAGGGTAATCGCCAGCGCTTCGCCGTGCGTCACTCCGTAAAAAGCCCCGATCGTGTGTCCGAAAGAATGTCCGTATCCCAGCGTCTCGACATTGATGGCGACGCCGCCGAGATAGGCTGCCTTGCACATTGCCTGGCGCGCTTCGATATTCGACGGATCCTTCATGACCAGCGGAAGATATTTGAAAACCATCTTGACGCACTCAATGCTTGCATCGGCTCCCTCGCCCTGCGGCTTAATGCAGGAGCAGTAGCCTTCAACGCCATGGCTCAGGGCGTCGTAGCCGGTCATTGCCGTAACGGAAGCAGGCGCCTTGACCGTCAGTTCGGAATCGAGGACTATCATGACGATGTCCATGAAAAAAGCAAGTCCGGTATGTTTGATATGCGTCTCGTCTTCGCTGATGACGACTCCGAGCGTCGTCTCCGCTCCGGTACCGGCCGTCGTCGGGATCGTGATCAGCGGAACCGCCTTCACGGTCGGCTCCACCGGATTCAGCACCAGCATCTTCGGCGTAATCTTCGGATCATTCACGCAGCCCGATACAATCTTTGCCGTGTCCATGACTGAACCACCGCCCAGGGCGATAATGCAGTTGCAGTCGTGTTTCAGAGCCGCATCCTTGCCGGCCTGCACGACGGAGAACGTCGGATTCGGAAGCACTCCGTCGAAAATTTCAACGGCAATGCCTGCCTGATCCAGGGAATCCAGCAGTTTGTCCGCCAGTCCGATTTTCCGGATATTGGCATCCGTGATCAGAAGGACGCGGTCGTATCCCTCCTCTTTGCAGTAAGCGCCGACTTCTCCGCGGGCGCCGAAGCCTTCCAGCATTTTATGGGGTTTATCTTTCAGGAATCTTGCAGCATTCTTCAACGCAAGCGGATAAGAATTTCTCAGAAAATATGTACTCATGGCAAATACCTCCTTTAGGAAATTCAAACGGGGATGCTGATTCAATTATATCAGATTTCATAAAAAAGGAATCCTTCTGTCTCCGATTTATATACTTTTCACAAAAGTATCCGGACACATCATGTGATATGTCCGGATATTCCGAATTTTATTTGTTCATTTATTTTATTTATAAATTCTCTTTACTGGTATTCCGCGACGCTGATCCATTTCATCAGCAGCTCGGCTTCTTCCGCCTTATGCTTCGTCAGTTCGCCGGCCGCCACGATCGGCAGCCATTTCTGGACATACTGGATGGCCGTATCGGATTTTTTGCAGAAGGTCTTCAGATAATATTCTGCTTTCTTCGGGTCGGTCAGCGAGAAGCGCATATAGGTGATGGCCGCATCCGCGCCTGCATTTCCCTGAGTGGCATGTGCCCAGTCCAGGATCTGGTAATTGCCCTTCTTGTCGATGACGACATTGGACGGAACGAAATCGCCGTGGCAGAGTTTCGTATGGCGCGGCATTCCGCGAAGTCTCTGAAGAAGTTCATAGCGCGTGCTGGCATCGATCTCCTTCAGGGAATTGATTTCATCTGCCATCTTGTCCTGCGTGTTGCGGAGATGGTACGCACGGTATTTGTTGACCTCCAGCTGGATATCCACCAGCTGGTCGATGTACTTCTTCCAGGAACGCGGGTTCTTCTTCATCAGGTCTTCGAGGGTTTCACCCTCGGCATACTCCAGGGTCAGAGCCCACTGTCCGTCTTCAAAAGTAACGCCCTTCACGGCCGGCACCGGAAGACCCGCTTCCTGTACGTAGGAATGAATCAGGGCTTCGTTGAATACAGCTGAAGCCGGATGTCCCTTCTGAAAAAGCTTGACGGCATTGCTGCCGACGCGGTAGACCGTCTTGTTCGGACGCTCGGTGATAATCTGTTTTCCGGTCATCTTCATAATGAATACTCCTTTCCGTAATAAGCCATCAGGTAGATTTCTTTCATTTCCTTGATGAGCGGGTATCTCGGGTTGGCGCCCGTGCACTGATCATTGAAAGCGGCTTCGGTCATTTCATCCAGCGTATCCAGGAAATATTTCTCATCCACGCCGTAGTCCCGGATCGTCTTCTTGATGCCGATGGCTGCCTTGAGTTCCTCGACCTTTGCGATCAGTTTCTCAAAGACTTCCTGGTCATCCTTTCCGGTAATGCCGTTGTAGCGGGCAATTTCACAGTAGCGTTCCAGCGTGTGCGGGTACTGATACTGCGGGAAGGTTCCCATCTTCGTCGGCACCGGATCGGCATTGAAGCGCATGACATACGTCAGCACAAGCGCATTGGCGATGCCGTGCGCAATATGATGATAAGCGCCCAGCTTATGCGCCAGAGAATGGTTCAGGCCGAGGAAGGCATTCGCAAAGGCCATGCCTGCCATGCAGGAAGCCTGGGCCATCTTGTCACGGGCTGTCGGATCGGCCGCGCCCTTCTCATAAGCGGACGGCAGATAGTCGAAGACATTCTTCGTTGCCTTGAGTGCCATGCCGTCGGTGAAGTCGGAAGCCATGACGGAAACATAAGCTTCAAAGGCATGCGTCAGGACATCGATGCCGGATGCGCTCGTCAGACCCTTCGGCTGGTTCATCATATTGTCCGTATCGACAATGGCCATGTTCGGCATCAGCTCGTAGTCCGTGATCGGGTACTTCGTGCCTGTCGCTTCATCGGTAATGATTGCAAACGGCGTGACTTCGGAACCCGTTCCGGAAGAAGTCGGGATGGCGACGAAGTACGCTTTCTCTCCCATCTTCGGGAAGGTGTAGATTCTCTTGCGGATATCCATGAAGTCCATCGCCATGTCTTCGAATTTGAGTTCCGGATGTTCATACATGACCCACATGATCTTTGCGGCATCCATCGGGGAGCCGCCGCCCAGGGCAATGATGCAGTCCGGTTCAAAAGCGGCGAGCTGCTTCAGTCCTTCCCGTGCGCATCCCAGTGTCGGATCCGGAGCGACGTTGAAGTAGCAGGCGTGCTGGATTCCCATTTCGTCCAGTTTCTCTTCAATGGCTTTCACATAGCCGTTCTTGTAGAGGAACGAATCGGTAACGATGAAGCATTTCTTTTTATGCATGACCGTTCCGAGCTCATCCAGGGCAACCGGCATGCAGCCTCTCTTGAAATAAACCTTCTCAGGGGTACGGAACCAAAGCATATTCTCTCTCCTCTCGGCTACGGTCTTGATGTTCAGAAGATCCATCGGAGTTACGTTGTGTGAAATCGAGTTGCCGCCCCATGATCCGCATCCCAGTGTCAGCGACGGATCCAGCCTGAAGTTGTAAAGGTCTCCGATGCCGCCCTGTGAAGAAGGGGTATTGATCAGGATGCGGCAGGTCTTCATGCGTTCTGCGTGCTCCGCCATCTTTTCCTTCTCATCGGTATTGATGAAGAGGGAAGAGCTGTGGCCGTAGCCGCCGTCCGCAATCAGACGCTCTGATTTTTCCAGCGCATCCTCAAAGTCCTTTGCGCGGTACATGGCAAGGACCGGAGAAAGTTTCTCATGGGCAAATTCTTCCGTCGGCTCGACGGATTCCACTTCGCCGATCAGAATCTTGGTCTTTTCCGGAACCTTCACGCCGGCGATTTCCGCAATCCTGTAAGCGCTCTGTCCGACGATTTTCGCGTTGACCGCACCGTTGATGATAATCGTTTTGCGGACCTTGTCCATTTCCCCGTCTTTCAGGAAATAGCAGCCGCGTGCCTGGAATTCTTTTCTGACCTGATCATAAATATCATCCAGCACCGTCACGCTCTGCTCGGAAGCGCAGATCATGCCGTTGTCAAAAGTCTTGGAATGGATGATGGAATTGACTGCGAGCAGGATGTCCGCTGAGCTGTCGATGATGGCCGGTACATTTCCCGCACCGACGCCGAGCGCCGGCTTGCCGGAGGAATAGGCCGCGTGGACCATTCCCGGGCCGCCTGTTGCCAGGATGCAGTCCGCTTCCTTCATGACCGCGTTCGTCAGTTCCAGCGACGGCACGTCGATCCATCCGATGATGTCTTCCGGAGCGCCGGCCGCGACCGCTGCATCCAGCACCGTCTTCGCCGCTGCGATCGTGCACTTCTTTGCACGCGGATGCGGACTGAAGATGATGGCATTTCTGGTCTTCAGGGAAATGAGGGCTTTGAAGATGGCCGTCGATGTCGGGTTCGTTGTCGGAATAACCGCGGCAATCAGCCCGAGGGGCTCTGCCACTTTTTTCATGCCGTATACGTCGTCTTTTTCAATGACGCCGCAGGTCTTCAGCGTACGATACTTATTGTAGATATATTCGGACGCGTAGTGATTCTTGATGACCTTGTCCTCAATCACGCCCATACCGGTTTCTTCCACTGCCATTTTCGCAAGCGGGATCCTCGCCTTGTTGGCGGCCATCGATGCTGCCATGAAAATCGCATCGACCTGTTCCTGTGTGAAATGAGAGTACTTCTCCTGCGCTGCGCGCATCCGTTTCATTTTTTCTTCCAGCGCCTCAGGTGTATCCACGATTTCTGCTGCTTTTACTTTGTCTTCCATTGAGTACCTCCAGAATATTGGTTTCAAAGTGTCGTGAAGCAATTAAAGCATGATCTATACCGGCTGTTCTTTCCTGCTCCTGCTGCCGCAGTCAGCCGTGACATCGGGATCGATGATTTCCATATCGGCATCAATATCATCATACCCCGAAATCAACTCGTTTTCAGCAATTTCTTTCATTTCCGTATCCTCTTTTGAGCGGACCGAGCAGAAATGGACTCGCCTGTGCGCCTGCGCACCGTCAGAGGATTTTACCCTGGCATCCTCATCCGGATGCAGCGGATTCTCATAGATCATCCACATCGCTTTTGCTGCCGCTATGGCGCTGTCCGGTCCCATCGCGACCACCCAGTCCGGCTTGAAGGCATCCATGGCCGAGACGCCGGCCAACACCGTTTCCAGTGACGGCTTCTCTTCGATTTTATCGAAAAGACGGATTTCCATCCCGCCCTCGTTCATGTAATTCATTGCGTTTCCGAAATACCCGAATTCATCCAGTGCCTCGCCTCCCAGGCATACGAAGGCTTTCTGTCCGTCCAGATGCCGCAGGGCCCTCAGGGCATCCTTTGTCGTAACCATAAATTTGGGAAATGAATATTTCTTCATCTGCGTTCCTCCTTCATCCTGTATGCATTTCAATCTGATCGGCATCCTGCGCTTTCAGATTTTCGTGTACATTTTCCAGCCCGGCTTTCGCGATCATGGCATCCCGGTCCCTGCGGAATTCCGCAGGCGATTTCTGTCTTGCCGGTCCTCCGACGCAGCCGTCCGTGCAGACCATTCCTTCGATAAAGTCGTCCTGCAGCTTCCCGGCCCTGAGGAGCAGCAGCGCCTTCCTGCATTCGGCCGCACCGCTGCAGACGCTGACTTTGATTCCGGAAGGATCCCTTCCCTCCTCTTTCATGCACTGCAGCACTTCCGAAGAAACACCGCCGCTGTCGCCGAAGCGCTTGCCGAATTTCGTCGCCTGCTTCTCCCTGAACGGCTCCGCTTCGAGACGGACTCCCTTTGCCTCCAGCATTGCCAGGATCTCATCATAGGTCAGGACATAATCTGCATTTCCCTTATTGGAAATGTCCAGGGCTTCGCTCTTCTTTGCCTGGCAGGGACCGATGAAGACCGTGACGCAGTACGGATCCTTCTCTTTGAGCAGCCTAGAGACGGCGCACATCGGAGACACCGTCGTCGAAATCCTGTCTGCCAGTTCCGGGTAATGGAGCCGGATCATATTGACGAATGCAGGACAGCAGGAAGTCGTTTTCTTTTCGCCCCGGTCATAGGCCTCCGCCCACTCCTTCGCTTCCGCTCCTGCGGTCATGTCGCCGCCGAGACCGAGTTCCTTCATATCCGCAAAGCCGATTTTCTTCAGGGCGGTCCTCCAGGAGTCCATCGTGATTTCCGGTCCGAACTGTCCTTCCGTCGCCGGCGCTGTCATGGCAATGACCTTTCTGCCGTTCTTGATCATATTGATGACGTCCACCATAAAGGATTTGACGCCGATGGCATCGAACGGGCAGCCGTGCGTGCACATGCCGCACTGAATGCATTTTTTCTCATCGATCGTGCAGAGTCCGTACTCATCCATGGTGATGGCATCGACCGGACAGGTCCTGATGCACGGCCGGACGGATTCCGTAATGGCGTTGTACGGGCAGGCCTTCGCGCACATGCCGCATTCCCTGCATTTGTCATGATCGATGTGCACCCTGTCCTTTCCTTTGGAAATCGCTCCGAAATGGCAGGAATTCATGCAGGCTTTTCCCAGGCAGTTCTGGCAGTTGCTGGTAACGGTAAAACGCTGGATGGGACAGTCTTCGCAGGCCGCGGTGATGACCTGGACGATATTCTTCGTATCGTGCCCGCTCGGGCAGATGCCCTGTGCAAGACGGATCCGCTCCCGGATGATCTCCCTCTCCCGGTAGACGCAGCAGCGAAACTGCGGCTTCGGTCCCGGAATCATTTTATAGGGAAGGGAATCTTTCTCTTCTTCCAGCTTTCCCTGCCAGGCAAGATCTGCCACTTCCAGCAGGACTTTTTTCGTGATTTCAAATGTATCCTGATCGTTTCTGACCATGCTGTCCTTTCTCCGTCTGCACCGGTTTCTGTCTTCCGGCGCATCCGGCTTCAATAGTAAATGACCTTGACCGGCCGGCCGATTTCTTCAGCCGCTTTCCGGAACTGTTCGACAAGGTTCTGTCGGATGTTGAGTTCCAGCGGCAGGTTCGGATTCTGATAAGCTTCGTTGACTGCCAGTCCCGCATACACGGTCAGGTCCGTGCAGTCCTCGATGATCATCTTCGCCACTTCGGAAGCTCCGTTCTTTTTATCCAGCTCCTTGAAAAAACTGTCCGAAACCTGCTCCGGATTTTTATAGGCCTTGAGGAGCTTCAGTGCCTGACTGATGGTCAGGACCCCTTCCGTCACCAGATCGACTCCGTCCATTTCTGCCTCGGGCGGGACATCCGGATCCATGCAGCCGATGGAGGAGACGTCCAGTTTCCTGTTCAGGATTCTCGCGGCAATCTGGGCACTGGTGCCTCCGCTGATGACTCTCTTGACTTCCCCGCCGCCGGACATAAAGTCCCGCACCATTCTTTCATCATCCGAAGGATCCTTGGCCGGCCCCGTCATCACATGCACGGGCTTCCGGTTGATGATCCGCATGCAGGCAACCGTCGTATCGTCTCCCGGCCGGTAGCCGTAAAGTTCATTGCAGGCCTCGCATACATTTGCCGCAAGCCGTATGGCGGAAAGCGTCCGCCCGTATTTCTTCAGGGCATAGGCCGCGATATCCTTCCAGTCCCATCCGAAATTCAGGATGCTTCCGACGCCTGCATGGATGGTCCCGTCGCTCATGATGAGGAAGGCATCCCCCGGCTTTGCTTCAAACCGGTATTCGTTGATTCTTTTTCCGGAAATGATTCTTTCTTTCCTCGGGATGTCTATCAGCTTTCCGTCGCGGATGAAAATGCATCCCGGGTTGTCGTATTCGATGAGGACCGCCTGCCCGCTGCGGAATACCTGCAGGATGGAAAAAGTCGAATAGGCCACTTTCCTGACGCTGCAGATCGGAAGCGTTGCCATGACTGTCTGCACGCATTCTTCCAGAGTGGCTCCGTTCCGGAACATCGTGCCGAGAATCTTGCTGGTCAGCGTGGAAAGGATATTCGCCTTGACGCCGCTTCCCATGCCGTCCGCCAGGATGACGATGTCTGAATCGTCCGTCTTCAGGACCTCCACTTTGTCTCCGCAGAGTTCTTCCGAGAACTTGTTCAGGCTTTTATACGCCGTGTCGCAGGTTATGCTCATAGCTCTCCCATCCCGCTTTCATCCCCGCCCATGTCATGGACGATGCTGTTATCGTTATAGGTCGTATCCACTTTCGGCGGCTGCGCGAAATTCCTCAGTTTATCGCTCTCGCTTTCCTCCGAAAGATTTTCTTTCTTCTCCGGGCCTTCTTTTAAAATGGAGCGGCACATCTTCGTGAGCGTCGTCTTCGTCTCTGCCGTCGTTTCTCCCAGAAGTCCGGCGATCTGCTGAGCGACCGTCATCTGTTTCTCAATGACCTTCTGGGCCATTTCCGCACTGGCCATCTTCTGCTCATAATCCAGGGCTGCTTCTTTTTCCTGCTGCGTGATATCCGTGATCGTGAGAAGGACGGCATCCTGCTTCGGAATGTAGACGATGTTCTGCATCGTGCAGATCTGATAATCCGGATACTCGACTTTGCGTCCCCGGACATCCGCATGCGAATCATAGACATACAGGGCATCGCTCGGGTCGATCAGTTCCACCAGATACATCTTCAGGGCTTCCGCCCGCGTCTTCCGGAACAGCTTCTCGCTCGCTCTTGAAAACTCGATGATCTTCATTTCCGAATCGACCATGACGACCGCGTTCGGGCTTGTCTCCAGGACGATGTTGGAAAGCGACTCCGCCCTGGAATGCATGAAGGGAATGCACATCTCCAGTTCCGCCTTATGCTGGAAAACGGCGATTGCCTTGTCCCGGCAGGTGGAATATCCGCAGGCACCGCAGTTCAGTTCATCTTCCGGAGACGTCTTGTCCGTCATCCGGAGGATTTCACGGATCTCCGCTTCCGTCGGCATCGCATCCCTCACGGAGCGGTCCCCGAACGACTTCAGGAAGGAAATACCCCTGCCGGCTTTTCTCAGTTCCGCTGCCGGAACCGGCTCCGCCTCGATGGCTTCCTGCATGTCGATCTTGATCTTGTACCGGGAAATTTCGGGATCCTTCATCGCCGGTCCCTTGATGCATCCGCCCGCGCAGATGTTCATTTCGATAAAGCATCTGTGCAGTTCCCCGCGGATAAGGCTCTGACAAAGTTCCATGCAGTTTTCTTCGCCGGAAACGTAGAACTTCCGGTAGGCATCTTTTTTACCGCGCTGCGATGCCATGACCGAAGTGACGATTCCGTTCGTCACCGGATAAAGGCGGTTGACTTTCGGATTCAGGCTTTCGGACGGAACGTCGCTGCAGCGGCTGATGTCGATGCCCTTTTCCTTCAGCCATTCCGTGATGTCGTCGAAGTTGAGCACGTGGGAAATGACCCCGGCGTTTCTTTCGTCCGCTGCTTCTTTCTTCTTCGCGATGCAGGGACCCAGGAAAACGACATCGACGTCATCGCCGAGTTCTTTCCTGATGAGAAGGCCGGACGCCACCATCGGGGAAACCACGGGAGCCATGTACGGAACAAGCTGCGGATAGTATTTTTCAATCAGGTCATTGGCTCCGGGGCAGCAGGTCGTGATGATGTTTTCCATCTTTCCTTCCTGCAGCAGCTTTTCATACTCGGCCGTGACGAAAGCCGCTCCTTCGCTGGTCTCACGGAGATCTTCAAAGCCCAGCTGCTTCAGCGCGCTCCGGATTTGGCCGATCGTGCCGCCTTTCATAAGTCCCATGAAGGAAGGCGCCATCGTGACAACGACCCGTCTCCCGCTCCGGATCATTTCCCGGACTTCCGGAAGTTCCGAAGAAAGACTTTTTGCCTTCTGAGGGCAGACCTTCAGGCATTGTCCGCAGAGGATGCAGTGGTCTTCCATGATTTCGGCCCGTTCGTCCTTGATCTGAATGGCCTTTACGAGGCAGTTCCGCACGCACTTGTAGCAGTGCTTGCATTTCGTGGATTTGAAGTCGATGATGCTCATGCCGTCAGCCTTCCCAGGATTTCATTGTTGAAAAATGCTTCCGTTGTTTCCGGACGCAGGGAGAAGATTTTTCCGTCTACCGTGACGCAGACGGCATTGACGCAGTTTCCTGTACAGAAGGATCCTTCCAGGCTAACCCTGTCCGTCAGATGGTTCAGCGCGATGAGTTCCTGCAGCCTGTCGATGATTTTTCGCGATCCCTTCATGTAGCAGGCGCTTCCGATGCAAATCGTGATATGTATCATGGATGATACCTCCTTCTGAAGTCTTTATATCATATTGTTAATTAATTATCAATAGAATTTGATAAATATTTAACACAATTTTCCGCTTTCTCTTTTTTGCACAAAACAGTTCCTGCCGTACAGGCTCCTCTCATGAAAAAGCACAAAAAAGGCACGGCCGAAGCCGTGCCGCAAATCCGGAAATTTGTCGATTGTCTTTCCTTCTCTCCGGTCCTATAATGAATCTGCCGGCTTTAAAATACAAAATACCGTCTTTCGGAAAGGTCTGCTGTCCTATGAAAATGAAAGCTGCAAAAATCATCCGCGTCATTACGGTCCCGCCTGTCATGGCAGGCTCCCTGATTCTGATTCTGGCCCTGTGCCGCAAGGGAATGTTCCGCGGGGCGGGCGATATCGTGCTGGCCGTGCTTTCACTGATGATCATTCCGGTCCTGGCTTACCCTCTGCAGAATGTCATTCCCGGCTTCAAGGGAAAAGGACGCGACGGACAGAGAAAGCTGGCTTTCATTTTCACGCTGTTCGGCTATCTTGCAGGCACCATTATCGGGTATCTCACCCATGTCACCGCCGACCTGCAGTTTGTCCTCAACGCCTACCTGCTCTCCGTGCTGATCCTGATTTTCTTCAACAAAGTCCTGCATATCCGTGCCAGCGGCCACGGCTGTTCCGTAACCGGTCCGCTTGTGCTTCTGATTTATTTCATCGGTCCCGTCGTCATTCTGCCCTGCATCATGCTGGCCTGCGCCGTTGTCTGGTCCTCCGTCCTCCTGAAGAGGCACAAGCCGAGCGACCTGGCCTTCGGCGGTCTTTCCGTCATCATTTCATGCGCGATCCTTCTGCTGATCGGACTGCTCATCCGCTGAGTCCTGCCGGATTCAGTAGATTTTTTTCAGCTCGTCTTCCTTGATTCCGTACATTTCCAGAAAATGCAGCAGGTCTTCGCGGCTTCCGACCGGCATGATCTCATGCAGGATCCCGCTTTCTTTTTCGCGGAAGCACGCAACCTTTTCGCTGTTGCAGGTATTGCAGCGCAGCACCGCTTCATACAGATTCCTGTCAAACGGAAGCGTCCTGTTTTCCGTCTGTTTTTTCTTCAGCCATCCGAATTTCAAAACGCGCTCCTTCCTCTTCCTCCGGAAGTTTTCCTGTTCTATAAAGAAGTATAGCATGGGAAATGTCAGAATCATCAAAAACCGCAGAAGAAATTTGAACATTTTTATAAATAATATCTAAAAACGAAGGTAACGATTGAACTATTTTCGTATATTTGTTATAATGACCATAACAAAAAGTTTTAGATTAATCGATAATTTTTGTTCATGTTCAAGGAGGCCGATATGGCGGATAAACTTATCATTGCTGAGACTGCTGCAGAAGCACTCGAAGCAAAAAACGGCTCTTCCGCGTTTTTTGCCGGAGGAACGGAAATCGAAAGACTCCATTCTCTCGTCCATGCTGACACTCTCATCCTTCTGAAAAAGATCCCGGGACTGGATACGATTGAAGAAAAAGACGGCTGTCTCCGGATCGGTGCCATGTGCACCTTCGAAAAAGCACTGCAGGACGCTCTGGTCCCGGAATACCTGAAGACCGCGCTTTCCTTCATGGCGTCGCGTACGAAAAGGAATATGGCAACCATAGGCGGAAACATTTCCATCACGCGCTGCGACTCCTATCTGCTGCCGACCCTGATGGCCGCCGGTGCACGGGTCGAGCTCCTGGAAAAAACCGGGAAGACGGAAATTGCGGAGATCACAGCCTATGCAGAAAACCGCGATTCCTATGACGATGCCCTGATTGCAGCCCTGATTCTTCCGTACAGAGACGTCCGCGTGGTTTCCAAACGCTTTGCGAACACGGCGGAAAGCCACGCCTGCCTGACGCTTGCGCTGGGCAATCCGGACGGCAGAACCGCCATCGGTGCCGCCGTCAAGAACGCAGGGCTCTTCTCTCTTGAAGAACTGGCCGGCAAAATGGATGCGGCTTCCCTTTCAGAAGAAGAAATCATGGAATGGTGCCGGTCATGGTCCGGCGCGGAAATCAAGGATGACATGTTCGGAAGCGCTGCGTACAAGAGATATCTGCTCGGCGTAACGCTGACCGATCTGTACAGAACAGTCCGGGGAGGTGACGTGAAATGAAGATCAGCTGCATAATCAACGGAATCAGCAGGGATTTCGATGTCGACCCGACGATGCGTCTTCGCGATCTTCTTGTGAAGAGCGGACATTTCGCAGTCCGTGACAGCGACGATGCGGAAGGCTTCTGCGGAAGCGATACCGTCCTGGTCGACGGCGTGCCCGTTTTTTCAAACCTGATGATCGCGGCGGAAGCCGACGGCTGTGAGATCCGCACGCCTGACGGCCTCGGAGACTGCACTCATCTTACAATCGTCCAGCAGGCGATGATCGATGCCGGCGTGGTCCAGAGTGCCTACAATGCTCCGGCTGCCGCCCTCATCCTGACCTGGCTTCTGGAAAACAATCCGGATCCATCCAAAGAGGAAATCAAGGATGCCCTCTCCGGAATCTTTATCCGCGACGCCGGATACGAGCATTATTATCTGGCAGTCAAACTCGCCGTCGAAAAAATGAAGGATGGGAAATATGAGACGGAGACAGCTCCTTCTTTCCGTCCGGAACTGAAGATCATCGGCAAGCCGACCGGCAAGATCGACGGACCGAGCCTGGTGGCCGGCGAACGGGCCTTCGTGGAAGACTATGTTCCGGAGGATGCCTGCCATCTGGTGGTGCTGCGTTCTCCGCATGCCCATGCCTATATCAAAAGCATCGACACGTCAGAAGCCGAAAAGGTTCCCGGTGTCATTAAAATCATCACGGCCTTCAACTGCCCGGATATCTACTACATGCAGGCCGGCCAGGGAAATCCGGAACCCTCTCCCCATGACAGAAGACTTTTCAATATGAAAGTCCGTCACGTTGGCGACCGTGTTGCCGGAGTTGTCGCGGAGACAGAGGAAGAGGCGAAGAAAGCCTGCAGCCTGATCAAGGTCGAATACGAAGTCCTGAAACCGGTCTTCACGGTTGAGGAAGCCATGGCGGAAGGTGCTCCGCTGGTCCATAACGGAATCGTGGAATACCGAGCCGGAGCTCCTGCCGATCTGGACGAGTATAATAAAAAAGCCGGCGATCCGCGTGAAGGCAGGGTCATTTACCAGTTCCCGCTGCACGGAGATATCCGTCACAACATTGCCGCAGGAAATGCAGGCGGCATCGGCGATGTCGACAAGGCGTTCGCCGAAGCAGATGCCGTCGTTGAACGCACATATCAGACAAGCCAGGTCCAGCATACTCCGCTGGAGACGCATGTCTGCTTTGCCCGCATGGAAGGCGGCCGCCTGACGGTCTATGCATCCACGCAGGTCTCCTATCATGTCCGCCGGATCGTCGGCTGGGTAACCGGCCTTCCGGAAAATAAGATTCACGTCGTCAAGACCCGCGTCGGCGGCGGCTACGGCTCCAAGCAGGATATCCTGATTGAAGACCTGACCGGCTATGCGGCCTATGTGACCGGACGTCCGGTGTTCTGCCACAACACGCGCGAGGAAGAATTCATCGCCAATTCAACACGTCATCCGATGAGGGTGCATGTAAAGATGTCCGGGAAGAAAGACGGCACCATTACCGGCATCTACATGGAAGTCCGCGCCAACACCGGCCCTTACGGAAACCACTGCCTGACGGTCCCGATGAACAGCTGCTCCAAGACTCTTCCGCTGTTCAAATGCCCGAACATGAAATACGACCTGAAGGTCTACTATACCAATACGCCGCCGGCCGGCGCCTATCAGGGCTACGGCACGCCGAAGGGCACTTACGGCCTGATGATGGCGATGGCGGAACTGGCTGAAAAGCTCGGCTGCGACTATAAGGACATGGTTCTCAAGAACCATGTGGAGACAGGCTACCGTCTGGATATCCTCAAGGGACTCGGCGAAGGACGCGAGGGAAACATCGTCCCGGTCGGTTCCTGCGGCCTGCGCGAAGCCATCCTGAAGGGCTGCGACATGATCAAATGGGGAGAAAAGGAATCCTCCGATGATCCGGATGTGAAAATCGGCAAGGGCTTTGCCATGATCATGCAGGGCAGCGGACTTCCGGGTCTCGACCATGCAGAAGCCATCGCCAAGCTCGAAACAGACGGATCCGTCATCCTGAACAGCGGATGCGCCGACATCGGGACCGGTCTGGATACAATCTGCGCCAAAGTGGTCAGCGAAACGCTGTGCATGCCGATGGAACGCATTACCGTCCTCTCCGGCGACACCGATGCGGCTGCTTTTGATACCGGTTCGTACGCTTCTTCCGGAACCTTCTTCAGCGGCAATGCGGCACTCGTCGCATCTCAGAAACTGAAGGAAATGATTCTGGCCGAGGCTGCGCTGCAGATGGAAGAAGATGCCGCGGATCTTGAGATCTGTGAACCGGGTGCTGTCCGGTCGAAGAAGAGCGGGAAGATTCTCTCCTACTATGAGCTCTCCCACACGGCCTGCAGCGGCTCCGGACGCGGACAGATGATTGCCCACGGCTCCTTTGTGACCAAGGCTTCCTCCGTTCCCTACGGCGCTCATTTTGCACAGGTGGCCGTCAATGTACGCACCGGCGAAATCAAGGTTCAGAAATTCTATGCCCTGCAGGATGCCGGCACGCCGATCAATCCGGAACTGGCCCTGTGCCAGATGTACGGAGCTTCGCTGAAATCCATCGGCCATTCTCTCTATGAAGGAATGATCCTCGATGAGAACGGCGTATGCGTCAACTCCAACATGACCGACTACGGCGTCCCGATGATCACGGAGCAGCCGGATGATTTCAAGGCGGTCCTGATCGATGTCAACGATGACTACGGACCTTTCGGTGCCAAATCGATTTCCGAAATTGCCTGCAACGGAGCGGCTCCGGCTATCGGCATTGCCATCCATGATGCCTGCGGCGTCTGGGTGCAGAGCTGGCCGATGACTCCGGAAAAGATCCTGAAGGGTCTCGGAAAGATCTGAAAAGCGTTTCGGTAAGAACAGATTTTATGCTGCCCGCCTTTTGGCGGGCAGAAAAAAACAGGCTCTCCATATTGGAAAGCCTGTTTTTGATTTGCAGATGATCAGCCTTTGACAGCTCCCATCGTAATGCCCTGTGTGAAGTATTTCTGGAAAAGAAGGAATACGATGATGATCGGAACAGCCGCAAGTGCAGCGCCTGCCATGATCAGGCCGTAATCGGTTGCCATTTCCGCCTGGATCTGGGCGATGCCCAGGGAAATCGTCAGGTTCGTCTTGCTGTTCAGCATGATCAACTGAAGGAAGTAATCATTCCAGGAGCTGATGAAGGTAAAGATTGCCAGAGCCCCGATTCCGGGCTTGATGATCGGAATGACCACATTCAGGAACGTCTTCATTTCCCCGGCGCCGTCAATCCTTGCGGCTTCCAGAAGTTCCGTCGGAATGCCTTCAGAGAACTGCTTGATCAGGAAGACGCCGAACGGCCAGCCGACGGTCGGGAGGATGACCGAGAGCAGCGTATTGTGGATGCCGAGTACGGACATTTCCTTCAGCAATGGGATCAGGATGACCTGCTTGGGCAGGGCCATCGCACAGACCATCAGGGTGAAAATGAAGTTCCTGCCGATAAATCTTTTCTTTGCCAGGACGTAGCCGGAAAGCGACGCCGTGATGCAGGTCAGGACCATTGCGGATACAGCCATGACGACCGTATTGAAAAGCCACCGGAATGCCGGCTGCTGGAAAAGCCTTGCGTAGTTCTCAAGCGTTGCCGCCATCGGGAACCAGACCGGCCTGGCCGCATTGATTTCCTGTGCCGTCTTCAGGGATCCCGTGATAATCCAGTAGAGCGGGAAAATAAAGAGCACCGCCAGAACGGCCAGGATGATGATGGAAACGATATCGTATGCACTTTTCTTCTTTGCTTTTGTCATCGTCTTTCTCCTTACCCGTTCCCTGATTTGGCAGCCTTGAACTGGATGGCCGAGAAAATAGCAATGATGATGGCAAGGATAATGCCCATCGCGTTTCCGTAGCCGAACTGGTCAAGCTTGAATGCCTGATAGTAAATGTAATACATGATCGTCTGCGTGGAATTGTTCGGGCCGCCGGAAGTCAGCAGCTGGATCAGTGCGAAGCACTGGAAGCTGTTGATGGTCGTGATGACCAGGATGTACAGCGTCGTCGGCATGATCTGCGGCCACTTGATTTTCCAGAAGCACTGGAATTTGTTGGCGCCGTCGACTTCTGCTGCTTCCACCAGGCTCTGGTCCACATTTCCCAGGGCTGAAACATACAGAACGATCGGCTGGCCGATGGAAGTCGTGAAGAGGATCAGGATGATGCACCAGATGGCGAATTTCTCATTTCCCAGCCAGCTGATATTCTGATGGATGACGCCCGTGCTCTTCAGGACATAATTGAAGACGCCTGTATACTGGTTGAACATCCATTTCCAGACCACGGTGACGGCCACTGTTCCGGTTACGACCGGAAGGTAAAAGATGCAGCGCATGAACGAGGTCCATTTCGCACTCATCTTATAGATGACGGAGCCTACCCAAAGCGAGAAGACAGTGACGACCGGCACCGAAATCACGACGATCAGAAGCGTGTTGAGGAGTGCGCGGATGAAGACCGCATCCGAGAACATCTTCACATAATTTGTCAAACCTATAAATTCAAAGGTCGTCGATGTGTAATTGAAAAAGCTGTTGAAAAGGCAGAGCACCATCGGGACGATCACGAATCCCACGAAAACAATCAGGGTCGGCAGAAGGAACATATACGCCGAAAATGTCTCGCGCCTGACAAGTACTTTGCTTCTTTTTGACACTGCCGCATTGCTGGCCACTGTTCGGAGCCTCACTTTCGGATCATTTCTGTTGAAAAGTTTCCTGCAGGAAATGAGTCAGCCCCGCGCTGCTGCAGGTCTCCTGCCCGGACGCAGGGCTGTCTCATTTTCAGAATTGCTTTTTAAGATCAGCCTTTGGCTGCCGCGTTTGCGGTTGTCACAAAGGTATCTGCTGCCGTCTTGACATCCGTTCCGCTGAAGATCGACTGAAGCATGTTCCACCATGCAGTTCTCTGTGCTGTCCAGCCCGGAGTGACGTTGTAATAATCGCCGAGGTATTTCATGAAGCCGAGATACGTATTCATTCTGGTTTCATCTGCCGTGCCGGCATAGACATCGCCGAAGGAAGAACGGACCGGGAAGAAACCTGTTGCCTGAACGGACTTCGGTCCCTGGGTCTTGTCATCGCAGATAAACTGGATGAACTGCTTTGCAGCTGCAATCTTCGCATCGTCCTTGTTGTTGAAGACACCGAAGCCCCAGATGCCGCCGCAGAGCTGCGGATCGCCGGAATCGGTCGGGAATGCCATCGCATACGGCGTGAAGGCAACCTGGCTGGCGTAATTCTTTTCATTGGATGCGTTCCATGCAAGCGTCATGGCGGAAGTTCCGTTTGCGAACAGCTGAAGTTCATCGGCTGCCTGAATGCCTGCATCGTAGCTTAAGGATCCGTCCTGCGTCATGGTGAGCAGCTGGGAAAGAGCCTTGATGCCCTTGTCTGAGTTGATGGTATATTCCGTATGATCTGCATTCGTATAGGATGCTCCGTAAAGATTCGTGACCAATGCACGTGTTCCCTGATCGCCGCCCTGGCCTCCGCAGTATACGATGCCCGGCGTCGTTACCAGACCGGAATCGCGGACTGCCTGGCAGGCCTTGATGAAGTTCTCTGTCGTCCAGGTACGGTTCTTCTCATCGAGATACTGAAGCGCGCCTGCTTTTTCAAAGACTTCGTAGTTGATGGCCATGCAGTGTGTCGTCATGCAGAGCGGATACTCGTAATAAGCACCGTCAGAGCTCTTGCAGGCATTGACGACGGACTGGGAAGTCGCCGTGATGTCTTTTGTTGCCTCATCCGTCCAGATGTCGGAAAGATCGACCATCTTACCCTTTGCACCCCAGTTGGAGACCAGACGTTCCGGTCCTTCCATGATGATGTCCGGAGCTGTTCCTGCTTCAATCGCGGTATTGACTTTGTCATCGCCTGTATCATAGGCAAGGTATTCAACTGTGACTGTGATGTTCGGGTATTTCTCATTGAAGGATTTGATGAATCCGTCAACCGTTGCGGAATCCTTGAAATTGCCGATCGGGTAAGTCCAGAGGGTAATGGAAGTTGCCTCTGTGGATGTGCTGGCTGCTGTCGATGCTGCCGTCGATGCTGCTTTTGATTCTGCCATCGAAGCTGCTGTTGATACTGCTGCGGACGCTGCCGCTGAGGATGCCGCTGTCGAAGCGGCTGTGGATGATGATGCTCCGCCGCATCCTGCCATTGAAAGGACCATTCCTCCTGCCAGGACTGCTGCAAGTACCTTGCCGAAACTCTTTTTCATGTTGCTTCCTCCTTCGTGTTCTCCTTTTATAGTTTCTCTTACCTGTTCTTCTGCTGCTTTTTCTTTCTGCTTTCTGATGCTTCTTTCTGCTTTTTCGTGCTGTTTCTTACTGCTTCTTCTTCCTGCTGTTTCTTCCTGCTGCTTTTTCTTCTTACTGCTTCTTACTGCTTTTCCCTGCTGCTTTTCTTACTTCTTCCTGTTCTTCTGCCTCAGTTCTCTGACTCTTTTTTCAGCACTTGCTCCCGCGCCGATCATTCCTGCCGCATTTCCGAGAGCTGCCTGAAGGATTGCTGTATTCTGAAAGCCGCCTGCCAGATAGGGCTTCACGGCTGTCCGAATCCCGTTGAAAACAATTTTCTGTTTCATGATGCCGCCGCCCAGGATCACTGCGGCCGGATTGAAAATGTGGATGAGGCTGACCAGCCCCGCGGATACTTCGAAAATCCATTCATCGACTGCCTGTCTGACTTCCGGCTTTTCCAGGTTTTGGAAAATGCTTCTGCCGTCCTTCAGCTCCGGATGCTTTTTCCCGACCTTTTCCGTCAGGGCAGTAACCGATGCATATTTCTCATAGCAGCCGGAATAGAGAATTCCTTTCTCCATCTTCTCCGGATGCAGGACCATCCCTCCGAATTCTCCTGCGCTCATCGTGCTTCCGGTGTAAAGCCTGCCGTCCGCCACAATGGCTCCGCCGATGCCTGTTCCGTATGTCAGCATCAGGAAATCCCTGAGTTTTTTTCCCGCGCCGTATTCCGCTTCGCCGAGCGCCGCTGCATTGACGTCGTTTTCCACGGCTGTCGGCAGGCCGAATCTTTTTTCAAACACGGCGCGCACGTTTACGCCTGTATAATCCGGAAGGTTCGCATTCGAGAAAATGATGCTGCCTTTCTTTCTGTCTACCTGTCCTGCCGTGCTGATGCCGACGGCCCGGAATTCCGGAAGTCCGGAGACTGCCTCCATCGTTCTTTGAAGGACTGCTCTTCCTCCTTCTTTCGCATTCGTCGGAATTTCATGCATTTCCGTCAGGCTTCCGTTTTCATAAAGCCCGTACTTAATGGCTGTTCCGCCGATATCCGCTGCCGCAATTTTCATCCGTCTGCCTCCCGGCCTCCGTCCTTCGGTGTCTGGCCGAGTACCGCCATGAATCTTTCGGCAATTTCAAGAGGCCTGGTAATGGCACCGCCGACAATCACGGCAAACGCTCCGAGCTCCAGCATTTTCCCTGCCTCTTCCGGCGTATGGATTCTTCCTTCCGCAAAAACCGGAATGGAAAGTTCTTTTGCCAGTCTTTCAACAAGTTCATAATCCGGTCCGTCCAGTTCAGGACTTTCCGGCGTATAGCCGCTCATGGTCGTACTGACGAAATCCACGCCGGCTTCCATGGCGGTTTTTCCTTCTTCAAAATTCGAAATGTCCGCCAGGAAAAGCTGCTGCGGATATTTTTCCCTGACTTCCCGAAAATACTCTGCCGCGCTTTTTCCGTCGCCGCGTTTCCGGTCGGTCAGATCCAGTGCGATAATCTCTGCCTTGGCTTCAACCAGGGCATCGACTTCCTTCATGGTCGCCGTGATGTAGGCTTCGTATCCTTCATAGGCTTTCTTGATGAGCCCGATGACCGGAAGTCCGGTCGCTTCCCGGATGCCGGTTACATCCCTGACGGAATTGGTCCGGATCATCGGAGACCCGGCTTTTTTGGCCGCCATGGCCATATACGGCATGAGGGATCTTTCTTCATCATAGAGCGGCTCACCCGGAAGAGCCTGACAGGAAATAATCAGTTTCCCTTTGATGCTGTCCAGCAGTTCATCCTTGTTCATTTTCGTTCCCTGTCCCCTCTCGATTTACAGCAGCCGCTGTACAACGGATTCCGAAGTCAGCTTGTTGTTCCTGCTGCAGGCATTAAAGTATCTTCTGTAATATTCCATATAAAGAATGTCTATCAGAAACAGCTGGCTGATTTCCGCCGAGGTCGAACCGCCCTGCAGCGGTCCTTCATTGGCCCCCGAAAGAAGAATCAGGTCCGCAAAAGCTGTCAGCGGAGATTTCACAAAGCGTGTGATGCAGATGACTTTGGCCTTGCCTTCCTTCGCATGCTGTGCAATCTCGATGGTATCCTTCGTTGCTCCCGAATAAGAAAAGATCACAGCCGTATCGGTCGGTCCCAGCATGGAAGCTGCCATCAGCTGCATGTGGAAATCTTCATAGCAGAAGACTTTGGACTCGATGCGCAGGAACTTGTTCATCGCCTTCATCGCTGTCAGGAGACTGGCCCCGACTCCGAAGAAATAGATGCGCTGGGCATCGTGCAGCAGGTTAATGGCCCTGTCCATGTCCTTGTAATTCAGCAGGCTGTAGGTTTCATTCAGTGCGGCGATGTTGGTATTCAGCACTTTCTGGGCAACCGTGGGGAAGTCGTCTTTCAGACCGATATTCCCGGAATACTGTTCCGTTCTTTCCTGTTCGGAATTGTTGAGGCTCAGGGAAAGCTTCATCTTGAATTCCTGATAGCCTTTCAGGTCCAGCGTCCTGCAGAGACGGAACACGGTCGTATCTCCCACCCCGCAGCTGTCCGCCAGATCCGTTATGGACATGAACGGCACGTCCTGCGGATTTTTCAGGATAAAGTCCGCGACCTTCTTTTCGGTCCTTGAAAACTGATTGTACATTGACTTCATGTTGGTTAAAAAGTCGCCCTGCATCGCTGTCCTCCTTCAGATTACTGCCTGTTTTCAGTCTTCCCAGCAGTATTTCGTGATGGCTTCATCAATCATTTCAGAGGCTTCTTTTGCAAGAATCCTGTCGTTCTCATTGATATCCGTGAGAGGCTTCCGTACGCCTCCGATGTCCAGTCCTTCGCGGATCCTCAGGACTTCCTTGATCATCGCGTACATATTTCCGTATCCGGAGCACAGCTTGCAGATGATGCTGTTGACCGCATACTGGATCTCTCTTGCCTTGCTGATGTCATCATGGAAAACGCAGTCATAGATTTTCAGGAAAAGCTCCGGCATGGCTCCGTACGTTCCGCCGATTCCCGCCTCCGCACCGATGGTCAGTCCGGACACCAGCTGCTCATCCGGTCCGTTGAAGACGATGAAGGGGTCGCGTTTCCTGTCTCCGGCCGCTTTGAAGACCTGAATGTCCTGCACCGGCATGGAAGAATTCTTGACGCCGATCACTCTCGGATTCTCCAGCATCTTCTCCAGAAGCGCTTCGGAAAGTGCCGTTCCCGCCAGCTGCGGAATGTTGTAAATGATGAACGGCGTGTTCGGGGCTGCAGACGAAATATCATTCCAGTAATCCGAAATGCTGTATGCCGGAAGATGGAAATAAATCGGCGGGATGGAAGCGATGGCATCGACCCCGAGGCTTTCCGCATGAGCAGCCAGCTCCCTGCTGTCTTTGGTATTGTTGCAGGCTACGTGGACGATCACGGTCAGTTTGCCGCGGGCCACGCTCATGACTGCCTCCAGCGTTTTCTTGCGGTCTTCCACGGACTGGTAAATGCATTCTCCCGATGAACCGCAGACGTAAATGCCCTTTACTTCTTTTCTTATAAAGTAGGAAGTCAGTTCCTTCACGGCTTCCGTATCGACTTCGCCGTTTTTGTCATAGCACGCATAAAACGCAGGTATGATTCCTTTAAATGCATCAAGATTCTCTGTCATTTTTCATTTCCTCCTTGCCTGTGAATTTACTGTATCATAAGCGGAAATATTTTTCAAGTTTTATTTTTAAAAAAATATATTTTTTATTTCTTGTTTCCGGAAGCCCCTTATGATAAGATGAAAAACAGATCAAAGCACAGGAAAGGAAGGTTCTTTTTATGGGAATGAGAGTTATCAGGGCAAAGGATTATAAAGACATGAGCCGCAAGGCGGCGAACATCATCTCCGCTCAGATCTTAATGAAGCCGGACTGCATTCTGGGGCTGGCAACCGGCTCCACGCCGATCGGCACTTATGACCAGCTGGTGGAATGGTACAAGAAAGGGGATCTGGATTTCAGCGGAGTCCGTTCCTTCAATCTTGACGAATACGTCGGGCTTTCCCGGACCTCCGACCAGAGTTACTACTATTTTATGCATCAGTATCTCTTCGACCGCGTGAACATTGAGGAAGAGAACACGCACGTCCTGAGCGGCATGGAAAAGGACGGAGAAAAGGAATGCCGGGAATATGATGAAAAGATCCAGTCGCTCGGCGGCATTGACCTGCAGCTGCTCGGCCTCGGACACGACGGACACATCGGCTTCAATGAGCCGGGTGCGGATTTTGAAAAAGGGACGCACTGCGTAACCCTGAAAAAGAAAACCATCGAAGCCAATTCCCGCTTCTTCGGCAGCGAAGATGCCGTTCCGAAACAGGCCTACACCATGGGAATCAAATCGATCATGCAGGCAAGGAAGATCCTCATTGTCGTCAGCGGCGCGGATAAGGCGGATATTGCAGCCCAGGCGTTTACCGGTCCGATTCTTCCGGAAGTCCCTGCCTCCATCCTGCAGCTTCACAACGACCTGGTTGTCGTAGGCGATGAAGCGGCCCTGTCAAAATGCAGTTTTTAAACGGGTGATAAAATGAAAATCATTCATGCAGATGTCTTCTGCGAAGATAATCGTTTCAGAAAGACCGATGTCTTTACCGACGGAAGGTTTTTTACAGATTCTTCTACAGACGGGATCACGGAAGATGCCGAAGGATGCTTTCTGATTCCCGGCCTGACCGACCTTCATTTCCACGGATGCATGGGACATGACTTCTGCGAAGGCACGGAAGAGGCGATTCAGGTCCTGGCTGACTTCGAACTGGCCAACGGCGTGACGCAGATGTGTCCCGCCACGATGACCTTTGACGAGGAGCGCCTGACGGACATTGCCCGGGCTGCCGCCGCCCACAGAAACGGAACCGGGGCAGACCTTGTCGGCATCAATATGGAAGGCCCGTTCATTTCCGAAAAGAAAAAGGGCGCACAGAACGGGGAATTCATCCGCCGCCCGGACATCGGGATGTTCCGCCGCCTGCAGGAAGCCTCCGGCGGACTTTTCCGGATCTGCGACATCGCCCCGGAAGAAGAAGGCGCCATGGAATTCATCGATGCCCTGAAAAATGAAGTCATTATTTCGGTGGCGCACACGTCAGCTGATTACGAAACCGCCGGGGAAGCTTTCCGCCGGGGTGCAAGACAGGTGACGCATCTGTACAACGCGATGACCGAAATGTCGCACCGGGCTCCGGGTGTCGTAGGGGCTGCGGCGGATGACCAAAGGATCCGGGCCGAGCTCATCTGCGACGGCATCCACATCCATCCTGCCGTCGTGCGGACAACCTTCCGGATGTTCTCGGATGAACGGATCCTTCTGATTTCCGACAGCATGGAAGCAACCGGACTTTCAGACGGCGAATACGAGCTCGGAGGACAGCCGGTAACCGTCAGGGGAAAGAAGGCCCTGCTCCGGGACGGAACGATCACCGGATCCGCTTCTTCTCTTCTGACCTGCCTGCAGACAGCCGTCCTGGAAATGGGGATTCCGCTGGAGTCGGCCGTTCGGTGCGCCGCCGTCAATCCCGCCGAAGCACTCGGCATCTTTGACAGCTGCGGCAGCATTTCCGCCGGGAAGAAAGCGAATTTCCTGCTGTTGGATAAAGAGCTGCACCTGAAAGCAGTCTGCAAGGACGGAATCTTCCGGAACTGCTGACAATATAAAAATCCCGTCAGGACCATGTCCTGACGGGATTTCTTTCTGTCTCGTGAATTCTTTACAGCTTCGGGCCGGCTGCGACTAAAGCCTTGCCTGCATCATTTCCTTCGTATTTTGCGAAGTTCTTGATGAAGCGTCCTGCCAGATCCTTAGCCTTGGCATCCCATTCGGAAGCATCCGCATAGGTATCGCGCGGATCCAGGATGTTCGTTGCAACGCCCGGAAGTTCGGTCGGGACTTCGAAATCGAAGTACGGGATCTTCTTGGTCGGAGCGGTGTTGATGGAGCCGTTCAGGATCGCATCGATGATGCCGCGGGTATCCTTGATGGAGATACGCTTGCCTGTGCCGTTCCAGCCGGTGTTGACCAGATAAGCCTTGGCGCCGTTTGCTTCCATTCTCTTAACCAGCTCTTCCGCATATTTCGTCGGATGCAGTTCCAGGAACGCCTGTCCGAAGCATGCTGAGAAGGTCGGTGTCGGCTCTGTGATGCCGCATTCCGTGCCTGCCAGCTTTGCCGTAAATCCGGACAGGAAATAATACTTCGTCTGTTCCGGCGTCAGGATGGAAACCGGCGGAAGGACTCCGAAAGCATCTGCCGAAAGGAAGATGACCTGCTTGGCAGCCGGAGCCGTGGAAATCGGACGGACGATATTCTTGATGTGGTTGATCGGATAGGAAACACGGGTATTCTCGGTTACGCTCTTGTCAGCGAAATCGATCTTGCCGTCGGCATCCAGCGTAACATTTTCCAGAAGAGCGTCGCGCGTGATGGCATTGTAGATATCCGGCTCAGAATCCTTGTCGAGGTTGATGACCTTTGCATAGCAGCCGCCTTCGAAGTTGAAGACGCCCTTGTCATCCCAGCCGTGCTCGTCGTCGCCGATCAGAAGTCTCTTCGGATCTGTCGACAGCGTGGTCTTGCCTGTTCCGGAAAGGCCGAAGAAAATAGCCGTGTTCTGGCCGTTCATATCGGTGTTGGCAGAGCAGTGCATGGAAGCGATGCCCTTCAGCGGCAGATAGTAGTTCATCATGGAGAACATGCCCTTCTTCATTTCGCCGCCGTACCAGGTATTCAGGATAACCTGCTCGCGTCTGGTCGTATCGAATACGACAGCCGTTTCAGAGTTCAGGCCCAGTTCCTTGTAGTTCTCAACCTTGGCTTTTGATGCGCAGTAGACGACAAAGCCCGGTTTGAAGTTCTCGAGTTCTTCCGCTGACGGCTTGATGAACATATTCTCAACGAAATGAGCCTGCCAAGCCACTTCCATGATGAAGCGGACCGGCATTCTTGTGTCTTCGTTCGCGCCGCAGAAAGCATCGACTACGTAAAGTTCCTTGTTGGAAAGTTCCTCAAGTGCGATTTTCTTTACTGCTGCCCAGGTCTCCTGTGAGGCCGGATGGTTGTCGTTCTTGTATTCATCGGAAGTCCACCATACCGTATCCTTCGAGTTTTCATCCATGACGATGAACTTGTCTTTCGGCGAACGTCCGGTATAGATGCCTGTCATGACATTGACGGCACCGAGTTCGCTCTCCTGTCCTTTTTCGTAGCCTTCAAGGCTCGGATCCATCTCTGCCTTGTAAAGGTCTTCGTAGGAAGGATTGTGGATTATGTTTTTTGTGCCTGTGATGCCGTACTGTGTTAAATCTAAGTTTGCCATATTGCAATCATCCTCTCTTTCTTACTTTCTCCATCGGCTTTTCGTCCGCGGATTTTTTCGATAGTACTGCTTTCGTGTCTGAAATGAAGTTTAGCACATTATCCGTTATTTTTCCACATTGATTTTGCGTTCTCTTTTTGTTAATCTGAACAGGGGAAAAAGGCCTGTTCCGCCGCTTATCCGACGGACCATCCCGACGCAGGAATCAGGCTGGCCTTCCTGAGAGCAAGCACGATCAGAGGAATCACGACGATCTGAATGGCAATGCCCGGAAGACCGGCTGCGAAGGATCCCGCCAGCCACATCTGCAGGGAATACTGCCCCGCCTTGAAGATCAGCGCATTCAGGATTCCGCCGACAATGCGCCCGCAGAGCATGGCGATCATAAGGGAACTCAGGATGCGGACATAGCAGCTCTTCGGATGAAGAACCCGGATCATCAGGCCTCCCACGAAGCCGTAGACTGCCAGCTCGCATACCATGGACGGCAGCATGGCCATCGGCGGCATGCCCGTTGCCAGGGCAGAAATCAGGGGCGCCAGGATCCCGCAGGCAAGCCCGTAGAAAGGTCCGCAGAGAAGGCCGCAGATCAGTACGGGAATATGCATCGGCAGGAAAATGGATCCGCCATTCGGAATCGCATGGAACGCCATCGGAAGCACGACTCCCAGGGCGATGCAGGCAGAAGCATAGATCAGACGGCGGGTATCGGAAATTGTTTTGGACATAAAAATAGCCTCCTCAGAAATGAAATCCGTCTTCATGACTTTCTTTCCATTCTTTGGAAAGCTTGCGCGGCTTCGTGCCGCTTCATCTATTATCAGCGTAAAAGGAGATCCTGTCAATGCTCAATCAGGAAAAAGTCAGGGAACAGTTCGACCTCTGGGCCGATTCATGGGATGAAAACCAGGCGGTCAGTGAATCCGCCGTCGAAGGCATCCTGGATGCCGCGGGAATCCGCCGCGGAAGCCGCGTGCTGGATATCGCCTGCGGCACCGGAGTCCTCTTCCCGTTCTACCGGAAGCGCGGCACTTCCGCCGTAACCGGCGTGGACTGTTCCCCGAAGATGACAGCCATCGCTTCAGAAAAAATAAAGGACGACCCGTCCTTCACCGTCCTGACCGGGGATGCAGCTTCCCTGGATTTCCGCGGCGAATTCGATGCCGTCATGATTTATGACGCACTGCCCCATTTCCCGGACATCGCCCGTCTGATCCGCAGAGCCTATGACGATCTGGCCGAAGGAGGAACCCTGACGGTTGCACACAGCATGAGCCGTGCAGAAATCAACCTGCACCATGTCCGTGTCCCGGAAGTCTCAAACGAACTGCCGACGGCCAAGGAACTCGCCGCACTCTTCCGTCCGTACTTCCGCCTTCAGTGGGTCCGGGACGACAGCAGCCAATACCTGGTTTCGGGAATCCGCCGCCCTGTCCCGCTCTCTTCGGAGGAAGAAACTTTCTTCGGCCGGACCGGCGAGCACACGGCGGAAGCCTATCATATCCTCCTGGCGGAAAACCACAGTGCCGTGGCCGGACATTCCGACGGCGAATATTTCTTCGACGACCGCCGGGGCATCGCACCGCTGCTTTCCTGGCATGAAACTCCTTCCGTCCTCCGGGACGCATTCATCGCGGACAAAGTCATCGGCAAGGCTGCAGCCCTGCTTCTGGCCGACGCCGGCATCCGGGAACTCTATGCGCACGTCATGAGCGCAGAGGCCTGCCGGATCCTGGAGGAAGCCCGGATTCCCTATAACTTCTCAATTCTGGTTCCTCAGATCATCAACCGCCGCGGCGACGATCTGTGCCCGATGGAAAAAAGCGTCCGCACGGTTGAAAAACCGGCAGACGCCTATGAAGTCCTGAAAAAGGCTGTCGAGGAAATGAAAAAGGAAAACCCTGACAGAGTCTGACTCATTTCCGGAAACGATCCCGGAATTCAAACTTTGCCTCCAACAGACGGGTCCATCTTCCGATCATCCATCCGTTCACGAGGGCGCACAGGATCGTTCCGAATTTGATTCCTTCAAAATGTCCGAAGCCGAAGAAGGCAAAGGAAAGGACTACCGCCAGAAGACAGCTGGCACAGTCGTAGCACATCTTCACGCGGTGCGTCTGAAAGCCGTATTTCTCCGCGATTTCCCTGACGAACAGTTCATAAACCTCCGGGGAAAGGTACGTATGGAAAAGCAGGGATACCCCCATCGCTCCGACGATAAGGCCGGCCGCGTAGAGGAGGATCCGGACCGCTAAGGAACCGGCCGGAATGAAGGCTGTCAGCCGGATGCACCCGTCCAGCAGAAAGCCGTAAAGGACTGCCGTCACGAAAGAAAACAGATACCGGACCCGGAACCGCCGCAGGACGAGGATCAGAACGGTCAGGAGCAGTGCCTGGAAAAGATATTCGGACATCCCGAAGGTGACGAACGGAAAGGTCATCGAAAGCTTCCGGTAGACGAGATAAGCCGGAGCCACCACCATGGACATTCCGAAATCCGCCGCTTCCATCAGCGCTGAACTCATCGCAAGAGCCGTCAGTCCGGCTGCATAGGCTGCTTCCGTGTAAAAAATCTTTCCGGTCTTCATATTTTCTCCCAAAAAAAGCTTCCGGCGTTTGATAAAGAAACGCCGAAAGCTCTGATGTTCAAATTATCCCATAGGACCGGCAATTATGCAAGCAGAAGCAGCAGTGCCATCTTGAACTTCCCGTCAGCCTGAATGCTGTGGATGCCGCCTTTTTCAAAGCGGAAATTCTCGCCCGCCTCAATCGGGTATTCCTTTCCTTCGTAGCCGATGACGGCCTTTCCTTCCAGGGCAAAAACCAGGGCATCGCCCGGCGCGCTGTGCGGGGAAAGTCCCGTCCCCTCATCGAAAGCCATGACAACAAACTTCATCTGATCATTCGATGCCACGTCCATGTTCACGACGCTTCCTTTTTCATACGGAACCGCGCTGCCCAGCTGAAACACCTCTCCTGCTTTCACTGCTTCATTCATCTGAATCTCCTTTCCCGGCATGATTTCCGCATAGACGCATCCGTCTGCCGTCTCCTTTCTGCACAGTGTATTTTCCGGCGTCATCAGGATCTCACCCGGCCTGACCACGCGCCACTGAACCTCTCTGCCGCTTCCAAGCTGATAGACGCCGTGTCCGTACAGCCCGAAATAAATCACCGGCCTGTCATACTTCTCCGAACTGATATCCGTGCCGGCACCCAGGGAAAAATAGTTCACTCCGGTTTCCGCCTTCAGGCCTGATGGCGATGAAATCGTCAGGCCTGCTTTCGGCTCATGATCCCGGACGACTGAAAAGACTCCGCTCATATGTTCATCCTCTCTTTCTGAATACAATATATCAGAGGTGTCCCTCCTTCGTATGTTGTTTTTACAACATGCCGGGAGAAATTTCCCGTACGAATTCCGCATTGATGTGGTTCCGTCAATTCATTATAATAGAGACAGTTTATTTTTTCCATTCTGCGTCTGAAGGAGGTTCCTATGAATCAGGAAGCCGTCAAGAAACGCAATCTCCGCATGTTCCCGCCCGGTACGATCGGCAGGGACATGGAATACAACCTCGTCAACAACTTTCTCCTGACTTACGTGCTCTTTACCCGGCAGCTGACTGCCGGCCAGATCGCGGCAATCACCGGCCTCATGGTCGGGGCAAGAATCTTCGATGCCTTAAACGATCCCATCATGGGAAATATCATCGAGCATACGAGGACGCGCTGGGGCAAGTTCAAGCCGTGGCTCATGATCGGCGTCCTGACGACCTCAGCCGTCATCATTTTCATTTTCAACACGAAGCTTACGGGCTGGCCGTTCATCGCGGCCTTCGGCTGCTTCTATTTCAGCTTCAGCATCACCTATACGATGCATGACATCTCCTACTGGGGAATGATTCCGGCTCTGGGCAGCGATGCCGATGAGCGGAACCGCCTGACTTCCCTGACCACCCTGTGCGCCGGAATCGGCGGCACCCTGGCAGGCGTTGCGATTCCCCTCTTCACCGCCGGACAGTTTGCCCTCGGCGGAAATGCCTCGGAAGCTTACGGGAGAATCTCCATCCTCATCTGCATCCTTGCTCCCCTCTTCCTGTTCATCACCATTTTCGGCGTGCGGGAAAGACGCGACGACATTCAGGAGAAACCGGAACCGGTCAGTCTGCGGGGCATCGTCCGGACCATTGCCGGAAATGACCAGCTTCTCTGGGTATCCCTGACATTCCTGATCCAGCAGATCGGGAACGGCCTGATCGTCGGCGGCATCGGCTCAACGTTCATCTACTTCCGCTATGGCTACAGCGGCGGCCTCTATTCGCTGTTCACGATCGTCGGCATGTCGGCGACTGCCTTTCTGATGATTTTTTATCCGTCTATTTCCGGGAAGCTCGGGCGGAAGCCCCTGATGAGAATCCTTCTTATCCTCTCTCTTGGCGGCTATGCCGTCATGCTATTTGCCGGGTTCGTCCTTTCCTCCGGCATGGGCGGCTTCTGGGTCCTGACGGTCGGCTACATGCTCTCGAACTTCGGACAGTTCGGCTTCTACCTGATCATGATGATCTCCATCCTCAACACCGTCGAGTACAACGAATGGAAACACGGAAAACGTCAGGAAGCCGTCATTGCCTCGCTGCGTCCCTTCCTGACCAAGTTCAGCTCCGCCGTCATTGTCGCCGTCACGGCCCTGACGTATGTTCTCTCCGGAGTGACGGTCTATACGAATCAGATTTCAACCCTTGAAAACCAGGCAGCTGCCGGAACGATCACGGATTCGCAGAAAATGGAAGCCATTTCACAGGTCATCAGCGGCACGTCTTCCGGCCAGTCCCTGGCCCTCCTTGTCTGCATGACCCTGCTTTCCGCGGCACTGATGCTCATTTCCTATCTTCTCTACCGGAAGCATTATGTGCTGGATGAAGAGACCTACAGCCGGATCTGCCGGAAACTGGAAGAAAAGAAAACAGCTGATACAAAAAAAGCTGAAACAGAAACCGGGGAGTCGATATAAATGAAACCTTCTCTTTCCATGGACAGCCGTCTTAGCGATCTCTATGACACGCCGGTCGGATATGACCTCATCCGCAAGCTGCTTCTGCAGATGAACCTGCCGGACTGGATCCCGGTCCGGGGACCGCTTTCCCGCATGCGGCTGCGCACCCTGAAAAAACTGGCCGGTCGAAAACTCGATGCTGATTTCTTTGACTCGCTGCTCCGCCTCATCAGCAGCGAAAAAGATGCGCCTGCCGCCGGAAACGGTCCTGTCACGCCGGCCTGGTGGAAGGAAGCCGTCTTTTATCAGATCTATCCGCGCAGCTTCATGGACTCGGACGGCGACGGCATCGGCGACCTGAACGGAATCATTTCCAAACTGGATTACCTCAAAGGACTCGGCGTGAATGCGCTCTGGCTTTCGCCGATTTTCGATTCTCCGAACGACGACAACGGATACGATATCCGGGACTATGAAAAGATCATGAAGGAATTCGGCACGATGGAGGACTTTACCCGTCTCCTTGACGGCGTCCATGCCAGGGGAATGCATCTCATCCTGGATCTCGTCGTCAACCATACCTCCGACGAGCACCGCTGGTTCCGGACTGCCCTTGCGGATCCCGCTTCCAAGTACCGCGATTACTATTTCTTCCGGAATGGGAAGGAGGGAAATGAACCTCCGAACAACTGGAAGTCATTTTTCTCAGGGCCTGCCTGGAATTATTATCCGGAGCAGAAGCTCTGGGCTCTCCATCTTTTTTCCAAAAAACAGATGGATCTCAACTGGGACTGTCCGGATGTCCGCTGCGATGTCGCTGCCATGGTGAACCGCTGGCTGGACAGGGGCGTCGACGGCTTCCGCATGGACGTCATCAATTACATTTCCAAAGAACCCGGGCTTCCGCAGGGGAACCGTGCCATCGGAAACATGATCGGCTACACCGGCGTCGAACGGTATTTTTACGGGCCTCATCTCCACGAATACCTGAACGAACTCCATGAGAAGGCCTTTGCGCCCCATCACGCTTTTTCCGTCGGTGAAACGCCGGGGCTCGGAATGAAAATGAGCGCACTGGTGACCGGCGAAGAACGGAAGGAACTCGACATGGTCTTTTCCTTCGACCAGCTGGAGACTCCCGGGCATACCCGGTTCGACGACTACCGCTACGACCTGAATTACTACAAGAAGTACATCACGGACTGGATGCTCCATTACGGAAACAACTGCCGTATGTCCCTCTTCTACAACAACCACGACAATCCGCGGATGGTCAGCAAGGTCAGTACGGATCCCCGCTATACCCGGGCAATCGAAACGCTGCTGGCTGTCCTGCAGTTTACCCTGAAAGGAACCCCGTTTGTTTTTCAGGGCGACGAAATGGGGCTGACCAATGCCCCCTTCCGCTCCATCGAAGAAATCCCCGACGTGGAATCCCGGAATCTTTATGAAGAACTCTGCAGAAAGGAATCTCCGGAAAAAGCTTTTGCAGTGATTCTGGCCGGTACGCGGCAGCATGCGAGACTCCTTCTGCCCTGGAACCATTTCCCGAAGGATTATCCCGAGCATCTGATTCAGAAGGCCGATGATTCCGTCACGGAAATCTACCGGGAGCTGATTGCCCTGCGATGCGGAAACCGGACGCTGATCTACGGCTCCTTCGAACCCGTCTGTCTTTCAAAAGACCGCTTCCTTTACCGGAGGTTTTCCGGCCCGGACGCCGATTCCTATCTCATCGAATGCAATCTTTCCTCCCGGGAAATAAAAGCCGTCTTCTCCGGAAAAGACAGCCGGCTGATCTTCCCCCACGATGTGCCGGAAAAAGAGCATAAGCGTCTGAAGCCCTACGAAGCAAGGATCTGGGCAGAGCCGCGGCAGCGGTAAAGAGAAACGTTTCGGTTTTTGTCTTCATTTTTCACAAGTCATGTGATATGATGAAACCGCCGCAGCAGAAACAGCGGCACCCCATTCAAAATCCAAACGGAGTCAGGAGGAATTCTCATGAGCGTCTATACGGCAAGCGATTCCCGGTATGAAAAAATGTCCTACCGCCACGTCGGAAAAAGCGGCCTGCAGTTCCCGGCCGTTTCCCTGGGCATCTGGCACAATTTCGGTTCAAAAGACAATTTCGACACGATGGAGGAAATTCTGAAGACAGCCTTCGACTGCGGCATTACGCAGTTCGACGCCGCTAACAATTACGGCCCTGTCTACGGAAGCGCCGAGGAAAATCTCGGAAGACTGCTGAAGAAGGATTTCCTGCCGTACCGCGATGAACTGGTCATCACTTCGAAGGCCGGCTACGATATGTGGAAAGGTCCCTACGGAGATCACGGAAGCAGAAAATACCTGATTGCCAGCTGCGACCAGAGCCTGAAGCGTCTCGGCCTCGACTACGTAGATATCTTCTATCACCACAGGCCGGATCCGGATACGCCTGTTGAAGAATCGATGGAAGCCCTGGCTCAGATCGTCCGCAGCGGAAAAGCCCTGTATGCCGGAATTTCCAATTACAATCAGGAACAGACCGCCGAGGCGGTCAGAATCATGAAGGAGCTGCACTGCCCGCTCATTGTCAACCAGCGGCGCTATTCCATCTTCGACCGGACGATCGAGAAAGACGGAGTCAAGACCTTCTGCCGTGAAAGCGGGATGGGCATCATTGCCTTTTCACCGCTCGCCCAGGGCCTGCTGACTGACAAATACCTGCACGGGATTCCGGAAGATTCCCGCATCGCCAGGGACGGAAGGTTCCTGCATGCTTCCGACCTGACGGACGCCAAACTGAAGAAGATTTCCCTGCTGAACGACCTGGCCTCTCAGAGGGGGCAGACGCTGGCACAGATGGCGCTTTCCTGGATTCTGAAAGACGGCGATGTCTGCTCGGTGCTGATCGGCGCTTCAAGACCGGAACAGATCCTGGAAAATGTTTCCGTCCATGAAAAGGCGGAATTCTCCGAAGAAGAACTCCGGAAAATCGAGGGAATCTGCGGAGAATAAATATCCGCACGAACGGCCGCGGATGCTCCGCGGCCGATTCAGGTCTATGGCAGATTCAGGTCTATGGCAGGTTCATGCCCGTGACAGGTTCAGATCTTTCCGAGGTTGATCCTGCGGATCAGTTCCGGATCTGTCTTGAAATTCCGGTTCTCATCCATGAGCCCGTTTCTCTCCTGCTGCACGTCTGTCAGCTGCGTATAGCAGTAACCGCATACATCCGGCAGCTTCCGGATGGCTGACGTCAGTTCCCCATACCTTGTCAGATACTCCTCAGCGGATTCGGCTTTTTTCCCGTAGCCCCATCCGCTGTCCCGGTTCTGAAAGGCAATGCCTCCGTATTCACTGATCAGAATCGGCTGTCCGTGATAGCCGTATCCCTGTGCCAGGACATTTTTTCCGTTCCGGAAGAAAGAATTCCCGCTTTCCAGCTGCGCCCTGCATTTCCCGTAGCGTTCTTCCAGCGTTTCCCCGCTGCCCGCATAGTCATGAATCGTGATCACATCCGACACCGTATGCTCCCATCCGTCATTGGAAATGACCGGACGTTTTTCGGGATCCAGAGACTTGGTCAAAGCATAAATCTCTTCCGTGAACTCCTGCTGCCTTCTGCTGCTGTTCACTTCCGGAATGCCCCAGGATTCATTGAAGGGCGTCCAGGAAATGATGCAGGGATGGCTGCGGTTCTGCTTCACGATTTCCGCCCACTCCTGCCGGAATTCTCCGGCGGCAGCTTCCGTAAATGAATAGCAGGAAGGCATTTCACACCATACCATAAGTCCTTTGACATCGCACCAGTAAAGGAACCGTTCGTCCCCGGTTTTCTGATGCTTCCGCAGGCCGCTGAAGCCAAGAGCCTGCACGCTGTCAAGATCGCGGACGATGGCTTCTTCATTTTCCGGCGTCAGGTTCGATTCCTTCCAGTAGCCCTGATCCAGGACAAGCCTCTGATACAGCTCCTCCCCGTTCAGAAGAATCCTGCCGCCTTCGATGCGGATCTCCCGCATCGCGAAATAGGAATTCACTTCATCGAGGATCTCTTCGCCGTCCTTCAGGCGGAACGTCACCTCATAAAGGTCCGGGTGCTCCGGACTCCATTTCCGCACCGGTTCCGGAAGATGCAGCCGAAGACAGGCCTTCGCTTCTATTGAGACTGTCACTTCTGATGCCGGCTTCTCTTCTGCAGCCGGCATCTTTCCGGCAGACATCAGCTCTCCGGACTCCGCCTGTCCCGCTGCCGCCGTCCTGCCGTCCAGGGAAACCTCCGCGCAGACGGACAGGCCGCCCTGGGTCACGCCGACGGCAAATTCGATCTCATCCGACTCCGGATGCGGGTTCATTTCCAGGGAAAGAATATGTCTCTTCGGCACCTCTTCGAGCCAGACGGTTTTCCAGATCCCGCTTGTCGGCAGGTACCAGCAGCCGAAATTTTTCTCCTTCCAGCGCTGCTTGCCGCGAGGCTGCTCCGTGCTGTAGGAATCCTTCGCCTCTGCCGTCAGGGAATTTCCACCAACCTGCACCAGATCCGTAATATCGAAGGAAAACCGCGCATAGCCTCCCCTGTGGACGCCTGCCTCCCGGCCGTTGACCCAGACTTTCGTCTCGAAGTCGCAGCCTTCGAAATGAAGCAGGAGATTTATTCCTTCCAGTTCTCCCGGTTCAAAGAAAAGACTGCGCCGGTACCACAGGCAGGGATGATTCCGCGGATCTCCGATCCCGCTGAGCGCCGATTCATAGGAAAAAGGGACCAGGATGTGCTGATGCCCGCCCAGGTCCTCAAACCAATGCTCTGCTTCTCCCCTTCTTTCGTCATCAAAGCGGAAGTCCCACGTTCCGTTCAGACTCTGCCATTGTTTTCTGGCCATCTGCGGACGCGGATAGTCCGGCTGATGAAACGCCGTCATTTTCTTTCACCGGGCTTCACGGCCCTTGTCGCAAGAAAAGAAGGGATGTGCAGTTCGTGCAGCCGTCCTTCTCCGTTCGTATCTTCATACAGATCCGTCAGCAGAAAGCCTGCTTCCAGCTGCCCGCCGATCTGCTCTTCCAGCGTATGGGAAAACTGCACGCCGCTGTCGGTATCGGTCAGCTGCTTCATCTGGTCCGCATTTACAAGCGGATCAAACGGCAGCGAATTGATGATTTCTTTTTCCGCATCGTCCGTCAGGTAATTCATGCCGTTGTCCAGTCCCGCCAGCAGGACGCCGCCCTTTTTCAGCACGCGGAAGCATTCCCTGAAAATCGGCTTCACTTCCCGGACATAGCCGTTCGACACCGGATGGAAAATGAAGTCAAAGCTTTCATCCGCAAAAGGAAATCTCTTCGTCATATCACCCCGGACAATTGTAATCGGATATCCTTCGCGTTCGGAAACCAGCCTCTCTGATTCAATCTGCTTCGGAGAATAATCCAGTACCGTGCAGACGGCTCCGAGCGCCGCAAAGACCGGCATCTGCTGCCCTCCGCCGCTGGCAAGTCCGAAGACGGATCTGCCCTTCAGGTCTCCGAACCATTTCTTCGGAACGTATTTCGTCGGTGTCAGCTTCATTTCCCATCTGCCGCTTTTCGCGTTCAGGTATTCTTCGTGGGAAACCGGAATTCCCCATTCCCAGCCGTTCTCGGCCCAGCGGTCAATCGTTTCTGCATTCTGATCCTGATAGTTCATCTCTTCCTCATCCTTTTCCGGAATTTTCAGCTTCTTCCTCAGTCTTATCCTGCATCATCTTCAGATCTGCTTCAGTCTTTTCCTGCCGTCTTTCTTCCGAGGGCAGCGGCTTTTTCACACGCCTCATTCATGAGTTCTCCGGCCTTTCCCGGAACGGCATCCAGCCCGCCCGCAAAAACGCTGTCGTACTTACTGATTCCGAACATCGTGCAGAGCTGCCGCCAGTATTCGACGCCGATGCTTCCTGCCCGCTCAAAATCCCCGCCCGATGTCAGATAGACCAGCTGTCCTGCCCTGCAGTTCCCGTGCGGTCCTTTTTCATCGTAATAATAAGTCACGCCGTTTGCGGAAATATGCTCAAGATAGATGCGGAGCTGTGCCGGAAAGGAAAGATCCCAGAACGGAGCTCCCACGACGATTCCGTCCGCATCGCGGAACTGTCTGGCCAGCGCATAGATTTCATGGTCAAACCGGCCGGTACGGAACAGCTCGTCGCGCTCATCCAGCATCTGTACCGTGAACGGGGTCAGATTCATTTTCGTCAGGTCGACTCTTTCCGTCTGCAGTCCGGGGTCCGCCTCAGATGCCGCCCTGAGAAAAGCGCGGCAGAGATCGGCTGTCCTTGAGCCTTCTTTCCTCTGGCTGATGCAGCAGTCGACAAACAGCAGTTTCATTCTATCTCCCTTCGTCACCGACTTCGATGGTCCGGTTGATCTCACCGAAATCCGACAGGGCCTGCCTGCCGATGCGGATGATATTTTTGAAATTTATGGAATTCTTACCGCCCTGCCTTGGCCGGAACGTAATCGGAAGGTAGGCTACGCTTCGTTTCTTTTTTGTATAGATGACCGTCAGAAGGACATTCGCCAGATTGAATTTTTCCGGGACCAGCCGGATCTCCTCCCGCAGGACATCGGCACGCATCAGGCGGTAAGGCGTATTGGCATCCTTCACCGAAACATGAAACTTCCTGCGGATCACCGCCTTCAGGACCTTCGTGACAAGGATCCGGGAGAATCCGTCCTGCCGGCGGCTGCGGTCGCCGATGACCATGTCCTCCTGATTCCGCTTTTCCCAGAAGGGAGCAAATTCCGACGCCAGGGTCTGTCCGTCCGAATCTGTCTGGAAAATGAAATCGGCGCCGTGATCCAGCGCATACTGATATCCGCACAGCACCGTCGCACCGTGGCCTTCATTTTTCTTCGTAAGCGGACAGAAAAGAGGCCTGCCTTCCGTGCACTGCTTCATGATTTCGAAGGTACGGTCCCGGCTGCCGTCATCCAGGATGACGAGCCTCGACCTGCCTCCGCCGTCATGGGCCTCGATCACCGGATACCAGTCTTCGATGACCGAGCGGATATTCTCTTCCTCGTTATAAGCGGGCATGATGATGTATAAAATATCCATTTTCCTCTACCCCCGGACAGCTTTCTTCCGGTTCTGTCTGTTTTCGTCCTTACTCCTGAAAGGCAATTCCCTCATGCCGGAGCAGCCAGCTTTTCTTCTCCAGGCCTCCGGCATAGCCGGTAAGGCTTCCGTCGGATCCGATGACTCTGTGGCACGGAATGATCAGGGAAATCGGATTGTGTCCCACTGCGCCGCCGACTGCCTGGGCAGACATGCGGGAAATTTTCTTCTCACGGGCAAGGGCCGAAGCGATTTCGCCGTAGGTCATCGTATGTCCGTAGGGAATAGTCAGAAGGATTTTCCAGACGGATTCACGGAACGGGGAACTGTGCACGGAAAGCGGCGGCAGGAAATCCGGCACCCTGCCGGCAAAATACAGATCCAGCCACTTCTTCGTCTCTCCGAAAACCGGAAGCTGTTTTTCTTCCGGCTTTTCCCCCAGCGTATCGCCGAAATATTTCTGCGCATCAAACCACAGTCCGGTCAGCGCCGTCCCGTCGGAAGCGATCGTAATGCCTCCGACCGGCGATTCATAATGACCGGTGTAAACCGTCCTGCCGTCCGGTGCGTTCTTCCTGTCCATGTATTTCCTCCGCTTAAGACTATGATATTCCATCCCGTTCCATTAGCCAAGTGATTCCTTTTGCCATCCGGACGCAGACGTCCCGGTAATGATTGCCCGGGTTCATTTCAAATACAGAAGGGATTCCTCTGCCGGCATACTCCTTCTCCAGATTCCGGTAAATCGTCTCCGTCTTCCGGAGGAACGGATTCGCCGCCCTGCTTTCTTTGTTTCCCAGGGAAAGATAGATGCCTGCCGGCATTTTCTTCAGTTCATGGGCAGAGGCATAATCTGAAAAGCCCGGATACCAGACAGAGCCGGACGCACTCACGGCGCCGCTGAAAAAATCCGTCTGATACAGGGTCCACAGGGAAAACAGGCCGGCCATCGAATAGCCGGCGATATAGGATCTCGGATGCTTCAGCGAAAACTCCTTCTCCGCGGCCGGAACTGCCTGATCCAGAATCCATTTCAGATGCTCCGCCGCACGTCCTTCGAAATGGTCTTCATCCGATACGACCGGTTCCGAAGGCCACGGAGACAGATCGCTGTCCCAGTTGAGTCCGCTGACCGTAACCAGATGAAACGGCGGACAGGAAAGCGCCTCACAGCATTTCCGCACTTCTTTTCCGCTTTCCATATAGTCATTGCTGTAAATGACCGGCAGGTTCTCTCCTTCTCCCCGGTACAGCGTCATCCGCTTTCCGTTCATTTCCAGCTGTTCTCCTTCTGTCATGTACCGTTATTCCTCCCCGGGTACCGGAACTTCTGCCTGATTCTTTCCCAGGATCAGATAGTCCTCCATTTTTTCGAAACCGGCCTTTTCATACAGCCGCCGGCCGTCTTCGGACGTCTCAAGGTAGATTTTCGCAATCCCCCGCTTCTTTGCTTCGGCAACGAGCCATCCGACGATCCTGCTGCCGACTCCTTTTCCTCTTCGCTGCTCTCTTGTATAGACATTCATCAGATATGCGCACTGCCCCGAAGGGTTATCCGGCGACGGCATTTCCTGATAGAGACAGAGTCCGCCGCAGCCGACTGTTTCTCCGTTCTCTTCCGCAAAGCAGGCAAGATGCGAACCGTCCGCCAGCTTTTCCCGGTAGTATTCCCGGTTCGCCTTCCAAAGCCCGGTCATCGAATCGGATTCCGGAACGCGGAAGACATGATGCAGCACTTCCATGCGCCACTGCATCAGAAGCGTCAGATCGGAAAGCTCCGCCTTCCGTATGACCAGATTTGTCTGCTGCTGGTTTTTCTTCTGTGTTTTCATGAGAGATTCCCCGTCTTCAGGACAACCGGAAGCGAACCGGCATCCACTTTTCCGTTGGCGTTCAGCGGCAGCTCCGGCATGCATACAAAAAACTCCGGGATCATATAGGAAGGCAGGAATCTGGCCATCTCTTTCCGGATGGTCGACAGGGCTGCCTCCCGGTCCTGAAGGACAATATAAGCCACCAGGTAGGAAAGGTGCTGCTCATCGTCATAGGGTTTGACGACCGCCGCTGCAATTTCAGGGCACCGGCTGAGGACGCTTTCGACTTCCGCCGTCTCCACCCGTTTTCCGAGAATCATGACCTGCGTATCCATCCGGTGCAGAAAGACAAAATTCCCGTCCGGCCGGAGGTACCCGAAATCTCCGCTCCGGTACAGCACCGTCCCGTCTGGCTGTCTGATAAATGCCTCATTTTCCTTTGCGCGGTTCCCGATATAGCCTGCCGATACGCCTCCGCCGGAAATGCACATTTCCCCCTCCTGTCCGCATCCGAGCGGATTCAGGTTCCCGTCTATGACCGAAATCTGCGTGCCGAGGACCGGCTTTCCGACAGGATATGTCCCGTCCGGGAGCGGTTTATTTCCGCTGCAGCGATAGTAAGAAGCACAGACCGTTGTCTCCGAAGGTCCGTAGGTATTATAGACTTCTGCCTGATCCAGAAGACGGTCGACATAGGAAGCACGCAGGACATCTCCCCCGCTGATCAGCAGACGGAGTGACTCCGGAATTTTCTCCAGATGGTTCATTTCCTGGAGAAGGTACGGAAATCCGCTGATCTCGGTGACGTGATTCCGTTCGACGAATTCCATCAGCTTCCGGATATCCTTTTTGTCTTCCTCGGCGGGAATGGCAAGAACCGCTCCGGAAAGCAGCGTGGTAAAAACTTCTTCCACGAAAATATCAAAGGAACACACGGAATACTGCAGCATGATATCTTTCTCATCCGGGTGAAATTCATGCCGGAAAGCATCCGCGTAACGGCAGACATTCCGGTTTCTCACGGCGACGCCCTTCGGGGCACCGGTGGATCCCGATGTGTAAAGAATATAGGCAAGGTCTTCACCGGAAGCGGGTGCTGTTTCCATCCCTCCGCCGGCAGTGCTTTCGTCCGGGATCCGCCCCGGATTCACCGGAACCGTCCGGAAACCGTTCAGGCGTTCCTGATATTCCGTCTGGGTTAAGATTGTTTCAGCACCGGCATCTTCCATCATGAACCGGATCCGTTCGTCCGGAAAAAACGGCTCCGCCGGCACATAGGCAGCGCCTCTTCTGAGCACCGCAAAAATTGCGGCAATCATTTCCGTTCCGTGGTCCATCACGATTCCGACTCTTCTGCATCCTTCCGGAAGCATCGCCGCAATCTGATCGGCCATGGCATTCAGCTCCGCCCGCGTCACCCTGCGTCCCTCATGGATCACCGCCGGGAAAGAAGGATTTTCACGCACCTTCTCACGGAACATTTCATCAATGATACTGGGATCCTGCATCCGGTTCTGCCTCTTCTGATTTATTTTTTCTGACGATGCTGCAGAAATTATACCACGGGCGGACGGAAAAAACCTCCCCGGATCTCAAATCCGGAGAGGTCTTCGATTCAACAGATTCAGAAATCTGAGGCTTTTTCTGCTCCCGTTTCCGGTCATATCAGGAAATGAGATTCCGGATTAAAGTCCGGTACAGGATTTCCGGTTCCACCGGCTTGGCGATGTGGTCATTCATCCCCGCTTCCCGGCATTTCCGGATATCCTCTTCAAAAACATCTGCCGTCATGGCGATGATCGGAATGCTTTTTGCATCCGGGCGCTTCATTTTCCGTATCGCCCTGGCCGCTCCGAACCCGTCCATGACCGGCATCCTCAGATCCATCAGGATCAGACTGAATTCATTCCGTTCCGACTTCTCAAACTGTTCCGTACCGACCTGTCCGTTGACGGCATTGACCACCTTCATTCCCCTGTTTCTGAGCAGGGCATCCGCGATCTGCCGGTTTGTTTCATTATCCTCGCAGAGCAGGATTTTCTTTCCGGCCAGGACCGAATCATCCGCAGCCGTTTCCTCCCTGACGGCTTCCGGCTCCGCCGTTTCCGGAAAATGAAGCTGAACCGTGAACACGGTTCCCTTCCCTTCCGAACTCTGAGCCCGGATGCTCCCGCCCATCAGCGAAACGATCCTCTTCACGATCGGAAGCCCGAGACCTGTTCCGGTTCCCTCGAAGCCCTGCCGCTGTTCCTGCACAAAAGGCTCATACATCCGCGTCATGAATTCCGGACTCATGCCGATCCCGTCGTCTTCCACGGTAAAAAGCAGATCCGGATCACCCTGACCGGACGGAATATCCTTGACGGCAAAGGAAACATGTCCTCCTTCCGGCGTAAACTTCACGGCATTGTTCAGAAGGTTCAGGAAGATTTTCTGAAAGTTCAGAGAGTCCGCAAGAATGGTGCGCGGGCGGTACCCGCTCCTGTCAATCCGGAACGTGATGTGCTTTGCGGATGCAATCTCACTGACCGGCACCAGAACGGATTCAAACAGGCTTTCCGTATTCACCGGCTCCGGATTTTCCCGCAGCTTTCCGCTTTCAGCCTTGGATATCGTAAGCGTGTCATTAACCAGATCCAGCATCATTCTCCCGGATGCCTTAATTTTTTTCAGATAGACATCTTTCTCCTCCGCATCCGTACCCGGTATCTGCGCAAGGGAAGAGAAACCGATAATCGCATTCAGCGGGGTACGCATGTCATGGCTGATGTCAGAGAAAAATGCATTCTTTGCTTCGACTGCCTTCCTCTCCCTCTGCATCGTGCAGTAAAGTCTCCACAATGTCACGCTCACCAGAATCCCTGCCGCAAAAACAAGACCAGCCAGCAGCAGATTCATCCAGGGATGCAGAGGCACGATGGCAAGCGTCCAGGCATGGTTCGGCACCTGAATGGCTCCGCTTACAGCCCCGGAAGTATCCAGTGACTCATTTCCCTCGATAACGATTCTTTCTCCGTTTTCATTAATGGAAAAAAGCTGGAAATCATATCCCGACTCAGGAAGACTGCCGAGGCCGACGCTGGCCAGCGCATCCGGAAGGTCCAGGACGATTGTCGAAAATCCCCAGAAAGTTTCCTCCCCGGCATCATTCTCCAGGAAAACAGGATTGCGCGCAACGAGGCCGAGACCGCCCTGAATGAGGTTGTACGGTCCCGAAAGAGCAATGCTTTTCGTATTGATGGCCAGCAGGCAGTCTTCTCTCCGCTCCGGAATCTCCAGGAAATTCTTCCCCATGACTGCTTCATTTCCGGCCAGCGGATAGGAATAGGTGACCACCGCTCCCGGCATATACTGGATGCCGCGGATTCCGCTGTTCTCCGTGTATACGATACGGGCGATTTCATCGAAGGTCGATTCCGTGATATTCCCGTTTTCCAGTTTGACCACCGCGGCAAGGACGTCCGTTTTATGGAAAACAGAATTGATGAAATTCTCCGTACGCTCTGCGTACAGCGTACGGATCCTTTCGATATCTTTCAGCGACTGCCGCTGCATGGCTGTATAATAGACAGCCGAAATACCAATCGAAACCAGAAGGCAGAAAGCAAGAATTCCAAAACTGTGTTTTCCTGCTGTGTCTTTTTTTCTCATATCAGGCCCCGGCGAGTTCAATCAGCAGTTCCGCCGCTTTCTCCATTTCCTGTATGCTGGCATATTCATATCTGCCGTGATAATTGTAGCCTCCCGTGCAGAGGTTCGGGCACGGCAGACCCCGATAGGTCAGGCTCGCTCCGTCGGTTCCTCCCCGGATCGGAACCACGGAAGGCTTGATTCCCAGCTTCTTCATCTTTTCCACCGCCCGGTCGATCAGTTCCATATGCGAAGCCATCAGTCCCGCCATGTTGTAGTACTGGTCCCGGATTTCCGCGGCAGCGGTTCCTTCGCCGTATCTTGCGTTGATGAAATCCACTGCCTTCTGCATGGTCTCTTTCCGCTTCTCGAAAAGCTGCCGGTCATGGTCGCGGATCAGGTATTTCATCAGGGCGCCGTCAACCGTTCCGTCCATTTCCTCCAGGAAATAAAAGCCCTCATATTTTTCCGTATGCTCCGGTCTCTCCGCCGGCGGAAGCAGTGCGTTCAGCTCCATTCCGACCAGGACGGCATTGACCATCAGGTTCTTCGCATCGCCCGGATGGACACTCCTGCCGCTGATGCGGATATTCGCCGACGCGGCATTGAAATTCTCATATTCGAGCTCTCCGAGTTTTCCGCCGTCCACCGTATATCCTTCCTTTGCCGCGAAGCGTTCAATGTCGAAATGATCCGTTCCGCAGCCGATCTCCTCATCCGGCGTAAAGGCGATCCGAATCGTTCTGCGGTGCTCATCCGGATTCTTCATGCAGTGCTGCGCAAGGTTCATGATTTCGGCAACGCCTGCCTTGTCGTCAGCTCCCAGAAGAGTCGTTCCGTCCGTCGCAATCAGGTCCTCCCCGATGTGATGCGCCAGTTCCGGAAACTCCTCCGGCTTCAGCAGAAAATCCTTCCCGTCGTAATTTTCAAGGATCCTGGGCTTTACTCCCGCTCCGCTCACGGCCGGTGAAGTATCCATATGCGAAATGAATCCGAGAGCCGGAAGTTCCGGGTCTCCCGGTATCCCCGCATAAAGATAGCAGTACTCTTCATCATAGTCGACATCCTTCACTCCCATCTCCGTCAGTTCGGAAGCAAGCATTTTCGCCAGATCATGCTGCTTCATCGTGGACGGCGATGTCGCGGATTCTTCCGAAGACTGCGTATCCACTTCTGCATAGCGGATAAATCTCTCGATCAGTTCTTTGTTTTTCATATCTCTTCGCTCTTCCTGCCGGATCCTATCCGGCCGATTTTCTCCTATGTATTGGATAAAATAATACTGGCAACCGCATCCGCTGCGTGTTCACAGGCATCGAAGCACTCTTCCACGCAGTCGTAGATTTCCTTCCAGGCCATGACTTCCAGAGGATTGCCGGATGTCGCAAACAGATGGCTGACCGCATTGAAATGCAGCGTGTCCCCCTCTGACTCAAGCGTATTGACCCGGATGATCTTTTCCTTGATTGATTTGGATTTCTTGAAATGCTCGAATTCCCTGATCAGATCCTGCAGGGCTCCGATGATAGCAATCAGTTCCTTCGACAGGCGCTTCATGTCTTCCCGCATCTCTTTGATCCGGAACATGCAGATGCGCCGGTTGACCTCATCAATGCCGTCAACGACGTTGTCCAGTTCGTCCATCAGGGTCATGATGTCGTCACGCTCAATCGGCGGAAGGAATTCTTTCGCCAGGTTTTCAATCATCCTGTGCTTCACGGTATCCGACTCATGCTCGATCCCGTGGATCTCATTCATGGTCGATTCCGCTTTTTCCTCACTGTAGGATTCAATCAGCCTGCTCAGCGAATTTGCAGCCCAGAGTGCGCAGTCCGTGCAGTCCGAATATCCCTTGAAATAGCTGTAGTGTTTTTTCTTCGGCATTCTTCTGCTCCTTTACAGCCTCATGAAAAGTTCAGCCATGATAAAACCGAGGAGGCCGCATCCGGGGAATGTCAGCACCCAGGTCAGTACCATGTCTTTGACAACGCTCCAGTTCACGGCAGAGAGCCTCTTTGCCGCGCCGACTCCCATAATTGCCGTGGTCTTCGTATGCGTCGTGCTCACCGGAATTCCCGTAACGGAAGAAAAAAGCAGGCAGAGGGCCGCTGCCACGTCTGCCGAAAATCCCTGGTACGTATCCAGCCGGACCATGTCCATCCCAACCGATTTGATGATACGGTATCCTCCGATGGATGTTCCCAGTCCCATGACGCAGGAACACAGAATCATCAGCCAGACCGGTACGACGAAATCCGTGCTGCTGTTCCCGTTCGTCAGTGCGATTCCCAGAAGAAATACGCTCATGAATTTCTGTCCGTCCTGCGCTCCGTGCATAAAGGCCATTGCCGCGCCTCCGAAAATCTGCGCTCCCCGGAAGGCACCGATTGTTTTCCTTCTGTCCGCATTCCGGAAAATGAACCCGACTGTTTTCACGACAAGGAATCCCAGTGCAAAACCCAGAACGGTCGAAAGCAGGAGTCCGTAAAGGACTTTGACCCATTCCGACCAGTTGATGCCTTTCATGCTTCCCTGCAGCGCAATGGCTGCGCCGGACAGTCCCGCGATCAGCGCATGGCTTTCTGAAGTGGGAATTCCGAATTTCCATGCGGCAACAGCCCAGACGACGATGGCGACAAGCGCTGCGCAGAGAGCCCTGGCCGCATTTCCCGAATCTCCTCCGAAATCCACCATATTGTAAATCGTCATGGCGACATTGGCGTTGATCATCGTCATGACAAATACGCCGGCCAGGTTCAGGACGGCTGCCATAAGGATTGCCGTTCTGGCCGGCAGCGCCCTTGTCGATACGCAGGTCGCGATGGCATTCGGCGCATCCGTCCATCCGTTCACCATGATGACCGCCAGGGTCAGGACCGCTGTAATCAGCATCATGGGATTGTTCATGACCAGTGTGAGAAACTGCAAAAAACCAATCTGCAAAGCTCTGTCCTCCGATTTTCGTGCTGCGGAATCCTGCAGGGCAGTCCGTCTCTCAGTTAGTGTTTGTCACAGTTGTCACAGCCGTGCAGCAGATGATCGAATACAGGATGATTTCCTCCATGATGACCATGGCGACCATGCCGGTCACCGCGGCTGCCTGAACGCTGTCTCCGCGCCCGTCATCCCGGAGCAGCATTCCTTCTATCATCAGCCTCTGTGCCTTCGTCGTCATCGAAAGGAACCCGAATCCTTTCTGTTCTTTCAGCCATCCGTCCATCTCGCTCATTTCGCTGACAAGGACATCGCTGTCACGGCCGCTCATGGCAAGGTATCCGAGGGAACACAGTTCGTAGCCGCTCCCGAATTTCAGGTTTGCCTCGCGCATTTTCTCAAACAGTTCCATGGTTCTTGCGCACTTGCTTTCCGCATCCCCCTCCTGAAGAGCCAGAATATGACTCAGCATCTGCACGGAATTCTTGTCAAAGAAGTCTCCCTCGAGAATCCGGTAGCATTTCTCATCATCATCCGTAACCAGAGAGGAATCCCGTTCCGAGACAGCCATCATGACGCAAAGCGGGCTGTCCTCCTCTCCGGTCAGGAACGGATGCCTGTCCTTCATCTCATCGTAAATAAGTCTCGCCCTGGAAGCGATTCCTTCATATTCCTCCTCCGGAAAATCCTGCGCAATCGAAAAGGCCGCAAAGGGAAGATACGTGCTCCAGAAAAACTTTTCTTTCAGGCAGTCATAAGCGCTGATTGCCCTCTGCAGATATTCTTCCGGGTCGTCCTGAGATGCTGTCATGCAGATAAAGATTTCTTCTCCGTAGAGGCGTATATCGGAAAACATCCCGACTTTGCTGTGCAGCAGATGTTTGGCGCTCTTGATTCCTTCCGCTGTCGCTTCTTTTCCGCGCATCGTAAAAACGGCCGCCCCTGCCAGCTCCACGGAGCTTTCCGAAAGCATAAAGCATTTGCCGACCGTATCCCTGTTCTTCAGTAAAAGCTGTGCTTTTTCCATGAATCGGTTTTCCATCATAATCCCCTCCGTGTACTGAACGGACTTCTGTCTTTCCGTTTCTATTTTAACACGGCAGCTGTAGGATTGTCTCTGTAAATCACAGAGAATCCATGAAATAATCCTCCTGGAAATAATCCTGTACCGGCATGCGCTGCCGGGTCTGTGTCAAAAAAGGTCCTCCGGTCCGCACTGCGGGCCGAAGGGCCTGTAAAACTTTCTGATGGTGATTAAATTGCCTTCATGGCAAACGTGAAAGTAAGTTTTTTCCCGGATGGCAGATGATATTCCGGATGCGTCTCGGCACCCCAGGAATTGTCTCCTCCGACTCCCATCTGACCAAGGGCTGCACGCACGACGGTATAATGGACTTCCGGAAGCTCGTTGGCATGCAGGGCATTTTCCAGTTCATGCGACGTATAGGGCAGGATGCTGAATTCCATATTGCTGCCTTCGAAGCGAAGTCCGTGCCCGTCTTCTCCGGTCACTTCCGCCCATCTTACGCCCGTGCGGTTCCCCGTCTCCTGCGGGATCAGATACTTTGCCATGCTCTTCCGGGCTGTCGTTTCATAGATGCCGAGCTTCGCGCCGCGGCAGCGGTCGCAGTAAGTCTCCTCAGGCCCGAGACCGTACCATTTCAGGCGGTCATAATCCGCATCCATTTTAAAGGATACCCCGAACAGCGGCGGATCCCCTGCCTCCTCCGGAAGCTGCAGCGTCATCCGGACACGGACCGTTCCGTCCGGATACACCGTGTATTCCATCAGGCAGTCCTGCGGATTCTTTGCCGGAAGCGAATACTTCCAGGAAACCGAAACAGCATTTTCTTTCACCCGTATGCGGTCAGGCTGACGCTTCAGGTCCGCTGAATAAAGACTTGCCGTTTTCCAGAAAGAATGCCGGAAGGCCATATGGTTTCCGCGGTCATTGTCTGTCGGTGCCCTCCAGAAATCGGGCATGGGCGGGCGCGCAATCATCTGCCTGCCCTGATGCAGATAGGAAATCATTCCGGAAGCTTTTTCGGAAAACAGAATTTCCCAGTCCCGGCCCTGCACCCCGAGGTTCTGACGTCCGCGGACGACCGTAAATTCTTCCGGGTATGCCGGTTTCTTCTCACCTTTTTTCTTATCTTCGATCCGGTATACATACTGGCCGAAAGCGACTTCGTGGCCTTTCTCAGCCCAGGATGTCTTTTCTTTCAGAACAAAGGATACCGTTACCGTATATTCCCCCGGTTCTTTCTGAGCCCCGAACGGAAGCCGGTATCTTTTTTCCGACAGCGGCGCGGCATCTGTCTTCAGCATCTGCCGGGCTGTCTCATTTCCATCCCTGGAAAGAATGACGATGCAGTCGTATGCGGAAGTCGGCAGGAACAGATTCTTGTTGATGACCAGGACCTCTTTCCCGGAGACCTGTGCCTCGATGTTCTGATAGCAGTATTTAACTTCCTGCATCTTCGGCGAAGGATCCCGTTTTTCGGCATAGACGATGCCGTTTCCGCTGAAATCCCCGTCGTTGGGGCGGTCGCCGAAATCTCCGCCGTAAGCCTGAAACGTCTTCCCGTAGCGGTCTTTCTTTGTCATTGACTGGTCGATATAATCCCAGATGAAGCCGCCCTGGTAATTCGGTTCCGTATCGGCAAGTTCCGTATATTTGTGGAGGGCACCGTTGCTGTTGCCCATGGCATGCGCATACTCGCAGCAGATAAACGGTTTCACACAGCCGTTCTTCCTGTTCTTCTCAAGCGTCGCCCGGATGCGTTCGACCGGCGGATACATCTGGCTTTCAAAATCCGTCGTTTCCGGATACCGCGGATCCCAGTAGATTCCCTCATAGTGAACCGGGCGCAGCGGATCCAGCTCACGGATTTTCTTTGACATGGCAAGGATCACTTTTCCGCCGAAGCTTTCATTTCCGAGACTCCAGATCAGAACGGAAGCATGGTTCTTGTCCTTCTGATAGCAGCTGTTGATCCGGTCAACCATCATCGGCTGCCATTTCGGATTATCGCCCGGAAGCAGATATTTTCCGGCGTTCGGGATTCCCCGTTCCATTGCCTCCCACGTGCCGTGTGTTTCCATGTTGTTTTCCGCAATCAGATAGATGCCGAACCGGTCGCACAGCTGATACAGATAAGAGGAGTTCGGATAATGGGATGTCCGGATTGCGTTGATATTGTTCCGTTTCATGGTCAGGATATCGGTGAGCGTCTCTTCTTCCGTGACGGCTCTGCCTCCCAGCGCACTGAATTCATGACGGTCGACCCCTTTGAAAACAATCCGTCTTCCGTTGATCAGAAGGATTCCGTCCCTGATCTCAATCCTGCGGAATCCGAACGGATAGATCACCGTCTCCTCTTTCAGCGTCACTTTCAGGGCATAGAGATTCGGACATTCCGCACTCCAAAGCAGCGGATTCGGAAGCAACAGGTCCGCCGACGCTGCCGGCTGTTCCATCGCTTCCGAAAGACTGCTTTTTCCGCTGAAGCAGACTTCCGCCGATGCCAGGACTTTTGGATTTCTGCCTTTCCCCTTCCCCTCTTCCGGGAAATAAGGCACGATCCCGACTGCTGCTTTTCCTTCTCCGCAGCCGTAAAGTTCCACATGGACTTTTCCTGTCCTGAAATCGTCCGTCAGCTCAGGAACCGCTTTCAGGTCATAAACATGCTCTTCCGGAATCACAAAAAGAGATACCGGCCGGAACAGTCCCGAGAAGCGGAAGAAGTCCTGGTCTTCGCACCAGCTGGCTGCCGTCCATTTGATGACCATGACCGCAATGCGGTTTGTCCCTTCCGTAAGACAGGAAGTCAGTTCAAAGGAATGCGGCGTGAAGCTGTCCGTGCAGTAGCCGATGTAATGGCCATTGCACCAGACGGCTGCTCCGCTTTCCGCGCCTTCCAGACAGAGTCCGGCCCTCCTCCCCCGAGGGAAGGCCGGCAGGAGAATGTCTTTGACATAGCATCCGATGGGATTGAATTTCTCCGGCACCATGCCCGGATTGATTTCTTCATGTCCGTCCCACGGATACTGCGTGTTGACATACATGGGTGCATCGTATCCCTGCGTCTGCAGATGGCCGGGTACCCGGATCTCGTCCCATGCATGGACATCAAAACCGGGCTTCTGAAAACCTTCCGGCACAGAAGCCTGGTTTTCCGCATAAAAGAATTTCCATTTTCCGTCGAGGCTGCGTATATAGGAACTTTTTCCTTTTTCCGCTTCCTTTGCAGTTGCGAAATAGCTGTGATCGGAATGTGCGGGAAGACATCCTTCCGCAAAATATTCCGGATCAGCAATTCTGGCAATATCAAATTCCTGTTCCATATCGTTACCCTCTCCAGAAAGTTATTTTCAGCCTTTCACTGCACCTGTGATGCCGTTTGCAAAGTTCTTCTGCAGCAGGAAGAAGACAATGATGGTCGGCAGTGAGCAGAGCGTAACGCCCAGCATCATCTGTCCGTAGTCCGTCACATATCCTGCCTTCAGGTTTGCAATCAGCATCGGCATCGTCAGCGACTTGCCGTTTGTCATGATGATTTTCGGCCACAGGTAGGCATTCCATGCATTCATAAAAGTAATGGTCATTGCCGCCGCATAGGTCGATCTCATCGTCGGGAAAAACATCTGAACAAAAATCTGAAACTCATTCAGTCCGTCCACACGTGCCGCATCGATCATCTCGTGCGGGAAGCTTCGCGCACTCTGACGGAACATCATGATCAGGAACGGCGTCGAAATCGTCGGAAGGATAAAACCTGCCGCCGTATTCAGGAGTCCTGCCTTGCTGAACATCTGGAACAGGGGAATCATCGTCGCGGCAAACGGTACCATCATCGCCAGCAGGACAATGCTCATCACATGATCCTTGCCTTTTGTATGATAGATCTCGAATCCGTATCCTGCAAGCGAACAGATAAAAAGTGAGATCAGCGTAAGAAGGATCGAGTAAAAAAAGGAATTCAGCATAGCCTCTCCGACCTTCTGCGCTTTCAGCAGGGCTGTCCAGTTCTGAATCAGGTAGCTTCCCGGAATCAGACGTCCGCCGACCACATCCGTACTTTTATTCGTTGCCGATACCAGCATCCAGTACAGCGGGAATGCGGAGAAAACAGATGCAATGATCAGTACCGCATAGGAAATAATCTTTTTTCCTTTAGTCACGGGAATCACCTGCTTTCATCTGAACAAAGGCCAGGATTGCCACAAGGATCAGGATTACAAAAGCCAGTGCAGACGCATAACCGAAGTTCGGCGCTCCCTGGAAGGACAGATTGTAAATGTAATGCGACATCGTCATGGTCGTATTGGCCGGGCCGCCTGCCGTCAGGTTTACAGATTCATCGAACAGCTGCAGGGTGCCGTTTGTCGACATGATGGCTGTCAGAAGAATCGTCGGCTTGAGGAGCGGTACCGTTATCTTCCAGAAGGTCGTCCACGGGGAAGCACCGTCGATGGCTGCCGCTTCATAGACGGAATAGTCAATGTTCTGGAGGCCTGCCAGATAGAACACCATGTTGTAGCCTGTCCACCTCCATACCAGTGCAAGAATAATGACCAGCCGTGCCGTCCATGTTGTCGTCAGCCAGGCAACCGGTGAAGAGATCAGTCCGATGGACATCAGGATCCTATTTACAAAACCGTCGTTTGCGAACAAACTGCGGAAGATAATGGCATAGGAAACGAGGGAAGTCGCACACGGAAGAAAGATCATCGTGCGGAATAAACCTTTGCATCTCAGATTCTTGTTGTTGAGCAGCGTCGCAAAAATGAGTGCCAGCACCAGCATGATCGGAACCTGGATAATGAGATACAGGAACGTATTGCCGAGAGACTGTATAAACAGCTTATCCTGGAACATGCGCGTGTAATTCGTGATTCCTGTCCAGCGCATGTTCTTGCCGGCACCGGTCTCAAAGGAAAGGATCAGAGCCCGGATCATCGGATAGAAACTCATGACTGCAATCAGGACGACTGCCGGTGCAAGGAAAATCCATCCTGTGCGGTTTTCTTTTTTTTCGAGGGAAAAACCATTCTTTACTGTTTTAGCAGCTTTTGCCACTTTGCTGCCCTCCTCTTCTGAACAGAACACCGCCGCGTTCCGCAGATGCGGTTCCGCGGCGGTACAGGTTGACACTGCTGATTACTGCGTAGATGTTCCGCTGCCCTGCATTGCAAATTCGACGGTTTCCTGAGCAGTCTTCAGTTCAGAATCGATGTCTGCGCCATTCAGGATATTCGTATTGGCTGTTGCAATTGCCGAACGCGCTTCGTAGTAATAGACGCCCGTATTGTTGCTCGGAATCTTCGCAGAATAATCAACGATCTTTGAGAAAATCTTGTCTCCGCCGAAGAATTCCTGCGGTTCATTGTAGATGTCGGATTTTGCAGCCGGGATATAAGTTGCAATCGCACCGGAAGACGGAAGGATCGTTGCGTAGAAATCGGTGCTGCCTGCGAACGTGGCTGCCAGGAATTTCTCCGCAAGTTCTGCATTCTTCGTGTTGGTTGAAACTGCCCAGCTGGATCCGCCGTTATTGGAATAATTCGTGGCATTGGCGACATTTTCCAGTTTCGGCATATTGGTGATATCCCATTTACCGCTCTGATCCTTTGCCGTCTGAATGGAGGCCAGGATCCAGCATCCGTTGACAGTACCGGCGACCTGTCCGTTTGTCAGCGTTCCGATGTATTCATCCCAGCTGTTGACCTGAAGAAGAATGCCGGAATCGATCAGTTCCTTATAAGTTGACATAACTGTTTTCAGAGTCTCATTGCCGTTGATGGTCGGATTTCCTTTTTCATCAAAAAGGGATGCGCCTGCGGACTGAAGCATGTACATAATCGGGTCTGTCTCATCTGCACGGGCTGAAAGAAGCGGCATGCCTGTCTTTGCAAGGATATCCTTTCCGATTTCGATATAGCGGCTCCAGGTAATATCTTTGAAATCGTCAATCGTGTAGCCTGCCTGCTGAAGGATATCTGTTCTGTAGCAGCCGATGACGCAGCCGGAATCAAACGGAACACCGTAGTTCTTGCCGCCGACTGTTGAATAGGCTACCTTGGAAGCACCGAACTGGCTGTAATCAACACCGCTGTTTGTCAGATCCGTGAACATGTCCGGATAATTCTGGACATTCTTCTGGAATGCATTATCCTGGCAGAGGAAAATATCCGGAAGAGTGCTGTAGTCGCCGGATGTTCCTGCTGTCGTCAGAGCCGTCTGGATGTCTTCCCACGGTGTCTCGACAATGTTCAGTTTGAAGTTTGGGTCTGTCTTCTGATAAACCTTCTCTGCTTCCTGCATTGCATAGATGTTGAATGCCGGATCCCAGCACCATACCGTCAGCTCATCGCTGCCGCCTCCGGCTGCGGTGGAAGCCGCGGCGGAAACTGCCGCGGATGCCGCCGTCGATGCTGCCGCCGATGCTGCCGTGCTCGCTGCCGTCGATGCCGCTGTACCCGTCGATGCGCTGCTTCCGCATGCACATAACGAAACTGCCGTTGCCCCTGCCAGTGCCAATGTTAAAAGTTTTTTCATTTTCCTTCTCCTTTGCTGTTTACTCCGTTTATAGAACAGCTCTCTCATTTCCGTCGAGGTCCCTGCCTCAACTGTATTCATTGTATCGGTTGAATAATTCCCAAAAAATATTCGTTTCTTTCTGATTTTTAACAAATTCGACCACGGATATAAAACAGCCTACTTGTTTTTGTGTGAAATGCACAAAAAAAAGAGGACGGCTTTACCAGCCGTCCCGTACCGTAATCTTCAGTTTATGCTTGGCCCTGACCGGCTCATTTTCCCTCTTCCACTTATAAGGCGTGGTCCCGAGAACCTTCAGGAAATTCCGGTTAAAAGAAACCTGTGAATGAAATCCCGTTTTTTCGGCAACTGTCATCATCGATGCATCCGTAAAGCGCATCAGATCGCAGGCTTTCTGAACACGGACCAGGTTAATGTAATCATTCGGCGCCATATTGACCGCTTCGTTGAACAGCCGCCGGAAATGGGTTTCCGACAGACAGCACTGCTCCGCCAGATCCCTGATCCTTATTTCCCCGCCGAAATGATCATCGATGAAGGACAGTGCCTGATTCACGGCTTCCGTCGTATTCATAAGCGCCGTTCCGATATTCTTTTCCGGATTCATGGAAGCCAGATGCATCATCAGAGCCGCTGCCATGTACCCCACTTCCCGGGAGCGGAATCCGTCCGGCTTGCCGGTCATGCGCTCCCGGATGGCATCGAAGAGCCAGGCCAGAGTCTTCTCTTCTGCCGCATCTTCGATCCAGATTCGGCCGTCCAGAATCATACGGAAACGCTCTGCCTGAGTCTTGGAAATACCGCCGTACTTTTCCAGGATTGCACCGGCATCAAAAAACAGATAATCCCAGGTATCCAGCTGATCCGGCTCCGCACTCTCGGTATTATGCGCGACATTATGCATAAAGCAGGTAAAGGTACCGGCTTTGTAGCGCCAGGTCTTTTCACCGGCTTCCAGCCGTCCCGAACCGTCCCGGCAGAAACCGATCTCATCAAGGTTATGGAAATGCTGACGGAAATATCCGTAATGCCGGGTCCAGGCAGGTCCCGTCAGAAGCAGAACGCTTTCTCCGTGCGGCACCTCGTAAAATCTCAGTTCTTCATCCAGTCTTTTCTTCTTCGACATAGTCCCCTCCTGCCTTTCCGGCAGCCTTCTGAAAAGCCTTGCTTCCGGACTGCCTGTTCCTGTATAATTTAAAAAAAGAAGGAGAAAAAAGATGAATAGAAAAAGTCTGCCGTCTGTCCTTGCTGCGCTGGTTTTTGTCCTGACTCTGTCCGCCTGCGGAAACAGCCATCCTGCGTCAAATGATTCCGGTTCCGTAAAAGGAGATGCGTACACGGTCATTAATGCCGAAAAAGCGAAATCTATGATTGATGCCGGGAACGTCACCATCGTCGACGTCAGGACGCCTGACGAATTTGCTGAAAAGCATATACCGGATGCAATCAATATCCCGGTTGAAAGCATCGGCACCGAAAAGCCTGCACAACTGCCGGACCTTGATGCCGTCATCCTTGTCTACTGCCGCACCGGCATCCGGGCTGCCAATGCTTCCGGAAAACTGGCGGATATCGGCTATACGCAGATCTATGACATGGGAGGAATCGTAGACTGGCCTTATGATACGGTAGCCGGCTGAAGCTGCTTCATCCGCCCCCTTGCTGTTCTTTACCGGACCAGTGCCTGTGCGGCAAAAACAGCCGCGATTCCCACGGCAAGGCTCAGCACCATATAAAGGACGGAAATCCATGTCTGTCCATTCTTCAGGAGATCCGCATTTTCATAGGCAAAGGTAGAGAAAGTCGTAAACCCTCCGCACAGCCCGACCTTCAGCATCAGTACCAGATGACGGTCCATTGATTCATTTTTTACGGCAAGGGCACTGATCAGGCCGATGACAAATGCACCCAGAATATTGATGGCGAGCGTCTTCCACGGGAAGACGCTCCCGCTTTTTACCGGGATCAGCCCGATCAGATACCGGGCAGCCGTTCCGACAAACCCTCCGATTCCTACCAAAAAAACATCCAGCATAACCAGTCTCCTTTTTTATATTATAGCATGGCTACTCCTGCGGGAAAAAGTTCTTCCTGCAAGGAAGGTCACAGCAGATTCCCGTATTTCCGGACATACGCTTGCTTGACTGCACCCACGAGAAAAGCATACGAAACCACCGCCGCCGCAAGGTACAGGAAATAAACCGGCGGCAGAGGCTGCGGGCCGGACCCGAATCCCAGAAGCACGGCAAGCGAAGTGCTTACCAGAATGCCCGCGCCGCTCATGATAAAAACAGGAACCGAAGCATGGCTCTGAAGAAACGGAATCTTTCCCGTCCGGAGACAATGCACGACAAATGTCTGCGTCCACTGGGATTCCACGAACCATCCGGCCTGGAACAGGGCAGTAAAAGCCAGTTTTCCGCCGGCATCCAGAGTACCGTACGCCCCGAAGACCTTCGGACAGACGGCAAAAAACATCACGAAATACGTCAGGATGTCAAAGACTGAACTCACAGGGCCGAACCAGAACATGAACCGGCTGATGGAACCCGCATCCCATTTCCTGGGCATTTTCAGATAATCGGCATCCACGCGGTCAAAGGGAAGCGCCAGGCAGGAAATATCGTAAATCATGTTCAGGATCAGGATCTGGACCGGAAGCATCGGCAGAAACGGCAGGAAAATGCTCGCTGCCAGAATGGAAAACATGTTGCCGAAATTGCTGCTGGCCGTAATCTTGATATATTTCATCGTATTGGCGTAAGTCCTGCGGCCTTCGATGATTCCCTGCTCCAGGACATTCAGATCCTTTTCCGTCAGGATGATATCCGCCGATTCCTTGGCAATGTCGACAGCCGTATCGACGGAAATGCCGACGTCTGCAGCCTTCATCGCTGCCGCATCATTGATTCCGTCACCCATGAATCCGACGGTATGCTTTTTCCGGAGAGCCGCGACCACCCGTGTTTTCTGATCCGGACTGAGTTTGGCAAAAACGCTGACTTTTTCCGCCGCGTTTTCCAGTTCCTCCTCCGTCATGGCGGAAAGCTCCGACCCCGGAAGAATCTTCCCGTCCGGCATGCCGACTTCTCTGCAGATATGTCTCGTAACCGCATCGTTGTCTCCGGTCAGGATCTTGACGGAAACCCCGTAGCTGTGAAGATTTGCGATTGCTTCGGAGGCACTGGCCTTCGGCGGATCCAGAAACGCCAGATAGCCGATCAGCACCATGTCCTTTTCTTCATCGGGAGAGAAAGCAATGCCCTGCGTCGGACGGGTCTTATGGGCAATGCCGAGGACACGGAAACCGCGTTCATTGAATTCCGTTGCCTTTTTCAGGATAATCTCTTTGAGTTCCTCCGTAACCGGTTCGACCCTGCCTTCATACTCGGCAAATGAACAGGACTCCAGCATCTCTTCAATGGCGCCCTTCGTGATCATCTGCGTCTTGCCGTTCCGGTCCTCGACCACAACGCTCATCCGCCGGCGGTTGAAGTCAAAGGGGATTTCGTCCACCTTCCGGTATTCCTGACGGAGCGGCACCATCTCTTCTTCATCCGCATGACGGATAATGGCATCATCCATCAGATTCCGGAGCCCCGTCTGAAAAAAGCTGTTCAGAAACGCATGCCTCAGAACCCTCCGGTCCTCTTCGCCGTGGATGTTGCAGTGATATTCCAGCGCGATCCGGTCTTCCGTGAGCGTTCCCGTCTTGTCCGTGCAGAGCACATCCATAGCCCCGAGATTCTGAATGGCACCGAGGTTCTTAATGATGACTTTCTTGCGGGACATAATGACCGCGCCTTTTGCCAGATTCGCCGAAACAATCATCGGCAGCATTTCCGGCGTCAGGCCGACCGCGACGGACAGTGCAAAAAGAAGTGCGTTCAGCCAGCGGCCGCTTCCGGTCTTGAACAGGCCGTTTACCAGAAAAACCGTCGGTGCCATGACCAGGATGAAACGGATGAGCATCCAGGAGACGCGGCTGATTCCTTCGTCAAAGCTGGTGGATTCTCTTTTCCCGGTCAGCTTCTCGGCAATGCGTCCGAAAGCCGTTCCGCTTCCGGTTACGGCAGCAATTCCCTCCGCCGAGCCGCTGATGACATTGCTTCCCATGAAGGCAAGATTCCGGCATTCCATGACAGACGCCGGACGTTTCTGATCCGGTTCGGCGTATTTCTCGACAGGCTCGCTTTCACCGGTCAGCGCAGACTGGTTGATAAAAAGATCTTTCGCCGCAATCAGACGCAGGTCAGCAGGAATCATGTCTCCGGAAGCAAGAAAGACATGGTCTCCGGCCACCAGCTCGCCCATCGGTATTTCCGTCCTTCTTCCGTCCCGGAGGACTGAAGCCGTATTCCTTACCATGGAAGACAGTTTTTCCGCAGACTTTTCTGAGCGGGATTCCTGGATAAAGGTCATCAGCCCGCTGATCACCACCATGGATACGACCATGATGACCGTCATATAATTCCGCTGGTCAGGCGGCGGCAGGAGAATATCCGTAAACAGGGAAATTCCAGTCAGGACAAAAAGCACGACGGTAAAAGGAGTGACAAAAGACAGCAGCAGCCTTTTCGGCAGGCTGTCTTTCTTTTTTCTGGCGATTTCATTGCTTCCGTATTTTTCGCGGCGCTCCGGGATTTCTTCTTCCCGCAGTCCGTTCTCATCCACCCCGAATTCCGTGAACAGGGCATTCCTGTCCATCGTAGAAACAGCAAGAAGACGTTCATCCGTCTTCTTCATTTCCTGTATTCCTGCAGCAGGCATCATGGCACGTTCTCCTTTTCCCAAGGGGTTCATGCAGGAGGCGCAAAGGGTCAAAAATAGCGCATCTGCGGAACTGACAACCGTCCCACAGATGCGCATGATCTGCCATCCGCTGCCGCTGTCCTGCGGCCCGGCCCCACGCCCTTTCGGGCATCGCCTGCTCAGTTTGTACTGTCGTTTTGCATTCCTGTTGAACCAGTATGTAAAGCAGTGCAAAGAGTTGATTCCTGTATATCACAGAAAAGCAGGCGGTGTCAACCGAAAATTTTCCGGCGATGATTTACCGGTTGTATTTCTTATAAACCGTGTAGAGCAGAATCGGAAAACCGATATCGGCAAGGATGCTGACGACATAAAGGAAAACCGATGCACCGTTCATGCTCCATTTCAGGATGGTCATCAGAACGGCAAAGAGACTGGCAATTGCCCATACCGTAAATCCCGATTTTCTGTTGCCCGTGTACAGAAAAGTCAGCAGCCCGGCTACCATGCAGATTTTTACGATAACAAACAGGAAATTCAATGCAGGCGTTCCGATCGGAAAAAGCAGGAAGGCTCCCGATACAGCAAAAGCTACCGCAATCCAGGCTGTTATGCGAATGTGTCTGTCCATGAACCCTCACCTCCTCCTTTCACTTTTATCCGTTACGGATTCTCATTCCGTTTCTTTCGCCTGACCTGTCTTCAGTTCTTCTTCCCAGAGCTCTTTGGCAATCGGTGCCCAGCCTTTTGCAAACTCTACGCATCTTCCGGTCAGTTCTTTGACATCATCTTTTTCCAGCATTTCCGTCGAATGGGCGCCTGTCTTTTCAACCATGAGCGTCAGCCTTCCGGGATTGTCGACCAGCGGGCAGGGACGGAGCATATTCTTGTTGAACGGTTCGTTTTTCTTGAATTCCATACACAGCGGTTTCTGCAGCGCACCAAGAAGCGTATCGGTCCGGATATTGGAATCCGCGAAATGAACAAATGCACACGGTTCAATATCTCCGTTGGCATTGATATGCAGATAGGTCCTGCCTCCTGCAATGCAGCCGCGGACATATTTGGCATCGTTGTAGAAATCCATGGCAAGGAGCGGCTTTTCAAGACGCAGGCGGCGGATATTATAATACATGTACTTCCGCTGCTCCGGCGTAATCATCAGTTCCGGAACTGCGTTCTTACCGATCGGCGTATACGCGAAGCACCACATATATTTGGCACCCCATCCGATGACCGTGTCAAAATAGGCATCGCTGGCGATCAGTTCCGCGCTTCTGCGAGTATAGCAGCAGGAAGTGCCGAACATCAGCTTCTTTTCCTTCATAATCTGCATCGCCTTGATAACTCTTTCGTAAGTTCCTTCACCGCGTCTGAAATCCGTGTCCTCTTCATATCCTTCAATGCTGACGGCCGGAATGAGGTTCTTCACTTCCAGCATATGATCGGCGAATTCCTCATCAATCAGCGTGCCGTTCGTGAACAGCATGAAAGCACAGTCCTGATGTCTTCTGCAGAGAGTCAGGATATCGTCTTTCCTCATCATGGGCTCGCCGCCCGCCAGAAGGAACAGATAGCACCCGAGTTCATTTGCCTGCTGAACGACGTTCTCCATCTCGTCAATCGTGATGCTCAGGGTATGACCGTACTCTGCTGCCCAGCAGCCGGTGCATTTCAGGTTGCAGGCGCTTGTCGGATCCATCAGGATCAGCCACGGAATATTGCAGCCGTATTTTTCAGCATTCTTTTTCCGTTCATGAGAACCGATCAGCGAACCGTCAACAACGATTGTCTCAAAAAGTTTCCGGCACTGTTCATTGTCCACATCCCGGTAGATCTCAAGGACTTCTTTCAGGACCATGTTGTCCGGATTTGACAGTACTTTCTTCATGGTGCTGACCTGATCGTAGACGGCCACTTTCCCGTCGTCCATGCTGATCAGCTTATTCAGCAGGTTCGGAAGGTTCTTTTCCGGGTTTTTGGCCATGATGTCATAGGCCGCCATGGCTGCTTTCTTTTTCAGTTTCTCGCTTGCGTTCATTTTTTCTCCTCTTTTTATCTTGTTTTCTGTGCGAAAGGCACAGTCCGTATACTTTTTCACTCAGGCAATTTCTTCCTTGCGGCTCAGATGGTTTCCGGCCTGCCTGCTGTAATGCCGGAGCTTGTACATCTGCGTACTTTTCCAGTTATGCGAAGCTCCTCTTGCCGCGACGACTCCCAGCCGGAACAGAATGGCCAGTGCGAATCTGCGCATCCCGTATTCCGGTCCGAATGCCTTCCAGATGGCCGGGATTGATTTGAAATCATAGAAATGGATGCCCATGCTGTAAAACAGGTTCTGCAGTTCCCACGGGCTCATGCTTTTCGGAAGGAAGGTGACATCCATCATATCGAACATCGTCCAGTCGGTCGTGATCATCCTGTTCTCGGCGGCCATCTGCCGGTAAGTATCCGTTCCCGGATACGGAGTCAGAATGGCCGGCTGCAGCTGATAGGCATTGCAGCTCTTGACGAAATCAACGGAATGGATGATGTCCTCTTTCGTATCCGTATCAATGCCGAGCACGATGCTGGCGATCAGACGTATTCCGTGCTTTGCCAGGATTGCCGTGCATTTCTTGATGTCATCCACGCTCTGGTGCTTGTTGACGGCATCCAGCGATTTCTGATTCAGCGATTCGATTCCGACAAGAACACGGGTTAAATGAGCCTCTCTCAGGAGGTCGAGCATCTCTTCATCTTTCGCAAGATCCGTGCGGCCGAAAAAGAAAGTTTCCTTGAAGGTCAGGCCTTCCCGGATCATCCTTCTGCAGATTTCCTTTGCCCTTTCGCGGTCAGCCGTAAAATTATCATCTTCAAAATTCATATATCGGAATCCGAGCTTCTTATAATACCGGAGCTCTTCAATCACGCTGTCGACAGAACGCTGGCGGTAGGGATGGAACATCCTGGATGTCGTACAGAAAGAACAGCAGAACGGGCATCCCCTGGTTGACATAACATTCGCACTCCTGCACGGCGTCTTCAGGATGGAATAGTCGGGGAACGGAATCCGGTCCAGATCTTCCGGACAGGGAGCATTGACGATTTTATCCCTGATACGGCCTTCTACAACATCCAGGATAACAGACTCCCCTTCTCCCACGATGACCTGGTCAGCATACCGTGCAGCCTCTTCCGGAAGAGCAGAGGCATGGATGCCGCCGATCAGAACCCTGGCATGTGTATTCGCATGGAACCACTCAGCCAGTTCATAAGCCCGCGGTGCCGAACAGGTCAGGGTATACAGGCAGACGACATCCGCGTCTTTCAGATGCTTAAACGGAACGCTCCCGTTCAGTTCTTCGTAGGCTTCCACCTCATGACCGGCTTTTTTCAGAATGCCTCCGAGAATCAGCGGACCCGTAATGGAATTGGACTGCCCGTAGGCTTTTCCCGCCAGCCGGTACGGCGGAAACCTTCTCAGGGCACTTGCCGGTGTAATCATAATAATTCTCATAGTTTCACCTCATTTTAAGCATAGAGTGGAGAGGTTCTTCTCACAATGGGCAAAAAAACCGCAGTGTGAGGTTTTCCCACACTGCGGTTTTTTTGTCCGGATGTTCGTATCGTCAGAAGCGGATATGCTGTCCGGTTTTTACTTCCGGGATACGGATATACTGTCCGGATCTCAGATGTGATAAGAAAGAATTGCCTTCGTCAGGCCGTCAATGGAACGGAAAATACTGCGTATATTTTCCTGGAAATCGTCCGGCATATCGCTTCCGACCCACCGGAGCGAAAGTCCGGTCAGGGCTGCTGTATAGCAGTCTGTCACGCCGCGAATCATTTCCGGCGTGCATCGGCATCCTTCTGCCTGTTCCGTCACGTACTGCGCCATGCGTTCATGGCTGAGCTTATAGGCATAATCCTCCAGTGCCCGTGCACTGATGGAATGATAGGCGTGCCGAGTGGCCTTCCGGTTCTGTTTCAGGAAATCGTAAACGGAAAGGAACTCTTCAAAAATCGTCTGGTCACCTGTAAACTCTTTCCGTCTTTCATCGATTTTTTCACGGAACATCTCATCAGCCAGCTCATAGGTGTTATGGAAATAGTAATAGAATGTTTTCCGGTTAATGCCGCATTTCTCAACGATTTCCTTCACGGTAATCTCATTGAAGGGCTTCTCGTCCAGAAGAATCAGGAAATTATCAATAATTGCTTTCTTCGTAAAGGCTGCCATCCTACTCTCCTATTCTGAAATCTTTCATGGAAACCGATTCAATGAAAACAGCAACTCCGCCTACAATCAGATAGACGGCAAGGATATAATTCAGGGCAATCGTCGAGGCAAGCGGCAGGCAGAGGAAAAAGACAGAAGCCACAATGCTGATGATGCCGGAAGCGATGACCCATCCGTAATTCGTAACATTGAAATAAGCCAGCTTCCCGGATACGGCAAGCAGATCGATGCCGAAGATCATCAGCAGGAATCCGAAAATAAAAGCAAAGGAAGCAAGCGTCACATAGGCCGGGGAGATTATCAGAAGAATTCCCAGAAAAATGTTCAGAACCGCGTTCATCAGAATGCCGCCGCGCTGAAGAATGACCGGCAGATGAAAGTAATCCGTCAGTTCATAGATTCCAAAAGCCATAATGAGACAGGCTGCGATGATTTCAATGACCCGGATTGACTGTCCCGGAAAAGCGCAGAGCACGATGCCGAGTATCACCATCAGAACTGCCGCGGCGATTCCGGCCACCCGAAAAGATTTCAGTCTTTTGTTCCAGTTATCGATAAAGATGCCGGCCAGATCCTCATTCCCGTCGTCCCGGTACGTTCGCATGTTTCTGTCCTCCCTTCAGATTTTCAATCTGCCATCATTATAGGGAGACAGTGTCCGGAAGACAATTTACAATCTTCGGCACATGTAGGAATTTGAGATACAGTTTTAAAAAGTTGTCATCAGATTCCGGAATCTCAGACTTTCTTTCCGCTCTTTTTGAAGACAAGTATTCCGATCAGAAGCAAAATCGGGAAAATGACAGCAGCGAGAATGCCCGCTTTCAGATTGTCATTCCACGCGCCGGATACCAGCCCGACAACTGTCGGCCCGGAAGAGCAGCCGATATCTCCGGCCAGCGCCAGCAGCGCAAACATGGCCGTCCCTCCCCTCGGAAGAGCTGCCGAAGCCTTGCTGAATGTTCCGGGCCACATGATTCCTACGGAGAGGCCGCAGACCGCACAGGCGAATAGACTGAGCTGGGGAAGCGGAAAAAGGGAAATTCCGAGATAGGAAAGGATGCACAGGCAGCAGCTGTAAATCATGAACCGCTCAAGATGGATCCGTTCTCCGTTTCTTCCGTAGAACACTCTGGAGATTCCCATGCAGACGGCAAAAGTCATCGGACCCGCAAGATCGCCGGCCGTCTTGGATATACCAAGACCTTTTTCCGCAAAGGCCGAAGCCCATTGGCTGACCGCCTGTTCGCTTGCCCCGGCACAGATCATCATGACCATCAGGATCCAGAAAATCCGGATGCCGAAGAGATTCCTGATCCGCATTCCCTCTTCTCCTTCCCGGATGAGAGAAGCAATCGGGACCTTCGTAAAGACAAAAGCATTGCAGATCGGAACGAGTGCCCAGAGAAGCGACAGTATTTTCCAGTTCCCGATACCGGCGGTATAGAAAAACAAAGTGGAAATCAGTACGACTCCCACATGTCCCCAGCAGTAAAAAGAATGCAGCATGCTCATTGCTTTTTCTTTATTATCAGACGGGCAGGCCTCTACAACCGGACTGACAAGCACCTCCAGCAGGCCGCCTCCGACCGCATAGACCATGACCGCCGTCAGAATTCCGGCAAAGGGAGTCGGCATTGCCTCCGGCAGAACCGTAAGAAGGATCAGCCCGGCTGCCGAAAGGACATGTGCCAGGATCATGGAAGCACGGTATCCGATTCTGTCCACGAACGTGACGGAAAGCAGATCCACGATCAGCTGAATTCCGAAGTTAAACGTTACCAGCAGTGTAATCTGTGAAAGCGGAATCTGATAATTTTTCTGAAAGGTGAGAAAAAGCAGCGGCGTAAAATTATTGACGATGGCCTGCACGATGTATCCTGTAAAACAGGCTGCCATCGTCTTATTGTATTCATTTTTCAAGGAAATCCGTCTCCTGCCGTTTTAATTAAGCAGATAGGATTATATCGCATTTTCCCCAGGATTTCATCACCTTATTCACTTCAGCAGTCCTGTCATGCGGAAACCGCCCTCTTTGGAACACATTTTCATCACAGTCGGGTGCTACGATACCTTAATCATGGACACTTATTACATTGAACACTACTTTAATCTGAAAAATGCAGGCTCTTTTCTTCTGGTATCCTTCAGCGGACTCTTTGCGGTTCTTGCCGTCATGCTCCTTTTTGCCAAGGAGAAACAGAAGAAAAAACGCAGAAACATGTCCCAGGAATACATCATCAGCGACATGAAGGAAAACGGAACGCGGCCGGTGAGGATTGCCGAAAGTTTTTACGAGCTTGTTTTCTCAAGCTCATCCGTTCTCTTTTTCCTTGCACTCTACTACCTCATTGACGAGTATGTACCTTCCATCTCCGGCTTCTGGACTGAGTACCGGGATCTTATCCTGCTTGTTTTTATCGTTCTTTCCGTCTTCATGACAAACTGGTTCGATATCATCCTGGTCAGGCTGACCCATATTAAAGAGGACCAGAAAGTGTCACTGCGGCTGCTGAGCACTTTCTATATCATTTTTATCCTTCTCTACATCCGCTTCATTTATCAGGACACCAACTACAACTCCCTGATTATCTACTTTATCAGTCTGGCAATCGGACGTTTTGTTTACTTTGACTTCACGCTGAAAGAATTCCGGAATACGATGAAGGGCCTTGCTGCAAATGTCCCCCTTCTCCTCCTGCTCCTTTCTTATTCCGCCCTGATCTGCTGGTATGGTTTCAAGAACGGCTTTCTGCTGACCTCCAACGGCGTCATCGTCAGCATCCTCATCGCCCATCTTTTCATGGACCTTTCCATTGTCGTGCTCCACAAAACGAAGCTGCTTCACCTCTTCCTCTGAAGCAGCTTCAGCACTGCCTCTGTGTTTCTTCCTGCCGTTTCCACTCGAAGCAGCTTCCGTTCTGCCTCCGTTACAATTCCAGCAGCCACTCCAGCAGAACGGATGCGTTGCTGAAGGCTTCGTCCTTTGCCGCGTACAGCAGAGTAATCGGATTCCCGGCAGAAGCTTCTTTGCAGGATTCTGCAAATGAAAGCGCATCCGGGTTTGCCTCCAGTTCCCTCCTGTATGCTTCCCGGAATTCCGGAAACCGTTCCGGCTGATGCGCAAAACTTTTTCTCAGTTCATTTGAAGGCGCAACATTTTTCAGCCAGGCGTCAAGGCCCGCATTTTCTTTTCTGATGCCTCTCGGCCAGAGCCTGTCGACCAGAATACGCATGCCGTCCTCCGGTTCCTGCGGAGCATAGATGCGTTTCATTTTAATCTGATAAGCCATTTCCTCTTTCCTCACTTCCCGTGCTGTATACGGAATCTGCTTTCGCTGTATGATAGCAGAAAAAGAGCCCGGCCTATGTTGGAATCACAACATAAGCCGGACTTATTTCAGCTGTCTTTCCTTTTCGGACAGCCGTTCATGCACTTTCTCATTCCGCTTTCGCCGCACCGCATTCCCTGGCGCTCGCAGGTTATCGGAACCGTTTCCGACAGAAAGACAAGCTCCTCGCCCGTCCTGCGCAGAAGTTCGCGGTTTACGCTGTAATGCGTATGATAGCCGATTTTTCTGGCTTCGACGAGGCCCGCTTCCTGCAGGACCTTCATATGCTGCGAAACTGCCGGTGCGGAAATTCCGAGGATCTGTCCGATGACTCCCACGCAGTAGCTTCGCTTCGAAAGAAGCTCCAGAATTTTCATCCTGCTCGGATCCGCAAGTGCCTTCAGCGCATCACCGTATTCCATCTTATTCTCCTGTCAGGCTGCCGCGGCACCCATGCCTGTCTTCCCCGCATGATCCGCCGCCCGAATGACCGCAGGTACCGTCTTCATGACCTCCGCATGTTCCCGGATCATGATGATGGCTGCACATTTCACCGGGATTATAAACCAGCGTTCTGCCAAGAAGGGCCTGTACTGCTTCATCCGCATTTCCGGACACTCCCGGATACAATTGAATACCTGACGCGGCCAGCGCTTCTCTTGCTCCGCCGCCGATGCCGCCGCAGATCAGCACTTCTGCCCCGTGGTTCTTCAGAAAACCGGCAAGTGCCCCATGGCCGCTGCCTTCCGTACGGACAGTTTCTGAGGATTCAATCTTTCCGTCTTTCGTTTCATAGATTTTAAATTCTTCACAATGTCCGAAATGCTGAAACACTTCTCCGTCTTCATAGGTGACTGCAATTTTCATAGATTCCGCCTCCATTTGTTTAAGTATCTGCTTAAATACTAACGCAGGAATCTAATTAAGTCAATACTTATATATATTTCCCGTACAGGAAATTCAGCTTTCCTTTCCGGCTGCTTCCGCTGCTTCCGAGATAGCGGAACTTTCCGTACCCCCTTGCGGAAATCACCTCTCCGCTTTTCAGCAGCCGGGAATTGTCCTCGCAGATCCGTCCGTTGATAAAGACTTTTTTCTGACGGCAAAGCTCCAGGCTTTCCGTTCTGGAAAGACCGCAGATTTTTGAAAGGACAGCGTCCAGCCGTTCCGATGCTGCCTGTCCCTGAAGCTGCTGCACAGCGGGGCGGAGGCTTTCAGGAACTGTATCAGCCGGCAGGCACCGTACATGCGTATGCCGGATCTGCGTCAGATTCTCGCACAGGTAAGAAGAAAGCTTTTCTTCACAGAAAAAAAAGCTCTCATTTCCATCTGTCAGAATGTCTCCGATGACACAGCGTTCGATGCCCAGATTCATCAGTGCACCGAGATAATCCCGGTGCGTCAGGTCATCCGCAAATTTGACTGCCGGCCGCTTCACCTGCAGACAGCAGATCGGGAATTCCTGAACGTACCCGAAAACCTCCGGAGAGCCGAAGCGGATCATCAGGCGTTCTGCTCCCTCGTAACCGCCGTATACAGACGTGCCGCACGGCGCAAGAGTTTTTTCAAGATTATGGAATTCAGCGATTTCCGATTCATTTAGAAAATCTGTAAACAGAAAACGGCTCTCGGACCAGGCCCGGTCCGAAAGCTCGCGCAGACGTTTCTGAAGAAAACCCGGTTCGTCACTCATAAAATACGCCTCTCCGGTTTCTGTATTTCGGGGCAGCCTGTAACCCATACTTCCGCCGCCCCAAAACAAAGTTTTTACCTGTCCGGATCAGATTTCTTTGCTATGGGTTTTTCAGCTACGAAGACATTGAACGCGTACTGAAAACAGATAACATCAAAAAAAACGGAAAAGCGAAGACATTGGACATCGACCCTCATCAGGATCTTTTATCTTCGCCGGACAGGAGGGAAAATACCGGACCGTTCCTTCAGGAAATGAGAACCATGTCCGTCACTCCGGGACATCCATCATTTCCGTCGTATTAATCAGATCCAGTGCCATCTGAGCTCTGGAAAGTTCTTCGGAAGTTTCAGCATAGTCCGCAGCTGCTTTTTCAATGTCGTAATTGGCATAGGTATAATCGATGATATTGGAATAGCTGCCCTCGCCGGTGCGGCTCTTCGGAAGGCGGTCCGCCATCTCCGACAGCCTGTTCTTCCGCTGTGTGAGCTGGGGAATGTAAATGAGAAGCTGATCGACTGTCATCTGAAATCCCGGCACTTCTTTCGACAGATTGAATTCGCTGACCGCGTGCTTCAGAAGACGGATCTTTTTTTCAAGCTCTTCCTGTTCTTTTCGCGTCGCCTCATAGTCGTAAACCGGACGTACGCTTTCCGGATCCTCCGACACGGCTGCGACAAAAGTTTCACTCTTCTGTTCCTTCATCAGGATGACGTTTAATTTTTCCTTCAGTTCCTTAAGTTTCTTTGCCGCCTCGGCAGATGTCATCTTCATATTGTTTCCTCCCTTGTCAGATTCTTCAGCCACAGATATTTGTGATACCGCGGATAAATCCACGGAAGCTTAACGATTTCATCCGAACACATCAGGATATAGACAATCATTATTGGCCACTTGAATAAAAAGGTCCCCAGAAGAGCCAGGGGCAGTGCAAAGCACCATGAGGCAAATAAAACGCTGACGGCATCATATCCTGCATCGCCGCCGGCCGGAAAAATGCCGCAGACGATAATGGTATTGATTGAAAATGCGAATACGTAGAACCCGCTGAAGATCAGCATGAATATCAGGTATTGCCTTGCTGTATCCGACAGGACAAAGAACTCCGCTGCAGCAGGGCCGAGAATTGCCAGAAGTGCCATATGGATTCCGCCGGTCCAAAAGGAAATCTGACAGAACTTTTTTCCGTATGTCCTGGCCTGATCAAACCTGCCCTGTCCGAGAATCCCGGCAATCATGATGCCGCATCCGGCTGAAATACCCTTGCAGACACAGGTAACCAGCTCCTGCGCGATGGACGTTATGGATGCAGCTGCCGTAGCATCGCTTCCGAGATGCCCCATAATCAGGGAATGCATTGAAAAGCCGGCTCCCCAGGCAAGCGAGCTGCCCAGCATCGGCAGGGCAATCCTCATGAAATCTTTAGTGACAGGCGCTGAGTGCCATCTGAAACCCTGCCGGTCAGGACGGGTGCTTTCACCCCTGAAGGATTCACGGATACACCAGATGAGTGCCACCATTTCAACCGCCGCCGTGGAATAGGCCGAACCGTCAGCTCCCAGTCCGGGCAATCCTGCTATGCCGTAAATCAGAAAGAAATCAGCCGCAACATCTGTTACAAGCGTGACAGCCGAAATCATGACGCTCTTTGCTGCTTTTCCCTCAATTTTCATCATCAGGAAATAGCACTGGGTAATCCCGCTGAACAGATAGGAAAAGCTTACAATCCGGAGATAGGATGCACCGATTCTGATCAGGGCTGCATCCGGAGTGTAAATCCGCATCAGGAATTCCGGGGCAGACACAGCCAGTACAAAAAAGACGCAGGAAATTGCAAAGGACCATTTCAAAATCATACAGAACAGGTTCTTCACCATTCTGCGGTCATTTTTTCCGCTGTACTGGGCAATGAGGACTCCGCCTCCGCCGACAGCTGCTGCACTGAACAAACCCATGATAAAAGCAATCTGGTTTGCAAGTGATACTGCCGAAACGGCATCCTGTGAAAGCCTTCCCAACATCAGAGCATCCGTTGCCCCGATCAGCGCAGCAAGCAGATTCTGAAGTCCTATCGGTATCGCAAGTGAAAAGAGTTCTTTATAGAATCTTTTCTTTTCCGCTGCATCCATTTCGGTTTTTTCTCCGGCCGGCCGGCATCCTGCTTTTTTTTCTGTTTTTATCATTGTATCATAAACGAAGCCCCGGTACATGCCTGAATGAAGAAGATTCAGACATACCGGGGCTTCGCTTATATCCTGAAGGAAACTGAGGAATTCAAAGTTTCCTTATCCTCTGATGTTCTTATCAAAGAATGCCAGAATATTCCCCATGAATGCCGTGTCCAGCTCGAAGCCGGTCTTTTTGTCAAACGGATGATCCGCATAGTAGGCATTGCGGTTTTCCGTCGTATCCCGAAGACCTTTTTCCTGGAAATAGGCTGTCCGCGCTGCGTCATATGCTTCGTCATACTTCCTTGCCGCATCCGTATAGAAGATATACAGGTGCCCCCTGTCCGTATACTTTTCGAATGTGAGCCGGCTGTCATCCTTGTACTTATCATAATACAGGTCATATCCGGTCGAAATCGAAACGTTCTGATCATCCTCGCTATGGATAACCATGATATCGACATCCGTTTTCTCGAAACCTTTCATGCCGGTGAGAAATGCATAATCACCGAAAAGCTTCCATTCAACATACCAGCTGTAATAAGGAACAAGGCTTCTGCCGAACTGTGTTTCCAGCAGATTCTGCAATTCATTGAATCCCGAAATCTCCGTCACAGCCTTTACCTCAGGATGAAGCTTCAGGACGGCAGATACGCAGTAGGCGCCCCAGCTGTGTCCGTAAAGTCCGATCGGAAGGCTCTTCATCACGGAATCCTGTTCAACGAAACTGATTGCCTTATCCAGATCCAGGACCCCCTGCTGTATGCCGATGCAGGAATCGCCCGCGCTTCTGTCGTTTCCGGTCGCATCAAAGGCAAAGACGAGATAGCCGTTCCTGGTGAAGTAATCCGCCTGGTCCATATAGACGCACTGGCCGCCCGGGCCAAGGCCATGGGCCATGATGATGACCCCCTTCGGCACAAGTCCCTCTCTGGAATACTTATACCCGGCAAGTTTCGTCCCCTGATACGATGTGAAAGAACATTTCCCGCAGATCAGTCCGGGGAATTCATCGACCGTGCGCAGGATCGGCTCAGCAGTCGTCTTGCGCTCCATCATTCCCGAATAGATCGCGCTCATCCGGGCGATAGGATCGTTGACTGCGGCATCGTCGATTGCTGCCCTGGTCGCTTTCGACAGCGCGCCTTCTCCGCCGACCGTCACTGCGCCGTCAATAGCACGCAGACTTTGTATGATACGGATCTGGTCCTTTGTCAGGGAACCGTTCCTGCCGTTGACCAGGAGAATTGTACAGTCGCATTTCCTTAATGAGACGGCTGCCGTAAGGGCATCCGGAAAGTTCTCGCCAGTGACAATGGTGAGAAGATCCAGGCCTTCCGGGTAAAACTCATTAACAACAGCGACGCTCGTGGCATAGCGGTCATCCCCGAATAAACGCCTCGGAACAGCGGCCCCTGCCGACGACAGCTGGCCCTCGACATCCTTGCTTACGGCAGCCGGTCCGCCGATGATATAGATTTTTGCAAAACCTTTGACCATAGTAAGTGATGCACTGCTCAGCATGCCATTCCCCTGCGTCAGCAGGATGGGCGTGCTGTGCCTGTTCGCATAGGAAGCAATCGAAAGTGCATCGGGGAAATTGTTCCCTGAGCAGATAAAGCAGGTATCCGCCTGGCTTAAAGCCATCACCTTTTTTCGATTTCTTCGGCTGTTTCCACGCGGTCGCCGCCCCGGATGCGATTGATCTGATCGGCAGGAATGCCGTTCTTCGCCGTCAGGGCATCCTGGACGCCCTGTGACACGGCGCCGGTCCCGCCGACAATCGTCAAATATGACACGCCCAGCTCATAAATAAGGTCAGACGTCCTCTGCGTAAGCTTATCCTTCTCCGTAATGAGAAGCGGACATTCCATGGCGCCTGCCAGCGCTGTTGCTGTCAGGGCATCCGGCCAGTTTTCACCGGAAACCAGAATTGCCTTATCCGCCCCCTCCGGGAATTCGTTGTTCACAAGCATTGCAGCCGTCTCAAAGCGATTGCTGCCGGCAAATCCTGTGACAAAAGGCAAACTGTCGTAGTACCACGGGTCTGATTCACCCCAGGCATCTGCGGATATCGCTTTTACACTAACATCTTCCGGCACGGTAAAAGGTCCGCTGTATAAAATTCCGTTATCCGCGGACGGAATATCCCCGTTCGTCGTGTAATAAATCTGCACATTCTTATCCGTCATTGTAAGCGTGACCGTCCTGGTGCCGTCGGAATTCTTCTTCACTTCTCCCTTGACGCCGTCATAGGTAATTTTAATGCCGGCATGGCGTATATCCGCTCCGGACGCATCCGCATCAACGGCAATGCTTCCGCTGCTGTTGATCTTTGTCAGACAGGCGGAATAGCCGCCCGGAAGCTTCTGCGGAGTCTGTGTGACTGTACAGGCTTTTGGAATCTCAATCGAAGAGAGATCGACGCCTTCGAGCCCGCCCAGTGAATAGACGCCGCTGTCCTGACGGAAATAAGTGGCCAGAACAAAGTTCCGCAGCATTTCACTGAAATCTTCTGCCTTTGCGTTTTCTCCGCTGCCGAGGTAATCCATGGCAGTCAGCGCCTTTTCTGCCGTATCGCTGTTGCATTTTCCGAGTGTATAGGTCGCTCCGTTTTCTTCGAAATTTTCCCTGTCCGTATTAAATATGGTTTTGTAGATTTCATCGCCGCCGCCCGTATAGCCTTCTGTCTGGGCGGAAAGATACCGGCCGAACAGATACCAGTCTGTGTAGATGCCTGCTCTGAGAGGAGTGCTGCCCGGTACAAAAATTCCCTGGAACGCAAAAGGCATAGAAAGACTCTGATCATACAGGTTCAGGAAATCATTTGCCTGTGCAATCTGCGGTTTTATGCTTTCTTTGGCATATCCGTTGATTCCTGCCGAACTCTGGGAAAAGCTCTCACCCAGCCAGGAAAAGGTTCTTGAGCTGTACTGGCTTTCGGGGTCTTTTTTTGTTACATTCATTTCTCCGCCGGTCTGACTCTTATTGATCAGATGCTGCCACTCGTGCACCAGGATGCCCATCAGGTTTTCCGTCTTCATGCCTTCGCCGGTTTTATGCAAATCTTCAATATTCAGGTTCAGCATGTCCATCTGATTGAGTGTAAGATCACCGTCAAAGAAGAAGCCTCCCAAATTCGGAGTGGACATAGGATAAAAAACAAAAGCCACTTTTCCATCCTGGTCGGTGTCCAGCCGGTCAGAATCTCCGAATACTGTTTTCATTCGGTCTGCACAGGCCTGAAGGGTCGGTGCAAGCGAGATGATATCTTCTTTTGTCGCCGCATTTTCCAGACCGGCGGCGGTATTGTACCATAAGGTGCAGCTGTCCGTAACGGCAACGCATTCTGCCGTATATTCTGCAGGTGTGTACATTGCCTGTCCGTAGTACATATAAGTCGTGAGCGAAAGAGTATCCCCTGTATGATAGGTCTTTGCTGCCGTCCCGGTAAGAGAACCGTCTTCCGTGCCTGTCAGATTCAGCATGTCGCCGGCATCCGAAAGAATTTCAGATGAGCCGACCGTACTTTCCTTTACCGCTCCGTCTGCACCGGCCGCACCAATGATGCCGGTTTTCTCCCAGCTGTCATCCAGCGCCTGGTCCGGATTCGCTGTTCCGTTGTAGGTCAGGTAATCCACTTTCCCGAATGTATTCCAGGTCAGCAGATAATCGCCGGTATATTCCGGGCCGTCGGTATCCAGCGTAATCGTCTGTGCAGATACGGATGCCGACGGAATCATAAGCAGGGTCATTGCCGCCAAAGCGGACAGTATCATTTTCCACTTCATCTTCATATTCATTCCTCCTGATCATGATTCCGTCATCCGGTTTTGTGCTTCTGTTCGATTTCTGATAATTTCCTGTCCTGTTTCATTGACACGATGATTCCGTTTCAGCTATCCCAGTTCGTTTGCGATGGCATCCTGCGTTTCGTCCGTGATGCAGGCTTTCCCACCCAGAATCGTAAAGTTCGCAGCACCTTTTCCGCGTACTTCATGACCCGTCAGATAGATGCCTTCGTTTTCACTATTGTCCGCCAGAATGATTGCTGAGTTCCTGCTGCCCTGAAGCATGCAGCCCGTCAGGGAATCGACAAGATGGCCGTCATTTCCGGAGGCATAGGCAATGTTTCCGTAATCCGCCCCGTCTGTCGTCTTAAGGAAATACGACGCGACACTGGCCGATGTACCATACCGGTCATCGCCGCTGAGCCTCATGGCTCCCTTTCCGAGCGCTGCCAGTGTTTCCGAGGTAATCCTCACATTGCCGCCGATCACATATTTATTTGCAAAGGCAGAAGCCGCAGCCAGGGATTTGTCAGACATCGTTCCGCTGTCGCCTGCCAGGAAGACCGGCCAGCCGTTTCTGTAGCTCCACGGAGATGCCGAAATCGCGTCCGCAAAAGCGGCTCCGCTTGCAATGATGCAGGAATCCTTTGACTTGAAGGATCCGTCCTTTACACCGTATTCATAGAGTGCCTCTGCCGTCAGGTATCGGTCATCCCCATACACGCGGTCGATTGAATCTTTGCTGATAGCCAGCGTATTGGTCAGCGTATCCTCAACATCCTGGGAAACTGCGCTCGTTCCGCCGACAATCAGAACCTGTTCCACACCCAGGTCATTCAGCAGTTCCATTGTCTCCTCGGACAATGCATTGCCATCCGTGATCAGGATCGGAAGCTTGTTTGCACCGGCGTACCCGCTCGCCGTCAGAGCATCCGCAAGCGATGTCCCGGAAACCAGGACAGCCTTCTTTGCACCGTTCGGGAATGCAGCCCGGGCTATGGCTGAAGCCGTTGCATAACGGGAATCTCCGCAGTACCGGACCCAGGTCACATCGGGTTCGGTTTCGCTTACGGTCACCTTGCAGCTTGCGGTCTTCATGCCTGCCATTGCCATGATTTCCGCTTCACCTTCCGAAACGGCCGTCACATTTCCGCTGTCATCCACAGTCGCCACTTCAGGATTCATGGACTGCCAGCGCACGATTGCATGCGCGCTTGCCGGAATTGCCTTGGCTTCAAGCTTCAGCGTGCTTCCGCTTGCAATGGTCTTTCCGGACAGATTCATCATGACAAATTCCGGATCCGGAGCTTCATAAATTGCAGTTTCCGTATTATCGCCGTAATCCGACTCAGTGTCATCAGATTTGATCACGAGGCAGTATCTGACCCATCCCTGTTCCTGTGTAACTCTTGAAAGCATAGCCGGATCGTCAATGACGACCTGGGAAAGAGATCCGGGGCTTGCAAGACCGATGTCTTCCGTTCCGATCAGTTCGCCATCCGCCGTATCCAGATGAAGTTCAACTTTGACATTGTCGGCATTGCAGGTTCCCGTATTGCCAAGTACGGCAGAAACCTGACCATTGTCATTCGGGAATGCTTCTGCCTTCACATCGGTCAGTGTCAGATCCGGATATCCCAAAACGGAAGAAGCAACATTGTCTGTATCATCATTCTCCGTCTTGTCCGGAATCGTGACTTTTGCATTGATCTTATAGCCATCCAGATTCCCCGGCATATGATGCGTAAAGGTGATATCCTTTGTCTCGCCGACTGCCAGAGGCACATTCGTGATATATTCACCGGCAGCATTGCCGGAAGCATCCGTCAGTGTAATCTTTTCCCTGTCGACCGGTTCCGTGCTGTTGTTCAGGACTGTTACCGTCAGGTCTGCATCTTTATCATTTTCGATAGAATCCGGATCGTAATAAAGAGTTGAATCGACGGAAAGATCATAACGCGGCGTAATTCCGGTAAACAGAATATCACTGTTTCCGTAAACTTCACTGCTCCCCAGATTCAGGATATCGCTCCCCTGACTGAGGGCCGTCACAGCGTCCTCATTGACATCGGCCTTGCAGGGCGCAATGATGATATTTCCGCTCGTATCCGTTTCTGCATCAAACGAACTTAAATAGTCACCAAATGCCGTCTGGGCAACCGGCGTCGTGAAGTTCCATGTCCGGCCTTTTGTCATGTAAAGTTCACTCGTCAAGCCGCTTCCCTGAATGAAGAAAACGGTAACCGAACCGTCGCCGTTCCCCACGACATCATACTGCGCGCCGCAGCTGGCTCCGGTATTAAAAGGACCGTTATAATAATTCAGCTCATAGAGGGAACCTGATCTGTTCCAGTAAATCACTCCGTCAATCATCCTGATATCCGAATCGTTGCTGTAGCCGTCCGTTAAAGCACTGACTTCTCCTGTGCTGCTGATCCGGTAGATGGCATTGTCATCGGAAGTATCCCGGTTATCATCCGAATCCTTGCTGACATAAAGATCGCTGCCGTTCTGTCCCATCACGATGCTGTTCAGGTAACCGGCATCCTTGCTGTAAGTCAGGATATCGCCCAGGACTCCGTTCGTCACTTTCCTCACATAGAGCTGATTCTTCCCGGCCTTCTGATACTGGGAATTTGCATCGTTTTCACCCCAGGCAAAGGTGACATCCGTTCCGTTTGTCGATGCGACATAGAAGAGCGGCAGATAATGGGTGCCGCCGCTGACCATCACCGGCGCTGAAAATCCGGAGCCGTCATAGATGCTCATATACAGATCCATTTTCCCGACCATCTCGGAAAGAGTGATATCGTCAGATACCTTCTCACAGGCGCGTTTCCAGAAAATGTAGCATTTGTCTCCGGATACAACGACATTCGGCGCAAACTCAGCCTTATCGTCTGTCGGATCCATTTCACCGCCATATGTCCAGATGCCGTCGGTCGAACGGATCGCGTACATGATTCTGGTGTAATTCGTCTTATTATTCTTGTCCCCGTTGTCTCCTGTCCATACGCAGAGGATCCGTCCGTCGGAAAGCCTGACCATTTTCGGCTCCGCCTGCGGGTAAACGTTCTTCATTTCATAAGCTTCTGTATCCCCGCTGTTCAGTGACACGAAATCATCAGATGCCCCGTCGAGATAATCACGGAAATCGAGGGAATAATTGGAATAATCCGAAATAACATCGGACATTTCCTCACCCCCTGAAGAATTCAGGTTGGCAACTTTCTTCGGATAGACCTGCCATACCGATTCATCGCCGTCAGGCCACTGGTATTCTCCGGACCAGAAAAAGACTTTGTATTTTGCATAGAAGTATCCATTGAGTGTAATCTTAAGCGGATCGATTTCCTGTTTAGGATCGACTTTATTGGAACAGGTGATCGTAACATCCGCTCCGAAGCTTCCGCCGCCTTCCAATCCGAGGAAAGACATCCATCCGATGCCGGCCCCGAGGGTAATCTGGCCATGCGGCTTAATGGAAAGCGTATAGGCTACCGAACTCGGCGCAGAATCATCTCTTTCCAGCTTCAGAGATCCGTCAACGCCCAGGGTTATATTAAAATGCACAAAGACCAGACCCAGTGCACCGGCCGGCCGCCAGGTTTTATCCAAAGCTGTTTCAAAGGATACGACAGCTCCGCCGCTCGTCAGATAGGGCTCACTGTGCCGTTCATCCGGAAAACCGAATTCGCAGTAGCCTACCAGGGAACCCGATGCCTGAAATCCGACTGTCGCATTCTGTTTTTCATCAAACAGAGTCTTGAAGCGTTCCTTTTGGAAAGTAGTCAGGTTTTTGGCTTCGTCAATCAGTTTCTTTGCTTCATCGTACGCCTTGGATTTATCATCATCCTTCGTACCGCCGAAATTCTGGTTTGTCGACAAAGTGATCTTATACCTTTTTTTCTCGGTATCCACTGAGACTTTGACCTTGACCGGTCCGAAATTCAAACCGTTCGATGTCAGGAACGATGTAAAACTAAGCCCCGGAATTTTTACCGCCGGTCCTCCGGATTCGACTGTGTCCCCGTTCATCTTGGACAGATCCGGTGCCAGCGCTTCAACATTGACAAAAGGCAGATCAACTGAATTTACCGCGTTCGCCTTCAGGCTCCCGGAGGTAATATTCACGCTGGAGTACATCTGCTGCGTCGTATTATCCATATCCTGGGAAGAAATCTTAATCGTGATATTGGCATTTTCTCTCTGGAGGAAAGCGTAAAATCAACATAACCGTTTTCGGAAGAGTATGTCCTGTTTTCAGAAGAATATTGGCTTATGACATAAGCCTGCACATTGTTCAGCAGTTCCTTTGACTCTTTGCCGTATACGGCAATGCTGTATTCACTGCTGTTATACATGCTGTCATAATTGGAAAGGTCCTGGCTGCTTAAGTGTCCTCCGCTGATTTTCGCTTCAATACTTTGACTGAGACGGTTCCATTGCGCTTCCGAACCTTCATAATATAGAAAAACCCACTGGACGTTCTCAAAGGCACCTGCGTCAATTCCCTTAAGCGTATTCGGAATTCCTACACTTGAAAGTGCTGTATCATGATAAAAGCTGCACGACGGGATATAGACAAAATCCCTCGGCCATAAAATATTCGTAAGTCTCGGATTCTCTGCAAAAGCGTAGGTTTTAATATCACAGCCCTTGCCCTCAAAGACAATGGATTTCGGAAGCCGCAGCGAGGTCAGATGGGAGTTTTTGCAGACTGCACCCATACCGATATACTTGACCGAATCCGGAAGGACGATTGTCGTAATGGAATCCATCCCGGAAAGAGCATAATCGCCGATATAGGTAACTGTTTCCGGAATATAGAGCGACGGCAGACCCGTACAGCCATCGAATGTATGGTCTCCGATATAAGTCAATCCCGCCGGCAGATGGATAAACTGCAGCTGGCTGCATCCTTTAAAAGCGCTGGTAAGGTTTTTGACACCCGACGGAAGAATGACGGATGTGATATTGGATGCCTCAAAGCAGCGGTAAAGTCCCGTAACCGCATAACCCCCGAGTGAAGTCGGAACCGTCACTTTTCCATAGACTTTGTTCGTCTGTGTTCCGATATAGCTCTTTGTGATGGTCGCTTCTCCGCCGCTGACGGTATAGACCCATGTGATTCCGGTTGCCGGTTCCACATAAACCTGCGTACCGGAGGGATCATTCAGATAATCCTTTGAATTCGAAGTTCCATCCTCATCCATCAGTTCGGCCCAGGCTTCCGCATCATAGCCCGGCTCTTCCTGACCGGAAGGATCCTGATTATCGGCGAAAACCGTAAGATTGACTGAACTGAAGATCATAAGAACGCAAAGCAGGATGCTGATGGCTTTTTCCGACAGATTTCTAACTTTCTTCTCCATAGTCATTTCCTCCCTGATATAAACCTACCATGCTGATTATGTCCGGATTTCTACAACAAATGTATTACAAATAAAGGTTTTTCACCGGCAGAATAAGCTGTCCGTATCCTGCAGGAACGGTCATTACGGGATTCCCTGATTAGTTCTTGACAGAGCCCTGATAAAAACGATAGTATAAGCATGACTTCTGAAACATCAGTTGAATTCCAGCCTCCTGCAGGCATCTTATTTGAAAGTGTCGGTGCTATGGACAATGCTTACCTGACATACATTATTACAGAAGCATTCTGCCTCTCTTTTTCCATTGTCCTGATGCTGCGCCTTAAAGAGGGCATCAGTCCGGAAAAAGGAATCCGGATGCTGAAAATCATGTTTCTCTTCAATATCATCATGCTCGCAGCGGATATGATCTGGGCGTTTACGGATAGCGGCTTCCTGCATCTTCCCGTTCTCCTCAACGCTTCTGTCAATGCCATTGCCGACATCTCCGTCGCCTGCGGCTGCTATTACTGGTACCGCTTCACGGACGAACGTCTGCATTTTCCGTTTCACGGGAACCGGACTGCGAATATTCTGATGCGGATCCCCAATGTTGCCGTCTGTACCCTCGATATCATCTCGATTTTCACAGGACTGTTTTTCTATATCGACGCAGAAAACCATTATCAGGAAACCGAACTTTTTACGGGTATTCAGGGCACCGTTAATTTCTTTTATCTGATGATTCCGACCGTTTTCTCGGTTCACAGGATGATTCATGAGCATTCCAGACAGAAAAAAGGCGAATATCTGGCCTATGCCCTGTATATTCTCCTGCCCGTCTTCTGCTCGCTGTTTGATGATATGCGGATCATCGTCCCGATCCTCGCACTGACTGTATTCGCAGCCATGATGCTTCTGTTCCTGGTCATCTATGTCGACCGTGAAAAAGAATTCCTGGAAAGCCGGCGTGAACTTTCAGAATCCCGCGCAGCGGTCCTGCAGAAGGAACAGGAACTTGACCGTTCCCGCATGGCAATCATGCTCAGCCAGATACAGCCTCATTTCCTGTACAATACACTGACAGCTATCCAGACAATGTGCCATGGCAAAGCTCCGGAAGCGGAAGAGTCTATTGTCCAGTTCTCCCATTTTCTCAGGGGCAATCTGGATGCCCTGTCCCAATCGGATCCCATTCCGTTCCGGAGCGAACTGGCCCACACACAGAATTATCTGAATCTCGAAATCAAGCGTTTCGGTGAGAATACCCTGCATATCAAATACAGCATTGAATCAGAAGATTTTCGGATTCCCACGCTTACCCTGCAGCCTTTGGTGGAAAATGCGGTACGCTACGGTGTCATGCAGCGTGAAGAAGGCGGAACCGTATGGATTTCGTCTGTTGAAAGAAGCGATTCCTTTGTCGTCACGGTCAGGGATGACGGCGCCGGTTTTGACGTGAATGTACCCAAAGCAGACGGACGGACGCATATCGGAATAAACAATGTACGCAACCGGCTGGAAAAGATGTGCGGCGGAACGCTGGTCATCACAAGCGTACCGGACAAGGGGACAACCGCTGTCATTACGATCCCGAAGAATGAATCTCTGTCCGCAGTATAGATTTCATGATCATGACGGACGTAAAAGAACCGGGGCTTCCCCCCCGGTTCTTCTTTTGGTTATTTTATGAATGCCCGTGTTTCTGCTGATTCAGATATTCAAGTACGAATTCACCCCACTCATACTGACTCATGTATTCACCTGTGTAGGAATTGACCGCTGCCAGATCCATTGAAAGGAATCGGTAAAAATCGCAGTCGATGCAGGCTGTATTGACTGCAAGCGCGCCGAATGTGCGGATAACGGCCGATTCCGCGCCCACATTCCTAAGCGACTGGGTCATGCTGGTTATCAGAGTCTGCAGATAATTCTGACGCGCCAGATCGTAAGGCATGTCTTCAAAAAGCACCGCAGCCATCTCTCTTGTCGTACAGACGGCTCCGCGTTTATGCACCAGATAAGCAAAAAGTTCTTTTGCCTTTTTTCTGGTAAAAACCACCGGCACCCCTGCCGAAAAAACCTCAAAGTTCCCGAAGCAATGCACCTGCAGGATTTTCTCCGGTTCCTTTCCTGACGGAGTCCTTCTTTCAATCAGATTCAGTTCCTCCCGGATGTCCTCCTTCGTAACCGGCTTCAGCAGATATCCGCTCGCATGGACATTGAATGCCTCCAGAGCATACTGGGAATATCCTGTCACGAAAATAAGCCATGTTCCGGGAGATGCCTTCCTGATTCTTCCCGCCAGTTCAATGCCTGTCATCCCGGGCATTTCAATGTCAAGGAATGCAACATCCGGACGGTAATGATCCTTCTCAAGTGCTGCAAGCGCCTCTGAAGCGCGCGTAAAACTCTTCAGCAAGGCACCGGGTTCAGCCGCACGGACTGCATTGTTGAGACTCTCAAGTGCAAGAGATTCATTGTCAAGTGTAAGTATCTTCAACTGGTTTCCCATCCCTTTTCAAGGTGAATGTCTTCAGATTTTCTAATTGAATGCCTGTTTATTTTTCGCGCTTATTTTAACGCGCGTCGTTACCGTTTTCAATCAATAAGAGTCATACGGAAAATCGTGAATTCTTCAAATGAAGCAGTTTTACCCGAATGCCGCCGTCTGGATTGCCTGCCTCATTTGCGAAGAGATAACAGCGCTTCCTCCCAGAACACCCACCTTCTCTTTATCGGTCCGGGCCCTGATGATGCGGATCTGATCTTCCGTAAGGGAAGAAGCATTTCCATCCACTAAAAGCACCGGGCTTCCGCTGCTGTCCTGCAGGGAAGAGTCTGTCAGTCCGTCAGGATAATTTTCCCCCGTCACGATGCTGACAAAGGAATAGCCGTCCGGATAAAGCGTGCTGATGACTTTCCGGTTCGTCTCGAAACGGTCTCTGCCTTCAATGCGGACAGGCCTGACAGAGGCGAGCTGTTCCCCGACTTTCGTGCTGACTGCCTTTTCGCCTCCGATGATGTACACCCTGTTGAATTGATTGGCGATAGCCGCGCTGGCTTCCGTAAGCGTTCCGTCCTCCTTTGTCAAAAGGATCGGGCTCTGATTCCGGTAGGCATAGGATGAGACGGAAATGGCATCTGCAAAATCATTCCCTGAGCAAATGAAACAGGTATCGGACGTACCGGTCTGCATGACCTCCGCCGCGACCGCATCCGCCGTCTGCGTACGGTCATCCCCTGATTTACGGATGATGTTCTCTTCGGGAATCCCTATGTCCTGCAGCACCTCAGGGACCGCCCTGGTCATCGCGTCTTCTCCGCCGACGATGAAGACCTTGGAAACCCCCAGTGTAATGATTTCGTCTGATGTCTCTGTTGTGACATAATCCCTGCCCGTCAGCAGGATCGGACAGTGATTTGCCCCGGCCAGCGCGGAAGCAGCCAGAGCATCCGGCCAGTTCGCTCCCGCTGCAAGCACGACCGTACTGCAGCCGTCCGGAAAGACCTCATTCGCAGTATTGACTGCGGTTTCATACCGATTGTCCCCGGCTGTTACCATTCCCCGGATGACCAGGGTTCTTGCGTGCCCATCCCCGATTACAAATGAATACCTGCCGTATTTCTCATTGACCAGGGAAATGGTCACCGCCTCATCCGCTGCATCCCATCCCCTGCCCGCTTCCGTACAGCCTTTGGCAGTCCCGACGACTGCCGTGATATCGGATGCAATCACGCCGTTATCTGCGCCCATGGCGAACACATCCGCGGAATTGCAGGTCAGCTTCTCTTCTATGTACATTCCGCAGCTTCCTTCATCCTCCATCGGATCCGCTGTCGTATCCGCGGTGGTCCTGACGAGGCCGCTGTTCAGATTCAGGTCTTTGCGTACATTGATTCCGATGCTGGAGACCTCATTGGTGCATCCGCTGGCAGCAGTCAGAGACTTGCCGCTCATCGTCATGTTCCCCTCGGACATGATGCCGAACGATCCTCCGTAGGGCGGACGTACGGATGCTTCTCCTTTTCTTTTGCTGTCCTGTGCAGTCGCTGCGATCCAGGCCTTATCCGTAATCGACAAGCTGCCGTACGAAATGATGGCCGCGCTCTGTGCCTCGCACAGGACATTCTCTTCCGTCCCGGCCGTGCTTTCCGCATTGGTTTTGCCGGCATCTGCCGTTATCCCGGCAGACCGCTGAACGTCCATATTTCCCTCGCAGAGGATTCCGGTTGACATAACATACAGGGCTTTCGCATTGCCGTAATCATCGTATCCGCTGCCTTTCAGTGAAATATCTCCCGCCTTTGCTTCTACGGCGGCATTCTCGGTAACTCTGAGGTCTCCCTTTGCATACAGGGCTTCGCTGCTGATATAACCGGTCACATCGTTTGTGACATCAAACGCCGGAGCCTGCAGGCTCAGCGAACCGGACCCGAGAATCATCAGGTCTTTCTCACTTTCCAGTGTACGGCAGAAAATACTCTCCTCCGTTCCCGTGCTCTGACTGCTGCAGACGATGCTGTTGCTTCCGGAAAGCCGGATGCCGGCAAAATCCGCCGCGATGTACAGGGCGACTTTTGCAGAAGTCTCGTAATGAAAGCCGCTCAGTTTCAAGACGTTTCCGTTAATGGATGCTCCCTCCGGAGTGACGATTTCGGTATAAGATTTATCCTTGACAGACTGAAAATCCGGTGCCTTATACAAATGATATTCCCCATTGCCGTCGCAGGCAAAGACCAGGATGCCGTCCTCCGCCGCCGAACTGTCTTCCGACGATGTACCGTCTTCCGTCAGACTGCTCTCTTCTGCCGGCTGCAGAAGCTTCTGCTCCGCAGGAATGCCCCCGTTCTCAGAGACGGAAATTTCCGAACCTCCCGCATAGACTGCCGGACTCATGCCCAAGGCCATAAAAGCTGCCATTGCCGCTGCAAAAATCATTCGGACCGGACGACGATGCTTCATGATATTCCTCCTCCTGCTCATTGCTTAAAAGTGCTGTAAACAAACTAACATCCAACCCGCAACAAAACTCTGACAAAACCTTCTGCTGAATGTTGTACTTTTGTTGTAGTCAAGTATTAATATATTAAATAATACTTATTCAGCCAATTCTTACACAGACAAAGAACTGAACAGGGGGCTCAGATGATGAAAAGGATTCTGGCTTTATTATTGGTCGTCACGATGGGATGCACGCTTACGCCTGCCAATGTATTCGCATCGCCGGACGGCAGCCCGGCAGATGCCGATCCGGCTGTCCCGCAGACAGAACAATTCGAATCCGGCACATCGGGAAATGAGTCGTATACGGAAGGAGAAGCCCTGGTTCTTTACCATGCCGGTACTGCATCCGGACTCCTCTCCTCCTCCGGCGATGAATCGCAGATTCTGACCTCAGCGGGCTTCAGCGTCTCAGAAACCCTGGACTTCAGCGCGGTCGATGAAGCCGGATCCTCTCTTCAGTCATCTGAGGAAAATGAAGCTGATGCTTCTTCCGCGGATATCCCTTCCGGGGCGGATCTCCGGATTGCCGTCATAAAAAGTGATACGCTGAACACGGAGGATCTGGTCAGTCAGCTGGATTCCCTTTCCTGCGTCGAATGTGCCCAGCCGAATTACACGCACGAGCTTTCCGATCTCCCGGAAACCGCAGAAGAATCAGCAATTCTGACGTTTCCCACGGAAGATATGGAAACGGCAGAATCGCCAGCCTCCGCTTCAGCAGACGCACAGGCGGCTTCTGATTCCGTGTCTGCGGCAGCGGATGATGTTCCCTCTTTCGCTTCGTCTTCTCCGGATGACCCGCTTTATCAGTCCGGTCTCCAGTGGGGACTTGCCGACAGCTCAGCAGGCGTCGATCTGCCTGCGGCCCTGAAAGCGGACGCAGCCTCCTCTGTCGCAGAGGACAATATTGTGGCAGTCCTCGATACGGGCGTCGATTATACCAATCCGGACCTTGCCGGCAAGATGTGGAAAAATCCCGGGAACATAGGTCTCCCGGGACTGTACGGCTATGACTTTGCCCAGATGGATGATGATCCCATGCCGGGACGGGGAGGCGAGCACGGCACGCACTGTGCAGGTCTTGCAGCCGCACAGTCGGACAACGGCACGGGAGTGGCTTCTGCAGCCCGGCATACAAAGATCATGGCCCTGAAAGGCAGCTGGGACGATGGAAACGGGCCGTTCGACATTGCCTGCATACGCTCTTATCAGTATATCATCACCGCGAAACTTGCCGGACAGAACGTAAAGGTGATTACCAACTCCTGGCTCATCGGCTCCTATGCGCCTGTCCTCGACTATGTCATAAACCAGGCAGGGAAGGCAGGCATCCTTTCCTTATTCGCCGCCGGAAATGAAAATAAGGATACCCTGGATGATTATGAAGGCGCACCGCTTTCAGTGGAAAGCCCCTATGCGGTCATCGTCGGTGCCAGCAACCAGCAGAACAAGCTTGTCAATTTCTCCAACTACGACAGCACGGCAGTCGACGTTGCCTCACCCGGGGCCTCAATGCTGTCTACGGTTCCCGTTTCTTCGGAGACGAATCCTGCCCTCTACGATTATGACCCGATGGTCCAATATCTGAACCATGAAACCGGTGCTGTCTATACAAATCAGCTGGGTGACCTGCTGACGTCGGAGAAGTTTACGAACCTTAACTGTCATCTGTTCCATGTGAACAGCAGCAACCGGTTAGAAGCAATGACAGAATCCGATGCTGCACATTTCAGTATTACGGAAGAGGATGCGGACGGTCTCCGTACCATCCGGGTCAGGGTATCCGGTCTTAACACCCTGTCGGATTCAGAATTGTGGAATTACCGGATTTATTACACCTGGACTGAGGAGAATCCATTATACGGATTGTCCGCCCCGGCATCTGATTACGTGTCCGGCGTCAGCTGCATTCCCTTCGGCGGTGAGGGAAATGAATCAAAGTACGCCGAGGCAGGATTCGCGGTCGGCACCAGCCTTTCCGAAATCAATTCCCTGCGCAATTATTCCTTCGGGACTGCCTCGACCTCTCATAAGAGCAGCCTGGACGGAGCCATCCCGGATACGGTCCTGTCGAGCAATACCCTGAGCTGTATACTTATGCTGATGATGGAGCAGCCGGCGGACGGCGGAACGGAAGTGACCGCCCGGTATTCCATTGCCGGTATAACGAAGAAATCTGACATTTCAGCCTATGGCTTCATGAGCGGGACATCCATGGCCACTCCGTTCCTTGCAGGGTGCTGTGCCGAACTTGCCTCGCTCTATCCGGATGAATCCCCGCTGGAGCTGAGGGGACGCCTCGTGGGCGGCACTGTCCCGATGGCAGATGCCTACAGCAGCGAAGGAGCAAAAAAGGCGATAGCATGCCAGGGACATTTCTCATTCGACAAAGCCCTGGATACCAGGGGAAGCGCGTCAGATTCCGCCATCAATGCCAGTACCTGGTCCATTTCCTGCAGCGGGAATGTCATCACGGTCAGCGGCTACGGGCTGGGGGACGCCTCGCTTTATGTCGATGAAACCACGCATCAGAAGAAAGCTGCCGTCACTTCGCAGGACGAGGATTCCATCGTCTTCACGGCAGGCGATGCCCTGTTCGACGGCGGGAAGCACCGGTTCGACGTCGTCGACAGCTCGACCGGACGGACTTACAACGCTTCCTATACCGTGCCCGAAAAAAATTCTTCGACGCTTGTACGGATCGGTGAGCTTCCGGGTTCTGACACGGAAATGACCAGCGGCGTGCTCGTCGCCGGATCAGACAGGATCTTCTTTGCAGATCAGGACGGGGAATTCCTGTACAGCTGCACGGATCCCTCTTCTGCCTCCTCCGCTTCGTCATGGACGAAGCTTTCGTCTGCTGAAAAGATGATAGAAGGCTGTACCGGGCTTCCGGAAACGATGCTCCGCTATGCCTACCGGAACGGAAAACTCTATGCCTTCAATGCGGATGTCCGTGAGACTGACGGGAAAGAAGAAACGGATGTCTTCTGTTCCGAATACGATATCGGTAAGAATACCTGGTCCGGCGTAAAGAAAATCGGGACATTCGATGTCGGACGGCTCTACGAAAACGAACCTGTCTTTTTCAACACGGCCGCTTACAGCGCACAGGGAAAAATCTGTCTCATCATGACAGAAGATTTTATGGACCTGGGAACCGGAAATGCACTGACTTCAACGGTCTTCTTCCTGGATCCGGACAGCGATGAATTCCAACGGACTGAAATACCGATCAGTACAATCGGAAAGATTCAGGGGATTACGGGATACTTCCGAAACGGCACGACCGACTATTTCACGGCAGTCGATGCCGGGCAGCCGTCAATCGTCACGCTTGCCTATGACGGAAGCAGCTGGAAGAATCTCGGCATCCTTTCCGGTGAACCGGAATGGAAGACGGAAACCTGTTTCAATCAGATCCGTTATGTCCGCGTCAACACCGGAAACGGCATTCTGCAGTTAGGACCGGATACCTTTTCCGGAATCGGCGATACGGTCCTGGTTGATCCGGTCAGCATGACCTGGAAAGGCCTGGGAACAAGTCTCGGGACTTCTGTTTCGGAAATCATTCCAACCGGTGCGGCCATGCTGGGCGGAAAAGTCTATGTAGCAGGGCTGGAGGGAAATGCCGGCACATTCTATACGCTTCCGGACTCTCTGGCCGGCACCGTCACGACGACAGACATCACCGTCAGCGTAAATGCCGAGCAGAACGGGAACGCACTGATCTCAGTTGGCGGTGCTGCAGGCTCCTCCAAAATCACCATGCGGAGCGGGGATACCGCTGTGCTTACGGCGACTGTTTCGGAAGGCTGTTATCTGATGGACTGGATCAAGGATGGGATCTCGATCGGATCCGGCTCGCCTCTGGCCATCCCGCTGTTCACCTCCGGAACCATTACCGCAAGGTACCGCACGTCACCGTACAGCCGGATTTATGGAGCTACCCGCTATGATACGATGGCAGCAGCGGTGAAAAGTGCTTTCCCGGACGGCTCTTCCACGGTCATCGTGGCTTCCGGGGAGAACTGGCCGGATGCTCTGGCAGCCTCGTCTCTTGCGGGAGTAAAAGACTGTCCGGTCATATTGACGGAACCGGATCAGCTCACGAAGCAGACTTCCGATCTCCTCACATCTCTCAAAGTATCAGACGCGACAATCATCGGCGGAACGGCAGCCGTTTCCGATGACGTGAAAGCTGCCATCGAAAAAATGGGCATCCGGACAGACCGGATCGGAGGAGACGACCGCATGCAGACGGCTGAAAAGGTTGAGGAAGAAATCATGAAATCATCCTCTTCCGATACGATCATCATCAGTTCCGGACAGAACTTCCCGGATGCGCTTTCCATCTCATCCTATGCGTATGCACAGAAGGATCCGATTCTGCTGACGGGAACCGATGGGAAACTGACCGGTACATCCCTCACCATTGCTAAGAAATTCAGGAATGCCGTCATCGTCGGAAAAGAAGGTGCCGTAAGCGGCAATGTCGAAACGCAGCTTTCGGGAGCTGCCGTAAAGAGATACGGCGGCAGCGACCGCTACGGTACATCGCTTGAAATAATCAATGGGCTCTTCGGCGGGAAGGCTGCCGCACTTGCCGTCTCGACAGGCAGCAGCTATCCGGACAGCCTTGTCAGCGCAGCCCTTTCCGGTAAATCCAACGGAGCCATCCTGCTCATTGACGGAAAAGGCACCTCGCTCACGGAAAATCAGAAGACCGTTCTCAAAAATGCGGGCAGCGTCTGGATTCTTGGCGGAGACAATGCGGTATCTGCCGTGATGAAGACTTCCATCGACAGCGCGCTCCGTTAAAACACGGCTTCGGATTTCAGTATTTCCGGTAAAAGCTCAGGATGTCTTCATAGAAAACCCGGTCAATTTCATATCCGGCAGTTTTATCGAACACATTCGTCCGCCCGAATTCCGACAGCTCCAGGCTCTGTTCACAAATATAAAAGCTACGGTCGTACTCTCTTGCTTTGTCAGTATAGAAAATAAAGAGATGGCCGCGGCTTTTATATTTCCTGAACAGGAACCGATCGTCATCTTTATATTTTTTGTAATAAAAATCATACCCTGCTGATGCAGGAACGTTCCGGTCATCTGCGCTGTGAATGATCATGATCCCGGCTTTCGTTCGCGCGAACCCCGACATTGCCGTACAGCCGGAATATTTTTCGAAATTTTCCTTCTCGCGGCTGACAAAATAGGAAAAGAAATCCGGGTTCTCCCTGCCGAACAGCTCTCTGTAATAATCCTCCGGGCAGTTGAATCCGGAAATGGAGACAGCTGCCTTCACCTCCGGATGAAAATTCAGCGCGGCACAGACACAGTAAGCTCTCCAGCTGTGCCCGAACAGCACAATCGGATAATTTTTCAGCAGGCTGTCGTGCTCGACATAATCAATGGCACAGTTCAGATCAATAAGTCCCTGTCCCATGCCGATCACCGAATCACCTTCGCTCCTGTCCGTTCCGGTTGCGTCATAGGCAAAAACCAGATATCCGTTCGATGTAAAATAATCGGCAGAATCCATGTAGACACACTGCCCGCCGATGCCGAGGCCATGTGCCATGATGATGACGCCCTCCGGCTCCGTATTCTCTTTTGAATACGTGCAGCCGAAAAGCTTCTGTCCGAAATTGGAGTAAAATGAACATTCTTTTACTTTCAGTCCCTCAAATTCAGAGACTGACCTTCGCTTCATTTCAGACGTGCTGACACGTTTGAAAGAGGAATCGTATTCGGCCTTTGCTTCTGATTCTGAGGCCTGCAGCTGACCCTGCCCTGCTTTTTGATTCTTGTGCATGAATAATCTCTCCCTGTTTCGCAAGGCTTACCCGCCGCGGAGCAGTCAATCCATTCCGGTTTCCGGTTTTCCTTTTTTCTTTACCTCATAAACAGCATTCTCTTCGGCTACCAGCCCCGGTCTGTCTTCCTCTCCTGCCACCAGACGCGACTTGATATACTGCTGCAGATTTGAATCTTCACAATAGATATAACAGCCTTTCTGCCCGCGAGTCATAAGGACTTTATAGGTATTCCGTATGATGCGGTCCACTTTTTCGGCATATTCCGGGCGATTCTTGATCCCCCGGAGGCTTGCATCCGACTTGGCCCTTCTGGAGGGATCTGTTATGACTCTCCCGTTTTCATATCTGAGATCTTTGCCGATAATGATGCCGATATAATCGAATTCCAGTCCCTGCGAAGTATGGATGCAGCCCACCTGTTCAAAGGAGTCCGGATCAATAGCCCATGTAGATGTACTGTTGAAATTCCATCGTGCCTTGAAGCCTCCCGGAAGTTCGATGTCATATACATTCAGGTCATTTGAATTCTTTGTGATCCATTCATAGCAGTAGCCTGCAATCATCCGGGCTTTATTATTGATTTCATTCTTTTTTCGGAGCTCCTCTCTCATTTCCAGAGGATTGTCGAATATCCTGAAATCGAAATCCAGATCGAAACCATCTGCATTTGCCGTTTTTCTGATGCCGAGAAGGTCATCGAGAAAAGCAACATATCCGCTGCTTCCGTTGCAGCGAAACTGTGAAGTGAGTTTAATATCATCGCTATAGCAAATCTCGCTTCCGCAGAGCTTTGCCCATTTTTCAATCTCACAGACAGATCCGATATCACTCGAGGTAACCACCTGGTCTTCATCAATGAAGAACACGCTGACCTTTGATGCGTCAATGATTTCTTTGATCTGGTTGACACCTTTATTTTTATACATGCCGGATTTTTCATTCAGCCGGTGTGCCTCATCCACGATCAGACAGTCAAAATCATTCTTCCTGCTTTCAACAAAAGAACCGGATCCTTTAAACAGGAATTTCACATAATTATTCCTGAATTTTCCCTGTTTCAGTTCCTCAAAATAAACATTTCGCGGGGCAGCATTTTTTGTCACGTAGCATGCTGTCCTGCCTTTTGTAATCAGGTCAGCCAGAAGACTGACTGCAACAACACTTTTTCCGGTTCCCGGGCCGCCTTCCACGATAATGGTATATTTCTTATTGTTCAAAAGCGCCAGTTCAACAAGACGTCTGACCGTTTCATAGGCAACTTTCTGCTCATCGATGAGAATGAATTCCGGGTTCCCGTGCATCATACTGGCAAGGGTGTCCTGCAGCGCCTTGGATGGCCTGATCTTACCATTATCGATTTCAACCATCAGATTACTTTTCGCTGCCGACCGGACATAACGGCCGATAAAGTCTCTCAGCTTCTTTAAGTCATTCCTGATAAAAAGAGGTGCCTCATCCAGGACCTCCTGATAGGAGTCATTGACCAGTTCATCAATATAGCTTCTTGAATAGTTGTGGAGATAGGCACACGGATAAAGTGAAATCGGCTTATCCTGCACGGTTGAGCAGAAGTTCTCGATGGTCTTTGCATAAGAATATGCCTGATAGGACGGGTGTGCGACGACCCGCGTCATCCCACCGGTATAGGCTGACACAAGACCGTCCCGCATCGTGCGCTGTGCCCTTTCCCACTGTTTCAGTTCCACGATAACGACATTTTCTTTTCCTTTTTCGTCAGCTCCGGAGACAATAAAGTCTACCCGCTTTGCTGTCTGAGGCACCTGATACTCGACGGCAACCTGGACATCATCTGAAAAACGGTCATCTTCCAGGACTTCATCCATTTTGACCAGAGAATTTTCCCAGGAAACAAATTCGCGGTCATTCTCATCGAAAATCCCGTGATGAAATAAACTGCTCTTGATAACCTGGGCAATATTATGATTGACGACATCATCATGAAACTGATATTTCGCAGCCGAATAAACCAGCATAATTATTTATCGTCCTTTTTTCCAAGTTCTGTGTACTTTTTACTGGAGCCGTATGCCTTTTGAACAGGATATTTCTCGGCATTGCGCTTAATCTTCTCTTCCACGATTTCATCCAGATCCAGTCCGCACGCATCAGCCATCAGCACGCAGTAATTCACGACATCTGCCAGTTCCTCTTTGATTTTATCCATATGAGAATCAGCGCTGGTGTCGGACCCGCTCCACTGAAATACTTCAAGCAGCTCGGCCGCTTCCAGACTGATGGAAATTGCCAGGTCTTTCGGGTTATGAAACTGTTTCCAGTTTCGGTCATCACGAAATTGAATAATATCCTGTATGGTTTTGGAATTCATGATACGTCCCCCCTGTTGATCAATTGAATTTTCATTTTCGTTCTTCGGCTTCCCCGCAGTTCTGATTCAGACAGAAGCATAGAACTTCAAGGCTCTCTGATACCAGCCGCAGGCTTCCTTTCCGTATCCCAAAGAAAAACCATGGCCGCCCGTACGATAGCTCTCAAATACATGGTTGACACCCGCCTCTTCCAATGCATGGCAGAAGCGCTGCGAAGTTTCATAAGGAACCAGCGGATCGTCTTCATTATGAACAAAGTATACAGGGGGATATTCCCCGGTCACATGGTATTCAGCACTGAAATCCCGGATTGCCTCCTGCGTATACGCAGGTCCTCCCATCAGCCTGAGATAGGAGTCCGTCATTGCCTTTGCCTCCGGATAGCGATCCATTTTCGTGCCCTGCAGAAGTTCATAATAAATCTCAGAAGAGAGCGCCGGATATCCGAGAATCAATGCCGAAGGCGCCGGAAGCTGATAATGCGCATATCCGTATTTCCTGCTTCCCCAAAAGGCTGCCAGATGTCCGCCGGCAGAGAAGCCGCTGACGCCATAGTTTTCAATATCCACCTGCAGATCACGGCTGTTCTTTATAATAAAAGTAAGAGCCCGGGCCAAATCCTCCATCGGCTTCGGCATCAGCTGCTCGGAGGCTGTGCATGCATAATCACAGCGATAGACTAAAACGAAGGCATGATACCCCTCTTCCGTAATTGCCATCGCCGGCGCAACTCCCTCCAGCCAGGTCGCCACATGGGTATAGGCACCGCCGGGACAGATGATATGAAATTTCTGCCCGGGTTTTCCCTGGAAATACAGCAGCTTTACATTCTTCTTGTCCGGATTCTCCGCGCACTCTTTCTCTGAATAAAGATCAAACAGTTTATAGCGGCCTGCACGGATCCATTCATCCCATTTTTCAAAAGCCCGCCGGACATCAGGGCCCTGTCCGTATGCCTCTGTTTCAAGTGATCTCTGTAAAAATCCTGCCGGGAGATTTTCCTTCGGCCACGAACAGGAATCCCAGAAAACAGGATTCTGCCGGAAGAGTTCTCCAAGATTCAAAGCTTCCATTCCTTCACGCTTTCTGTCATGACAGGTTTAAGCCCGGGTCATTTCCGCGGCTTTCTAATTATTGTAGCATACCTGCTTCATTTCATCCAACTGCAGCAAAAAAAAAGCGTTCTTTCGGATCTTCATCCAAAAGAACGCCTCCGTTCATCCCTTTTATCCGGACTGCTCCTGTGTTCCGCAGGCTGCCGCCCTTCCCTGCGTCAGCTTCATGGCCGCAAGGGAACCGATCAGGACCAGCGGGAACACGCTTCCTGCCAGCATTCCGGCATGCAGATTGTCATTTGCATTCTGCGTAATGTTTCCGACCAGGCTTGGACCAAAAGCTCCGCCGAGGTCTCCGGCCATTGCCAGGAGGGCAAACATGGCCGTCCCTCCGGTCGGCAGACGCTTTGATGAAATACTGATGGTGCCCGGCCACATGATACCGACAGAAAAGCCGCAGAGGATGCAGCCGATCAGGCCCATCATCGGATTCGCGGACAGGGCCGCCAGCAGATAGCACGCAAGACATAAAGCTCCGGAACAGATCATGAAAACCATCAGGTTCAGTTTTTCTCCGTATTTTCCGTAAATGACACGGCTGATGCCCATCATGACAGCGAACATGCACGGACCTGCCAAATCTCCGATGGTTTTCGAAAGTCCGATAGCCGACTCCGCATACGCGGAAGCCCACTGTCCCATGGAAAGTTCTGAAGCCCCGGCGCAGACCATCAGAACAATCGCAATCCAGAACATCGGCACTTTCATAAGGTTCCTGATTCCCATCGACTTGCCATCCTCAACAAGCGGCTCGATTGGACAGGTCATGAAATTGTAGACATTGCAGAGAGGGACGAGTGCCCACAGGCAGGCAAGCCACTTCCAGTTATCGATGGAAAAAACGGCGAAGAACAATGTCGAAAGGACAATAACTCCTACGGAACCCCAGCAGTAGAAAGAATGCAGAAGGCTCATCACGGATTCCTTATTTTCAAAAGGACAGGCTTCCACGATTGGGCTGCACAGGACCTCGATCAGACCGCTGCCGACCGCGTAAATGATGACACTGATGAGAATTCCGGCAAACGGCTCTCCGCATAGTTCAGGAAGAAATGCCAGTCCGACCAGTCCTGCCGCCGAACAGATTTCCGACACTACGACACTCTTCCGGTATCCAATCCGGTCGACGAATTTCGCACAGAACACATCGATGAGAAGCTGCGTAAAGAAGAAGACTGTCGAAATCAGCGCTATCTGTCCTAAAGGGATGGCATAGGCCTTGTGGAATTTCAGGAACAGAAGAGGTGCAAAGTTTGCTGAGATTGCCTGCGTGATAAATCCTAAATAGCATGCCGCCAGCGTTTTCCGGTAGTTCTTTTCCATATTGACTTTATGCCCCGCTCTTTCTATAATTTATTAAAATATATCGTATCAAAATTGGATATTCAATGAATAAAAACGTATATTTATTACACAATGTCATATATTTTGAGCATTTATTCATTTATATCTGAAAAGTGTGCAAAGGCGAAAAGAAAGATGCATAATTCCTATCCGCGAATCCTGACAGACGAAACAAGCCGTGAGAATGTCTCCCACGGCGATGAAAAATATCCTTTTATGTTTTATCTGGAGGACATTTACCAGTTTGATTTTCACTGCATAGACTGGCACTGGCATCCGGAGTTCGAATTTGTATATATCGAAAAGGGAACCGTATCCGTTTCCGCGGGAAATCATCATTTTACCCTGACAGCCGGGGAAGGTATCTTTATCAACAGTCAGATCATCCACCGCTTTGTATCCGCGGAGTCCGCCGTCATCCCCAACATCGTATTTTCCCCATCGCTGCTGGCACCGAAGGAAAGCCTGATCTATCTGAAATATATAAAGCCCATCCTTTCTTCCTCTGCAGACATCCAGATTTTCACCCCGGATGTCCGCTGGCAGAAGGAGTGTCTTGCAATCCTGAACTCAGTTTTTAAATTGCAGAATGACGACCGTCCGTGTGAAATACAGACGGTCCAACTGCTTCTGAAGCTCTGGCAGATCATGTATGAGAATATGGAAACAGACAATGCCGGGCAAAACCGCAGAACAGATATCCGGGATCAGGCCAGACTGCAGATCATGCTGCAGTACATTCAGGATCATTATCAGAAAAATGTTTCTCTTGAAGAACTTGCCCGGGCTGTCTCGCTCAGCAAAAGCAGCATCCTGAATATTTTCAGCAAATACGTTTTCATTTCCCCTATCGATTATGTCATTCATTACAGATTAAAGCGGGCAGCCGGCCTGCTCGAGACAACAGAAAAAACCGTATCCGCAGTCGCAGGGGATGTTGGATTTGAAAATACAGGATATTTCTGCCGGAAATTCAAAGAGGTTTTCAGCCTGACTCCCAGTCAGTACCGGAAAGCCAGGAATCAATCCCGCTGATGCAGAAAATCATTTTTTCAGACGCATGCATGAGTCGATGGCGGCAGATGCAAAAGCTGCACACCCTTTCCCGCCGGCCCTGTCGATATTCCCTGAAAACTCTGCATCCCCCACATACATTTTTCCAAGTCCGGACAGAATTTCATCTGTGCAGCGGTAAAAATGATCCGTAATATAAGCCTGCAGTTTCTTTACGAGTTCCTGCACTTCCGCACTTTCAGGTTCCCGGTCTTTCATCTGACCGAATTCCTTAAAAATATTCATAAGCCCTTCGTTGATTTCCATGCTTTCTTTGACGCTTCTGCCTTTGCTCTTCTGTTCATACTCCCGGTAGGCATCGGTTTTTCCCCACTCTTCTTTTGCCTTTTTTGTGTATTCATCAATTTTCGCTGTATCGAACGCCTTGAAATCCATCTTCTTTCCTCCTGTTGATTTTATTTCACGGGCAAGGAGGATCAAAGCATCCAGATGCTCCTTCTTCAGATACAGAAGCCTGATCTGCTGTTCGATTGCTTTCTCCTGATCGAAGTCCGGGCTGTCAAGAATTGCCCGGATATCCTTCAGAGGAAACTCAAGTTCGCGGAACAGCAGTATCTGCTGAAGCCGGGCCAGTTCGCTTTCACCGTATTTTCTGTACCCCGCCTCTGTAACTTCCGAAGGATGAAGAAGCCCGATCTGATCATAATAATGCAGCGTACGTATACTTACGCCGGTCAGGCTGCTCATCTCTTTAACTGTCATCATTTTTCTCCTCCGTGTACCCAAAGCATATTCCATGACGCAGCGTCAGAGTCAACAGGCAAATTAAAAAAATACGCTCTTCCGGGTATTTATCCAAAAGAGAGTCTCATGGATAAAGGTATCCAGCGATACCTGCCCAAAGTTCCGCTCCCAGTACATGCTTCCGGCAGGCGTCGCCCTGACCGATGGAAATGCATAGCGGATCATCGCACACAGAAGCCTTCCTTTCTTCAGAAGATTCGGATAATCTGCATCCCATGATTCTCCGTTATCGTGTACTCCAAGAAAGAGGCTTTTAAAGATCTCCGCGCGGTCTTCTTCCGGCATGGTCCTGGCATAAGCATCCTCAAACCAGATATCATCTTTTGCCGCCGTCGGATCGTCCAGCGTGTACTGCCCCACCCACGCTTCCCCATAGGTATCCTGGTAGGCGTCATCCGTACTGCCCGGCGGCACCATGGAATCCCAGAGAGACATGACGCTTTTTCCCCGGAACTTGACCGTATTTAATCGCATGCCGATGGCATGCATCATTTCATGGATCACGGTATCCCCCAGCGAGTCTTCTTTATCTGACGGGATAAGATCGCCGGTTTCATCATAAGCGGCGCCCAGGCTGAAGGCCATATAGAACTTTCCGTCCTGGGCGATGGTGGAGGTAAGTCCCGAGGTCGACATGTCCCCGGCAAGACAGATCGGGAAACTGTCCGTCCCCTCTGGCTTGATCTCTTCTGTCATGTGCCCGGGAAAATACCCGAGGACGGCGCCCAGTTCAAGCAGCGCCGCATATTTCCTTATGTCGCTAGTAAGCGGCTGCGGCTGGAACTCCTCCGTGATCATCTTCTCATCCGTGATCGTGACTCCGTAGCGGTCAGACAGTTCCTTCGTCGCATCCTGTATCCGGCTGCCCAAATCCTCCATACGGCATTCCTCGATATTGGAAACGGGGATGCCTTCCCCTTCCCATCTGTAAACCGTCACGCCGCCTCCGTCGCTTACGGCGAAGAATCCACCTTCCCTGCTGATTGCGGAAAGCACCTGTTCCGACGGGACGGATGGGGCAGGTATTTCAAGAAGCAGGCGGGAGGTGTCCGCATCTGCCAGCTGCAGAGTGTCCTCATTTTTAAGGAGCATAAGCGGGCCGGACGCGGTCAGGATGTCGGCATCCCGGACGATGTAAAGTTTACCGGGATCCTCCCACGGGATCAGAATTTCGGAATGGTAAAGTTTCGATTCATGACCATACGGCTTGTCCTCCCCCTTGATCCAGTCATCATACTGCACGGTTTCAGATGTTTCCCGGTTCAGCCGGCAGGTTGTTGACCTGTAATCCGACGGCCCCGCAGGTGCGGCATAACCGATTTTGGCATAGCGATAATACAGGTAGGGCCCGTCCGCGTGGATCAGTTTGAAAACGGCGTCCGGCATGGCCTGCTCACCAGCGCCGGATGCGGTTCCTGCCGCTTCGGACGCGGTTTCCGGGGCGGATGCTCCTGCTGCTTCTTCATTTCCCTGCTCATAGCGGACATGGCTGATGTAATGGTTCACATTGCCGTTATCGTCGGACAGCTTCAAATCCTCTGCGTCCCAGATTCCTTTCCCGTCCTGGTCCGGGATTCCATGTCTAGACATCGTATAGACGTGCCTGACCGAATCGTCCGCGCGGTCATAGACGGTCATCCCGCGGCTCACTGAATCCAGGACATAATAATCCCCGCTTTCAAGAAAGGCCCCTCCCGAAGGGTCTCCTGTACTCAGGACTTCACGGGTGGTATTCTTTTCCGTATCGAACATGGAAATGGTGTATTCCTGATCCACCCGATAGGTGATAAGAAGCCTGCTGCCATTGGCGGACAGGTTCACGACCTCCGCCCCCTGCGGCAGCTCCGCCCGGAGCGTTTTTTTCTCTGCAGGAGACGAGGCTGTCGGATTGGTCCTGCCGGCACTGTCGGCCGCACTGGCCGTTCCAGATGTTTCGGTTATGCTGTCCGCACCCGAACTAAGCGGCCGCCCCGAGGCACACCCGCTGAAAACCAGGCAGATCATGATTCCTACACATGAAATGGCAAATCCCGGCAGGTTCTTTTTTCCCATCCTGTTCAATACGTTCACGACAGCCCTCCTGCTTCAATCCTCCCATCATGGATGCAGATCATCCGGCTGCAATATCCTGCGGCAAACGGGTCATGGGTGACAAGCACGATGGTTACTTTCTGTTCCCTGTTCATGTATGTCAATGTTTCTAAAAGTTCCCTGGCCGATGCCGAGTCAAGTGCCCCTGTGGGCTCATCTGCAAAGACAATGGAAGGATTCATGATGATGGCCCTTGCCGCCGTAACACGCTGTTTCTCCCCGCCGGAAAGTTCAGCCGGATGCTTGTCCAGCAATTTTTCAATACGGAAGGCTCCAGCGAGTTCCTGTGCCCTCTTCAACTGTTCTTCCTTTCCCTTTCCGGAAAGAAGGACGGGAAGTGTCAGGTTCTCATAGATATTCATCTGATCCAGAAGGTTGTAATCCTGAAAAATGAAGCCTAGTTTCTCTCTCCGGAAGGCAGCCAGCTCGTCTGCCTTCAGAGCGGACACATCCCGCCCGTCGATCAGGATCCTGCCTTCCGTCGGACAGTCGATGGTCGCCATGATATTCAGCAGCGTACTTTTCCCTGCGCCGGATGGTCCCATGATGCTCACGAACTCACCTCGCCGAATCGAAATGCTTACATTTTCAAGGGCCGTAAAAGAACATCCTTTCCCGTAATATGTCTTACTAAGCCCGATTGTCTGAAGGACAGTTTCTTTATCCATTTTCAGCCTCTTTCTTTTTCACTGGACATTGCTTCTCTGTATTGCCGCAAGAAGCGTATTGCCGTTCCGCACGGCCAGTGCACAGTAAATCATATAAATGACAGCATACCCGACAATGCTGATAACGACCGGAACTGCACTGCCAAGGACATTGTTCCTGATAATGTAGCAGGTGAACATCATTGTATGAAAGGCCCCGATCAGATACGGAACCAGAAACATAAGCGTGATCTGACGGCGCAGGATACTCCGGAGCGTGGAACGATCGGCTCCCATTTCATAGAGAGCTTCATAATTCTTCTGTCCGCCGTATAATTCCGACAGCACCTTGAAATACAGCATGCTTGCTGTTGCGGCAACAAAAGCAGCACAGACCAGAATAAGGAGGAACGCCATGGCCGCTGTAAGATTTAGATAAACAAGCGCCGATGCTTTCTCTTCTGCGCCTGCCGCATGCTCAACCGCCAGCGTACCGTTTTCGTAGATGCTGCAGGCAGCCGTGACTGAACTCATCGAAATGGCAATCAGAAGCGAGACCGATGCCCACGATCCTGTATAACGGCGGATACGGTACAGGATTCCCGTCACGCTGACTCTTGCCGGGAGACTCTTTGCGCACAGCGCAGATTTCCGCAGATGCTTTGTCACAAACCCCGTCCCCTGCTGCGCAGCCAGATAGGTCCCGAGCAGGACCATGCCAAAACCGATGGGCAGAAGGTAAATATTCGATGCCCCTTTTACGCTGAAAATGCTGACATATCCGGCAATGAGCACAGTGAGTGAAACGGCGGCACGCCAGGTACTCAGGGTAAGCGGCTCCTCTTCTTTCTGTTCCGCCTTAAACAGCTCGATCAGCTGACTTTTCCCCACCAGCCTGGCATTATAAAGGGCCGACAGAATGAAGATTGCCCAAAAGCATGCCAGCATCACGACAGAATCCGCCGGGGACAGGATGCACGCATCCTTTGACCCTAATATCGGCATCTGCAGGAGCGGTGCTGTCAGAAGCCCTGCCGTGAACCCGACAGCGGATGCCATCATTCCGAGGACAGAATTTTCAATGACCAGCAGGAAGCATACACGGCTCTTTCTGATGCCCATCAGAAGATACATGCCGATCTCACGCTCCCGTTTCTCAAAGAACCAGGTCGTGGAATACAGAACGAAAATGCCTGTAAAAATCAGAAGGAGTCCTGCAGCCATCAGGAAGAGCACCTGGTACGTCCGGCTGTTTCCCATGACCTCTTTGATTAAGGGATTCCTCAGGAAAGAAACGAAGACCGTATACGTCCAGGCACAGAATGCGACCGTTGCCAGGTAGACAGCATAGCTCTTCAGATAGTATCGTATGTTCCTGATTGCCAGATTATGAAGCATAGTGTTCCAATGCCTCCGCTGCCTTTTCCGGAATTTCTTCCTTCTTGATCTCTTTATAGGAAATCACGCCGTTGTCTTCGTTGTAAACGATGGAAAGATAGGCATCCTTCTTCAGAGCACGTTCCCTGTTGCTGTAGAAATCGAGATCAATCCGGTTTCCATTCTCATCAAATCCCGGTTCATGATACTCATACTCAACCGAATACTGATCCATGACCTCACCGGTCGCCGTGCCTTCATGGATAATCTGCGTATAGTATGTTTTTCCGGAATGGTCCTGTGCGATCCGGATGCCGACAGCCGTCAGAAGTATTATAACCGCGGCAGCAGCAATGATGATTCCCTTTTTTATTCCTTTCATGGTTTGAATTCCTTTCTAATGTGCCGGATAAAAAACAATGAGGGCAATCCCTTGATTTCATACAAATCAAGACCGCCCTCATTTTTTATCTCCCGGTTCTGCCGGTTACAGATCTGTTATCCTTATGCTTTCAAGCTCTTTATCCTCTTCCCTTTTCTTTTCCGCTTCACGGTCCTTTGAAACTGCCAGGCAGATAAGAAACAGTACAATGGTTGGAATGTTCAGAAGAAGGAATGTCACAATGTATCCGCCCGCACCGGCCTCACTCCCGTTCATGAAAAGATAAAGGAAAAAAACAGAGAGCAGAAGGGTCAGTCCGGGAAGGACAAACCCGGTATATTTCCCGTCCTTATTCACGACCCAGATTTCAAGCACGATGGCAGCTGCCGCCAGGACAAACATAAAAATGATCAATGAAGATATCATGATTGCTGTGCCTCCTTATATGTATTGCGATATTCACCCACAAGCTGTTTTGCGGCATCGAAGGATATCTCGTTTTTCAGGGCAAGATTCTTGATCAGGGTGATATAAGGATCTTCCCCGGTCTTCTCACCAATCTCGATCTTCTGGATGAGCCGGTCAAGGTGAAGCCTCACAGTCGGATAGGTTACTCTGTACTGCTCTGCCATTTCCTTCATCGACCCGGAGGCAAGGACGAACTTTCTGATAAAAGCAAGATCTTCTTCATCCAGGTTTTTCATCCAGACCGGAATATTCGTTATCTCCATTTTTGCGTCCCCTCTTTAATATAGTTAATGTATCATTGAATTATATTAATGTCAATACATCTGTTAAATTTATTTTTATTTACAATATTATTGAATGTGCCTTTCCTCATACCCATTATGCCCGAGCGTTGCACCCGAGCGTCATTCAGGCCAGTCAGACGGCCGTCCGGCATTGGGATTCTATGCCTGCCTGTAAAAGCTTTCCTTGGCCGTCAAAAGAGCATATGTTTTTGAAAGTCCTGCATAGCCGCATAGAAAAACCGGATTCTGTCTTTTTTACAGACAAAATCCGGTTCGTAAGCTTACTTTAATCAAGCACGCAAATATGTTTGTTTGCGAGGTGTTGATTCTTCTATTAACTAACGCAGTCCAATTTCTCTTTATTTATTTTTGAAACAATTTCAATTAGTGCTAATGTCCCGGCTGCTATCATAATTATACTTGAAGACATACTTCTTCCTGTTGAAATAAAAATAATCCATGCTGCTGCTAAAAATAATTCTGTAAATTTATCCATATTTATTCCTCAATGTTTTGCTCTTTCTTATGTCTTTTGCCTGACCGATTTACAGTTTCCTACTTAAATATTATTATAGTGCTTTTTTCAATATGTCATAAAAAAAGTGCCAAAAAGAAAGTTGGCATATTTTCATGCCAGCTCATGCACTATATCATTTTACTGAGTTTATTGCCAAATTGCAGCAAAAACGCTCTTCCGGATTTTCATCCAAAAGAGCGCCTTTATCCAGCTGCTTCCGGGACTCGGAGCCTGAAAGGGCTGAAAATCATTGAAAAATTGAGGTTCCAATCCAATCACCGTGATATCCATTTTCCCCGGTCCATATACCCAATACATTCTCATTGGAGAACTCTTTCGATTTTCAAGATAAGACTGCCAAACTTTTATACCATACCTCTTAGTTAATGGCGATATTTCATGGGTCTGAAGACCCGGATAGTTTGGATCCATTGATAAATATTTTAAGGCATTGCCCCATTTTCTATATATCAGCTGTTCCGTTTTTGAAATACTTCCATCAGCATACTTAGACGTAAGGGAATCCCATAATTCTTTCATTTCCGGAATTCCCATCCTTATCGTATAATACCCAGGCATATACCATTCCCTTCAGAAGTTCGACAAATCGACAGGTTCTGAAACTTTTCCAGCTTTGAAATTTGAAATTGTCCTGTCCATATCTTTCAAAGTTTTTTCAGATATCTCAACAGAATGCAGCTCCTGCGGTTCAAGCAGGATGCATCCGTTCACATATTCATTTACTTTGTAATACTGATACCTGGCTCCCCGAAGAGTAATCCTCTTTTTGGAATCAAGATGAGTTGTATAATCATTTATCGTTTTCATTTCGTGCCTCCTTGTGGGATATCCCACCTGGCGTCAGTTTATCATACAAAGGTTCTTCCGTCAATAAAAATGATACTTTGTCGCAATATGCCATACTTTTCAGGACTATTGCTGATGGATGCAAAAAACGCTCTTCCGGATTTTCATCCAAAAGAGCGCCTTATACCAGCTGCTTCCGGGATTTGGAGCCTGAAAGGCCTGAAAATCATTGAAAAATGGAAGTTTCTATATCACCCGCGGAAAGGTAACCGAAACGGGCAACCATTTTCTGAATGCATCCATTGCTCCTTAGTCATACAATTTACATGTCCGACCCTGCTTTCACCCATGAGCGGCACCGGTACATCCTGGCAGGTATGATGGTAAATAAACCCGACTTTTTCCTGCACTCTTTTCGACTTTGTATTGCCGTCATAGTATCCGCACCAGATCACGTTCATACCCAAGTCTTCGAAGCCAAGGCGCAGCAGTTCCCTTGCAGCTTCCGGAACCAGCCCTTGTCCCCAGAATTCTTCTCCGATCCAGTAGCCGAGCTCGCATTCATCCTCTTTTTCTGTCATATCCGTATGCCCCTTCAGTTTCAGCTCGATGCTGCCAATCGGCGAATCATCCGGTTTCCGGCAAATGGCATAGCACTCTTTTCCGCAGAGTACATTCCTTATGACTTCGCGGCTTTCTTCAACGCTTTTATGAGGCGGCCATCCGGCAATCGGTCCGACATCCGGATTCTTTGCCTGCCTGAAAAGGCTTTCCGCATCTTCTTTCCGCCAGGGGCGCAGTATCAGTCTTTCTGTTTCAATGATCATCGTTTCATTCCCTGTGTATGCGTAACGTTTACAATGCATTCATTTTCAAAAAATCTTTCAATTTATAATGACACACCGTACTCGTGGAATAATCCAGTTCATCATTTGTGATGATAATCTTTTTAACCAAATTATCAATCCCGGCAAATGCTGAGAATTCTCTTTCATATGTTTTATCCTCCGCTATGCTGTACGCAGCCTGAATCAGATAAATTTTTCCATCTTTTTCAGCCCGGAAATCAATCTCCCGCCCGCGGTTATGATATACATTTACCTCATATCCCATATACAGCAGTTCATTCAGAATCACGTTTTCCATGTTGTGTGTAAGATCAGGCCGTGTTCCCGGCCGCCTTATACTGTTAAAAGAAACGTCCTCATCATAAAGCTTCATGTAATAAGACATTTTTGCCTTCGCTTTTGCCGAATACTGCGGGACTTCATTGATCGCATAGGCTTCTTTCAGATACCCCAGATATTTGATAACCGTGGGTACAGATATCGTAACATTCTGCCCCTTCATATATTCGCTGATGGCCTTTGCACTTGCAATTCTGGCATTAGATAAAAATACATAATCCGTTAGCTTTTCAAAGATATCCTTTTTTCTGATTTTATATCTGTTTTCAAGATCATTGAAAATAATCGTATCGTTCAGATCAGACAGATACCTCTTCAGACTTTCCTCATCCGACTGTTCAATGGCTGCCGGAAAACCGCCCCACGTAAGATAATCAGAAATACTGTAAGTTTTTCCAAGTTCCTCCGCATACCGACAGGCTTCCCGGAATACAAACGGCCGTATCCTGAATGAAACATAGCGTCCGCTGAACTCCTTTGTAAATTCTGACGAAAGAAGTTCTGAATTACTGCCGGAAATGAAAACAGAACATTTCCGAAGTCTCAAGGTACGGCATGCTTCATTCCATTCTTTCACATTCTGTACTTCATCCAGAAATAAATAACACGTCCCCTTCCCGCGTTTCTTTTCAACATAGTCAATCAGGGCGTCCGCATCCGGTATCTCTTTTCTGACCGGCCTTAAATCAAAATCCAGAAACAGACAATGTTTCCCCTGGGCTATAAGTTCATCATGGATCTGTTTCAGCAAGACAGATTTGCCGCAGCGCCGTATTCCGGTAATTATTTTTATCAGGTCACTGCTGTAAAACGGTCTTATCTGGGATAAGTAATGTTCACGCGCAATCATAGCTTTACCTCCGGACATCACATGACATTTTTCTTTGTTCTTTATTATACTTTAAGATTATTCTCTAATCAATATTTCTTTAATTATTATTTTATTTTTTTGCTTTATATGATTAATCTTTAAATTGTAAAATGCTTTGAAACAGCTGGCAATTGCAGTTCCCGATCATTTTCTTTGTAAAAGCTGATGGCACCAGCAAAAAACGCTCTTCCGGATTTTCATCCAAAAGAGCGCCTTATACCAGCTGCTTCCGGGACTCGGACCCGGGACCTCATCACTACCAATGATGTGCACTTCCACCTGTGCCAAAGCAGCCTGTGCTGAATCACACGCAAAATATTATATCCTAAGCTTCAGGTTTTTGCAATGCCTTCTTCGCAAGCGCGACATAAACCTCTGCATTCTTCTTGCTGGCTGCAAGGGCCTCGTCTGTGATGCTGTGCTTAACCTTCGCCGGATTGCCGAATGCCACGGAATTATCCGGAATTTCGGTGCCCTGCGTGACCAGCGCGCCGGCTCCGATAATGCAGTTCTTCCCGATCATTGCGCCGTTCAGGATAATGGCGCCCATGCCGATCAGAGTATCGTCACCGATGGAACAGCTGTGCACGATCGCGCCGTGTCCGATGGTTACGCCGGATCCGATGGTCACCGGCTGGCTTTCATCCACATGCACAACGGCATTGTCCTGGACATTGCTGCGGTCGCCGATAAAGATCGGTGCCTCATCGCCGCGGATCACGGCATTATACCAGACGCCGCAGTCCCTGCCGATGGTCACGTCTCCGGTAACGATGCTTCCTTTTGCCAAATAAACACTTTTGTCAATCGTAATCATTTTTCAATACTCCCTTAGAATCAGTTCTGTTATTCCGGGGTTGTCTCCGCCTGCAACACGCAGGACTTTAGGCTCGCGCCCGTAACCGAATTCTTCTTCCGCCATACGCTTCAAGTCGGTTCCCCGATGATAGCCGTGAATGAGACGGATGCGATAGACGCTGCTGTCCGCTCTGAGCACTTCTTTCCGGACGCGCGCATAAGCTTCCTCATATCTCATTCCGTGAAGATCGATTTCGATAATTCCGCCTGTCATTTGGATTCCCCCGTTTTTGTATCGCCGCTGATTATATCATATCGCGCCTTTTCTGCAAACATTTTTTCATCGCCGGCTTTCCGCCGTTCCCCGCATGGCGCCTGATACGCTTGTTTCCCGCATTCGGCCTTCCCTTTCCCTGCAGTTTTTGCAAATGAACCGTTTATCGGTTACAATAGCATCATCATTTCCGGCGGAACAGATGCCGGGAGGAAAGAGGTATTCAGATGAAAGTACTGATGATCAACGGCAGTCCTCATGAAAAAGGCTGCACTTATACGGGACTCTGCGAAATTCAGAAGGTCCTCGAAAAGGAAGGCATCGATTCCGAGATTTTCTGGATCGGTACGAAGCCAATTGCCGGCTGCATTTCCTGCGGGAAATGCGACGAACTCGGCAGATGCATTTTTGATGATCCGGTAAATGAAGCAGCAAAGAAGGCCGCAGCCGCCGACGCGCTCATCGTCGGCTCGCCTGTCCACTATGCAGCCGTCAGCGGAGCCGTTTCTTCCTTCATGGACAGGCTCTTCTATTCTGCCGGCGGCGTTCTCAGGGGCAAGCCCGGTGCGGCTGTCGTATCCTGCCGGCGCGGCGGAGCTTCCGCGGCTTTCGACGAAATGAACAAGTATTTTTCCATTAACTGCATGCCGATCGTCACTTCCCAGTACTGGAACCAGATTCACGGAAGCACCCCGGAACAGGTTCTGGAAGATGCTGAGGGAATGCAGACTCTGCGCACGCTCGGAACCAATATGGCCTGGCTGCTGAAATCGATCGACGCAGGCCGCAGGGCCGGCATCCCTGCCCCGCAGTATGAGAAACATGTCTGGACAAATTTCATCCGCTGAACCAAAGAACTCCGGCCGTCAGTTTTCGGCCGGAGTATTTTTCATCTGCTGCTTATTCTGCCGCCAGACACTCATCCAGTTCTTTCGTCAGTTTTTCCTGATTCATATGCCGGCCGATCAGGACCAGTTTGACCATGCGGTCGCCGACTTTCGGATCCCAGAGTTTTTTGATGTCCGGATCGGACAGCGCCATTTTGATCTGCCCTTTTGTTGAAGAGGCAATCCAGCGTCCTCCTTCCGACTCCTGCACCAGGATTCCCGCACTTTCAAACATGACCGACATATCCGGATCTTCCGCGTACCACAGGACGCCTTTGCACCGGATGATTTCCTTCGGCCAATCTTTGCTGTAAGCCCACAGTTTCTCCTTGATGAACGGACGTCTCCGGAAATAAACAAAGGAACTGATTCCGTACTCTTCAGTCTCGGTCTCCTCCTCCGGGTTTTCCAGTGCCGCTATCCAGCCGGCAGACATGCTTGCTTTCTTAAAATCAAAGGAATGCGTATCGATGACTTCCTTCAGAGGAATCTGCCCGAACTGCGTTTCAAAGATCGGCGCTTCCGTCTGAAGCTTCCGGATGACCGCCTTGATCTGACTGAGCTGTTCCGCCGTCACGGCATCTGTTTTGTTTAAAAGAATGCGCGTGCAGAATTCAATCTGCTGGATCAGGAGATTCTCGATATCATCTTCCGCGATTTCATCCTTTTTCCGTTCCAGTTTCTTTCCGCATCCGAATTCCGCCGCAAGACGTGCCGCATCGACGACTGCTATGATTCCGTCCAGACGCGCCGTCATTTCCCCGTCCTCGTTAATCTCTGCGCAGATGCCGGAGACCGTCTGTGCAATGGGCACCGGCTCGCAGATTCCGCTGGCCTCAATGAGGATATAATCGAAATTCCCGCTTTCAGCAAGGTCCCAGATCTGATTGGAAAGGTCCGCTTTCAGGGTACAGCAAATGCACCCGTTCGTCAGCGGGATGAGATTTTTCTCCCCTTCCGAGACTTTCCCCGTTTTTGAAATAAGCGAGGCATCCACGTTGATTTCACCGATATCGTTCACGATGACGGCAACGCGGAAGCCTTCCTGGTTCTTCAGAAAATAATTGAGAAGCGTTGTTTTCCCTGCGCCAAGATATCCTGTCAGCAGGGTGATTTTCACTGTGCGGTGCTTCATTTCTGTCCTTCTTTCCTGCTTCTGCATGTCATTCCTGATTCCGTCATTCCTGTGCATCATTCCTGATTCCGTCATTTCTGTGCGTCATTCATGTTTCCGTCTTTTTATGTTTTCGTCCTGCGTTTTCCGCACCCGGTTCCTGAAGCAGGCTTCCTCTTACGACTGCCTTCTTTCCATACTCATTCCGGATCCGGTCTGTCATCGCATCGAGCCTGCGGCGTTTTTCCCGGCGCTGCGTTTCCTTTTCATCCTCAAAAAAGGAGAGCTGGCGGCAGTCGCTTTCATCCAGGCCGGAAACCGTCACCCCGATCAGCCTGACCGGCGTCTTTCCGTTCCAAAGTTCATCAAAGAGGCGAACCGATGTCTCATAGATCTCATCGGTGGAATCTGTCGGTTCCTCAAGGCGGATCTGCCGGCTGTGCGTGACAAATTCCGCTGTCTTCAGCTGAACGCTGACCGTCTGTCCGCGGCGTGCATCTTTCCTCATCCTTGAAGCGACGCTGTCGGAAAGAGCCAGCAGTGTCGGTGCCAGAACGCGCCCGCGGTTTGCCGAAGTCAGGTCAGCGGAAAGAGTCGTGGAATTTCCGTAGCTTTTTTCTGCTTCATGCTCGGCGGACACGGGGGAATCATCCAGTCCGTTTGCCGCTTCATGCAGATAAGTTCCGCCTTTTTCCCCGAAGACTCTCTTCAGGCGGACCAGGTCCGCCCGGGCGGCATCCCCGATAGTCCGGATATGCAGCTGCTCCATTTTCGGAAGGGAAGACTTTCCGACGCCGTAGAGGTCTCCGATGGGCAGCGGCCACATCTTCGCCTGGATTTCCTCAGGAAAAAGCGTGTGCACCTTATCCGGCTTTTCAAAATCCGATGCCATTTTCGCCAGCAGTTTATTGCTGGAAATGCCGACGTTTACGGTAAATCCGAGCCTGTCCCTGATCTCGTCCTTGATCCGGTGCGCCATGGCTTCAAGATCGCCGTACAGTTTTTCGGTGCCGGTCATGTCGCAGTAGGCTTCGTCAATGGAAACCTGCTCGACGACCGGTGCATATTTTTCCAGCACGGCGATAAGGGCTTTCGAGCTGCGGCTGTAGATTCGGAAATCCGGCGGCACGAGGACCAGATCCGGACATTTTCTCAGGGCCTGCGCCACCGGTTCTCCGGTATGGACATCGAATTTCTTCGCCGGAATGGACTTCGCCAGAATGATTCCGTGCCTTGTCTCACGGTTTCCTCCCACTGCAGAAGGAATCAGGCGCAGATCGACCGCTCCCGGCTCTTCCTCAAGCCGCTCGGCGGCGGACCAGGACAGAAAGGCGGAATTCACGTCAACGTGGAAAATGACCCTGTCTTTTTCACTCATTTTTTTGGTTTATCCTTAAAATCATTGCATGAAACCGGTAAATTTATTATACTATGAAACATGGAAGCAGTTAAGATGATGGATAAAAATAGTTTAATCGAAAAGTTTACTGACCTCTACGGCGACGGCAGCGAACCCGCCGTTTTTTTTGCTCCGGGAGTTGTCAATTTAATCGGTGACCATACCGACTATAACGGCGGTCACGTTTTTCCGTGCGCGCTGACATACGGTACGATCGGGCTGATCCGGAAACGTGCGGACCGGCAGATCAATTTCTACTCTGTCAATTTTGAAGAAGACGGAATCATTTCCCGCATGCCTGATGACCCCGTGCCGTCAGAGAATCATTCCTGGACCGATTACCCGATGGGCATCTTCCGTACATTTGCCGATAAAGGTTTTGAAATTCCTTCCGGCGCAGACATATTGATCAGCGGGGACATCCCGATCCGTTCGGGACTTTCTTCCTCTTCTTCGATAGAGCTGCTGACCGCTCTGATGATCCGGGACGTTTTCGGCCTGACCTCCGAACTGACGCGCATCGACCTGGCGCAGTTCGCGCAGGTTTCCGAAGGACGCTACAACGGAATTGCCTGCGGCATCATGGGACAGTTTGTTTCTGCCATGGGAAAGAAGGACAATGCAATCTTCCTCCACACGGACACGCTTCATTTCCGGTATGCACCTTTCAAGCTGGACGGCATGTCGCTGGTCATCGCCAATACGAATATCCGGCACAGCCTTTCGGAGACGGCATACAGCAAGCGTCAGGAAGAATGCGCCCTGGCGCTGCATGACCTGAAGAAGCTTCTGCCGCTGCATAATCTGTGCGACATTCTCGGAGAGCAGTATGAGGAGTACCGGACCTGCATCCATGACCCGGTGGCCAGAAAGCGTGCAAAGCACGTGATCTATGAAAACCAGCGGACGATCCAGGCTTCTTCCGCACTGGCAGCCGGCAACCTCAAGCGTTTCGGCATGCTGATGAAAGATTCACATATTTCTCTCCGGGATGACTTTGAAGTCTCCTGCCCGGAGCTTGATTTTCTTGCTTCGCTGGCCTGGGAGCAGCCTTCCTGCATCGGCGCACGCATGACGGGCGCCGGCTTCGGAGGCTGTACTGTCAATATCGTAAGGGATGACGGAATGGAGGATTTCATCGGAACCCTCGGCGAAGCTTATGAAAAACAGTTCGGCAGAAAAGCGGAATTCTACTGTGCCGGCGTCGGCGACGGCGTACGCGCACTTTAACCTGATTCATTTTCCAGAAGGAGGGATGTGAAATGAAGATTCTTGTTACCGGAGGCTGCGGCTTTATCGGCAGCCACACCTGCGTGGAGCTTCTGAAGGCAGGTTACGACGTTGTCATCGCGGATAACCTCTACAATGCCAAGGCAATGGTTGTGGACCGCATCGAACAGATTGCAGGAAAGAGGCCTGTTTTCTATCAGGCTGATGTTCTGGACCATGCAGCGATGACGGAGCTGTTTGATAAAGAAAAGATCGATGCCGTGATTCATTTCGCAGGCTACAAGGCCGTCGGCGAATCGACGCACAAGCCGATCGAATACTATCACAACAACCTGGAGACGACTCTCACGCTCTGCGATGTCATGCGGGCGCACGGCGTCAAAAAGTTCGTCTTCTCTTCCTCCGCGACGGTCTACGGCGATCCGGCTTTCGTGCCGATTACCGAAGAGTGCCCGATGGGTGAAACGACAAATCCGTACGGTGCAACGAAGTCCATGCAGGAGCGCATCCTGACCGATATCTGGAAGAGCGATCCGGAATGGAACATCATGCTGCTCCGCTATTTCAACCCGATCGGCGCGCACGAAAGCGGCCTGATCGGAGAGGATCCGAAGGGAATCCCCAACAACCTGCTGCCTTATGTCGCACAGGTTGCAACCGGCAAGCTTCCGTTCGTGCATGTCTTCGGAAATAATTACGATACTCCCGACGGCACGGGCGTCCGTGACTACATCCACGTCGTCGATCTTGCTGTCGGCCATGTAAAAGCGATTGAAGGAATGGAGAAGCTGAGCGGCGTGAATATTTTCAACCTGGGCACCGGTGTGGGCTACTCGGTCCTCGATGTGATCAAGGCTTTTGAGAAGGCCTGCGGGAAGGAAATTCCTTATACCATCGAAGCCCGCCGTCCGGGTGACATCGCGACCTGCTATTCCGACCCGAAGAAGGCAAATGAGGTTCTGGGATGGAAGGCGGAGCGGGGCATCGCCAAAATGTGCGAGGACGCCTGGAGATGGCAGTCGAACAATCCGGACGGCTACAGGGAATAAGCTCGCGGCCGTCTGATCTGTCTTTGTGCCGGCAGAAGGATTTGTTTGGAGCCCCTGTGTCCAAAGCCATTCCGTCCGGCCCGTGCCCTCTGCGTGAAAACGATTCCCGCGTGCACGATTTTCTGACAATCTTTTCATAAAGTATAACAAGAGCCTCTCCTGCGGAACTCGTCTGAATGCTTTCGAAGACAGAAGTCTTCAAGCTCACACAGTCCTCGGAGAGGCTCATACTTTATTCAAAGATTGCCGAAAATCAGGCACGCGTCCATCATGTTTTCACACAGAGGGTACGAACCGGGCGAAACGGCTTATACACACGGGTGTCTAAGATCCTGCCGCCGGCAAAAAAGTCGGATCAGCCGGCAGATACTTCTTCCAGCGCCGTCCGGATTGCTTCGGCTGAAGCCTTCACGGAGCCCTGAATCATCGCAGGTTTTCCTCCGCCTCTTGCACCGAATTTCTCTGTCAGGATCCGGCCCGCTTCACGTGAATCGCACGTCCGGGAGCCGATGATGAAACTGTAACCGTCGGAATCATTTCCATTGAAAAAGGCACAGATGCCCTCATGCTTTCCGACAAGGGAATTCACCGCGTCCCTGACTGCCTTGCTGTCTGCTCCGTCCGTAAAGAGGCAGACGTTCTTCAGATCCGGAGAAACCTCCGCGACTGTCCGTTCCATTTCCGAAGATGCTGCCCTTGCAAGCGCGCTCTTCTGCCTTCCGTTCTCTTCTTTCAGCTTCACGACCGAATCGTACGCCAGGTCTGCAGAAGTCGTCAGATAATTCGAAATCGCGGACAGGCTGCCGTGCTCCCTTTCGAAAAGCTGCAGGGCTCTCTTCCCGCACAGGATGCTCACGCGGACCCCGCCCTTGTAGTTCTGCAGGCTCACAACCTTCAGGATGCCGATTTCGCCGGTACGGCGCACATGTGGTGCGCAGCAGGCGCAGACATCGATGCCCGGGAACCTGACCAGGCGCGTCTGCCCTTCGATCTCAATCTTGCTGCGGTACTCGATCTGCTTTTCCTCTTCCTTCGTCGGGTAAAGAATCTGCGTTTCAAGATTCGCGAAAATAGCCTCATTTGCCTGATGCTCAATCTCAAGAATCTGCTCATCCGTAATCGGACCATTGAAGTCCAGCGTCACTTCCCGGTCGCTCAGATGGAAGCCGACGTTGTCATAGCCGAATTTCTGATGGACGAGCCCGGAGAATAAATGCTCGCCGGAATGCTGCTGCATATTGGAAAAGCGATGGCTCCAGTCCACGGCGCCCCTGACGGTGCTGCCTTCCTCAAAAGCCTTCCCGGTCATGTGGGAAATAACCCCGTCCCGGATCTGCACGTCGGTCACCGCCGTTCCGTTCAGCGTTCCCAGGTCCGGCGACTGGCCGCCCTCCTCCGGGAAGAACATCGTCTGATCCAGAATGATTTCATAGACCGGACCGGAAGATTTCTGCTGCTTCCCGGCCGGCTGCTTCCCGTCCGTTTTCTCTCTGCAGGAAATGACCCTGGCTTCAAAATCCGTCGCATAGGCGTCGTCGTAGTAAAGTTTTCCGGTTCCGTCTTTGATTGTATCTGCCATTATTCATACCTCAGTGCATCGATCGGATTGAGATTTGCCGCCTTCATCGAAGGAAGCAGTCCGAAGATGATCCCGATTGCCATTGAAAAGGCAACCGAGAAAACAATTGCCGGGACGCTGATCGCGACAGGCACGGACGATACCCTGGAAATGACCTGCGAGAGAATGATCCCGACGATAACGCCCAGAACGCCCCCGATGCTTGTCAGCACGGCGGACTCCGTCAGGAACTGAACCATGATCCGCCGCTTTCTTGCTCCGAGTGCTTTCTTCAGGCCGATTTCACGCGTGCGTTCCGTAACCGACACCAGCATGATGTTCATGACGCCGATTCCTCCGACCAGCAGGGAAATACTGGCGATCCACAGAAGCTGGCTGTTCGTGCTTTCGGAAAGGGACTGCAGGTTGCGCGCTGTCTCAAGGACATCTTCCGCCTGGTATCTGACCGTTGCATCGGCTGCGGTATTTCCGTTCAGGATATCCGCCGTCTGCTTGCCGGCCTTGCTCATCATTTCCGTGCTGACCGCCCTGACGACTGCATTTTCCGGTTCATCGTAGGAATAGGTGATCGGCCAGGAGGCAATCGGCATGCAGACCATCCCGCTCTCCGCCTGATGATAAGTCTGGTAATCTGACATGCTGTTAATGACCGGCTCGACGAGATTCGTTTTCTCGATGACGCCGACGACTGAGAACGGCTGCCCCTGAATCTCAATGGTCTTTCCGACCGGATCCTCCCCCGCAAAGAGACTGTTCGCGGCAGAAGCATCCAGCAGGACGACTTTCCGGTAAGCCGTGTAGTCGCTTGTGACAAAGGCCCTTCCTTCGCGGATCGCGTAGCCGCACGTCTTCAGATAGGAAGCGTCGATTCCCAGAACCTTTCCGCCTTCCAACGCCGTCGAATTATAATACACCCCGTCGGCATAGTTCCGGGCGCAGTAAAGAGACACGGAACTGACGGAATCCAGTTCCTGAATCTGTGAAACCTGGTCTGCCGTAACCGGGGAAAATCCCTTCGGCTTGCCTTCGTATCCGATTTCGTAATCGGAATCTCCTTCTTTCAGGCTGACCGTCACGGTATTGTTCCCGGAACCGATCAGGTTCTGCTTGATCTGTTCCTGCGTTCCCTTGATGGTCGAAACAATGGAAATGATCGAGGCGATTCCGATGATGATTCCGAGCATCGTCAGGAAAGACCGCATCTTGTGCGACCAGATTCCCTGAAATGCCAGACGGATATCTTCAGCCATTCGTTCCTCCTAATAAAGTGCAAAATCACTTGCCGGCGCATCGACGGTCCTGGCGCCGTCCTTCACATCATTCCCGTAAGGGAAGGCAATTTTATCTTCCGCCGCAACGCCGCTTTTAATTTCCAGATAATAACCGTAAATGGTTCTGCCCGTGGTCACGTCCTGCTTCTTCAGCTTTCCTTCACTGTCTGCTTTATAGACATAGGAAAGTCCTCCCTGCGTCCGGACAAAGGCTGCCGGGATCAGGATCATGCCCGAATCTTCGGCACCGACTGTCAGGTTGAAGGAAACGGCTTCATTTTCCTGAAGACCGGTCGGGTCCGCAACAAAGGCAAGGAACGGATAATAGGATTCGCGCGAAGAAGAAGAGGCCGAATCCGGATAGGGCGAGATTTCCCTTACTTCCGCTGAAAAGGAAGTTCCGCTTTCATAGGCGGTACCCGAAATCTGCTGACCGACGGAAAGATCTCCGAGACGGAATTCGGAAACGACTCCCTTGACGTAATAGCCGTCGCTGCTTTCCACGACAAGGAACGGCTGTCCCGCATTCTGGCTGGCCGTCGGATCCGCCAGGGTCTTTACGGTGCCTTTCACCGTACTTTTCACGGTTCCCTGCTGAAGGGAAATCTGCATATTTGCGATATCCAGATTGGACTGCTTGATGTCCAGAAGCACGCCGCTGAGCTCTTCCTGCTTGTCCCGGATGGCTTTTTTCAGTTCAGACACGGTATAGACTGTCGCCGCAGAGGCCGTCGAATCAAGCTCCTGCACATCCGGTTCTTCCTCATAGGAGTAAACCTCCGTGATCGTCGTTTCAGTATCCGATTCCGGTCCTCCGGAAATGTCCGCAGATGATTCGTTGGAATCTGCCGAAGAATCGCCGGAAGCAGACGGGACCGAAATGTCCGGGGATGTCGAACTGTCTGAACCAGCCGTCCCCGATGAAGCGGAGGAGCCTGTCGGGTCCGTGCCGGATGAAACAGATGATTCCGTCGGGTCCGTGTCTGATGAAACAGACGATCCCGTCGAGTCCGCGACCGATGAAGCAGACGATCCCGTCGAACCCGTACCGGATGAAGAGGATGATGCATCGGTACTCTTCGATGAAGTCGGTTCCGAAACGGATGTTTCTTCTGATGAAGCATCCTCAGAAGGAATCTCACTGACCGCAGGTTCCGGCGCCGGAGTCTCCTTCGGTGTCGGAGTCGGATCCGGAACCGGTGTCGTACTCTTCAGTTTAGTCAGTTCCTTCTCAAGAGCAGCCTGTTTATTCTGCTGGGACTGCAGACTGATCTGCGCGCTTTCCAGCTCCAGTTCCTTCAGCGTCATGTCATACTCAACCAGCGGCGTGCCGACATCAACGGCCTGCCCTTCGGCCACATCGATTTTTGAAATGACTTTATCGTCAGAGGCATAAATGTTCTGCGTAACGGATTTGGAAACATTTCCGTTCATGCTGACATCCGTGCCGTACCATTGTTCCGTAATCTCGCTGACGGCAACAACCTTGACCGGTGCCGTATTGGCTGCCCTGACCGCACGGATCACAAACACGGTAAGAACCGTGCATACAATGCCGATGAATATTCCGAGCAGGGTCTTCTTCATCTTCATGATCCGTCTTCCGCCTTGTGCTCCGCCGTACCGGCCGTTTCCGGTCCGGACGGACTGTTATCCGCCCCGTGATCCGTTCTGTTTTCCGTTCTGTTTTCCGTTCTTTCTTCCGACATATAAGCGCCTTCGGAAAGGATTCCGTCGCGGATGTTCATAATGATCCCGGCATGGGCGGCAATATGGGCATCGTGCGTAATCATCAGGACTGTCATTCCGCCTTCATTGAGTTCCCCGAACAGTTTCATGACCTGCTCGCCCGATGCGGAATCCAGGGCTCCGGTCGGCTCGTCTGCCAGCAGAATGACCGGGTGATTGACCAGGGCTCGCGCAATCGCGGCCCTCTGTTTCTGTCCGCCTGAAAGCTGCGTGGAATTAAAATTCATGCGCTCCTCAAGTCCGACTCTCGTCAGCGCCGCGCGGGCCATTTCCCGCCTCGTCTTTTTGGGAATCCCCGCATAAGTCAGCGGCATCTCAACGTTCTGAAGCGCCGTCAGCTGCGGAAGCAGCTGGAAATTCTGGAAAACGAATCCGATTTTGGAAAGACGCAGGTCCGCCATATCGTTGTCCGTACATTTCGCGATATTTTTCCCGTCAAGAATCAGGGTGCCGGACGTCGGTTTGTCCAGACATCCGACAATATTCATCAGCGTCGATTTCCCGGAGCCGGAGGGTCCCATGATTGCCGCATACTCCCCTTTTTCCATTGAGAAGTTTACGTTCTTCAGCGCCGGCACTTCAATCTGGCCCTGCTGATAGGTTTTGCAGATGTTCGTCATTTCCAGGATCATGATTCCCCCGCTGAAGCACTGTCTGCCATGGCAGCTGTATCCCCGGCAGCCGTCCCGCCGTCCGCCGCGACGCCCGTATCTCCGGCAGCCGTCCCGCCGTCCGTCAGGATGCTTTCTTCCCCGGACATCATGTCCGCTTCGCCGGAAGCAGAATCTCCGGAGGAGGTCAGTCCCATTTCTCCGTTTGAACCAAGCCCCGTCGTCATGCCTTCCGTCAGCGTGTCCTCCGGATACGTGATTTCGTCATCTTCCGTGAGTCCGCCGGTGATTTCATATTCCATCAGGTTTTCGTCATGAGCTCCGAGCACCACCGGTTTTTTCACGAGTTTCCCGGCGCCGTCATCCGCCCATACATAGGGAGATGAATCAATATCCGCAATAAAATATTCCGACAGCCACAGCCCGGTCTTCACGGCATCCTGCCCGCTGTCCGGCTCAATGTAGACATGCTGGCCGAGCATCAGTCCGTCCGAAGAATCCAGCGCAACATAGAACGGATAATTCGTTGACGTCGAAGCAGAGTCCGTCGTGCCGCCGTTGTACATCATGTTATTGGAACCGGAATTCACCGAAGCCTGCGTATCGACTTTTCCCATCGTCCCTGTCCAGGTCTTCGCCGAATCTACCCGGGAGCGGATGATGACTTTCTGACCCTCCGTGACCGAGGAAACATTCTGTTCATTGACCGTTCCCTTGACGCGGAGTTCCCCGGTCGTCAGGATGGAAATGAAAGCTGTTCCTGAACTGTCCGTCGAAGATGAATCCGTCGAGGCGACCGACTTGACGATGCCGGCAATCTGCGACGTGACGGTGGCGCCGGAAATCGCTGTCTGCAGCTTCTCGATCTGGGCCGTCTTGCTCTTCTTATCGTACTCCGCTTTCTTGATATTCATCTGCGCTTCGCTGATCTGCGTCGTATAATTCAGCTTTGCGTCGTCGGAAGCCTTGTCGCGCTCCGCCGTCAGTTCCGCGACCTGTGCATTGTAGTTGCTGATGTCATTGTCCAGTTTCTCGGAATCAAGCTGTGCCTGTGCCAGATCGGTTTCCGCCTGTGCGGTGTCGTATGTGAAAAGCGGAGTTCCTGCCTGAACTTCGTCGCCTTCCTTTACCAGAACCTCTTTAACGGTTTTTCCTTCCTGAAGCTTGACGTCCCAGGTCTCCTGCGGTTCCACGACGCCTGCGAATTTATCGGTCGTCCCGTTCATCTGAGACATGATCAGGGAAACTTTGTTGACATAGACAGTCGGCGTTCCCGAAGAAGACGTGCCGGTGAAATGTCTGTATACAAAAAAGGCGGCAGCAATGGCCGCAGCGGCAAGAATCACCCCGATGACAACTTTCTTCTTCATAAAAACTCCTTAAAAAAAAATGAGCCGCATGCACAAACGCATGCGGCTGATCACGTGAGTGACAAGATTCGAACTCGCGACCTTCTGGTCCGTAGCCAGACGCTCTATCCAGCTGAGCTACACTCACACAGGCAAATGAACCTTACTGCAGGCTGCCTTTATCACCGCAGCAAAGTACATTTTACCTTTGTTTTATCTTTTTGTCAATTATTCCTGAAAAAGTGCTGTCGAATAATAACGGTCTCCGGAATCCGGAAGCAGTGCAACGATGGTTTTTCCCTTATTTTCCGGACGTTTTGCGATTTCCAGTGCTGCATAATAAGCTGCTCCGGAAGAAATGCCGACCAGAACGCCTTCCTTTTTTGCGATCAGCTTCGCTGCGGCAAAGGCATCCTCATTTTCCACAGAGAAAACTTCATCATAGACTTTTGTATCCAGTGTTTCCGGAACAAACCCGGCACCGATGCCCTGAATCTTGTGGGGACCGCCGTGTCCTTCGGAAAGAACCGGTGAACTCTTCGGCTCGACGGCAACAACCTGCACCTTCGGATTCTGCTCCTTCAGGTATTTTCCGGTTCCGGAAACGGTGCCGCCGGTGCCGACGCCGGCTATGAAGACATCGACTTTCCCGTCTGTATCCTTCCAGATTTCCGGGCCGGTCGTCTCATAATGCGCCTTAGGATTGGCCGGATTCACGAACTGTCCCGGAATATAGCTGTCCGGTGTTTCCTTCTGCAGTTCTTCTGCCCTGGCAATGGCCCCCTTCATTCCTTTTGCCCCGTCCGTCAGGACAATTTCCGCACCGTAAGCTTTCAGGATGTTCCTGCGCTCGACACTCATTGTCTCCGGCATGGTCAGGATGATCCGGTAGCCCTTGGATGCCGCCAGGGCCGCCAGGCCGATTCCGGTATTTCCGGAAGTCGGTTCAATAATTGTCGATCCCGCCTTCAGCAGTCCCTTGCTTTCCGCATCTTCGATCATCGCCTTGGCAATACGGTCCTTGACGGAGCCAGCCGGATTGAAATACTCCAGTTTTGCCAGTACATGGGCTTCGATGCCCTCTTCCTTTTCAATGTTTGCGAATTCCACCAGCGGTGTATTTCCGATGAGCTGTGCTGTTCCCTGATAAACTTTTGCCATGACTGTGTCCTCCTTGGTTGACTTGCATTTTTAATTTCATATATTTCCTATTGAATTTATATGTATTATAGGCAATCCATTCCTGATTGTCAATCCTTTTCTGAAAATAAATTTCCAAGCCCCGTCACGCTGCGGAAATAGTGCTCCACTGTCTCCGGGGATTCTTTCATCCCATCCTCTATCCACCAGTTCAGCGTGTCGACAAAACTGCAGGAAATATGATGGTAAAGATAATCTTCCGGCACATCCGTCTTCCGGAGCCGGCCGTGAAATTCATTTCTGAAGATGCCTGTCAGGTACTGTTTGAAATAATGCAGGAACAGGCTTCCGCTTTCACCGTGAAGGATGCCGGTAATGTTATAGCGGTTGTCCTTCACATGATACAGGATATGCGTGATCATGGAGTCCGTGTCATTTTTCCCGCCTGAAAAGTCATGTGTCTTCTCTGCCTCGGCATGATCGCGGACCACATGGTCAAAGAGGCTGGTGCACACCTCTTTCAGCAGGGCGTCTTTTGTGTCGAAATGCGCATAGAAGGTACTGCGCCCCACATTTGCTTTTTCCGTGATATCCTGCACGGTAATCTCTGAATATTCCTTCTGCATGATCAGACTGCTGAATGCTTCAAAGATCGCCTCTCTCGATTTCTTCTGACGCCTGTCCATCATTTCCGCCTTTCCGCACAGTTTGGCCGTTTTGTCCGTTAACGCACAGAGCCGGCCGACTGTTTCTTGCATTCATCCCGGTTTTACCGTACGCTGTGTTCTGTAACGGACATATTGTATGGTGCGCATTCCGGAAAGTCAAGGAACCTGCGCGGAAGGATAAAGACATGCTTCTGAAAAACTGGGTGACCGGCGAAGCAAAGCCCACGGTTGTCTGCGCCCTGATATCGGCGGCGTCACTTATTCTGTCTCTGGGAGGATGGCTCTCAGCCCTCATCCCTTTTGACGTCGCCTGGGCTGCCATCGTGCTCTGCGGAATCCCGATCATTTTCGGCGCCGTGACGGCCCTGATCAGAGAACATGACATCAAGGCAGATGTTCTGGTCTCCATGGCACTGATTGCCTCCGTCTGCATTCACGAATATTTTGCCGCAGGAGAAGTTGCCCTGATCATGCAGGTCGGCAGTCTTCTGGAGCAGTACACTTCCCGCAAGGCAAGGCACGGCATTGAAAAACTGATCAAACTCACTCCCCAGACTGCACGTATAAAGCGAAACGGATCCGACAGCATCCTGCCTGCTTCCGAAGTCCGGGTCGGCGATCTCCTGACGGTTCTTGCCGGTGAAACCATCCCGGTCGACGGCGTCATTCTTTCAGGCGAAACCTCCATTGACCAGTCCGTCATGACCGGGGAGTCCATTCCGGTGGACAAAAAAGCCGGCGACAGCGTCACGAGCGGAACGGTCAACCAGTTCGGGACATTTGAAATGCAGGCCTCAAAGCTCTGCACCGACAGCTCCCTTCAGAGAATGATCCGTCTCGCCGAAGAGGCGGACGCAAATAAAGCACCCATTGTCGGACTGGCCGACCGCTGGGCAACCTGGATGGTCATTGCCGCCGTGACGATTGCCGTGATTACCGGGATTGCGACCCGTGAAATGATTCGTGCGGTCACCGTCCTCGTTGTTTTCTGTCCCTGCGCCTTCATCCTCGCCACGCCTACCGCCATCATGGCCGGTATCGGAAATGCAACAAAATTCGGCATCCTGATTCGTTCCGGCGATGCGCTTGAACGGCTGTCGAAAGTAAAGACGATTGCCTTCGACAAAACAGGCACGCTGACCTGCGGCAGGCCGGAAGTCACGGCAGCTGTTTCCGTCAGCCCTGCATACAGTGAAGCAGATATCCTGCGCTTTACGGCGCTGGCCGAGCAGAAAAGCGAGCACCCGCTGGGGAAGGCCATTCTCGCACGCTATACGGCAGAGAACGGACTGCTCAGCACCGCAGGATTCTTTAAAATGTACGCCGGGAAAGGCGTGACCGCTGAAACCGAAGGTCATACGGTCACTGCCGGCAAACCGGAGCTGATGGAGGATCTGCAGATTCCGCTTACGGAAGAAATCAGGGCAGATACCGTTCCGTACTATGCGGCAGGAGCCACGGTCATCTATACGGCCATCGACAGCGAGCCGGCCGGTTTTCTTGCACTGGCAGATGTCCTGCGTCCCGATGCCGCGGAAACAGTCCGGAAGCTGAAAACTGCAGGCGTCACTCCCGTCCTTCTGACGGGTGACAATGAAGAGGCTGCCGGCAGTATCGCTGCAAAAGCCGGCATTGACAATGTACGGGCCAACCTGCTGCCGGAAGGAAAGATGCTGATCATCCGGGAATACAATGAGAAAAAGGAACCAGTCTGCATGGTGGGAGACGGAGTTAACGACGCGCTGGCTTTGAGCACGGCCTATGCCGGCATTGCCATGGGCGGGATCGGCTCCGATATCGCCGTCGAATCCGCTGACGCAGTACTGGTCAGCGATGAGATCCGCCGGCTGCCCTACCTGTTTCATTTAACAAAAAAAGTGATGCAGAGAGTCAGTCAGAATATCATCCTGTCTCTCTGCATCAATATTGCGGCCGTCGTGCTGGCCGTCTGCGGGGTGCTCAATCCGGTCACGGGCGCCCTCATGCACAACTGCGGAAGCGTGCTCGTCGTCGTCAATGCCGCCCTGCTCCTGCGGGAAAAAGATTCGTAGTCTTACAGCGTTCTCCGCAGGCTAAATCCTGTTTTCCATCCAGCGGATCGCATCCGCAATCACTTCATCCCTGCACCATTCGTTGAAGATTTCATGGCAGCAGTTTCCGTAGATCTTCATCTGCTTGTCTTTCGATGCCGCCGCATTGAAAAAATCAATCGTGTCCTGACGGTTCACAAGACCGTCATTTTCACCGTGCATCATGAGGACCGGGAAGGCGAAATCCTTTTTGTTTTCACCGAACCATTTGATCCCGTCGGAAATTGCATAGGCAAGCCCGGCGCTGAATGACTTGCGGTTCAGCGGATCCTTTCCGTACCAGTCCGTGACTTCCCTGACTGAACAGACGCCGGACCCCAGCTGGTTCGGCAGCTGCATATGGACATCCAGTCCTTTCGGGATGCCTGCGATGAGGCCGCCGGAATCTTCCGTCAGGGCACCGGAGGTAATGATGCCGCGCAGGTATTTATCCGGGTATTTGGCACCGTAAAGGGAAACAGCGAACCCGCCCATGCCTCCGCTCATTTTTTCTCCTTTCTGAGAAGCAGCCTTATCTTTTACATGACCTTATGCAGCCAGTCATGAAGAGCTCTTTTCCTGAAAGCCGCTGGGCCTTGCCACAATGAAATCCTTGATCACGGCATTGTCTTTCCCCTGGCTTTTGCTGTAGCGGTAGCCGATGACGGAAAAGACAAGGGCACCGATGAAATTCACAAAGAGATCTTCCATGGTGTCGATCAGTCCGATGTCCAGATATCCGTCAATTCCGAGATTTTTTCCGTTCACGGCCGTACCCGTGATCCCTGTGATCAGGTAAGGCGTATTTCCATGCGCAGGATCCAGCGTGATGCTTCCGATCGTATGGATGACCGTATCTTTCTGCATGTCCAGATTGAAAAGGCAGTCCATCCCGAATTCAAAAAATTCCCAGAAAATTCCGATCGTCATGGAAAAGCAGAAAGCAACCAGGGCCGTAAAGGCAGGCGACAGGGCGAAAGTCAGTTTCTCATTTTTATTGAGAAGCGTGACAAGCGAATAGCCGACGCCGGCCGCAAGGAACCCGTTGAAGGTATGCAGGATGGTATCCCAGTACGGGATGATGACGTAGAACTTATTGATTTCGCCCAGCACTTCCGCGGCATAAATCGAAACCAGCATGGCGATTTCAAATCTCTGCGGCACCACGACGTTCAGTCCGACTTCAATCGTACTCGGCAGGATCAGGAGAAGCAGCGTCAGGATGCACAGGGCAAAGCCCTCATAGTTTCCGGACACGAACTGGCGGATCATGCAGAGGATCACAAGTCCGCAGAGAATAAAAAGCACTTTGCGCGACTTCGGGTGGCTGATCTGCTCTGCTTTGACGGCATTTTCAAATGCCTCGACTTTTTCCATCCGTCCTTCTTTCGTTCCGCGCATCTTTTTCTCTTCTCCCATTCAGATTTCCTCCCCTGTCATTTACCTTATCACACCGGTGCCTTTTTTCAACCGAATCCGCCGCCGATTGCCTCACCCGGCATGAATTGTGGTATAAAATACCGGCCGTTTTTCCAAAAAAGACGGCCTCCCCTCCCGGGAAAACCGTCATGGTTTCAGGGCCGCACCGATTCTTACTTCATGCTGATCTGCACATGCTCCGATTCATCGATGTACTCATAGGTTGCCATGTCTTCAATGTCGAATACGCAATCCAGTACGGACGGATCCGTCAGGGTATCCATAAAGGTGATGCCGGAAACGGCTTTCTTGCCGGGCAGCAGATCGATATAAAGAGAAGCATCGACCATGGTGTCATCGACCGAGGTCTTGTCCACCGAAATTTCAATCGACTTGTCCGTCTGGTTGTCCGCGAAAATCATGACCGCCTGGTTCATGAAGGCATCCGTGCCGTATCCGAGGGAAATGATCCGGACTCCGTCCTTATTGTAGAGTTCCGTTCCGTCATCCCGGTCTTTCTGCGTATAGCTGCCGTATGCGGAAGTCTTCACCGTGATCGGATCCGACGTCACGACAGTTGAATAGTCTTTCGGATTCACCAGGCTGAGCCGGAATTCCATTTCCGCAATCGTATCGATTCCCGCATCCTGGAGATACGTGACCGGCAGATAGATTTCTGAATTTGCCTTTTTGCCTGCTCCGACCTCTTGCCACAGCTGATAGGTAATCATATAGCCGTTGACGGAAGAATCCGAAGTCTGCACAGCGATATCCTGATCAGAACCGTTGACAATCTGAACCTCCAGGGCCGGTCCGTAATAATCCTTGTCCGAATAGCCGGTAATGGAAACCGAAACGCCTTCCTGACTGAAGATTTCGGAATTCTCCACCGTGACAGGCACCAGCGTAAAAGCGGATGAATCCGCCGAAGAGGCGGTTCCTGTACTTTCCGTCATCATAGACGCTGCCGACGATTCCGTCTGACCGGAAGATTCCGCAGAAGTTCCTGCTGCTGCTTCATTTCCCATACTGCTTTCACTTTCACCGGCCGTGCTTTCACCGGCTGCACTTTCACCTGCGGATGCGGAAGCCGGAATGCCGGCAGCGATCTTCTTCGCCGCATCCGAGCCGTCTCTGACCAGCGTAATCGTATCCTCTCCGTTTTTCAGGACCATTGTGTCCGCATCCGTAAGGGTTCCCGTATCCGTCTGTCCGCTCTCGTCATCTATAATCGTGATGGTTCCGTTCTTTTCCGTCCATTTCCCGGTCGCACTGTTTCCCTCGCCGCCCAGTTTGGCTTTTCCGTCCGAAGTAAACTCCATCGTAATGACATCCATGCTGCCGAGCTGGGCTGCCGTCATTTTCTCCCCGCCCGATTCCATGGAAGAAAACAGCCATTTTCCGACAAAACCCGGCTTTGAAGCCGCTGCTCCGCAGGCTGCCTGAAGAAGCATTGCCAAAAGAAGTCCGCCTGCACAAAGAACCCTGGTGAAATGCCTCATCTTCTTCATCTTTCTTTTCCTCCTTCTTGATTCACCGGTTTGACTGCTGTATCATGAAATCAGCAGGAACCTCTTTTTATCTGACAGATTCAGCATAGGGATGTTCGCACGGACTGTCCCTACCCTGAACCGCAAAAAGGGTAGGGAAAACGGATTTTTTTTATGAGAAGGAGCCGTTTATGAAAAAGACCGCCTTTCTGCTGGCTTTTTTCCTTTTCCTTTCCTTTCTTTTTTCCGGCTGCTCCGGTTCTGCCTCCGGTCTTTCTCCGGATGCGCCTGTCACCCTGACGATGTGGCATGTCTTCGGTGAGCAGGCCGAATCACCGATGAATGTCCTGATTGAAGAATTCAACAATACGGTCGGACGCGAAAAGGGCGTTCTGATCAACGTGACCGCCATGAGCAATGCTTCCGCCATCGGTCAGCAGCTTCTGGATGCCAGGGACCAGAAACCCGGTTCCGGGATAATGCCCGATCTTTTCTTCTGCCATCCGTCCAATGCCGAAGCCCTCGGCACCGGCAGCCTGACAGACTGGAAAGACTGCTTTTCGGAGCAGGAACTGTCCGGTTTCGTGCCGGATTTCCTGAAAGAGGGAACCCTGGAAAATCACCTGACCGTTTTTCCGGTTTCAAAATCGACCTTTCTCCTGTTTCTCAACGGTACGCGGTTTCAGCGTTTCTCATCCGCCTGCGGGATTACGGAAGCCGACCTGTCAACATGGGATGGCTTCTACAGGGCTGCAGATGCGTATTACAAATGGTCCGGCGGCAAGCCTTTCTGCGCCTTCGATTATCCCCTGATCTCGGAAATGCTGGAGGCGGAAGCCTCAGGCTCCGATGTCATCCGCTCCGACGGCTGGTTCGACCCGGAAAATGATTCCTTCCGGAAAGCTGCGCTGCGCTTCGGGAAAGCCCTTGCGGAAGGTACTGCGGTACTCTCCGACCAGTATTCCAATACGCAGGTCATGACCGGCGAAGTCCTTGCCGGCATCAGTTCCTCGGCTGCCATTCTGTACTATAACGACACCGTCACCTATCCGGACAACACCTCCGAGCCGCTGAACCTGAAAATTCTTCCGCCTCCGGTCGCTTCCTCCGGAACTCCTTATGCCACCCAGGCCGGCGTCGGCCTCTGCGCCCTCCGCGCCGACGGGAAGAAACAGGAAGCCGTTTCCCTCTTTGCTCACTGGCTGACCGAAAGCAGGCGCAATCTTGACTTTGCGGTCTCTGCCGGCTATATGCCGGTCCGGACGGATTCGTTTGAACAGATCCCCGGACATTCCTTTGCAAATGAAACTTATGCTTCCCTTTATGACGCCTTATCCGAAGTCAGGAATACCTGCACGTTCCGGACGGATCCTTCCAATCCGGTCTTCTATCAGAATGTCGAAAAAGTATATGCCGCCGTCCGTGAAAAACAGGCTGCCTGGCACGCCCGCTTTCTCAAGGGCGAACAGTCCGATGCGCTGTCCATGGAATACTGGCAGGTCATTGTCTCTGCCGGATAAGGAGGCTCTTTCATGGAAGCCATGAAAAGGAAACTCTTCGGCTATATGGTTCTTCTGGCCGCGCTCCTGGTTTTCGCCGTCGTGACGGGTCTCTTCCTGATCGGCCGTTTTTCCGATGCCCGGGCCGAAACCTTCAGTATGCTGGATCTCCACCTTTCCGTCTTTGAAAAAGAAGTTTCCGTGCAGTCGGAGAACATGGCCGCCGCAGGCATCCAGATGTCCGAGAAAATGACGCAGGTCCTGACGGCCTCCCTGGAAGAACAGAACCTTTCCTTCTCTGACCTGAACGATTCCGAAGAAGCCATCCGTTCCGTTCAGGAATCGCTCTTTGAACCGCTGCGGCAGTTCCTGCTGCGTTCCGGCTGCTCCGGCGCTTTTGTGATTCTGGATGCCACCGTCAACAGTTCCGCGAAAGAATCCGCGGATTCCCGCACCGGTCTTTATCTGGAGCTCGGCGGCAGCACTTATCCGGAAAATGTCCTTCTGTACCGCGGCATTTCCGGCATCGGAAAGCAGCACGGCGTCCTCCCCCACAGGAAATGGCGTCTGGAATTCCGGACGAATTCATTTCCCGGATATCAGAAAGTCCTCTCCTCCGGTGCCGCTTTGGAGCATTCCTGCTGTTTCAGCCGTCTGATCACGCTTCCCGGCACTTCCGAAAAAGCGGTGCTCCTGCTGCTTCCGGTCAAAGGACCCGACGGAAATTCCTGCGGCGTCTGCGGCTTTGAAATCAGCCAGAGTCTTTTCAAGACCCGTTTTTCGCAGCCCTCCCGCTTCTCCCGGATGACGCTCCTCCTCGATCCCGGTTCTTATGGCGGCTCTGTTTCCTCTGCCGGTTATGCTGCCGGTTATGCTGCCGCTGCCGGTTCCGCAGCTTCCGGCAGCTCTGCTTCCCTTGACGGTTCCGCATGCCTGAGCAGCGGCATCGCCGGAGGCTATTACGAAGCCGTCTCCGGGAAATGCACCCTTTCTCCCGCCGCCGGAAATCTCCTTCTTTTGACCGGAGCTGACACCTCCTATATCGGCATCAGCCGTTCGGAAAGCTTCCTTCCCGAAGGAAATTCTTCTGCTCTTTACGTCCTGATTCCGAAAGCAGATTATGACAGCACCGTCCGCAGGAACTGGACGGCTATGATTCTTCTCGTCCTGCTCCTTGTCTTTTTTGCGGTCACCGTCAGCCTGTTTTTCAGCCGCCGGTTCCTCTCTCCGATTCACCGGGAGATTACCGAAATCCGGGCAAAACAGGCGGCCTCGGCGGAAGAAGCCGTAAAAATAAAACAGGACCTTGAGCGTCTGGCGCCCAAGGTCCGTAACGAAATCGATGATGACAGCTATGCGATTTTCAAGGAAAATCTGAAAAAGCTGACGCCGAAGGAAAAGGAAGTTTTCGGTCTGGTCATGTCCGGTCATTCTTCGAAGGAAATCACGGAAATCGAAGGCTTCACCATCAATGCCCTCAAATATCACAACCGGAACATCTACAGCAAGCTCGGCGTTTCTTCAAAGAAAGAGCTTCTGAAATACTCAACTCTCGTCCGCCGCGAAGGCAGCGGAACCGCCCCTCTTAATTGAACCGCCCCTCTTAATTGAACCGGCCCCCTTAACTGAACCGGCCCTCTTAAATCATATAATCGTTCTGACCGGCCAGATACCGGTCCCGCAGGTCTTCGAGCGTCACGCCGTCGACATAGTCGTTGATGACTTTCGCAAGACCTTTCCAGAACGGGAGGGTCGGACAGAACTCTGCCCTCGGACATTCATTGGCTTCATTTTCCAGACAGGCAACCGGCGAAAGCGGCCCTTCCATGACGCGGAGGATATCCCCGACCGTATACTCGGAAGGATTTTTCGCCAGCCGGTATCCGCCGCTGGAACCCCGAAGAGAAGTCACGTAGCCGGCCTTGGAAAGCGGCGTAATGATCTGCTCCATATATTTCAGCGTGATCTCCTGCCGCTTCGCGATCTCCTTCAGGGGAATCAGCGCACTGCTGTCCTGCATGGAAAGATCCAGCATGATCCGCAGCGCATAACGGCCTTTCGTAGAAATTTTCATGAGTCAGTCTCCATTTCATACAGATATGCTATGAATATAATAACGCCCCGGGAGACTTCCGTCAAGGGTGCAGTCCCGCCGTCCTTCCTTCCGTCAATCCGGACGGGGAGCGGCTTTCTCTTTCCGGCGCACAGAACGGTCCAGCAGGAACATTCCCGCTGCGCCGGCCAGTATGCAGGCCGCCGTCAGGAACCAGCCCGTACGGTAATCGAAAACCGTAATGAGCATGCCCATCAGAAGAGGCCCCAGGGCTCCCGCCGCGCCGCGCGTAAAGTTGCTGACCGCCGCAATCCGGGCACGGCACTCTTCCGGCGCATAATGGTAAATGAACGGACCGGTCCGGATCGCCGTCCAGATTTCCGCGATCGTGAAAAGTTCCCCTAGGAAAATGTAAGCGATGTACGGTCCCTGCAGACCGAATCCGATATAGGCTGCCGTGTACAGGAGGCCGGAAATGCCGATGGCAAAAAGAGGACGGAGATTTTTCTCGATCTTCGTGACAACCGGCGCCAGCACGATGACCGTCACCGCATTTGCCGAGCACAGATAGCTGTAGAGTCTTGCCCCGTCGTCGCCGAATGCCTCCCCGAACTGAATCGGCAGAAGGAAATTCCACTGCGTGTAGGCAAAATCAAACAGGAACATCAGGCTGAAGAAAACGACCAAAATTGGCACCTTCTTCAGCGCCTGGAAAAGAGTCATTTTCTTCGGAACGGCATCGGAAGATTTGCTTTCCTCTGCTCCGCCTTCTCCGTTTTTCCGGGACGCAGGATTCGTTTCCTTGATGAAAATGAATACGATCGCCACGCACGAAAGCGTCGTCAGGGCATCGAGAAGAAACAGCAGCTGCAGATGGTGAAGGAACAGGATGCCTCCGAGAATCGGGCTGACCGCCATGCCCATGTTGATGGCCAGATACATCAGGGAAAAGGCCGGCTGTCTCTGACTCTCCGGAGCCGCGTCCGCCAGCATCGCATCCTCGGCCGGAATGGCCAGTGCCACCATGTCCGCCGAAAGGATCAGGAAAAAGATCATCGTCTCTCCTGCTGCCCCGAAGGCGCAGACCAGATAGAAGAACGCACCCAGACAGCAGCCGACGGCAAATACGATCTTCCGTCCGAACCGGTCGGCCAGTTTTCCGCCTAAGGCCAGACAGGGAGCCTGCGTGATGACCAGAAGCGCCACCAGGCGTCCCGCTTCCGCTCCGGACATCAGAAGCTTCTGCGTCAGGATCAGGGTGATCAGCGGATTGATGAAAGAGCCGAGGCAGTTGATGAATCTTGCCGCGGCCAGAACATAGACGTCTCTTTTCATCCCCGCATAGGCGGAAAAGTATTTTCTCATAGGATTCTCTTTCAGAAAAAGATCTGCAGGAGGATGCCTGCCAGAACCGAGATTCCGTAAAGCAGGAGCGTGATGCCGATATCTTCTTTCCTGTTCCGGTTCATCCGGAACAGCATGACCAGTCCGAGACCGGCAGCGGAGCACAGCCCGGCCACGATGGAACCGAAGCTGATGACGCCTTCAAGATAAAGCTGCGTCAGAACGACCGACGCCCCGCAGTTCGGGATCAGACCGATCAGGGCCGCCAGCACCGGCTGCCAGACCGTGTCTGCCAGCATGATTCTCGACAGGCTGGCGATTCCGATCAGGGACAGCAGCACGTCGAGTACGAAAGTAAAAATAAAGAGGAACAGGAAAACCTGCAGCGTATGCTTCAGCGCCGGCTTCAGGATTCCTCCGCCTTCCTCATGGCAGCCGCATTTCGCATCGCGGCACAGATCGCCGATTTCTTTCTTCTTTTCCGGATGCCTTTTCCGTATCACCGCGGAAATCAGATAGACGGCATATCCGGCGACGATTCCGATTACGATCTTCACGCCGATCAGACGCAGGATGTCCCCGAAATGGCCGGCCGTCGAAACCAGGATGACCAGCGCCTCATCCGAGGTCGACAAAAAAACCGCAAGCAGCGTCCCCAGAGAAATGACGCCGCCTGCGTAAAGATCCGATGCCATGATGGAAAACCCGCACTGCGGAATGCAGCCGAGAAGTCCTCCGATCAGCGGCCCGAAGGTTCCTGCCTTCAGAAGCAGGCTGTTCATTTTCTCCGACGAATGATGCTCGAGCGCCTCGAGCAGAAGAAACGCCAGGAAAAGAAAAGGCAGCATCTTCAGGCAGTCAATTGTCGTATCCAGTAAAGAATCTAAAAAGATCATCCGTTCCCTTGTGCTTTGTCATCCCAATAGAGATGTTCTTTGATGCCGGCAACTTCCGAAGTAAACGGCGTGCCGTCATGTTTCTTGTAATGTTTCGTAGCCTTCATGACATAGCGGAACCCGACGTAAAGAATCGGGATATTGCAGAAGACGATGCAGATATTTGCCAGATCCGAGAAAGCCCAGATCTGGGAAAGATCATAGCCCGCGATCTTGCTCAGGATGCCGAAAGCGCAGATAGCCAGATCGACGATATGGATCGCGGTGATCCATCCCTTCTTCTGGCTGATTCTGGAACCCGCGATTTCCGAGAACGAGAACATGCCGAGCAGCGTCGTAAAGGCAAAAAGCATGAAGCATACCAGCAGCAGGACGCTGACGACGACGGTAAACGGTTCGCCCGGTTTCAGTCCTGAAATAGAAATCTGGAAATACTGCAGGCGGTCGATATCCGCAAAGTCGTTGACGGAAGTCCACAGATGCGACATGACGATGATGAAGCCTGTCAGCGTGCAGATGACAATCGTGTCCAGGAAAACGCCTACGGAAGCAATGCATCCCTGGCTGCACGGATGATCCGCATCGGAAGCGGCCGCGGACATCGTAATGGTTCCCTGGCCTGCCTCATTTGACATCAGGCCTCGTTTCACGCCCTGTGCCAGGGCGGTTCCGAAGGCACCGCCGAAGATGGCTTCCGGCTTAAACGCTCCGCCGAAGACCGATGAGAAGAAGTACGGGATCTGATCGAAGTTGATGACGATCATGACGATGACAACCAGGAAATAAACCACGGCCATGACCGGAACGGCCATATCCGTAAACTTCGTGACCCGCTTGATGCCGCCGAAGGCAATCACGGCGACAAGGGCAATCACCAGAATTCCGACGATATAATAGAACGGAGAATTGCTGGGCATCTGAGTCCCGGCAATCGTATCGACGATCGTTCCGATTGCCGTAACGGAATAGGATCCCTGAGAAGGCAGGCAGCCTACCGCATACAGCAGGTAAATGACGCAGAGAATGACGCCGACTGCGGCGCTGTTCCCGAGAAGGCGGCGTCCGTAGAACGGAAGGCCTCCGACAAACTCCGTCCCTTTTTTCTCTTTAAAGATCTGGGCCAGAGTTGCTTCAATATAAGCGGTCGCCATTCCGAAGAAGGCGGAAATCCACATCCAGAAAAGAGCTCCCGGACCTCCCGCTACGATTGCGCCCGTAACGCCGATGATATTGCCGGGGCCTACGCGCATGGCCGTGCTCAGGAAGAAAGCCGCGAGCGGAGAAATTCCCGTCCGGTGTTCTTCTTTCTTGGCCAGATATTTCACGGTCCGGTTGAAATGAGTTACCTGAATAAAACCGAGCTTGAAAGAGAAGAAGATTCCCGAGCCGATCAGCAGGATCAGCGCCAGGGAAAAGTTCCCCAGGACCGGGATATTTGCCCACCAGTCGAAGTTCTTCGGGAAATCCCAAAGCGCATCTGAAATAGGCGTCACAAAACCGAAGACATTGTTGATCGCGTTGAAAAGACCTTCCATTTTCAGTTCCCCCCGTGCGCATTTTTCACGCTTCTCTCATTATACGCCGGGGAGAAATCAATGTCAGCATCTTTTTGATCCTGCCTACTTGAGCTTCTCGATAATGCCGATCAGCTCGTCGATTTTCTCATCGCCCCTGCCCTCTTCCATCGCTGTTTTGACGCAGCCTTTCATATGGGCTCTGAGAATCTCATTATTTGCCTTGCGGATAATGGAATCCGCCGCCATCAGCTGGTTGCAGATATCGATGCAGTACTTGTCTTCATCGATCATTCTCAGCACACCGTCCAGCTGCCCGCGTGCCGTCTTTACAAGACGCGAGATTTTTTCGGGATCTGCCATCATGGCAACTTACCTCCTGTCTTACTGCACGCCGAGGACTTCATAGCCCGCATCCGTGACGGCTTTTTTCAGGGCTTCCTCCCCGACTTCCCCGTCCAGGGTCACCACCGCGTTCTTTTTCTCCAGCGAGACGTCCGCGCTCCTGACGCCGTCCACTTTTTCCAGTGCTTCCTTCACATGCGCCACGCAGTGCTCGCACATCATTCCATTGATACTGACTGTTTTTTCCATTTTCTTATCCTCCGTTTTTTCGTTAAGTTCCGCAGGCATTTCCGTTTCCGGTGCCCGGGTGATTCTGTTTTCTGCAGCTGAGGGATCCGGCTTGAAGAAGCGCAGACGCAGCGCATTGGTTACGACAAAGAACGAGCTGAGACTCATCGCGGCTGCCCCGAACATCGGACTCAGTTTCAGTCCGAAAGCCGGATACAGGACGCCTGCCGCAAGCGGTATGCCGATGGTATTGTAGAAAAATGCCCAGAACAGATTCTGTTTGATGTTCCGGATGACCGCTTTGGAAAGCTTCACGGCAGATACCGCATCTGTCAGGTCGCTCTTCATCAGGACGATGTCCGCCGATTCGATGGCCACGTCGGTTCCGGCGCCGATGGCGATTCCGACGTCTGCACGGGTCAGGGCCGGCGCATCGTTGATGCCGTCGCCGATCATGGCAACCTTCCGTCCTTCGGCCTGCAGCTTCCGGATCTCGGCATCCTTATCCTGCGGCAGCACTTCCGCCACCGCGCGCCCGATTCCCATTTTTTTCCGGATGGCTTCCGCTGCCTCTTTCCGGTCTCCCGTCAGCATGACGGTCTCAATACCCATTTTCTTAAATTCGGAAATGGCCCCGGCTGAGGTCGGCTTCGGAGTATCCGCGACGGCAATCAGACCGATGACCATCGTTTCATCCGCAAAATAAAGAACCGTTCTTCCTTCCTCATTCAGGCGGTCTGCGCTGACGAGAGCGGTGCCTTCGGAAATGCCCCGTTCCTTCATGAAGGCTTCATTTCCCGCATAGAATTTCTGACCGCCGACCGTGCCTTCGATGCCCCGTCCGGGCACGGCATGGAAATTCTCCGCCGCCGAATAAGGAACCCGTCTTTTTTCCGCCTCTTTCACGATAGCTTCCGAAAGCGGATGCTCGGAGTTTTTCTCAAGCGAGGCGGCAGCGGAAAGAAGCTGCGCTTCCGAAACCATTCCCATCGTCAGGATGTCCGTCACAGCCGGATGTCCTTCCGTGATCGTGCCGGTCTTGTCCATGACGACCGTGTCGATCTTATGGGCCGTTTCCAGGCTCTCGGCAGATTTGATCAGGATTCCCATCTCGGCGCCGCGGCCCGTCCCGACCATGATTGCCGTCGGCGTCGCAAGTCCGAGTGCACACGGGCAGGAAATGACGAGGACAGCAATTCCGCAGGAAACCGCGAACTCCGGACCCGCGCCCGCAATCAGCCAGACGATGGCTGTGACCAGGGCAATCGTCATGACCACCGGAACGAAGACACCGGCGATTTTATCCGCAAGCCTGGCAATCGGCGCCTTGGATCCGGAAGCTTCTTCGACAAGCCGGATGATCTGCGACAGCGTCGTATCCTCCCCGACTTTCTCCGCCCGGAACCGGATGACCCCGGAGCCGTTGACCGTTGCACTCATGACCTTTGAACCGGGTCTTTTTTCAGCCGAGATGCTCTCTCCCGTCAGGGCGCTTTCATCGACCGACGTACTGCCCGAAAGGACGGTCCCGTCAACCGGAACCGAAGTCCCCGGCTTTACGATCACGATGTCGCCCTTCCGGATTTCCTCCGCCGGTATTTCGGTCTCTTTCCCGTCTCTTTCCACAAGAGCCGTTTTCGGCGTCAGGTCGATCAGCTTCCGGATGGCATCCGACGTTTTTCCCTTCGAACGCGCTTCCAGATATTTTCCGACGGTAATGAGCGTCAGGATCATCGAGACCGATTCAAAATACAGGTCCATGTGGTAATGCATGACAAGCGCTTCGTCCCCGTGTCCGAGGCCCCAGCTCATGCGGTAAATGGCAAAGATTCCGTAAACGAAAGCTGCACCCGATCCCACCGCAATCAGGGAATCCATATTGGGAGCGCGGTGGATGAGGGCCCGGAAGCCGCCTGTATAAAATGCACGGTTGATGAACATCACCGGCAGGACCAGAAGGAACTGCGTGAAGGCATAGGTTACGGCATTTTCCGTTCCCTGAAAAAAGGAAGGCATCGGCCATCCCCACATCATTCCCATGCTGAGAGCCATCAGGGGAATCAGAAAGCAGACGGAAAGAATCAGGCGGTGCTTCATTTCCAGCGCCTGCTCTTTGGCAATGTCGCGCACGGGCGCCCTGCCCCTGTGAGGCAAGCCGTCTGAAACCGCCGGCGTCCCGGCCTGCCGTGCGGAATCTTCTTTTACGGCAGCCCCGTATCCTCCCGATTCGACGGCGCGGATAATGGCTGCATCGTCCGTTCCGTTTTCATCGTAATCGACTGTCATGGAATTCTGCAGCAGGTTTACATTGACGTCCCTGACGCCCTCAACTTTTTCCACGCTTTTCGTGACGTGGGCCTGACAGGCAGCGCAGGTCATTCCCGTGATATCATATTTTTGTTTCATACCGGCCTCCTGGGAATATAATACCCCCACGGGGTGTCGGTGTCAAGCCCGGTTCTCAGTCCAGGTATTCATTGATGACTTTCCACTCTGCTTCCAGTTTCTCCAGAGACCAGGCCGCATTGGCCGGGCTTGTCGAAGGCAGGCGGATCGCCGGAACCTTCAGCTCCGGCTCCAGGTAGCGGTCGTAAAGTTTTGAGGCCGTCGCTCCGTTTACGAAAATGGCGCGGATCTCCGCTTTCTTCAGGATCGGCTTCATGTCCGCAGGAATGACATTCGTGATGGAACTGTCCGAGGAACCGTGGATATCGCACTCTTCAATGACGTCATAGAGTGCGATCCGGTTCCGGTGCAGGAACTCCCTCTTCTCTTCCTCGGATGACGGAACCGCACATTTCCGGAGTTCGGCTGTCACCTGCCAGAAACGGTTGCGCGGAAAACCGTAAAAGAAGCTGACTTCGCGAGACTTGACCGACGGGAACGACCCGAGGATCAGGATTCTGGATTCTTTTTCATAAAACGGCGGAAAGCCGTGCGTAACATGATTCAGCTGTTTCATTTGCCGGAAGATCCTTTCTGTATCTTATCTCATCCGAAAACAGCATAATTTTCTTCCGTCCGTTTGTCAAACCCTGCCTCATCCGCTATAATGAACGCATGAATCTCTCCGATGTCCTTTCCACTTTTCAGTTCGGAAAGAAGAAAACCGTACCGAATAAGCTTCTGACGAAATGGGGAAGGAATCTCCGTCCGGATTCCGTCCTTCCGGAATACCCGCGCCCGCAGATGGCAAGGGCTTCCTGGAAATGTCTGAACGGAACCTGGGAATATGCCTTTTCCCCTTTCTCTAAAGAAGCTGCTGAACCGTCTTCCTATGACGGACGGATTCTTGTGCCTTTTTCCCCGGAATCCATCCTCTCCGGCGTAGAGAGGCAGCTTCAGCCCGATGAATTCCTGTGGTACCGGAAAACCGTCGTACTGCCGGAAATTCCCCGCGGGCACCGCCTGCTCCTGAATTTCGGAGCGGTCGACCAGATCTGCGAAGTCTTCCTCAACGGGCAGAAAGCCGGCAGCCACTTCGGCGGCTACCTGTCCTTTTCAGTTGACATAACTTCATTTGCCGTGCCGGGAGAAAATACCCTGACGGTCCGCGTCCGGGACATTTCCGATACGGCCTGGATGGACCGCGGCAAGCAGAAGCTGAAGCCGGGCGGCATGTTCTACACCGCGCAGAGCGGAATCTGGCAGACCGTCTGGATGGAAGAAGTTCCCGATGTTTTTATCCGCAGCCTGAAGATCACTCCGCTTTTCGACGAACAGTCCGTCTGCATCACGGTCCGCACCTCTCTTCCCTGCCGGGTCCGCATTCAGATGCAGGGAGAAGAAACGGCTTCCGCCGAAGGCTTTTCCGGAAAGGAAATCCGCATCCCGGTTCCGCATGTCCGTCCGTGGACGCCGGAGGATCCCTGCCTGTGTCCTTTTGAAGTCACGGCCGGCGAAGACCGCGTCACTTCTTATTTTGCTATGAGGAAATTCTCCGTAATCCGCGACGGACGGGGCATTCCCTATCTGGCGCTCAACAACCGGGCTTATTTCCAGGACGGCGTCCTCGATCAGGGCTACTGGTCAGACGGTCTCTACACCGCCCCTTCCGACGAGGCGATGATATCCGACATCCTTTCCATGAAGGAGCTCGGCTTCAACATGATCCGCAAGCATATCAAGGTCGAGCCGATGCGCTGGTATTATCACTGCGACCGTCTCGGAATGATTGTCTGGCAGGACATGCTCAACGGAGGCGGACGCTCGCTCATGACTTTCATGCTCTACCTGCCGACCGCGCTGCCTTTCATCACCAGGCGTTTTCCGGACAGCAATTACCCGATATTCTCGCGCGCTTCGGAGAAGGGCCGCCGTGCCTGGCTCAAAGGCTGCCACGATACGATGGAGCAGCTGTACAGCTGTCCCTGCATCGGCCTGTGGACCGCTTTCAACGAAGGCTGGGGACAGTTCGACGCAGAGAAGGTCTTCCTGAAAATGAAGCAGTGGGATCCCACGCGTCCGGTGGATCATGCCAGCGGCTGGTATGACCAGGGAGCCGGCGACATCGTCTCCCTGCACAACTACTGGCGCGCCCTGACCGTGAAGCCGGAAAAAGAGCGTCCGTTCTGCTTCTCGGAATACGGCGGACTCTCCTGGCATGTCAGCGGACATTCCTATTCAACGGAAGATTTTACCTATACGAAAGTGACGGATCCGGAAACGCTCCGCAGATCATTCGCGGAACTGAAGGAAAAGATTCATTCGCTGGAAAAGGACGGCCTGGCCGCCGCAGTCTATACGCAGCTCTCGGACGTCGAAGAAGAAGTGAACGGCATTCTGACCTATGACCGCGAGGTCAATAAACTCCGGCCATAGATAAGAACCACGGGGACGGGGGTGATGGTTCCTTTTCGGAACCATCACCCCCGTCCCCGTGGTTCTTTCTTATTCTTCCTTTTTCCGTCCCTCGTTCAGCGTTTCCTCAATGATGAAACGCGGGCGGCCTTTTGTTTCCAGATATATTTTTCCGATGTACTCCCCTACGACGCCGATGGACAGAAGCACCAGTCCTCCGATTGCCCAGATGGAAACAATCAGGGAGCTCCAGCCCGGCACGGTCACGCCGCGCAGATGCTGCACGATGCCCCAGATCAGAAAGACAATGCTGACCAAAAAGACGAGCAGGCCGAGATTCGTGATCATTCGGATCGGCTTGACGGAAAGCGATGTAATTCCCTCAAAAGCAAAATCTATCATTTTCCTGAGCGGGTACTTGCTCTTTCCCGCAAAGCGCTCTCCTCTTTCATAATAGACTTTGTCCGATTTGTATCCGATCATCGGAACGAGTCCGCGCAGGAAGAGATTGACCTCCCGGAACTGTGAAAGGCCGATCAGGGCCCTGCGGCTCATCAGCCGGTAATCTGCATGGTTGCTGACCGTGGAGGCGCCGAAATGCTCCATCAGACGGTAGAAGAACATGGCCGAACCGCGCTTGAAAGCCGTGTCTTTTTCCCGGCTCGAGCGCACGCCGTATACGATATCGCAGTCTTCTTTTTCAAATTTCTCCAGCATCTGATCCGATGCCTCGATATCATCCTGCAGATCGGCATCCATGGAAATGGAGACGTCGCAATAATCTTTTGCCGTCATCAGTCCCGCCAGCAGCGCGTTCTGATGTCCGCGGTTGCGGGAAAGACACAGGCCGGAGAAAACCGGATTCATTTCATGGAGTTTCCGGATCATTTCCCAGGTGCGGTCAGAGGAACCGTCATTCACAAAAAGGATACGGCTTTCGGGGCTGATCACGCCCTTTGCCGTCAGCTGATTGTATTTTTCAAGCAGGCGCTTCGAAGTTTCCGGAAGCACCTCTTCTTCGTTGTAGCAGGGAATCACGTAATAAAGGATTGGACTTTTCATGGATAGACTCCGGTGAAAGAAATAAAAAAAGGGATAAAAAAGGTTCGATGCCGGTGATCGGACTCGAACCGATACGGATTTTACTCCGAGGGATTTTAAGTCCCTTGCGTCTACCTATTCCGCCACACCGGCAAATAAAAACGACCCAGAGGGGACTCGGACCCCTGACCTCCGCCGTGACAGGGCGGCGCTCTAACCAACTGAGCCACTGGGCCTTACGAGGTTCATGGATTTTTCAGTACTGGATCTTCGGGGACTCGAACCCAGGACCGACCGGTTATGAGCCGGTTGCTCTAACCAACTGAGCTAAAGATCCATAAAAAAATGACCCCAAGCAGATTCGGACTGCTGTTACCGCCGTGAAAGGGCGATGTCTTAACCGCTTGACCATGGGGCCAGATTGCCATGCAGATCATGGCAGCTCCCCGAGTAGGGCTCGAACCTACAACCCCTCGGTTAACAGCCGAGTGCTCTACCATTGAGCTATCGAGGAATAAAACACTTACTTACATTATACATGATATCCGGGCAAAATTGCAATGGGCTTAAGTGGACTCGAACCACCGACCTCACGCTTATCAGGCGTGCGCTCTAACCAGCTGAGCTATAAGCCCACGGACGGAGAAGAAGGGATTCGAACCCTTGCGCCGCTATTAACGGCCTGCACCCTTTCCAGGGGTGTCCCTTCGGCCAGCTTGGGTACTTCTCCAAGATGCTCGAACATGTATGAATGATTGTGCTGTAGAAACAGCAAAGGTAATTATATCAGAGCCCTGAACGATTTGCAACAAAAAAAATAACAGAATCGTGATGTCCGGCTCCGGCCGCAAAAAAAGCCGGAACCGGGTTCTTTCTTTACTGAACCGAAAGATTCGAATATCCCATGAGATCGCAGTCGACCGCATAGGCCGCTTCTCTCCCCTCACGGATTGCCCAGACGACGAGCGACTGACCACGGTGCATATCGCCGGCCGTAAAGACCCGGTCCGCCGACGCTGCATATCTGCCGGGTTCCGTCTCGACATTTGTCCTCGGAGTCAGGCTCACTCCGAAGGCATCCGTCACATACTTCTCACTCCCCAGGAAACCGGCTGCAATCAGCAGCAGCTCGCATGGCAGCGTCTTTTCGCTGCCTTCCACAGGCACCGGGTTCATTCTTCCGGTCTTTTCATCTTTTTTCCATTCCAGTTTCACAACAGTCACGCCGGACAGGTTTCCCCTGCCGTCCTTCAGGAATTCCTTCACCGTCGTTTCATAAATGCGCGGATCCTTTCCGAAAACGGCAATGGCTTCTTCCTGGCCGTAATCGGTCTTGAGGACCTTCGGCCACTCCGGCCACGGGTTATTCTCCGCTCTTGATTTCGGCGGACACGGAAGCATCTCGATCTGCACGACTGACTTGCAGCCATGGCGGATGCAGGTTCCGACACAGTCATTTCCTGTATCCCCGCCGCCGATGATGACGACATTTTTCCCTTTGGCTGAAATAAAATCCCTGCTTCCCGAATCCGAATCCAGCAGTTTTTTCGTATTTGCCGAGAGAAAGTCAACGGCAAAATAAATGCCTTCCGCTTCTCTCCCAGGTGCGCTGATGTCGCGTGCATTCTTTGCTCCGCAGGCCAGGATGACCCGGTCGAATTTCTTCAGAATTTCCTTCGCTGCCGTATTCTTTCCGACATCCGTTCCGGTCCTGAAAATGACTCCTTCTTTCTTCATGAGCTCAATTCTTCTCTCAACGATTTTCTTGTCGAGTTTCATGTTCGGAATGCCGTACATCAGAAGACCGCCGGGACGGTCGCTGCGTTCGAAGACGGTTACCAGATGACCCCGTTTATTCAGTTCGTCGGCTGCTGCCAGCCCGGCCGGTCCCGATCCGATGACGGCAACCGATTTCCCGGTGCGCGTCCTGGGAGGATTCGCCCTGACCAGATCGTTTCGGAAAGCATTTTCAATAATCCGGTATTCATTTTCCTTCGTGCTCACAGGATCGTCATAAAGCCCGCATGTGCAGGCTGCTTCGCACAGAGCAGGGCAGACCCTGGAAGTGAATTCCGGGAAATTATTGGTCTTGACCAGCCTTTCATAGGCCTGTTCGAAGCTTCCCCTGTAGGCCAGGTCATTCCATTCCGGAATCAGGTTATGAAGAGGACAGCCCGATGTCATGCCCATCAGCATCATACCGGACTGGCAGAACGGCACGCCGCAGTTCATGCAGCGCGCGCCCTGGATCTGCTGTTCCTCCCTGCTCAGGTAAATGTGGAATTCCCCGAAATCTGCGATTCGTTCTTTCGGATCGACCGTCTGGGAAACCTCTCTTTCATATTCCATGAATCCTGTCGGCTTGCCCATCTTCAGGCCTCCTTCTTTGCGGCATAGAATGCCTCAATCTGGGCCTGCGATTCCGACAGGCCTTTCTCTTCCATTTCTCCGATGCGCTTCAGCATCTTTTCATAATCATGCGGAATAATCTTTTTGAACTTCGGAAGATATTCCTCGAAATGAGCCAGAATCTCGCTTCCTTTTACGGACCCCGTCCTCAGCACATGCTCTTCCAGCATGCCCTTCAATTCGGCTACATCATATTTATCGGACAGTTCGTAGGAGGCAATCATCGTTTTGTTGAGGCGGGTATAAAGGTCATTCTTCTCATCCAGCACATAGGCGATGCCGCCGCTCATGCCGGCCGCAAAGTTTTTCCCGGTCATGCCCAGGACCGCGACGCGGCCGCCGGTCATGTATTCGCAGCCGTGGTCTCCGACGCCTTCGACCACTGCCGTCGCCCCGGAATTCCTCACGGCGAATCTTTCTCCGGCCACGCCGCAGATAAAAGCTTTCCCGCTCGTCGCTCCGTAGAGCGCCACATTTCCCACAATGATATTCTCATCCTGTCTGAACTGGCTGCCTTTGGGCGGATACAGGACCAGCGTCCCTCCGGACAGGCCTTTCCCGAAATAATCGTTGCTGTCGCCGGTCAGTTCGAGTGTCAGCCCCTTCGGGATGAAAGCGCCGAAACTCTGTCCGCCCGCACCGCTGCAGCGGATCAGGTACTGGTTCTCCCGGGCTTTCTTCCCGAGCTTCTCCGTAATGACCGAACCCAGAATCGTACCGAAGGCGCGGTCCGTATTCCGGACATCCACTTCCAGCGATTTCGCTTCATTCTTTTCGATCGCCGGCTCCAGTTCCTTCAGCAGGATCTTTTCATCCAGCGTCTTCTCGAGATGAAAATCGTAGACATGCTTCGGATCAAAAATACAGGCCGTATCCTTCTTTCCCGCATACGGGTTTCCCAGGATCCTGTCCAGATCGATTTTCTGTTCATAATCTGTAAGATTATCCTTCTTTTTCAGAAGGTCGCTTCTGCCGACCAGCTCATCAATGGTGCGGATGCCGAGCTTCGCCATGTACTCGCGCAGATTCTCGGCAATGAATTTCATGAAGTTCACGACGTATTCCGGCTTGCCGGAGAAACGCTTCCGGAGTTCCGGGTTCTGCGTCGCAATGCCCATCGGGCAGGTATCCAGATTGCAGACTCTCATCATGACGCAGCCCATCGTAATCAGGGGGGCTGTGGCAAAGCCGAATTCCTCCGCACCCAGCATGGCCGCGATGCAGACATCCCGTCCCGTCATCAGCTTGCCGTCCGTCTCGAGGCGCACCCTGCTGCGCAGGCCGTTCAGAATCAGGGTCTGATGGGTTTCCGCAACGCCGAGCTCCCAGGGAAGTCCCGCGTTGTGAATGGAGTTTCTTGGTGCCGCCCCGGTTCCTCCGTCATAGCCGGAAATGAGGATGACCTGCGCTCCCGCTTTGGCAACGCCGGACGCAACCGTGCCGACGCCGGCTTCGGAGACCAGCTTCACATTGATTCTTGCTTTCCTGTTGGCATTTTTCAGGTCGTAGATCAGCTCCGCCAGATCCTCGATGGAATAAATATCATGATGCGGCGGCGGCGAAATCAGCGCCACGCCCGGCGTCGAATGCCTGGTCTTTGCCACCCATGGATAAACCTTGCCTCCCGGAAGATGCCCGCCTTCTCCGGGCTTCGCTCCCTGTGCCATTTTGATCTGGATTTCCTTCGCGGAGCACAGGTACTCGGAGGTGACCCCGAAACGCGCCGAAGCGACCTGCTTGATCGCCGAGCATTTATTCGGAGCGCCCGGACGCACGTTCAGCCGCTCTTCGTCCTCTCCGCCTTCCCCGGTATTCGATTCACCGTGGATGGAGTTCATCGCAGCGGCCAGCGTCTCATGGGCTTCTTTGGAAATGGACCCGTAGCTCATCGCCCCGGTCTTGAATCTCCTCACGATGGAATCCGCGCTTTCGACTTCTTCGATCGGAATTTCTTTTTCCGGATAGCGGAAGTCCATCAGCCCGCGCAGGTTCATGACAGAAGAATCTTCATCGATCAGTTTTGTATACTGCCTGAACAGACCATAATTCCCGGTCCTCGTCGACAGCTGCAGCAGATGGATCGTCGCCGGATTGTAAAGGTGTTCTTCCGCTCCGCTGCGCATGGAATGATCGCCGATGGAATCGACCGTCAGATTGAGGGAAAGACCGAGCGGATCAAAAGCCTTCGAATGTCTTTTCTCAACTTCCTCTTCAATATCCTTCAGAGAAAGACCTCCGACGCGGCAGACCGTATTGGTAAAGTACCGGTCGATGACATCCTGGTTGATGCCGATGGCTTCAAAAATCTGCGAGCCCTGATAAGACTGGATCGTGGAAATGCCCATTTTCGAAGCAATGCGGACAATGCCGTTCAGAATCGCCTTGTTGTAGTCGTTGACCGCGGCATAGTAATCCTTATCCAGCAGCCCGTCGCTGATAAGGCCCCGGATGGTTTCCTGCGCCAGGTACGGATTGACCGCACAGGCTCCGTAGCCGAGCAGCGTCGCGAAATGATGCACTTCGCAGGGCTCTCCGGATTCCAGAATCAGTGCAACCGACGTTCTCTTCTTCGTGTTGACCAGATGCCGGTTCAGGGCAGAGACTGCCAGAAGGGACGGAATCGCGACATGGTTTTCGTCGAATCCTCTGTCCGACAGGATGATGATGTTCACGCCGTCCCTGTAGGCACGGTCCGCCTCCACAAAGAGGTGCTCGATGGCCTTTTCAAGGGATGTGCTTGCGTAATAAGTGATCGGCAGCACTTCGACCTTGAAGCCTTCGGCATGCATGTTCTTGATCTTCAGAAGGTCGGTATTGGTCAGGATCGGGTTGTGGACCTTCAGCACGTTGCAGTTCTTCGGATATTCCTCGAGAAGATTTCCGGACGTCCCGATATAGACGGAGGTCGACGTGACGACTTCCTCCCGCAGCGCATCGATCGGCGGATTCGTTACCTGCGCAAACAGCTGCTTGAAGAAATGGAACAGAGGATGGTAGCCCGGATTGAATACCGGGAGCGCCGTATCGACGCCCATCGATGCCGTCTTTTCATTTCCCGTCTCAGCCATCGGCAGGATGCCGTCGATGATTTCTTCATAATTATAGCCGAATGCCTTCTGCATCCTCTGCAGTTCCTCGCCTCCGTATTCAGGGATACGGTTGTTCGGGATGCGCAGGTCTTTCAGGAAAACAAGATTGTTGTCGAGCCATTCTCCGTAGGGCTGCTTCGTCGCATACTTCTCTTTCAGTTCGTTGTCGTCGATCAGCTTTCCTTGCCGCAGGTCGACCAGCAGCATCTTGCCCGGACGCAGGCGGTCCTTTAACAGGATATCCTGAGGCCTGACGGGAAGGACGCCGACTTCGGAAGAAAGGATCAGCCGCTCATCTTTCGTGATGAGATACCGGGAAGGACGCAGGCCGTTGCGGTCCAGAACCGCTCCCACGACGTCTCCGTCGGAAAACAGAATCGAAGCCGGACCGTCCCACGGCTCCATCATCGTCGCATAATACTGATAGAAATCCCTCTTCTCCTGGGAAATATTCTTGTTGTTCTCCCACGGCTCGGGAATCGTGATCATGACCGCCAGAGGCAGATCCATTCCGCTCATCGTCAGGAATTCCAGGGTATTGTCAAGCATTGCGGAGTCGGAGCCCGAAGCGTTGATGGCCGGCATGATCTTCGGCATCTCGCCGTGAAGATTGTCGGAATCCATATTTTCCTCGCGCGCATACATCTTGTCTGCATTCCCGCGGATCGTGTTGATTTCCCCGTTGTGCACGATGAAACGATAGGGATGCGCCCTCTCCCAGCTCGGAAAAGTATTCGTCGAGAAACGGGAATGCACGATGGCAATGGCCGTCTCATAGTCCGGATCCTGAAGGTCGCTGTAGAATGTCCTCAGCTGCCTGACCAGAAGCATTCCTTTATAGACAATCGTACGGCTCGAGAGAGAGACGACATACGTGTTGTCATTGGACTGTTCGAAAACGCGGCGCGCGACATAAAGCTTCCGGTCGAACTCCAGCCCTTTGTCCGTGCGCGGCGGCTTTTCCACAAAGCCCTGCATAATGCACGGCATGCATTCCAGCGCCTTGGTCCCGAGGACGGAAGCATCCACGGGAACTTCTCTCCATCCGAGGAAGTTCAGTCCTTCCTTGCGGATGACGACCTCGAACATTTTTTTTGCACGGCTGCGTTCCATTTCACGCTGAGGGAAAAAGAACATGCCCACGCCGTATTCGCGTTCATTTCCCAGCACGATGCCCAGCGGCTTCGTCACCTTCTGCATGAACTTGTGCGGAATCTGGGTAAGGATTCCGACGCCGTCGCCGGTTTTTCCTTCAGCATCGCGTCCGGCACGGTGCTCCAGGTTCTCGACGATCTTCAGCGCGTCGTCCACATTGCGGCGGCTTTTCCTTCCCTTGATATCGACGCATACTCCGATGCCGCACGCATCATGCTCGTACGAAGGATCGTAAAGCGGCGGAACCGGAAGCGGATTTCTGACTTGAAACATTTGACAGCCCTCCTGTGTTCAAAGCATAAAAAAAGGGTCGCAAAGAAGTTCGATGCGCTTCTTTGCGACCTTTTGAGAAACTATACAACACAACTTTTCAATTGTAAAGAGTTCCCGGGAAAGTTTTCTGATTTTCAGACAATTTGCTGAAAAACTGTTTTCCCGCATGACCCGGATTATCCGATTTTCCGAAAATTCAGGAAGTCAGGATTTCCTCCAGCAGCTTCCCTGCCTCAGCGGGATCAGCCTTTCCGTGCATCTCCTTCATGACGCTGCCGATCAGGGCGCCAACCGCTTTCTTCTTTCCGTTCCGGAAATCCAAAACGGCCTGCGGGTTCCCGTCAACCGCTTTCTGCACAGCCGCCTTCAGTGCTCCTTCATCCCTCACAATCAGAAGCCTGTGCTCTTCCGCATACTTTTCAGGATCGCAGTCATCCTCATACATGTGCAGAAAGATCTCTTTTGCGGAACCGGAACTGATCCTGTTCTCCGACGTCATCCTCACAAGCGATGCCAGGTGCTCGGGGCTGAAGCGGAGATCCTCCGGATCTTCTTCCTTTTCTTTCAGCAGCTGCTGAGTCTCGACGATCAGCCAGTTGGCGGTTTTCTTCGGCTCTCCTGAAAGAGCCGCCGACTTTTCGAAAAGATCCGCCAGATGCCGGTCTCCGGTCAGGATGGCAATGTCCTTTTCCGGCAGTCCGTACTCTTTCTGATAGCGGATTGCTTTCGCCCCGGCGAACTCCGGCTGCTCCTTTCTGATTTCCTCCAGCATTTCATCACTGACATCGATCGGCACAAGGTCCGGATCCGGGAAATAGCGATAGTCTTTGGCGTCTTCCTTGCTTCTCATCGCCTTCGAGTACTCTTTGTTGTCATCCCACCGGCGGGTTTCCTGAACGACTTCCTTCTTTTCCTCAAGAAGTTCAATCTGTCTTTCCCGTTCTCCCTCGATGCAGCGGGCGATCGCCTTGAAGGAATTGATGTTCTTCATTTCCGTCCTGGTCCCGAGCACTTCGGAGCCGAACGGCCTCACGGAAATATTCACGTCTGCCCTCATCGAACCTTCCTGAAGCTTGCAGTCCGAGGCTCCCAGATAGCCGATGATGCTCTTCAGCTTTTTCAGATAGGCAATGACTTCTTCCGGACTTCTCATATCCGGTTCCGAGACGATTTCAATCAGGGGTACTCCCGAACGGTTGTAATCGACGAGCGACGTGTCTGTCCATTCATCGTGGACCAGTTTCCCTGCGTCCTCTTCCATGTGGATTTCGTGGATGCCGACACTCTTCTTTCCCGCTGCCGTCTCGATCTCGATATGTCCGTTCCGGCAGATCGGCAGATAGAGCTGCGAGATCTGATAGTTCTGCGGATTATCCGGATAGAAATAATTCTTCCGGTCGAATTTGCTGTGACGCGTGATTTCGCAGCTGGTTGCCAGCCCCACAGCAATCGCATACTTCAGTGCCTGACGGTTCAGGACAGGCAGGGAGCCAGGCATGCCGGTGCAGACAGGACAGGTATGCGTGTTCGGCGCTCCTCCGAATTCCGTGGAGCAGCCGCAGAACAGCTTCGTCTTCGTTGCCAGTTCGACATGGGTCTCCAGGCCGATGACGGTCTCATATCTCTCAGACATTCTTCCGTGCCTCCTTCCCCGCGCATTCATAGGCATAACCGGCACGGATCAGCTTTTTTTCGCAGAAAGCGTCCGCCGTCAGCTGCAGTCCGACCGGCAGTCCTTTGGAATCTTTCCCGCACGGAACACAGATTCCCGGAAGACCAGCCAGATTGGCCGGCACCGTATAGATGTCGCCCAGATACATCTTCATCGGGTCCGAAAGACTTTCCCCGATGCGCGGCGCGGTCGTCGGGGAAGCCGGTCCCAGGATCAGGTCGTATTTTGCAAAGGCTTCGTCAAAGGATTTCTTGATCAGGGCTTTGACCTTCAGAGCCTTCAGATAATAGGCATCATAATAACCGGAGCTCAGGACAAAGCTTCCCAGCATGATCCTGCGCTTCACTTCCGGACCGAAACCCTCGCTTCTCGTCCGCCTGTACATGCTGTGCAGGTCCTCGTACTCTTTGGTCCGGTAGCCGTACTTGATACCGTCGAATCTTTCAAGATTCGAACTGGCCTCTGCGTCTGCGATGGTATAATAGCAGGGTACGGCATAGTTTACATAACTTAAATTGAATTTCTCGACCGAAGCTCCCTTTTCCTTCAGCACGCCGGCTGCTTCCAGCACGGCTTTGGAGACTTCCGGATCCAGGCCTTCTCCGAAGTATTCCTCCGGCACTCCGATTTTCATTCCCTTCACATCGTCATGAAGAGCCGAAAGGAAATCGGTGTCCTCTCTCCTGACGGAAGTGGAATCCTTCGGATCATGAGAGGAAATGATTCCCAGAACAGCGGCCGCATCGGATACGTCTTTCGTCAGAGGTCCGATCTGGTCAAGGGAAGAACCGTAGGCAACCAGTCCGAAGCGGGAAACCGTTCCGTAGGTCGGCTTGAGGCCGACGATGCCGCAGTAGGAAGCCGGCTCACGGATCGAACCTCCGGTATCGGAGCCGAGCGCCGCAAATGCTTCTCCTGCCGCCACGGCACAGGCAGATCCGCCGGAAGAGCCGCCCGGCACATAGTCCGGATTGACCGGATTCCTGGTCGGTCCGAAAGCAGAAGTCTCCGTCGTGCTGCCCATTGCGAATTCATCCATATTTGTCTTTCCGATGATCAGGGCTCCTGCTTTCTCCAGGTTCCTGACCGCTTCCGCCGTATAGGACGGATGGAAATTTTCCAGGATCTTTGAAGAGCAGGTGCACGGCATTCCTTCCACGCAGAGGTTATCTTTCACCGCGACCGGCACTCCGGCCAGGGCCCCGCTGAGTCCGCCGCTTCCGACGGCAACCTGCAGGGCATCCGCTTTCTCAAAAAGCTTCTCTTCGTCTTCCTGCGTCACATAACAGTGATTGATGTTTTCCTTTTCGCGGATGCTTTCCAGCACAGAAGAAAGTGCCTCCTGCACCGTGCATTCCCTGTTCCTGATTTTTTCCGACAGCTCCAGGGCTGTCATTTCTTCCAGTTTCATGGCAGCCTCCTATTCAAATGTACGCGGCACCTGATACATGCCGTCTTTTTCCGCCGGCGCATTGGCCAGCGAATCCTTTTTCCCGTTACCGTTCGTCACAATATCTTCCCGCATCACATTGACAAGCGGAAATGCATGTGACATCGGCTCGACGCCTTCGGTGTCCAGCTCCTTCAGCGTATCAATATAAGAAAGCATTTCCGAAAGATCGGACTTGGCCTGTTCCCGCTCCTCCGGAGACAGCGTCAGCTTTGCGAGAATCTCAATCTCATCAATCGTCTCATCCGTGATTTTCTGTCCGCTCATGGTTCCAGCCTCGTCAGATCCCTCGGGAAGAGCGTCGTCTCCCTGACATTTTCTTCATTCAGCATCTGCATTGTGAATCTTTCCAGTCCGATGCCGAGTCCTCCGTGAGGCGGCATGCCGTGCTTAAAGGCCATCAGATAGGCATCCATTCCTTCCGCCGTCATGCCTTTCTTCTCAATCTTTTTCATCAGCTCTGCGTAGTCATGGATTCTCTGTCCGCCGGTCGTGATCTCCAGACCGCGGAACAGACAGTCAAAACTCAGCGTGAATTTCGGATCCTGCGGATCGTCCATCGCATAAAACGGTCTTTTCTTCGATGGGTAATGCGTCACGAACACGAAATCCGCATCGCACTCCTCCTTGAAGTAGCGCCCGATCAGGGCTTCCTCCTCCGGCTCAAGGTCATACGGGTTGCGGATCGGCCTCCCGTATTTTTCCGACACCAGTTCCTTGGCTCTGTCAAAGCGCACGGATGGAATCCGTTCGGTCTTCGGCAGCTCTGTCACGCCCAGAAGCTCCAGCGGCTTCTGATAGTTTTCGGCCAGCATCGAAACCATCGATCGGATGACGCCGGTTTCCATTTCCATGATGTCGTAGAAGCTGTCGATATAGGCCATCTCAAAATCCAGAGAGGTATATTCGTTCAGGTGCCGCTTGGTATTGTGCTTCTCCGCACGGAAGACCGGCCCTACCTCGAAGACCCGGTCGAACACGCCGACCGTCATCTGCTTCCAGAACTGCGGACTCTGTGCCAGGACTGCCGGGCGGTGAAAGTATTCCAGCTTAAAAATATTGGCGCCTCCCTCGGCGCCTCTGGATGAAATCTTCGGTGTATGGATCTCCGTAAATCCCTGCTGATACAGATAATCACGGAAGCCCCGAACAATTCCTTCCTGCACCCTGAACTTAGCCCTCTCACGCAGATTGCGAAGCGTGACAGGGCGGAGATTCAAATTCTTTTCCAGCGAAATGTTCATTTTCAGTTTGGAAATCGGCACCGGCAGAGGCTCCGCCGGGACGGAAAGCACCCGGATGGAAATGAGACTGATTTCCACCCCGTTCGGGGCTTTCTCATTTTCCTTCAGAATGCCGTTTACCTCGACAGTCGATGCCTCGGTCAGGCTCTCCAGTCCTTCGGGTGATTTCTCCCCTTCGGAAACGCACTGAATCAGGCCGTCCCGTTTTCTCAGCACGAGAAACGTTACGCGGCTTAAGCGGCGGATCGTGTGCACGGCTCCGCGCGTCGTGACGGCTGTTCCGATCTTTGACGGGTTCAGGAGCTCCGCCATTTCCAGATTGTGATTATTTTCCGTGACACCTTTCATATAAATGATTTCATTTGCTGCCATTGCTCCATCCTCCTTTCAAAGATGTTTCATTCTTGCAGAATCTTTATTGGAAAAGATCGAGGACCATCTGTGCGGTCTCTACGAATCCTGTTCCCGTATCCATGGCGCTTTTCTGGATGTAGCGGTGCGCCTCCGGTTCAGTCATGTTGTTCCGGTTCATCAGGACGCGCTTTGCCTCGAGGATGATCTCTTCTTCCTCTTCCGTATGCATGCGCGGCCGGAGCTTCCGTTTTTTGATGCGGACTTCGACATTCCGCTGCATCATCGCAACGGTATCGACCAGATCCTTCGCCTTTGCCGGAAGCGGCAGGCAGACGAGATCATTGTCCCGGAGAGCCGGAAGCACGTCTTCCTTCGCCATCAGAAGCATTTCAAAATCTTCCGGCAGGTTTTCGCGAAGCTCGGAATACAGCATATCCGTCAGACGATATCCGCAGATAACGATTCCGTTCTTCAGATTGTCGATCTGCCCGATGGTCTGTATTCCGGTGCTGCTTACGGACGTGGAAGAAAAGCCGCTGCGCATCAGAATATTTTTGATATTCCTGGCGTCTTCGATTTTTCTGAAAACCACGATGATATTAACCAAAAGGCGCCTCCGGAATCAGAATCTGTTCAGGTACTGTTCAATCTCCCATTGCGTAATCTGACTGCAGTACTGCGACCACTCCAGCTGTTTCTGTGAAAGGTATTTATCGGAAATATGGCTGCCCAGTACCTTCTGGACAAAAAGGTCTTCCCGGAAATCTGCAAGAGCCTGGTTGAGTGTTCCCGGCAGCATTTCAATTCCCTGCTTTGCCCTCTCAGCCTCGCTCATCTGGAAAATGTTCCGGTTCACGGATGCCGGCGGATTGATCTTATTCTTGATGCCGTCAAGTCCTGCGCGGAGGCACAGGGCAAGAGCCAGATACGGATTCGCCGAGGAATCCGGACTTCTCAGTTCGATACGCTTCAGCTCTTCATTCGGTGCATAAGGAATACGGATCAGCGGACTTCTGTTTTTTGCGCTCCACGCAATATAGACCGGTGCCTCGTATCCCGGCACCAGCCTCTTATAGGAATTCACAAGAGGATTCAGAATGGCGCTCATGCCCTTGATGTGCTGCATGATTCCTCCCATGAACCAGTATGCTTCTTCCGAAAGTCCTTCCGGATCTTTCGGATCTGAGAAAATGTTTCTGCCGTCCCGGACGAGGGACATATTGATATGCATGCCCGATCCGTCCACCCCGGCCCTCGGCTTCGGCATGAATGTCGCATGCAGACCGTGCTGCTTGGCAATCGTCTTGACGGCCAGCTTGAAGGTCATGATGTTGTCCGCTGTCGACAGTGCATCGTCATAGCGGAAATCAATCTCATGCTGCGCCGGTGCGCTTTCATGATGGGATGCTTCGATTTCAAAGCCCATCTCCTCGAGCGTCAGCACCATGTCTCGGCGTGCATTCTCGCCGAAATCAACCGGTCCGAGATCAAAGTATCCTGCCTGCTCGCGGGTATCCGTTGTCGGTACCGCATCATCGTCGGTCTGGAAAAGGAAGAATTCGCATTCCGGTCCGACTTCCAGCGTCAGTCCCATTTTATCGGCTTCCGCCACTGCCAGTTTCAGGATGTGGCGGGAATCTCCTTCGAACGGAGTGCCGTCGGTTTTATAGACATCGCAGATCATCCTGGCGACTTTGCCCTGCTGAGGCCTCCACGGAAAAATGCAGAAGGTATCAAAGTCCGGATGAAGATACATATCGGACTCCTCGATACGCACGAAGCCTTCGATGGAAGAACCGTCAAACATGCATTCGTTGTCCAGTGCCTTTTCCAGCTGGCTCGACGTGATGGCCACATTCTTCAGTGTTCCGAAAATATCCGTAAACTGAAGCCGGATGAAAGCTACGTCCTCTTCCTTGACCAGATTGATGATGTCTTTCTTCGTATAATGCTTCATGGTATCACCCCTTTGTGATGTTCGGCCTCAGCCTTTTCTTAAAAATATCACTTATCTTAATTCCTCAGACTTCAAATAGCAAGTCTGAATAAGTCGGCATCGGCCAGATTTCCTTGTCAATGATCCGCTCTGCCTCATCCACCGGTTTCCGGAGTTCCGTCATGGCCGGAATGACATCGTCGCGGTACCGGACAGCTTTTTCTCTTCCTTCAGGCGCTGCCTGTGCCTTCCGGACTGCCTTCTCAAGTCCGGCCTTGGCTGCTGCACTTTCCTTCAGGTATTTCGTGACTTCCGTAAGAAGTTCCTCCTGGACAGAGGCATCCCCGCCGCAGTTCTTGACTGCAAGGATCGTATCCGCCAGCTTTGCGGTTTCCTTCATCATCGCCGGAATAATCTTCTCACCGGCCATCTGCAGCATCGTCAGCGCTTCAATATTGATTGCCTTGGAATAAGCTTCATACTTTACCTCGACTCTTGACAGCAGTTCTGCCTTCGTGAAAATCTTCAGATCACCGAACAGGCTGACTGCTTTCTTGGAAGTCAGGGTCGGAATCGCATCCACCATGGAAGTAATATTCGGAAGTCCCCTCTTCTCCGCTTCCTTTACCCATTCCTCAGAATAGCCGTTTCCGTTGAAGACGATTCTCTGGTGATCCGTCATGTATTCCTTGATCAGATCGTGCACATCGGTATCAAAATGTTTTGACTTCTCGAGCTTGTCGCAGGCTTCGGCAAAAGATTCCGCCACGATGGCATTCAGCACCGTGTTCGGTGCCGCGATGGAATCACGCGAACCGACCATGCGGAACTCGAACTTATTTCCCGTAAAAGCGAACGGTGAAGTACGGTTGCGGTCCGTCGCATCCTTATTGACGTCGTTCAGGGACATGACGCCGGTCTTCAGCTTGCCGCCCTTCAGGGAGCTCTTGGCGGATCCGCTCTTTACCAGCTGCTTCATGACATCCTCCAGCTGCTCTCCGAGGAAAATGGAGATGATTGCCGGCGGCGCCTCATTCGCTCCGAGCCTGTGATCGTTTCCGACATCAGCCGCGGATTCGCGGAGAAGGTCTGCGTGCGTATCGACTGCCTTCAGGATACAGGCCAGCACCAGAAGGAACTGGATATTCTCGTGAGGCGTCTTGCCCGGATCCAGCAGATTGATGCCGTCATCCGTCGTGATCGACCAGTTGTTATGCTTGCCGGAACCGTTCACTCCGTCGAAAGGCTTCTCATGAAGCAGGCAGCGGAGACCGTGACGGGTTGCCACTCTCTTCAGCGTCTGCATGACGACCTGATTGTGGTCAATGGCCACATTGGCCTCTTCATAAATCGGAGCGAGCTCGTGCTGAGCAGGGGCGACTTCGTTATGCTGCGTCTTGGCAGGAACTCCGAGCTTCCAGAGTTCTGTATTGACGTCTTTCATGAAAGAGGCAATCCTCGGGCGGATCGTTCCGAAATAGTGATCGTCGAGTTCCTGCCCCTTCGGCGGCATCGCGCCGAACAGTGTCCTGCCCGTAAAGATCAGGTCATCCCTCTGCAGGTATCTCTCCCTGTCAACGATAAAATATTCCTGCTCCGGTCCGACCGAAGGAGTCACTTTTTGAGAAGTTATATTTCCGAACAGGCGCAGCAGTCTCAGGGACTGTTCATTGATTGCCTGCATGGAACGGAGCAGAGGCGTCTTCTGATCGAGCGCCTCGCCCGTATAAGAACAGAAAGCTGTCGGGATGACAAGAATCGCGCCGCTCTCGTCATGCCGGACGAAAGCCGGGGACGTGCAGTCCCAGATCGTATAGCCGCGGGCTTCAAACGTCGCACGGAGACCGCCCGACGGAAATGAAGAAGCATCCGGCTCTCCCTTGATCAGCTCTTTTCCCGACAGGCTCATGAGGACATGTCCGTTCGGCATCGGAGAAGTAATAAAGGAATCATGTTTCTCGGCTGTCGTGCCGGTCAGAGGCTGAAACCAGTGCGTATAATGAGTCGCACCCTTTTCAATCGCCCATTCTTTCATTTCATGGGCAATGACATCCGCCGTTGCAAGATCGAGCTCCGCGCCGTTTCTCTGAACCTGCTGCAGTTTCTTATAAGCGCTCTTCGGCAGCCTTTCCATCATGACGGATGCATTGAATACATCTTCTCCGAAAAGATCTGCTGCGTTTTTCACTGTTTTTTCTTCCATAGCACTCATCCTTTCTGGCTAATTGATTCTCTGAGCGCTCCGGAAAATAAAAAAAAGGCGCTCAAGATTGACTTGAACGCCTTTGTTCGGGGATAATAATACCTTCCCGCCCTCTGTCTGTCAAGAGTGCATTTCTTATGTTCTGATTTTCAGACAATTTGCCCGGCACCGGATCCGGGACGGTTATGACACTTTCCTCATATTGACTTTGTCTTTCCGCGACCTTAAAATATAAATGAACAGCCATTTATAAGGGGGACAACCAATGGCATCTTCCCAGGTAAGAGTCAATCCCATAGAGAATATCCGCAGGACTGTCCTGGTCGTCGATGATGAAGAAATCAACCGCCTGATCCTGACAAATCTCCTGAAAACCGATTATAATATCGTGACCGCGACCGACGGAATCGAGGCGCTGAAAATCCTTCGCTCCGGAAAGCGGATTGCGGCTGTCCTTCTCGATTTAAAGATGCCGAACATGAACGGCTACGAAGTCCTCGCCGCTATCCAGAAAGATTCCGTTCTTTCTGCGATTCCGATCATTGTCACAATCTCCTCCGACGGAGATGAGGATGAAATCAAGGCGCTTTCCCTGGGGGCCGCCGATTTCGTAACCAAGCCCTACAACCAGCAGATCATCAAATATCGCGTGGCCAACACCATCAATCTGATGGAATCCACTGCGATCATCAACATGACCGAGCACGACACGCTGACCGGTCTTTACACGAGGGAATTCTTCTACACCTACTGTGAAGAACTGATGTCGGAACACAGCGACACTTCCTATGACATCATCGCTGTCGATGTCACGAATTTCAAGCTGGTCAATGACCTTTACGGCCGCAGCATCGGTGACCAGGTCCTGCGGAAGATCGCGGACAGTGCCCTCGATTCCGTTCACATGACCGGCGGCATCGTCTGCCGCACCGAGGGCGACCGTTTCCTGATTTTCCTCCCGAGGCGCAGTGATTATGCCCAGTTTCTTCCGTACCTTTTCCGCCGCGTTGAAACAGACCCGAACGGACCGCGCATCCGTTTTCGCTTCGGACTCTATGAAATTACAAAACACGGCATTCCTTTCAGCACGATGTGCGACCGCGCTTTCATTGCCTCCGACTCGGCCAAGGACCAGTACAACACCCTATTCGTCCGTTATGATGATGAGATGCGCCGCAAGCTGATGGATGAGCAGGCCCTGAGCGGCAGTCTGGAAAGTGCCCTGGCGGAGAACCAGTTCATTGTCTATTTCCAGCCGAAATACCGCCTGTCGGATGAAAAGCTGGCAGGTGCCGAAGCGCTGGTCCGGTGGAATCATCCGGAACGCGGCCTCATCCCTCCGAATCTTTTCATCCCGCTCTTTGAACGGAACGGTCAGATTTCCTCGCTGGACAAATACGTCTGGAAAAAGACTTCCGAATCGGTCCGGAGGTGGATTGACAAATACGGCAGATCAGTGCCGGTGTCCGTCAACATTTCCCGCGTCGACGTCTACGAACCTCTGCTTCCGGAAGTTCTGGAGAAGATCATCACGGACAGCGGCGTGACTTCCGAAAACATTTATCTGGAAATAACGGAAAGCGCCTACACGCGCGATCCGGAACAGCTGATCGACATCGTGAAGAAGCTGAAGGAGAAGGGATTTACGATTGAAATGGACGATTTCGGTTCCGGCTATTCGTCCCTCAACATGCTGAACCGCCTGCCGATCGACGTTCTGAAACTGGATCTGAAATTCCTTGAAGACAGCAGGATCACGGTGGAAAATCCGGGACTGATGACCTACATCATGGGCATTGCCAAATGGATGAATGTCCGCGTCGTCGCGGAAGGTGCCGAAACGAAAGAACAGGTCGATCTGATGAAGCACCTCGGCTGCGATTACGTACAGGGATATTATTACTCGAAGCCTCTTCCGCCGGAGGAATTTGAAAAGCGGATGCTAAGGGACAGCTGAGAGCTTCCTTCCGTTGTCGGACTGAAAGAAAAAAGGATGCCGGGCATTTCCGCCCTGCACCCTTTTCGTTTATTGTGACAGCATCTGTGCAATGATATCGACCGTATCTTTGATATATTCACTGACTTTCATTTCGCGGCTCCCGGCCACTTTGACGTGGCAGCGGCTGACCGGAATCAGGACTTTTTCCGCCGGGCTTTCGGAAATGGCCGCAGCCATGGCCGGCGTGATTTCTCCCAGCAGGGAATTCGCGGCAATGATCCCGATCGGACCTGCGATGATGTCTGCTTTCGGCGCGTTCACGATGATCGGATTTTCTCCGGAAGCACCCATCGCTGCTCCGGCCTTCAGCATCTGTGCCGTCGCCTGACTGTTGGTGCCTATGGCCAGGATGCTGCAGTCGATCTTCCTCGACACGATTTCTTCGATGATCTCGCAGCCGATCCTTCCGCCCTGTCCGTCTACTACCATAATCTGCATAGTCCTTCTCCCTTCATCCTAAAAAAATGATCTTTACCGTCCTGCGCCGGAACTGGCATCGGTGAGGATAATTTTCTCACGATGCCGAAACACGTCCGATTTCGCTCTGGATGAACTCGCCGGCACTGGCTGCCAGATCGGCGATGTCGCCGATCCGGGCGACATCCTCTCCGAATATCTGACCGGCTGAGGGCCAGTCCATGTCAGAGCCGTAGAAAATGCCGGCAACTCTCACGCCGTCCTTCCGAAGCGAACGCACCTCGACGGCTGTATCACGGATTCCTTCCGCTGTCGTATAAGCCTTCGAACGGATCGGAGAATCCGACGAAGGAATCCGCCTCTCATCATTCGGCGCCGAATCCGTCAGCATCAGCAGCAGGTTGTTCTTATATTTCTTCCGGTCGATCATTTTGGTAATGCCGCGCAGTGCTAAGCCGTCACGGTTCCAGCCGACCGCCGCATAGCGGAAGATCCGGCGGTTCTCCCTCGCGGAATTTTCAGCCGTCTCCTGTTTTTCCTTCAGCCGGTTCAGCACCGTATAGCCGCCCGTGCTGCAGTAGGAAAAGATCTGCGTCGGTATTTCACACAGGCGGAGTGCCTCTGCGATGATATAGGCTTCCGCCGCAATGATTTCCTGCCGGTTGATCTGCGAAGCCGAAGCATCCAGAAGCAGTGTCACGCAGAGCTTGCCCGAATTGAGGATTTCCTTCTTCAGGAAAACTTTCTCTTCCCGGAAAGCGATGCTGCGCCAGACACGTACCGAATCCAGGATGCCGTTCTTCGAACGGTAGATCTCATCAGTCTGCTCCGTCAGAAGCACATTCATGATTTTCTCATAAAGTCTCGTGACGGCACTCTGGAATTTTCCGTGGTACGCATTGTAGAAGTCCAGGTTCCGCTGCTCCTGCCTCTGCACGCGGATCTGCGTAGAATCCTCGTAGAGACTGTGCGGGATGTTCGCATCCGCAGCGGCGGAACTTCTCTGCCCGTCGGTGTAAAGCAGGTGGCAGCCCTTATGGCTTCCGGTGCACAGCATGCGGTCGATGGCCGCATTTTCCTTTCGCCCGAACAGGGACGCCCCGAAATACTCAACAAGCTTCTGACGTACCAGTTCATCCTCTTCTTCCCTGGCCCTGGCACCGAAGAAGTGCTTCTTCTCACTCTGCCTTCCGCCGGTTTCCTCGGTATCGGCATCCTTGTCGTGATAGCCCGGATTCCTCAGCACCGTATGCCCGGACGGAACCCATTTCATGAAATGAGGCAGGCTGACGCGAATGGTGTCCTTCGTTCCTCCGTCGGTGATGTGCGAACGGAAATAGGCAGACAGCAGCGACTGCAGCTTCAGCTTCATTTCCGGAGAAGTCATGTCCGGCTCGAAACAAAGGGCATCGAGCAATGCCTGCTCCCGTTTCGGAAGAAAATATCTTTCATTCAGGATCCTGTGAAAATGTCCGTCCAGGATAATTTCATACATCTGTTCTTTCGTGCGTCCCCGGCTGATCCGCAGACCTTCGGCGGCGTAAGCCCTTCTGAGTTCGGGCAGAACCGGACGGTATTTTTTTTCTTTTTCAAATGCCGCATTTTCCAGGGCAATCAGCGCCAGCGTATCGTACTGCACCTGAAAGGCACTGCCCTCGAAACTCCGGAACAATTCCAGGAGCGGCCCTTCATCATACCATTTGTGCACCAGCCCGACAATCGTGTTGAGGTAAAAATCCGTATCCTCATGAACCGTACACGAAAGAAACACGGGGTTGACATGATAGTTCTCCGCCGCGTTCCATACCGCATTCAATGCCCGCCGGTTGGCTTCCTCATACGATTCCATCAGTCACTGAACAGCTTGTTCCGTTCCAGTTTTTTCGGGATTCTGGCCTTGATCATGTCCCGGACCATTTTCTTCTCAAACGGATCGAACGACTTGTTGGTAATTCCCATGTCCAGAGCCAGATTGGCTTCGAGGCCGCTGTTCATCAGATCGATCGCGTCGAGAAGGCCTCGCAGATCAAGCGGCTTTTCGGAGATTTCCCCGTTGTCACTCTTCTTCTTGATATCAAAAAACAGCGCCCCGAACTGCTCCGGATAGGGATTGACCAGTGCCGGGAACTGCCTGCGGATCAGTTTCTGAAGTCCGTCTGCAGAAATAAACGGCATGGAAATGACGACAAACCTGGATTCGAGAGCATCATTCAGTTCCCGTGTCCCCGCATAGCCGTAATTCATCGTCGCAATGAAGCGTGCCGCGTCGTCCACATGGATCCGGTCATAGCCGGGCACGTCAATGATTCTCCGGTAATCGAGAACACCGTGGAGAACGGAAATTGCTTCATTTTTCGCCATGTTGATTTCATCAAGGATACCAAAGCCGCCGCAGGAAGCGCAGCGCATGACCGGGCCTTCGCGGAAGATGACGTTTCCGTCCTTCAGCGTATCTGCCCCGATCAGGGTTGAGGCATCGGTATTGACATGAAAAGAAATATCATAAGAAGGGCGTCCGAAAACGGCCGCGAGATTTTCGGAAAGGACGTTCTTTCCCGTTGCCTTCGGTCCTGCCAGAAGGAGGTTCTTGCCGCACAGCAGGGCAGAAATCGCCTGTTCCCAGATATCCCTGCCGTAATAGCGGAACTTCGGATCGGGAATCCTGCTCTTCTCCTCTTTCGGAACAAAATGATTCTTCCGGAATTCTTCAACTCTTGCAATCAGATGGGAATCTACTTTTTCTTCTTTTAAAAAGTCAATCATGAATCAGAGCCTCATTCGTCTTAAGCCAGTCACTGGCCCAGTCCTGGATGGCATCCAGCGTCGGTTTGAGTGCCCTGCCTTTTTCAGTCAGGCTGTACTCGACCCGCACGGGCGTCTCCGGAAAGACCTTTCTCCGCACGACACCGCATTCTTCGAGTTCACGCATGCGGTCCGCAAGCATCTTCGCGGAAATCTGAGGAATTGTCCTTGAGAGCTCAGAAAAACGCCTGGGTCCTTCCATAAGAATTCGAAGGATTAAAGGCGTCCATTTCTTGCCGATTATAGAAATTGCCTGTTCAAAATAGGGACATAGTTCAAAGTCAGCCATATCGTCACCCCGCCGATTTCTGTTTTTAATAATATCACAACACGGGCGAGGTAACAATTAGAAACTAATATTTTTTTCGTTATCAGGTCATTTTTCTATTGCAGGTTACCATAACGTGGTAAAGTCTCAGTAGCTTCTCTGACGGCCGCAGACCTCAGCTGCCGCAATCACTGCGTTAAGCTTTCGCTCTTTCCCCGCCCAGGACACTGCCGATGTAGCTGACAACCTCGTCCGGTTCAATATCCATAACAAAAGCAATCTCCCCGTGAAGAATCTTCTCCGCTTCCTCCATAATGCCCTGATCCTCCGCGTAGAACTTTTTGCCTTCCTTTTCTCTTTCGGTCTTCTTCTGATACAGCGTGGAAATAAGACAGATCAGTTTCTGCGGATCGTCGCTCCTCAGAACGTCCCGGTAATACTGCCGGCGCTTCCGGTCATCGCTGATCCAGACATTTTCATGCCCGGAAACATTCTCAATCAGACTCTTGATTTCCCTGGCCGTCAGGAGGCGGCGCAGCTGGTCATGCTCTTTCGATGTGGGGATATAAATGGTCATTCCCTTGTCATAGGTCGGTTCCAGCACATAATACTGCTGCCTTCCGGCACCCAGATCATCCTCCCGGATGGCTTTCACGCGGCAGACGCCGCTTGTCCTGTGCATGACGCTGTCATTGATTTTCAGCATTTCAGCCTCACTTTCGTTTTTATTTTATCATCTTCCCTGACAAATTGCATGAGACTGAATTTCATTTTTTTATAGCCATGCTTTCATACATCGGTTATAATAGCATCATATTTTTTTGCCGGATCGGAACCGGCTCAAAAGTCAGGGGGAAAACATATGGACTTTTCTTCTATCATCAGTACGGTCGATAATTTTCTTTGGGGATGGCCGCTCATCATCATGCTTTTCGGAACACACATCTACATGACAGTCCGGACAGGATTCATCCAGAAAGACATCTTCAAAGCCATTAAAATGTCCTTTCAGAAAGATCCCGATGCAGAAGGCGACGTCTCGCAGTTCGGTGCGCTGACGACTGCTCTTTCCTCAACCATCGGCACCGGTAACATCATCGGCGTCGGAACGGCCATCGCCCTCGGCGGTCCCGGATCCGTCCTCTGGATGTGGCTGACCGGCATCTTCGGCATCGCCACCAAATATGCAGAGACCCTGATTGCGGTCAAGTACCGCGTGAAGAGTGAAAACGGAACCATGATCGGCGGAGCGATGTATGCTCTCGACCGCGGCCTCCATGCCAAATGGGCCGGCATCGTCTTCGCCATTCTGGCAGCTGTCTGCGCCTTCGGAATCGGCTGTACCGTCCAGGCCAATGCCGTCACGGCCAACATCACGACCAATTTCCCGCAGGTAAGTCCCATCGTCGTTGCCATTATCCTCGCAGCTCTCGTTGCCCTCGTCATCATCGGCGGCATCCAGTCCATCACTTCCGTTTCGGAGAAACTGGTTCCCTTCATGGCCATCTTCTATTTCATCGGCTGCCTCTGGATCCTGATTCTCAACCGCGACGTCCTCGGCCAGACGGTTCAGACCATCTGCTCCGCAGCCTTCACGACAAAAGCACTGGGCGGCGGCTTCGTAGGAAGCACGGTCATGGTCGCCTGCCGCTACGGCTTTGCCCGCGGACTTTTCAGCAATGAATCCGGCATGGGCTCCGCTCCTCTGGTCGCGGCAGCAGCCCAGACGCGGAACCCGAAGAGACAGGCAATGGTCTCCATGACCGGAACCTTCTGGGACACCGTCGTCATCTGCCTGATGACCGGCCTCGTCCTTGTCTCCTGCATCATCAAGTACCCGAACATCAACGGCCTTTCCGGAAACGGCGCGGAACTGACTTCTCTTGCCTTCGCGCAGATTCCGCTGGTCGGCACGCCGATCCTGATTGTCGGCCTTGTAACCTTCGCCTTCTCCACGATTCTCGGCTGGTATTATTACGGCGAACGCTGCGCCGTCTATCTTCTCGGCGAGAAAATCATTTTCCCATATAAAATTCTCTGGGTTCTCGGCGTCTTCATCGGCTCCGTCGCCGAGCTCAATCTTCTGTGGAACCTCGCAGACCTCATGAACGGACTGATGGCCATCCCGAACATCTTTGCCGTCCTGCTGCTTTCAAAGGTCATCGTTTCCGAAACCAGAAAATACAGCGGCGAACACCTGATGGACAAAGACATGACCGAAATCCCGGTCCTCAAGAATTCCAGGAAAGGCGTTCTTTAAGCCACGAAAAAACCGGCAGCGATGCCGGTTTTATTTTTTCTGCATTCTTCCGAATTCTTCCCCGACCAGCAGATGCTTCCGGGACGGGCCGACCGTGTATTTAAATCCCGCCCTTTTCTCAAACAGCATCATGAAGTCCGAGCCTCCGTACAGGAAATGACCCAGCGGATCTCCCTTCCTGACTTTCTTTCCAACCTCCAGTCCGCCGGTAAAATTGACGGAGGAAATCTGGCACATCCCGATCGGGATGACGGCAACATTTCCGAAGGATTCCGTCTCAACGATGACGCACCCCCTCGTCTCTGTCGACTGCCATTCCGGTTCCCCGAGTTCCAGGTTGTATCTCTTTCTCTTAGTATCCCAGAACATGACGCCTCCCGCCGCATCGAGTGCCGGTATGAGGCGGACTTCCCGGATGATCCCGCTGACAGGAAAATGGTAGCGGTGATAATCGGTAATGCCGAGAAAGGAATGCGTCATTTTCCCGCCGGCAAAACAGCCGGCATACACACTGTCCTCTCCGAGAATCTGTGCCACGCTCCGGAATGTTTTCGACTTGACGCAGACGCCGTCATCCGCCGCAAGGACCGAATCTTCCCCGATATCCCAGACGCCCTGGAATTCCGAATCCGCCGGCGAGACGCAGACCGCATCATTTTCCGGCTGCGAAACCGGACGCACCGAAGGATCCTTCAGCTTCCGAGAAAAGAAATCATTGAAGGAATGCCAGTTCGACGGATCCTCATACCAGCCTTCCTGCATGCGGAAGGCCGGCGTCTCCTGTACGTAGGCAAGCGTGCCTTCCGTCCAGGACTGCGGAAGCGCCAGGGAACGTCCCCAGGCTGACACGGCCTCATTGACCCAGCTTCTCATCTCCTCTGCATACACCAGGCACGGACGGAACAGTCCCCGCCCTTCCAGTCCGGGCAGCGGCTGATCAAGCAGGAAATAGAAATAGGCCATGGCCTGATCGATGGTTTCGGTCAGTTCTCCGCTCTGTGCGAATTTCATTTTTTCCCAGGGCAGCGGACACTCCGTCCAGTCCAGATAGTCACAGAAAGTTTCCAGATCATGCACCGGATTCTTTTCCGGATCCGGATTGACCTTCTGACCGGTACGGATGGATTCCGCAAGAAGCTCCCCGATGGCCGGGTTGTCCCGGATCAATTTCTTCAGTTTTTCTGCCGTTTTACCGTGCATAGAATCCTCCCGGCTGTCATTTATTTCCGTAAAAGAAAAATCACAGAAGCGCACATGGCGTTTCTGTGATTTTCAGCGGAGAGGAAGGGATTCGAACCCTTGCGCCCCGAAGGACAAACGGTTTTCAAGACCGCCTCGTTATGACCGCTTCGATACCTCTCCGTAGCCGTGCTTTTCACACGGCATGATGATTATAGCAAACACCGGACGATTTGGCAAGAACACAATTGCAGACTGCTGTCAGGCAATTGCGGACCGCCGTTAATCCGTCGGTACGTCCCGCGTCGCGATAAAGCTGACTCCCGTCCCGCCGGCGTCCTTCACGACTTCATCTCCGATTCTGACCGGAGCCTTCACCGTGACGCCGTCAAGGGATTTCATGCAGGCAAAGATCTTATCCTTCGGGACATCGGAAGCGGTTTTCACCGGAAGCATGTCGAAGGTCCCGCCCTCGATCCGGACCGTCGAGGTAACGATTCTCGTCGGATGGGTCACTTCCTTGCGGGCATAGATTTCTCCCCGCCGGCAGGTATTCCCCGTAACCGAAAGGACATTTCCATCCTCCATCTCTACTGTGACCGTGCATCCCATCGGACAGCCGATGCAGGTCAGCTGCTTGTTTTCCTTCATCGTCATGCCTCCTCGATCTTCACGGTCATGCATCCCACCGGTTCGCCGGAAATGAATTCGTCTTTTTTAATGAGGACCGTTTCCATTTCCCCGGGTGCCAGGATCTGCTTTTTCTTATGCAGCACCCTGCGGTCATCCAGATAGACGCTGATATAGGAGTCGCGGTACACGGCCCCGACACGGAAACGCACCGTCAGGAAATCGCCGAGACGTTCCGGGTGCACCTTCACCGGCACGGTATAGCGCACGCCGCCCGCTGCCTGGATCGGCACGGCAGCTGCCTCCTTCGGTTTCACGCCGTCTTTTATACGCTGCACATAGGCCGCCGCGCAGCGTCCGGCCTCCGTCGCCTCTTCGGAAACATAGTCCACCAGGTCATGGACATGCAGCACGTTGCCGCAGGCAAAGATGCCTTCCCGTTCTGTTTCCAGTTCTTCATCGACCAGCGGTCCTGACGTCACGCGTGAAAGCGCAACGCCGGCGTCTTTGGAAAGTTCATTTTCAGGAATGAGGCCGACCGAAAGCAGCAGCGTGTCGCAGTCATAGTCTTCTTCCGTCCCCGGAACCGGCTTCATATGTTCATCCACTTCCGCAATCGTAACGCCGGTCACTCTCTCTTTTCCGCGGATATCGACGACGGTGTGCGACAGCTTCAGCGGGATGCCGAAGTCGTCCAGGCACTGCACGATGTTCCTCTTCAGTCCGCCTGAATACGGCATGATCTCAGCCACGACCCTGACCTTCGCGCCTTCCAGCGTCAGCCGTCTTGCCATGATGAGGCCGATGTCTCCGGAACCCAGGATGACAGCTTCCTTTCCCGGAAGATACCCTTCCATATTGACAAGCCTCTGGGCCATGCCCGCCGTATAGATGCCGGCCGGACGGTAGCCCGGAATGTTCAGGGCTCCCCTGGGGCGTTCACGGCAGCCCATCGCCAGGATCACGGCTTTGGCATCGATCGTAAAGAGCCCGTCCGTCCGGTTCATGGCCGTGACATGGCGTTCTGCGTCGATGTCCATGACCATCGTGTCCAGCAGGACTTCGACCTTCTCTTCTTCCGCCATCCTGATAAAACGTGCCGCATACTCCGGCCCGGTCAGTTCTTCTTTGAAGGTATGCAGGCCAAAGCCGTTATGGATGCACTGGTTCAGGATACCGCCGAGGATGCTGTCCCGTTCGATGACCAGCACGGAATCGATGCCGTTCTTTTTTGCGGAAACAGCTGCGGCCAGCCCGGCAGGACCTCCGCCGATGATGACGATGTCGTAAGCTTTCTTTTCACCGATCATTCTCCTTGGTCCTCCCTTCCACGATTTCCGAACCGATTCCGGTCTTCGTGATCTCCTCCATCGGCATGCCCAGCTCACGGTTGAGAATGGCCATCGTCTTCGGGCTGCAGAAACCGGCCTGGCATCTTCCCATGCCCGCTCTCACGCGCCGCTTGACCCCGTCCAGGGATCTTGCCCCGAGCGGTCTGCGGATTGCGTCCAGGATTTCCCCTTCCGAAACCGATTCGCAGCGGCAGATGATCCGGCCGTAGGAAGGTTCTTTTGCAATCAGCTCATTCCTTTCTTCCGCCGTCAGTTCAGACGGTTTCAGAATTCCTTTCCGGACAGGATTGAAATCCGGATTCAAAGACAGGTTCATTTTCAGGGCAATGCTTTCCGAGACCGCTGTCCCGATCGCCGGTGCACTCGTCAGGCCCGGTGATTCAATGCCTGCGCAGTCGAAGAAGTTTTCCGCTCCTTCCGCTTCCCCGATCACAAAATCATCCGAATCCTCATGTGCGCGGAATCCTGCAAAGGAAGTGATGAAATCGCGCCGCGGCAGATTTTTGAGATTGTCAGCCGCCCTGGCAATGACATTTTCCATTCCGGCCGCAGTCGTATTCGTCGACTCTTTGTCCTCCACGTCGACTGCCGTCGGTCCGATCATCAGATTGCCGTGAATCGTCGGTGTGATCAGGACGCCCTTTCCCATCGGATTGGGCAGTTCAAAAATCACGTGCGAAACCAGATTCCCGTCGCATCGGTCGAGAAGACAGTATTCGCCCTTGCGTGCCGTAATCCGGATCTTCCGGCTGCTGACCATGTTGTGGAATACATCTGCATAGACGCCGGCGGCATTGACGACCGCTTTGGCAGAATATTCACCGCTGCCGGTCTCAAGGCGATAGCCGTCTTCCGCCTTTTCAATCTTCAGGACCTTTGTATTGAAACGGAACTGCACGCCGTTCGTAAAGGCATTTTCGGCAAATGCAACCGTCATCAGGAACGGGTCGACAATCCCAGCCTTCTCAGCATAGAGAGCTGCCACCGCTTTCTCCGTGATATTCGGTTCCATGGCCGCCACTTCTTCCTGTGACAGAATCTTTATTCCGTCAATCCGGTTCGCCAGTCCTTTTTCATAAAGTGCCTGCAGCCTGGGCAGCTCTTCTGTGCTCTTGCACAGAACAAGGGAACCGATCGGCTTGAAGGGAAAATCCAGTTCTCTGGAAACTTCCGCCATTCTGTGGTTGCCTTCGCGGTTGAAGCGCGATTTCAGCGTCCCGGGTTCCGTATCGTATCCCCCGTGGCAGATGGCACTGTTGGCTTTCGAAGTCCCGTCGCAGACGTCTTCCTCTTTTTCCAGAAGACAGGCATTTACATGATAGCGTGACAGTTCCCGTGCAACTGCGCAGCCTGTCACTCCTCCTCCGATGATGATCACATCAAATTTTTCCGCCATTTCTTTCTCCTTTTCCAAGGTCTTCCGCAGTGGTGATTTTGATGTTTGCATAGGAACCTTCCACGAGCATGACCTTTCCGAGTCCTGCCCGCTCAACTGTCATGGCATCGTCCGTGATGCCGTTCATTCCCTTTCTCATCATGATGTCGTAAGCCTGTCGGATCAAAGCATATTCAAATACCTGCGGCGTCTGCACAATCCAGACGCGGCTGCGCGGCGGCGTGCTTTCAATCGCTCCCTCATCGTCCGCGATCTTGACCGTATCCTTCGAAGGCATTCCCGCGACGCAGGCCCTGTGGGAAATGACGCAGTCATAGGTCCGCTTCACGATTTCCTCCGTTACATAAGGCCGTGCGGCATCGTGGATGAACACATACCCGCAGTCCCTGCAGGCGCAGAGGCCGGCATAGACAGAATCATAGCGCTCCGCTCCTCCTTCAATAACGCCGGTGACTTTGCTGAACCCGCATCCTTCGGCGATTTCCTTCCGGCAGTATTCCATCCAGTCCGCGGAGGTCACAATCAGAATCCCGTCGATTTCGGGACTCTTCTCGAAGACACGCAGGGACTTGCAGATCAGGGGCTCCCCGTCCAGGGCAAGGAACTGCTTCGGCAGCGGGCCGCCCATTCTCCTGCCTTCTCCGGCTGCAAGGACAATGGCGATATTTTTCATACCCGCTCTCCCAGTTTCAGATTCGGGACGGCATTGAGGTCCCATCCGCTCAGATGACCTTTCTGGAATTCATAATAGGCCGCCACGCCGATCATCGCCGCATTGTCCGTGCAGAAAATCGGTGACGGAATAAAGAGCGGAAGTCCCGCATCGCTGCAGGCTTTCCGCATGCCCGCCCTCAGGGCGCTGTTGGAAGCGACTCCGCCTGCCATGGCCACCTGCTTCATTTCAAATTCTCTTGCCGCTTCCACGGTGTGTTCGCACAGGACATCGACGACTGCCTTCTGGAAAGAGGCAGCCAGATCCGCACGATTGACTTCTTCATGCGTCATTTCCGCGTGGTTCAGATAATTCAGGACAGCCGATTTGAGGCCGCTGAAGCTGAAGTCATATTTCGATCCGTTGACTTTCGCCTTCGGAAATTCGATGGCCTCCGGATTTCCCTCTTTCGACAGCCTGTCGATTTTCGGGCCTCCCGGATAGCCGAGGCCGATGGCACGTGCCACCTTGTCAAAAGCCTCGCCCGCCGCATCGTCCACCGTTCTTCCGAGAATCCGGAACTTCGCGGGTTCCTCCACGATGATCAGGTGTGTATGGCCTCCGGAAACGACAAGCCCCAGATACGGCGTCACCAGATCCGGATGCTCGATATAATTGGCGGAGATGTGTCCTTCGATGTGATGCACGCCGATCAGCGGTTTTCCGGCAGCCCAGGCAATCGCTTTCGCCTCGGCCACGCCGACCAGCAGGGCGCCGACCAGTCCGGGCCCGTAGGTCACGGCAACCGCGTCGACATCCGCAAGCTTCATTCCCGCATCGGAAAGAGCCTGCATCACGACATAATTGATCTTCTCGATATGCTTCCGCGAAGCCAGTTCCGGTACGACGCCTCCGTACAGCGTATGAAGGTCGATCTGCGAGGAAATGACATTGGAAAGGACTTCGTGCCCGTTGACGACGACCGATGCCGCCGTTTCATCACAGGAACTTTCAATTGCCAGTATCTTCACATCACTCATCTTCATCCTCGAAATTCAGAACCGCAGTCCTGCCGTCTTTGGCGGCAGATGCATTCGGAAATATTTTCCTGACCTTCTCCATATACTCGGAAGGACGTACCAGCGACGGGCTGTAATGCGTCAGCCACATTTCCTTCACGCCGGCATCTCTTGCAAGGTTTGCCGCCTCTTCCATCGTCATGTGACGGTAATCTTTTGCCTTCGCCTCTTTCTCCGGATCCCCGTACATTCCCTCACAGATGAAAAGATCGGAACCGGAGGCATTGTCGACGATGGACTTCGTCGGACGCGTATCCGTACAGTATGTCAGCTTCAGTCCTTTTCTTGCGCCGCCCATGACCATGTCCGGCGTCAGCGTCCTGCCCTCATACTCAATCGTGCTGCCCTTCTGGAGCGGATTCCAGAACTTCAGCGGAATATCCGCCGCCTTCGCAGCCTCCGCATCGAAGCGGCCCGCCCTTGCCAGACTCACGCTGTAGCCGTAGCAGGGGATGTTGTGATTCACGCGGAACGCTTTCACTTTCAGTCCGGAAACATCGAATTCCTGTTCATTTCCTTCAATCGGGACGCAGCGGATTTCAAAAGGAAGCTCGGGCGCCATGACCCTTACCGCAGCAATGACCCGCTCGACTCCCTTCGGACCGATGACCGTCACCGGATCCGTGCGGTCTGCATTTCCCATCGTCAGGAACATTCCCGGCAGGCCGGAAATATGGTCCGCATGGAAATGAGTCAGCAGGATGGTATCAATCGGCTTGAACGACCATCCGACTTCCCTCAGGGCAATCTGTGTTCCCTCGCCGCAGTCAATCAGAAGACTGCTGCCGTTATAGCGGAGAAGCAGGGAAGTCAGCCACCTTTTCGGCAGCGGCATCATTCCTCCTGTCCCCAGCAGGCTGATATCGATCATTTCTTTACCTCAGTTCTTGTCATCGTCACGGCATTCTCACGCGGGTTGGTGTAGTAGTCCCTGCGGATTCCGGTCCGTACGAAACCTTCTTTTTCATAGAGCGCTGCCGCCTGCGGATTGCTTTCGCGCACTTCCAGATGAATCGTCGTAACCCCGTGCTCCGGCGCCCGGCGGATCAGTTCTTCCATGAGTGCCGTTCCGATGCCGGACTGTCTCCGGTCTTTTCTCACGGCGATGTTCAGGATATCGGCCTCCTCCGGCACCATCAAAAGCCCGGCGTAGCCGACGATTTCTACGTTTTCCTCTGCACTTAAAAACAGGGTGTCGTCGCGGATGAGATAAGTCAGGAAACCGGTTCCCGACCAGGCCTCGTCCCCGAAACTGTCCTGTTCAATATCTTCGACCTCGGCAAGATCATCAATCCCCATTTCACGAATCTGCATGGATTCTTCCTTCATACCTTTTTTCCGGATTCCTTCTGACTTTTTTCAGCCTCACCGGCTTCTCTTTCCCGTTCTGCCTGCGACTTGCGCAGATAGACCGGTACGTGCTCTTCTGCCTTCACGAACTTTCCTTCGGCAAATAAGACTTCCCCGAGCGCCCCGACGGCCCCCGCTCTCTGCCTGGCAAGATGCGCAGGTGCATAGGAATACGGACGCTTCATAAGTTCATCAATCGTCTCCCGGTAGACGCTGACTCCGTCTCCGAGGAAAATGACCGGTTCAGCCGCAGCGGAACTGCCAGCTTCCTGAGATTCCGTTCCTGCCGCGTTCAGCTCCGCGCACAGTTCCTCCACGGAAATTGCCCGCTCTTCCGAGATCTCTTTCAGCTGATGATTCTCAAAACGGTACAGGGCATTATAGACCTGCTGACGGCGCGCATCCATGATCGGGCAGATGATTCCCTTTGCATCATAGAGATTGTAAGCCAGTGCCGCCAGAGTCGGAACTTCAACAATCGGCTTTTCCAGTGCCAGGCCGATTCCCTTGGCCGTTGCCGAGCCGATCCTGAGTCCGGTAAAGGAACCCGGTCCTGCTGCGACCGCAATGGCATCGACCGATGCCAGGTCCAGCTCGGTCATTTTCGCAATGGCATCCAGCATCGGCAGGAGCGTCCTGCTGTGCATTTTCTTATAATTGACGGAATACTCGGCAAGAAGCTGTCCGTCTGCCAGAATGGCGGCTGACGCGACAAGTCCCGAGCTGTCCAGAGCAATCAGTTTCATTTTTCAGGTCCTTTCACGGTAATCCTTCGGAAGGAATCTCCCTTTTCCCTTACGCGGTCAATCTCAATTCGGATGGTGCCGGGAGGCATCAGGTCGGCAATCTGATCTGCCCATTCAACCAGACAGACCCCGTCGCCGTAGAAGCATTCTTCGTATCCGATTTCGTCCATTTCTTCAGGTTCTTCGATGCGGTATACATCGAAATGATAGAAGGGCAGCCGTCCGTCGTCATAGACCTGCAGAATCGTAAAGGTCGGGCTGACAACCGGGCCTTCCACGTGCAGTCCTTCTGCGAACCCCTGCGTGAATACGGTCTTGCCCGCCCCGAGATTTCCGATCAGAGCGTATACCTGTCCGGCAGAGGCTGTTTCTCCCATTTTTTTGCCAAGTGCGAAAGTTTCTTCCGCACTGCAGGTTTCATAAACCATATCTTTTTCCTCGTCTATTCGGTGGATTTCAGTATAGCACAACCGGCCGCGCCGCACAACGCCGGACGCCTGAGGGACAGGTGATGCGTACGGTTCATCCGCACGGCATATTCCGTGCTCGGGACGCTCCCGCTCGCTCGTCGTGCAGCGGTACATCGGCTCGATATGACCTCGCCGTGTACCGGCCTCCTCGGACGCCCTCTCACGGAACACGCCGCTGCCGGATGAACCTGTGCATCGGCTGTCCGGGAGGGCTGACGAAAAAAAGGAGTTCTAACTACAGACGGGAGTCGGAGGTTCTGCCTGATGACGATAGCGTCAGCTTCGCCGGCATTTCTGCACGATGCGATGACGGCGGATGTGTGCCGTCACATACTTGCGGCGACGGGCCGGCAAGGGTATAATGAGCGGAAAAGAAAAGTTACGGAGGTTGCCATGTCGAATCCAGTCGTTACGATACAAATGAAAGACGGCGGCATCATGAAAGCAGAACTCTATCCCGATGTCGCTCCGAACACCGTCAACAACTTCATCAGCCTGATAAAAAAAGGCTTCTATAACGGTCTTATTTTCCACCGCGTCATTCCCGGCTTCATGATACAGGGCGGATGCCCGGACGGCACCGGAATGGGCGGCCCCGGATATGAGATCAAGGGCGAGTTCACATCCAACGGCTTTACCAACAAGCTGAAGCATACGGAAGGCGTGCTTTCCATGGCCCGCTCAATGGATCCGGATTCTGCCGGCTCCCAGTTCTTCATCATGCATAAAGACGCGCCGCACCTTGACGGCTCCTATGCCGCTTTCGGAAAAATCACCGAAGGCATGGACGTCGTGGATAAGATTGCCGGAACAGATACCGATTACAGCGACCGTCCGAAGACTGATCAGGTCATCGAGAAGATGACGGTCGAGACCTTCGGGACGGATTATCCGGAACCGAAAAAAGCATAAGGCATCCTGCATGCAGAAGGAGCCTCCGCCTTTTGGCAGAAGCTCCTTTTTTCATGTCTCCGGAAGGACCAGTTTTCCGTCGGCCATACCATAGACGATTTCTTTTTCCTTTACGATTTCCGCACGCCCGCCGGTCGTTTCCGTTATCAGATGAATCAGCCCTTCGCACTCATCTTCCGGAACCAGAAGCCTCGTCGTAACGCTGCTCCCGTATTCGGTTCCGAGAACCGGAATCTTTCGTTCGGCAAACAGGTATTTCAGTTTTCCGTCCGAAGAATAGTCCGCTGTCACGGCAGTCACTTCTCCCCGGAATTTTTCAATCAGCTCTGCTGCCTTCAGCGCTTCCTGCGCAGCGGAGGTATAGGCACGGATCAGACCTCCGACACCCAGCAGCGTCCCGCCGAAATAGCGCGTGACGACGCAGACCGTATCATGGAGTCCCACTCCTTCCAGAACCGAGAGGATCGGACGTCCGGCAGATCCGCCGGGCTCTCCGTCATCGTTGGAACGGACCGTTTCAGATCCATTTCCCGTAAGAAATGCAGAGCAGTGGTGCCGGGCATCGTAATAGAGCTTTCGCTGCGATTCCAGGAAAGCAAGGGCTTCCGCCTCGGATTCCGCATGCGAAACCGCACCGATGAAGCGTGACTTCTTCTCGGTGATTTCAGCGGATGCGCCCCGGTATACGGTTTTTCTTCCTTCGCTCATGCTCACTATTCTAACCTATTTTCCCCGCCTTGTAACCTTTTTTCGCCGTTCTGCCCCGTGCCCGCCGCTCAAAATTTGTGAACTCTTCAGCCGATTCCTTTTTTTTACCCGCTTCTTTTGCTATAATTGAGCCATGAATTTCAGCAGACACAGTATTGAATATAAAAAGGACATGCTTGACTCATCTTCCCAGGCGGCAGAAAAACGCGTGGGCGCAATTGCGGTGCGTGCAATCTTCTTTACGGTCATTGCCATCTGCGTCATTGCCGTCTGCGGTTCCGTCGGCGTCATCCGGGGAATCATCGCAAATGCCCCGGACATCGACAGCATCAGCATTTCCCCCACCGGCTTTGCAACCTTCGTCTACGATTCCGACGGCAACCAGATGCAGAAACTCGTCTCTTCCAATGCGAACCGCATGGCTGTCTCCATCGACAATGTTCCCGTCGACCTGCAGCATGCCGTGGTCGCCATCGAAGACGAACGCTTCTATCAGCACAACGGCATCGACATCCGCGGCATTATCCGTGCGCTTCTGACCGGCGTTAAAAACAAGTTCCGTTTCACGGAAGGCGCCAGCACCATTACCCAGCAGCTTCTGAAAAACAATGTCTTTACGACCTGGACACAGGAGAAGTCCCTGGTCGACCGGGTCAAGCGAAAGTTCCAGGAACAGTATCTGGCTGTTCTTCTGGAAGAAAAAATCAAGGACAAGAACCTGATTCTCGAAAACTATCTCAATACGATCAATCTGGGGGCCGGCACTTACGGCGTGCAGGCTGCCGCCAAGAAATATTTCAATAAAAATGTCCAGGACCTGACGCTTTCCGAGTGCGCGGTCATTGCCGGCATTTCGCAGAACCCTGCGAAATACAACCCGATCCGCCATCCCGATTACAATGCGGAGCGGCGCAAGAAAGTCCTGACCAGAATGGTCGAGCAGGGATACATCACGCAGGCACAGATGGATGAGGCAGAGGCGGACGATGTCTACACCCGCATTGCCGAAGCCCAGAAAGTACAGGAAGAAACCAGCACCGTCTATTCTTATTTCGTGGATGAGCTGACGGAACAGGTCGTCCAGGATCTGGAGAGTCAGAAGGGCTATACGGAAAAGCAGGCTTACCAGATGCTTTATTCCGGCGGCCTGCGGATCTATACGACGCAGGATCAGAACATCCAGAGCATCTGCGACAAAGAATATACGGATGAATCAAATTTCCCGGCAGGTGTCCAGTACAGTTTTGACTGGGCTCTCTCCGTCAAGGATGCGGACGGAAAAATCACCAATTACAGCAAGGAAATGCTGCGGAAATACTACCGCGACAACGGGAATCCGGAATTCCAGCTTCTCTTCGATACAACAGAGGAGGCACAGGCCTGCATTGACGATTACAAGAGCCATGTGGTAAAGAGCACGGATACGATCGTGGCGGAAAGGACCAGCTTCTCACCGGAGCCTCAGTCTTCCATCGTCATCATGGACCAGCATACCGGCTACGTCAAAGCGATCGAAGGAGGACGCGGCGAAAAGACGGCGTCCCTGACGCTGAACCGTGCCACGAATACGACCCGCCAGCCTGGCTCCACTTTCAAGATTCTTTCCACGTATGCGACAGCCCTCAATGACGATGACATGACGCTCGCCACGGTCTACACGGACGAACCGTACACGTACTCCAACGGACGTGCCGTCAACGATGCGGAATCCGGCAATTATCTGGGACCGATCACGATCCGCACGGCCATCACGAAATCCGTCAACGTCGTTGCCGTCAAATGCATCACGGACATCACGCCTCTGGCCGCCTTCAATCAGCTTCTGAAATTCGGTTTTACCACTCTTAGTAAAAACAATGATGTCTACCAGCCTCTCGCACTCGGCGGTATTTACAACGGTGTTTCCAACCTGGAGCTGACGGCTGCCTATGCGGCTGTCGCCAACAGCGGCGAATACATCAAGCCTCTGTTCTATACAAAGATTACCGATCAGTACGGGAATACCGTCATCGACAATACGCCGGAAGAAAGCAGGGCCATTTCCGACAGCACGGCTTATCTTCTGACCAGCGCGATGGAAGACGTCGTGACAAAAGGCACCGGAACCGCCGTCAAACTGGACAGCGGCATGCCTGTCGCCGGCAAGACCGGAACGACTTCCGCATACAACGATCTGTGGTTCGTCGGCTATACTCCGTATTACACCTGCGGAATCTGGTCCGGCTATGACAACAACGAAAAACTGGCGGATGACGCGCGTGAATATCACAAGCTCTTATGGAAAAAAATCATGACGCAGATTTCCGAGGATCAGCTGATCACGGATTTTGAAGTTCCGGACGACGTGAAAAAGGTAACCATCTGCTCGGAGACCGGACTTCTGGCCCGCAGCGGATGCCCGAAAACCACGGAATATTTCTCTGATGACACGGCTCCGACCAAGTACTGCAATGAGCACGGCGGAGGAGGCGGAACCGCCACGCCGACCCCGACACCGACGCCGACCGAATCCCTGACGCCGACTCCGACACCGACCGAATCCCTGACGCCGACCCCGACGCCGGAAACATCGGTTCCGGATACTTCTTCCGCGGCCGAGTCCGTCCCGGCATCCGATACTTCATCCGTTCCGGAAGAAACTCCGGCCCCCCAGTCAACAGACGTTAATCCGCTGAACGGGGAGCCGGCTTCAGAATCTCAGTAATGAAGTTGATTTTTCGGAATACAGCGGATCAGAAATCCGCCGTACCGGATACCATGTACGCGGATCCGTAGATACCTGCATCATTTCCCAGCTTTGCCAGAACCAGAGGCGTATTCCTGCAGCCTGAAAAAGCTTTCTCGCGGTAGTAGCGGCTGACGATATCGATCAGCGGCTGCCCTGCCTTGCTCACTCCGCCGCCGATAATAATAGCTTCCGGATCCGTTACGGCTGCAAAGGTCGAAAGGGCAAATCCCAGGTAATGGGCGAAACGATTGACGATGATGTCCGCCAGCGGATCGCCGTCACGGTATGCCGCAAAAACATTTCTTGAATTCAGGGAATCATCCCTCTGAAGCGGAGAATTCATCTCCGGATGCTTCTTGATTTCTTCCTTCGCCAGACGCACGATGCCCGTCGCGGAAGCGACCTGTTCAAGGCAGCCGCAGTTTCCGCAGTTGCACGGATCCGTGATGCTGTCATCGACATGGGCATGTCCGATTTCGCCGCCGGAGCCATGAGCCCCTTCAACGATGCGTCCGTCCACGATGATGCCGCCGCCGATTCCTGTCCCCAGAGTCACGAGGATCAGGTTCTTCCTGCCGACACCGCCGCCCTGCCACATCTCGCCCAGAGCTGCGACATTGGCATCATTTTCTGCACGCACACGGAGCCCGGTGAGGCCGGAAAGAATTTCCTCCACCTTCGTTTCACCCCAGTGGAGATTGACGGCCACAGCCGCCACGCCGCTGCGGACGGGTCCCGGAATTCCGATGCCGACTCCGCTGACATTGTCCGCGGTGATTTCCTTTTCCGCCATCTTGGCCAGAATCGTCGCGGCTACATCCGGCAGGATCTGATCGCCGCCATTTTCCTGACGGGTGGGTATCTCCCATTTCTCAACCAGCGTACCGTCTTTCTTAAAGAGACCGCACTTGACAGTCGTTCCTCCGACGTCAATACCGAAGCAGTATTCTGACAAGGTTATTCTCCTTTCTTGGAAGAGATATTCTGCTGCACGCGGCGGAGAAGCTCCTGCGCCGCATTGGAGCCCATCTTCTTCTGGCGGTGATTGACAGCCGCCGTTTCCGCAATGACGGCCAGGTTTCTGCCCGGACGGATCGGGATGGAATGGCATACGATTTTATTTCCCAGAAATTCCGTATATTCTTCTTCGAGTCCGAGACGGTCATATTCACGGTCCTTGTCCCATTCCTCGAACTTGATGACCAGATCGATCTGCTGCGTATCCTTCACATGCTCAACACCGTAAAGGGTTTTGACGTCAATGATTCCGATGCCCCGCAGTTCAATGAAATGTCTGGTGACGTCCGGTGCGGATCCGACTAAAGTGACATCGGAAACCTTGCGGATCACGACGACGTCATCACTGACGAGACGGTGTCCGCGGCGGACCAGCTCCAGAGCAGCTTCGCTCTTCCCGATTCCGCTTTCTCCCATGATCAGCACGCCTTCGCCGTAGACATCGACGAGAACCCCGTGGATGGAAATGCTCGGCGCCAGCTCCACGCCCAGCCAGCGGATGATCTCCGCCATGAAGCCGCTGGTCGTCCGCTCCGTCACCAGAGTCGGGACTTTATACTTTCTTGAAATCTCGAGCATGTCCTCGGACGGTTCCGTCAGTGTCGTGAAAATGACGCAGGGGATTCCGCTGGACATGAATTTTTCGTAGGATTTTGAACGTTCCTGCACATCCATCTGCATGATATAGGTATATTCGACATACCCGATGATCTGTACGCGTTCATGTGCGAAATGTTCGTAATAGCCTGCCAGCTGAAGTGCCGGCCTGTTGATATCCGGAGTCGTAAGTTCGATTTTGCTCATATCGATTTCCGGCGTCAGATTCTTAAGATGAAGCGAATCCGCCAGCTTTGACAAAGCGACTGTATTCATAAGTTTCCTTCCTCCCGCAAAGATTAGTTTATCATAATCATGATTTTATCTCAACGTGATTCATGAAAAAAAGACCAAACCGTACGGGCAGCTTTCTCATTCATGGAAGGTGTCCCGGCCAGCTCTTCAACCGATGCGCCGCGGAGTTTTTCAATCGATTCAAAACTCTTCATAAGAGCCCTTCTGCGCGCAGGCCCGATGCCCTCAATATCATCCAGCACCGAATGCACCTGTTCCTTGCTGCGGAGCAGCCGGTGGTATTCAATCGCGAAGCGGTGCGCCTCATCCTGGATCCGCGTGATCAGCTTGAAGCCTTCCGAGGAACGGTCGATCGGCATCTCCGTATCATGAAAATAAAGTCCGCGCGTACGGTGGAAGTCGTCTTTCACCATGCCCGCGACCGGTATGCACAGTTCCATTTCCCCGAGCACGCGCAGCGCGACATTGACCTGTCCCTTACCTCCGTCCATCAGAATCAGGTCCGGCATCTTTTCAAAACCCTGCGATTCTTCCTTCGCCCGTTTAAAACGCCGCGTCAGCACTTCTTCCATGCTGGCGTAATCGTCTGCGCCCCGGACGCTCTTGATTCGGAATTTCCGGTAGTCCGTTCTCTTCGGTTTTCCTTTTTCATAAACGATCATCGAACCGACCGATTCAAAGCCGCTGATATTCGAGATATCAAAAGCCTCGATGCGTCCGGCCGACGGAATGCCGAGCAGGGAAGAAATTTCCCTGACCGCTCCCAGTGTCCGGCTGTCTTCCCTCTTCATTCTCTCCCGGTCGCGGGACAGGACGAGCCTGGCATTCTCTTCCGCCATCTCCGTCAGTTTCTCCTTCATGCCCTTCTGCGGAATCCGGATCGTGACGCGCGAACCTTTCTTTCCGGAGAGCCATTCTTCGAGAAGCGCCCTGTCTTCGATATCCTCTTTCAGCATCATTTCCTTCGGGATGAACGGCGTCCCCGCATAGTACTGGGAAATGAAGCTTCTGAGCACGGACTTCGGGTCGTCCGTATCATCCGCCGTCAGATAGAAATGCTCCCTTCCGATCAGCTTTCCCCCGCGCACGAAATAAACCTGCACGACGGCATCCCGGTCTTCCATCGCAATGGCGATGACGTCGCGGTCGTCTCCGTCCGTACCGGTGATTTTCTGTCTCTCGCCGATCTGGCGGATGCTTTCCAGAAGATCCCGGTATCCCGCTGCCTCTTCAAAGCGCATCGCTTCGGAGGCGGCGTTCATCTTTGCCGTCAGCTCATCCGTTACCTGCCTGTCATTTCCGTTCAAGAAGGCAACCGCCCTCTCCGCATTTGCGCGGTATTCCTCTTCCGAGATTTTCCCGTCGCAGGGAGCCGGACACTGCCCGATGTGATAATAAAGGCACGGCCGTATTTTCTCATCCCCGTCAATCTTCTTGCTGCAGGGCCGGATGCCGAACACCTTCTGCGTCAGGTCAATCGTATCGTGCACCGCTCCCGCATTGGAGTAGGGCCCGTAATATTTCGAACTGTCCTTCTTCATGCCGCGCGCCAGAAGCACCCGCGGGTATTTCTCGCCGAGCGTCACCTTAATGTACGGATAGCTCTTGTCGTCCATCAGCATCGTGTTGTACTTCGGACGGTATTCCTTGATCAGATTCGATTCCAGGACCAGGGCTTCGAGTTCAGAGTCTGTCACGATGTATTCGAAATGATCGATTTTGGAAATCATCCGGTCGATCTTCGGCCCGCGGTTCACGACCTTCCGGAAATAAGACCGTACCCGGTTTTTCAGGCTGACCGCTTTCCCCACGTAAATGATCTCATCGGATGCATCGTGCATGATATAAACTCCCGGTTTGGCCGGGAGCTTTTTCAGTTCTTCTTCAATTGAGAAATCGTTCTTATCCGTCATGTTGGTTCCGCTGCATCAAATCCGCCGGGCATTCGGCCCGGCGGTTCTGTTTTCATTTTCCTATACAGGTTTGATCTGATCCCGGATGTCCAGTTCCTTCTGCGGATCCTCTCCCGAAGGCTGTGCTTCGTTCCCGGCCGTATGCTGCACGGCCCCGTCGATCACTTCTCCGCCGCTGATGCGGTGCTCTTCCGTCTTCTGCGTTTTATCCGGTTCCGGAATGTTTTCGACCCTGCGGTAGATCTGCATGAATTCTTCGCCGGTAATGGTCTCCTTCTGAATCAGGAACGCAGCGATTTCATCCATCGTCTTCCGGTGTCCGCGAAGCAGGTTCAGTGCTTCATCGTATGCATTCTTCAGCATCAGCATGACTTCGTGGTCGACTTCCGTTGCCGTCTCATCGCCGCAGTTCATCACCATGCGGCCGTCAAGATACTGGTTCTCCTGGGAGGCCAGGCCCATCAGTCCGAACTTCGGCGACATGCCGTACTGCGTGATCATCGCACGGGCGATCTTCGTCGCCTGCTCGATATCATTGGCCGCTCCGGTCGTAACCGTATCAAAAACGATTTCCTCAGCAGCACGTCCGCCGAGCGTCGTCACAAGCCTTGCTTCCAGTTCTTTCTTCGTATTCAGGTATTTCTCTTCTTCCGGCACCTGCATGACGTAGCCCAGGGCTCCCATCGTGCGCGGAATAATCGTAATCTTCTGCACCGGCTCTGCATTTTTCTGGAGCGCTGTCAGAAGCGCATGTCCCACTTCATGGTAGGAAACGATCCGGCGTTCTTCCTGACTTAAAATGCGGTCCTTCTTTTCCTTGCCGACCAGGACCACTTCAACGGCATCCAGAAGATCCTTCTGGGAAACCGCATGGCGTCCGTTCTTCACGGCGAGGATGGCTGCCTCATTGATCATGTTGGCAAGATCCGAACCGACGGCTCCCGAAGTTGCCAGGGCCACCGCTTCCAGATCGACCGTCTCATCCATGGCGACATCCTTGCTGTGAACCTTGAGGATGGCAACACGCCCCTTCAGGTCCGGACGGTCAACGATGATTCTCCGGTCAAAACGTCCCGGACGCAGAAGCGCCGGATCAAGGACTTCCGGACGGTTGGTCGCCGCAAGGATCAGAAGACCCTTTGAAGCCTCGAATCCGTCCATTTCCGCCAGCAGCTGATTCAGCGTCTGCTCGCGTTCATCATTTCCGCCGTACTGTCCGCTGTCACGCTTCTTGCCGATTGCATCGATTTCATCGATGAAAATGATGCAGGGGGCATTCTTCTTTGCTTCATCAAATAAGTCGCGGACACGGCTTGCGCCGACGCCGACGAACATCTCGACAAATTCAGAACCGGACAGAGAGAAGAACGGAACATGCGCTTCTCCGGCTACTGCCTTTGCAAGAAGCGTCTTGCCTGTTCCCGGAGGGCCGACCAGAAGGGCGCCCTTCGGAAGCTTTGCGCCGATGGCCGTATACTTGCCGGGATTATGCAGGAAGTCGACAACCTCCTGCAGGCTTTCCTTTGCCTCGTCTTCGCCTGCCACATCGCGGAACGTAATGCCGGTGTCTTTCTGCACGTAAGTTTTTGCCTTGCTCTTGCCGACGCCCATCATGCCGCCGCCCTTGTTCATCCGGTTCATGACGACGCTGAAGAAAACCATCAGAAGGACGAACGGAATCAGGAAGCTTAAAAGCGTCGTGATGATTTCCGATGCCGGCGACGTCGGTTTTCTGGAGAATTCCACGCCCGCTTTATCCAGACGTTCGGTCAGTGCCGTATCGTCTTCCGTCATCGTCGTGTAATACGTAATCGTACCGTAGGAATCGACCTGTGACTTCGGCGTAATGTAGACCGTCGTCGAATCGATTTCCACGGATTTCACTTCATCATTATTCAGCATCGAAATGAATTTATCGTATGTAATTTCCCGGGATGAAGAATTGCCCAGCATCCCCGAAAAAAGGCTCATGCAGATTAAACTCAAAAGAATGCCGACTAGCAGGATGAGAAGGCTCTGCCTGTTATGGTTTCCGCCGCCGGACGGCGTGTTCTTGTCGTTGTTGTCAGCCATTTAGTTCCTCCTTGAAAATTGATATCATTATATAGTATTCAAGCCCGATATTGCAAGCACAGCCGATTTTTTGTATAATAAACACACTTGAGGGAGGCGAACAATGGAGATCGGTTTCAGCAATGAAAAGTACCTGAAAACTCAGTCGGAACACATTCGGGAAAGAATCAGTCAGTTCGGCGGCAAGCTGTATCTGGAGTTCGGAGGGAAGCTTTTCGACGACTACCATGCTTCCCGCGTACTTCCCGGCTTCGAACCGGATTCCAAGCTGCGCATGCTGATGCAGCTTCAGGATCAGGCGGAAATCGTCATCGTCATTTCCGCAAAGGATATCGTCAAGAACAAAATCCGCGGCGATCTCGGGATCACCTACGATACGGACGTCCTGCGTCTGATGAATGAATTCCGGAACCGCGGCCTCTTCGTCGGCTCCGTCGTCATCACACAGTTCACCGGACAGGATGCCGCCGTCCTTTTCAAGAACCATCTTGAGAAATACGGCGTCCACGTCTATCTGCACTACGTCATCGACGGCTACCCCAACAACATCCCGCTCATCGTCAGCGACGAAGGCTACGGGAAAAATGACTATATCGAAACCTCGCACCCGCTGGTCATCGTGACGGCGCCGGGCCCGGGTTCGGGTAAAATGGCCACCTGCCTTTCCCAGCTCTATCACGAGCACAAGAGAGGAATCAATGCCGGCTATGCAAAATTTGAAACATTTCCGATCTGGAATCTTCCGCTGAAGCATCCGGTCAACCTGGCTTATGAAGCAGCGACCGCCGATCTGGAAGATGTCAACATGATCGACCCGTTCCACCTGGAAGCCTACGGCGTCACGACGGTCAACTACAACCGCGATGTCGAAATCTTCCCGGTCCTTCAGGCAATCTTTGAAAACATTTATGGGGAAAGCCCGTACAAGTCCCCGACCGACATGGGCGTCAATATGGCCGGCAACTGCATCATCAACGACGAAGCCTGCCGGGAAGCTTCCAGACAGGAAATCATCCGCCGCTACTATACCGCCATCGACGGGCTGGCCGACGGTTCCCGCAAGGAAGAAGAAGCCAACAAGATCGAACTGATCATGAAACAGGCCCATGTGACGACGTCGGACCGCAGGGTCGTTTCCGTCGCCCTGAAGCGTGCGGAAGATACCGGTGCTCCGGCAGCGGCCATCGAACTTCAGGACGGGACAATGGTCTCCGGAAAGACAACCGACCTTCTCGGCGCAACCTCCGCTATGATCCTGAACGCACTGAAGCTGCTGGCCGGTATCGACCATCCGGTGCACATCATTTCCCCGGATGCGATCGCTCCTCTGCAGAAACTGAAAACGGAATATCTCGGTTCCAAGAATCCGAGGCTGCATTCGGACGAAGTGCTGATTGCCCTTTCGCTGTCCGCCGCGACTTCCCAGGATGCGCGCAACGCCATGGCGCAGCTCCCGAAGCTCGCCGGCTGCCAGTCCCACTCTTCCGTCATGCTCGCGCCGGTCGATGTGCGGATGCTGAAAAAGCTCGGGATCCAGATGACCTGCGAACCGGTCTACGAAAACAAGAAGATTTTCCACTGAATCAAAATCCGGAAGAAATCCACTGAGGATTCTTCCGGATTTTTTTATTTCTGTACTTTCTTCATTTCCAGGATTTACTTATTCCTGGATTTTCAATACGATACACTGTATACCGAAAAGACTACTTCATGGCATCGATAACGGATCCTTCCAGTTTATCGGCAACAGCAGAAGGTCCTCCGAGTACATAAGTAATATTTGCCTTGCTAAAGACCGCTTTTTCATCATCAGTAAGTGAAGCAGCTGTCCCATCCACAAGCAAGACTGCACCTCCTGCCATTCCGGCAACAGAAGCACCGGCAAGTGCATCCGGGAAACCGTTTCCGGTCGCCGCTGCAAGAACGGAAATGCGTCCGCTGAAGAGCTGATTGATAATCTGTCTTGAAGTATCATAGCGATCACTTCCGCCGTACCTTACCGAACTGACTCCTTCCAGCTGCGTTTCCACATCTGTGCTTACAGCATTCGGACCGCCGACAATAATCGCTTTGGCAAATTTCTTTGCAAGCGTCAGTGTAGAGTCTGTCAGTCTGTTTCCGCTCCCTGTCAGAAGAACCGGTATTTTGTTTTTATAGGCATAAGCAGATATCGAAAGCGCGTCAGGATAGTTCGCTCCGGATGCAATGATACAGGTGTCAGCTGATGTCAGCGTCAATACCTTATCCTCAATCTTCTCTGCTGTCTGAACACGATCATCACCGCCGATCTGTTCAATGGAATTTTCATCAATGCCCGTTCTGATAAGATCTTCCTTCACATTTCCTGTTACAGCACTTGTCCCTCCGACAATGTAAACCTGCTTTGTTCCCAATGTCATCAGAAGTGCAGATGCCTGAGATGACAGGCTGTTTGGATTCGTCAGAAGAATCGGGCAGGAAAGAGCACCGGCCAGTGATGATGCTGTCAGAGCATCCGGGAAATTCTCACCCGATGCAAGGACTGCTGTATCCGATCCATTCGGGAATGCTTTCTTGACAATTTCAGACATCGTATCATACCGGGTCTGTCCGGAAAGACGTTCTTCTGAAATGCTGCCTGCCGCATAGACCGAAAGATGGGTGGTCGTAAAGGATACCATCTTTGTCGCTGCATCATAATTTCCATGCATCGCTGTTAAGGTTCCGTCGTCCGCAAGATACCATACCGTAATTTTTTCCGGATCTTCGCCTTCCTTCAGTGTATACGGTATACTGATGATAATACTGCCGCCGTTGAATGTATGCGTTTCCGCCCCATTGACAGAAATATTGGCATCTACAATGATCATGCTGGATTCATTTGCCACAATGCCCGACTCAATTGCTTCTGTAATCTTACCCTGCTGTTCAGAATTCAGTTCTGATTTTTCTTTTGTCCTGACATCTATCTGAATTTCGCTTCCCTTACCGATTGAATCCAGAGCTGTTTTGTCCATGGACAATGTTCCGGTCGGCATGGCAACCGATATTCCTTTCGAGTCTTTTGCATTTTGAACCGCTTCGACAAAATCAGACGGAATGACCGCTGCATCGACTTTTGCACCGGTAAGGTCAATATTCACGGTACCGGTCGTCTTATCTTCTGAAGCAACAGCCGCTTTCTGTTCGGCAGTGGCAGCAATCGTTGCTGTCGTCCCGGAAATCGTCGTATCGACATTCGTGCTGCCGCTATCCGAATTTGCAGGAACTGTATAAAAAGTCGGTGTACCCGGAGGCGTGACCGGGGGTGAAGGCGGTGTAACCGGAGGAGTCGCAACAACTGTAAATACTGCTGAAATCGTATGATCCGCCTTCACACCTGAGAAATCGTAACCGGATTTTTTGCCCACTGACACACCATCTACTAAGACATCACCGATTTCGTATCCCTTGTTTGCTTCAATATGATAGGTGATTTCTCCACCGTCTTTTATTATTGAGGCACCATCCGGCGTAATGTTTCCTCCCGTACCCGCAGAAGCAGTAATTGTATGTGTCGTGACAAATTGTGCTGTGACAATGGTATTTTTCGTAATTGTCAGAGATAAGTTGTCGGCTGCGGATGAATCAGCACTTCCGTCTACTGTCCAGCCTTCAAATGCATATGAAGTTTTTGGTGCCGCAGTGAACTTCAGTAAACTTCCTTTTGCAACCGCATCCTCCGATGCTACTGATGCTGTACCACACAGAGCACTGATGATTCCGCTGTCAGTCGGATCTGCTGCATATGTGACCTTATACATAACCGGGGCACTGAAGTCAGCACCTACTGTCATATCCTGTGTGACAGTGACCATATGCGGATTTTCCGTTCCACTGAAGCTGCCGCCAGTCCATCCTTTAAAGGTATAGAATTCTGCCGGAACAGCCTTGAAGGTAAGGCTGCTGTTCAGGACAACTTTAATCTGATTGGATGAATTCGGCGTGAGAGCACTGCCTGTACTGTCAGTGACCTCAATATTTCCGAACTTCGGGGTGTTTATCGTAATCGTCTTTTGAGCGGCAGTACTGCCGGCATCTTCAAAGTCAGCCGTGATGGAATAACCGCTTTTTACCGGATTCAGTTTTAGAATCCCGGTACCATCATCAGCAATCGTTATGGTAGTTGAAACGCCGCTGCTGTCCGTTTCTGTAATTTCCCAGCCAACCAGGATCTTTCCGGCGTTTGGTGTTGCCTGAATGGTAACAATATCCGTGACAGTGCCACCATTGCTGTCAATCTGAGAACCGCCTACCGTAGCTGTGACGTTGCCGTTTGCCGGATCATCCGGTTTAAAAGTAATGCTGCTGTTCACCTGTTGAGTGGAAAAAGTAACAGTAGTATCTGTGGACGGGAAACGGAAATTGAAGGATCGGCTCTCACAGGGTTCAAAACTGAACGGTGTTCCATTTCCAATCGTATATCCGGTCAGTGCATAACCATCCAATGCCTTTGCACTGATGTAAACGATACTGTCCTCAGGGCACTTACCGCCGCTTTGCACGGACATGCCTTCATACCCTGCCGAAACAGAAACCTGACCAGTCATCGTAAGGGTATAGTACTGACGCGGTGTCGTTACAGTCGCCACATTTGACCAAATACTTTCCCCATCATTGGAAACAGCAGTAACAACAAAAGAGTAATCCGTACTGCTGCTGTCAAGACCATCTGCAATATAACTTGTTTCTGTTAAGGGATTACTATTCAGCTGCGTATAATTTCCATTACTGACTGAATATACATTATAGCTGGTAACAGGTCGATTGAGTACGGCAGAAGTATTCCAACTGAGATTTGCAGAGTTATCAGAAGACAACTCTGCTGTAAGACTTGTTACCGGTGCAGGCGGCATAGATATATTTGTCACCGCATAGCCGAAGAAAGGTACATTCTCATCAAAGTAAGGATTACGATTTGCATCTCTGACACCACTTTTCAAGCATGTGCAGCCTAAATCGCCTTCCCATTTTCCAAAGCTCCAGCTAAACCCGTATATACTGGATACACTGTCCGGAATACCCTTGGCTTCCAGCGCAGGACTGTCAATATCACCGACAGTACCGGAAGCTTCGGCTGCTTTGGTTGTCGTATTATAAGAACCGGCACCATGACTGTAATCCAGATTCGCATAGGCACCAGCCGCAAAGACGTTCTGCACTCCTCCCTGAACAGTCAGACTGAAATGGAAACCATGATTGAAGGTAATGCTTTTTGTAGAGCTCGATTCCACTGACCAGTCACTGGTCGTGGAGCCGGCGCTGTGATCAAGTGTGTACTGTCCTTTACTCAGACTTTCTGCTTGATCACTGATAGCACTTGTACCGATGGTCCTTGGCGTCCAGCTGTCGCGATAGGCACTTGGATTTCCCTCATTGTCGTCCGGGAGAACCGGATTGGTACTGTCCAGTTTTTTAAGAAGAACTGTGCTGTCCTTAAGACTTGATGAGATATTACTGTTATTCGTGATATTTGTCTCATACCATGTCGTGTAATAATCCACAAAATTGTTGTATTCGTTAACTGAAAGTTTTGTGTAGACAGGTTCAAGGGGTACCGTGAACTGATAGGAATCCGGAATATAGTTTCCATTGGCATCTTTTACGCTGTATCGGTAGACCGTAGCTGGCGTCCGCTGCAGGATTACTTGATCGTAGGGACCAGCTGTGAATGTTGTCGAATACGAGGTCGTCAGGGAATGTTCAAAGCTCTTGGTCCAATTCAGGGTGTAACCGGCCTCCAGGGAGAGTGCAACCGGACCAGCCTGCAGATCACCGGCAAAACCGAAACCAAAGGACACATTGTCTGAAGAGGTCTTTCCATACGTATAAGCAGTTGTCAGACTGTAGGTCGTTGTACCGTTAAAATCGGAATATCCGCCTAACTCACCAAAATACGGAGCAGCCTGAAGCACTGCCAGTACAGACGGATCCGTATAGATGCAGCTCTTGCCGGTGTATTTTGCCATAACGCCATCGTTATCGCGATCCACTGCGATTGGGAGACAGTTCAGTACAAGCTTCTTATTGTCCCACCATGCGTTGCCGCGGCCGCCATCATACATCTTGCTGGCATTATCATTCAGATTGCTGTAATAATAACTGGTAACTGTACCATAGGAAGTTATTTTACCACCTGAATATACGTCACCATAAGTGCTTCCTCCGATGATACCGACTTTGTACAAATAATTCTCTTTATCCGTATCTTTTTCACAGATGCTAAACAGGACCTGCTGCCTGCCTGCACTGTTCCCGTCGAAATTGCCTACCGCAACAGAATCCACCCAATGATCCTGAACGCTTATGACACTAAGATCATCTTGTCCTCCAAAAAAGTCCGGCTCAAAGGCACTCTTCAGGCTTCCTCCCTCGACGGTATATAAAGTGCCGGAAAGAAAGACATCGTCCGCGGCAGAAGCTCCGTTTAAAGAGACACAGGCTATGGCTGCCACTGGCCAGGAGCCCTTATTATTATCAAAATGCGCTTTTGTAAAGCCATTCGTCGGTGTCTCTACCAGAACCGTACGGCCATATGCACTGTTGCTGTAAGAAATAGTCGCCGTAGCATAGTAGTCTTTCTTGCGTTCGTAAAGATCACTCCAGCTGAATGTGCTGGTAACGGACGCTGTACCCGTAGCACCTGCTGCCACAATTTCATCCTTGCCATCCCCATCGACATCACCTGCAGCAATCTGACCTGCATACAGCATCTGATAGGTAGTCTTATCATCCGTTTTCTCTGTCTGATCTGCCATATCGAAATTTGCGGTTCTGGAAAAACCGCTGCTGGTTTTATCCATCACGCAGACCTGCGTGGTATAAGTTGCCTTATCACCCCAAAGACCGCGCGGATGTAAATCTCCATCGCCGTCAAGCCTATACGTGCCGGAAGCCGTCCCCAGCTCATCGAGACCGTCTCCGTCGAAATCTCCGGTTGTCAGGGACATGGTTATCATCTGAGTATAGGATTTTTCTTTATCGCCGCTGTAAGCAATAGGTTCCTGGTTTTTCATGCCTGCTTCATTATAAAGACCTTTTGCAACAACATCGATATTCTCACTCTGTGTATAACTACCGCTTGAAAGAGTAAACTCATACAGCTGCGGATTGATGTTGTCTGTGCCGGGACAGTAAACGACATAGCTGTCTTTGTGATCCCCATCATAATCACCTGCCGTAATAGAAAAATAAGCTCCATAGGTGTACTGTTTAAGATGAATCCAGGCATTTTTGATTTCACCGCTCAGGGCGACAGGTGTGGAATAGGTGGCATTATTTTTCGAGTCTCCTTTCGCATCCATCACCCAGGTTTCAATCTTATTTGTGTCTACATCAAATCCGACATAAGCCACATGATCTTTGCGCCCGCTCCCCGTGGGATCGAAACTCACAGCTTTCACATACGACATACCCTGCGGACCCTCAGCAAGAGTAGTGGTTCCCTGATAACTATCAGTGTTCATTTTCATGGGCTGATTATCACATTTACGGCTATCAGAATCTACAGAACCCATCTTGAATGTATCACCGACGTTCTGTGTAACAGTACCTCTTTCATCACCATTATACTGAAGATACAGAAGACTTTCATCCTGCTCGCTGAGAAGGAATGCGTTATCCTTGCCTTCCATATAGGGGTCTTCAGTACTGGCGGCATTGTATGTGGATGGTAACGAAGGATTCAGTATCTTATCAAACTTCAAAGACTGTGCATTTAATGCCTCCGCTGTACTGCCCGTCAGCGGCATCATTGTCAGAACCATGCAGACTGTTAAAAGAACTGATAATATCCGTTTCTTCATATTTCTTTCCCTCCTGCTCTCCCTGATTCGTTTTCCTGCCAAAGAATACGATAAAGCAACTCTTCCTCGGTCGTGAAGTCTCTGCATATAGCATAATTTTTTACCCAATGAAAAGTCATCCTCCGAATCTCCTTTTTTACGGAGATTGGAATCCTGATGCTTGAAAAAAACAGCACAAAGCCCATAATGGAAGTTGATGAAGGCATTTTATAAGAACAACCGAACCGCACTGATTCTGTTCGTGTTCATCCTGGTTCTCGTGCCTCTCTTTACGGCGAACGCATGGACCATCGGGCAGTACACGGATCTTACGACGCAGGCGGAACTTTCCTCCTTCGACTTCTCATCGGGAGTCGGACGTGTTTCACGCAAGCTTTTTTCGTTCTATCCCGGAGAGCTCTACACGCCGGATGATTTTGCGGAAAATGAAAACATTCCCTCTTCTGATCCGAATACTCCCGTCCGCAAGACAGTCGCCTGTGCAACCTGCCGGATTACGCTTCATCTGAAAGAGGGAACGGTCTATGCCATCAATGCGGACTCCGCGACGTATGCCCAGAAGCTCTGGGTGGACGGAAAGCTGCTCTCTTCCGTCGGTCAGGTTTCAAAGACGGCAGACGGCTTCGTACCGAGAACCCTGAACTACATCGTCTGTTTCACTGCAGGTTCTTCTCCGACCGAAATCGTCATTGAGCGCAGCAATTATGTCCATACCTATGCGGATTTCTTTGAACTGGTCATCGGACCTCAGAATCTCATTTCCCAGATGGTAAAGCTGCGTCTCGTCCGTATCATGCTTGTCCTGGGTGCGATGCTCTCATCCTGCCTGTATTTTCTGATTGCTTACTACTCATTCCATAACCAGACGGAACTTCTGTATTTTGCCGCGGCCATCTTTTTCATTACCATCCGTTCCTCTTTCGTCAATCCCAAACCCGTCATGATTTTTTTCCCGGAGCTCAGCTGGTATCTCGGGCATAAGCTGGAATGCTGCTCCCTCATTACAGCGATGCTGTTCATCCAGCTTTTCTATAATAAAGTGTTCCCGAAAATCGTTCCGAAAGCAGTACGGATCACCGGTTATGCCCTGACGGCTTTTTTCATTCTGTGGTATGCCGTTCTGCCCTCTTCCATCTATACGCTTCTTACGACCGTGGCTCATTATCTGCTGACCGGCTATATCGGAGTTTATCTGGTCTCCCTTGTCATCGGCATTTTCCGACGCCGTCATGCCTCGGGTCATTATGATAAGAAAATGGAAACCGGCGCCATCGGAAGCGGTCTTACGCTTGCCGGCGGAGCGGTCTGCATTTTCTATGTATTCTTTGACACGTTCCGCTACCGGAACGGCGGCGACATCAATCTTATGCAGACGGGACTCCTGACTCTGATCTTTACGGTCATGCTCGGCATGATGCTGCGCATCCGTGAAATGCAGAAAGCCCTGGTGCTGGCCTCCAACCGTGAAGACGCCATTTTGCAAAAGAACCGGGAGCTTATGGAACTCAGCCAGCTGCGCTCCGGTTTCATGGCAGACATCAGTCATGAAATGAAGACGCCGCTCACTGTCATCAGTTCCTATGCAGGACTAACCAAAATGCAGATTGAAAACAATCAGACGGGATCTGATACTCTGGAAAATCTCGACATCGTCCAGCACGAAGCAGTCCGCCTCGGGACAATGACGGAGCAGATCAAGGCATCTGCTGCCCGTAAGGAAATATCGATGCAGCAGTCCCTGCTCGACACGAAAAACATTCTGATGAAGGCCGCCCGTTTCTGCGACCCGATCTGTGAAAAAAACGGCAACCGGATTGAAATTCTGAAAATAAATGAAAAACTCCCGGTCCGTGTCGCGGAAGGCAGCATTTTCCAGGTGCTCTATAATCTGATTGCAAATTCAAACCGTCACAGCAGCGCCGGCGTCATCATCCTGTCCGCAGAGAAAGAAGGAAACTGCGTGCGCATCCTCGTAAGCGACAGCGGCACCGGCATGGATGCCGAAACCGCCTCGCATGCCTTCGAGCGCGGCTTCAGCAGCGACGGAAGTTCGGGCTTCGGTCTTTCAATCTGCCGGACGATCATCGAGGAATACGGCGGAAGCATTTCCCTGAAGAGCAGTCTCGGCAGCGGTACGGAAGTAACAATCCTTCTTCCATTGGCAAAGGAGGAATCTTAATATGGAAACTCCTTTAATTCTGATTGTGGAAGACGACAGAAATATCAGCCGCGCAACAGCTTCCATGTTGGAGCTGCAGGGATACCGCGTCTACACCGCCTCGACGCTTGCCGAGGGGAAAGTCCTGGCTGATAAATGCAGCCCGGATCTCATCGTACTCGATATCCTTCTTCCGGACGGCAACGGACTGGACTACTGCCGGACGCTCCGGGGAAATGACAGCGGCGTACGCATCCTGTTCTTGAGTGCTCTGAACACAAAGGAAGATGTTATCAAAGGGCTTCGCGCCGGCGGAGATGATTACCTGGCCAAGCCTTATCTGACAGAAGAATTGCTTCTCCGGATCGATGCCCTGCTTCGACGCGGCAGATTCATTCCGGACAAGCCGGACAAGGTCGGACCGCTGGTCTGGAACCGTACCTCCCGCCAGGTATTCTTCAAGGGCCGGGATCTACTCCTGAAACCGCGCGAATACGCCGTTCTCGATTTTCTGTGCCGTGAACCGGAACACTATTATCCGACAGAAGAAATATTCAGGGGCGTCTGGAACGCGGAACCGCTTTCCGACCTGTCCCCTGTCCATAATCACATTTACAGCCTCCGGAAAAAACTGGAGGGAACCGGCATTGTGATTGCCTACAGCCGGACGCGGGGCTACTGCGTACAGCTGTAGCCGTCTTGTCAGGTTTCATTTCCGGACATAAAAATGCCCCCGGGCAGTCTCACTTTTCAGTGGCCCGCCTGAGGGCAGCATATCTGTTTTCCCAATCCAGTTATTTCAAATTCCGTTTTCCCTGATTCAGTTTGCCCTGCTTAGGCTGTCCACATACCTGCGGATGTTCGAGGCATTGACGTATTTCTGCGCTTCGCCTTCGGAAATGACAACCAGCGTCGGTGCCTGCAGGATGCCGTATTTCTTTGCAAGATCCGGGTTCTCCTCGGCATCGATGATTCTGACGTTCTCATCCTTCAGCATCTCTTTGGCAGCCCTGCAGTTCGGGCAGGTGGAAGTCGTAAAGAGATAGCGTGACTCTTCTTCTGCCGGCTCCGCGGTGATATCCTCTTCCGTCATGCGGACGATCGCCTTGCCGCCTTTGAACATGGATTTCCCGATGTCGTAGACCGTGCGGTTCTTATATTCCTGAGCCTTGCCGTCGTTCCAGTTCTGGACCGGACGGTAATAGCCGGTGATGCGGCTGTAGACTTCCGCCGGCTTGCCGCATTTCGGGCAGGTGAAATGTTCGCCCGCAATGTAGCCGTCGTCCTTGCAGACCGAATAGGTCGGGGACAGCGTGTAATACGGCAGCTTGTAGTTCTCGGCAATCTTGCGTACCAGCGATGCGGCCGACTGCCAGTCCGGAAGCTTCTCGCCGAGGAACGCATGGAAGACCGTTCCGGAAGTATAAAGCGTCTGCAGGTCGTCCTGGATATCCAGTGCGGAGAAAATGTCTTCCGTATAATCCACCGGCAAATGGGAGCTGTTCGTATAATACGGCGTGTCGCCCTTTGCCCCTGCGGTCTTGATATCCGGCCACTGGGCACGGTCGTGCTTTGCCAGGCGGTACGTCGTGGACTCCGCCGGAGTCGCCTCCAGGTTGAAGAGTTCGCCCTCATACATTTCCTGATAATTGGAAAGACGCTCCCTCATATGGTTCAGGGTCTTCTTCGTAAATTCCTGCGTCCGGACGTCGGTCATGTCGCCGCCGAGCCAGTTCGCATTGAGGCCGACTTCGTTCATGCCGATGAGGCCGATCGTCGAGAAATGGTTGCTGAAGGTTCCGAGGTATCTCTTCGTATACGGATAGAGTCCCTGATCCAGGAGCTTCGTGATGACCTGTCTCTTCACATGCAGCGAGCGTGCGGAAATGTCCATCAGACGGTCCAGCCTGTCGAAGTAATCCTTCTCGTCCTTTGCCTGATAAGCAATCCTCGGCATGTTGATCGTAACGACGCCGATGGAGCCGGTGCTCTCGCCGGAACCGAAGAAGCCGCCGGATTTCTTGCGCAGCTCGCGGAGGTCCAGACGCAGACGGCAGCACATGGAGCGGACATCGCTCGGGTTCATGTCGCTGTTGATGTAGTTCGAGAAATACGGCGTTCCGTATTTGGAAGTCATTTCAAACAGGAGGCGGTTGTTCTCCGTATCCGACCAGTCGAAATCCTTCGTAATGGAATAGGTCGGAATCGGGTACTGGAAGCCGCGTCCGTTGGCATCGCCTTCGATCATGATTTCGATGAAGGCCTTGTTGATCATGTCCATTTCCTTCTTGCAGTCTTTATACTTGAAGTCCATTTCCCGGCCGCCGACGATTGCCGGAAGCTCCGCCAGATCGTTCGGAACCGTCCAGTCCAGCGTGATATTGGAAAATGGTGCCTGCGTCCCCCAGCGGCTCGGCGTATTCACGCCGTAAATGAAGCACTGGAGCGCCTGCTTGGTCTCTTTGTAGGACAGGCTGTCCACCTTGACAAACGGTGCCAGATAGGTGTCGAAAGAGCTGAATGCCTGGGCTCCTGCCCATTCATTCTGCATGATGCCGAGGAAATTGACCATCTGGTTGCAGAGGGTGGAAAGATGGTTCGCGGGCGAAGAAGAAATCTTGCCCGGAACGCCGCCGAGTCCTTCCTGAATCAGCTGCTTCAGGCTCCAGCCTGCGCAGTAGCCGGTCAGCATCGAAAGATCATGGATATGGATGTCCGCATTGCGGTGTGCTTCTGCGATTTCATTGTCGTAGATTTCAGAGAGCCAGTAATTGGCTGTGATGGCACCGGAATTGGAAAGGATCAGTCCTCCGACGGAATAGGTGACCGTGGAGTTTTCCTTGACGCGCCAGTCCCGGACTTTCACATAGCTGTCGATCAGATCCTTGTAGCTGATCATCGAGCTGTTCAGGTTCCTGACTTTTTCACGCTGCTTGCGGTAAAGGATATAGGCCTTCGCCACTTCGGAATAGCCGGTCTGGATCAGGACGTTCTCAACGCTGTCCTGGATATCCTCGACCGTGATTTTTCCGTCCTTGATTTTCTGCTGGAAATCCGAGGTTACCCGGAGTCCGAGAATATCCAGCATGTCACTGCTGTACTCATTTTTCGTTGCGACAAATGCCTTCTCGATGGCCGAGGTGATCTTTGCCATCTCGAAATCCGCAACTTTCCCATCTCTTTTCAATACCTGAAACATTTCCCTAACCCCCTGTAAAAGAATTTGTTCCCCTGACCTGTAATAGGAAGCGCTCCCCCGAACGCTTTAAGACAATAAAAAAAACAGGCATTAGCTCTGTACAGTGGTTATTCTAACAGAGGATCTGCCTGCCGTCAATAGACTAAACACAAGATGTTGTGTTTATTTTGTTACAAATGTACTACATGGAGCTATTGCTGAACCACCGGGACGGGGGTGATGGTTCCATCGGAACCAGCGGGACGGGGGTGGTGGTTCTCCGAACCGCGATACAGCGGTTTATTTACCTCGAAGAGAGGAACTCGTTCTCCCGGAGGCCCATCTCATCCGTCGGATAGTAGCCGACGTAGGCCGCCGCCTTGGTCTTGGCGGTGCTCCAGTCATGCTGATGCTCATAGATTACGATCTCATTAAAGCGGAGGCTCTGGTTGGCGGATTCGTCATCCAGGGCCAGGCCGGACTGGACATTGGACAGTGCGCTGTCGTAGCTGCCGTCCGCCATGTCGCAGAGGGCCAGCCCGTTGTAGGCTGCTGCCGCGCTGTCCTTGTCGCTGATATGCTCCTTGAACATGGCACGCGCATCCGCGGTGTCGTCCATGGAAAGATAAACCTTCCCCAGAAGCAGAATGGCGCCGGAATCTTTCCCGTTTTCCTGAATCGCCTTGATCAGGTTGTCCTTGGCTTCGCTGTAATTCTCCAGATAATAATTGACGAGCCCCTTATTGTAGTAATCCGATGCAGACTGGTTCGCCAGGTTCAGGGCCTGTTCCAGATAATCCGCCCCGTCCGCATCCTTGCCGCAGCTGTCATAGATTTCGTAGATATTGATGAAAAGGTTGTAGTCCGTGCTGAGGGAAGCTGCCTTGTCAAAGTCTGTCTTTGCCGAGGTCTCGTCCCCTGTCTGCATGAAAAGCCTTCCGCGCAGGAAAAGGACTTCCGGGTCCGTCTCCTTCTTCAGCAGGCTGTTGTAGATCTCCATTGCCTTGTCCGTCTCGCTGTGCCGCGTCCTGCAGTACGCCAAATAAAGATTGACGTCTTTCGTGAAGTCGGCGCTCTGGTTCTCTATATTCAGCAGGCTCTTTTCAAATGCAATGCAGGCATCCGCGTAATCGGACTGACACATATAGGAAAGACCCTCGCCCCGGTAGGCTTCCGCCAGGAATTCACCGGCCTCAACGGTACGCGAAAAAGAAGTTCCGGCGGCTTCGTAATCCCCGGCCTTCAGCTCCTTCACGCCTTCTTCATAATCGCTCTTCGCTTCGGTCTTTGCACAGCCGGCAAATAAACAGGCTGCTGCAAGAAGGACCGCCGCCGTCAAAAGGCCGATTTTCTTCAAGCTTTTACCAATCCTTCGCTCTTCATGACTTCAACGATGGCTCCCGCCGTCTTTCCGCAGATTTCATCGGTCTCCGCTTCCACCATGACGCGGATCAGAGGTTCCGTACCGCTTGGACGAACCAGGATTCGTCCGTTGGAGCCGAGGTCTTCCCCTGCCTTCCGGACTGCTTCCTGCACCTTCGGATTGTTCTGCGCCGCCTCCTTGTCGGAAACGATGACGTTGCGGAGGACCTGCGGATAAATCTTCATTTCCCGCGTAAGCTCGGAAAGCTTCTGTTTTTTCTCCAGCATGGCCTGCATGACAAACAGGGAAGTCAGGATGCCGTCGCCGGTAACTGCATATTTGCTGAAAATGATATGGCCGGACTGCTCGCCGCCGATGTTGTATCCGTTCTCGGACATGTTCTCGGCAACATACTTGTCGCCGACCTGCGTCTGCTGGTATTTCATGCCGGCAGCTTCCAGCGCCTTGTAAAGGCCGAGGTTCGACATGACCGTCGTGACGACCATGTCATCCTTGAGCTGTCCGCGTTCCTTCAGGTATTTCCCGCAGACATACATGATCTGGTCGCCGTTGACCTCTTCCCCGAGTTCATTGACCGCGATGCAGCGGTCCGCGTCCCCGTCATAGGCAAACCCGATGTCCAGGCGGTTATTCCGGACATATTCGCAGAGCGCATGGATATGCGTCGATCCGCAGTCCCGGTTGATATTCGTACCGTCCGGTTCGGCGCTGATGACGAATGTCTTCGCCCCGAGCGCATCGAAGACGCTCTTCGCCACGGAAGAAGCTGAGCCGTTGGCACAGTCGATTCCTACATTCATGTTCTTGAAAGAATAGGTCGGGATGGAAATGAGGTGCCCGATGTAACGGTTGCGCCCTGCCGCGAAATCAATCGTCCTGCCGATCTTCTCGCGCAGTGCCAGCGGAATTTCAGGCACTCCCGCATCGATGTAGCGCTCAATCATTTCCTCGACGGAAGCGTCCATCTTGCGTCCGCTCGAAGCGATGATCTTGATTCCGTTGTCGTAGAACGGATTGTGGCTGGCGGAAATCATGATGCCGCAGTCGAAGTCCTCCGTCCGGACGACATAGGAAACCGAAGGCGTCGTCGTGACGTGCAGGAGAAATGCGTTCGACCCGGAAGAAGTGATTCCCGAGCAGAGTGCATCCTCGAACATATAGCTGCTGCGTCTCGTGTCTTTCCCGATGACGATTTGGGCAGTCCCGTCCGTATGATTCTTACCGAAATACCAGCCGAGAAAACGTCCGACCTTGAAGGCATTTTCCGCCGTCAGGTCGACATTCGCCTCGCCTCTGTAGCCGTCCGTACCAAAATACTTACCCATGATTCTCCCCCATTTTATTTAAAAAGCGGCGATGAATAAACCCCTTTCGCAATCAGTTTTGCGAATTCATTTTTTACCGTCTGCTTGTCTTCCTGATAGGTGACGCCGAACCAGCGGTCGCTCGAATGCAGGACTTGAATGTCTGCATTTCCCTCTTTCAAAAGCCCGTCCACGATGTTCGGAAGCAGATACTCCGCCGTAAGGTTTCCGGCCGGAATGCTCTTCAGGAATTCCGGGAATCCTTTTTCCAGGACGCCCATGAAGGACGGCTGAAGTCCCCACATGTTCATGGAGACAAGCGAATTCGGGTTGATGACCTGAAGGCCGTCATCCGTCATTTCCGCCGCACCCATTCCGGCATCGGTCTTGATGATGTTCTTCGTTTCCTTGATTCCGGTCAGACGTCCCTTGTCATCCTGAAGGCAGACGCCCCTGGTCACGCCGCCGTTATCGCTCAGCGTATTTTCCAGCACGAAGCCTGCCATGCAGATATTGCCCGGCTCGTCTTTGCCTTCTCCGGAAATGAGGCAGTCATGGACTTTCTCAAAGCCTTCTTTCCCGTAGTAATCGTCCGCATTGATGACGATGAACGGCTCATGCACGAAATCCTTTGCCGCAAGAAGAGCCTGTCCGGTTCCCCAGGGCTTCACTCTTCCGGCCGGAACGCTGAAGCCTTCCGGCAGATTGTTCAGTTCCTGATAGGCATACTCCACCTTCACCGCCTTCTCGATGCGGCTGCCGATGATGTTGCGGAATTCCTCATCCAGATCCCGGCGGATAATGAAGACGACTTTATTGAAGCCCGCCTCCAGCGCGTCGTAAATCGAATAGTCCATAATGATCTCGCCGTTCGGTCCGACCTTTTCCAGCTGTTTGATTCCGCCGCCGTACCGGCTTCCGATTCCTGCTGCCAGAATAACTAACGTCGTATCCATAATGAGTTCTCCTTTTATGCTTCCTGCTCCTGCGCGGTCAGTTTTGCGACCTGATCCGCCGAAGTCAGTGCGTCGATGATTTCATCCAGGTCCCCGTTCAGGACACCAGTCAGATTATGCGTCGTCAGCTTGATCCGGTGATCGGTGACACGTCCCTGCGGGAAATTGTACGTCCTGATTTTTTCGGAGCGGTCGCCGGTTCCCACCTGGGAATGGCGGAGATCGGCCCGTTCGCTCTCGGCCTCCATCTGCTTCATTTCATACAGCTTCGTACGGAGGACCTGCATGGCCTTGTCCTTATTCTGGAACTGCGAGCGTTCATTCTGGCAGGAAACAACGATTCCCGTCGGGAAATGCGTGATGCGGATGGCCGATGACGTCTTGTTGATGTGCTGGCCGCCGGCTCCGGACGATCGGTAGGTATCGATGCGGATATCCTTCGGGTCGATGTCGACATCGACCTCCTCCGCTTCCGGCATGATGGCTACGGTAGCCGTCGAAGTATGGATTCGTCCTCCGCTTTCGGTCTCCGGCACCCTCTGCACCCGGTGCGTGCCGCTTTCATATTTCAGCTTTGCGTAAACGCCTCTTCCGGAAATGGAGAACGTGCATTCCTTGAAGCCTCCGAGTCCGTTCTCATTGGAGGAAATCATCTCGCATTTCCATCCCTTCGACTCGGCATATTTCACGTACATCCGGTACAAGTCCGCCGCAAAAAGGGCTGCCTCGTCGCCGCCCGCCCCGGCACGGATCTCAACGATGACAGAACGCTCGTCGTTGACTTCCTTCGGAAGCAGCAGGATCTTGATTTCCTCTTCGAGCTTCTCCCGCTTCTCCCTGGCACTCTGGTTCTCTTCCCGGAGAAGGGCTTTCATTTCCGGATCCTCTTCCGATTCCAGCATGGAAAGAGAATCCTCTTCATCCTTTTTACAGGCTTTATACTGTTCATAAGCATCCGCCACCGGCTGCAGCTCCGCCTGTTCCTTCATCAGTTTCTGAAGGCGCTGCGGATCGTTTGCCGTTTCCGGTTCAGATAATTCACCCACGATCTCCCGTATGCGGAGCTGGGTTCTTTCCAGTTTTTCAAACATCAGATTCCTCCGGAGACGACGCGCTCATTTCCCGACAGATCCCGGATGATTCCGATATCCCGGAAGCCGTCAGCCTCCATGATTTTTTTCACGGACGCGCCCTGCGACGCTCCGATTTCAAAAAGAAGGGTTCCGCCCTCTTTCAGGTGTTCCCGGGCTTCCGATGAAATCCTGCGATAGAAATGAAGCCCGTCCTGGCCGCCGTCAAGTGCCGTCAAGGGTTCGTAGTCCTTCACTTCCGGATCGAGGGTCTCGATCACATCCTTCTCGATATACGGGGGATTGGATACGATTATATCATAAGTGTCCCGGACATTTGTGAACAAATCACTCTCGGCAAAATGAACGTTCCGAATTCCCAGCTGTTCGGCATTTGATTCGGCGATCCTGAGCGCTTCTTCCGAAACATCGACGCCCGTACCGTCCGCATCCGGAAAGTCGAGGAGAATGGAGCAGAGGACGCATCCGCTGCCCGTTCCGATATCCAGGACTTTTTCATTTCCCTGCATATGCCCTTCCGCCTCCACGACCAGCGTTTCCGTGTCGAAGCGCGGAATCAGCACATGGCTGTCCACGAAAAAGATGTGCCCCATGAAATCCGCCCGTCCCGTGATGTACTGCAGCGGATAATGTCCGGCTCTCTTCTCCGTCGCCTTCCGCAGCTTTTCCTCTTCTTCGGGCGGGGCTTCCGTATTCATTTTCCGCGTATATTCATCGAAGGTCATGTCGCCGGCGAAGAGCACCAGCTGGCGCGCATCATTTTCAGGGTCGGCAACTTCTGCCTCCCTGAGTTTTTCAGCCGCCATGAAATTCAATGCCTGATAGGTCATTCGGAAAAATTCTCCTCCTGCCATTTTTTCCAGTCAAAGACAGCTTCCACCGCAGAAATCGCGACCTCCGTCATTTTCCTGTCCGGCTCGCGCGTGACCAGTTTCTGGAGCTGAAGCCCCGGAGAGGAAAGCGCGCAGATGAAGCCGCTGTCATGGCTTCCGGTATAGCGCAGCAGCTCGTAGGAAAGACCGGCGATGACCGGGATGAGCAGAATCCGGATCAGCACCCTCCAGAGCGGAGAGGTGATCCCCAAAAGCCCGATGAACAGATAGCAGATAACGGAAATCACGATGACGATCAGCAGGAAGCTGGTGCCGCATCTTTTATGCTGCCGCGAGCTTAAAAGGACATTGTCCGGCGTCAGAGGCAGGTTGTGCTCGATGCAGTTGATGCATTTGTGCTCGGCCCCGTGATAGGCAAAGACTCTCTGGATATCCTTCATCCTGGAAATCAGGAACATATAAAGCAGGAAAATCGCGATCCGCAGAAAGGCTTCCGCAAGAAGGACCGTGGTTTCCGATACAGCGAATCTCCGGAGCAGCGAGGCCAGGAAATACGGCAGCAGAATGAAAACCGCCACGGAAAAAATGATTGAAAAGACCACGGTGCCCGTCATAAGGGCGTTCCACTGGCGTTCTTCCTTCTTCTTTTCCGCTTCCGTCTTCTCCGCCTTCGGCTTTACCTCCGGCTTCTGCGTTCCGTCTATATCCTGCTTCTGCGTTCCGTCTTGATCCTGTGTCCTGCTGTCTTTCTCTTTCTTCTTTTTGCCGCCGTCTTTCTCCGGAGCCTCTTCCTCTTCGTCATCGAAGAATTTCGCGGACCACATCGTACAGGAGGTTCCGATGACAAGCGAATCCAGGAATGCGGAAACGCCCCGGATAATCGGGATCTTCTCAACATTTTTGATTCCGAGCACGCTTTTATAGTCCCGGACATCGACTTCGATTTCCGAATCCGGCTTGCGGACTGCAATGGCATACTTGTCCCGGTTCCGCATCATGATGCCTTCCAGGACCGCCTGGCCGCCTATTCCGGATGAATGCTGCATCTTCTGTCTCCCTGTCAAAAAACGGATTAAAGATAAGCAAAGGGAACGGGAGCAAATCTGCCCCGTCCCCGTAAGTTTGCTTTTGCAGTGCTATTCGCTTTTTGTTGCGTCTGCTTCCGCAGTCTTGCTTTCGCCCATGCCGTACTTCTTGTTGAATGCTTCGATACGGCCGCGTGCCTTTGCAGCTTTCTGCTGTCCGGTGTAGAACGGATGGCACTTGGAGCAGACTTCAACGTGGATTTCTTTCTTCGTTGAGCCGGTGACAAACGTGTTGCCGCAGTTGCAGGTCACGGTTGCCTGATAATACTGAGGATGAAGTCCTTCTTTCATAATAAACACCTCTTCTTATTCAAGTCCTGGTTACTGTGCAGGACAGGTTGATAAACAGCAGAATGTATTGTAACATACCCCCCTTTACAATGCAAGGAGGAATCTTTCCGGAACTTATACAAGCCTGCCGGACAGGACCGCATTGATGATCTGGTCATTCGTGCGTGTCATCGTAAATGCCCGCAGGATCGATTCGACCGCTTCGTCCGATTTCATGCCGTTCAGGGCTCTTCTCATGCGGTTGACCGCCTCCAGTTCGGAAACGCTGAGGAGCAGGTCTTCACGCCTCGTTCCGGACTTGACAATGTCGATAGCCGGGAAAATTCTTCTTTCCTGCAGCTTCCGGTCGAGGATCAGCTCCATGTTGCCGGTACCCTTGAATTCCTCATAGACCACATCATCCATCTTGGAACCCGTATCGACCAGTGCCGTTGCCAGGATGGTCAGCGAACCGCCTTCCCTCATGTTCCTGGCTGCGCCGAAAAATCTCTTCGGCATGTACAGGGCTGTCGGATCAAGACCGCCGGAAAGCGTACGTCCGCTCGGCGGAACAAGGATGTTGTACGCCCTGGCAAGCCTTGTGATCGAATCCAGTAAAATGATCACGTCCTTCTTATGTTCCACCAGTCTCTTGGCCCGTTCGATGACCATTTCTGAGACGCGCTTGTGATGCTCCGGCGTTTCATCAAATGTGGAATAAATGATCTCCACATTCTTGCCATCCACGGACTCTTTCATGTCCGTGACTTCCTCCGGACGTTCGTCGATCAGGAGGATGATCAGATAGGCTTCCGCATCCTGACGCAGGATGGATTTGGCGATATCCTTCAGCAGGGTCGTTTTGCCGGCTTTCGGAGGCGAAACGATCATGCCTCTCTGTCCTTTTCCGATCGGGCTGATCAGGTCGACGATACGGGTCGCAATGGAACCGTCCATGCGTTCCAGGCGGATCCGCTTGTTCGGGAAGATCGGCGTCATGCTTTCAAAACTGCTGCGGTGCTTGGCTTCTTCAGCCGGAAGATCATTCACGCTCTGGACAAAGAGAAGCGCTCCGAATTTCTCTCCCTGGGCCTTCGGCCTCGTATTGCCGCTGATCATGTCGCCGGTCTTCAGATTGAAGCGGCGGATCTGCGACGGAGAGACATAGACGTCATCTTCTCCCGGCAGGAAATTTTCTGAACGGATAAAGCCGAAGCCGTCCTGCATGACTTCCAGGATTCCCCGTACGGAATGATCATTTTCCTTCGGCTTGACGGGGGCCGGAGCGCCCGTCTCGGTGTTCCGTGTCTCCGGTACATTCTTCTCGGCCTGCGGAACCGCAGCCGGTTTCACTCCCGGCTTTGCTTCCGGTTTTGCTGCCGGACCCGCTTCCGGTTTCACTGCCGCAGCGGCTTCCGCGGTATCTCCCTCAGTTTTCTTTTCAATCCTGCGCCGGCCGCGTCCTCTGTGGGGAACCTGTTCACTGTCCGCTTCGTCTTTTGCGGAGGCAGCTGCTTTTCCGGTCTTTCCGGAAGCTGTCCTGGCGTTTTTCCCGCCCGTTTCCGTTCTGGAAGCTCTGGACGTCTTCTCCGGCATTTCCGCTTTCGGAGCTTTTTCCGCACCGGCTGCCTCTTCCGCAGCTGCTGCTTTGGCTGCCTCTTCGGCTGCTGCCGCTCTGGCCGCTTCTTCCGCTGCCGCCCTGGCCGCCTCTTCTTCTGCCGCCCTGGCTGCTTCTTCGGCTTCCGCCGCCTTGGCCGCCTCTTCGGCTTCCCTGGCATCCAGCGCCTGCATCGCGTCGATGAGGTCGCCTTTCTTCATCGTCGACGTGCCCTTAATACCGCGGGTTTTTGCCAAACCGCGGAGGACCGACACCGACAGTGTCAGATACTTTTCTCTTGTCATCATATGGTTTTATCCTCTTGAATAAAAAGCGGAGTTCCGGCGTCCTGCCGGTTTATCAATTATACTTCTTCCAGCTCCTGAAAGAGAAAAGAAGAAGCATCGGGAACAGTTCCAGTCGTCCGGCCAGCATATCGAAGGTCAGGACAAGTTTGGAGAAATAGGAAAAATGGCCGAAATTTCCGGTCGGTCCGACAACAGCAAGGCCGGGGCCGATGTTGTTGAGCGTTGCCGCCACAGCTGTGAAATTCGTCGCAAAATCAAATTCATCGACGGAAATCAGCAGGATGGAAATAAAGAAAACTGCAAAATAAATCGCGATGAACACATTTGTCGAGCGCACGGTCTCATGGGCCACCGGTGCTCCGTCCATCTGGATTTTCTTAACCGAACGCGGATGGATAATGACTCCGAGTTCCTTCCTCATGGTCTTGAACAGGATGCAGATACGGGACACCTTGATGCCGCCGCCGGTCGATCCTGCGCAGGCTCCGATGATCATCAGGAGAACGAGGATCGTCTTGGAGAACTGCGGCCATTTATCAAAGTCCGTCGTTGCAAAACCGGTCGTCGTGATGATGGTGCCGACCTGGAATGCCGCGTGACGGATGGTTTCTTCCATCGTCGGGTACATCCCGCGGATATTGATGACGATCATGACGATGGACGCCAGGATGATCAGCAGATAGGTGCGGACCTCTTCCATCCGGATGGCCGCCTTGAACTTCTTCGCCACCAGGAAATAATAGAACTGGAAGTTGCAGCCGCACATGATCATGAAGACCGTCGTGATATTCTGCAGTGCCGGGCTATAACTCATGTAGCTGTCATTCTTGACGGAAAAGCCGCCGGTGCCGACAGAACCGAACGTATGGCACATCGACTCGAAAAGCGGCATTCCGAACGCCGTCAGAAGGATGATCTGGGTCACCGTGATGACAAAGTAGATGCCGTACAGGATGGCCGCCGTCGAACGGATCTTGGGCACGAATTTTCCGACTACCGGGCCCGGGCTTTCCGCTTTCATCAGGTTCATCGTCGAACCGCCCAGAATCGGCAGGATTGCCAGCATGAAGACAACGATTCCCATGCCGCCGACCCAGTGCGAGAAGGAGCGCCAGAAAAGCGTGCAGTGATTCAGGTTCTCAACAGATGGCAGGATCGAAGAACCGGTCGTCGTGAAGCCTGACACCATTTCAAAAAGAGCATCAATGTAGTTCGGGATATCTCCGCAGAACACAAAAGGCAGACAGCCGAGCATGGACATGACAAGCCATGCAAGACCGACAACCGTAAATCCTTCCCTCATATAAACCTGTCTGCTGGCCGGTTTGCGGAGCGTCATCAGCGTTCCGACTAAAAAGCAGATACCGGCTCCCAGCACATACCACCATCCGGCCGACTCCTGATAAATCAGGGCTACAAGGCAGGGCAGGCCCAGAAGGGCTCCCTCCACTTTCAGGATCCAGCCCAGAATGTAGAATACCATTCCGTAATTCATGAATTCCTCCTATCCTGAAGATTCACTTCAGTTCTTCAGGATATCATCGATATCTTCAAGCTTATCTTTTGTCAGAGCCACCAGGACGACGGAATCTCCTGCTTCCAGGGTCGTCTGTCCGGTCGGCGTAATCAGAGTTCCGTTGCGGTAGATTTTGCAGATCAGAATATTCTCACGCATGTTCAGCTGCGAAAGAGGCTTTCCTGTTACAGCGGATTCCTTCTTCAGATAGAATTCCATCGCTTCCGCTCCGGACTCATCCAGCTTGTACAGGTTCTCCATGGAACTGCCTGCGGACGGCGTGCGCATCGAACGCACGAACTGCAGGATATATTCTGCCGTGATGGTCTTCGGATTCACGACACTGTCCAGATTCAGATCCCCGATGACCTGGTCAAAGGTAATCCGGTTGATCTTCGTGACGTTCTTTGCCTTGACCTTCGACTGGCTCTGTGCATAGAGCGACAGCATGATATTCTCTTCATCGATATCGGTCAGAGCCGCAAAGCCGGCAACTTCCTCGATGCCTTCCTCTTTCAGAAGTTCTTCATCCGTGCCGTCCCCGAAAATGATTTCAGCCGACGGAAGCAGATCGGAAAGCTCTTCGCAGCGATCCCGGTTCCGCTCGATGATTTTGACGTTGATTCCCGAATTGTGAAGCAGTTTCGCCAGGTAATAGGTGATTTTTCCGCCGCCGACAATCAGCACCGCATTGACCGGATTCGTCATGACCCCGATCTTCTTGAAGAATTCCGCGGCATTTTTCGGTGAAGCGACGATGGAAAGGATATCTCCCGCCTGTACGGTAAAGTCGCCGGAAGGAATCGTGATGGACTCCCCTCTCTTGACGACGCAGACCAGGACGTCGCAGTGAAGCTTCGTGCGGATATCCGAAAGCATCATCCCGCACAGGAGACTGCCCTCCTTGAGCCTGAATCTTAAAAGATCCACGCGGCCCTTGGCGAACGTATTAATATTGATGGCGGACGGAAAGCGGAAAATGTGGGCAATTTCGGAAGCTGCTGCCATTTCCGGATTGATGACCATGGCAAGGTCAAAATCTGCCTTGAAAAACTGGACTTCATTGCTGTAGATCGGATTGCGCACACGAGCGATGGTCTTGCATTTGCTGATTCTCCTGGCTATCAGGCAGCACAGCAGGTTCTTTTCATCGGAATCCGTAACCGCGCACAAAAGATCCGCTTCTGCAACATTTGCTTCCTGCAGGACGCTGATGCTCGTTCCGTCGCCGACAATGCCCATGACATCATAGCCGTTCGTGACATCGGTCAGTGTATCGGCATCCTTGTCAAGAATGGTTACGTCGTGATCTTCTCCGCAAAGCTGTGTCGCGAGCGTATAGCCCACTTTACCGCAGCCTACGATCAGAATTTTCATTTTTAAATCCCCCAATGGAAAATAAGAAAGATTTGCTCATTCCCAATTATATCCGTTCGGATAGAAAAAGCAACCTGTTTTCCCTTTTTAGCGAATGCGGCCGGTGGGATTTGAACCCACACGCCTTTCGGCACAGGAACCTAAATCCTGCACGTCTGCCAATTCCGTCACGGCCGCGTACTTTATTATCATAACAGCGCCGGAAGCGGAATTCAAGGCGGATTCATTTTCAGTGAAATGTTCCGTCCGAAACGGTTTCGGACATGCTATAATCAGTTCAGAAACAGAATCCTTACCCAGACGGAGGAAATTATGCTGACTTACAGATACGATACACAGCTCCTGATTGACGGCGATGATCTGGACGAAGATGAAGTCCGCGACTATATCACCAACAACTTCAAGGGCGACTGCCTGCTTGCGGTAGGCGGCGACGGCGACCCGATCAAGATTCATTTCCATACAAATGAACCGTGGGATATCCTGAGATACGGTTCGTCCGTCGGCGAAATCTACGATATCGTCGTGGAAGACATGGACCGCCAGGAGCGGGGCCTTCACGGCTGAACCGCTCTGCACGGAAGTGATGGAAAAGAGGCCCGCAGATGCGGGCCTCTTTTTTGTGTCTTACTACAGAATCGCCGATTTGACGGCCGCAGCGGTCTTTGCCGGCACAGCCGCATTCCCGCCGAGAATGGTAATGGATGTCACTCCTGATTTCTTAAATGCCTGTTTTACAAGGTCGAATCCCGCGCCGGAAGTTCCGTCCACCAGAAGGATTGGTGCCGGTTTTCCGCCCTGCAGGGCGGCTGCAGTCAGGGCATCCGCAAAATTGTCATCATTTCCTGTCGTGAAGGCCGTACCGCTGTAATAAGATGTGCTGCCTCCCGCAAATGCCGCTGCGATCTTCGCTGATGTCTGATAGCGGTCAGCTCCGTCGAAACGGACTGCCGCTGCTCCGATTTCCGACTGTAAGCCGGCCGATACTGCAGAAGTTCCTCCCGCAATATAAACCTTCGAGAACTGTTTTACATAAGAGAGATCTTTTGCTGAAATCATGCCGGAAGCATCCGTAAGGAATATCGGCATCTTCAGGCTGTAGGACCAGGGTGAAATGGAAAGGGCATCCGCCGCTTTCATACCGGAAGCGATGACGCAGGCAGACGTCGTATAGAGTCCTTCCTTCAGCCCTTCTTCATAAACAGCCCGTGCCGTTCCGCTGCGGTCGTCGCCCTGGATCCGGCTGATATTCTTACTCTCGATCCCGCAGGTATAAGTCAGTTCTTCCTGAACCTGTTTCGATACGGCAGACACGCCGCCGATAATGACAGCCTTCTGGATCTTCATGGCCAGAATTGCATTTTTCGTTTCTTCGGAAATATGGTCCGGATCCGTAATCAGGATCGGAGCCTTCCGGGCACCCGCATAAGAAGCTGCCGAAAGAGCATCCGGGAAATTCGTGCCTGAAACAAGGACAGCTGTTTCCGCACCGTTCGGAAAAGCCTTCAGAGCTGCTGCAGCTCCCGTACCGTACCGGCTGCTGCCGGCCAGACGCGTGCAGTCCCCATCCCAGAAGGAATAGCTGCGGAAGAAGGTCTGTCCGTCCGTGTAGGCATTCTGTCCCCACACATACATCCGGTCGCCGGCGCAGACGGATGTAGTGCTCTTGGTCGAGGAATCGCTGAGCATCACATCGGCCGGCTCCCATTTCCCGTCATCCGGATTCATCATCCAGGTATCGGTGTAAGACCCGTCGCCGGTATAGGAAAGGCCGGTCAGGACCACATGGTTTCCGACGGAGCACAGCGTAAAATCAAATGCCTGTCCTGCGTCATAAGGAGGCAGGCTGTAGGATTCCGTATTCGTCAGGTCAGTGACAAGGATGTTCCTTTCTTCCAGCGACGTATCCTCAATGACCAGTTTCCCGTTGCAGGAAACCGCCTGGATACCGCTTGTTGCGTCCGGAAGAGATGATTCCACCTGGGTCACAGCCCAGGTTTCCGGATCGACCGTCAGGATCGTATTGACGTCAGAACCGCCTTTCGCCCCTCCCAGGCACACAATCTTTCCGTCATAAAGGCAGAGTTTTGCATAAGCCGGGAGGTCGCCCATGCTGCCAATGAACTTCCATGTCATGGACTCCGGGTCATATTCCGCGATCTGTCCCTTATAGTTTTTCGTTGCTTTTGTTTCCGCAGTTTGATCGAAAGTCGAGCACATGAAATAAATCTTCCCGCCGATGCTGACGGCATCGGTTATCTCATCTCCCTCGCAGTGACTGTTCAGCTTATCGACATATTCCCATGCATTCTTAGCTGCGTCATACCGCTGCAGATAAGAACCCGATATCTTCGAATTCTCAACGCCGTAGTCCATGAAAATCGCATAGACCGTATCGCCGACCGTAAACAGCTGGGTTGTTTTGACATCCTGATAGCCATGTCCGGATTCCGGAATGGTAAGTTCTTTGAATTCCGTGGAGGAACTGCTGACTTCTGCCTTCTTCCTGCCGTATGCACCGTCTTCCCGCGTGATGACGACAATCTGCCGGCCTTCGAGACCGGAAGGCACCCTGACCGTAACGGATCCGCGGGTATTGCCGGAATCAGCCGTCCAGCTTAAGATATCTGCTTCCTGCCCTCCGACCGTGACCATGCCTGCATCTCCCAGGAACCATCCCTCAAGCGTAAGTTTTCCGCTGTCCAGTGAAGTATCCTGGATAACCGGATCCGGATTGGTATCCGCCTTGGCCGCATTCAGCCTCCCGCTGCTGCAGCAGATTTCCGAATACTGGTCTTCCTTTACGGTTCCTCCGATGACACGGGCAGAAATCTTCGATGCCGTTTCATCCGGATGGCTTGCGCAGAGCAGCCCGTACACGCCGGTCGTCATCGGTGTCGCCATCGATGTGCCGCCGTAGATCTCAAAGCTGTCCAGTCCTGTCCCCACTCCGAAATCATCGATCCAGACCTGACTGTTCAAATTCATCATAACGCGGATCATGACCTGGAAATGCTTCGTATCCAGTTCCTGTTCGTCATTATTAATCAGGCTCAGCGGAGTCTGGTTGATATCGCTGATGCCGGCGCTGTTGCCGCCGCCGTAAGCGATTTTCCACTGGTTGGCTGAACCTGCCATACGTAAGAACTGGCTCGTAAAACCCGTCGTTGTCCTAAAGTCCACTGCCACATAGCTGGCACCTCCGCTGTTCGTAAAGAGGGCAAGGTTTGCAAAGACATTCGTCAGGTCTGCGGCGGAAAATTCTTCAGAAAGATCAATCGGCTCGGAGACGATGGTGACAAGTCCCGAATAATCTGCCTTTCCGTAATTGAGTTCCATGCAGTGTTTTCCGATGAAATAATGATTCCCGATCGTGACGGCATCTCCCAGCCCGTCACTTTTGCTGCTGCTATAATAATGGAATTTCAGCCCCTTGGCCGTACTCGGGTCGACCGTATCTTCTGCACCGGCATCTTCGAAACCTTCATAGACAATGGCCCTGCCGCTCTTTTTGGCAAGAAAAGGACAGAAATTCTTATCCACATCGGCAATCGTGGAGAGGATTCCTGCTCCCGGCGCAACAAGATCCGTATCCCACCCGTAGTTGGAATAAGGCGTAACCTCACCGGCAGCATCCATGGCATCCACAGCGATGGAGGATCCGGTGCGCTGAAGGCTTGTGCTGTCCGGTATCGTGTCCAGATCCGTCGCTTCATTTCCGGAAGCTACGATCGGGGTGATGCCGGCTTTCTCCATTTCCTCCAGCGCCAGTTTTTCACTGTAGGATGCATTCGGGCCTCCCACGGAATAGCTCATCGCCCTGATGTTGACCCCGTATTTCGTCTTTGCCTGGACCAGCCAGTTGAATCCGGCCACCTGCTGGGAAGTGCTCCCCGAACCTTTTGCATTCAGTGTCCGCACAGCGATAAGCCTTGCATCGCTCATGACGCCCTGGGTTCCGCCGTTCGTCCCGTCCGCGCAGATGATTCCTGCACAGTGCGTTCCGTGGCCGGCACGATCCATGACATCGTTCGATCCGTATTTTCCGTTGTCTGTCGAAAAGTTGATTCCGTATTTCCCGCATCCGGTATCTTTCATCAGCTGGGGATAGGCTGAAAGATCATACATCCGGCTCGCGAGACTTGGATGATCGTATTGGATTCCCGAATCTTCCACAGCAATGATAACATCCGAAGAGCCCTTCAGCTTTTCTGTATTCCCGATGTCATACCCGGCAGTGCCATCCTCCATCGTTCCGTTATTCTGAAGTCCCCACTGAAAGGACGTATAGTCTGCTATCGATGAGGAAGAAAGCAGATCCGTTTCCTCCGAACCTTCCCAGTCGACGGATACTTCCGTATCCGGCTCCGCATACAGCACGTCGCTGCGCTGCTCCAGTTTTGAAATCAGTTCATCCGTGGACATCCAGGAAGAAGTTACCAACATGATTTCACGCGTGCTGCCTTCCGAAGAATTCAGCGTACCGTCTCCTTCCGCGTCCGAAACATCCATCAGGGGTTCCCAGCTGTAATTGCCGGTTCCCTCCGCCTGGAGGAGACTCTCACCATTTCCGGCTTCGACGCAGACAAGCGCCCGGCCGCCGCCTGACGAAGTCTCCGCCGAAACACTCCATGGAACGCAGGAAAGCAGAACCGCTGCCGACGTCAGAAATGCAGATAAAACCAGAGCTTTTTTCCTCATAAAAAACCTCCTTATCTTTCGGCTGTTTCAGCCGTATTTCCATCGGGTTCCATTTCCATAAGACTTCTGTGCTGCACTGCTTCCTGCAGCCCGGCATACAATTTTTCCGGATCGATCGGCTTTGCTATGTGTCCGTTCATGCCGGCATCCAGACAGCGGTTCACGTCGTCCGTAAAAGCATCTGCCGACATGGCAATGATCGGAACAGAAACAGCATCCGCCCGGTTCAGGGACCGGATCGCGGAAGCTGCCGCATAGCCGTCGAGCAGCGGCATCCGGATGTCCATCAGAACGGCACTGTAAAAGTAAAGCGCTGAACGGGAGAATTTCTGCACCCCCTCCTGTCCATTTTCCGCCGTCTCCACCAGAATTCCTTTCTGTTCCAGGATCAGACGGGCAATTTCCTGATTCAGAGGATGATCCTCACAGAGCAGAACATGGATTCCTTTCAGTTCAAAGGAATCCTTCCTGCTTTCCGCTGCCGGCAGAACCTGCTCAGAGGGCACGCTGCCGCACTCGATCTCAACAGTAAAAACCGTCCCTTTCCCAACCTCGCTTTCAACGGCAATCGTGCCTCCCATCAGTCCGGCCATTCGCTTGGCAATGGCAAGACCCAGACCGGAGCCGCGCTTGGCATCCGTGTCGCTGCGGTTTTCCTGGGTAAACGGATCGAACAAAATTTTCTGGAAGGCCTGGCTGATGCCGATCCCGGTGTCCGCGACTTTCAGCGTCATGCCGATTCTGTCTGTCTTCTCCAGCCGGCGGAAATCCATGCGGCAGGAAACCGTCCCGCCTTCCGGTGTATATTTCACGGAGTTCGACAGAAGGTTGAAGACGATCTGGTTGATTCTCAGCTTATCCACGACGGGAACACGTCCCTCGGCCGGATGCAGCTCCACGATGAAGTGCTGGTTCTTCTCCCGGCAGAGCGGAAGGAAAACCGAATCCAGATAGCTGCTGAACTCTTTCGGGGAATACGGTTCCGGATGCAGTTCAATCTTATTGCTCTCGGCTTTCGTCATGTCGAGAATATCGTTGATCAGTCCGAGAAGGAATTTGGAAGAAGTGTCGATCTTTTCCAGATAATCCGCGGTCTTTGCCGGATTCTGCTCCTGCCTGGCCAAATAAGTCATGCCGATGATGCCGTTGAGTGGCGTACGCATATCATGGCTCATACGAGACAGGAAATCCGTTTTGGCATGATTCGCCCTGTTTGCCTCATCCGCGGTCTTTTTCAGGAGAAGACGGTTCCTGATTTCCTGTTCCTTTTCCTCCTGAATGTTCTGGATGGCAAAAATCACATGGGAAGCAAGACCTTTTTCATCGCGGTCCACCGTAATAAAAGAAGCCCTGCACCAGCCCGGTTTTTCACAGAGAAATTCCAGGGCAATGCTCTGTCTTTTTCCGATACGGTTTTTCAGCGTGGAGAGGTCCGCAAAGCTTTCAAAATCCTTCTGATAATCTTCTTCGGCAAAATATCCGCCGGCGCTTGCCAGCAGTTCGGAAGCACGGCCGCGGCTCTTTATGTACGGATGCAGTTCCTCGACGGCATCCAGTTCCAGGAAAGAATCGCCGTCGAGATCGATATAATAATCACAGAAATAAATCCCGCCGAGCGAGGAAATAATCCTTGTCCGTTCGGTCAGGGACGCAGCATTTTTCCGTGCGGCAAAGCTTGTGCGGACAAACATGTTGATGACGTTGGCCAGCAGGTCTGCGGCAGACTGGATTTCTTCCTGCGAGCGGATATTGACTTCATGAAGCGCCTTCAGATAAGTATCCCCGTCTATCCCCAGCTCTTCCGCCGTTGTACGGAATTTCGCTTCGTCCGGCTTTTCCGGCAGTACCTGTCCGCCGATGATGCTGCCCAGCAGGGTTCCGTCTTCCAGGGTAATCGGTGCAGAAAAATCCACCAGCCCTGCATGGCACTGATAAATGCCGGTTCCCCTGCGGTCGCATTCCAGGCATCTCCGGAGGCCTTCCGGACTTCTCCGCGTCAGTTTCTGGCAGAAATCCGTAAAGTTATAGCAGCCGCTGATGTATTTCCCGTCACGTCCCGCCGCAACCGTAGCAAGACCCGTGCTGGCTGCCCAATCCTTCATCATCTGTTCAAACCGATCCATATCGCAGAAATCGCGGATATCAACCGGTTCCGGATACAGCGGCCTGCTGACGTTTTCACAAGGATGTCCTTCCATCTAAGCCCTTTCCGTGAAGAATTTCTTTACAGATATTTGAAACAGTTTTCCGGGAGAAGCGGCTTCGTCAGATAACTGTTCACTCCGGAAGCCCATGCGCCCAGCTGCTTTTATAAAAAAATCAGGAATCATTTTTTTAACAGAACGTTCATTCAGAAGAGTCAGATCCATCGCCCCTCGTGCGGTGATCTGAAGATGAGGATCCTGTCCTCTCTGCCAGCATCTTTAGACAAGAACAGTATATTCTATTATTTAAAACCATGCAATAACTGAAATTCCCCTGCCGCGGAAAAAGGTTTCCTGACACGTAAAAAAGACCGTAAATCCTTTCGGATCTACGGCCTTTTCCAGTGAGATATCGGGGACTCGAACCCCGGACAACTTGATTAAAAGTCAAGTGCTCTACCACCTGAGCTAATATCCCGCAATCTGGGCTAGGTGGATTCGGACCACCGAATGCAGCAGTCAAAGTGCTGTGCCTTACCCCTTGGCGATAGCCCAATACCGTCTATGGTGCAGGCGTTTCGTGCTGCTAAGGGTGGAAGATGGGACTCGAACCCACGATCTCCAGAGCCACAATCTGGCGCGCTAACCAACTGCGCTACTCCCACCACAACCGTGCCTGAAGGGACTCGAACCCCCGACCCACGGCTTAGAAGGCCGTTGCTCTATCCAACTGAGCTACAGACACATAAGAAAGCCATGGACAGATGCATAATGTCCTTACGCAACTTTAGTATATTATCATAATTCTTTCCCAGTTGTCAAGGCAATCAATGCTTTCCCTTCCACTTTCCTTCCATTTGAAAGATGAAAGTCCACAAAACCTTTTTTCGTGAACTCTTCTCCGATCTCCTCCGGCAGCGCGCGGCCCGGATGAAAGAGGATTTCCATGGTTCCTCCGTACCCTTCCAGGAAATGTTCCAGCCCCGGCATCACCGCACGGACCCGCTTCTCATCCATGTGTCCCGAAAGCACAAGGCCGCACAGGGAAGTCCGCGGAAGCTTCTTTTCCTTCAGGTCCTGCTCCAGTTTTCCCGCAAAGGAAGCAATCACGCGGTTCTTGACCAGATTGACCGGCTGATAGGATCTGAGGTAAGCCGTCTGGGCAAGGAACGGCTGCAGAGGTTCCCGGGCATTCCGGATAAAGACGACCGGATAATCCTTTTCCCGGACAGCCGCATCCAGGGCTTCCCGCACAACCGGGATCATGTGCGTATGCTGATGGCTGTCGAGCCGCAGCGGCGTACCCGCCGGAAGAGAGCTCCGGACACGGTCGATCTGCGCTTCTATTTCCCTCGTCAGTTCACTGCGGACAGCCTCTTTCCTGAGCGGATTGAAAGATGCCTTGACAAGGCCGCCCCAGTCCGCCGTAAAATATCCTTTTTCATCAACCAGGTCCGGCAGTTCCTCCGGGGAGGAAAGGCAGCGGCCCTCCATGAAATTCAGATGGACGGAAACCGGAACCTCGAAGCCGCGGCCGAGGATTTCCTCATTCAGCATTTCCATAGCAGAATCGAAGCAGGACATGTTCGGCAGAATGCTGATGCTGTCTGCGTGTCCGTGGAGTATCAGCTGGATAATGTCGGCCGAAGCATGTTCGGTCAGCGCAAAATCATCCGCGTGAAAGTCAAAGATTTTTTTCACAGCCTGTTTGTTCCTTCCTTCGAATCGTAAATGTGCTTGATCAGATAAGCCGGCCGTTTCTTGCTTTCAATATAGGCATTTGAAATATACCGTCCGAGGATCCCGATGAACATGAAAAGAAGTCCGAAGCTGAAAAGCAGGACGCACATGATGGTCGGATAGCCTGCGACCGGATCCCCATAGATCATTGCCTTGATAAAGACATAAAGCGTTGCGATAAATGCCACGACCGTGTAGAGACTTCCGACGACTGCCGCAATCTCCAGAGGTTTTGTGGAAAAGGCGACAATGCCGACAAACCCATAGCGCATCAGGTCCGTAAAGGACCAGTTCGTGCTGCCGGTAATCCTGTCTTCCACCTGGTATTCGATATATTCCGTCCGGTAGCCGACCCAGGAAAAAATGCCTTTCGAAAAACGGCAGAGTTCCGGAAGAGAAAGAATCGCATCCCGGAAGTTCCTGTTGAAGACACGGAAATCGGAAGCGGCCTCCTTCAGATGCACGGAACACAGGCGGTTCATCACCCGGTAGAATGCGCTCTTGCAGAAACGGCTGAATGCGTTTTCCCTGCGCTTATTCTGAAAAGCTGCCACGCAGTCGATGTCCGGGTCCTTCGTGATGATTTCCAGCATCTGCACGATATACTTCGGGTTCTGCTGTCCGTCGCCGTCGATGATGGCCGTGTAGTCTCCCTCTGCATTCTGAAGACCCGCGAGGATGGCGGATTCCTTCCCGAAATTGCGGGAGAAATCAACAATCTTCATTCTGCCGCACGGGCGGGAAAGTTCCTTCTTCAGCTGCGCCAGCGTCCCGTCCCTGCTTCCGTCGTTGACAAAAATAAATTCCGTCTCTGCCATCAGCGTGCCGAATTCTTTTTCAAACATTCCAAGCAGCGGCTGAATGTTCCCCTCTTCATTATGGCAGGGAATCACCACTGAAAGTTTCATATCCTATTCCTCCCCGGAAAGCTTCACGACGACGAATCCGTTGCCCTGTGAAATGTATCCCTTGTCCGGCCAGCAGGGCATCTTCTTTGCCATCTCATTGGCTGCCTGCGCCTGATCGATCGTAACCGACTTCACATTGTATCCCTGGATCAGGGCCAGCTTCCGGAGCCCGTCCGACGACAGCAGATACGGTGCCTTCGCGAAATAAGCAAAATAAGAAACGCCGATCGCATCTTCATTTTTCGCACAGGCGGCATTCAGAGGCGCTTCCCATTTCCCGACATAGATGATGGATTGCCCGTTTTCACTGATTCCCGCCTCGTGCATATCGTCCATGATCCCGTTCAGCATCGCGCTGTCCTGTTCGTAGCGGATGCGGTCCGTATACCACAGCCGCAGCGTCACTTCCGTCTGTGTAATGGAAACGGCAAGCACGGCAAGCACCAGCAGAATCCCGAAAACCTCCCCGGTCTTCCGGTAAAGACTTTTCGTTTTTTCCGCGTCCCGGACAGAATCCTGCTCACGGAAAGCCTGCACGACTGCCATGATTCCCGCTCCGACAACGAAGGAAAGCGTGTACTGATGACGGTAAGTCGGCGCCTGTCCCTGAACAAGCGGAAGCAGGAAAGCCGAAATCAGGAAAACGATCACGGCCAGAATCCGGAGCACTCCGCCCTTTTTTAAATGTTCGCGTACGGTATTCCTGCAGAAAATGAGATACAGGATTCCGGCTGCCAGAAGGAGCTGATACGTATGCCCGTAAATGTAGTTCGAGCCCGTCAGCATCATCTTAAAATATCTGCCGAGGTGCTCCAGCGCTTCCGCCGGACTCTTTCCCCACAGGAAGGTCTGGTAGGCATCATTGTAGGCGCGGTCCAGTCCGATCCGGGAAATGCCGTATCCGACAAGGGCTGCCGCTGCATAAGTCAGGATCAGCTTGAGACAGATGCTCCAGCCTGCCCGTCCCTTTTTTATTTCCGGGAGAAGAAGGAAACCGAAAAGAGCGCCGCAGATATACAGCGCATAGTTCGTCTCATAAGTCGTAAAGGCAATCGGCATGAAAACCAGCGCCGGCACCAGATAACCGATTTTTCCTTCCTTGATCCATCGGAAAACCAGAATGAGCGAAACCGCAATCAAGAAAATCGAAAACGACACTTCGGCATTCTGAAGCTGGAAAAACCACTGGCAGGCGAAAATAGGATGTGTCAGGAAAAGCAGGCAGAAAACCCAGAACGGATATTCCTTTCCCCCGCTGACCTCGTAAAAGAAAAAACAGAAAGTCATGAGGAAGAGAATAATGAAGACGAACCCCAGTCCCATGGAGACATAAGGATTGTAATCTGAAAGATGCAGGATTTTCTGGAGGAGCACGCTGCCCCATCTTCCGATCTGCACCCAGTCAAGAGTCGATCCCTGATTTGTCAGCACCGTGTCCGTATCGATGAAAGTCGTAACAGAAATGCAGTGGATACCGAACACAACCATTGTGATTATGACATTGAAAATCAGCAGGCGCAGGTGCGTGTTTATGAAATTTCGGTATTCATTCACAAGTTTTTTCATAATAAAAAGCAGGTGATGGGAATCGAACCCACGTATCCAGCTTGGAAGGCTGGTGTTCTACCATTGAACCACACCTGCAAAATGAGTCGGGGTGACAGGATTCGAACCTGCGGCCTCCTGGTCCCAAACCAGGCGCTCTAGCCAAGCTGAGCCACACCCCGTCAACCTCGGAAAGCATGCAATTAAAAAACGGCCGCTTAAATCGCGCATGGAACATTATATTATAGAAACACTCCGTTTGTCAACGGTTGTGGTGCGAAAAAAGTGCAGATTTTTAACCGCTTTCCGGGCCGTCCTTTATACTGTTTCTTCCGGACCGATATACTGCTCATAGTATGCGCGGTAAGCCTTCTCGTATTCCGGGCTCTTTCTCATCTTCAGGTCATGCATATACGCATGTGCGTCCTTGTTTTCCGGCGAGACGCGGATGACCGCCACCGCGACGTTCATGCTGTGGTCCGAGATGCGTTCGCAGTTCGTCAGGATGTCGTTGAAAATGAACCCCTGGTCTGCCGTGCAGATGCCCTTCTGGAGCCTCTCCACATGCGTCTCCTTCAGCGTCGCGCAGATGACGTCGATGACGCCCTGGAGCGGTTCCACCTTTTTGGCAAGGGCCGCATCATTTTTCAGATAGCTGTCAATCGCCATCGTATAGATTTCCTGAATGGCGCTCATCAGGCGCTTCTCTTCTTCCTGTGCCTGCGGCGAGAAGCTGATTTCCTTGTCCGCAAGTTCTTCCGCCGCCTTTGCCAGGTTCAGGGCATGGTCGGCAATGCGCTCGAATTCATTGATGCCGTGCAGGATCTTCGAATTGATGCGCATGTCCTCTTCCACCAGCTTGTTCGCGGCAGAAAGCTTCTGAAGGAAGGCACCGATATGATCCTCATAGGCATCGATCTTCTCTTCATTTTCATTCATCAGTTCCATCTTTTCCGGCTCAAACTGCTGCAGCAGGCCGACGGCCGTATCCAGGCTTTCCCTTGTAAGGGAAACCATCCCCTTCATGCTGTTTTCGCACTCAGCCAGGGCGATCGTAGGCGTCGCGATCAGACGCTCATCCAGGAAGAACAGCTTGTCTTCCTTTGAATCCTTCACCAGGAAGCGCGCCAGCTTCTCCAGCTGCTTGATGAACGGGAAAAGGAGCGCTGTCGTCAGGAGATTGAATACGGAATGGACGAAGGCGATTCCGACCGGATCGATGTAGCTGCTGATAAAGGAAAAATTCAGGAAACTGTTCAGGCCGTAGAAGACGCACAGCCAGACGACCGTTCCGATGATATTGAAGGAAATGTGGACGACTGCCACCCGTTTTGCATTCCGGTTGACGCCGATGGAAGACAGCAGGGCCGTGACGCAGGTACCGATGTTCTGGCCCATGATAATCGGGATTGCCATACCGTAGGTAATGTGTCCGGTCATGGACAGCGCCTGCAGGATGCCGACGGAAGCCGCGGAGCTCTGGATGATGCCGGTGACGCCTGCACCGACCAGGACGCCGACCAGCGGATTCGTAAAGGCCGTCAGGACATCGGTGAATCCCGGCATGTCCTTGAGCGGGCTGACCGCATCGGACATCATCGTCATGCCCGTCATCAGAATGCCGAAGCCGACCAGCATGGTTCCGATATCCTTCTTTTTCTGCTGCTTGGCCATCATGATCATCAGGACGCCGACCATGGCAAAGACCAGTGAGAAATAAGCAGGATTCAGAAGCTTTATGGCTGTGTTGTCAGAAGTGATGCCGGCCAGAGAAAGGATCCAGGCCGTAAGAGTCGTCCCGATATTCGAACCCATGATCACGCCGATTGTCTGGCCCAGCTCCATGATGCCGGAATTGACAAAGCCGACCAGCATGACGGTCATGGCGGAAGACGACTGAATGGCAATGGTAATGATCATGCCGAACAGCAGGCCCTTGAAAGGATTGTTTGTTGCTTTCTTCAGCATCTTTTCAAGCTTGCTGCCGGTCATCTTTTCAAGCGAACCGGACAGAAGCGTCATTCCGAACAAGAAAAATGCCAGTCCGCCGATCAGACCTATTACCGAAAAAACATCCATAAAGCCCCCCTTGGATCATTATGAAATAAAAAAACTCCGAATAAAATTATATCATCCGGAGACATTTTGAAACACCGCAAATTTGCATTTTGACAAAGTTTCTGCGGGTGGGGGAAAATATGGATTCTTTATCTTTCAGAGAGGCTCCGGTGGGGGTCAATCAAGCGTATTCAGTGTAAAATGGGCTTCTCCGTGCCTGTCGATTTCCATGACGATGTAGGTCGGACGGCGTCCTTCCTGCCTCGGATAGGCAAGACTTCCCGGATTGATCACCGTCACTTCCGGGTCGCTCATATCGATGGACGGCCTGTGCGTATGGCCGTACATCACGATATTGAAGCCCCTGGACTTCGCTTCATCCTTCAGCATCGCCGTGGTCATGGAGACGCCGTACTGGTGTCCGTGGACAACCAGGATCCTGTATCTGCCGAAAGTGATCTCCTCTTCTTTTTCCAGATCCGAGAAGAAGTCATTGTTGCCTTTGACGATCGTGCAGGGGCACGCAGCCATTTCCCGGATGCGGCTTTCATGTCCTTCCGTATCCCCGCAGTGGATCAGGTAGTCAAAGGGCCTGGTCTTATTGATTACGATCTTCAGTTCCGTTTCATGTCCGTGCGTATCGCTGACGATTAAGATTTTCATTCTGCTGCCGCTTCATTTTCCTTCATTCGTTTTCGTTCCGTTTTCCTGCATCAGCTTTTCTTTCATCAGGCGCAGGGCCTGACCCCGGTGGCTGATTTTATTTTTCTCCTCCGGGGAAAGCTCGGCCGAAGAACATCCTTTTTCCGGCACATAGAAGATCGGGTCATAGCCAAACCCGTTGACGCCTCTGATTTCATGAGCGATTCTTCCTTCAAAGATTCCTTTGGCCGTGAACTCCCGTCCGTCCGGATACACCGCAGAAATGACGCAGACGAACCGCGCGGTACGCTTTTCTTCCGGAACATCTTTCATCCTTTTCAGGATTTCCGTGTTTTTTATATCATAGGAAGTATCCTCACCCATCCAGCGTGCGGAATAAATCCCCGGCTCGCCGTTCAGCGCATCGATCTCAAGGCCCGAATCATCCGCCAACGTGATTTCCCCGCAGGCTTTCTCAACGGTTCTTGCCTTAATCAGGGAATTCTCCTCAAAGGTCTTTCCGTTCTCGACAATCGGGACATCGCAGCCCGCCTCTTTCATGGAGACCACATCATAGCCGATATCCTTCAGGATTTCCCGGATCTCTTTCAGTTTTCCTTTGTTGCCTGTCGCAAATACGATTCTCTTCATGTTTATCCTTTCCGGTCAGCTGCATCTGCAGATATTTTATTATAAAGGATTTCTTTCCGGGAATAAACCCGCAGTTTCGGAAAGACAGCAAAAAACAGGCGGCGTCCTTCCGGGTTTCCCCTTCCGCGGCACCGCCTGTGCAAATGCATACAGCTGTGAAATGATTCCGTCAAGCAGAACAGACTGCCTGTCTTCTTTTCTGCAGGTTTATGCAGCCTGCGTCTTCTTGCTCCTTGCCTGCTGAATCATTGTCTTGAAGCCCATGACTGCAAGCACCAGGGAAAGGACAACCAGGAGGATTGCCAGGATCATCTGAACAGTTGTCCAGAACGGATCCGTGCCTTCTGCCATTGCCTGAAGAGCCGAAATCTTGGAAAGGATGGTCTGGCAGAGAGAAGTAATCGTAACGACCAGCATGAAGACCATCGGGATGAACATCATCTTGTTGTTCTTGCCGACATGGCCGAGCCATGCTGCGACGCCCAGAAGTCCGACGCCTGCAAGCAGCTGGTTGGCAGCACCGAACAGCGGCCAGATCTTGGAATATCCTGTCATGCCGAGGCCGACGCCGATGATGACCGTGATGATGGTTGCCACATACATATTCGTGAAGATGGCTTTTGCACCGCCTGCCTTCTTCGCATCGCCGACTGTCTCGCCCTCTTTCAGCCACAGTTCCTGGAACATGTAGCGTGCAAGACGTGTAGCCGTATCAAGGGATGTCAGGCAGAAAACGGAAACAGCAAGAACCAGCATCGTGTACATCCAGGATACAATCGGGCTGTCCATACCGACGAACGTTCCGACCATCTTGGAAATGCCTGTTGCGAAAACAACTGTCGGGCTCGAAAGAGTCTTGGTTGCATCAGCACCGGCTGCTTCCTGGAATACATAAGCAACTGCGCACAGGGAAAGGACTGCAACGATGCATTCAATCAACATTGCGCCGTAGCCGATCGGCAGGGCGTCTTTTTCATTGTCAATCTGCTTGGAGGAAGTTCCGGAAGAAACCAGTGAATGGAATCCGGAAATAGCGCCGCAGGCAATCGTGACGAACAGAGCCGGGAACAGCGTGCCGCCGGTCAGAAGGCCGTTGGATTTCTGTACGAATCCGGTAAATGCCGGCATGTTCATATCTGCCTGTCCCATGAAGCCGCAGCCGATGACGCCGATGATGGATACGATGATCATGAAATAAAGCAGGAAAGAGCTTAAATAATCACGCGGCTGAAGAAGAATCCAGACAGGCGTGACGGATGCGATCAGGATATAAACGCCCAGCAGGACCATCCAGACCGTATAGTTGAAATTCAGCGGATGCCATACATAGCCGAGAGCCACGATGGCAATGATTCCGATGATTCCGACGATGGTTGCGATTCCGACGCTGACGCCTCTGCGGTAGACCATGATGCCGAAGACAATCGCCAGGGCGATGAACAGCATGGAAATCATGGCCGTCTGCTGATGAGCGATCAGGTTCTGGCCTTCAATGGCAGCTCCGCTTGCATTCGTTGAACCGAACGTGGAAGCCACGATCGATGTGAAGGCAGCGACAACCAGAAGAAGAACCAGGTAGCCGAAAACCGTAAAGAGTTTCTTTGCTCCGTTGCCCATCGTATCGCCGATAACCTCGCCGAGTGACTGGCCGTTGTGGCGGATGGATGCAAACAAGGCGCCGAAATCATGAACAGCACCGAAGAAGATGCCGCCGACCAGGACCCACAGTAGAACCGGAACCCAGCCGAAGCATGCTGCCTGGATCGGGCCGTTGATCGGGCCTGCGCCTGCGATGGATGAAAAATGATGTCCCAGAAGGACAGGAGCCTTTGCCGGGCAGTAGTCAACGCCGTCTTCCAGTGTATGGGACGGAGTAGGCCTGTCGGACTCAATGCCCCAGGTTTTCTCCAGCCACCGGCCGTAGAACAGATATCCGCAGACCAGAGCGGCTATTGAAAGGATCAGAATGAGAACTGCATTCATTTCTATTACCCTCCTCTTAAAATAAGATGGAAAAAATTTATAAAAAAGTCATTTCAGGACCTTCTTATACGTTTTCATCACATTCTTCGCGGCACGGTTGCCGACCATCTTCATCCTGCCGAGGTCGAATACCACGATTCTTGCCTCGCTGTATCCCCGCACTCCGAATGTGTAATTCCGGAAGAACTTCAGCCCGCGGACCGCTTTTTCCGCTTCTTCGGAAAGCGGCTTCTGGCTGATGAACATCGCCGTAATGTAGCTGAGCATGTGGTCCTTCGGCATCGTCTTATTTCCCTGGCGTACAAGCTCCGGCTCAATTCTCTCCGTCACATCCCGCCCGAAACGGTTCACATCCTCTTCCGTAATCTCGTCTTTTGCCAGAAAGAAAATATGTTCCTTCGTATTCTGCCGCCACAGCTCGGCGCTCTTTACCAGGACATATTTCATTCCTGTGATATCGTAGAACGCATAGGCGTCATATGAGCCATCCCCGATCGCAAACGGCTTTTTAATGGTGCAGACCCCTTCATGCGACCGGATGAGGTTTTCCAATAATGTTTTCTTATCCATACCTTAAATAAATATAAAATTTTCATAAATTATATCACCGGGGTATGGTAAAAGCAATAAAGAAATCTGTCTGCCCGCAAAAAAAAGAACCGCCCCGGAGGGCGGTTCAGGTTCCCGGATGAGGCCTCGGCGGCCTCGGTCCCAGGAACTGGTAATAATAGGTTTTGATCATGCCGTTGTACAGCTTCCGGTTTTTATCGGCTTTTCTTCCGATGTACCGTTCCGCATCCTCGTAGGCCGAAATGATGTACATCGACCAGGTGTCCAGACGGGCATAAGCTTCTCCCAGCTCTTTGTAGAGTTCCGGAAGATTCTCTCTTTCCTCGATGCGTTCTCCGTAGGGAGGATTCGCAAAAAGGAATCCGTATTTCTTCGGATGGCTGAGATCCCTGACCGCCCTTGCCTGGAAATGAATCATTTTCGCGACGCCGGCTGCCTCGGCATTTTCCCGCGCAGCCTTCACGGCCCTCGGGTCAATATCATAGCCCTGGATATCGGTTTCCATGTCCAGGTTTACATAAGATTCTGCTTCTTTTCTTGCCGCTGCCCACGTTCTCTTCGGCAGCAGGGTCTCCCATTCCTCGGAAGCAAAGGTTCTCTTCATGCCGGGAGCAATCCGGGCCGCCATCATGGCCGCTTCAATCGGAAAAGTTCCCGATCCGCAGAACGGATCGACGAAAATGCGGTCCGCCTTCCACGGCGTCAGCTGGATCAGCGCCGCCGCAAGGGATTCGGAAATCGGGGCAATGACCGGACTTACCCGGTAGCCTCTTTTATGAAGAGAATCGCCGGACGTGTCGATGCCGATCGTCACGATATCTTTCTTGATGGAAACCCGCAGCGGATAGGAAGCCCCGTCCTCTTCAAACCAGGAGACACGGTAATGTTCCTTCATGCGCTCGACCATCGCTTTTTTCATGATGCTCTGGATATCTGACGGAGAAAAGAGCGCGCTTTTCACAGAGGAAGCCTTCTTGACCCAGAACTTCCCGTCACGCGGAATCATTTCCTCCCATGGTATCTTTTTCGTCTCATCGAAAAGCTCGTCAAAATTCGTCGCTTTAAATTCACCGGCCTTGATCAGGACTCTCTCCGCAGAACGGAGATTCACGTTCGCACGCGCAGCCGCCTCTTCATTTCCGGAAAAGGTGACACGTCCGTCGTCGACGCCGACGATTTCATAGCCGAGGTCCTGGATTTCCCTTTTCAGGACAGCTTCCAGGCCGAAATGGCAGGGCGCAATCAGTTCCATCTTCATTTTCTCATAGCTTTCTTTGCTTTTTTCGCGATATTTTCCGCTGTCAGACCGTAGGCCTTGAAAAGTTCAGCCGGCTTGCCGGACTGTCCGAAAATATCTTCCACGCCGACCATCGCAAAACCGCAGTCCGCTTTCCCTGCAAGGACTTCCGCCACTGCACTGCCGAGTCCGCCGATGACCGAATGCTCTTCCGCCGTCACAATGGCTTTCGTGTTTCTTGCCATCCTCAGGATGCAGGCCCTGTCAATCGGCTTGATGGAATACATATCGACCACGGCCGCTTCGATGCCGTCCTTCGCCAGAAGATCCGCTGCCTTCAGAGCCGTGCCGACCATCAGTCCGCAGGCAATGAGGCAGACATCCTTTCCTTTTCGAAGGACTGCCGATTTGCCGGGTTCAAACGGAGTGCTTTCCTTCGTCACATTTTCAACAGCCATCCTCGAAGTGCGGATAAAGACCGGTCCTTCGATTTCTGCTGCCTTGAAAACAGCCTTGCGGCATTCAATGGCATCGCATGGAACAAAGACAGTCATGTTCGGAAGCACGCGCATCAGCGCAATGTCTTCGATTGACTGGTGCGAGCCGCCGTCCTCGCCGACGGAGAGTCCCGCATGCGAGAAGCCGAATTTCACGTTCGCATTCGCATAGCAGACTGCGTTGCGGATGATTTCAAATGCCCTGCCTGCTCCGAAAAGAGCAAAGGTGCTGGCAAAGGGAATGAGTCCCGCACGTGCCATGCCGGCTGCTGCCGCGACCATGTTTGCTTCTGCGATTCCGAAATCAAAGAAGCGGTCCGGATAGGCTGCCTTGAAAATTCCGCTCTTGGTAGCTCCTGCAAGATCCGCATCCAGTGCCACTACTTTATCATTTTTTGCGCCCAGTTCGGTAATCGCTTTGCCGTAGGCGTCACGAGTCGCTTCTGCCATTATGCCTCCACCCCCAGTTCTTTCATTGCCTGCTCGTACTGTTCCTTGTTCGGAGCCTTGCCGTGCCAGCCGACCTGATCCTGCATGAAGGAAATGCCCTGTCCCTTGTGCGTTTCCGCGCAGACGAACAGCGGCTGTCCCTTATGCGGCGTATCAAGCGCTGCCGCAACGTCTTCGGCATTGTTGCCGTTCGGAACCTTGACGCATTTGAATCCGAAAGCGCCGTACTTCGCCATCATGTCGCCGACGCCCATGACATCATCATTTCTCCCGTCGATCTGAAGACCGTTGTGATCCAGGATGACCGTCAGATTATCCAGCTTGTAATGAACCGCAGACATCGCAGCTTCCCAGACCAGGCCTTCCTGGCTTTCACCGTCGCCGATCACCGCATAGACCTTGTAGTTCTTCTTCATGTGTTTCGCTGCCAACGCGATACCGCCGGCAATCGCCACGCCCTGACCGAGAGAACCTGTATTCACGTCAACGCCGGGGCATTTCCGGAAATCCGGATGACCCTGCAACGGGCTGTGGAACTGTCTTAAATGCCAAAGCTCTTCCTTCGGAAAATAACCAAGATCTGCAAGAATTGCATACTGCGCCGGGCAGGCATGTCCCTTGCTCAGCACGATGCGGTCCCTGCCGTCCCATTCCGGATTCTTCGAATCGATTTTTGCCTTCTTATAATAGAGCGCCATCAGGATCTCGAGAACACTCAGAGATCCGCCCGGATGACCGGACTGACTCAGATACAGCATCCTGACAATGTCCGCCCTGAGCAAGCGGGCTTTGTCTTCCAAATCAACTTTTTTCATGTCTTGGCTTCCTTTCTTCAGCTTCGATGATCACGACATGTTTTCAATAAACTGCTACAGAGCACTGTATCACTTTTATAATGGAAAATCACCTATTATTACAATTTTGATGCGGCCGTTATGTAAATCTTAAATTATTTGCAACAAATTGACATAAAATCTTATTTTTTATATTGCTTTTTAAAAAGCCGGAGATTATAATCGAATTGTAAAAAGAATTTACCCTTCAACAAATTTTTTTTACAATTAATAACCCCTTATTAATTATTTATACTCCCCTAGAGGCGGTCATGCAGCTCCCCTGCATGGCCGCTTCGCTTTGTTTCGGATATTCCACGGGGAAAATGCATTTTTTTAAATATACACCATCCTCCAATTTCTTTCCTTCCCTTCCGATCTCATTTAATCATATCAATTACATCAAATATATTCATACTGTATTGACATCAGGCATATATTTGTTTTACTTTTCTCAGGAGAATTTAACAATGTCTGATACCGTAAAAGAAAAAAAACACAAGCATGAACATTCGCATGGATCGTGATGTCAAAGAGAAATCTCAGATCATATTTAAAAATCCGGGCATGGACACGACAACGGCTGTGAACATCTTTCTCCGTCAGGTCATCCGGACAAACGGAATTCCTTTTAAAGTTGTATTGGACGAGCCAAATGATACAGCAAAAGCAGTAATAACCTTCATGGTCCTTTTGACAGCATTGATGATCTGATGGAGGACCTGAATGCTTAAAATCGTCTGCCACTCTCAGTTCAAGAGGGATTACAAACTCGTACAGAAACGCGGCTGCAGCCTTAAGCTTCTGCGAACACCTCTGCATGCGCAGAACCAGCCCGCTTCCGCAGACAGAAAATCAGGCGCAGGAGCTTCCGAATTCAGCTCCTGCGCCTGTATTGTGTCATGACAGTCTGTTATTCTGCAGTCTGCACTGCTGTTATTTTTCGCAGCACTGGGCAACCCATGAAATAAAGTTCGACGTGCTGTCGCCGGACCGTTCTGCCATGGTGTGGTACTGTCCCCATACCGTTGCAAAGTCCACATCCTTCACGCTGCTGCAGCTCTGCAGGGCAAGGGCAAGATTGGTCTCTGTCGTCAGAGACGTATCTCCCTGGAAAATGCCGGTACGGATGCGCCAGTACGGGGCAATCGTTGAAGTCCCTGAACCTGCGCAGGTCTTGGCTGCAAAATAAATCGGATCATACATATTCCCGCGCACTTCCGTTGATGTGGAAAGCTCATCCGTTACAGATGCGATATTGGCATAATCTGTCACATAGGAAGCATCCCATCCGGAAAGCGACGCGTATTTGCTCTGATTTTCCGAAAGAAGCCCTGCAAGATAGGAATCGAAATGTTCCGGAGTATTCGAGGCATCACCGAATACGTTATTCTCCGCCGTGGAAAGATCCAGGCTGTCAAAGGCGCACACGCCCTTTGTCGGTGTCTTGCAGTTCTGCACGAAAGCTTCCATGCTGCTGATCGTGGCTGTATTCGATGCCGCATCATAGGTAATCCACGGTGATGTTCCGTTCAGAGAGTCGATATATTCCTGGGCTGTATTGTACGTCGCCGATGAGGCTGATGCTGTGCTTCCCGATGCCGTTCCGCTCATTGCAGTGCCTGATGCCCCGCTTGGCATTCCGCTGGCCCCGCTCATGTCCGGCAGGCCGCTTGCCCCGCTCATATCCGGCAGGCCGCTCATGTCACTGGGTGCTCCGCTCATCGTCGGACGGCCTCCGCCGCCCATCACACCCATACCGCCCATCACGCTGCTCTGGCTTGAAGGCGTGTACGGGAAGGTCGTATCCGAAAGGAAGTTGTTGAGCGATGTCTCGATCGTCGACTTGATATAATCGTAATAGGTTCCGGCAAGATCGACGCCGCTTGCGGAGGAAGACAGCGTAAGTGCATTTCCCTGGCTGTCCGTCAGTCCCAGTTTATTGATATAGTCCGCGAATACGGCTGCCATATCCTTGGAAAGAGCCGCGGTAAATGTACCGTCCGCACGGGTATCCGTCGTAACGCACTGCCCCATCATCCATTCATAAGCTTCATCGGCAATATCGAGGCTTGTGACCGGGCACCAGCACATCGCGCCGCAGATGGCATCACTGATGGCCGCACCGGAATCATCCGTCATGGCCGCGCCGATTTTGTTAAGATACGGGGTGTAAAGCGGGCTGTCGCCGGTCGTCCCGAGAAGGGATGTCTGCGCACCGCCGCCGCTCATGCCGTAGCAGAAGATCTTTGAGCTGTCGCCGGGAACAGAAGACGAATTGTAGCGGACATAGCGGATGGCTGCCTTGATGTCCGTGACGCCCCAGGGGGCACCGCTCTGCGCAGCCGCTGCAGTCGATGACGTCGAAGAAGCAGCAGACGCTGTCGTTCCGGAGGCCGTCCCCGCTGCTGTCTGGGTGGACATTCCGGCATGGCCCATCGAACCGGAATTGCCGCGGCAGCCCGGATTCAGGAAGACATAGCCGGCTTCCAGATAAGATGAAACGCTGTCATAGCTGAACTGCGTCGGTGCCGGAATTGCCGCATAGCCCGGTGTTTCCACCGGCAGGACCATGGGTGCATCTTCCCCGGTAAAGGAACCGACGGTTCCGCTCTTGTTGACGGTGCAGGTATAGGTTCCGTCCCCGTTGTCTTTTGCCGTCATATAAGCTGCAGGAACGTAGATGCCCATGCTCTCGTAATTCGTATCTTCCGGCGACGTGCAGTACGCCAGGCCGATCTGCCAGTACGCATTGTTGGCGGAATCGAAATTCCATTTCGTGTCATCCAGCTTGAGCGAGGAAGAATCTGCCGCAGATGCGGTCGAACCGGAGGAAGCAGAAGCAGCTTCCGAAGAGGCAGCGGATGAGGTGCCTGAAGAAGCAGCGGAACCGGTCTGTGAAGATGTGGAAACCGCCGATGCCCCGCAGCCTGAGACAGCCATCGCCGCAGCGACAGCAGCCGCAAGAATTTTTGCAGATAATTTCATGTCTGTTCTCCTTTACTTTTAAAAATGCGCAGTAAAAAATACAGACCTATCATAGAAAGGAATTGCGGCAGAAATGTGTCACTGCTGTGGCGGAAAACAGGCTTTTTCTTCAGGCACGCTTCACGGTAAATGAAAACTCGCTTCCTTTTCCCGGTTCGCTTTTTACCTCGATTTTTTCACCCATTCCGCTGAGCAGTTCCCTGGCAATGGACAGGCCGAGCCCGCTCCCGGATGAATTGCGCGCCTTGTCTTCTTTATAGAAACGATCGAATACATAAGGAAGCACGTCTTTCGCAATCCCGACGCCGTTGTCGCCTACTGAAATCAGGACATGCGTCCTGAAAATGCGTGCATCGAGCGTTACCTTTCCGTTCTCTTCCACAAACTTGAAGGCATTGTCGAGCAGGATATGCAGGATCTGCTGGATCCGGTCCTCATTTGTAAAAAGAGGCGGCAGACCGAGCGCCGTTTCAGTAACGGCAAATTCAATTCCGAGATCATCCGCACGCACGGCATATTCATCCCGGACTGTCTGCATCATTTTTCCCGCATCCGTCTTCTGTTTCGTGATGACCGTCCTGCCGCTCTGCAGACGCGACAGTTCAAGGATTTCCGAAGTCAGTTTCTGAAGCCGGTTGCTTTCATTTAAAATGATTCCATAGTAGCGCTGCCGTGTCTCGTCATCCGAGGCAAGCCCGTCCGAAAGCGTTTCGGTCAGGGCCTTGATTGATGAAATCGGCGACTTCAGTTCATGGCTGACATTGGCAACATATTCCCGCCGGACTCTCTCGAGACGTTTCGAATCATCCAGATACATTTTCAGAAGGATGCTGAAAAGCAGGACGCCGGCCAGCATGGTCACGGAAAAAACGATGGTAAATCCATTCAGCACGGCCCGGTAATCACTCGTCGGCTTCATCAGAAAAACAGCTCCTACCACAGTCGAGCCGCTGACTGCGGGTTCCCCGATGATCAGCGACTGTTCCTCCAGACCGGGAATATCTTCAAATCCCGAAATCTCTTTTCCCCCGATGACCAATGGCAGTTCTTTCTTCAGGGCACTGAGGATGAGACGGTCGAATTCTGCTTCTTTGTCCGTTGGTTCCTCTTCGTCTTCATCTGTCAGGGCTGCCTGATTGCCGAAGACATCCAGGATTTTCACGATATAGGGTTCCTGCCTGCTCACCCGGATATTTCCCGCGGCATACTGCGCCGCAATGACTTTGGCCTGCGGTTTTAGATCATTGATGACCTGCTGCATGAACATCTGCCGGATGGCAAATGAACCGGCTGTCTGGGCAGCCAGATAAAAGACGACGATGGCGGAAATCAGCAGAACCCTGCGCCGGACGGTTTTTTTCATGGCTTTTCCTCAAGCTTATAGCCGACCCCGTAGATGGATTCAATTTCAAATCCGGCGTTCTCCGGCGGCAGCTTCTGACGGATGCGCTTGATCTGCGTATCGACCACTCTCGTGTCACCGTAATAATCGTATCCCCACACTTTGTTCAGAAGCTGCTCCCGGCTTAAGACTCTGCCTGCATTTTCAGCAAGATACTTCAGGAGTTCGACCTGCTTCGGAGTCAGATCCGCCTTTTCTCCGCCGACAGTGACTGTGTAGGCATTTGAATCAATGACCATCCCGCGAAGCACGATTTTTTCGTTTTCATTCCTTGGTCTCGTCCTCTTCAGGATCGTGCGGATCCGCGCGACAATCTCCCGCGGCGAAAAAGGCTTTGTCACATAATCGTCAGCCCCGATTTCCAGTCCGAGAACACGGTCGACCTCTTCGCTCCTTGCACTCAGCATCAGAATCGGAACATCGCTTTTTTTCCGGATCTCCCTGCATACATCCGTCCCCAGAATTTTCGGAAGCATGACATCGAGAATGATCAGGTCATAGCGGCCTGAAGAAGCTTTCTTCAATGCCTCCTCGCCGTCATAAGCCGAATCATATTCCATGTTTTCCGCCGTCAGATAAGCAGAAATGCTTTCATGCACGGCAGCGCTGTCATCACAGATTAAAATTTGCGGAAGATTATTCATTCTTTCACCGGTCACATACCGTAAAACGGCTTTATTTTATCTTTTGAAATAAGGCGTGCTGCAGGGAGCATTCCACAAGGTCAGAAGTTCATCGTCCATGCGTGCGATGAACATCTGGAACCCGGCTGCTTCCTGGACAGTAAGCAGATTGCCTATATAATTGGCCGCGATTTCAATATTCTTTTCCTTCAGATAAGATGCGCAGCGGCGATAGACGATGAAAAGTTCCATCATTGTGGTCGCGCCCATCCCATCCAGGACAAGCATGATTCTCTCACCGCTTCGGATTCCCAGATCCCGCAGCAGGGCTTCCAACATGATTTCAGCGGTTTCATCGGCTGTCTTCAGCTTCGTCCGGCCGCCGCCCTCCTCACCATGCTGACCCATTCCGATCTCCATGTCGTCTTCTCCGAATTCAGCCAGCAGTTTCCCGGTGACCGGGTGCGTCGCTCCGCGCACGCCGACGGTCAGCGTCGCCATCTGGTCCGCGAAACGCTGCCCGACAGCAGCCGTTTCCTCGACGCTCTTTCCCATGGCCGCTGCCGCACCGACAATCTTGTATAAAAGGATGCAGCCTACAAGTCCCCGGCGGTCCCGCCCGTGGCTGCGGGGTGCACTGGAAATATCTTCCTGGGTAATGATCTCGCGCACTTCAATTCCGCGGGCGCGGCATGCTGCCGTGGCGCGTTCGCCGGTCAGCAGGTCGCCTTCATGGTTCAGTACGACAAAAATCACGCCTTTTCCCTTATCAGCCAGCTCCAGGGCTTTTATGGCAATGTCTTCCTCCGGAGCGACAAAAATGTTCCCGGAAATTGCCACGTCCAGCATGCCTTCTCCCACAAACCCGATCGGTGCCGGCTCATGGCCGGAGCCGCCCATTCCCACGACAGTCACGCGGTCGGCTGCTGCCAGTGCATTGCTGACGGTCAGCCGTCGCTCTTTCAGGGTAACAAGATCCTTGTTGGCGGCAGCAAAGCCCTCCAGCAGTTCATCTGTAACGTTCTGCGGATCGTTGATAAACTTTTTCATTTCAGGCCCTCCGTTTTCTCTATGGTATAAATCGCCTCAAGGTTATATAAAGCTGCCTTACATCAATCGGTTTGATTGTATAAGCATTCATGCCGCTGTTCATAGCCTCACGCACGTCTTCTTCAAAAGCATTGGCGCTCATGGCTATAATCGGGAGACTGCAGTCCGCGCGCTTCATGCTGCGGATCTCCCGCGTTGCCGTAAGACCATCCATGACCGGCATGCGTATATCCATGAGGACTGCCTGATAAGTCCCTTCCCTGGAATCCGCAAACAGCCTGCAGGCTTCCCCGCCGTTGGAGGCAACATCCACACGGAAATTGACCTTTTCCAGCACATGCTTCGCGATTTCGACATTCATGGGATTGTCTTCCGCAAGCAGGATCCTGCTGCCGTGAAAATTCTGCAGTTCCTCCGGTTGACGCTGCGGCTGCACTGCTGTTCCGGCAGATGCAGAATCCGATATCTTGAGGGGAATTGCAACCGTAAAGGCAGAACCGGCTCCGGGTTTCGATTCGACGGAAATGCTGCCGCCCATCATTTCCACCAGACTCCTGCAGATGGCAAGTCCGAGTCCTGTTCCTTTAATCTCACTGTCAAGCGCCCGTTTTTCCTGGGCAAAGGGATCAAACAGATAGGGAAGGAATTCAGATGAAATCCCGCATCCGGTATCCCTGACGCAGAAGCACAGGCGATCGAAACGTCCTGAGGTAACTTCCCGGACACTGAGGGAAATTTTTCCTTTTTCCGGGGTAAACTTGACTGCATTTCCCACAATGTTCAGCAGGACCTGCTGGAGTTTCAGAACATCGCCGAAATAAACCGCATGCAGGCTGTCGTCCAGATGGCACTCGAACGCAATATGCTTTTCAGAGCATTGAGAAGAAACGACCGCGGATATGCCTTTCATGAATTCCTCAAGATTGAAAGCTGATTCCTTCAGTGCCAGCTTTCCGCTCTCAATACGGGACATATTGAGAATATCGTTGATCAGCGCCAGCAGGAATCTGGAGGATGCCTCTGCTTTAGAAAGATAATCGCGCACTTCAGGGCAGATGTCCTGTTCCGTGCTCATTTCAATATAGCCGATGATCGCATTGAGCGGTGTTCTTATATCATGGCTCATACGTGACAGGAACTCACTCTTGGCGGCACTGGCCTGCTCTGCTGCACGCATGGCGGTAAGCAGGGTTTCACGGTTTTCTTCGGAACGTTTATGCTCCTCGGTCACATCGCTGCTGACCAGTGCGATTGTCTTTGCATGTTTGTCAAGCCAGCTGAGCCAGAGTTTCTTATACTGCCGTTTCTGATCCGATGTTTCGACCGTACAGAAATATTCCAGATCCTCTTTCCCTTCCAGTTCATCCAGAATCGAGCTGATGCGCAACCGCGCAAGCATCTGCTCCTGCTCTTCCGTCAGCACGCACGTCCGGATCAGTTCGCCCATGTCTTTTTCAAAGTCATCCCCGTGATCGTTAAGAAACGGGCCGTTCGCATAGTTTGCCGTAAGCACGCGGTAATCGCCGCGTTTGCCGGCAATCAGGCAGATATTTTCATACTGGCTCCTTACAAACAGATCCAGTACCTTTTTCTGGATGTATGCATCTTCCGCATCTGCCGAAATATCCAGGATTGCCATATACAGCATCCGCTGGTTTTCCTGCGTATCCACGGTGGCCGTGGCGGAGACCCGGACATATTCTCCCGTAATTGTACGAAGGCTCATGCTGATTTTGAAACCGGAAAGGTTGCGCAGAGAATCCTCAACGGTATGTACGACCTTGCTCCTGTCATCCGGATGAATGCAGTCGTAGGGATTGCTCTTGTAGGCAGCAGAAAGCTGCTCCTCCGTTCCCCGAAGAAGCCTGCCCAGTCCCTGGCTGACAAAAACCGGAACCAGTTTACGGTTATTGATGGTATCAAAAGCGACAATCCCGCCGGGGGTATTGTTCATGACCCCGAGCAGCTGCGAATAGACATGATCCAGCTTCTGCTGGCGCTCCATGCGTGTATTGACATCGCTGAACAGGATGCAGAGCAAATTCTGACCGCCGCTGCGCAGCTCGACATTCAGATTGATTTCCATCCAGCGGTAGATTCCGGATGCGGTCCGTGCCCTGATCACTGTCTGGTAAAGGCCTCCGCTGATGCAGGCCTTGTAAAAAAGCAAAGAAAAGTTTTCCGCATCCTCGGGATGCAAAAAAGCCGGCGCAGAAGAAGCAAGTTCCCTGGCAAAATCTGTTTCCGTCTCTCCCAGAAGCTCGCAAAGCGACTGATGGATGAAAACAGGCTGCCAGCCTTCTTTCTCAAATCTGAACAGTCCTGCTTGAGCCGGAATCAGCCGCAGGTATTCTGTGCTTATTTCCAAAGGACTGATGGAATTTTCCATAACGATCCTCCTCAAGGGCAAGCGGGTTATCCGGTTGCTTTCGTGCTCATATCCCTGAAATTCATGCACTGCCAGAGATCATTAAAACTTAAAGCCGGATTTCGTGCGGCTGCGCTGATCAGCTGGATCAGCAGATAAGAAGCCGCATCGATTTTCGCCGAAAGCTGCAATTCATTTCTGTCTATTTCCGCAGATAAAAAATCCGAAATTTTATCCTGAAGATCTTTCATGCATTTCTCTTTGAATTTACGGTTTTCTGCTGTCTGGCTGAGCTGGTTCAGCGAGGAGTAGCGGTAGGTTTCTTCAAAGCCGCAGATCTGAAGATAGATGAACTTCAATTTCTCATAAAGGGAACCATCGCTCTCAATAATGGAATCAACATTTTTCATGATTTCCAGCCAGTCTTCCAGCATGATCTGACGTACCAGATCATCCTTGCTGTCAAAATAGTGATAGAAAGTTCCGAGTGCCATCCCGCATCGGGCAGTCAGATCCCGGACATTGATTTTTCCTGCTTTTCCATCCCGATTCTGCAGCAGGAAATCCTTTCCGCACTCCATCAGAGATTCTCTGGCATTTTCAAGCTTGACTGCCATACGATTCCCCCTTACGTGAACAATGTTCACATTTGTATTATATTCTCTGCCGTCAGGCCTGTCAAACATCCCTTCCCGGTATCCGCTGCCTGTTTTCTTCAGATCATTTCATCGCATGAACAGGAAATCCTGCCATCATCATAACGGCAGGATCCCTTTTACATTTTTAAGATACCATCCTATTGTCTGCCTGAATCTCAGTGATCCATGATCCTTGCCGGATCGTAAGACATTCCTGCACACCCATATTTCATTTTATTCAGCGGATAGCCGAGAAAAACGAACGGCTCCGGTTTTCCCTGCCCGTTCAGAATCATTTCACAAATTGTCATCAGATCATGCGGCACCATCTTCGGCTGGCTGAGACAGTCTAAATGAGCCATATAGCCAACATGCCCGTTATAATTCTGATCAAATCTGTCAGATAATGAATCAAATTTTCTCAGGCCTCTGAGAGTAGTTTCTACGCTGCAGCTCTGCGCCAGCAAATTGATGTTGCAGCAGTCACCGCTGAAAATAATACGGCTGCCGGCATCAAGAAGTGCCACTCCGCCCTGTGTATGTCCCGGAATCTCAAAGGCTTCAATCACTCTGCCGCCGATATCTATTTTATCTCCATCGTTCAATGACAGAAAATGAGGAATTCTTTTTATTTCTTTTATACTGTCCGGTGAATAATCATAGATCTCGTAGCTTCCGGCTTTCCCGAATGAATCAGCATATGTGCGGGCTTCTTCCGCTTTAAAGCTTTCAGCCAGTTCAATGTCTTTTTCATTCAGATACACTTCTTCAAAGCACCCCATGCCTCCGCAGTGGTCCAGATGTCCGTGTGTAAGCACCGTAACAACCGGCTTGTCCGTTATATTTCGTACTGTCTGCAAAAGATCGCACACGCCGCATCCTGTATCAATCAGGAGTGCCTTTTCCATACCGACCAATACATAAAAAGTATCCAGTCCGAACTCATTGACTGCATAGGTGTCCGGCGCGATTTCACTGATAAAAGGAACCTTTATACCCATTATTTTCTCCCCGGGATCTATCCCTTTTTTATACAGCTTTTGCTGTCTGTGCCTTTTCACTGTCAATACGTGCATTTGCTTTTTCTACCGTCAGCTGTGAAAGAAGCAGCACTGTAATGCCTGCACCTATCAGCGGTATTATAAAAAACATAAACTGAAGCATGCTGACGGCTCCCGATGTCTGAGATGCTGCGTTTGCAACATAACCTCCGGCAGCAAGCAGCCAGCCTGTCAATGCACTGCCCAGTCCGCTTCCCACTTTTGCTCCGAACGAATCACAGGAAAACATCATGCCGTCAATCTTCTTTCCTGTAGTCTTATAAGTATACTCACCTGAAGCTGAAATCATGGTATACATCGTTGCCGTAATCGGACTTTGGAAGAGGCCGACAAATACCAGCATTGTCAGCATGCCCGGCAGATTTCCCATATAGCCAAAGATCGTCAGCACAACTCTTGCCAAAGTACTTAATATTGCCCCATAAAGGTTGACTTTATAAATACTTTTCAGTTTTTTTACAAGAAAAGGCGTAAATAGAAGTCCGATAACAATCGGAATTGTTCCTGCGGCAGTAAATGCACCGAGGAGATCAACATTTTTAAGAACATAGGAAGTATAGTAAACACCGATGGAATTGCCTATACCCTGAAGCAGATAAGAAACAATATTAAACAGGCAGATAATGATAAAGAACTTGTTCCGGAACAGAAGTTTAAAAGATTCACCTAAACCAGCCGTATGCTTCGATGCTGAATCTGATTTTTCTTTAATGCTGGAATCAGCTGTATCCTCATCCGGAAGTTCTTTTACCGAGAACACGGAAAGGGAGTTTACTGCGAAACCAATTACAGCGTAGATTATGGTTACATTTCTCCAGCCAACGGCTCCGCCTCCTAGTGCAGAGACTGCGTTCATGGTAACAGATGCCAGAATAATATATGTCGCCGTTGCAAAAATGTATCGGATACATCCCATCTGGACCCGCTCATTATTGTTCCTGGTAATCAGAGAGGTTAATGTTGAATATGCGATATTGCAGGCTGTGAAGAAAATGGTATTAAACATCGTATACCAAATGAAGAAGTAAACATACTGGGCAGCTGTCCCCCAGCTGGTCGGAATTGAAAACAGGAGAATAATGCTGAGCATGCATCCCGGATAAGCAAAAAACATCCATGGCCTTGCCTTACCCATTTTCGATTTGGTTTTATCAATAATATGTCCGAAAAAGATATCGGATATTCCATCCGTAACTTTCGAGACCATGATCAGAGTTCCTACGATACCGGCATTCAGCCCGACTGTATCTGTCAGATAAATCATGACAAATGCAGTAATCAGCATATAACACATTGTAGATCCCCAGCTGCCTGCACCGAAGCCGACTTTGTTATACCATTTCAGGTATTTCTTTTCTTCCATTCTGCACTCTCCTCTTGTCTTATTATATCTTCATCCGCTTTTTTATAACAGCCCGGAAGGCCCCTTGCGGGGCCTTCTGTCTTAACGTTCCGTATGATTGCATTGTAACAAATGCCTTGATTAAACTGTTGTCAGTCTCTGCATAAATCACTGTCACTTCCAGTCTTTTCCATGGTTATGACTGCCTCAGGAGCTCTGACTGCTGCGGATAGCAGGACAGCTGCATTCCCCTTCCAGGAGTGTCCTTGCTGATATCGACAGCATGCAGATGCTTCGGTTCCTTGCCGCTGCTGTCCCATTGTTCGAGGGCTCTGATAAAGTCTGCTGATGCCAGATATTTTCCGCTTGTTCCATGTCCGTATCCCGGAATCACATAAAATTTTAAAAATGAATCCAGTTTTTCCTGACCGTATCTTTTCTTCAAAGCCTCATAGTACTGAACAGTGCCCTTTGCCGTAACCTGCGGATCCACTGTCCCCTGTACAAGGATCATCTTGCCATGACGGGCAGTAAAGCGGTCAAGATCCGTATCCCACGCATCCATCCATTCCGCTGTTTCCCGGATTCTCTTCTCGTATTTGCTGAGGTTCACCTCTTCTATTTCAGCATGAATATCCTGCGCATAAAGAAGTGCCATGATGCTCTGGCTGACGTCCGGCAGATTCATTTCATTCATCTGCCGGAACATTTCTGTCTGTTCCCTGATATCCGTTCCCTCATAGACCGGATAGCCCGGCATGACATGTTTACCATAAGGCAGTTCAAACGGCAGCTCCATTTCCCTGTCAAAAATATCAAGTGCCTGGATTTGATCCTGATTCAGAATTTCCGCAAACTTCTCCCGTACCAGCTGCTTATGTTCGGCTGCACCTTTCCAGTCCTGAATAACATTGGCGTCTGCGGCATCGTTGCACCTCATGACGATTTCTGACAGTTTTTCCGCATCCCCCTCATGAAGCCATCCCGGCCGACCGATCTTTTTCCAATCCCTGCTGTTTCTGGCATCCATCAGTATTTTCTGTGTCCAATAGAGTACCGGAAAGAAACAAATGGCACCGTCATAATCATCCGGATACTTCTGCAGGGCTTTCATACATTCCCTGCCTCCGTTGGAACCTCCATAGAAATATACTTTTTCCGGATAAGAACCATAAATCTTCTTTGCCAGATACATAACCGTATCTTTTCCTTTTTTCAGGGAATGATACGCATAGTTTTCAAAACACTCTCTGTTGCTCATCCAGCTGATATCAAACATATTTCCATTGATGTATTCGTATCCTCCGTCACAGTTGAAAATGGCATACCCCTGTCCAAGAACCGAATCTGTATCATCACGGAGTTCCCCATGAAAATACATGGAGGAAGGGGAAATGAAGCCGTCTACCCCTGCCCCGCCGCGCTGGATCAATCTTCCATTCCATTTAACCGGAAAACAGGCTTCAAAAAGAATATCCGGTGCCTGCAAGTCCACAGGGTGAATGCTGCCCGTATACACCCGGCAGTCAGCAGGAAACGGACGGCCATACATTTTTGCCAAAGGGGAATCCTGTGATTCTCCGCGATGGAATAAACGGACCTCGCGGACCGTCGCTCCGCCCGTCGGCAGTCCGATCGCATCTGCCGGAATTTCAAAAGGTACCTCTGTCATATATTTTTCCATTTCGAATAAATCCTCCGGAGCATCATTCCGGATTTCATTTCATCAACCTTCAATGCCGGTTTGATGCATGCTTCCCAAATTGTTTCAAACGGCGTCAGAGGCTGAAAAACTACATAGCTTCCGGCGACTTCCCTTACCTTAATACCGCTTTCTTTTTCAACAATCTCCAATGCTTTCCTGTTTGACATGACTTTGATGATATCTGTCTTCGGTCCGACCGCATACGGATTCTCGCATTGTACATTCACCTTGACAGAACTTGTTATATTTGCTGAAGAGTTTCCAATCAGCAGCTCATAATCACCCGGCTCCGCAGCCCACATTCCCAGTTTCACGTCATAGCTGGCAAGATCCTGCCTGGAGACCGTCAGAGTCACTTCTTTGCTTTCGCCGGCCTTCAGGAATACCTTCTGAAAAGTCTTCAGCTCCTTCACAGGCTTGTCCAGAGTCGATACCGGATCATGAATATACAGCTGCACCGTTTCTGCACCGGCCATTTTACCCGTATTTTTTACACTGACGCGAACGGTAATGTCTTCTTTATCGGCATTGACTCCAGAAGGCGCTTCTGCTTTCGAAATTTCAAATGATGTATAGGAAAGTCCATAACCGAAAGGATACATGACATCCATATGTTTTTTCTCATAATACCGATATCCTACATAAATTCCTTCTCCATACCATACCTCGCTGTTATACCCCGGGAAATTAAGGCTGGAAGGAGTATCGGAATAATATCTTGGGAATGTCAGCGGCAGTTTCCCTGATGGATTGACTTTTCCAAACAGAATATCGGCTGCTGCTTTTCCTCCCATCATTCCTGGAATAAACAGGGACAAAATAGCATTCGCCTTTGACTCCCAGTCAATAATCTGAATTGGTGCTGCAAGATTCATGCAGACGATCAAAGGTTTTCCGAAATGTTCGGATGCTTCGATGGCTTTATTGAGAGAAATCCGATCTTCCGATTCCATCAGCATATTCTGACGGTCAACGCCTTCCTGACCGTTTGCGCTTACTGCTGCAACAATAACATCTGTTCTTTCATCTGTTACTTCAAAATTCACATGATCTTTGCCTGTCAGATCTGCAGCGCATTCGTACAGACTGGTGGTCAGATTTGTATTGACTGCTGCGCTGCCGGCACATGAGTCCATCATTTTCAGGCATTTGTTTCCGTAGAAGGAGATTCTGCTCCCAGCCTTCAGAGGCAGCACTCCGTCGTTTTTCAGCAGGGTGATTCCCTCTTTTGCCGCCTGATAAGCCGCTTCTTTTCCCGCTTCAACGCTGTACTCCTTTTTCCTGCCTTTCATGGCCGGTGTTTCAAGTACAAGCTTCAGATAATTCCTTACGCATTCATCCAGGAGTTCTTCTTTCAGTTTCCCGTTTTTTACAGCATTGACAACGGGACTCAGCTGCCTCGGTCCCGGCATGACCAGATCGTTCCCGGCTGCAGCGGCTTGTGCCTGGTCATAAGCTGCAGACCAGTCTGAAACAACGCATCCCTTGAATCCCCATTCATCCCTTAAGATATCATGCAGCAGATGTCGGTTTTGTGCGCACGCCGCACCATTGATTTTGTTATACGCTGACATAACAGTTTTGCACCCGGCCTGTACACATGCCTGAAATCCCGGCAGATAAATCTCCCGGAGAGCTCGTTCGGGAATATGTTCATTGACTCCCATTCTGTCCGTTTCCTGATTATTGGCAGCAAAATGCTTCACATCGGCAGCTACTCCTTCGTCCTGTATACCTTTGACAAAAGACGGAGCCAGTTTGGAAACCAGACACGGATCTTCCGAATATCCTTCAAAAAGTCTTCCATTCAGCGGATCACGATGGATATTGACATTCGGCGTACCCAGAAGGACATCGACGCCGCGTACATTTGCCTCATTTCCCAGAGCATGTCCACACGCTTCAATTACATCCGGGTTCCAAGTCGCCCCCATCAGCATGCCTGACGGATAGCAGCCGATATTCTGGTCCTGACCGATTTCATCCTTTGCAGAGTCTGTCCGGTTCTCCCAGGCTTCCTTATCTGAAAGAACGACTTCCAGTCCGCCCATGCGTCCTGTGAAATCTTCCTCGTTCAGAGGAGTGCCTTCTGCTGCTTTTCTTTTTGCATAAGCCTGAAAAGCCTTGTCAAGATAATATTCATTCGAATTAAAACCAGTGCCACCATCTAACAGCAGAAGTTTCGGAATCCCGTATTTTTCCATTGCCCGGGAATAAAATGAACTGTTGCCGGTAACGCAGGCAGCTTTTTCTTCCACTGTCATCTCACGGATAATTTTTTCGATTGATTCCGTATCTTTAAGTTTTGACGCCATTATGAAACCTCATATGTTATTTTTAATGAATGAAAGCAGGCTTTACTCTGCCGCTTTCCGGGCAGTGAGAGCTGCTTCTGCGACTCTCCTCCTCGAATTGCGTTTCTGAATCACATTTGCGTTGGCAGAATATGCAACTACAGCAAACAGGAATACACCTGTCAAGGCTCCTCTTACTTCTGAACTATATCCGCAGGTTACCAATCCTGTGCTTAACATGCGGATCGTAAAGGCACCGATTAAAACCGCCACATTATAATTAATATTCTTAGCCATAACAAATGCGATAAATACGCCCATTAAACCGTCAAAGATCATGCCGACGGTTCCAAAACCCACGGAACCCGTCACCTTGACATTTTGCGAAAGAAAGACGATTGCTGCCACTCCTGTAAAAAGACCCGTCAGGACAAATGATGCAAATTTCACTTTATCAATATTGATTCCTGAATTATTAGCTATCGTAATATTGGCTCCGATAGCTCTCATATTTGCACCTATTGTCAGATGATCATTGATCACATAGAAAATGGCAAACATAATTCCCAAAATCACGTAACACCATGGGGATGAACCTAAATACCCATCAAACAAATTGATTGTCCCCACACCGGTTTTTGTAAAAATCAGAGGCATAGCCTCAAAAATCATTGCAAAACCGAGGGACAGGATCAGACAGGGAATTCTCAGCAGATTATAGGCTGCTCCCATGGCAGTACATAATACAAGCGAAATAAGAATCGTTATGACACAGATGCCAGGAATTCCCCAGCCAAGATTCTGGGAAATCTGCATGGCGAAAATTGCACTCGCATAAGCCACAGCACCGATTGCAAAATTAATCATTCCCATCGACATTCCGATTGCAAGCGCCATAGCCATGATCATAGGTACAATCGCTGTTCTCAGAATAGACAGAAAAATATCCGGTGATGCAAATTTTCCCTTCGTAAGAATAACAAAAACAATCCATACAATTGCAGGCAGAAGGAGTGCTCTGATAACACTGACAAATTTTTTAATCATTTTCGATTCCTCATGCTCTCTCCTGTCGGGCAAACGGACAGGAAACTGTTTGCATATCTTTTCTTATGACCGTGCACATGCTGTCAGGCATATGCACGGCCTGAATGCTTCTACATTTTTTCGTAAGCATCAATTCTTTTTTGAATATTGTCAGAACTCCAATAGTCTGTTTCCGCATAGAGTTTTACCACAGACTCGAGCTGTTCTTTCGTCTTGCCGGCATTGGCAACGGAATTTAAAGCAAGAATATCATTTGGAGTAACGCCGCCCGGATAAGTTCCTGTAGTGGAAGTCACCTTATTGATGGCTAAATAATCCTCCAGATTGGTAACGACTCCGGCCGCTGCAGACGGCACAATCTGGTCTCCGTCTGAATACAGTTTATCCGCACCGCTTAAGGCATTTACCAGCTGCATAAACATGATGTAGATAAACATACCGCCGCCGGCTCCTCCTGCCGTCAGGGCATTCATATAACCATCTTTGAAAGCCCCTTCAATATCTGTCGGATTATCCATAGCAGCAAATTTAATTTTTCCAAGATATCCGCCTGCCTGAAGGGCTGCCAGACCAGGATCGCCGCTTCCGATGAAGCCATCCAATTCACTTCCATAAGTAGCAATGATATCATTCGATCCGGTTGCCAGATCCGTTCCGCGATAAGTAGACAGAATCTCCATGCTGTTATCTTTTGCACATGCTTCAATTCCCTCAACACGCTCATCGGCCATCGTTTCGCCCTCACTGCCGGTTGCAATTGCTATTTTTTTGCAGCCCTGATCCGCAAGGGCCTTGCAAAGAGCATAGCCATTCTGGTAATTTGCCCCTCCGACACCGCCGAGGTCTCCTACATATCCGCAGAAATAATCCGATGATAAGGTAACTGCATCAACTTCATCGCTTTTCGACCTGGTCATGCAGGAATAGTACACTTTATTCTGGTTCATGTAATCAAACATGGCCGGTGATGAACCTACAATCATGATAATTGCATCACACCCGGAAGATGTAAGTGATTCGACTGCCGCCATCTGGGAAGATGCATCCCAGTCTGTCATGTCATAATATACCATCTCATTACCGGTGACTTTTGCGCAGTAATCCAGAACCTGATGAAAACCTAATGAAGTAGCATCTGTAGACGGCAGATACCAAAAGCCGATCTTATGTCCGCCTATATTCCCGGCACTTAATTTTTCGGTGGGCAATGCTGCTTCGGCAGCCGAATTATCTGCTGAAGAATCAGCAGCTGACTCTGAAGCTGACGCTGCCGAAGAGTCTGAAGTTTCACTTACTGATGAAGTACTTTCCTTCGATGCTGCTGCAGAATCTGCTTCTGATACCGCTGAAACCGAAGAAACAGAGTCAGCTGCAGAAGATGCTGTTGATGCGCTGCCGCATGCTGCTAATGACATTGTCATAACAGCACTCATGATCAATGCAAGAAACCTTTTGATTTTCATTTTGCACTCCTTTTCCTTATCCCTTTTTATTTAATAACCGGCTTCTCTTCCCGGCTATTTATCAGTCAATCAGTTTTCCTTTACTTCTGTCGTAAGTAATCCCGACAACCACAAGGAACAGTATGCCTTTAATTGCATAACCTAAGGCACTCGCATATCCCATCATGGAAAGCCCGTTAGTCAGGATTGTAACCATAAGGGCACCGATAAGCGGCCCCTGATATCTCGCTTTACCGCCTCCGAATAAAGGGAAACCTCCGAGTACAACCGCAATCATGACATTCAGGTTTACACTGCTTCCTATGGATGTATCAGCGATTCCGCCTCTTACTACTGCAAAAAGCGATGCAACACCAATGGCTACGCTGCAGATGATATACGCAATAAAAATCATTTTTGTTGTATTGATACCGCTGATTTTTGCGACTTTCATGCTGCCGCCCATGCTGATCATCGATTTCCCGATATGCGTATAGTTGAACAGGATATAGCCGGCGATAAACATGATGATCAGAACAATGATTTTTATCCATGGTTCATTCAGCCAGGATGCCTTACTGTATGCAAAAAACTGTTTACCTGTTTTATTTGCCATCAGAACGATACCGTCGCAGACGTTCATGACGCACAGTGAAGCAATAAAGGGTGAGATCTGGAGTTTTGCTGCCGCTACTGCCGTTATGCTCATAAACGCAACGGATACGAGCATTCCTGCAAGTACACAGATCAGCAGCGGAATATCTGCCCGATACATCAGCGTAATGATAAGAGCCGACATCGACATGACTGCACCAACTCCCATATCCAGAAATCCAAGGGCGTACAGAAAAACGGCTCCTGTCATTAAGATCAGCATGTTAAAGCATTGATTCAGCAAAAGTATTAAATTCTCTGACTGTATGAATTTTCCGCCTGTCGCTGCAATAAAAAAGACAACTAGAATGACAGCGCCCATATATGGCAGTATTGATGTCAGAATATCCTTTCGTGCTGCACGGCGATTCAATTCGGCCTGAATCTTATCTTCCGTTAAAACCTTTGTATTCTGCTGCAGATTATCCATCAATTCAATCCTCCGTCAAACCATACACTCAATCAGCTGCGTATCTTTTACATCCCTGCCCCGCATGATTTCTGCCGAAATTTTCCCGTCCTTCATGATAATCATGCGATCACTCATTCCGATCAGTTCCGGAAGTTCTTCCGATATCATGACGATTGACTTTCCTTCCTGCCTGAGCTGATAAATCAGTTTGTACATAGCTGCCTTAACACCGATATCAATGCCTCGTGTAGGACAGTCCATAATCAGAATATCGCTGCCTGCAGCCAGCCATTTTGAAAAAGCCACTTTCTGTTTGTTGCCGCCGGACAGCTGATTGCATAATTGCTTTCCTGATACGCATTTTGTACTCATCGCCTGTATCTGTTTATCGGAAAGCTGCTTGACTGCTCTTGGGGAAATCAATCCATGTTTTCTGATTTTTTTCAGGGATGCCATGACCGTATTCTGTTCAATGCTGGCATTAAGAATAATTGATTCGTTATCACGGTCTTTTGATATATACCCGATATCGCTGCGCACTGCATCCTGGATGCAGTTTATCTTTTTGTTCTTAGGCATAAGAGTAATATTTCCTGTCACTTTTCTATCCAGGCCGTAAATCATGCGTCCCACTTCATGCATCCCGCTGCCGGCCAGTCCGCCGAAACCAAGTATTTCTCCTTTATGCAGCTGAACGCTGAAATTCTGTACAAAGCCATCTTCCGACGTAATATGATCAACATTTAAAACAACTTCATCGCTGCTGCATCCGCTCCAGTCATTTCGATAGAAGTTCTCAGCCAATTCCCTGCCAACCATTAACGGCCGCATGTTTTTAGGGGTAATATCTGCACCATTGAGTTCTCCGACAACAACACCATCCCGAAGACACACAATGCGATTGCATACTTTCTGGAGTTCTTCCAAATCATGAGAAATGAAAATCACTCCTTTATCAGCTTTTTCCATCTGATCTATTAATTTGTAAATGAGGCTTCTTCCTTTTTGTGCCAGGGCCGTCGTTGACTCATCGATAATCAGTATTTCAGGCTGCAGATACATTGCCCTGGCTATTTCCACAATTTTGCGGTCTTCAAAATTCAATGCTGCCAGGATTGTATTTGACTTAATATCATCCACGCCGATTTCATGAAGTATTTTATCGGCCGCTTCATGCATAAGACGATTGTTCAGTACTCTTCCTTTGCTGAACTGTTCGTAATTGCCGATAAAAATATTTTTTGCCACATCCAGTGTAGGCAGTGTTCCTATTTCCTGTACGATCATCGCCACACCAGATTTCTGTGCGTCTGTCATGCTGTTTGGCTTATACGGTTTTCCCTGACGGAATATTTCTCCGCTTGTCTGAGGCTGAACCCCGGCAAAAATCGAAGTCAGAGTAGATTTCCCGCTTCCATTTTCACCTATCAGGCCGCAGACTTCTCCGCGTTTCAATTCAAAACTTACGTTAATCAATGCTCTTGTCGGTCCAAAATTCTTGCATATATCTCTGCAGCTGATCAGGACCTCGTTGCCGTTTTCCATTCCCGCTCCTCTCCTGTTCTCTCTAAACGAAAAAGCATTTTTGCCGCCGATGTAATTCACCCTGACCTTTTCCAAATATCTTGTTTTGATACTACCATTTAAGAAAAATGTTTAGTTACCAGTCCCGGCAATTTTCATTATCATTTTCCGCCATCTGCAATCTGCAGATGGAATATGCTTCTGTTCTGTAAAAACATACAGGTCCGATAAGAAAAAGCCTGCCGTTTCCGGCAGGCTGAGGAAGAAGGAATGGTTTTTCTGTTTTATACAACTTTCTCCGGATTCAATATATTTTCCGGGTCAAAACTGTTCTTGATTCCTTTCATGATATTCATTTGCGCAGGACCCAGCTGCTTATGCAGATACTCTTTCTTCGCATAGCCGATTCCATGTTCCCCGGAAATCTGTCCGCCCATTTCTTCCGCTTTCTGATAGAAAAGGTCAAAGATATCTTTCAGTACCTGTCCCCATTTTTCACTGCTCATTTCATCCCTGCAGATATATACATGGAGATTGCCGTCACCGGCATGCCCGAAACTCGGTATCCGTACGGAGAACTGTTCTGATATCTCATGGGTATACTCGATGAATTCTGCGATGCGGTTTCTTGGCACAACAACATCGCACTCATCCATCTCCGTTGTCGAAGCCTTGATTGCTTCCAGGAAGGATCCTCTGGCTCCCCAGACGCTGTCTTTGCGTTCATCCGTATCTACCAGGAAAGCATCAACGGCACCTTCCTGAATGCATAATTCAGCTGTATCTTTATATTCCCGGTCGACATATTCCTGTGAGTTTCCGTCAAATGTAAAAAGCAGATATGCCGGACTCTTGGTATCCGGGAATTTTTTCCCGAGATAGTTTTCGGAAAAAAGGATTGTATCACGGGACATATACTCAATGGCTGTCGGCTGCGCCTGCGAACAGATTACTTTCGGTACACATTCGATTGCTTCATCAGCCGACTGAAAAGGCACCAGCAGGCTGACGGAGTATTTCGGAAGCGGAAGGAGCTTAAGCACCGCTTCCGTAATGATGCCTAATGTTCCTTCCGATCCGATCATCAGGTTCAGAAGAGAATAGCCCGAACTGTTTTTTACTACTTTACCGCCCAGCGTGATCACATCCCCATTGGCAAGAACAACTGTCAGGCCGCGTACATAATCCCGTGTAACGCCGTACTTTACGGCACGCATCCCTCCGGCATTGGTACTGATGTTGCCTCCGATTGTTGCGGATTTTTCACCGGGATCCGGCGGATAGAAAAAACCCTGAGCTTCCACATACGCCTGCAGTTCCATCAAAAGCACGCCCGGCTGGACTGTCAGGGTCAGGTTCCTGTCATCCAGTTCCAGTATTTTTGTCATCATCGTCGTATCAATCATGATACCGCCTTCGACGGCAACCGAAGCCCCGACAAGTCCCGTACCGGAACCGCGCACGACAACCGGTATCTTTTCGCGGCAGGCATATTTCATGACCGAAGACACTTCTTCTGTCGACTTCACCATGATCAGCACATCCGGATAATGCGATACGCCTCCCAGTTCATCATGGCTGTAATCCTCATTGATTTCCTTTCCGTGAAAGAACCGGTCTTTACTGACCATGGACTGAAGATTGAGAATATCTTCGCTGTCTATTTTCTTATAAGGCATTTTTCTTTGCCTCCCTGCACAGGGCAGTCAGCTTCGGCACGATTTCATAGATGTCGCCGATGACTGCATAATGAGCAACGTCAAAAATCTGGGCATGCGGATCAGAATTGATGGAAATGATGCAGTCGGATCCTTTCATCCCTGCAGCAAACTGCACTTTTCCGGATATGCCCAGCGTCAGAATCATTTTCGCATGAACCGTCCTGCCGGACAGGCCGATCTGACGTTTTGCATCGAACCAGCCATTCTCCACAAGGGGTCTGGAGCAGGCAATCTGTCCGCCGAGAACGTCTGCCAGCTCTTTTGCCATATCTGTATCGGCCTGTGTTTTAAATCCCCTGCCGACGGCAACGATGACATCTGTTTCCGAGATATCCGCTGTTTTTTCCTTTTCCCTGATGGAAAGGATTTCAACCAGTGTTTTCAGCTTTGCCTGTTCAATTGCCATGTTTTCCACCGTACCGTGCGGTGTCTCCACGGGTGCCGGTGCCGAAAAAATCTTATAGCGGACTGTCGAAAACTGGGGCCGGTTGTTCGGCGTGACAATCTGGGCCATGATATTGCCGCCGAAAGCAGGACGTATCTGAATCAGGTCCGTATTCTCTTTCATTTCAAGACGGGTGCAGTCTGCTGTCAGTCCCGTGCGGAACCGGGCAGCGATGCGCGGAGCAAGCGTCCTTCCAAGATTTGTCGCGCCGACCAGTACGGCAGAAGGTTTCACTTTATTGATGAAATCTTCAAACACATTGGCATAAGGCTCCATGATAAAATCTTTTAATTCCGGGTAATCGTAGGAATAGACTTTATCGACGCCGTATCTTAAAAGCTGTTTCGCCGTATCCGATATCCCGCTGCCGATCAGAAATGCATAGACCGGCTCTTTTGTCACAGCTGCCAGCTCTGCTGCTTTTCCGATTAATTCCAATGTGACATTATGGACGGCTGCACCGTTATGTTCTGCATAGACAACAATGCCCTTCCATGCAGATTTATCAACCGCAGGAAGAACGACGTCTTCTTCTTTGGTAATCATGCCTTCCGGGCCGGTCCTGACGCAAAGTCCGCACATGCGGCAGCCTGCCGTTGTTTCCAGTGTCCCGTTTTTTTCAGTCAGACCGCCGAACGGGCAGATATCAAGAACCTTTCGGATATTTTCCGGGTTTACCTTTTCTTTATGGATTACAAGATGAGCCATTTTATTCCTCCCGATGTAAACCTTCAGACATACTTGCCATTTTTCAAAAGTCCGAAGATCTGTGCCGATACTTCTTCTGATGAACCTTCCAAAATCTTCCTGTCCGTATTTTTTTCGGGAGGGAAAATCCGTTCAACATTGGTAGCGGAACCAAGCAGCCCGTAATGGCTTTTATCCTGGTCCGGGCAGTCTGCAAGCGTATAAACGGTTATGGATTCCTCTGACGTCTCTAAGCTTCTTCTGTAGGAAGGAAGCCTGGGCGTATTGATTTCGCTGTCCGCACAGATCAGACACGGAAGCGGAACTTTTTTTACCACGACCCGGTCGTCAAGGTTCTGCGTAACAATCACAAAACCGTCCTGTTTTTCAATAGCCACGGCATTACCGATGTTCGGAATTCCGAGTTCTTCGGAAAGTTCCGACCCGACCTGTGCCGTATCTCCGTCTGTCGTCTGCTTTCCGCATAAAATCAAATCATACGGTTCCATTTTCCGGATTGCCTGGGACAGGGCATAGGAGGTAGCCAGACAGTCAGCCCCTCCGAAAGCACGGTCCGTCAGAAGAGTCCCCTCATCGGCTCCCATATGAATTGTTTCGTAAAGAGCGGCTTTTGCCTGCGGCGGACCCATGGTTAAGGTTCTTACCGTTCCGCCGTATTTTTCTCTGAGAGAAAAGGACATCTCGAGACTGTAGAGATCATAAGGGTTCAGCTTGGTGCTGAACCCTTCTCTCTTTAAAACGCCTGTTTCCGGATCAACTTCTACTTCCGAACTGCCGGGAACCTGTTTAACACAAACGATTATATTCATTCTGTCATTCCTCAAAGGCTTTTCTATTATTGCAGGTCATAATCGACATAGCAGATATGGCTGGAAAGGAATTCATCAAGACAATGTTCACCGTCATCTCCGCCGATTCCTGACTTGCGTACACCCTGATGAAAGCCCTGGAAAGCTTCAAAATGTTCACGGTTCACATAGGTTTCCCCGAACTTAATGCGATTAAGCGCCTTCAGCATCGTATCCGTATTTGTTGTATAGATGGAAGAGGTCAGCCCGTATTCACAGTCATTTGCTTTTTCAATTGCCTCATCCAGTGTTTTAAACGTCGTGATCGGAAGCACCGGTCCAAAAATTTCCTCATGGAAAATCGTCATGTCATGTGTACAGTCCGTAATAACTGTCGGTTCATAGTAGAAGCCTTTTCCGCCGATTCTGGCCGGTTTTCCGCCGCAGGCAATCTTTCCGCCTTCTTTGACCGCTCCTTTTACAAGTTCATCAATATGTTCCACCTGTGCCTTATTGATCATCGGTCCCATATCCAGCTGTTTTTTAGGATCATCTGCCGGATTTCCGAATTTTGTCGCTTTGATTCTCCTGATGATTTTTTTAGTAAATTCTTCAGCAATCCCCTCCTGGACGTATACGCGTTCTGCGCAGTTGCAGGCCTGCCCGCCATTGACGATCCGGGACTGCCATACCCATTCAACCGTCTTGTCAAGATCACAGTCATCCATAACAATGACCGGAGCTTTTCCGCCAAGTTCCAGCGATACTTTCGTAATGTTCCTGGCTGCTGCTGCCATAATCTTTTCACCGGCAGACACACTTCCCGTCATGCTGACCAGGCTGACTTTCGGATTAGAGGCAAGCGCCTGACCGACAACAGCCCCGGATCCTGTAATGACATTGATGACTCCCTTCGGCAGGGAACTCTTCGCGACCAGTTTTGCAAATTCATAGCATCCGTTCGGCGTATCGCTTGACGGTTTCAGCACAACCGTATCCCCTGCAATCAGAGCCGGGGCTACTTTTCTTCCAATCAGAAACAGTGGAAAATTCCAGGGCATGATTCCGGCAACAACACCGATTGGCATCTTGTAGAAATAAATATTCTCATTCGGACGGTCGCTCGGGATAATCTCTCCCTTGATATGACGGGCCATGCCTGCAAAATATTCGATATAGGCGGGAAGCCAGCCTGCTTCATCCTCGGACTGAGCCATCGTCTTTCCGACTTCTTCTGAATTTGTCCTGGCAAAAAGATCCTGATTTTTTCTGACCAGATCCGCAAGTTCCATCAGATAGGCAGCTCTTTTGATCGGAGGGACTTTTTCCCAGCTCTTCTGTGCTTCATAGGCAGCATCAACTGCATCTTCTACATCTTTCTCCGTAGCTCTCGGGACTTCAGAGATAACTTCCTCTGTCGCAGGATTCATGACCTGAATCATTTCTCTTTTTCCGTTCGGAACAAACTTGCCATTGATAAACAGCTGGTATTTCTTCATTTTTCTGCCTCCTGGTATTGAAGTACTGCCTCAGATTTCTCTGACCGCAGTCCCTTATGGTTCTTAACAGACAGTATCGTATCAAAGACTGATCGGCAAATGTTATCAGTCTCTGCAAATTTCACTGTCGTTTCCGGCATTTTGTTCAGGAATCAGATTCTGTCGGGATTATATACGATATTTCCGAATCCTCCGTCTGTCCTCATATAGTTTTTGCTGTATGCTTTTGCGACAAACCCATTCAGATTCAGGAATGTAAAGGGAACGCGGTCGTCCTTCCCCTCTTCGATTTCCTTGCAGACCTCCAGGACGTTTTTCATAAGCGTCACCGGTACTTTCATCCCATGACCATGGGACATCAGAACGGCAGAATACTTACCGGCGGTTCGCCGGTCCGTCGTTTTCAGATTGCTTTCGTATTCGCTGACTGTTAAGCAGGATGTATCCTGAAGCATCGTAAAAAAACAGCAGGCGTCTCCTGAGATCAGGATCTTTTCCTCAGGGATCAGAAACATCATGGAGCCAGGCGTATGTCCGCCGCAGGCAACTGCTTCTATGGAAATACCTCCCAGTCTGAAAACCTGTCCGTCCTTTAAATCATGGTATTCGTTCAGGGGCTTGGCCGGAAGGAAGTCACGGTCTTCAAGTCCTCTCAGCCTGCCGGAAGATTCCAGATACTCTTTTCGAAGATCCAGGCTGCTGTGAGCTGTATAAATGGATGCATCGAGCCTGCTCATCCATACTTCCGGAAACTGAACAGCTCCCATGGCATGGTCAAGATGACCATGGGTAGCAAGAACCACAACCGGAAGACCCGTCAGACGGCTGATATAATCCTTCAGATCTCCTATACCGCACCCCGTATCAATCAGAGCGGCCTTTTCTGTACCTTTGATGAGATACATCTGCTCGCCGCTTATGCCGTAAATTCTTGTGATTCTGTCTGAAACTTCTTCCGATAGGAATTGAAACATCCGTATTCTCCTTTTTTATTCTGACAGGTCAAGAATCCCCTTGATCAAATCTTTATTATCACCGGACGAGCCGATATAAATCTCATATTTCATATGTTCAAGTTCAAATTTCGATTTTTCAGGATTATAATATTTGATTTTCTCAAGCGGGCAGGTAATCTTTACCTGCTTTTCAGCCCCCGGCTTCAGATTCACCCGTTGAAATCCGCACAGCGTTTTTACAGGGCGGTCCAGTTTAGAATTCTTAAACCCTGCATACACCTGGACCACTTCAGTCCCTTCCGTTCTGCCCGTATTTCTTACAGACACAGAAGCTTTGATAAAACGTTTATCCGCAGCAAAAAAAGCATCTTTCATTTCAAAAGACGTATAGCTCAGGCCGTATCCATACGGACGGTAGGGTTTGATCTTCTTTTTCTCCAGAAGATGGTAGCCATGGTAATATCCGTAATGCTGACTGGATGCATTCCAGTTAACCTGAGGGAGATCACTTTCATCTTTCGGGAGTACAAACGGCAGTTTCCCGCTGGGATTAATGCTTCCGAAAATTGCCTGAACGATTGCCGTGCCGCCTTCCTGTCCCGGATAAAAAGCCATCAGGATGGCTGATATGTTCTTCTCCCACTCCGTTACGGTAATCGTGCTTCCTCCGATCAGAACAGCGATGGATTTCTTATTCAGCGGGCCTATAGTATTCAGCATTTCCACATCATAAGGATGAAGTCCCAGTTCACTGCGGTCTCCGCCCTTTGTAGCAATATAATTATTGAATTTACTTCCCGGGATATATTCTCCTTCATCCCGGTAGTCAAGCCCGACAACAAATACGACAGCATCCGATTCTTCTGCTAGGCTCTTCATGTGCCCGATATCGTTTCCATCATAGAATATGATCTGTGAATCAGGGGCTTCTTTGACAATGCCTTCCAAGGCCGTGACCACATATTTCGGATAGACCCTGGACGATCCATGGTCACCGGTATTGGCCCGCGAAGCCAGTTTGCCCAGCACAGCGATTTTCTTTCCTTTTTTTGAAAGCGGCAGGGTATGGTTCTTATTCTTGATCAGCGTCATTCCTTCCTGCGCAGCTTTCAGGGACAGCCGGACGTGTTCTCTGCAGCCCAGCATTTCTTTCCCATATTGATTTCCGCTGTTTTGATACTGATGTTCAAAAGCATTTAATGTCCGGATGATTCGGACTGCAGCATCATCGACAAACTTCTCGCTTACCTGTCCGTTCCGAACTGCTTCTATGAGTTTTGGTCCGTAGTATTTTGTATCGCACATCTCTACGTCCATGCCGGCTTCTGCTGCCGACACCGTATTCTGGATTCCCCAGAAAAAATCACTGATGACAAAACCGTCAAACCCCCATTCTTCTTTCAGCACTTCCTTCAGAAGATAGGCAGAATGTCCGCAGTGTATACCATGATACAGGTTATATGCACACATGACTGATGCCGCTCCGGTATCGATGCAGTCCTTGAAATGGGGAAGGAAAATTTCTCTTTCCGTCCTTTTGCTGCAGTCAATATCTATCCTGAAGCGGTTGTTCTCCATGGAATTGAAGGCAAAATGCTTCAGACAGGCTATGACAGACTCCGACTGTACTCCTCGTACCAGTGCGGAACCCATGCTGCCTATGGCAAAACTGTCTTCGCCATACGTTTCCTGGCTTCTCCCCCATCCCGGATTGTATGGAAGATTAATGCATACTCCTCCGAACAGATTGCCGTCCATTGCTCTGATTTCCCGTCCGATTGCCCTGCCGATTTCTTTTTCCAGTTTCACGTCAAAGGTCGCTCCGCGCATCATGGAAACCGGGAAACAGGTTGTTTCTCTTAATCCGCATACTGCGCCTCTCGGGCCGTCACAGAATTTCAGCGGCGGCACATGAAAGCGCTCATTTCCTCCTGCGCTGTATGGTTTTTGATTATAATGACTGCCTGTTTTCTTGGCTGCCATCATCTGCATCAAAGACACATCCCCGCTCATCAGAGTAACTTTCTCTTCCAATGTCATCTTTCTGACGATTGCCTGCGCTTCTTCTGTAAATGCATTTCTGTCTTTTTTTGTCATATGATCATCCTCATACTTTTAATCCCGCCCAATGGCGAAGCAGCATATCTACTTCCTGGTCATTAAAAGAAAGGTAATCCTGTATTTCTCCGTTTGTCAGATTTCCTTCAAAGCCTTTTCTGTACTCCCCGGGCGTAATACCCATCGCATGTCTGAAGCGCCGGTAGAATGTCACTTCGCCGGAAAAGCCGCATTCTCCGGAAATAATGGGTGCCGGTATGGAAGGATCCTGAAGCATTGTACAGGCTTTTTCAATCCTGGCCGCATCAATCATTTCTTTAAGCGTCAGTCCCACTGTATCTTTCAATAATCTGTATACACTTTTTTCACTCATTCCAAATCCTTTATAAATCTCCGCCGGCAGCTGTTCAGATATGATATTTTCATCGATATACTTGCTGATAGCGACTGCAAGTTTTGCATTTTCTTCATTTTCAGGTGATGAAGACCGCAGTTCATACTGTGCATTCTGCATGATTTCAGCCATGAACATATACAGCCAGGCTTTCTCTTCCAGCCTTCCATAGGCATGTTCTGATCTATGGGCAAGTCCTATCTTTGCGGCGATCTCCAGAAAATAACTGTAAGGAAGTTTTGGCATATATGTCTTCCCGGCACTGTTGAGAAAGAAATGATAAGTCATGCCGACCGGTACAGGTTCCAGCATTTTGGGCGAGAACTGGATAAGAAGACAGATATTTTCCGTGTCGCTGCTCCTTACGCTGTGAACGCTTTTGGAATTAAAAACAACCAGATCACCGGCTGACAGCAGCTGTTTTTCGTTACCCTGAAGAACTTCGATTCCTCCCTTCAGGACTGCCAGCACCTCATAGTCATAATGCCAATGATAGGCGGAGCTTCTGATGCAGGTAATCATTACTTTTGCGGATGTATTCGTGAGATGCTGTATGCTTTCATAAGAACTGTTTCTGGTATTTTCTTTCATAACACACCTCTTCTGACATCCTGCCTGTGTTCTTCTTTCAATATGATTTTATAACTTCAGAGCAGGAGATTTGTTGTCATTTTCGGTTAAGTTTGATGGCAATATCAGACCATATTTAATTTGAAAGTATCAATGAACAGACAAAAAATTCCTGCTTTGTTCAAAACTGAGTCTTCTTTGAATATTTTTCATTGGAAGCACTGTGTTTTCCAGTTCAGTGTTTATCTTCCGTTTTCTGAATTCCATTGCCCTGCAGCCTGTTCGTTTTTGGAACATCTGATTCAGATAACGGCTGCTTGAGAATCCGCATTCCATGCAGATTTCAAGAATATTGAAAGATGTCTGGGTCACAAGTCGGTATGCCTGCTCGAAGCGGAGATTGTTCAGATATTCCTGAAAAGATATGCCCAGAGCTTTTTTTATAAAATGGGAAAGATGATAAGATGTAATATGCTCGGAATCGGCAATATCTTCCAGACGAATTGGTTCTGCATAGTGTTCCGACATATATTCCAGAATCCTGTTAAGCCTTAAAGTGCTGCTCCTCGTCATGGCATATTCTTTATCACTGATGATCCGGCTTCCTTCCATTCGTGCCAGCATGTAAAGCGAATCAAACATAAGTGATGCACATTTCATCTCGAAAAACGGTTCCTGCGAATAATATGTCCTTGCGCATTCCAGCAGATTGCTATAAAGCCTGTCATGTCCTGGGTATCCATTTCGAAGAACGCTTAAGAATTGAAATCGATTCTGTTCAGAAGAAAGATTCTTGTAAAACTCCGAATTGATCTGGAAAGCCAGAACCAGACTTTCTTTCCCTTTTCCTGTAAAAGAGTGGATCTGATATCGATTAATGACATAAATATCATTCTTTTCCAATTTTACATGCTTTTGTTCAAGGATGAGTTCAAGCGACCCTTCCATTACCGTCCCGATTTCCAGATCCGAATGGCCGTGCGGGTTGCGTGAGGTCATTTCAACCATGAGGACTTCCAAATTATTCATCAGCGTATGCTGGACAATCTCGTATTCTTTCTCTTTTCCCATGGCTGCCTCCGTTTCTCTGACCGGCAGATTCAGTATAGCACAAGAAGATATCAAAAGAATCGCAAGATTGTCATTTTTCAGCTTTCGGCTTCTGCTTTAATGAAACCAGATTCAAAACAACCAAACAATAAAATGGAGGATCATAAAATGTCGAAATTCAAATTTTCAGTAGGCCCTTGGAACGTACATTCAGGAGCGGACTCATACGGCCCGGCCACCCGGAAAGAAATCGATTTTGATACGAAACTGGCAAAATTCGCAGAACTTGGCTTCTCTGCCATTCAGTTCCATGACGATGATGCCGTGCCGAACATCAACAGTTACACGGAAGATGAAATCAGGGAAAAGGCAAGGGAACTGAAGAAGAAACTTGATCATTACGGACTGGCTGCTGAATTCGTCGCTCCGCGTCTTTGGATGGATCCGCATACGGCAGACGGCGGTTTCATGAGTACTTCCGAAAAAGACCGCGAATACGCGATGTGGCGTGCCTATCGCTCCATTGACATCGCCAACGAGCTCGGTGCTCCGATGATCGTCCTCTGGCTTGCCCGTGAAGGAACCCTCTGTGCAGAATCCAAGTCCCCGGTCTGGGCTACGAAGATGCTGATTGAAGCCATCAACAAGATGCTCGCCTATGACCCGAAAATCAGGGTCTGCATTGAATCCAAGCCGAATGAGCCGATCGACCGCTCCATCTGCGGTACCATGGGACATGTCATGGCCATTTCCGCTGCCACCACGGATCCTTCCCGCGTCGGCGGAAACCTGGAAAGTGCCCATGCCATCCTTGCAGGACTCGATCCGGCAAATGAAATCGGCTTTGCACTGGCAATGGGCAAGCTGATGACCGTCCACCTCAATGACCAGAACGGAATCCGCTACGACCAGGATAAGTCATTCGGCGTCGAGAATCTCCGCGCAGCCTTCAACCAGGTCAAGGTCCTGAAGGAGAATCACTACGGCGAGCACGGCGAATATGTCGGACTTGACGTAAAAGCAATGCGTACCACAAAAGATGAGGACAGCTACAAGCATCTTGAAAACAGCCTGAAGATTTTCAAGGCTCTGGAAGACAAAGTCGATCATTTCGATTATAATTACCAGAAGAAGTGCGTCGAGAACCGTGACTTTGAAGGTCTCGAGATGTATGTCATGAACCTTCTCATGGGGGTTCAGTAAAAAGCTGGAAGTTCCGTAATACAGACAGGCACCGCTGACTGCCGGACAGGCATTCAGCGGCGCCCATGTCAGATTTTTTTAAGGAGTCAGCATGAATAAAAAAGCAATCGCTGCCGGCCATATCTGCGTCGATATCACACCTGTCTTTCCGAAAGACAGCAGCAGTAACATCCATGAACTCTTAAAACCCGGAAAACTGATCCATGTAGGGGAAGCGGATGTCCATACCGGCGGGGCCGTGGCCAACACGGGTCTTGCCATGAAGTTCCTGGGTGCCGATGTATCCCTCATGGGAAAGATCGGGGATGATGCCTTCGGCCGGATGGTCCTGAATATCCTGAAGGATCATCATGCCGAAAACCACATGATTGTATCACCCGGCCTTTCCACTTCCTATTCCGTCGTAATTGCCGTCCCCGGCGTCGACAGGATCTTCCTGCACAATCCCGGAGCAAATGACAACTTCTGCTCTGATGACATTCCGCAGGATGCGCTGGAGGAAGCCGCTCTGTTCCACTTCGGCTATCCGCCGATCATGCGGTCCATGTTTGTAAATGACGGCGAAGAACTTCTGAAGATCATGAAACGGGCAAAAGAGGCCGGCACTGCCACCTCTCTTGATATGGCTGCGATCGATCCGGATTCAGATGCCGGACATGCTGACTGGGAAAAAATCCTTGCGAGGGTCCTTCCGTATGTCGACTTCTTCGTCCCCAGTGCTGAAGAACTTTGCTTCATGCTGGACAGGAAACGGTATTCCGACTGGCAGGTCAGGGCGGAAGGCAGGGATATCATGGAAGTCCTCAGCATTGAGAAGGACATTCAGCCTCTTGCAGACCGCTGCATGGAACTTGGCTCAAAGATCGTCGTCATCAAATGCGGAAGGCCCGGAATGTATTATCGGACAGCAGGTAAAGATCTTCTCAGGACAGTCGGTCCGAAAGCGGGCCTCAATGCAGATGCATGGTCTGACCGGGAAGGCTTCGAAAAGAGTTATGTGCCTGAACAGGTTCTTTCGGGGACCGGAGCCGGAGATACCAGCATCGCGGCATTCCTTACGGCAATGCTGGAAGGATGCCCGCCTGAGGAATGCATGCAGCTTTCCGCTGCAACCGGAGCCTGCTGTGTTTCATCCTATGATGCCTTAAGCGGCTTAAAGAGTTTTGAATTCCTGAGAGAAAAGATCAGGAACGGATGGGAAAAGAACGAATAGAAAGAATAAACAGAAAGAAGGAAATCCATGCTTGCAAATCTGAATGACGTATTGATTCCCGCCAGGAAAAATCATTACGGTGTCGGACTTTTCAATACGGTAAATCTTGAAATGGCCAGGGGCGTCCTGGCCGCTGCCGAGGAAGCAGAATCCCCGGTCATCATCGGAACGGCGGAAATCCTGATGCCCTTCGGACCTCTGGAAGAACTGTCTTACTTCCTGCTGCCGATGGCAAAAAAAGCATCTGTCCCGGTCGTCGTGCACCTGGATCACGGCCTGAAAAAAGAGACTTGTCTGAAAGCACTGGAACTCGGTTTCTCATCCGTCATGTACGACTGCTCGACCGACAGCTATGAAGACAATATCCGGAAAGTCAGGGAAATGGCAGATATCGCCCATTCCTGCGGTGCCACCATCGAAGGGGAACTCGGGCATGTAGGAAATAATGACGGATCAAATGAAAACGGAATGGATCTTACAGACCCTTCCCGTTTCTACACGGATACTGAAAAAGCACTGGACTTCGTGGAAAAAACCGGTGTGGATGCGCTCGCCATTGCAGTCGGCACGGCGCACGGCGCTTACAAGCTTCCTCCGAAACTTGATTTTGAAAGGATCCATGAAATTGCCGACAAAGTAGATGTCCCTCTTGTCCTTCACGGAGGATCCGGCCTGACCGATGAAGATTTCAGAAAGGCAATCCGGGAAGGCATCAGCAAGATCAATATTTTTACAGATCTGAATACGGCCGGAGCCGTATCGGCTTATGAACAACTTTGTGCTTCCGACAGACGGGAACTGACTTCTCTGATTCCGACCGTTACAGGATCCATTAAAGCGGCGACTCTCAGAAAAATCAGATTATTCAAAGACAAATAATCCTTTTTTACTCCTTGTTTCAGGATGGCCGTGCATTTCTGCACGGCCATTTGATTATTTAAGGGTTTTCATCGTTTTCAGATAATTCTGATACTCACTTGTCCCATAAAGCGCATCCCGCATATTGATCAGTTCCACATGATTTTCCGTCAGCCAGTCCTTTATTTCCTGTGAGCAGAGTGCATGGACATCGACAGTTCTGATGTCTTTGAAACAGGATGCAGCCGGCGAATAATCCCCTTGTCGATACACATAATAATCCACATAGCCTGGATGCCATGCATGAACCGTAATGCTGTCTTCCGGGACTTTAAGGAGACCGCTTTCGTCTTCCGTGTAAAAACGGATGGGATCATATTTTTCCAGTGCTGAGATGGAATCCGTCCAGCCTGCCTCTGTCAGCGGCTCTGCTTTCAGCGGCTTGCAGTAATCAAATATTCCGCGTACAAAGATCTTACGGCCAGCCCATTTGTCATCTGCCTTGAATTCAAACCCGCGTACGACCGGATCTATTCCCATGAAATGATAAGCAATATGGTATTCATCATGTATCTTCCGGAGAGCATGTCCGAAAGGAGAATCCGGAAGGACGCTGATGCTGCCTCCGACATCCGGTGCCCTGCCGAGTATCTTTATACAGAGTTCCGCTTCAGCCCGGCATTCTGCCAGAGCCTCCTCAAATACGACATCTTCAGCAGACAGGTCTTTGCGGAATCCTCCTCTCTCCGCATCAAAAAGGGATGGCACTTTATCGCCCCCGAGAACCGGCGATCCCCAAAAATGCGTATGCCATCCAATCGATATCCATGGATAGCTGCGCAGCCTTTCCAGTGCATCGACACTCCCGGGCGTATCCAGCATGACATCTGCTGATGTTACCACGCCATTTTCAATTGCTTCAAATGACCCGATATTGCACACCTTGCTGTATCCGACATCATCGCCTCTGATTACCAGTTTCATAGGTATTCTCCCTGTATTATCTGTTTTTAGCCTTTTTAATCTCTTCTGTCAGAACCGGAAGCACTGCAAACAGGTCCCCGACGATGCCGTAATCTGCAGCCCCAAAAATCGGAGCATCCGGATCCTTATTGATGGCAACAATCGTTTTGCTTCCGCTCATCCCTGCCAGATGCTGTATTGCTCCGGAAATACCGCAGGCAATATAAAGCTTTGGTGCTACTGTCTTCCCCGTCTGTCCGACCTGATGGCTGTGGCTGATCCATCCCGAATCCACAGCAGCACGGGACGCTCCGACTGCTGCCCCCAGTTCTTCAGCCAGCTGGCGTACAGGAGCAAATCCTTCCGGGCCTCCAACGCCTCTTCCTCCGGAAACAATGATATCCGCACCTTCCAGATCGACCTGATCATTTTCCATTTCATTAATCACTTCAAGAACTCTGGTCCGGATATTTTTCGGATCCATATGAATGTCTTCGCATATAACCTCTGCCGTATTCTCCTGCGGTTCACTCTTTTTGAAAACACCGGGACGGACCGTACCAATCTGCGGACGATGGTCAGGACATATGATTGTAGCCATCAGATTTCCTCCAAAGGCCGGCCTTGTCCATGCTACATTCCCGGTTTCCTCATCGATATCTAAACCCGTACAGTCTGCAGTAAGACCGGTTTTAAGCCGGCAGCTGACCCGGGGTGCAAGATCGCGTCCGTTGTTTGTGGCGCCGATCATCATGCTGGCCGGACCATATTTCTGTACCAGCCTGCAGACTGCATCTGCATAGGCGTCCGTTGAGTATTGCTGATACTCCTCTCCTTCAACAGCATAGATAATATCTGCACCATGACAGCCTGCTGATGCAATTGCCGGTTCGATATGATTTCCGATGACAGCAGCGCCTAACATGCCGCCCTGTTTTTCAGCCATCATCTTTCCCGGTGATAAAAGCTCCAGTCCGACATTCCGGGCCTTTCCTTCCTCATCTGTTTCTATGAAAACCCATACATCCTTTGTTTTCGCTTCCATCGTCTCTCCTTATATGACTGCGGCATCGCTCAAAATCTGAAACATTTTTTTTGCAGAGGCAGCATCCGTTTCTTCTTTGATCTTAATTCCGCCTGTTTTTTTCTGCGGAACGAATGTTTTCTTTACATGCGTCGGTGATCCCTTCAGTCCGATCCTTGCGCGGTCGATATCAGGGAATTCATCTTCCCCGAGTGTAGGTATTTCTGCCCTGTTTGCTGCCATTTTTCTTTTAATGGTTGGATATCTCGGATCAAAGGCCGGTTTTGTAAACGTGACCACGCAAGGCATCCTTACTCCGACAATCATGGCCCCATCCTCTGTTTCTTTCTTAACCTTCAGCAGATTTCCATCCGCTTCTGCCTCCAGTCCATAGGTTACCTGCGGATAATTCAGATGCTCCGCAATTTCAGGCCCGACCTGTGCAGTGTCCCCGTCAATCGCCTGTTTTCCGCAGAAAATCGCGTCAAAATGAACCGCCTCTTTCTCCTGAATCTTCTTTACGGCCTGACTCAGAATATAACTCGTGGCCAGGGTATCCGATCCTCCGAACATCCGGCCTGATACCAGATACGCCTTATCTGCAGCTATGGCAAGGCACTCCTTAAGGGCTGATTTTGCCTGTTCCGGCCCCATGCTCATAACAACAATCCGGGTGTCCGGATGTCTGTCCTTAATGCGTGCCGCCGCTTCCAATGCATAACCGTCAAACGGATTCACAATGGACGGAACTCCTTCACGAATCAAAGTATTGCTTACCGGATCTATCCTGATTTCAGTCGTATCCGGCACCTGTTTAACGCATACAAGAATATTCATCATTCTTTCTCCTTTTCCTCTGCGGCATGAACAAGTTCCTCGGCCATGTCCTTCGTCTTCTTCAGATCAATTTTCCCTGTAGCAGTCATCGGGAATTCTTTGATTTGAAAAACGTATTTCGGGACTTTATAGCTGGCCAGCATCTCTCTCACGCATCCCCTCACTTCATCCGGGCCGACTGTTCCGGAATCAGACTGCACCAGACAGGCGATTTCCTCTTCCACGATTTCTTTTCTGACACCGACTGCCTTAACTGCTCTTATGCCCTTCATGCCGGAACGGACTACATTCTCAATCTCAACAGGCGAGATATTTTCACCATGCCGGATAATCATGTCACTCAGCCTTGCTGTAAAGTGAAGACGTCCCTGTCCATCCAGAAATCCTTCATCGGCTGTCCTGAGCCATCCGTCCCGCGTAAATTTCTTCTGGTTTTCTTCTTCAGCCTTGTAATACCCTTTCATGGTAATCGGACCGCGTACCTGAATTTCACCTTTTTCACCGGACGCAGCTGACTGATCTTTCTCCAGATTCCATATCCGCACTTCAACCGAAGGAAGAGGAAGTCCCGCTGTTTTCACCGCCTTATTCAGATCATCTTCATACAGAGTTGCTGTAATCAGCGGTGCGCACTCCGTCTGTCCATAACCCATTATCAAATGTTTTATCTTCAGTTTCTTAACTGCCGCCAGGAAACTTTTCTGTTCGACTGACGCTCCTGATGTCTGTGCCACTCTCAGGGATGAGGTATCATATTCTGCAAAATGCTCATTTCCGGTAAGCAGCTCAAACATTGACGGAACGGCCATCATAACTGTCACATGGTAATGACCAATACTTCTCAATACTTCTTCTGCCTTGAACATCCGGAGGACAATCGCTTTCATTCCTGTGCACAGTGCGAACAGCAGCATTCCCGACATTCCTGAACTATGGAACAAAGGCAGAGGTGCCAGCAATACATCGTGACTTTCTGCCTGCATCCTTTCTGCAAACAGTTTTACATCGCTGATCACGTTTTTCTGTGTCAGCATGACTGCCTTCGGAACCGCTGATGTCCCGGACGTAAAGGTAATGCACAGTACATCATTGCTGCAGATTCCATCTTTATGCTCGCGAAGAAGCCTTACATCATGATCTGACAGCCGGGTTTCCAGAGGATATCTCTCATTGACTGTCCGGTAATCCTGATGAAGATCGCGTATTTCCAACAGTTCCGGATAAACTTTCCTGACCTTCTCCGCCATGCTTCTGTAATCGGAGCCTTTTTTATTTTCTCCGATATACAGCTTCTGTATATCAGCTCTTCTGACAGTATTCTCAAGTTCATAGGTCCGGTATGAATAGTTGATAACTGCCGTAACCGCTCCGATCTTCATGCAGGCAATCAGATAGAACACAAGCTCTATGGTATTCAGTGACCAAAAACCGATATGACTTCCCTTTACTGATCCCTGCTCCAGCAGCTGAAGGGCAATCCGGTCGGTAATCTCATCTGCTGCTTTCCATGAATATTCCAGGTCATCAAATACAAATGCTCCTTTCTCTGCATATCGCATCGCGTTCCCCGCCATCAGATCAGAAACGGTATCTTCAATGACAGGTACATGGTTCACTTTTTTCCTCCTTCACCGGTTATTCCTTCATTCATGTCTGAATCAGTTTTACAGAACAATCACCTTTTCCTCAGCGAGCCTGCTGAGTTCTTTATCCGTATAGCCAATGCCGCGGAAAACTTCGCCTGTATCCTGGCCGAGAAGCGGTCCCATTCCTGCTTCGTCCATATCGCTGCCTCCGAAACGCAGCGGCGTACTTGGTACATAAGCATCCGTTCCGTCACGCATGTGCATCATCAGAAGATAATCGTTTGCTTTAGCCTGGGGATCCTTCAGATTATCCTCGACATGATTGATCGTTGAAAAAGCAATGTCCGCTTTTTTCAGTATCTCAAGTGCTTCATCACGGTCATGCTTTGCAAATTCCGCATCCAGCATCTTCACAAAATCCTCTTTATTTTTCTGAGCTGCCGTACGGCTCTTATAACGGACATCCTCTGCAAGGTCTTCTCTTCCGAGCAGTCTCATCAGATCTCCGTAATGCTTTTCATGATCGACATTCGCCATATAGAACCATTTTCCGTCTCTGCATTTAAAAGATGCCATCATCGGCAGCGCCGGTTCCAAACGGCTTAACGGATAGCTTCCTCCGGTCTGGACATCAAAAACCAGATAGCTCAGGCTGTACAGCGCAAGTCCGTACAGTGACAAAGAAACCTTTTCGGCTTTTCCGGTCCGTTCTCTGTTAAAAAGTGCGGTTCCCACAGCACCTGCAAGAGCTGCGCCGCATGCAAGATCTCCAAAGGCTACCGGCGGTATCAGAACATCATTGCCCTTGTTTACGATATCCTGCATCAAACCGCTTCTTGCCCAGAAGGCTACGGTATCAAATCCCGGGCTGTCCGCTTCCGGACCTTCATCTCCGAATCCTGTAACGGCTGCATATACCATTTTTGGATATTTCGCATGCAGCGTCTCCCAATCCAATTTCATTTTCTTCAAAGCCCCGGGGCGATAGCTTGTGAGGAAAACATCTGCCTGTTCCAGGAGATTATGGAGCATGGCCATGCCTCTTGGATCTTTCGTGTTAATGGCTATACCTTTTTTCCCGCGGTTATAAACGTTGAAGTATTCATCACGCACTTCTATCTTCCCATCCGCATCACGCCTGTGACCGGGATCGCCGAAAGTAGGTTCTATCTTAATGACTTCCGCACCCCAGTCAGCAAGATTCATTCCGGCTGACGGACCTGCAACAAAAAATGCACACTCAACAACCTTGATTCCTTTCAGCGGTTTATCCAACTCTGTCCCTCCTGCTGCTTTATTTGATTTTTTCCAGAATCCCGGAACTGACCATCAGGTTAATCTGGTTTGTTCCTTCGAAGATTGAGAACACCTTGGCATCACGCATCAGTTTTTCAGCCGGATAGTCTTTCATGTATCCATAGCCGCCCAGTACCTGAACGGCATCTGTTGTCACACTCATGGCTGTTTCTGAAACAAAGATCTTCGTACTTGGGCTGAGTGTGCCCGCCGGTATATTTCTGTCGAGTACTGCTGTCGAATAATAGAGAAGTGCTCTCGCAGCATCAACACGCTTCTGCATGTCTGCCAGAAGAAAGGCCATTCCCTGATGTTTGATAATCGGTTTCCCGAATGTCTCTCTCACTTTCGCATAATCCAGTGCAATATCCATTGCCGCCTGGGCGATTCCCAGAGCATGAACCATGGAGGTGATCCTGGCTTTTTCAAGAGATTTCATTGCGTAAATGAATCCGCGTCCTTCTTCTCCGATCAGATTCTCTGCCGGTACATGAACATCATCAAAAATCACTTCCGAAGTGACGGACAGTTTCAGGCCCATCTTTTCTTCGGTCCTTCCAATCTTCACTCCACGTTCTTTTTCAACCAGGAACAGTGAAATTCCTTTTGTGCCTTTACTTTTATCGGTATAGGCAAATACCATGAAAAGATCCGCCAGCGCGCCATTGGTGATAAAACACTTCGTCCCGTTAAGGATATATTCATCACCTGATTTCACTGCTGACGTACGGATTGCAGCGGCATCTGATCCGGCCTGTGATTCCGTCAGGCAGAAGCTGCAGATGGCGCCTCCGAGAATCCTGTCGGCATAATACTGTTTCATTTTTTCTGAAGCACCGGCCATTTCCAGAATACTGAATTCACCGCTTGCCAAAGCGAAATTAAAAGAGAATCCGGCATCCACTTTTGCCATTTCCTCGAAAATTCCCATTTGAGTCGTGCTGTCCAGTCCGAGGCCGCCGTATGCTTCCGGGATTCCCATTCCGTAGTATCCGGACTCCCTCAGGACTTCCATGACATCCCTCGGGAACTCGCCGGTTTTATCCAGTTCGGCCACACGCGGTCCCAGTTTATCCTTTACGATCCGTCCGGCCGTATCAGCCAGTTCCCTCTGTTCTTCCGTTAATAGTAAGTTCCTGCTGCTCATGGCAACCTCCTGCTGACATGCAAAATTATTTATTCAGGTAAACGGGAACCCGTTTTTCCAGAAATGCCCGGCTTCCTTCTTTAAGGTCATGCGTAGCAACCAGCATGCTGACCAGGTTCTGTTCCAGATCCTGAGCATATTCCAAACCCGTTTCCGGTCCGCGGTTAATGCAGAGTTTTGCATAGGCAACCGCCATCGGAGCATTGCACAGAATCTTCTGCATGATTTCTTCCGCTTTCAACAGTTCGTTTCCAGCCGGCACGACATGATTAACAATCCCTATCTCAAGAGCTTTTTCAGCGCTCACCATATCGCCGGTATAAATCATTTCTTTTGCAAGCCCAGCTCCAATCAGCCTCGTCAGCCTCTGTGTCCCTCCATAGCATGGAATCGCACTGACCTTTACCTCGGGAAAACCCAGTTTTGCATTTTCTGAAGCCACCCGGATATCACAGGCTAAAGCCAGCTCCAGTCCGCCTCCTAAGGCAAATCCATTCACGGCAGCAATTACCGGCTTTCCAAGATTCTCTACCCGATTAAAGAGCCTTTGGGAATAAGCTGTTACTTTCCGTGATTCTTCAACAGTTTCAGGGAATTCCGAAATATCGGTCCCAGTTGAAAAAGCTCTGCCGCTGCCTGTGATAATGGCTCCCCATATGTCGTCTTTTTCCGCATAGCTGATGGCATCTTCCAGTTCCTGTTTCATTTCCAGATTAAAAGCATTCAGCATTTTGGGCCGATTCAGGGTAATATAGGCTATTTTCTTCTTTACTTCATAAAGCAGGTTCCGATATTCCACATAAGCCTCCTTTTCATCTGCAGAGGTCACGTCCGATGACCATTCTTTGTATTTGGTTTGTGCCTTCGACTATCTGATAGGTTTTGGCATTGCGGAAAAATCTCTCAACCGGATAATCACGGCTCAGGCCATAACCGCCCAGCACCTGAACAGCATCTGTGCAGACCTTCATACAGTTATCCGTAGCCGTAAGTTTCGCAATAGAAGCAGCGCGGCGGCAGGGTTTATCATGATCGATAAGATTTGCCGCATAATAAACCATCTGTCGCGCTGTTTCTACGGAAGCTTCCATATCGGCAAGCATGAACTGTATACCCTGAAATTTGCAGATCGGCTGTCCGAACTGCTGACGCTCTTTGGCATACGCAACAGCATAGTCCAATGCTCCCTGTGCTACTCCGACAGCCATGGCTGCCACTTTCACACGTCCTCTGTCGAGTGTCTCCATCGTAAGTTTAAAGCCTTCATTTTCTTTTCCCAGCAGATTGCCTGCCGGAACACGTACATCCCGGAAAGAGACTTCACAGGTATCTCCCGAATGTACCCCAAGCTTTTTTTCCTGTCTGCCTCTCGTGAGACCTTTGCTCGTACCATCAACCAGAAACGCAGAGATTCCTTTTGCTCCCTTGCTTTTATCTGTCGATGCAAAGACAATATAATAATCAGCGATGCTGCCATTCGAAACAAAAAGCTTTGTCCCGTTGAGAATGTAATCGTCTCCGTCACGCACGGCAGATGCCGCAATCGAACTGACATCCGATCCGGCATCTGCTTCTGTTATGCACATGCTGACAAATGCCCCGTCCACTACCTTTTTGTAGAACATATTTTTCTGCTCTTCGGTTCCTCCGAGGGCTATCACTTTACAGGCAATGCTTCCGGCATTCAGAATACTGGTAAAGGCATCATCCACCTTGCTCATCTCTTCGGTCAGCATGACGTACGTAACAAAATCAAGTCCGGCGCCTCCGTATTCTTCCGGAATATCCAGAGTATGCAGGCCCATATCCATTGCTTTTCGGATTACTTCGATCGGCAGATGTTCATCCTCATCACACTGTGCCCGTATCGGAAGCACTTCCTTCCTGAAAAAATCTCTGACCAGCTGGATATAGCTTTTCTGATCATCTGTCATCAAATACTGTTCCATTTGATATCTCCTTTTCCGATTCCGTAACGGTATATGTTCAGATTCACCCCAATTGCATAAGAATCGGTTTGTATCTCGAGTATATCTTTTCTAATGAAAATGCTGTTGTCATGCTGAGACATTATCATTTGCATTTCATGCCAATTTTTCCATAAAAAAACAGACTGCATCCGCAGTCTGCCTCTGATTTCGGCGCTTCTGTCACAAAGCTATTTAAGTTTTTTTCTTCTTCAGCCAGAATACCATATCTGATACTGTTTCTCTCAAATTTCTCGTCTGATATCCCAGCTCATCTTTTGGTATCATTTTCAGGGATATTATCCCTTTATCGTGTGAATCAGCCTGAACACCTGCTCGCTGGTCAGGACCATATTGTGATAGGCATTTTCTTTCTTCATCGCCTCTTCCTGACTGGTGATGCCGCGGACAATCGGGAAGAATGCATCAATGCCTTCTGCATTGCACAGCACCGCTTCTTCCGATACCATGCCTTCCCGGACTGCTTCGCCGGCTTCCAGTGAAGTCAGGCTTCCTTTCAGGGAATCAATAGCCAAGTTTATGCAGAAGTTTCTCCACTTCGGAAGCACTCATGACTTTTCCCATCGCGACCACCCGTTCATTGACGACGAGCGCCGGCGTTGACATGACGCCGTAAGAAGCGATTTTTGCCATGTCGGTCACATATTCCGCTTCAAACGGAACGGACATTTCTTTCAGGGCTTCGTTTGTGGCTGCCAGCAGGGATTCGCAGCTCTTGCAGCCGCTTCCGAGGACCTTCACGCCAGTAAGTCCCGTACTGCCCTCCGGTGCTGCTTTTTCCGCTTCATACTGCTTTGCTGCACCGCTGCAGGCACATGCCGGAGCTTCTTCCTTTTTCTTTCCGAATCCGAAAATTCCCATTTTACTGATCCTCCCCGCTGCACCCGCAGCCGCAGCTGCAGGATGAATTTCCTGACTGCTTCTGATCATCGCCGACATAGGAAATAGCTCCTGTCGGGCACTGGCTCTCACAGCCGTGACAGTGATCGACGCAGCCCTGCGGATTGACGACCACGGGAGTCGGTGCTTTTGAAACATCGTATACGCCGTGCGGACAAAAAGAAACGCAGGTGCCGCATTCCGCGCACAGAGAATAATCAATTACCGGATACCATTTGTCAGCCATTTTATTTCTCCTCTTTGTTTTAATTTTTGATGATTCCGCCAGTCAAATCAAATATTTTTGATTTTAAATCCAAATAAAAAGCCATTCTGCAATGGCTTTACGGACAGCAGCTGCATTTCTCTTCCGGAGCTGACTCGGTCAGTTTCCGCAGGAGATCCTCTGCTTTTCTGCAGCCTGATTCCGACAGACGATAATGCGTCCACTTGCCTTCCTGCCTGCTTTCCACAATGCCGGATTCACACAGAATCTTCATGTGATAGGAAAGCCCGGACTGGCCGATATCCATTTTATCCTGCAGTACGCAGGCACATTTCTCGCCGCTTCGCAGCTGCTTCAGAATTTCCAGACGCCTTGGATCGCAGAATGCCTTGAAAACCTTTGCGTCCGTTTCAAATGAAGATTCCATTCCTGCACCTCAAATCAATTTCTGTTGATGTACTGTATCATAATCCTCAGATCAATTTCTGTCAATATGAAGTCCCGAAAAAAACATCCGCGAAAAATTTCTCCGTCCACTCTTTCCCTTTCGATTTCCGGAACACATCGGTAGACATACCGCCTTCGCTGATGAGCCTGTCATAATATCCTTTAACAGCCTCTTTTCTTCTGCCGGTCTGGTCAGGCTTCAGTTCAGGCACAGATTCACTCATCTTCAGAAGGACCCCGACCGCTGACTTCTGCATTTCAAATAATGCGCCGTCATCAGCTGCCGTCCCGGTTTTTAAGAGTGTGCCGGCAAGGACACTGTCCTGCCAGGAATGCCGGTACTCCAGATCCTTCAGATTCTTAAATTGCGAAGCAAGATCTGCCAGCCATTCCTTCTGAGATGGGAGTGTGCTCTTTTCATCATGGTTCAGATCAATGAATTCAATATAGGCTTTTCTTCTGCCGAAGATATAGATATAATCCAGCGACATCATCGGGATGTCCCGAAGAAGCGGCGTCAGCATGACCGATACCATCTTCATCGGTCCGGTATTCGTTTTCATCACGGAAATATTGCCGAGCTTTTCCGCCCGGTACTGGCTGACATGGAATTTCATGATTCCGAAAATCCGGATGGTTTGGTATTCCCCGACATCGCACGCAGAAAGAGCATACACCTCACTAATCTCTTTCAGCACGCTGTCGGCAATCAGCTCGCCGGGCCTTCTGTTTCCCACTGCCGGAAAAGTCTGCTGCATCATATTACCCTCCTCGTATGAAAACAGCCTGCATTCCTGTTCTGCTGATATTATACCCTAAATGCGCCTGCACGGACCATCTTTATTTCAGGACAGCCGTCCGGATATTCAGAAGATCTGCTGTCTTTGCAAAAAGGGACGCATTGTAACCGACGCTCATCGCGAAGTGATGCGTCGGGTATTCCGCGAACCATTGGTCCATATAGGAATCCGGATCCTCCTGAAAGCGCACATGGGTCTGCGTATTTCCGATGGTCATGATCGGCCCGTCCGTCGCCTCTGCCTCGGTAATGATGAACTTGAGCCTGCCGTCGGAAAGCTGCGTGCAGTTCAGATTGGTGATTTCTCCCGCTCTTACTTTTGCCTCCACGGAAATGCCGGTGCCCTGTTTTCCGTGGTATACGCCAAGCCCGCGGAGAATCGGCCTGCCCTGCGCGATAGCCAGATGGAAAGGCCCGTCATGTCCGAGTAAAATGGTTCCGTCTTCATAATCCGTGACGACAATCTCACAGAACGACCCGCCCTTGCCCAGGATGTCGCAGATTTTCATCGCAAGGCAGGTCTTCAGATCGCCCTCTCCGGCGCAGGGAATTCCCTTTGCCGTCAGAAGCGAATGTCCGACAATGAATCCGGACTGCAGTTTTTCGTACTCGCTTCCCGGTGCCCCGTGATAGTAATAGGCAAGCCCGTCCAGACGGTATTCGCGGACCAGTTTCTCCTGGGCTGCCGCTACGCGCGCTGACCACTGCAGCTGTGCCGCGGTCGGTTTCCCGGCCAGGGGATCGGCCGATTTAACCTTGCTGATCACAAAGAATTCGGAAATTTCTTTTTTCTTCTCTTCAATTTCCTCACGCGTCAGACTCTTCATCATGCGGTTCAGGTCGCACATTTCCAGAAGTTCGACGTGTGCTCCCGTCTGGGCTTCAATCATCGTAAAATCGGAATACAGGTCCAGCATGCCGCTGTAATTGTCTCCGAGGAATCCGAAGCGGCAGTGCCTCAGGGTTTCTTTCACCATCGCCGCATCTGTCCATTCGCGGATTTCTTTCCACGCCCGGACAGCTTCCGGACGGTCTGCGGTATTTTCATCTGCAGCAGCATCCTTCGTCCCCTTCTTCATGCCGAGGAGTCCGTTGACGCAGTGAAAAGGAATTCCTGCCCGTTCAAAAGCATTTGCCAGTTCGGGAACCGGGCAGGCTCCGCAGTTGGCCAGCCATTCTCCTGTTGAGGTTTTCCGATAGTCGATCTGTGCCGTCGGCTGCAGGTTGAGCACTACCGCCGGAGCGCTGCAGATCTGATGCACCGGCAGCACGCTGGCCGATGTCACGTACGTACCCGCATGGGCAAAAATCAGATCCACATTGTGTGCATTCATGTACTCGCCGCACCTGTGCCCTTCTTCTTCGCAGTCAACAAGCCCGTAGAAGAAGACTTCCGCACCCATCTCCTGAAGCCTGTCTGCAATAAACCGGCCGTAGGCAGTCAGCCTCTCCTGAAGTCCCGCGAACTGTTTCCAGTAAGCCCGAAGTCCCATCGTGTACACTCCGATGCGCGGCTTCTGATTCTTTCCGATTTTCTCCATTTTATTCTCCCTGTTTTCCTGATCTTCTGTGATCGTACGGCATGCGGTTCACTCTGACCCGCCGCATTCCGTTGATTCAGTCATCCAGCCGGATGATTTTAATCTGTGACATCAGTCCGTAAGGTTTGACAATGTATTCCGGGGTATAGTCTTCCCCCTCTTCCATCCTGAAATCTTTCCATCCGATTCTGCTGCAGCCGTCGTAAGTGTGATGGAACGGCCCCATCAGGTTGCGGTTGGAGCCTACCGCTTCGATTTCCAGATTATTTTCCCCGGTCCGGAGCTGAAGCTCCAGGCGGTTCCCGGCCATGATGGTTCCTGCCGTTTTCCTGTTGACGCGTACGACAATCAGGGCTGCACGGTAATCGCCGAGAACCAGTTCCGCTTTCCGGCAGTCACTTTGAAAACGGAACCGGTAGATCATGCTTCCTGCATAATGGAAATACCCCTGCTGCGTAATGTCCCCCATATGCAGCCTTTTCGGCTCGGACACGATCTCCCGCTGCAGGTTCACGCCGAAATTCCCGATCAGGTAAATATCCTCCAGCTCCATTTCATTGGTATAATGACATTTCAGTTCGAGCGTGTTGATCCCCGGCCGGAGATTCCTCAGTTTCACTTTCTGAATCGCCTTGTCGACAAACCAGCCAGACGGTCTGGGACACAGTCCGCCGTTGCAGATGACTTCAAACCGTTCTGCATTCTCGATGCATGCAGACACCGGCCCCTCGGGAAGGTTCCTGATCATGAAAAGGTAATTCAGCGTGATATCCGCGGACGGCTTTTTTTCACCGATCCAGCGATAGCGCATCTCAACGCCGTTTCCGACAATCTGCCGCATTCCCAGGCGTTCCCGGATTTTCCTCTGGGCCTGCCAGATCTGCATCGGCTCCGACAGGTTTTCCCCATCAAAAGCATAGCGGCAGAAATCCAGCGTCAGGGAGTTCGGCATCGTACGGCTGAATTCAGCTTCCGGCGGCAGGGCCGCAGCGATTTTCTCTGTCTCATGCGGATGATGATACGGTTCCTTCTGATTCCTTCCGCTGCATTTCCCTTTTTTCAGACGGAAGACCCTGCAGTCGCTGCGGATGAAATCCTCATAGAAAACATGACTGTCCCCGACAGGAATCTTCTTTTCTTTTCCGGTCTGAAGATCGATTTCTTCCGCGCAGTCCGCCCCGTGGAGAACGATGCGGCATTCGCGCCGGATATCTTCATTTACGACAATCATGGAAATGCCGTCTCCGCATTTCCTGAAGACGGAGATGACGCCTGCCGGATTCCCGGTATGAAGATCCTGAACCTCTGCCGGAACCGGCAGCAGCCTGCGGACCGCCTGCACCGTCTCTTCATAGCTTTCCGTGCGGATGGCACCGCTGAAGTCAGCCTCTTCCTCCCTGATTCTGACCCCCTCTGTCAGGTGCGGAAGAGATCCCGTCGCAATCAGGATTCCGCCGTTCCGGACGAACTTCTTCAGCAGGTCCCTGGTCGACTGGAAAATGCTTTCCGTCTCCGGCAGCACGACGATTTTATAGGACGCCCTGCCGATGCGGAATTCCGCATTCTGCACGGAAGCGTCCCCTGCCATCAGCTGTTCATCGCCGAAATCAAAATCGATGCCATTTTTCAGAAGCATCTCTGCGAACCGGTTCAGCTCATCTCCCCGTGCATTCAGCTGAATGAGAGCCGGATCCAGGAATCCCATATCATCAACTTTACTTAAGTCCTCATCCGGCGAACTGCCGCTCTCGCACCAGAACCCGCTGATCGGATGAATGACCAGAACATCCCGGATCGGTTCCCCTTCCGTCATAACAGATGAAAGCCGGTCGCAGTAATCGGAGATCACGCGGTTATACCGGAACCACTCGCTCTGATAGCTGAAAGCCGGCGGGAAGTCCCGCTTCCGCAGTCCGCGGATACTGTAAAAAGAAAGATGCGGCGCCCGGATCGTCACGCCCAGAGCACACTGAAAGTCCCACAGTCTCTTCTGCCCTTCAAAAGTGAAATCCCATCCCGTGCATCCGTATGTCTCCGTAATGACTGATTTCTTTCCGTACTGATGTGCAACGCTCGTACACTGCTTGACCGTCAGATATTCCCTGGTCTGTTCTCCCAGGATGTCAATTCCGGGCACATGCATGTATTTGTAATTCGGCATCACGGCACCGCAGACGCGCACCTGATAGCCAAGATCATTTTCAAAGAGAAGGTGTCCGCACAGCCGGACCCCCTGACTGCTGCACCACCGGTAAAGCTGCTGCGTATACCGTTCGCAGAAAAGTTCGCTCAGGGTGCGCCAGTAGTCGTGCCTGTGCTTTTGGTATCCCTGATCTTTCAGGAACAGGAGCCTGGGTTCCAGATCATATCCGCGCCGTTTCCGGAACTCCCGGGGAAGATCATCCGTATACGGCAGGGCCGGCAGCGGCTTTCCTTCCTGCGTAAAAAAGAAATCCCAGAAATTCGGTTCATCCGTAAAGAAGCCTTCGATCATTCCGGAAAGACTTCCGCCGAATGCATCTGCGTACCGCTGATGGGTAATTTCCAGAAAGCTGCGGACGCTTTTCTCCGAAAGGTTATTTGCCGGAGCAAAGCCGTTATACCAGGGATTCCCTTTGGATGTGCGGATGCCGATCCGACCGGTCCTTTTATCATAAACGTAAGCTTTAGCCGCACAGTCGGGATGCAGTTTGCTGACAAGTCCTCCGGCCATTCCGGAAGGCCACTTATCTTCATCATAGAGGAACGGCAGCATGCCTTTGCTGTATCCGTCCTCCGCACAGTCCTTGCAGAGCTTCAGCCATTCATCCGAAAGATAGACGCTCTCCAGTCCTTCCCGAGAATGCATGAAATACCCGGCGTAGCCGCCCTTCTTTAAAAGACTTACCTGTGTCTTTAATTCTTTCCCGTCCAGCAGGTCATTCCATGCCCAGAAAGCAAGGCTTCTTTTTTCCGGTTTCCTGTCCGAAGTTTTCATTTTCCCGACCTTTCCTTCCATACGCTGAAATGATAAAAGGGGAGTGGATGCTGCCACTCCCCTTTCGCTTCTTATCCCGATCCCGGTCAGCCTGCTGTACGCAGTGCCTCAATGGCCTGTTCTGCCGACTGAGTGCCGCCGCCGAGCACCACTTCCGCAAGCAGCTGATTGTTGAAGTAGTCAGCCAGCTTTGCATTGTAGTTCATGAACTCAAACGGATAAACCGACTTGGACATCGAAACAACCTGCTTTACATTTTCATCCGTGATTTCAACTTTCTGGTTGGTGATGGAAAGACCGTTGTCTGCAAGAATCTTCTGCGGCTCTTCGCTGAGGTAAGTCTTGATGACTTCGAAGGAAGCCTTCGGATTCTTTGCATTCGACGGAATGAAGAGTCCGTCATATCCGCCGAGGACGGTGTTCTTCGTGCCCATGGACGGCCACGGGATGACCACTGCGTTGATTCCTGCATCCTTGGCATCCTTTAAGGTCGTCGTGACGCTTGCCGCGACATCATCGATCATAGCTACTTTGCCCTGCATGAATCCGGCTTTCACTTCATCCCTCGTAATGGTTGCTGCGCCGTCGCCCGGATACATATAAGCTTTGTCATAAAGGTCTTTTACGTTGTCAAAAGTCTTTGTGAAGATATCATCGGTTGCCGCAACCTTCCCTGCTGCAAGATCTTCCAGCTTGTTGCTGTCTGAGGCAAGGGAAAGAAGACCGTTGCGGAAGAACCATGCCGCCTGCTGGTTATCGGTGTTCTGTCCCATCGGGAAGACACCGGCCGCCTTCAGTTTCGAGCAGGCATCCGTGAACTGATCCCATGTCCAGCTGTCTGAAACCGTCACGCCGTTCTTGTCCAGCAGATCCTTATTGGCAACGATCAAAGAGAAGTTCGCATCCATCGGAAGAGCGTAATACTTGCCGTCAAACTTGCCTGCATCCAGTGCTGACTCCGGTATCATGTTCTTGATGTCCGGATCCTGATTGATCAGATCGGTCATATCATACGCCATGCCGGAATCAATGAGGGAGCGCATGTTCTGCGGCCAGTACTGATAGACATCGCACGGTTCGCCGCTGCTGATGCCGGTGCGGATGACCGTATCCAGATTTCCCCAGTCTACCTGCAGGGAATCAACATTGTATTTGTCAGCAAGAAGCGATGCCATCTTTTCGCAGGCCTGGTCATCGCCCTTGTATTCGACAATTTTTCCGTAGAACTTGATGTCTTCTTTGGTTCCGTCCGTTGAGGCTGCGGAAGCGGCTGTGGAAGCGGCCGTGGATGCTGCCGTAGAAGCTGCTGCGGATGCGGCCGTGGAAGCTGCCGCGGATGCCGCCGTGGACGATGCTTTTGACGCTGCTGCCGATGTCGCCGCGGATGATGCAGCTCCGCCGCAGCCGGCCATCATGGAAACGGTCATCGCAAGTGCAAGGACAACACTGATCACTTTCTTTTTCATCTTTCTCCTCCTGTCACCGGGAGTTCTGCTCCCGAATCTGTTTTCATTATAGGCTGGCCCCTGCACGGCTGAAATTCCGAAACGTAACGATTCTGTTTAAAATTCAACGATTGATTTCCGCCTCATTCAGCGGTTGATTTTCTGACGGATTGTCATGATGCTTTTCACTCCCAGGACACTTGAGAAGGTCAGTCCGTATCCGTCTCCGTACATGAGCTTCAGCCTCTCGTCAATATTCTTCAGTGCAAAAACTTCATGGGACTGCTCGGAATTATTCATCTTGTTCCGGATTTCCTTTTCATCAAAACCGACACCGTTGTCTTCGACGACGTAATATAAGTCATTCTCCTTCGTATAGATCCGGATGTGGATCCGTCCTTTTTCCGTGCTTTCCTCAAGGCCGTGAACCACGGCATTTTCAACAAGCGGCTGCAGGATCAGATTCGGCACCTTCAGCTGCAGGCAGTCTTCTCCCGCATCAATGTCGTACTCGATCCGGTCTTCAAAACGTTTCTGCTGGATCAGCATATACTTGCGGACGTGCTCGATTTCACGGGCAACCGTCGTGAACGTGTCCCCCTTGTTCAGCGTATAGCGGAAGACATCCGAAAGTGCCTTGACCTGTTCCGCGATATCGCCCTGGTCATTCCGGACAGCCATCCATCGGATCGTGTCCAGGGTATTGTACAGGAAATGAGGATTGATCTGCCCCTGAAGATACTTGAGCTGCATTTCTTTATTAAGAAGGGCATCCTTGTAGTTTTTCTGCGTCAGAGTCATTTTCCTCCACAGGACGAAGCAGATCAGAATGAAGGAAATGCAGAGCAGCATGCAGATGACGAGGATGTTGCTGACCGTCTTCGCACTGCTCATCAGAAGTTTTTTCGGAACCATCCGGACAACGCACCAGTCTGGATCCGTCAGCGTGTAGAAGCAGCACACATCCTGCCCGTTTTCAAAATATCCTTCCGAATCAGTGAAAAGTTTCCCGAAATAATATTCTTTGGAAATATTGGTCCCCAGAACAGACTTGTCATCTGCCGAGATGACATCCCCTTCCTGATTAATCAGAAAGGCCCGGCTTCCGTCATCAGAGCCGGAAGCGTAGCGTTCATGCAGGGCGGTCTCCTTGATGCTGATTCTCTGATAGCCCAGCTGTTTCATGGCATAAAGATCATTCAGGGCACGGTACAGGGAAACGACGTATCCGTTCGACTTGCTGTTCAGCGGGTGAAGATAAGTCTCCGCTCCGGTCCACAGTACCTTTCCTTTCAGGTCGGAAATCGCTTTGGCCCGGCTCATGTCTTCTTCCGTCATCATGTTGCCGAACTGGAGAATGATGCTGTCATCATTGAAAACAGAAATGGAATCCAGATAGCTGCGCGAAGAAAAAAGGGAACTGAAGGTAAAGCCCAGCTGATAGCGGTCCAGTTCATTTTCCTGGCCGACGGCCTGATCATCCGTCTGACCGGAACGCCGCGCCATCCGGACGAGGACTTCATTTCCCAGGACGCTCTCCGAGACGAACTTTGCATCATCCGTCAGCGAACGGATCGGCTCCCTGGTCTGCTTGAGGACTTCAAGTTCCGTGGTGCAGGCCTGCTGAAAGGCCACCCGGGAGACATATCTCTGAATGCAGATAAAGAGAATGACAACTGCCGCAATCAGGATCAATATGATCCAGACAGCCTGATGCATCCGTTTTGCTTTCACTGAATTCCCCTCCGTAACGCCGAAAGAGTGCCTGACGGCACTCATCGGTCAAATCTGTTCAGCTGACTGAAACGATCATCAGCCCTTGACGGCACCTCCTGTCAGGCCGCTGATGAAATACTTCTGCACAAATACGAAGAAAACCACAAGCGGGATCAGCACGATGCAGACCGCTGCCGAAAGCGCTCCCCAGTCCGTTCCGAACTGGGCCGAAAAAGAAATCAGTCCGATCGGAATCGTCTTCATCTGAGAAGAGGAAAGTTCAACGGATGCCCACAGAAGTTCGCCCCACCAGGAAACGAACAGGAAAATGGCATTGGTTGCAATGGCAGGAATCATGAGCGGCGCGGCAACCTTAAAGAAGGCTTTGGTCTCCGAACAGCCGTCAATCCTTGCTGCTTCCAGCAGTTCTCCCGGAATTGTATCAAAATAATTCCGGAAAATGTAGATCGTCATCGGCATTCCCCATCCGACATAAGGAATAATAAGGGAAATGTACGTCGCTGTCAAACCGAGCTTGTTGGTCATGACATACATCGGCATGATGACGGATTCGGAAGGCGTCATGGTGCAGGCCAGGATCAGCAGCATGATCAGCTCCGCATACTTGATATGGAATCTGGAAAGCGCGTAGCCGGCAAGCGAGCCGAAGGCCAGCGTGATGACCATGGTACACCCGACTACGATCAGGCTGTTCAGCATGTAGCTTCCGATATTGGCTGTAACCCAGGCCTTCAGGTAATTCGAGGCCGCAAAGGTTTTCGGCAGGCCCCAGACATTTGTATAGAACTCAGCCGTCGGCTTGAAGGAAGTCAGCATGACGAATAGAATCGGATAGATCGTCAGGATGACGTAAATGATGCAGAAGATTCTGGCTACCCTGCCTGTTCTCTTCTTTCCTTTTCTGGTTTTTTCAGTATTCATATGTCTCTCCTCTCAGCGCACGTCTCGTCAGAACAATGCACAGCATGACGACAATGCAGAGAATGACGCCCATGGATGCCGAATACCCGAATTCATTGAAATTGAAGGAAGTCTTCATCATGTCGATGGGAATGGTCTGGGAAATCGTTCCGGGGCCTCCTCTTGTCATGACGAAAACCAGATCGTAGCTCTTGAAATTCATGACCATGGTATAGACGGCAGACATCAGGATCGTCGGCTTGATCAGCGGCAGGATCATGGAAAAGAACTGCCTGACATACCCGGCTCCGTCAATCTTGCTGGATTCAAAGATCGAGTCCGGGAGCATGCGCATGGCCGCATAGCACAGCATCATGGTAAGACCCGACACTTTCCAGACATTGACGCCGACCAGGCACCACATAACGGTATGGGAATTCTCCAGCCAGGCCGTTGCCTTATCTCCCTGCCCGATCAGGCGGAGGAAATTATTCAAAAGTCCGATGTCCGAATTGAATACGAAGGTGAAGAGCAGTCCGACAATGGCTGTCGGAAGCATGACGGGAAGAAACATGATCAGCCGGTAGAAAGCACCTTCAGCCGGGGTGACCCGATACACAAACGCCGCCAGGAGAACTCCGATGACGACCGCAAGCGCCGTTCCGACTACAGCGAGGAAAACGGAATTCCAGAGTGCATGAAGGGCATCGGGATCGCGGAACATGTGGATGTAGTTATCGAATCCTGCAAAGACAGGCTGCGTAAATCCGTTCCATTTCTGGAAAGACAGGACAATATTCCAGCCGAACGGGAAATATACGGCGTAAATCATCGTCGCAAGCGCCGGCACAAGGAACAGAACGGCTGTCAGCGTTTTCGGTTTGTTCATGGCTCTCTTTTTCTGCTTTTTCATCTTAGCCTCCTGCTTGTTTAATAGTAGCATCGGGGCTGAGCGAGAAAAATGAGATATCCCATACAATCTGTTTGATTTTCTACGATTTTCTAACGGGTGTTTTTGCTTTCACGGTAATGCGTGGGCGTATCGCCCGCGTATTTTTTGAAGACCGTGCAGAAATATCTGTATTCCGGAAACCCGACGCGTTCCGCCACTTCATAGGTCAGGTAGCTGGTCTCCCTCAGCAGGATCTTGGCATGCTGGATCCGGACTTTATTCAGATAATCCGCAAGACCGATTCCCATTTCCTTCTTGAACTGCGCGCTGAAATAGTTGCGCGAGCGGTTGACGATATCAGACAGATCATCCACGGAAACAGGCCGGGAATAGTTCAGGTTGACATAATTTATTGCCATGAGGGTCTGGATGCTGAAGCTGTGATTTCCCTGGATCTGAGGGACGGAGCGGTCATCGAAGAAAAGCTTGTCATGCTTGAGGACTCCCTGGTAATTCTGATAGAAAGCCTGATCTTCGGGGCCCAGTGCGATTTCCATTTCATGGAACTGTTTCTTTTTCTCCCCCAGATTCCTGGCAACCCCTTCGACCTTGATTTCAGAAACCGCTTTCTGCACGGCTTCCATCAGTTCATCTGTATCAACCGGCTTCAGAAGATAATCCATCGCCCCGAACCGCAGGGCCTTTTTCGCATAGTCAAATTCATTGTAGCCGCTTAAAATAATGATTTTCACTGCCGGAGCCATGGCATGGATGCGGTTGCCGAGTTCAATGCCGTCGACACCCGGCATCTTAACATCCGTTACGATAATCTGAATTTTTTTCTTTTCGAATAAGAGCAGGGCTTCCTCGCCGTTCGCTGCCGTGTAGACATGGGAAATGCCGTTCTTCTCCCATCCGATGGAGGCCATGCCTTCCCGGATGATTTTTTCATCGTCTGCTATCAGCAGGTTGATTTCATTGTCCATGATGAAGTTTTCCCCCCGCTTGCCTACAGCACTTTCATGACTTTATTCTGAACGGATCACCAGTCATTTCAATACTGTATTTTAATGAAAATGTATAAATTTTTCAACGGGGGATCATCCATCCTACCTATGGATCAGCCTTTCCAGTTCGGACATCAGCTTATCGACATCAATGGGTTTGGAAAGATGGGCGTCCATGCCGGCTTCCTGAGCCCGGCTGATATCACCCGAATAGGCATCTGCCGTCATGGCAAGAATCGGAACCGTCCTGCTGTCCGGATGCGACGAGGCACGGATCGCCTTCGTTGCCTCGTATCCGTCCATGACCGGCATGCGGATATCCATGAGGATGGCTGCATATTCTCCGCCCTTCGATTTTTCAAACATTTCGGTTCCTTCCCTGCCGTCGGCAGCGCAGTCCGCTTCGATGCCCTTCTTGGCAAGAATGGCTTTGGCAATTTCCCGGTTCATCTCATTGTCTTCGCATAAGAGAATCTTTTTCCCGGCAATCTCAGTCGGTTTCAAAGCTGACGGAACCGTATTTTCCGGCGAGGGCATCTCCTTGGCCTTCGGAAGCTTCAGACGCACCGTAAAAGTCGTTCCCACTCCGATGCGGCTTTCCACCTCAATGCTCCCGCCCATCAGGTCAACCAGCCTTTTTACGATGGAAAGCCCCAGTCCGGAGCCTCCGATGTTCGCATTGTTCTGGTTCCTTTCCTGTGTAAACGGATCAAAGATCTTCGGCAGGAAGTCTTCCGAGATTCCGCACCCGTCGTCTTTCACCGTCAGCTTGTCATACACGGTATCCGGAGTCTCTTTCTCGCATTCAACAGCAAAGAGCACATTTCCGCCCCTCGGGGTAAACTTGGTGGCATTGGAAAGCAGGTTGATGAAGATTTCCTGCACATGCATGGAATCGATGTTGATGACGGCCATGACCGCTTTGGAATTGTCAAAACGGAAATGAATGCCTTTTGCATCCATCATCGGCTTTACCGCTGTCAGGATTCCGTCAACAATCGCCTTGCAGGAGACCGGTGCCGTATGGAGCGTCGTCGTGCCTGTCTCGATTTTCTGCAGGTCCAGCGTGTCATTGATCAGGGACAGCAGGGTGCTGCCGGCCTGGCCGATCTTGTTCAGATAATCATCCTTCTGTTCCTTTGAATCCGTCTCCTGTGCCAGACGGTCGTATCCCAGAATGGCATTCAGAGGTGTTCGCATGTCGTGGCTGACGTTGGCCAGGAAATTCGACTTGGATTCATTTGCCTGATCTGCCTCGTAGCGCAGCGCCTTCTCCGTATCCAGGCGCTCCATCAGTTCTTTCTGCCTGTGCTGAAGCGTATCCGTGACATCCGTCTGCTGAACCAGGATCCACTCTTTCGTCTCATCCAGCCAGACCGTCCGGATCTGCTTCCAGCCTTCCGAGCCGTCGCCGCGCCGCGCCTTGACATTGAAAGTATAGTTGTTTTCCTCGTCCAGATGCCTGACCATTTCCTCGATCCGGGTTTCCTCAATAAAGCGTTCCTTCTCCTGCGGATCGACCCAGCTGCTGACGGCGTACTCAATCGTGTCGCGGTACTGCTGCGGCTTTTTCATGTTCCCCAGACGTTTCAGATAAACACTGGATTTGATATCCCCTAAATAACGGAAGAAAAAGATTTGGTCCGAAATCCGGAGAATCGCAATGTAATCGTATCCGGTGTCGGTAAGCTTCTGGATGATTTCTCTGTTCAGTTCCTGTTCATTGACATTTTCCGAATACAGCACCGCTTCAATATCGTGCGTTTCCGGATCCTCAACCATGTTGACAACTGTTTCCACCCAGATGGAGGTTCCGTCTTCGACGCTGCGGCGGTAGCGCACGACATCGCTGGATTTTCCGCTCTGGAAAAGCCTGATCAAAGCCGGCAGCTGAAAATGCTCCAGGAAATTCTTCTTGTGCTGTTCATTCAGGATAATCCCGGAAATATTGCGGATAACGCCTTCGGCCGTTTCGGACCGGATCGTGTTGATGACATACCGGGATGTGCCGTACCATTCCACGCAGCGGTTTCGGGTCAGATTCAGTCGGACCGTACACAGGGACTGCGGGTTGGCAAACAGCAGCGACTTCACGGAGCCCTGGAAGTTTTCCCGCTGTTTCCTGCGGCTTTCCGCTATCGCCGTCTCCGCCTTCATTTCCGCGGTGAGGTCGGTAATCACGGCATAAATCATGCGTTCCTCTTCTTTGCCCTGAACCGAGGAAGCGATGATTCGGAGCCATCTCCAGCCGCCTTTGCCGTTATCGTACCTGAAAGGCGGCGACATGTGCCGGCCCGGATTGACAACGGACCGCATCGTGTCGGTCAGTGCATGGACATCATCCGGATGAACGTGTTCTGTAAATGATTCCTGTTTCTGCAGCTTCATTTCCGTCTCATTTACGCCGAACAGGTCACAGGTCATCTGCGTGGCAGCCATGAGCGTAAGCTTTCCGCCGGAGATCCGGTAGACGGAAATGCCTGCGGGGATGGAATTGATAATGTCTCCCAGCCTGCTGTTCTCCTGCTGAAGCATCTGGCGTTCTGCCACATTCCCGCTGATATCGTTGATGGTAACGTAAAACCAGGCGCGTCCGTCCTGATCGACGACATAATGTCCCTCGTCGTGTACCCACAGAAGACTCCCGTCCTTTTTCCGGATCCGGTATTCCACCGTGTCGTACTGACCGTTTGCTGCAATCTGGTCATCAATTGATTTCAGGGCCGCGTCACGGTCTTTTTCATAAACCATGCAGCGGAAATGATTCCGGAATTCCTCCTGGAATTCTTCTCTGTCATACCCGAGCATCCTCAGCATATTCTCGCTGACGAAGAAGAACTGGTCGTCTTCCTGCGCCGCATAGATAAAAAAACCTCCGGGTGTATCTTCAGCAATCTGTCTGCTGATATCCCGGAAAGTTCCGAACAGGACATGCCTGCCTTCGTATTCGCCGATCCATTTCAGTTCTGCCTGGGTCCAAACATATCCCCTGGTCCTGTGGTAGGTCCGATACGTACAGACTCCCTGAATACCTCCGTCAAAAATTTTCCGGATGGTATCCTGAACCATTTCCATGTCCTGTTTCAGAATTACTTTCGAGGCATCGTTCCGGTACAGTTCCAGATATTCTTCTTCCGTCAGTCCGGAAAAAGAAGGTGCATTCTTCGTGTAGAGAAAGGGAGTCAGGGAGGCAGACGCTCCGTCCGTCAGATACATCACCGCATAGCCGGGTGCACATTGAATAATCATCTGAAGCTGTTCTCTGCTGAAATCCATCCGCGGCCCCTCCTGTCTGCTGAATAAAAACCCTCATATTTATTTTCTGCTTTCCGGAAAGCTTCCGGTTTACGGCATCTTTTATGTACGGATTATATCACATTATTATCTGAAAATGCCCTTTTTGCTGAACGATTGTTCAATTTTTTTCTCAATAGGACACGCCAAAAAAACAGATGCCGCTGCCGGCATCTGTCTTTCATTTCCGGGACGTCCCGGAATCGTCTGTTAAATCATGATAAAAACTGCGGGAATTTTCCGCTTTACTGCAGGAAGGTAATGTACAGGGCTGTCAGGATGGCGGTCGTGATGACGCCGCAGATGTTCGCACCCAGGGCATAGTCGAGAATCATCGTTCCCTGGCTGACCTTCTGGACTTCCCTCTGGGCTACTTTCGCAGTCGACGGGACGCAGGAAACTCCTGCAATGCCGACGACCGGATTGAAATTGCCTTTCGTGATCCAGTAGATGAAATACCCGCCCAGGATTCCGCCGACACCGGACAGTGTCAGAGCAACGACACCCAGGACCAGGAACTTGAGGACAACCGTATTGAGAAGGGTTGTCGCATCGCACAGGACGCCCAGGATGAGGCCCAGGAAGAAAGTCGAGGCGTAAAGGAAAACATTCTCAATCAGTTCCATGTACTTCCGGATGCCGGCTTCTCGGATGACAATGCCGGTAAAGAAGCTGAGGAACAGCGGTGCAGCTACCGGGAACAGCAGGCAGAGCAGCGCATTGGTTACGGAAGCAAAGATAATCTTTTCAAACGGAGTGACTGCAGACTCGCGGCGCTTCGGACGTACGATTGCCTTTTCGCGGAGTCTCTTGGGAACCATCAGGCGGACCAGATACGGATAGCCGCCGTACGTCAGGCTCAGGTAGAGATAAGCTACGATGGAAATCGGAACGAAATATTCCGGTGCCAGTTTGAGGGAGGCGAACAGGACCATCGGGCCGTCTGCGCCGCCGACGATGGATGCCGCGGCCGCCGCTCCGTCACTCAGTCCCATCAGCTTGGCGATGGGGAAGGTGGCGATAGTGCCCATTTCGGCAAATAAGGCAATCGTCATACTGATGAACGGGTGCTCCAGCACGTAGCCGACATCGCAGAGGATGCCGATTCCCATGAAGACCAGGCACGCGATCAGTCCGTTGCTGAAGGTCAGCGTGTAGACCGGCTGCAGGAAGTTGATCTGCATGTATTTCATCAGATCATCCGTCGTGGTCAGAAGCGGATTCAGGATCAGGTTGCCGACAGCTCCGTTATCCATGAACAGCATGCCCGCATTGACCGCCGACATGCCGAGCCCCATCGGGATCATGATCAGAGGCTCCAGGACTTCTTTCTTACCGAAATACACCAGAAGAAGTCCGACAAAAATCAAAATGATTCTTAAAACTACGATTGAGGGCGACTGAGCGAACATCGTCCCGATTCCCTGAAAAATCTGTCCAAAATCCATTTTCAATGTCCCTTCTTTCAGCCGTTGTTCTGATTTTTACGCAGGTATCTCTTTTCTTTCAGGTCAGCCTGCACCTTCTCGAAATGCCGGATGACGCGTATCGTGACCCGCATCAGAACCGCAACGCCGTAGGACACCAGGATGCCCAGTCCCAAAACTTTTAAGGGCGTTAAAAACATAGAAGACATAGTTCTCTCCCTTCACGAAAAAAAAACGATTTTCGTCGATGTTATCACATTTTGAGGGAAAAAGCCATATGTTTTCGTTATTTGTCTGCCGTCTTTTTCAGAGAAACCAGCAGCAGAATCAGTCCGGCACCGGTCAGGATATGGCCGATTCCCGCAATACCGGAGACAGCAGCATCCGTTCCGGCCGAAAGCGGTGTCCCGAGAACCTGCAGGATCCCGCGGACTGCCAGCATGACTGCCGTAAGCGGCACGCCGATGTTGTAGAGCCATAAGAAGATACGGAAGCTCTTCTGTTCCTTCAGCGCATGCCGTTCGGAAAAAAGCGCGACCAAAAGAAACACCATCATGCCCAGAAAGAAAAGATGCGCATGGACCTTGCCGAGCGCCGTGACGCCGGTGAAGCCGTTCCATTTCGTGAATTCACGGTAAAAGACTCCCGCTGCCATCGCAAATACTGCATAGATCAAAGACAGGTTCAGATACTTTTTCATTTTTTACTTTCTCCTTTCATCGCACGGTAACCGATTACGACGGTCCAGACATAGGCACAGGTTTTCGGAATCATCAGGGCTCCCACTGCGGGGACCGAATCCGCAAACAGGACCACCGGTATGTAGAAGGCGAAGCTCAAAACCACCGTAAGCCACAGGAAGCGGAACGGCCTGTCCTCTTTCTGACGGGCACTCCGGAAGAACAGCACGATGATCAGGATTCCCAGCAGGGCGAAGGGAATGTTCCTGTAGATTCCCCAGGAAAGCGGAGCATCGGCACGGGTCCATCCGTTCTGCGGCATCAGGCACAGGACGATGCGGGAAATGGAGAGGATCCAGACTGCCGCCGTGATTCCGCTCTTTCCGGACACCTGATAGAGGAGGCGCCACACGTAATACAGCAGCACATAAAAGACAGTCATCGTCACGGATGTAATCAGCTTGCCGGTTCCGAGAACGGCTGTCCACGAAGCAAGCCCCGTCGTGCAGAGGGCTATGGCCCGCGGCACCAGATGAAAGGCATCGCCGCATCCGAGCGTAACGGCCATGATGCCGTACAGCAGGTACTGCTTCCGTCCCCTGCTGCCCCGGATCATCAGGATGCCGAGGCAGATGACCGCTGTCAGATAAATCACATCAAAACCTGTTTCAAAAATCGCCTGCATGATATTCCTCTTTCTCGAACATTGTTCGATATCGCTGACTGGAAAGCCCGCCTTTGTCCCGGCGGGCAGTTTCTTCAGTAAATCGTTCTCCGGATCATTTCCAGCAGAATCCGGCAGTCCTTCTTCTGCTGCAGCAGCAGGTCCAGGATACTGCCGAGGACAAAATCAAGAAAGTCCTCTTCCCGGAATCCTTTTGAAAAGGCATCCTTCCGGACCGCAGGATCCGCCTTCAGCGCTGCCTTCATTCCCGATTTCAGGTGAGAAAGATAGCCATCCATCGTATCTTTTGCCCGGCCTTTGCCCTTGCTGGCAAAGCTCACGGAATGCGTTGTAAAAAAGTTCGGGTATTCCTCCGTGCCATTCCTCACGCTTTTAAAGATCCATTCGACGGTTTCCGGGAAAGACCTGTCCCTGCTGTCCTGATGGTCCATCCGGAAAATATCCTGCCAGACGCTCTCAATTGTTTCCAGGACGAGATCATCCTTGTCCGAGAAATAATAATACAGGGTGCTGAGCGCGATATGGCATCTCTGGGCAACGGCACGCATGCTGATTTCCGACAGCCCGTTCTCCGAAACCATTTCCCGGCAGGCTTTCAGAATTTCTTCCTTGGACGTAACAACGCGGTTGATCGGACTCACCCCTCTCCATATCGAACAATGTTCAGTATAGCATCCTCCGCCTGTTCTGTCTACAGGAAATCAAGATTTTTCTCCGCATTGCCGGGGCCGTCTTTCAGAACGGCCCGGGAGTGATCTTAAACGAACAGATTGACATTCGATTCTTCCGCATTGCCGAGATAGGTTCCGACGCCGCCGAGTTCCACGCCGTCAATCAGCTCTTCTTTTTTAATTCCCATGACATCCATGCTCATCGTGCAGGCAATGATCCTGACTCCCGCTTTCATGGCTTTTTTCATGAGTTCTTCCAGGGAATCGACATTCTTTTCTTTCATGATCTTTTTCATCATGGCCGTTCCCATGCCGCCCATGTTCATCCTGGAAAGCTTCAGTTTCTTTGTGCCGCGCGGAAGCATCTTTCCGAACATGGATTCTATCAGAGTCTTTCTGACCGGCTGCTTCTGTTCTTTGCGAAGTGCCGTTAGTCCCCAGAAAGTAAAGAACATCGTGACCGGTCTTCCCATGGCTGCTGCCCCGTTGGCAATAATAAAGCTTGCCAGGACTTTATCGAGATCTCCGGAAAAGACGATGATGGTTTTCCCTTCATTCTTCGGAGCCGGATCATTTCTCTCCGTTTTCGCGCAGGATGTTTCAGCGGCCTTCTTGCGGACGACGGCAATGTAATCGTTTCCGCTCTTTTCATTTCGGACAAGTTCGTTTCCCGTGCGGCGGCACCAGGATGCGATATCAGCGGCAAATCCCGGATCAGATGCCGAGACCTCCAGCAGTTCTCCGTCCTTCATTTCCCTGACGGATTCAAAGACTTTCATGATCGGGCCCGGGCACTGCATGCCGCTGCAGTCCACCCTGACGCGGATCGCCGGGACTGCTGACGAAGCATCTTTTCCGCTGTCCTCAGGACGTTCCGGGGTTCCGAAGTCATTGATCTTCTGCTCTGCCGCCCCGGAACCGGCCTTTTGCCCGGACATTCCGGAACCGGTGTTTTCCGCAAGTTCGTCACGGTAATGGACCGAACGGTAAAAACGGGCACCTCCCGGATATACCAGCACATTCCGGAAACCGTGATTGCTCAGGATCCGCGCTGCATTATAGGCACGGACGCCGATGGCACAGAACGTAATGATTTCTTTTTCGGGATCCAGTTCCCCCAGGCGGCTCCGAAGCTCACCCAGCGGAATTCCCACTGCCCCGGGCAGCGAATAGGCCATCCTCTCCGAGTCTTCCCGGACATCCAAAAGAACGGCACCGCTGTCTTTTTCAACGGCATCCCAGGAGGCAAACCGGACAAGTCCGGAAAGGACATTGCCGGCCGTAAACCCGGCCATATTGATCGGATCCTTTGCGGAGGAATACGGCGGGGCATAGGACAGTTCCAGTTTTTCCAGATCCTCAACGGTACCGTGCAGCCGGATGGCGGCCGCGATGGTATCGATCCGTTTATCCACGCCGGCCCGGCCGACGATCTGTGCGCCGTAGATTTTCTTCCCGTCTGCAGAGAAAAGCAGCTTGGCGGTCATCGGAACCGCTCCGGGATAATAAGCCGCATGGGAATTCTGCGTGATGACAATGCTTTCATAATCGCTGCCCTTTTTCAGTCCTTTTTTCAGCAGCGTCTTTTCATTCAGGCCGGTCGAGGCCGCCGTCAGGTCAAACACCTTGGCTACCGAACTGCCCTGCGATCCTTCATATTCCTCATCCATTCCGGCGATGTTGTCGGCTGCGATCCTCCCCTGCTTATTGGCAGGTCCCGCCAGCGGAATCATCGTCTTTTCTCCGGTTATGAAATCCTTTACTTCCGTGACATCGCCGACTGCATAGATATCCGGGTCCGACGTACGGAGGTGCGAATCCGTCACGATGCCCCCGCGTGCGTTCATTTCCAGACCGGCTTCCTTCGCCAGTCTTCCGTTCGGACGGATGCCGATAGACAGGATCACAAAATCCGAGGTGCATACAGTCCCGCTCTGCAGGGAAATCTCGATTCCGGATCCGGTCTCCCGGAATGCTTTCACGCCGTCTTTCAGATGCAGATGGACGCCGTTCTGCTCGATATTCTCATGCAGCAGCTGGGCCATTTCAAAGTCAAGCGGAGCCATGACCTGATCCAGCATTTCAATGACCGTGACGTCAAGTCCCGCCTGCTTCAGACTGTCAGCCATCTCCAGTCCGATAAATCCGCCTCCTATGACGGAAACCGAACGAGCGCCTTTGTCGTGGATCAGGGACAGGATGCGTTCGGTATCGGGCACCGTCCAGAGCGTCAGGATTTTTTCCGATTCGATGCCGGGGATGGCAGGACGGAGCGGTTCCGAACCGGTCGCAATCACCAGTTTGTCATAGGCTTCCGTATAATCTTTTCCGGACGCAAGATCCCGGACCAGAACCTGTCTGGCTTCCGGCCGGATGGCCACTGCTTCATTGTTTACGCGGACGTCCACGGTAAACTTTTTTCTCATTGCCTCAGGCGTCTGAAGAAGAAGGGCCTCTTTGCTCCTGATGATGCCGCCCGTGCGGTAGGGAAGGCCGCAGTTCGCATAGGAAATATAAGCTCCCCTCTCAAGAAGAATGATCTCCGCTTCTTCGTCAAGCCGGCGAAGCCTGGCCGCACAGCTTGCGCCTCCCGCGACACCGCCGATAATAATGACTTTCTTACCCATTGCCTTTCTCCTTTTCGTCTGTGCTATAATAGAAACATCCTGAAAACCTGATGAGGTAAAACCATGCTGCTATCTGATTTCCTGCCTGTCTGGAAGGAACTGGCCCCGGCTGACAGAAGCTTTCTGGAAAATGAATCCATGCCGCGGCATGTTGAAAAAAACTGTCTGGTCCACGACGGCTCCGATCAGTGCGAGGGGCTGCTCTGCGTCGTTTCCGGCCGGCTGCGCGCTTTCATTTCCTCGGATGAGGGAAGGGAGATCACGATCTACCGGCTGTTCGAGCGCGATATCTGTCTCTTTTCCGCCTCCTGCATTCTCTCCGGCGTCCAGTTTGCTGTTTCCGTAGAAGCGGAACAGGATACCGATCTTCTCGTGATCCCGTCCGCCGCTTATAAAAAGGTGATGGAAAAATCCGCCCCGCTTGCCAACTACACCAACCGGATCATCACGTCCAGGTTCAACGACGTCGTATGGCTGATTGAACAGATTCTGTGGAAAAGCTTCGACAGGCGTCTCTCTTCCTTCCTTCTGGAAGAAAGTACGGCGGAAGATTCCGATCACCTGAAAATCACTCATGAAAAAATAGCGGATCATCTGGGAACCGCCCGGGAAGTCGTAACACGGATGCTGCGGTATTTCCAGTCGGAAGGATGGGTCTCCCTTTCAAGAAACTGCATCCTTCTGACCGATAAAGAAAAACTGACGTCGATTTCCTCTTAGGCAAGGAGTTCCTCAATCTGTTTTTTGGGGCGTACTCCCATGGACTGCCTGACGACTTTTCCGTTTTTCATGACGGCTACGGTCGGTATGCTCATGATCCGGAAGGATCTGGCAAGCTCCGGCTGTTCATCAACGTTCACTTTTCCTACTTTAATATCGCTGCGCTCTTCCGCAATCTCATCGATCACCGGTGAGAGCATGCGGCACGGACCGCACCAGGAAGCCCAGAAATCCAGCATGACTGTCTGACTGCTTTCCATGATCTCCTGCTGAAAATTATCTTTTGTAATGGTTATGACGGACATGTCAATTCTCCTCTCTTTTTCTATCAATATACACGTCCGCTGCGGTTTCTTCCGTGACAAAGTCACGTTTCTTCCGGACTTCCGGCCTTTGTTCTTTCCTTCTGAAAAACCGACAAAAAAAGAGCCTCCCGGTCTGACCTGAAAAAGGTCTGACCGGAAGGCTCCTGCATTTTTTACCGGCTCTGCGTCCCGTGTCCGTTCAGGAACGGCTGCGCACAGCGCACGTTGAAGAAGTCAATCAATGGGCCCATGAAAAAGGCCGTAATGACCGTGCCGATTCCGATGGTGACGCCGCACAGGAAACCGACCAGAATGCAGATCAGATCCGCCATGATCCGGATATACCGGAATTTCATGGGACCGCGCTTTGCCAGGTACAGGGGAATCGCATCATACACGGAAACTCCCAGGTCCGCCGTATAATAGAATGCCGAAGCAAAGCACATCGAGACGATTCCGACCGCCAGGAAAAGAATCCGGATTCCCATCGACGGCCCGGGCACGATGCGTTTCAGAAGTCCGGCCGCAAAATCAACGATGTAGCCGACCAGGAAAAGGTTGATGAAGGTAGCCAGCCCGATATAGTGCCGGTCCATGAAAAAATCCGCTGCCAGGAGAACCAGGCTGAGAAGCAGGTAAAAAGTTCCGTAGGAAAGGCCGAATCCGAACTTCCCGAAAAGACCCATGGCAAAGCTCTGGAACGGGTCGACGCCGAAATCCGCATTCTTGAAAAATCCGACGCTGATGGCCGCCAGAATTACCCCGAAAAGGGTCATTGCGATTCTCTTTGCAGGGATGCGCGTTTTCATTTTTCGCCGTCTCCATTTCCGGAATCAAGATGCTCCGATCATGTTCCGGATTTCGGAACGATCAGCCGCTGATAACGATTATACGTACAGGCAGCGGTCAGGTCAAGAATGCGTTCGGTTCTTTGCGCACCGGCTGATGCTCAGATCACATGATGCTCTTTCAGCAGCTTTCCGACCTCCGTGCCCTCGATTTTCTTAAGGGCTTCTTTCAGCGCAATCTTCTCTTTGAAGCCAAGCTCCATATCCGTGATCTTCTTTCCGTCACGGAGGGCAACCGTCGCATCAAGCAGATCCCGGACATCGTATACGCTTCCCCAGACTTCCGGAACGCCGCGGTCAACCTTCAGAAGCGTATAAACTGCTTCCATTGCCGTACGGATGGAATATTCCGTTGTAAAGACCGTGTCTCTCGGCGTCTCCGCAAAGTTGCCGATGAAAGCAAAATTCACAGAGCCTTCCGGCACGACATCCGGACGGTCTCCCGCTTCCCGCGGCTGGAAATAAGCGCTGGCAAACGGCATCATGACCGGTATCGTATTCGCGCTGTTTTCTGCCATCTCTTCAATCTGGTCTTTCGGAACTCCCAGATGATAAAGCCATTCTTCGCAGATTTCCTCACCGGTGCAGTCGCGCATCGCTTTCCGGATAAAATCTCCCGGGCGGTCCGAGAACATCCCGTAAAGCCAGACCAGCACCTGACCCTTCGGCTGACTGCGGTACTGCGGCTGGCGGTTGATTGTCCAGCTCAGGAGCCAGCTTGAATCCTTGACCGTGACAATTCCGCCGGTTACAACCTTTCCGGCCAGCGGATCCCGCCTGCAGATCTTCTGGATATAAGGCAGAATCTTCCCGTCAAGCGTGTTGACCGTCGCACTGACCCAGCAGCTGTCTTCCGGATTCATGCAGAATTTATCCGGATGTCCGAATGACGCATCCTGCTGCGCAATTTTTCTCCAGAGCCCGAAGGTTCCGCCTTCATGGATCTCACCGTCCATGCCTGCAGCTTTTGTCTGGCTGCCGTAAGTCGAATTCTCGACATTGCTTCCGTTCGTATAGAAAACCAGATCATCTTCCGTCAGATCGATCCGGTCATTTCTGCCTCCGCATTCCAGTTCAATGGTTTTAGCCGTCTTTTTTCCATCCCGGTTATCAAAAAGCACATTCATGACTTTGGTGTCATAGTGGAAAATGACGCCGTGGTCCTTCAGGTATTTCACCATCGGAAGCACCATGGATTCATACTGGTTATACTTCGTGAATCTCAGAGCCGTAAAATCAGGCAGGCCGCCGATATGATGGATGTATCTCTGCATATACCGTTTCATTTCCAGCGCGCTCTGGTCATCCTTGAAGGCAAACATCGTGCGCCAGTACAGCCAGAAATCGCTGCAGAAAACTTCCTCGTCGAACAGCTCCGTCATTTTGACATTGGCCAGCTTCTCATCCGGCGTCATAAAGAGCTTCATGATTTCCATGCAGCCTTTGTCCGAGAGGCTGAACTTCTTATCCGTGTGTGCATCCTCTCCGCAGTTCTGCGTCGCGCGGCACAGGGAATAATTCGGGTCTTTCTTGTTCAGCCAGTAATATTCATCAAGGATGCTGATTCCGTCAGTCTCAATGGACGGAATGGAACGGAAAAGATCCCACATGCATTCGAAATGATTGTCCATTTCACGTCCGCCGCGCATGACATAGCCGACGTCCGCGAAATGATCGCCGTCGAGCGCTCCCCCGGGAATGGAATTCTTTTCCAGGATGTGAATATGAGATCCCGGCATCTGTGCATCCCTCACCAGGAAACAAGCCGCCGAAAGGGAGGCCAGTCCGCTTCCGATCAGATACGCTGATTTGTGTTCGACGCCTTCCGGTTTTTCCGGTCTGGCAAATGCTTCATAATTTCCGCTTGAATAGTACATTTCAATTCCTCCTTTTCGGCAACAGCCGGATGGATCAGGGAAATGATTCATCCTATGGCCGCATTGTATTTCTTCCGCAGGAGAAATAAAATAAACAGTTCCGCCGTTTTGATAAAAAATCGATCAAACCGGCGGAACTGTCGTATGTTCGGTGCGATAGGCATCCAGCGCATGGGCAAAGCTTCCGTGCATCAGCAGGGACAGGCGCCCGATGATTTTTTCCGGGTCTTCCTTCATGTCTCCCCGGATCCAGTCCAGCATCAGCCCGACAAACGCATATTTATAAAAATTCGCAATGAAGGCCTTGTCTTCTTCACTGGCCTTTCTGCCTTCCGCTTCTTCGTCAATAACGCTGATCAGCAGGCTGTAGGTGACTTTATAGAGATACCGTTCCACCTGCTCCCGGCTGACCGAACGGTAGACGTTCATGACGAAGACTTTATTTTCCCGGACTGCCTCAAAGATCTGCAAAAAACCCTGCTGCCAGGTACTGTAGGTCTTTTTGCCTTCCAGGGCCTTTGCGGCATCCTCTTCGCAGGACCATTCAACCAGATCATAGATGTCCCTGAAATGATAATAAAAGGTCATGCGGCTGATTCCGCAGTCTTCGGTTATGTCATTGATGGTGATCTTGTCGAGGGGTTTCTGAAGCAGCTGTCTTTTCAGCGATGCCTCCAGCGCCCTCTTGGTTGTCTGCGACAAATCGTCCTCCCTGCATCCGGTTTTCCCTCATGCCTGATATTATATACCGGTTTCCGGGAGAAATGAAATCTCTGATTTATGTATGGTCCGGTGCATGGTCCGTCGTATGGTCCGTCGTATGGTCCGTCGCACGGTCCGCTGCATTTTCAGCCCCGCCGTCTGTTTTCTTCTTGAAAATGTCCGTCAGGATCTGCCGTACATTTTCCATTTCAATCGGCTTGTTGATATATCCGTTCATCCCTGCTTTCAGCGATTTTTCAATATCCTCACTGAAAGCATTTGCCGTCATGGCGACAATCGGAATCTCAGAGGCATCGCTGCGTTCCGCCTGACGGATGAGGGCCGTTGCTTCGTAGCCGCCCATCCCCGGCATCATGATATCCATCATGATGGCATCGTAATACCCTTTTTCGGATGCCAGGAATTTGTCCACTGCCTCCCTGCCGCTTTCAGCCTGCTCGACCGCTGCACCGGCATGCTCGAACATCAGCTTGGCCACCATGCGGTTGATTGCCACGTCATCCGTAATCAGAATGCGTTTTCCCGTCAGGAATTCTTCCGAACCGGCTCCGGTATTTTCTCCCCGGATGTTCTCCAGGATCTTGCTGTAGAGCACGCTCCGGAAAACCGGTTTCTCCAGAACGGCATCCGCGCCGGCCGCCAGGATGGCTTCTTCCAATTCCCTCATTTTTCCTTCACAGGCCAGGAACAGGATGGACTGCTTCGGAGCCGCATTCCGGACTGCCTGGATGACTTTGAACGGATCCTTCTCCCGGTCGATCAGGACGAGAAGATACAGGTTTTTGTTCAGGGAAACCATCTTCAGCGCATATTCCAGATTATCCGTACATTCGACGGATACGTCTGCCTCTTTCAGCATTCTGTACACGTCCTCGGAAGCTCCCTTTTCCTCTTCCATGACAAGGATCTGCTTTCCGCGCAGATCTGCGTACCGGGCAAGCGCCTGACGGCTGTCCTGGATTTTCAGCGCGACCGTCACGATAAACTGAGAGCCTTTTCCTTTTTCGCTCTCTACCCTTACGGTTCCGCCTCTGGCATCCAAAACGCTTCTGACAATGGCAAGCCCCAGTCCGGTTCCCTCAACCTGGTTGACCGTCGTATTGACCTCTCTGGTAAATGGTTCAAAAACATTTTCCAGTTTATCTTTGGCGATGCCGATGCCGTTGTCCCTGACACGGAATTCATAAAGGCCGGTTCCTTCCGTCTCGCTCGGCCTCTCTTCGATATAGAAATCGATTCTGCCGCCGTTCGGGGTATATTTGCTGGCATTGTTCAGCAGGTTCATCATGACCTGCCTCAGACGGACTTCATCGCCGATCACGAATTCATGTTCCAGATGCACATAATGGATCCGGTAATCCTGGCTCTTGGCAATGCAAAGCGGAAGGATCATCGAGTTCAGGCTGTTCATTGCGAGCGGAATGGCGTACGGTTCATTTGCCAGCATCATCTTGCCGCTCTCGATCTTGGAAAGGTCCAGGACATCGTTGATCAGGCTGAGCAGCTGCCTGGAGGAGGACTGGACGATCTTCAGGTCGCCGCCGACTTTTCCGTAGTCCTTTTCCTGCATGCTCTGTATCGCCATGTTCGTCATTCCGACGATGGCGTTCATCGGCGTACGGATGTCGTGGCTCATGTTGGAAAGGAAATCGCTCTTTGCGCGGCTTGCCGACCTGGCTTTCTCCATGGCATCGGACAGTTCAGCCGCATTCTCTTTCTGGAAACGGCTGTAAGCTGCGGAAGTCAGAACCGTCAGGCTGACGAGAATCAGAATAACGGTGAAGGACACCAGTGCCGAAGACGTCCCGAGATTGGTCATCTCGACTGCTGATTGTCCGTACCGCTGCATCAGGTCCGTGCTGAATTCCCTCACGCTGCTGTCGATGCTGTAGCGGGATGTAAAATAGGATGCGCCCATGATATACTGGTATCCGCGGCTGTACTGTTCTTCCGGCGTCAGGTTCTTCTCTTCCTCCGTCAGGACGTCGCTCCGCAGGCCTTCCGGCAGTTCCGATTCCGTCACTCCGCTGCTCAGGGCTACCAGCTCCATTGCCCAGACCTCCCTGTTCGAGAGATCGTCCGAAGCGATTTTCGCATCCTGTATGCGGCTGATTTCACGGGTGGAAAGTCCCATCCGGAAAAGAGCCTGAACCGCTGCGTCCCGGTTTCTGTCCTCCGTCAGTTCTTTCACATAGGCTTTGAAATGAGACATGTCTTCTGTCTCACAGTACATTTTGGACTCATAGGTCAGGGTCGCCGATCCATTCTCAAACTGCTCCGCCGCACTGCTGGCTTTTTCTCTCTGTGTCTCAAAAGCTTTGATTTCCTGCGCCTGTCTCTGCATGCTGTAAAACATCAGGCCTGCCGTGACGACTCCGATGGTCGAGAAAATGACGATAAAGACCGGCAGCATGCTGATGAACTTCTTCATCGGTGCGGAAAGCGGCTTTTTTCTGCTCATTCTGCCGCCTCCATTTCAAAATACTTCTCGGGCTTAGGAAGATTCCCCGCCGCCAGACCGCTGCTGACGCATTTCTGCAGGGTCAGATCTATTTCCCCGAAAGACTGTATGTTTTTATTTCCCAGGTACTGCAGGGCATCGTAGATGGTCTGCGAAAGAACCGTATCATAAACGGCTGCCGGATCCAGAGCTGTTCCGTCCTGCTTCTGAAGGACATTGTCGGTTCCGTTTGCATACAGGACCGCCTTTACCCCTGCCAGCGCCGGATAGTCCACCAGCGGTTCAAGCGCCTTGTAGCGGTATGTCGTTGTCGCAAGGATCGACCCGTCAAAGACGCTGGCCAGCTGTGCCCCGGTCAGGCTTCCTTCCCAGAGCTTCTCATCTGCCACGGCCGCATTCAGGTCGTCTTCCGTATAGTTGCCCGTATAAATCGGTCCGGCCGCACTTTTCCCTTCGATCAGGACGGCATCCGCCCCTGTCGATTTCTGCACTGACTGGGCGATGACGGAAGCAGCCTCCCTCTCCAGGGGATAGACCTCCCCCAGCTGACAGCCTGCCTGTACATTGCTCTTCCCGATCACGGTCGTGTCTGCCGGCTGGTTCAGCACGGAATTAAAGTCTTCTCCGACCTTCCCGTCCGAGGCTCCGTCCTGTACAATATCGCTGATTGCCTGGCTGGATGCGGAGAACATATTGCGGTTCAGAAAACGGATAAAAGTCTTTTTTTCCTGAATCAGGTCTTTCAGATTCTGGTAAAGGCTTCCGATCGGAAGTTCAATCCCCGTATTGTAGGAAATCAGCGTATCCGCTCCGGAAGCAAGAACCTGCTGGGCTTCCGGGCTGTACATGACCTTCAGGATCTTTTCCACTTCCGCTTTTCTTTCCGGGTTCTTTTCATCCTCTCCGGAAACGGCAGTGCTGAACACCGGGTAGGTAAAGAGGACACGGTCATCTTTGGTCCTGCCGAGGCAGGGGATTACCTGATAATCCGTGCCGGTCTTCCCTGTAAAGACATTATCGGATCCGCTGATGATCATGGCGCATTTCTCGGCATCGAAGCTGCTCAGGGCATCGGCCGTCTGCAGTTCCAGATCCGACTTCTCCAGCACGCAGTGATCGGAAAGCTCCCTGAGAACGGAAGACATCTGACTGCAGACATCCTCCGGCAGTTTGGTATTCCTGCCCGAAAGGAATTCCTTCAGCCAGGCCTTTCCTTCCTCCGTCGAGAAGCATCCGCCGTAATTGAAACCTTCCAGCATCAGGGCGCTCCGGTAGCCGAGAGAGGCTTCAATACTCAGACCGTCAATGCCGAGTTCACGGAACCGGGTACATGCCGTCTCCAGCTCTGAAACGGTTTCCGGGATTTTGATCCCGCTGCGTTCGAAAAGAGAAGCATTGGCATAAATGCTTTCGACCATTCCGGGTGCCGGATACCAGCACACTTTTCCGTCGAAGGTAAACGGATCCAGCATCCCTTCGGAGAAAGAGGAAGTCTGTTCATTTTTATTGAGGCTCATGAGATACGGAGCCAGTTCCGCAGCGCTGTCGCTTTCATAACGCCGGATCATGACAATGTCCGCCATGTCTCCGTGCTTTGCCTGATAGAGCAGATTCTGGGTGCTGTTCCGGTTGTTCTCCCAGATAAATGCCACATCGGGGAACTGCTTTTCGACATAGGTCCTCCATTCGGAGTACGCAATATCGTTGTACATGGAAATCCGGATGGTCATTTCCTTTCCTGAAGACGAAGCTGCCCCCGTACCGCAGCCTGCGCACAGCAGGCTGAACAGCACAGCCAGAGCTGCTGCTATCCGGATTCTCCTGTGAAATGACCCGTTCATCTTCTGCTTTTCCATTCCGCTTCCCTGCCGGGGTGCCTGTTCCCCGTCTGTTTTCATCATCAAATCCTTATTTCAGGATATACCTGCAGAGCATCGTAAAAAGCTGTTCCATGTCCACCGGTTTATAAATCGCATCGTCCGCGCCTGCCGTCATGACTTCCTCACGGTCTTCGGAAAAGACATCTGCCGTCATGGCAAGAATCGGAACCGCCTGCGCGTCCGGCCGCTTCAGGGCCCGGATCGCCACGATTGCTTCCCGGCCGTCCATGACCGGCATCCGGAGATCCATCAGGACGGCATCGTACTCGCCCTGGGCGGATCTGCTGAACATCTCCACTCCTTCGCGGCCGTCCCTTGCACAGTCTGCCGCGACTCCCATATTCTTCAGCATGTTCCTGACGATTTCCATATTGATCTCCTGATCCTCGCAGATCAGGACATGGCGGCCTGCCAGGGAATCCCTGGAAGGCTTTTTTGCCTCCGCCTTCATGTCGCTGCAGACATCGTAGGTCAGAATGACGCTGAATGCCGTTCCCTGATTCCGGATGCTGCTGCAGGTTATGGTTCCCTTCATGGCATCGACAAGTTTTTTCACGATGAACAGCCCAAGACCCTGTCCGGCAATGTGGTCGCGCTTAAAGGCAGATTCCTGTTCAAAGGGATCATACATTTTTTTCTGGAATTCTTCACTCATCCCGATGCCGTTGTCCGTCACGGTATAGAGATGCTGAACCTGTCCGTTCCGGAGTTTTTTGGCCGTGACTTTGAATTCGACTTTTCCGCCCTCCGGCGTATATTTGATGGCATTGCCGATGATGTTCACAAGGATCCGGGAAACATGGTCCGCATCCATCATCAGGACACGGCTGCTCTTTCTTCCCAGTGAAACCGTCAGGGTAATCCCTTTCTTTTCAGCCGCGCCCATCACGACCGGCAGGATGCTTTCCAGGAAAGCCTGCTCATTCGTCGGTGACTGACGGATCGCCATCCTGCCGGCACTGATGCGGCTGGTATCCAGGATGTCGTTGAAAATTCCAAGCAGATAGCCGACATTCGTCTCAATGGTATGAAGTCTTTCCCTGTCTTCCGGCGAACGCTTCTTCTCATCATTCATCAGCTGGGCCGTGCCGAGAATCGCATTGAGCGGCGTGCGGACGTCATGGCTCATCCGGGAAAGGAAACTGTCCTTTTCACGGTTCTGGCGCTGCATTTCCAGCAGCTCCAGCTTGACTCCTTTTTCCGAATGTTCGATTACCAGCTGCTCGCTGGTATCTACGAACGTCAGGACCAGACCGATGATTTTTTTCTGGCTGGTGCGGTAAGGCGCAATCCTCATGAAATACTTTTTGCCGGAAGCGGAGATGACCTGCGTTTCCACCGGCAGCAGCTGGGACGCCACCTGACGGCACAGCCCGACCAGATCGATGTTGACAAAATTGTAGTCCATGAAACGGATCGGACGTCCGATGTCCTGTTCCATGACCGAGAATTCCTTCGCCACGTATTCCGTGAATCGCCGGATCTGCAGCTTGTCGTCCAGGAAAATAATGCCGACCATCGTGGATGACAGGAAGTTTGAAATATCGTTGTTCAGGCTGGTCACTTCGCCCAGTTTCTCCTGATACTCCGCGTTGACCGTATAGAGTTCCTCATTGACGGACTGCAGTTCCTCATTGGAACTCTGAAGCTCTTCGTTGGAAGTCAGGAGTTCCTCGTTGGTCGCCTGCAGTTCCTCGTTCACGGTTTCCAGCTCGCTGACGGTTTTCTTCAGATCCGTCTGCGACTTTGCCAGATCCGTTTCCAGATTGCTGATCCGCCTTGCAGCCGCCTCATCGATATGATAGGTTTCTGCTTTCTCATCCTGCGGCGCTTTGCCGTTTTCCATAAAAACGATGGCGTAATAATCCGCATATTCCTCTGACCCGCTGACCGGAGCAACCGTCAGCATGACCGAAACCTGTTTCTCTTTCCCTCTCCGCACCGGAACGCCTTCATAGACGACACGGCGCTTTTCATCCCTGGAAGTCTTCAGGGCGGTCGACACCGCAATCTTCAGTTCATCCTGCAGCATGGAGAACAGGTTCATTTCACCCTTTCCTGCCTGGAAATGAAGATAGCTGTTGCAGTCTCCGAAAATATGGCAGATGGCATTCTGTTCATTGACCAGCAGGCACGGCGGCAGGAATTTTTCCAGCACGTCCAGACGCAGGTCATTCGTCTCATCATTTTTCTCACGCGCCACGTCCGGCATCGCCGATGAAGGAGCCAGATCCCCGTCGATCGGAGGCACGCGGAAGCGGACCGTCAGATCCTTGGGGGCATGTCCGCCGGCGTTGTGCGTGAAGATTCTTTCATTCGGGCAGAGCGGTTCATAGATATCGCCGCACCCGCTGACTGATTCGCTCCGGCCGAGGAACAGGACCCCTCCGTCGTTCAGGGCCGAATGGAAAATGGCAAACAGGTCCTTCTGCAGGCTGTTCTGGAAATAAATCATCATGTTCCGGCACGAGATCAGGTCGAGCTTTCCGAAAGGCGGATCCTGGAAGACATTCTGCGGGGCAAAGATCACCATTTTGCGGAGTTCATGCGAAACGATGTAGCTGCTGTTCTTTTTCGTGAAGAAACGGCTCAGGCGGACGGCACTGACATCCTCAATGATATTCTCGCCGTACTGCCCCTTGCCGGCTGCGATAACCGAATCCCTGTCGAGGTCGCTTGCAAAGATCTTGATGACCGGGTGGACATTCAGTTCTTCCATTGCTTCCATGAAAAGAATGGCAATGGAGTAAGCTTCTTCGCCCGTGGAACAGCCGGCAATCCAGACTCGGACAGCCGGACCGTTCGCATGGCTCTCCACCAGCGGCCGGATGACGCGCTCCTTCAGCGCATCGAAGCATTCCGGATCGCGGAAGAAACTGGTCACGCCGATCAGCACGTCCTTCGCCAGGGCTGCGGCTTCTTCATTGTTGGAATTCAGGAAAGTGACATAGTCGTAGAGATTTTCGATATGATTGACCATCATGCGGCGCTCAATACGGCGCGTGACGGTTGTCTGCTTGTAATAGGTATAATTGACGTTTGAGGTCTGCTTCAGGATCGAGTAAATTTTATTCAGCAGCTCTTCGTTGGTCATGCCGGAGGGTGCGGAAGAAATCGTCTCGGAAATATGCGTCAGTTCCGCCGCGATGTCCTGAGGAGAAAGAGAAATATCGGCAAATCCGGTCTGCAGCGCACTGCGCGGCATGCCGTCGAATTTTGCCGTCTCCGGCCTCTGTACCAGGATCACGCCGCCCTGTTCCTTAATCGTACGGATTCCGTTGGTTCCGTCCGATCCGGTTCCGGAAAGGATGACGGCAATGGCCCGTGCTTCGTACTCCCGGGCAAGGGATCTTAAGAAGATGTCTATCGGATGATTGATGATCCGGGAATGAACATAGGGGTGCAGAACCAGTTTCCCGTTCCTGACTTCTATGTTGAATTTCGGAGGAATCAGATAGACAGTGTTTCGTTCCAGCTTCTGTCCGTTTTCCGCCTGAAGAACCGGCATCATGGTATACTTGCAGAGAATTTCCGTCAGCATGCTCTTATAGTCCGGCGACAGATGCTGAATGATGACGAAAGCCATGCCGGTGTTGTCCGGAAGCTTCCTGAGAAGTTCCTGGATTGCCTCAAGTCCGCCTGCCGATGCCCCGATTCCGACAACACTGACCGGAGCTTCATTTCCTCCTGCCTGTTTCATGCATTTTCCCCTCATGATTTCTTTTTTTGAACTTGCGATGATTCTGTCTGAATCATTTATCCTTCCGTGTCATTCCTTTCAATCAGACGGCTGAGCGTACTGTACAGCAGTTCCGGCTCAATCGGTTTGGACAGATGGGCATTCATGCCGGCTGCCCGGCTTTTCTGCCTGTCTTCATCAAACGCATTGGCAGTCATCGCGATGATCGGAATGGTCTTGGCATCTTTCCTGTTCCAGTGCCTGATATTGACGGTAGCCTGGAGCCCGTCCATGATCGGCATCCGCACGTCCATGAGTATGGCATCATAATAGCCGACCGGATTCTGGGTAAACATCTGAAGCGCCTTGATGCCGTTCGAAGCGATTTCCACATGGAAATTTTTATTTTCCAGAAGGGATTTCGCGATTTCCGCATTGATCTCATTGTCTTCCGCAATCAGGACCATCTTTCCGGTAAAATCAAATTCCTGCTGCTCCGGCACCTGCACGGCATCATGTCCGAGGGCTTTTTCAAAAGCGGAAATCAGGTTCGACTTCAGCAGAGGCTTGGTGATCAGCATATTTGCACCGGCTGCCCGCGCTTCCGTTTCAATCGCCTGCCAGTCATAGGCCGTCACGATGATGATCGTCACATCGGGTCCTACCATTTTCCGGATCTGGCGTGTCGTCTCAATGCCGTCCATAACCGGCATCTTCCAGTCTATCAGGATAAAATCATAGAACCGCTTCTCCTTGAGCCGCTCCCGGACGCGTTCCTCCGCGTCCTGTCCGCTGGTCACCCACTCTCCGTTCATTCCGATATCCCGGAGGACGCCTTCCGTTTCTTCGCAGACCAGCAGGTCATCATCCACAATCAGTGCGTACAGGTTTTTCAGGCTGAAGTACGGCTTCATCGGACGGGCCGCCTCCGGATCCGGCGTCAGGGGCACATCCATCGTAAACTCGCTGCCGACCCCCAGAATGCTTCTGACAGAAATGCTTCCGCCCATGAGCCCGAGCAGATTCTTTGTGATCGCCAGCCCCAGTCCGGAGCCTCCGAAGGAGGACGTCGTCGAAGAATCCACCTGTTCGAACGCTTCGAAAATGGCGGACAGGTTTTCTTCCGCGATTCCGCAGCCCGTGTCATTGACCACGAAGCGCATCGTAACGCCTTTCGGTGTTCTGGATGTCACGCTGACATCCAGCGAGATCCTGCCTTTCTGGGTAAACTTCACGGCATTTCCGAGAACATTGACCAGGACCTGCCGCAGTTTCATTTCATCGCCGATATAAAGATCATCCGCCTCTCCGGAGACCGTGCATTCATATTCCAGTCCCTTCGATGCCGTCTGCGGATAAATGATGTTGCTGACGGATGCCATGAATTCCGAAAAAGAAAAGCTTTCATTTTTCAGAAGCATCTTGCCGCTTTCAATCCGGGACATGTCCAGAATGTCGTTGATCAGGGAAAGGAGATACCGGGCGGACAGTCCGATTTTTGAAATGCAGTCCGCCGTCTTCTCGCGGTTGGCAATCGACTGCGCCGCAATGGCATCCATGCCGATGATCGCATTCAGAGGCGTGCGTATTTCATGGCTCATACGGGCCAGGAAATTCGACTTCGCATAGCTTGCCTGCTTGGCAGCCTTCAGGGCATCCGCCATCTGTTCGCGGTTCCTGCGGTCGCGTTCAAAAATTTCCGTGACATCCATGGCGAGAGAAACCAGGATATTTCGTTCCCCGTCCAGATAGAAAATGTTGTTCTTGATCTGCTTCTTCGGTGCTCCCGGAAGATCGGTCCTGCATTCTTTCTTGGCATAATAAACCGTATAAACGGATTTATCTTCCAGCTCCCTGCGGATGTTCCCCAGATCCATGTTCCTTAAAAAAGAATTCTTCTGAGCCGGATCAATCTGTCCGGAAGCCTCAAGGACCGCATCCGCATAGGGGATACCTGAATATCCGAAATCTTCCTCGTCTTTTGTTTCCCGTAAATAAAATTTTTCCTGCCGCAGATCGCAGTAGGAAACCAGGTCATAATTCATGTCAATCAGACGCCCGACCAGCTTCTGATCGAATATATCTCTCTCCAGCTGATTCTCCGGTTCATGAAATGATTCTGCAGTTTTTATACTGTTCGGATCCTGCTCCATCTTCCTGATTCTCCCCGCCGGTTATTCAAGATTTTATTTAATAAGTATAGCAATTTTCATAAATATAGACAAGTATATCCGGAAATGAACCTTCCCTTCCGGCCCCGAAAAGTGTATCCTGAAAGCAGAGTTTTGATTGGAGGCTGCCGTATGAATTCTGAAAATAATTCCGCTCCTCAGACGGATTCTTCCGTCCTTATGCTGTCCGCTGTCCCCGGCCATCCTCTCGGCCTTCTGCTGGAGGAAAACCGGAAAATTTCCGTTCTGATTGAAGAGTCAGAAAAAGCGCTTGCTTCCGGAGATCCGGCAGGTCTTGCCGGCAGTCTGAAGAAGCTGCGCTCCGCCAACGTGCATTATAAAAAGAATGGGGACCTGATTTATCCGGTTCTGAAAGAGAGGTGTCCCTCCGGGAATCCGGCCGATGAGATGTGGGATGCCGGCGTGGAGATCAAGGATGAACTGCTTGCCCTGGCTGAGGAAAATGAAATTCTTCGCGATACTCCTGAACGTCTGAAGGAAGCCGCGGACAGCGCGGAAAACCTTTCCCGCCGGGAATCGGAAGAACTCTACCCTCTCTGCGCAGAAAAATTCACTGAAGAGGACTGGATGCGGATCTATTTTGAGCTGCCGGCCTACGGTTCATTTCTTACGGAAGACCGCCCGGTCTGGGCCGAAGCCGAAGCAAGGCGCACAGAATTCACGGAAAAAGAAAAGACTTCAGGAGCCGGCGCTTCTGAAGTCTCCGAAAACAGTTCGTCCCCGATTCCTCTCGGCACCGGCCATATGACGCCGAAGCAGATCGAGGCCGTGCTGAACACGATTCCCATGGAACTTACTTTCGTTGATGATCATGACCGGAACTGCTATTTCAATGCCGGGGAAAAGCTTTTCAAGCGCCCGGCGGCAGCCATCGGCCGTGAAGTCTACTCCTGCCATCCGCCCAGATACGAAATGCTTGTCGACCAGACTATCGAAGAACTCCGGAGCGGTGAAAAAGAAAGCTCGGATATCTGGATGGAAAGAAACGGCGAACCCGTTCTGGTAAGATACATGGCTGTCCGCGATGAACAGGGAACGTATCTCGGCACGCTGGAATGCGTCCAGAAAATGGGGTTCGCCCGGGATTATTTCAAAGACTGATGCTTCTTTTCCCACGCCGTAAAGACCATCGGATGAAGAAGGATGAGATAAAGCGACTGGATGCCTCCGCTGACCGCTTTCGCGGCAAATGACGGAAGGAACAGGGCGAAGAAAGGCGTCGCGCAGTAATAAAGAAGGAGCACGCCCAGCGCACCGGAAATGAATCTGGAGACGGCTGTTTTCCTGGATACTTCCGTAGAGAATTTCACGAACCTGCGTTCCAGAAGCCATCCGATGGCCGTGCCGAGCATCATGCCGGTATTGCCGAAGGAATCCGGTTTCATTTTCTCAGGATCGACAATCAGCTTCCCGTCCAGGTAATCCATCGGATAGGACTTCATCGAAATATAAATCAGTCCTGCAATGCTCAGGGCGATGAGGACCAGCACGAAAATCAGATCACGGCCTTCTTTGGCATCTACCCATTTCAGCACCGAATTCGTGATCCAGAGAAGCAGAATGCCGATACCGGCGGAAACCAGCACATCCTGCGGAGTGTGTACGCCGATATAGTTTCTGGAAAATCCCACCAGAAGAATCAGGATGATCATCGAATTCCGGAGCATCCTGTTTTTCTTTTCCTTCACGGCGATGCCGCCGTAAAGGGCTGTCGCGTTTGTCATGTGTCCGCTCGGGAAGGAATAGCCCGTCGAAAGCGCCATGGCAGATTCAATGGGTTTCACCTCGCTGCTTCGTATCCACGGACGGTAGACGCAGGCTGTCAGTTTGACCATACCGTTCACGAAACCGCCGATTCCGATATTGAGCAGCGACAGCTCCCCTGCTTTTTTCTCAAGGCACCAGTAAACCACGGCTACGATCAGGAACGGAAGGACGCTCCATCCCAGTTCCGTAAGGAAGAGAAAAACGCCGTTAAAAAATCCCCCTGTCGCTTCGCGAAAATTCTGGAGCAGCAATAAATACTGAATATCCATATAATCCCCCTTTGAAACTTTTATTTACTGCGGTGTCAGCCTGTTACTGCCATAAAAAGAGACCGCTGGCAGGACGGTCTCATTTTTAAAAGGAAGGAGTGAAAAAGGAAAAGGGTTTGCATATTGAATCATTTTACAACTTCATTTACTTTAATGCAAAAGACTGCATTCGTTCCCATGTCTCTTTAAGCTGTCCGCTGTCAACCGGCTTAACCAGAAAGTCCAGTGAATACTTCAGGGCATCTTCTTTCTGACTGTCGTCCGTTCCCAGCATCAGGCCGGTAAATTCCGGATAACGGCTGCGGATCGTCCTGGCGAAGGTAAATCCGTCAATCGGATGCATGTCCGCACAGAAAACCGTGAAGTCCGGAATCTGCACCATGAAGTCCTTAATGGCCATCAGCGGGTCGGTAAAACCCGTGCAGTTACTTTCCGGAAAAGCATCCTGAATCCGGTCCAGCAGCACATTCAGATCCTCTTCAGTTTTTTCAATAGCCAGAATCCTCATGCTGCTTTCTCCTTTCTGAAAATCATCTTAATCCCCAACCTACAACAAATTAACAACAAATACAATGCCGAATTTCCAAGGTGCCCCGTTCTATTCTGGCATCGGGTACGTAAACATTATAATTTAATGGAGAGAAGTGTGCGGATATTATCCCGGTCTCTTTCTTTGGCTTCCTCGTTCAGGTCCGAATAAGGCACCAGATCACAGTGAATCCGTTTTTCAAGGTCTTTTGTCTTTCCGTTTTCCGGGATGCCGTAGTGCCAGTTGTTGAGGTAATGATAACGGCACCAGCGGATGTGCTCCAATTCCGCAAGTTTTTCCATATAGGCCGGCGGTATTTTCTGCGGATCAGCCGGTATTCCGTGTTCCTTCAGCTGCTGCAGTCGGATCTCATGATAATCCGCCGCGCTGATATTGGAATATCTGGTAAATGCATCCAGCTTTTCCCATTGTCTTTCTTTCTCTTCTTCCGTGTCAGCAGCACCTTTAAACAGGACGGCGTAGTGCAGGTTGATTGTTTTTGCCCGCACAAGGAGAAGTTCATCCAGAATGATGGCTGGCGTCATGCTTTCATATTCCCAGTCGAAATAGCGAAGCCGGTCTTCAGCTTCGGAAAACTCGCTGCCGGGTGCTGTCCGGTCAAAAACGTCCAGGGTTTTTCCGGGAACAGTAAAAAGCAGCTCACGGACGCTTTCCCGGGTCGTTTCTCCGCATACAAGAATTCTGTCTGCGCTGTCCATAACTTCCAACGACTCATACCAGGGTTCCGTATGAAATACAATCCGGTCAGTGATTTCAGAAAGATAGGGATGAGTCGCCGTATATTTATCTCCGTCGCCGAAGATGTGGTATTCAATGATCTGATCAGGAGGACAAATGTTATCCTGAAGCCCCCAATACAGAAGTTCCTCGCCCAGCTTTCCAAAATCCGTCAGAATGATTTTCCTGTGTTCGCCTGCCGGGTTCTTTTTCCAGAAAATGCGGGCCGCGTTTTCTTCCGGACTGAATGTTTTAATCCGGGAACTTCCGAGCGTCTGCGTTCGTGCCATGCCGCTCTTCAAATAGATATTGTGCCCGAGGAGGCGTTTTTCATTTCCTTCAATAAAGGCGTAGTTTTCATCTTCGCTTCCAAGGAGAATGTAGCTTTTTGCAGGAAGGAATTTTTCCTCTCCCGCAATGCCTTTGTTCCCGAGACTGTCAAGTATGGCGGTTCTTTCCTTGCTCTCACCGTAAACCGCGATGCTGTTTCCCTTCAGATAAATCAGCCGGCTTTTCCACCAGTTCCGCAGGATGGAAAAGCCGGCAATGATCCAGCTTGCCGTCACAAGCGGTGCGGTCCATCTGGCAATCTCAATAAAGAGATTGTCGGTCTCGCCGTCGAAGTCCATTGCGTACATATGAAGCGTATCATAGACGGCATCCGTAAAACGGGCATGATCTATGATATAGATTCCGTACATGCCAATGAGAAATGGCAGCAGATAAAGAATGTATTTTCCAATCGTTTTTTTATTCATTCCTGTATTTTTCACCTTCAGGTATCATCAGTGATTCCAAGCGGCCGGCCGTACTTTTTCATGGTCTCGGCAAGCGCTTTCCTTTTATCACCGCCATACAGTTCCATGTTCCGGGCCAGATGTATGGCGATTCCTCTTCCGCATACGCTCCTGTACAGCTCCTCAAAATCATCTTCTGACGCCTCATAGATTTCACTTACGGTGCTGATCTGGCCGCCGCTTACGGATTCGAGATCGCTGTCGGACAGCTTTGCTTTACCCGGTATCAAATCCATATCCCTGTTTTCCATCTGAAATACCTCCTTCTGGTTTTCTGCTGCATTCTGATCATAGATTTTTGAAGGTGCGACTGTCAGTTCAGGCTGACAGCATCGATCTCGCTCTTCACCTCCTTCGAGACGGCAGACGTTCCGCCGAGTACGCAGACGTTATCTGATTTTTGGATGAGCTGCGCTTCTGCGCCAGACAGGCCTGATGTCTCCGAACCATTCACGAGGAGGATTGCACCGCAGGCCCTGCCCGCCAGCACCGCACCGGAAAGTGCATCCGGGAAGTTCCGCCCGGTCGATACGGCAAGGAAAGGAATGCTGTCGCCGTACAGGCTGCTGATGATTTTTTCCGATGTCTCATAGCGGTCCTTCCCTCCGCAGCGGATGGCCGATACTCCTGCGCCCGCAAGCTGCGTCTCGAGCGTTCCGCTGACTGCGTCCGTACCGCCTGTAAGGATGGCCCTCTTAAAGGTTCCGGCAATCTTCAGCGTGCTGTCTCTAAGCGTCCCGTCTGCCTCCGTCAGCAGGATCGGCATTTTATGCTCATAGGCATAGGCGGAGATGCTGAGTGCGTCCGGATAACTGTTCCCGGAGGCAATGATGCAGGTATCGGCAGAACTGTTCTCCATGACTTTCTTTTCAATCCGTTCAGCCGTCTCCACACGGTCTGCACCTTCGATGCGGGTTACATTTCCCGATGCGATTCCCAGATTCAGAAGGCCGTCGCGTACCTTGTCCGAAACGGCATCGGAGCCGCCTGCAATGATGGCATTTGCCGGATGAAGCAGTTTCACTGTATCATGGGTCTGCGTATTCATCGTATCATTTCCGGTCAGAACTACCGGGCATTCAAGAACCCCTGCAAGGACAGAGGCTGCCAAGGCATCCGGCCAGTTTTCTCCGGAAGCCACCACGACTGTGCTGCAGGTGCCCGGGAATGTCATGCCGGCGGATGCCTGCATGGTCCGGTAGCGATCATCCCCCTGAATGCGTCTTACTCCGACAGAGATGGTATAGGTCCTTTCATCAGAACCGGAATCATTTTCTGCACGGACGGTAAAGGTGTAAGTCCCTGCCTTTTCATATGTTCCGAGCAGCATGCCGGTCTTCTCATCCAGGGTCAGGCCATCCGGCAAATTTCCCGTTGAGGACCATGACGCCGTTCCCAGCCCGGTTGTCAGGAAGCTGATGCCGGAACGGTCTCCGACATTCCCGCTGACGGGTTCCTCCGTCACGATCTTCGTCGTATCATCTTCTGTTAGCGCCTTAACGAATAAGTTGCCATAGGATGCCAGGTCCTCCCAGTTCTTTCCATCCTCGGAGAAATAGCTCTGTCCGGGTTCAGCGTGGACCTCGCTGAAAACACCCGGGTAGTTCGTCATTTGGGCTTCATGAAAAAATATTGCCTGATCGTCCGGCTCATCCGTTGTCAGAATCTGGATGACGACAGCGAATTTCATCCCGGCTTTCAAATCAACCGGTGACGAAAGGGAGATGGTATGATAGCCGGGATACAGCTGTACCCCTTCCGTCACGGAAGAAGATACGAGATTCCCGCTTGTGGGAACATCCTCCACATCCGTATAGACGGATACTTTATATCGGGTCATTCTGTCTGCAAAAAAGCACTGGACTGCATCCAGTATTTCATCTTTATCGGCTGTAAAGACATTCGACTCCATTGACCCGAAAGAACCGCATGAACCCTCGCAATCCAGGGTGCCGGCGCCGTCATACTGATAGACATTGTCCGATGCCTCTGAGGCAGGTATCACCTGATAGGAGAAGCATTCACGGTAGGGAGTCGTATCTTCGTAAGAAAGATAGAAATACCCGTTATGGTTTCCATAGTTTCCCCAGCTGTTTTTCACGATCCAGGCACCGTCATTTTTTGGCTGCTGCCCCTGGTTGAAATTCGTCCTGCTGTAATTGTCATCCCAGCCGATAATCGTTACTCCATGATTGGAATCGCTGCCATTCGGATTGTAAAGGGCATCATTGCCGTCCTGATAGTAATCTTTTCCGTCATCATTTTTACCTCCGTTATAATAGGCAACCTGCGTCATGAGAGCTCCCTTAGTGACAAGAAGGTCTTTTGCTCCGGCGATGTCTGCGGATGAAACGACATCCGTGTCGCTGAGCACGTAGGAATTGCTGCTGTATGCCATTACCGAGTCGTCATATCCCGGGGAATTTACACCGACATAGGGAGCAATGCCTTCAGAGGTCAGCCCTCTGCGTTCCATCAGGGAAATCATCGTAGGATAAGCATTGCCTCCGACTTCCCCGTAGGCCTGTCCTTTCATCAGGGAAACCGTATCCTTTTCACAGCCGGCAGGCTGCGTGGCTGCATTTTTATCAAAGACGTACCAGCCATACTGAAGTTCCGAGAGATCCGGGTCCTCTTCATAGCCGTTCTTCAGGATATTGGATTCCACGGATGCCACAGTCGAAAATGTCCAGCAGGTTCCATAGGGCTCCTGGTCTTTGACCGGTGTCACCAGATCCTCATCACGAAGATCAAAGGAAGGATCGGCGGCAGCCGAACCCAGCATATTCTCTGATACCGCAGGAACTTCATCATTCACGTGCATTCCGAGATCTATATATCCATCTGCGATAGAATCAGGCGCATCAGATATGACAGCTGTGTCAGCGGTACATCCTGTGTTTTCTGCCCCGGCCTGCGGAGACTCCGCCATGACCGGTATCGCGGATTCCATAACCATACCTGCCGACAGCAGCAGCGCAATCAAAACATCCTTTTTTCTCTTCATTTTCCTCCCTTCGCAGTAAGAACGGAACCGGCTGCAGAACGGACATCTCACCTGCGAGGTATAATTTCTAAAAATTTAGCATACGAACTACAACAAAAGAGCAACAAAATGGCATTTTTTAAGGAAACCGAGCCGGAAGGTCCCCCACGGTTCCAAAATGCGTTTTTTTCACAAAAAAGGACTGTGATACGGTATAATCAGTATCATTTGAAAGGAAGTTCTCCCGCATGAAGTACTATTTTGCTCCGATGGAAGGATTCACGGACCGCACCTACCGAAAACTGCACAGCCGTTTCTTCCCGGGCACGGATGAATATTTCACGCCGTTCATCGCCGTGAGCCAGAGCGTGACTTTCTCAGCTTCCGACCGGAAGGAACTCACTCCGGAGAATCCTGCCGACAGCTGTCTTGTACCCCAGCTGCTCTCAAAAAATGCCGGGCAGTTTGCGGAAGCTGTCAGAAAGCTGCAGGCTCTCGGCTTCCGCGAAGTCAATCTGAATCTGGGCTGTCCCTCCGGCACCGTCGTTCCGAAAGGGAAAGGGGCCGGCATGCTGCGGGATCCGGAAAATCTGGAGAATTTCCTGTCCGAAGCGTTCCGCCTTCTTCAGGATGCTCCCGTGCGCATTTCCGTGAAGACACGTCTCGGATTTGATTCTCCGGACGAAAGCACGGAACTCATCCGCATCTTCAACCGCTTCCCCATTTCCGAGCTGATCGTGCACGCACGGACCAAGACGGACTTCTATCAGGGTCCCGTGCGAATGGATGCTTTCCGGGAAATGTACCGCTGCAGCGTCCATCCCGTCGTGTACAACGGCGATCTTCTTTCCGCCGGCGGCTGCCGCGAAATTGCCGCCGCCTGTCCCGGGCTGCAGGCACTGATGATCGGGCGCGGACTGCTCATCAATCCCGCCCTGATCCGTGAAGCAAAAGGCGGAGAACCTCTTGCAAAAGAAGAATATCTTTGCTTTCTCGAAGAACTCTTCCGCGCCTGGTCCGATGAATTTCAGTCAGAAGGGAATGCCCTCTGCCGGATGAAGGATCTCTGGAAATTCGTGATAAAAGCATTTGACGAAAATAAAAGCGGCATCCGTTCCGTTCAGAAATCAAAAAACGGAAACGAATACCGCTCTGCTGTCCGCAGTTTTTTCCGCGAAACCGATCTGATTCTCTAAGAGATTTCCGCACTCATGTGCGGATGTGCTCCTCCAGCGTCCTGAACAGGGCGTCCGGCTCAACCGGCTTGGCAATATGGCCGTTCATTCCGGCATCCAGGCATTTTCGGACATCCTCCGCGAAGGCATCGGCCGTCATCGCAATGATCGGCACCTTCCCGGCATCATCCCTTCCCAGCAGCCGGATCTGCCTGGCTGCCTCATACCCGTCCATGACCGGCATATGGATATCCATCAGGATCAGGGAATAGAACCCGACCGGACTGCGGCGGAATTTCTCGACACCGCTCTGTCCGTCATCCGCAATCTCCGTCAGGATTCCTTTTTCTTCCAGCATGGCTTTCGCGATTTCCTGGTTCAGCGGATGATCCTCGCACAGGAGAACATGCTTTCCGGAGAGATTGCGGTTCATTTCCTGCCCATCCTTGTTCACGGCTTCCTTTACACGGATATCCGCGGTACGGACATAATCGAATTTCATATTCAGGGTAAAGGTGGAACCGACTCCCTGTTCGCTGTCAACCTCAATGGTCCCGCCCATGGCATCGACAAGCCGCCTTACGATTGCCAGACCCAGCCCTGTCCCGTGCTTCTCCGGACTGTCGTTCCGGTTTTCCTGGGTAAACGGTTCAAACAGGATTTTCCGGAAGTCCTCGCTCATCCCGATTCCGTTGTCGCTGATGGCAATCTGCATGGCCAGCTTATTGTCCTCCGTCAGATGTCCCCGCTGGCGATAGACAATCGTCCCGTTCTCCGGCGTATATTTCACGGCATTGGAAAACAGATTGAAATAAATCTGATTCATCCTCAGCTCATCCATGACCGGAACGATGCCCTCGATGCCGACATCATCCAGGATCAGCTTCTGATTCTTCTCGCGGCAGAGCGGACGGATAACCGCATCGATATAGCCAAAGAAAGCTTCAGGCGGATAGGGTTCCGGATGCAGTTCCATTTTCCCACTCTCCGCTTTCGACATATCCAGCACGTCGTTGATCAGGCTGAGCAGAAATTTTGAAGACGTATCGATTTTCTTCAGGTTCTGTTTCGCCTCTTCCGAAATGTCCATCTTCTCGGTCAGATAGCTCATGCCGATGATTCCGTTCAGAGGCGTGCGGATATCATGGCTCATTCTCGAAAGGAAATCCGTCTTCGCCGCATTGGCATTTTCCGCTTCCCGCTTTGCCTCTGCCAGACGGAGATTCTGCCTCTTGCGCACGCTGGATGTCACGATCAGGAAAATGAACAGGCCTGTCAGGATCCCGATAAAAGCGAAAGCGACGGCCATCAGCGTCGGATAGCGCTTCATCAGCACATCGAACGAAAGTGCATTCGTATAAACCGAATTCTCGGACAGGATGCTCTGAAGCTTCCCCGAAGACAGATGGTGGATGGATTTCGAAAGGATTCCGAGCAGGGCCGGATTGGAATCTTTCGTAATTCCCAGGGACAGATTCTGCGTAATGTTTTCAACCGGCTGGTAATTCAGGTTTTCATACGCATTCATCAGACGGTAGTAGGTCGCCTGGTAATAATTCAGGAACACGCAGTCCGCGTCTTTTTTCAGTACCGCATTCATGCACTCTGCAAAAGTCTGGTAGGGAATCTGTTTCAGTCCGGGATACTCCTTTGCGATTTCCGCCGCCAGATACCCGCCTGCGCAGACAGCAACCGTCTGCGGAGCTGATTCTCCGCTCCTTGTGACCTGCATGACCGAACCGGTGACATAGGGTTCCGTCACCATCAGATCATGCGCCGCCGCCCAGCTGTAATCATAACTGACCGCCATGACAGTATCCTGAGACATATTCTTGATTCCGCTGTAAATTGTCTGCGTGGAAGAATTGAGAACAAAATTGAAAGTGATGCCGGTATCTTCTCCGATGGCGCGGATGACGTCGGGAGTGATGCCGGCCGCTTCATTTCCATCGGCAAATTCAAAAGGAGCCCAGTCCGTCTCATAGAACACATTTACGACCGGCTTCGATGCCAGATATTCGGCTTCTTCTTTGGTATAGCCGACAGCCTCTGAACTATAGTTCCCGAAATAGTATTTGAAAAGATCCGTATTGAAACCCGGATTATAGCTGAACAGTTCGGCCATGGCGTCGTCCAGTTCGCTTTTCAGAGTAGGATCGGCCTTATTCGTCGCAATGTAAACGGGACTCGGCTTGCATTTGACCAGGATCGTATGCCCGCCCGGCGTTTCGTAAAAATTCGTCTGAATGACCGCGTCAACCTCTCCGGCATCCAGCGCCTCAAACATGGCAGCTCCGCTTTTATAAGGAACCCCCTGAAAAGAGAAACCCTTTTCATCTGCATATTCCTGCATGGCCGTCAGAATCGTGCTCCCGTTTTCGTAACCGATTTTCATGCCGTTGAAATCTTCATAGTCATTATAATAGAGGGACGTGTCGCCGGAGCCGAACATGTAGCACATTTCCGTGCCCATCGACTCTGCCGAATAATCATAGAAGGCCATTCTCTCATCGGTCTTGGAGACGTCAAGCAGGACGTCGATTTCCCCGTTCTTCAGCATTTCAAGGCATTCGTTCCAGGGTGCGGCCTTATATTCGTAATCCCAGTTCGCATATTCTGCAATCCCGAGAAGATAATCTTTTTCAAAAGCAACCGTGACATTGTCACCGCCGGATTTTGAAACGGTGTCTGTGTCGGGGAGACCCACCCGCACCGTGCGACGGGAAGAAGCAGACGCCGCCGAAGAGTCCGCCGGGAGGGCGGAATCTGAAGACACTCCCGAAGATGCTTCTGAAGATGCTCCTGAAGATGCTCCTGAAGATGCTCCTGAAGATGTTCCGGATGCACCCGCAGAAACAGGGCACACGGAAAATGCAAGCAGTCCGCATAAAAACAGTGCAGTCACTGCCGTCAGCATACGACATTCCTGCTTCCGCTTCATCTTCAATCCTCCGTCTGTGTGAAAGGATCGGCCGCCCCTACGGCTTCTCTGTCCGCTTGTATCAGTTCAGATGATTCATTTTACGGCAAGTTGGTGCCTGCTTTCCGGATCCTCAGGCATGTCTTCAGTTTTCTGTACAGGTCATCCGGACTGACCGGCTTGGCAATATGGGCATTCATTCCCGCTGCCCTGCTTTTCTCTACATCATCGCTGAAAGCATCCGCCGTCATGGCGATGATCGGAATCTCTGCCGCATCGTCTCTCTTTAACGCACGCATACTTCCTGCCGTCTCATAGCCGTTCAGGTAAGGCATCTGGATATCCAGAAGAACCGCCGCATATTCTCCCTCCCGGGAGGTGCTGAATTTCTCAAGTGCCTGTCGTCCGTCCACAGCCGTATCGACGGAAAGCCCGAATCGCTTCAGCAGCCTGACAGCAATTTCCAGATTGATTTCGTTGTCTTCGGCAATCAGAACTTTTCCCTGAAGCTTTCCTGTTTCTTCCGGTCCTGCCTCTTCTTTTGCTTCCGAAAAGGACCGGCCGGTTTCTGCCTGAGGCAGGATCATTTCCACCCGGATGTCCGTTCCCTTTCCCGGTGCGCTTTCCACAAAGACCTTGCCGCCCATCAGTTCCAGAATCCTGGAGACCAGCGAAAGACCGAGTCCTGTGCCGCTGATGTTTTTCGGCCGTGCCGGATTGTCCGTCTCCTGGGTAAATGGTTCAAACATATGCTTCTGGAAATCAGCGCTCATGCCGATGCCTGTATCCCGGACTTCCAGCAGACAACGGATACTCCCGTCCGGCATCCTTGTGCTTCCGGCAGATGCCGTGACCGTCCCGCCGGACGGCGTGTATTTTACCGCATTGGAAATCAGGTTCAGCGTAATCTGGTTCAGCCGGACCCGGTCAACCAGAATCGTTCCCTCGTTTCCTTTTTCCTCAAGACTGAAACGGATGCCCTTTGCCCTGCACAGCGGTTCGAAAATGTTCCGCACATTGCTGAGGTATTCCTCATAGGAATAAGGCTCCGGATGAAGTTCCATGCGGCCGCTGTCAATTCTGGAAATATCCAGGATATCGTTAACGAGACTCAGCAGGAAATTCCCCGATGTTTCGATCTTATCGAGATCACTGTTCAGTTTTTCACGGTCCCCCGCGTCTTCCCTCGCAAAGGCGGTCATGCCCGTAATCGCATTCAGAGGCGTACGGATATCATGGCTGATTCTCGAAAGAAACTGCGTTTTGGCCCGGTTTGCCTCTTCCGCCGTTTTCAGCGCAGCGGACAGTTCTTCCCTCTTTCTGCTTTCCTGTTCAAAGACATCCGTAACATCCGACTGGAGAAACACAAGAATGTCACGGTTCTCATCCAGATAATAAAATTCACACTTGATGGTTCTCTCACGCAAGCCTGTCCTGACGTCTTTCAGACGGTTGGACTTCAGGAAAACCGTATAATTCTCTTCGGCATCGACGTGACGCACAACATTATCCAGTGCCAGTTCCTTCCTGGCTTTTTCAGCTTCGGCTTCCGGTGCGTACTTTCTCACCGCCATGTCGACCATCTGACTGTAAAGGCAGGAACTGAAAAGAGATTCCGCACTGTTTTTCAGCACGCGGACGTACAGGATTCCCGTGTCCAGTTCGCAGTAGGCAAGACTGATAAAATTCTGCTCGATGATTCTTCCCGTAATTTTCCGGTAGATCATGCGCTCATTGAAATCCGTCGTCATGAAATACGCAAGAATGTCTCCTGATTCCGGATCCGCCATTTCCGTTATGCGCGTCGCAACCCAGAGGAGCCCTCTTTCGGTTTTCCGCCTGTATTCCAGCACCTTCTCGTGCTTTCCGCTTTCATACATGCGCAGAAGACCTGCATGGCTGCAGCTTAAGACAAAATTCTTCCTTTCAGCCCTGTCCGGAATCTGCGAAACCGCATGGATCAGGGTGATGGCCGTCCCTTCATTCTGCACGCCGACGGACGGATCCCATTCTTTCGCTTCCCTGTAAAACTCCGTGCTTTTAAAATCTTCCGAATATTCTTTCAGATGCTCGTTCGCATCGATGACAAAATCTTTCGTGACGTTAAAACAGACAACTGCAAGATGCTCGCTCTGAAGCGTATTCATTTCCAGCTTCTGTTCTTTATAGCTTTTTTCAGCCTCCATGTAGCTGTCGATCTGAAGGGCGCTCCCGATTGCCCGGACAGGTTTCCCGTCTTTGTCAAAAATGTTCCGGCAGCTGATCCGGTACCAGGAATACCTTCCGAGGTACCGCATGCGGGCTGTGCATTCCGACTCTTCTGCACCGGCATCGATCTGCCGGATCATTTCCCTGTATTTCTCAGCATCCGCATCCGGCATTTCCACAAAACGGATAAAGGAATCCGGGAAATGGTCCATTTTCTTCGGAAGCTTTTCAAACTGCTCCGGCAGCGCAACAGCTTCATAGGACTTCTGTTCAGGGTAATAAATGAAATGCGTCATGCCGGAATGCTTCAGCGTTTCGGAAAACAGGAGTTCATTCTCCTTCAGTTTTTCCTGCGTGCTGATCAGTTCGTTGATATCGTAATAGGCCGCATAGAATCTTTCCGTCCGGTCGTCGACTGCTTCATGGTTTGCACGGATCGCGGTCCAGCGGTATCCGCCTTTGCCGTCCCGTATGCGGAAGCTGTATTCAAACAGCCGTTTCTCCCGGATACTGTCATGGGCTTCTTTCAGAAGACCCGGAAAATCTTCTTCCGAAATCGCCTCGGATACTTTGTCTCCGGAATACTGCGTTCTGGCATCCCGCCGGTCCTGAATCATCTGATAGTAACCGTCATTCAGGTACTGCATGCACAGATAATTTCCCGTCAGGTCAAAAACGCCGACACCCGACGGGATCATTTTCAGAATATCATAATAGAAATTTTCATTCCGGATCAGTCCCATGAAGATTCCCCTCATTCATGCTGGATTTTTCACCGCACATTCAAAACCTTCTTTTTAATCATATTGCAAAGTACCCGATATTTCAAGTAACTGTCTTGACAGGAATCCGATGTCGTGATAGTCTGACTATCAGATTGATAGTTTTGCTATTTTTCTAAAAAAGGAGCCTCTATGAACACAGAATCTTTAAATGAGGAAGTCCTGAATCTGAAAAAGGAAAAGCTCATCCGCATTTCCGCGGATCTCTTTCTAAAAAAAGGAATTGATTCGGTGCGAATGGTTGATATTGCGGAAGCTGCCGGCATCGGCGTCGCCTCCCTGTACCGTTATTTCGGCACGCGCACGGCCATCGCCATTGAAGCCGGCTCCCTCCTCTGGAAGGACGTGCAGAAACAGTTTTCCGATACATTTTCCTCCGATTCCTATCAAAAGCAGACCGGCTATTCCCAGATTGAATCCCAGTACGGTTTCATGCTGAAATTCTATCGTGACCGGCCGGAATTTGTCCGTTTCCTGGATGCCTTCGACCGGCTGATGCTGACCGAGAAAGTCCCCGTGGAAAACCTTGCAGGATATGAGGCGAGCATCTTCGATCTTGAGAAAATGTTCCTGGATTCCTGCGAACGGGGCCTGCAGGACGGAAGCATCCGTCCGGGCCTTGACTACCGGACTGCCTACCTTGCCTCCGCCCATGCCATGAATGCCCTGGCCGAAAAGATCGCCCGCGGGCCGATCCTGTCCGGAGATGATTTTTCCAGTATTGAAACAGAGCCTGCCATGCTGATGAAGCTTCTTCTGTATTACTTGAAAGCGGATCAGAAACGTCCGGGAAGAACCGGAAGAAATCAATAAAAACAATGATTTGCGGAGGATCAAAATGGAAACGAAGGAACTGAAACAGGCATCAAAGAAGATCATGTGGATTTTTGCAGTCGGTCAGCTGGGATGGTCCATGCTGTCAGGCATCGTTACCAGCTGGCTGGTCTATTTCTATCAGCCTTCTGAAGAGGTCGTCGCCAAGGGACAGCCTCTGTTTCTGCCGCAGGGTGCCGTTTTCATCGGGCTTACGATCATCGGTCTCATTGCCGCTGTCGGACGTATCTTCGACGCCGTGACGGACCCCTGGATTGCCGGGAAATCAGACCGCTGCAGAAGCAGGCTCGGACGCCGCATTCCTTTCATGCGCGCGGCAGCGATTCCACTCGGCATTGTCACCGTGCTGATTTTCTTCTCCCCTGTCAGCGGGACGAGCGGCATCAACGGTATCTTCCTTCTGATCATGGACCTGCTCTTCTATCTCTTCATGACCATTTACTGCACGCCTTTCAATGCCCTGATTCCGGAACTGGGACGCACGCAGGAAGCCCGCGTCAACGTTTCCACTTACATTTCCTTTACCTTCATCATCGGTACGGCCACTGCATACCTTCTTCCGAATATTGCCGGATTCATGCAGCCTTCCCTCGGATACACGGGAAGCATCCGTGCTGCTGTCGGTATCCTTGCCGCCATCGGCGTCGTCTGCATGCTGATCCCTGCATTTGCCATTAAGGAAGCCGATTATGCGGATACGACGCCCAGCGATACGCCGGCGTTCCGTTCGCTGGCAAAGACCTTCTCAAACAAAGAGTTCCAGAAATTCGTAGGATCCGATGTTCTCTACTGGATTGCCCTGACGCTGTTCCAGACCGGACTTCCGTTTTACATCACCGTCCTGATGAAGCTTCCGGACAGCATGTCCTTCGCCCTGTTTGCACTGATGACCGGCGTGTCCGTCCTCTTCTATGTGCCTGTCAACTTCCTTGCGCGCAAGGTCGGAAAAAAGCGCCTGGTCACGGCTGCTTTCATTTTCTTCGCCTGCGTCTTCCTGCTGACATCCGTCTGCGGACTTTTCGGCATCTCCGGAATCGTCTGGGGCATCCTCATTTCATTTCTTGCTGCTGTTCCCATGGCCGTCCTCGGCATCCTGCCGCAGGCCATCGTCGCGGATATTGCGGAAGCCGACGGAAAGACAACCGGCGAGAACCGTCAGGGCATGTTCTATGCAGCCCGCACCTTTGCCTTCAAGCTCGGCCAGTCTGCCGCGATGCTGCTTTTCACAAGTCTGGCCCTGATCGGAACGAACGGCTTCGGCTACCGCGTGACAGCCGTTGTCGCCGCCGTGCTCTGCGTCCTCGGAGGAATCGTCCTCTTCTCCTACAACGAAAAGAAAGTGCTTTCAGTGATCGGAGCCGGGAAATAAACCTTCTCTCCAAACAGCCGATAAAAAAAGGACCCGTCCGGGCCCTTTTTTCATACGCAGAAGCATGCAGTTTTCAATCGTTATTTTTTGTTTTTGGAAACCAGCAGGATAGCGACCGCCGCTGCAGCGACGCAGGCTGCGACAATCAGGATCACGGTGACCATCGGTACCCCGGCGGAGGAAGAAGATGTCGGCTTGCTTTCCGGCAGGAGATCCGCAAACACATTCATGGCACTAAGTGCAAAAAGAGCAACGGAAGAAAAAAGCATTGTGAGAATTTTTTTCATTTTTATACTCCTTATCTGATTGCTGCTGCCTGATTTAAAGCATTTTCATTATACATGACTTTCCGTCATTTTACAATTTCCGGACAGACAGCGGATTCAGTTTGGGCAGACAGTGGATTCAGTCCGGGCAGACAGCGGATTCAGTCCGGGCAGACAGCGGATTCAGTTCAGGCAGCCAGTGGATGCACTTCGCAATTCATTCAGGTTTTCTTCAGAGCATCCGGATTCCGTAAAGGATCAGCGTTCCGGCGGCATAGGAAATCAGGTTGAAGAAAAAAGAACAGCGCCACGGATGAGGAAAATGCTCTCCCGCTTTCCGATAAACGGCACCTTCTGTCAGGATGACCGCCGCTTCGACGGCCAGAATAAAAAGGATGCGTCCGATTCCTTCATCCGGTTCCAGGCAGATGGCCAGCAGTACGGCCGGAGGATTCGTCAGGATATTGACGAGAAGCACCAGAAGATAATTCCGTGCCCCGCGGATACGGAAGAAAAAAGCTGCGCCTTCCTCCAGAAGGACGGTCAGTGCAAGGCAGATCAGAAGGGTACCGGGTACTCCGGAATTCACGATGCTGCCCCGTTTTCTTTTTTCAGTCCAATTATCAAAAGGACCGCCGAGAGAAGACTGGCCAGAATGGAGAATCCCGCAAAAGGAGAAATTCCTCCGAGCAGATAGCGGTCAAGGAACATTCCCAGGAAAAGACCGAATGAGAGGAATCCAAAGGATGTTCCTTCTCTTCCCGGCAGCCATTCCGCCGCGCCGCGCATCGTGACCGGCATCGTCATATTGAAGAGAAAGACGGCTGCCAGTCCGAAAATTTCCAATCCGGAAAAAGCAAAGAAGACAGCAGCTGCCGCAAGCGAAATAACGGAAAATGCTTTCTTTCCGATTCTGTCCGCAAAGATTCCGCCGAAGGCCTTGCCCAGAACCAGTGCCGCGAGCACGCAGGCGCTGTCGGATATCGTTTTCTTCCAGGCAAAATCCTGATGGGCTCCCATATAGGAGCGAAGGATCACGACCGCCAGAAGGCACAGGAGGGGAATCAGGACTGCCGCAGGACGGAACCCTGAGGCCGGGACGGCTGCAGCATGCGTACCGGATGTTCCGGCTTCTGCAGGTTCATTTCCAGCGGCAGGACCCGGATTCTGCCGATACACCTGCCAGGCAAAAAAAGCACCGGCTGCCGCAAGGATTCCCAGGACCCATAAAGAAATCAGATGACCGTTTCCGGCTATGACACCGAGGAAGATTCCGACAGCTCCCGGACAGATGAAAATTCCGAGCGGCGTGCAGTTCTTCCGGTCCCGCAGCAGAATGTCGCGGCCTGCTCCGACATGGAAAAGACTGTTCCCGATTCCGGCTGCGGCGGCCGCAGCATAAGGGATATCCTTCAGCACGAAAGATGCCGTGAGGACAAAGAAGGCGGCAACAGCTCCTCCGGAAGAAATCCCGCGCACGTCAAACAGGGCTCCGACGACAAACTGCAGCGCAAACGCACACAGATTGTAAATCAGGACCGTGTACAGGTCCGCACCGTTCTGAACGAGCGTTCCGGTCACGAATGCCGCGCACAGAAAATCCGTTAAAAAATGCAGGACCGCATAATATGCGATCCTGTACTTTAATTTACTCATACTTTCTCCAATGCCTGCCGGACGTCATTGACGAGGTCTTCGGTATTTTCAAGACCGCAGGACATGCGGACCAGATTTCCCGGAATGCCGGCTGCCGTCAGTTCTTCTTCCGTCAGCTGACGGTGCGTGGAGCTTGCCGGATGCAGACAGCAGGATCTGGCATCCGCCACATGCGTCTCAATCGCAAAGATCTTCAGGTTCTTCATGAACTCTTCAGCTGCTGCCCTGCCGCCCTTCACGCCGAAGGAAACGACGCCGCAGCTGCCGTTCGGCAGATATTTCATGGCACGTTCGTAATACTTGTCACCCTTCAGCGACGGATAATTGACAAATTCCACCTTGGGATTTCCGGACAGGAACTCTGCCAGCGCCAGCCCGTTCTTGCAGTGCTGCTTCATGCGGACATGCAGGCTCTCCAGGCCGAGGTTGAGAAGGAAGGCATTCTGCGGGCTCTGGATGGAACCGAAATCCCTCATCAGCTGGGCAGTTGCCTTGGTGATGAAGGCGCCTCCGAGTCCGAATCTTTCCGTGTAGGTAATGCCGTGATAGCTCTCGTCCGGTGTCGTAAGTCCCGGGAATTTGTCTGCGTACCGGTTCCAGTCAAACTTTCCGGAATCCACGATGCATCCGCCTACGCCCGAGCCGTGGCCGTCCATGTACTTCGTTGTCGAATGCGTCACGATATCCGCTCCCCATTCAAACGGGCGGCAGTTCACCGGCGTCGCGAATGTATTGTCTATGATCAGCGGCACGCCATGCGCATGGGCTGCCTTGGAGAATTTTTCGAAATCACATACCGTCAGGGCAGGATTGGCAATCGTCTCGCCGAAGACGGCTTTTGTATTCGGGCGGAATGCCGCCTCCAGTTCTTCCTCCGAAGCATCCGGAGATACGAAGGTGAAGTCGATTCCCATTTTCTTCATCGTCACATTGAAGAGATTGAACGTGCCTCCGTAGATTGAAGATGAGGAAACGATATGATCTCCGCAGGAAGCGATATTGAAAACACTGTAGAAGGAAGCCGCCTGTCCGGACGACGTCAGCATCGCTGCTGTTCCGCCTTCCATCGCTGCAATCTTTGCCGCCACATAATCGTTGGTCGGATTCTGCAGACGCGTATAGAAATATCCCTCTGCTTCCAGATCGAACAGCTTTCCCATATCCGCACTCGTGTTGTACTTAAAGGTCGTGCTCTGCACGATCGGCACTTCACGCGGCTCTCCGTTTTCCGGACGATAGCCCGCCTGCACGCATTTTGTTTCAATACTGATATTTTCAGGAAGTTCACTCATGCTTTATCTGCCTCTTTTCTGTAATGGACTTCCTTTATTTTATCATACTTCTCCGGCTGTTGAAGGATATTTTGCAGCCATTTCCGAATGACATTTCCGGTTCGTTCCGTCAAAGGTTCCGTTCCTGCTATCTTAAACTTTCTTTTTCAGATTCCTCATCCGCATATTTCCATCCGTATCCGCCGTCCGTCTTTCTCTTTTTACGGCAAACGCTGGAAATGTGGGTAATCTTAAAAAAGTCCTGTGCTTCGCGGATGCTGCTGTAGGTATGGAGCGGATTGCCTTTCCTGTCATACTGAATGATTTGTCTCTGGGCACTCACTGTGTTTCCTCCTTGATCAGAAGATGGGATTTTAAATGATTGGATTGTAAAAGATGGGACTGTGAAAGAATCCGATGATAAAAAATGAGATGATAGAATGAAGTATAAGAAGATGAGATGAAAAAAGGGCATGAACATGCCGTACTGTAAATGAGAACAGTAAAAAAACAGAACGGAAAGCTTTGGACCGGAACGGCCCGGAAACCCGCCGAATCGGACGGGCAATGTTCAGTATAATCCGAACGGATTGGATTTGTAAATAGTATTAAATTACCTTCTTTACCTTCATGCGGATCCGCTGAAGCGCGTTGTCAATCGATTTCGGCTCACGCCCCATCTTTGAAGCAATTTCAATATAATCCATCCCGGAAAGGTAAGCATCCAGGACTTTTCGCTCCATCGGGCTCAGGGCACCGCGGATCTTTTTCATGGTTTCCGCCGCCTCTTCCTGCCCGATCAGGATGTTCTCAGGTGAAACCGCATTCGGCGTCATGAAGACCGCAGCTTCGCGCTCTTCGTCCGAAAGGGACACATAGGTATTGAGCGGACGGTTCTTGTTCCGGTTCGAGGATTCAATGGCCGTGCTCTGCTGACGGCCGATGCATAAAATTGCAAAGGTCCTGAAGGATGCCTCTTTGTCCTCTTCATAATCACGGATTGCCTTATAGAGCCCGATCATGCCTTCCTGGATCAGATCATCCGTCTCTCCGCCGATCAGGAAACGGGCACGGGCCAGAGAGCGTACATACGGCTTGTATTTCTCCATTAAAAAATCGCCGGCGTCTTCATCGCCGGCACGGAATGCCCTCACAAGTTCTTCATCCGTCATTTTTTCGTGCTGCTTCATTTCTGCAGTCTCTGTCTCACGGTTTCATACATCAGGACTCCCGCCGCCACTGATGCGTTCAGGCTTTCGATTTCACCCTTCATCGGCACCTTGGCGACATAGTCGCAGTTTTCCTTTACGAGCCGGCTGACGCCTTCTCCTTCTGATCCTACGATGAGGCAGATCGGACCGGTCATATCGATCTGATACATGCTCTCGCCGTCCATATCGGCGCAGACGAACCACAGTCCTTTTTCCTTCAGTTCCTCAATCGTCCTGGAAAGATTCGTGACCTTCGCCACCGGCATGTAGTTCAGGGCTCCTGCCGACGCCTTCATGACTGTTGCCGTCAGTCCCGAAGAACGTCTTTTCGGAATGATGACTCCGTGCGCCCCGGCCACTTCCGCTGTCCGGATGATGGCTCCGAGATTATGCGGATCCTCGATTCCGTCCAGGATCACAAGGAACGGCTTCTCGCCTTTCTCTTCCGCCCAGGCCAGCATATCGTCAATTTCGACATACGGAAATGCCGCCGCACAGGCGATGACGCCCTGATGACGGTGCGTCTCCGACATCTCGTTCATTTTTTCTTTGGAAATGAAGCTGACGACGCAGCCCGCTTCCTTTGCTTTGGAAAGGATGGTGCGGATCGGTCCGTCATTGATATTTTCCTGAACGTACAGCTTGTCGATCGTCCTTCCGGCGCGCAGAGCTTCCAGCACCTCGTTGCGTCCCTCGATTTTCAGACTGTCTTCATTTTCCTGTTCACGGCTCTGTTCATGGTTCTGATCATGATTCTGTTCATGGTTCTGATCTTTCATAAAAGTTCGGATCTCCCTTCGACCGCAGCTGCGATCAGTTCCTTCATTCTTTCCTTCTGACCGGACAGATACAGGTATCCGATCAGGGCTTCAAAACCGGTCGCACGGCGGTAATCGGCAACACTCTGGTTCTTGGCCATCGTCGGTGAATTGGCATTCCGCCCTCTGCGCAGGATGGAGACTTCCTCCTCCGTCAGAAGAGGAAGAATCTTCTCTGCCATGTCCGACTGGGATGAAGCACAGACCAGGGCACTCGCCTTGCGGTTCAGGATGTTCGGACGGCTGTTGGATTTCTCCACCAGTCTCGCGCGGATCTCCAGCTCAAAAACCGCATCCCCGAGATAGGCAAGGACCAGCGGCGAGTAGGCATTTACTGCTTCTTTTTCCACTTTACGCCCTCTTTGGTATCCATCAGCTCAATGCCCTTTTCCAGCAGTTCATCACGGATGGCATCCGCACGGGCAAAATTTTTCGACCGGCGCGCTTCCTGTCTTTCTTCAATCATTTTTTCAATGTCGGCATCCAGCATTTCCGATTTGACATCGGCAATGATTCCGAGGACGCCGCAGAGCTGAGCCTGCTCCTCATGGAGAAGCGTGCAGAATTCTTTCGAACTGCTTTCATCGACATGCGTATTGGCAAACTTCACCAGATCAAAAACGACAGACAGGGCATCCGCTGTATTGAAGTCATCATCCATGTCTTCTTCAAACCGGTTGACATAAGATTTTGCTTCTTCCGCATCCGCCTTTTCTTTTTCGGACATGGCATATGCAGAAGCACGGGAAATGCGGTCTGTCAGATTCCCCGCCGCAGTCCTGATCCTCTCCAGCGAATTCTTCGCAGCTTCCATGAGATCATCCGAGAAATTCAGCGGGCTCCTGTAATGGGCACTCAGCATGAAAAGACGCAGCACCTGCAGATCATATTTCCTGCTGATGTCGCGGACCGTAAAGAAATTGCCGAGCGACTTGCTCATTTTCCGATTGTCTATGTTGAGGAAAGCATTGTGCATCCAGTAATGCGCGAACGGAACTCCGTTGCAGCACTCAGACTGGGCAATCTCATTTTCATGATGCGGGAAAACCAGATCCTCGCCGCCGGCATGGATGTCGATTTCCTCCCCGAGATAGCGCTTGGCCATGACCGAGCACTCAATGTGCCAGCCCGGACGTCCTTCGCTCCACGGAGATTCCCAGAAAGGCTCGCCTTCCTTCTTCGGCTTCCACAGGACGAAGTCCAGCGGATCTTCCTTGTCTTCCTCGCCGGTCACCTTGATGTCGCGGAAACCGCTGCGCAGGTCGTCAAGATTTTTATGCGAAAGCTTGCCGTAGTCGCGGAAACTTCTGGTCTTGAAATAAACCGTTCCGTTCTTCTCATAAGCATGCCCGCCGTCAATCAGGGTCTGAATCATTTCAATCATGCCGCTGATTTCCTGCGTTGCCTGCGGATGGGTCGTCGCCGGAAGCACGTTCATCCCGGCCATGTCTTTCTTGCATTCTTCGATATAGCGCTTCGAAATCTCTTCGGCGCTGACGCCTTCTTCATTTGCCGCCTTGATGATCTTGTCATCGACGTCGGTAAAGTTCGAGACGTAATTGACCTTCCAGCCCTTGTATTCAAAATAGCGGCGCACGGTATCGAAAACGATCATCGGACGCGCATTGCCGATATGGATGAAGTTATAGACCGTCGGGCCGCAGACATACATGCGGACCTTTCCGGGCTCGATCGGTAAGAATTCTTCTTCTTTCATGGAAAGGGTATTGAATATTTTCATGATGGGTTCTCTTCTTTTCCTTTCACTTCCTGCATTTCTTTTTCAAGTTCCAGCACGCGGTTCACCAGTTCCGAATTTTCTCTCTGCAGCGTCCGCAGATCATCCAGCACAGGATCCGGCAAATGCATCTGATCCATATCCGCACACGGTGTTTTCCGGTTCGCCCTCCGGACGACACGTCCGGGTACGCCGACGACCGTGCAGTTCGGCGGAATCTCGTCGAGCACGACCGACCCTGCACCGATTTTCGAATTTTCTCCCACGGTAAAAGATCCCAGCAGTTTGGCTCCGGCAGAGACCATGACGCCGTCCTTCAGCGTCGGATGACGCTTGCCGTGTTCCTTTCCGGTGCCTCCCAGAGTCACTCCCTGATACAGCGTGCAGTTGTCTCCGATGACCGTTGTTTCGCCGATGACGACGCCGGCTCCGTGGTCAATGAAAAGACCCTTCCCGATCGTTGCACCGGGATGGATCTCAATTCCTGTTTTTCTCGCTGCTTTCTGTGAAATCAGACGTGCGCGGAAGCATTTGCCCTGAAGCCAGAGCTTATGAGCCTTCCGGTAAGCCTTCAGTGCATGATGGCACGGATAAAGGAGGACGTCCCAGTAGGAGCGGAGCGCCGGATCGCGGTCTTTGTACAGTTCATATTCTTCTTTGAGTTCTTTTATCAGGCTCATGGAAATAAGTCTAACAGAACTCGTTTAATTGTCAAGAAATGGCTTTAAAAATGCGCCGCAAGAAGCTCTGCGGCCTCATTGATCGGGATGCACATGCCGATTCCCTCCAGCTGCGTATCCGAAGCCGCGGTGCTGATGTATTTCCTGGAAATGATGCCGACGAGTTTTCCGTCGGTGCTGAAGACTCCTCCCCCGCTGCTGCCGCCGTTGATGGCCGCATCGGTCTGGAACATCTTCACGTATTTCCCTTCCGCATTTGCAGACTGCATCGTCCGGTTCAGTCCGGAGACGACACCCGTGCTGACGGAGGCCGCCAGTTTTCCGGATGCCGGATTGGCAATGCAGATCAGCTGGTCCCCGGCCTGCAGCTGATCGCTGTCGCCGATTTCAACGGGCTTTGCATCGAGTCCGGGTACGGACAGGATTGCCAGGTCCCGCACCTCATCCGCATCCAGAAGCGTTCCGTCAAAAGACTTCGCTTCCTCTTCCGATCCGGCAGGAATCGAGACCGCAATCCGGTCCGTATCACTGACCACGTGATAGCAGGTCAGCACAAGTTCCCTGCCGATCACGACACCCGTCGCTTCTCCGGCCTCCAGCTCCTCCTCGGAATCGGAATCATCCTGTTCCTGAAAAGTCGTGCCGGAAGAATGGACGGTCATGTTCTTGTAAATGGAGATTCCCGCAATGCTCCCGCGGACTGCCGACACCGTTTCCGTAAACGGGCTGCTGCCTCCGCTGCCCGCTGATTCCGAAAGCGACGCGATTTCAGCTGCCTGCCTGGCTATTTCCCTCTGCTGAATCACAGCTGCAGCAATCAGGGAAATAACCAGGATCAGCAGTACGGCATCCATTGCCCGAAAGCGTTTCGGCTTCTGTTTCTCTTCTTCCATCACGTACCTGCTTCCGTTTTATCCGTTCCCTCTGCCGCCGGCGGCAGAGTCAGTTCTTCCACGGGCTGCTCCGATGATTCTTCCTTCTTTTCCTCCGATGCTTCGGAAGACGGAGTTTCAGCCGCCGGTGCTTCCGCTGCAAGAGTATCCGCTGTTGATGTCTCCGCCGCCGTTTCACCCTGCTCCTCCGCCGGTATGACAGCAGGGCTTGTCTCGGTCCCTGCTGCCTGTACACCCGCTGCATTTCCGCTCACTTCCTCAGCCGGCACTTCGGAAACCGTACCGGTATCAGCTGTCGGAGCCGGTGCCGCGGACATCAGTACCGGTGCCGCAAGTGACCTCATACTAAGCTGACTCGGATCAGCTGAGTTAACTTCCATTTTTAAGCTGACAGTTACAATATTAATTGTACCATCATATTTTGGGTTGGCCAAATTCGTAGTTGGATCCATATCGTTTCCCGTATAAGTTTTATCTCCAATCGTATATGTTATGCCTTCCTGCTGCAAAGATTCTGCTTTGTTTGTACCGACAGTAACTCTCCATACCTGTACTGTAGGATACGAATCACCCTTTTCCAACGTAAACTCTATCGTTGGATTAGCGATATATATGTTATCTGGAGTCTTCGGCAGTTCTTCCCCGATTTTAGAAATACCAAAGAAAGTTGTCTCACTCTGTACCGTATCCGTAAAAGTATACGTAACCTTCCCAGCCGTCGCTATTGTAAGCTGCCCCGTCTGATATTTCACTTCATAATTGGCTGTCACGTCCACTTCTGCAGAGTTCTTGATTGTTATATCTGTCCCGGAAGGAGTGATGGTATATGTTCCGTTTATTTTCTCTGTTGCTATGCTGTAGCTGAACGTTCCTGTCAGGCTGTCTCCTTCCGCCAGTCCTGTCACGGTATTGCTCCATGCCGGATCTTCCGTCGCACCATCGACCTTGCTCTTATCATCCGCCTTGACGGTAACCTCTTTCTTCGTAATCTCGATGGTCGCGGCAGCTGTCCCCGACTGCGGATAACCTGCCGCCGCAGCACGGACATAAACGTTCACCTTTCCGTCTGTCACATTGGTATAGGTCGGTGCCGTATCTGACCAGGTCTTCTGATCCGTCGAATATTCCACTGTTGCATACCAAGGTGAAACCGAAACGCTGATGCCGTGAGGCGATCCGTCGTAAGCACCGCTGTAAGAGGTGGCACTGACGGATACGCTCGGGATTTCATCGTAAACAGCCATCAGATAATTCCCTGCCTTGTACCCTGCCTCGATAACCTTGCCTTCCGTATAGATAGAAACGGAATCCCCGGTATTGTTCGACCATGCCCAGTGACTGAATGTATATCCCGGAGGCGGAGTCGGCGTTTCGTAGTCATACTGTGCGCTCAGCTGAGCATCGACATTAAAACGATCAATCGTCAGACTGCCCGTCCGGTTGCTGAAGGTACCGCCGTTCGCCTGCAGGGTGATGGAAATGAACCTGTATTTCTTCCCGGTCGCTTTCCACTGTGCCGTTGCATTTTCCCCGTAATGAATCGAAGTCACGATCGTGTCAGTCTTGGAAGATTTCCATCCGTCAAATGCATACTCCACCTGATAGCCTTCGGCATCCGTTACATAATTCGGCGTGACCGGCTGGTAATAGCTCAGATCGATCGTGTCCTCCGGATTGCCGGTCAGCGTTTTCTTGACTGAGCCGTCTGCCAGCCTGCCTCCGTTCAGATCCAGGATGGAAGCAGACTTGCCTTTCCAGTTGATTTCAATGCTGTCCACCAGCAGGATTCCGTTTTCCGTATCGCCGCTTCCGAACGTATACGTAAGCGGAGCTTCATCCGGGATTGCTATCACGTCAGCGAAATGATCTTCGCCGTGCTTATAAGAAACATAGCCCGGACGTTCATGGATATAGCTGAAGATATCCGCTGCCGTCAGTTTTTCTCCGACCTTTCCGTAAACCGTGAAGCTGAGATCTTCTCCGAGCTTGAAGGCTTCCGCAGAATCTTTGAGCGTAATGATGACGCCGCGCTCTTCAAAGACCGGTTCAAACGTGATGCTCCCGCCGCCGGCAGCAGCCAGTCCGTCAAGGTCTGCATAGCTTCCGTTTTTCAGGGTAATGTAATCCCCGCCGATTTTTTCGGTCGATTTCCAGTAATAATTGTCAAATGCAAGGCTGCTCCGGTCTCTGTCCGCCGCGATGATTTTCGGCGGGAAGAAGCTCAGGGAGCGGTTGGCTTTATTGACTGTATCGGAGGAAGCATAATCCACTTCCAGTTTCGTATTGTTCTCCGAAAGAGTATAGACATTGGCACCGTTCCAGGACTGCTGCGACGTGCCGTTTGAGGAATTGTCGATCGTGCCTGCACCTTTTGCATTGAAGAAAAGCTTATTGACCGGCGATGCCGTATAGACCGCCAGCAGCGGATAGCTCTCTCCTTCATCCAAAAGAACCTTCGAGCCCTTTTGGGAAATGGAAGCCAGATCCGCATAATCGGCTGTGACGGTTCCGTACTCGAAATCTTCCCGGGTCGGAATCTTCCAGCCGGCGAAGCTGTAGACCGCTGCCCGTTCCGCTGCCGTTTTGGATGTATCCGTCACCAGAAGCATGTCCGCATCCGGCAGAGCCACGCCCTTCAGGAAATCCTGAAGACCGTCATAAGTCATCCCGATCCGGTTGTCGTCCACATGTCCGAAAGCCTTGTATTTCCCGTCACTGTCCTGGGTCACAGCCCTGCAGAAAACATTGATCTCAGTGCCGCTGCGGTCCAGGCCGTAGTAGGTAATCGTCTGATCCTGCTCCGTGAGGGCCGGCAGTTCTTTATAAAAGGATGTTTCATTTTTCACATTTGAATAACTGACATTTTCCGAAACCGCATACTGGACTGCCCTCGACCAGCCCATGATGCTGTCCAGCCTGAACTCTTCCGGAACAGCCGGGACTTCGCCGATATTGGTCCGTGCGGCAACCTTCTTCCCATTGTAGACAAAGTAGACATTTTTCCAGACATTCTTTATCACCGGAGCTGCCGTAGCGTAGACAAGATCCGGCTGCATTTTCCGCCTCGTCACTTCATGGCTGTCCTTCGTCTGATGATAGTAGTATCTTTCTCCCTCCACGTATTCATCGTCATGAATGACCGTAATCGTGGCCTTGGATGTCGCGTTCACGTCTTCTGTCTTCGTCCAGTCTGTGAAGCTTTCTTTCGTTCCGATTTCAGTTCCGTCATTCAGCCGGCTGTAGGAAACCAGATCCGGATTCTGCTTCTCAAGCTGATTCTCCGTTCCGTACTGATAAGTAACCGTCTTGATTGTCTGGGGCGAATCGGACCAGTTCAGTACCCATGAGGCTTTCATGTCCTTCGCCGGGTTCATGTGCAGATAGACATTGACATCTTCTTTCATCACTCCGATGTCCTCTGCCGTCATTACTTTTCCGTCTTTTCCGGACGACATCGGCACATCCGACCAGAAAGCGGTATTGACATCCCAGTCGCTCGGTGAGTAGCCCCAGTAGTCCTTAATGGTTGTATCCCAGCCTTTGTAATATTTCGCTGCCCTGACCTTCTCTGCTTCTTCCCTGTAATTTCCGTCTCCCAGTTCAAGTGCCACCGACAGCCAGATCTTGACATCCCCTTCGCACTGATATCCCGGCTTTGCAAATGCAACAGGCGTCGCTCCGGCAGGGTACGTATCCTGAGTCAGAAGATTGCCGTCCGTATCATAGAAGTTGATATGGTACTGCGTCTTTGTATTTCCGGTCGCACTGTAATTGATATAGAAAGTCTTGGTCGGATTTTCTGCCGTAAAGACATCCTGTACCTTCGACGCCTTGGCAACAACCTTGATCGTCATGTCCTGACTGAGTGCGCCGTTCCGTACGACGACATACCCGCCGTCCAGTACTCCGTTTAAGGCAACGGCATATTTCGCAATTTCTTCCGGTTTACTATAAGTAATGCTCTGCTTGCGGAGCCCGCCGTCCAGTCCGCGGACATTGCTGATTTTGCTGTCCGCCAGGGTGATTTCCGCTATCTCAAAGTCATAGTCCTCCCGGTTGAACGTCACCGCCGAAACCTTATCATCATCCGAATAGGCTACGGAGCTCGTTTTCATATTTCCGCGAAGAACTTTCAGGCAGGAGGAATTCTTATCCCCGATGTCTGTTTCCAGTTTATAAGGCGCAGCGGAATCCGTGCTGCGGATCTTGTTTTCAAGCTTCACGGTATTCCCGTTCTTATCCTTCATATCCGTAAGATCGACCAAATTGCTCGAAAGGGCTATAGTCTCGGTCGAGTCTACGAAGCCTCCGTAGATATCCTCGGCGCTGGAGCTGAAGGCTCCCAGTTCCTGCTGCCAGAGCGGGAATTTCCAGTCAGCCAGTCCTATTTCCCATTCTTTTACAATCTTGATAGTCGCCTTCAACTCCACAAAAATTCCTACCGAAACTCTTGCGCCTCCGGCAAATGTAGAGACGGATGATTCATATTCCTCCCCTTCTTTATTCAGCATGTCCGTGAAATACTGTCCGCTTGATTTATTGAAATTATAGGCGAAATAACCGGTCAGTTCCCCGTAAGGGCCGGCACCGGCTTCCAGGCCGACGTGAAGAAGATCATTCATCTGGAAACCGCTCAGGTTCAGTCCGAGTTTAATGCCGAATTTCACTCCGATGCCGCCCTGCAGCACGACTCCCACATTCAGGTCGCTTGCAAGCGTGCGGGCGCCTGTCTTAAAGGAAGAAAGACTGCTGCTGCTTCCGTAGGTTTCGATATCCTTGATGATTCCCTTATCATAGATGCATTTTCCGTTGCTGATATAATAATCGCCTTTGTGCTCATAGCTTATTTTCGCCGTAAGGCTGACCTGAGCCGCAATGCTGAATGTTATGCCGAACGTTATCTGAACCGAATCGACGCCGCTGAAAGTCAGATTGATTTTCCCGAGTTCCTTGTCGACGAGGTCGACGTAATTCAGGTCCACATCGTACAGTTCATTGTTATCCGCCATCAGCGAATGCATCTGATCGACGTATTTCCAAAGGTCGCGTGTCTGCTTGGCGACTGAAATGACGACTTCGGAATCTTCGGAAGTGTCAATGTCGATTCCCAGTTCGCTTTCCAGTTTCTTCGAAGAATCATCCTTGCTGTTTTCAGCTACTGTCTCATTTCCGGCAGCTCCGGCACCTCCGCCGACTCCGCCCAGCGCGCTGCTGTTCGTACTCCCGGAGGATGTGCTGTTTGAGCTGCTCCCCGAGCTTGTGCTGTGACTTGAGGTTCCCGAATTCGTACTGCCGTTCGAACTGCTTCCCGAGTTCGTGCTGTGACTTGAAGTTCCCGAATTCGTGCTGCCGTTCGAGCTGCTTCCCGAGTTCGTGCTGTGACTTGAAGTTCCCGAATTCGTACTGCCGTTCGAGCTGCTCCCCGAGTTCGTGCTGTGACTTGAGCTTCCCGAATTCGTACTGCCGTTTGAGCTGCTTCCCGAATTCGTGCTGCCGTTTGAGCTGCTTCCCGAACTCGTGCTGTTCGAGCTGGTTCCGGAACTGCTGCTGTCCGTCCCGGACTCATCATCATCCTTCTCTTCCTTCCCGAGTTCCAGCGTAGCATTGAAGCTGAATTCCGTCGTGCTGTCGGGAACAATTCCGACCATGACGAAGTCATCCTTCATAGAAGCATACTTTGCATTCTTGGCAATGGTCTTGCCATAGACAGATACCGGGCAGGACTCGCTGATATGGAACTTCAGCTTGACGGTACCCTGCAGTCCGGTCTTTTCATTCTTGCCGAAATCCCACTCAAATTCTTTGCTTTCAAATTCAATCCCGACATAGGGAATCTTCTGCTCAGAAAGACCGATGTCAAAATTGATCTCGCCGTATTTCTCACCGCTGATGCTGAGCGTATTGACATCCTGCAGTTCTTCCGGTCCGATTCCGAGATCGACCGCCGTCATTTCCATGAAACGGTCATAATTTTCTTTCGACACATACTGCAGCTGCTCCTGGATTTCAGGAGATTCCCTGACTCCGTCCATGACGGCATCCACATAGGCAGCAAAACCGATGCTGGTCCCGATTTCCTTCGCCAGCTCATCCTGTACATTTTCATCAAATTCAACTGAATAATTTTCCAGGTCTCCGCTGTCAAAGGAATAGGCATATTCATCCCAGAGATCGGAAGTGGAGGCGATTTCCATGGTGCAGGGCCTCCCCTGTCCGGAGCTTTCCCCCACGGTAAGCACTTTGTAGTGTACGCCTTTGCCTTCCTCTCCTCCGTCCGGGAGGTAAATGACGTCCCCTTCCTTGACCGGTGCCGTCGAAGACAGGACGGCAGTATATTCATTGTCGCCGGTCTTTTTGATTTCCTGCACATCCTTTGCCGCGACATTGATGATGCCTGCCTTCGCGACCTGCGTATCCATCTTTTCTTCTGCAATCTTAAAATTCAGCTGTACGGCATCATTGCCGATGAGGGAAATGCTGCCGGCAGATTCGAATCTTTCCGCTTCCGGTTTCAGGATTGTAAGACTGTAAAGCTGTCCGGCTGCAAACCCGCCTTCCGCATACAGGCGATAGCGGAATGAACCTGCGGTAACAGATTTTGTAAAATCAATGCCTTCCTGTTTCAGCTCTTCCGTCAGTTCCGAATCCGTATCTTCCGGAATGTCCGGATTTGATTCGATGTCTTTCATGGAGATGCTGATTTTGCCGTTGTAGACATCTTCGAATTTAATATATTCCGCCAGCGTTTCCGCTGTGATTTTCTCCGTTGAATAAAGTACAAACTCCGTATCCGCAGGCATGTCCGCCTGATAGGAGGCAAAGGTCGTTCCGTTGGAACGGTAGCCCGCATACAGCGTCGTATCTTTCGAGAAAGTCATATCCTCCTCGTAAGGCGTCGACAGATATTTATCCAGATACCAGCCGGTGAATTCGCATCCTGCCATGCTCGGAGGTACCATTTCCGAAAGATCCAGCTTCGTATCCGGATAGACTTTCATCGTATCTTCTTCCGCACCGCCTCCGGTAACAAAAGTCAGAATAATGCTGCCGTCTGCATTCCCGGATGAAGACACTTTAATGTTCTTTCCCGTTTCTCCGGCAGCTGTAGTGTCCGTATTGCCGGAATCTTTCTGTCCGTCCGCGGCAGAATCCGATGCTGAGGAATCCGCCGGTGAGGCAGTGCTGTCTGCATTTCCCGCGGAAGAAGAACTGCTGCCGTTTGATCCGCAGGCCGCAAGGCCGAGTACCAGAGTCAGTACGCATAACAGGGCAATCACTTTTTTGAATTTCTTCATCATTCCATTCCTCCCCGAATCTTTTTGCGGCCGGCATGCCGCCTGGATAATCTGCCGTTTTGAATCTCCGTTTTCCGTGAATCTCAGTTTTCCGTGAATCTCCGTTTTCGTGAATCTCAGTTTTCCGTGAATCTCAGTTTTCTGTGGATTTCATTTCTTTCTGAAGTGTTTTTTCTTCTGATACCGGATGCACACTACCGTTATGACGACGCCCGCGAGGAAGGAAATGACCCCCGCAAGCGCATACCCGCCGAATTCTTCTCCGGCCATCATGGCCCCGTAGGCATCCTCCGGATCAGAAGCAAATCCTGAAAAGGATCCTGCCAGGAGCACTGCTGCCGCAGCAACCGCTCCGGAAAGGGCTGCCGAAGCTGATGCCAGCAGAACGGTCACCAGACGGTCCCTTTTCTTTACGAGGACTGCTGCGCGTCTTCGGACTTCAAAAACCGCGTCATTTGGATGATTTCTCATGGCTTTTTCCCCTCTTCTGCTGAAAATTTATGTTTCTACCTGTTAGTTCCATTTTTCGTGAAAAGTTCGCAGTAAAAATTTAACAAAAATAAAGCATGCTGTTTGTGCAGCATGCCCAATTTTTAGGGATTTCAGGATATCCGGGAAGTGTCTGGGAAGGGATTCCGATTCGGAATTATTTCAGATTATTCACATTACCGGTTTTTTTACGCTTCATCAGCCTGCCTCCGGTGAAGGACCAGGACGAAAATAAAAATCGTCAGCAGGGGGAGGGCGTACCCGATCTGCCGCGAAATTCCGGCAGTTGAAACAAGAAGGTTGTAGATCGCGTGAAAAGATACGACAAAGGAAAAAATGCCGAGTGCTCCGATTGCCGCCAGATGACGGTATCGGCAGACAAGATTCAGACCGTGGCCGTCCGCAGTCGTACAGACGATATGCATGACTCCGACAGCAAGGGCACGGACCAGAATGTTCGTCAGATCCCCGGCATCTCCCGATAGCAGATAGAAGCAGTTTTCAAAAAGTGCAAATCCGACACCGACTGTAACCGCCGCCGTCAGGACCTGCTCTTCCGTCGGATTGAATACCATGAAATAAAAAAGCAGGGGCAGAAGCTTCATGGCCTCTTCACTGATCGGAGTGATATAAATCGCCGTCTCATCCACCGTCATCTCCGTCACCGCCATCAGAAAACTGTTGATATAGGCGGACAGCAGACAGACGCACATTCCCGACAGAAGGAACATGCAGAATCGCCGGGCGGAACCCTTCAGCAGAAAGAGGGAAATCGCCAGCGGAATCGCGATGCAGATAAAGAGATTCTCTACGTACATGCAGAATTCTCCCTGTAAAAAAAGATTCCCATGCAAAACATGACAACTGTTATCAGTGCATCAGAAAGAACATATCCGATGCCCCAGGACAGAAAGAGCGCACATTCCGCGACAAGAAAAGCACAGAGTGAGAAATAATACGGCCGCAGCTTTTCCTTGCCTTTTTCTCTACCCGCTGCATCCATTCCCTTTCCGCAGAACCAGGAAAGGATCAGTATCGGCACGCCCCAGAAAATGTTGAGAAAGACATCTCCGTATAGAAAGATCAGATGCGCAAAGACCGTCACGATCATTGCGGCAAGCACCCACGATTTCCATGAGGCCTTCCGTTTTTCCCACTGCAGCAGCTGATGGGCTCCGATGAAAAAGAAAAAGGCACCGATCCAGGCAATGTCGGATGCGGACATGTTCCGGTTGATTTTTCCGAGCAGAACATAATGCAGAACATAGAAAAGATTTCCGAAAGAAAAGCAAAGAAACCCGCCGCCCAGAAAAGTAACAGCCGCCGGGTTTACTGTCCGCTTTGCACGGGCAATCAGCACAATCCCCATCCCCATGAAAAGCAGGATCTGAAGGATGCTGATCAGATTATCGATGTCGTCAAGGTTTATGACTCTTTGTCCTGCCTCTCCCTGTTATTCCGGATTCTGATTCCCAGAAGCGTCACGCAGATTCCGAGCGCGAAAGCAAGCACAACGATCACGGCAAACCCGACCATCGGATTTGCAGAGAAAATAGTTCCGTAATACGGCGGCACTTCATTCCGGATGCCGTTTTCCAGTGCCGGAAGCGTACGGATAAGCACTAAGATCAATACAGCCGATATTCCGCAGGACAGCACCGAGAAAAACACAGCCTCCCGCGTATTCTGTTTTTTCCTGATCTTTGCTTCCCGGGAACGGATCTCGGCAGCCTGTTCATCAAATGTCCGCATTCCGAACACCTCTCTTTTCCAAAACGGTTTTCAGCGACTGCCGGCTCCGGTACAGCAGATCCGAAATCTGTTTCCTGGTCCTGCCCATTGCCTCGGCAGTCTCTTCCCGATTCATTTCCTCGAAATAAGTCAGATACAGGCATTCGCAGTATTCCGTCTTCAGTTCTTTCATGGCGTCAAAAAGCACCTGCGATTTTTCTTCCCGGAGAATCCTGAATTCCGGCAGCGGCTCCGGGGAATTCTTCCCTTCGGCCTCCGGATTCTTTTCTTCTTCCGAAGCGGCCGTTCTGATATGAGGAAGCCTTTTTCTGACCGACCTTAAAGCTAACTTGCGGCCGATGGCAAACAGCCAGGTCTTGAAGGAAGAACGTCCGCGGAAGCGTGCCGTGCCGGAAACGGCTGCGGCAAATGTATCCAATTCAAGTTCTTCAGCGTCTTCATAGTTACCGACGATCGTGCGGAGAAACAGAATCAGGCTTTCGCCGTAACGCGAAAGCAGTTCCTTCAGGGCCGCGTCGTCTCCGTCGACGCTCAGTTCATAAAGTTCTTCATCCGTCTGCATCGGTCTGTGCTCAAGACTTTCTCTTTTTCTGTCTGCCGTATTATTATAACATAGGACTGCCGGAAACCGGAATCCTTAAAATACAAAAAAGCAGGCCTTTCAGCCTGCTTTCAAGGTGCCCTCGTCCACATAGTTTCAAAAAAAGAGGGTACCCCGTCGGGCACCCTCTGAAAACCGTTAGAAACGGGCAACCGGCTGGCATTCCGTCGTTAAGACGGGTTAGCCCCTTTGGCTTTGCGCAACTGTCTTTCAACAGTCCTGCCATGTATTAAACTATGCATTTAAATCATAACATTTTAGGTTCATTTGTCAAGTACCGCACCTGTGAAAAAGTGCTGAATCATGCTCCGGTGCGCGTTCATTTTCCTTCAATCAGACAGACCGCCGACGCAGCGATTCCCTCACCCGTTCCGGTAAATCCCATTCCCTCTTCCGTCGTGGCCTTGACGCTGACATCCTCTGTCTTCATTTTCAGGGCAGCGGCAATATTTTCCCGCATCCTGTCGATGTAAGGCCTCAGTTTGGGGGCCTGCGCAATGACCGTCGCATCCACGTTGACGATCCGGTACCCTTTGTCTTCCAGTATTTCCATCGTCTTTTCCAGCAGCGTCATGGACGAAATGCCTTTATAGGCATCATCCGAATCCGGGAAATGAAGCCCGATGTCGCCGAGCGCTGCCGCACCGAGCAGGGCATCCATCACGGCGTGCAGAAGCACGTCCGCATCCGAATGGCCGAGCAGACCTTTTTCATACGGAATTTTCACGCCGCCCAGGACCAGGTCACGTCCTTCTGTCAGGCGGTGCGCATCGTATCCAGAACCGATTCTCATCCTGTTCACCTCTCCGGATGATTCTATCATATTTCCCGGCGGCAGTCATTCTCTTTCGTCAGATGAAATCCCCTGCAGAACCGGTGGAAAAACCAGCACGAAACAAGACAGGGAACCCACACAATATCAACAGAAGATCCCACACGCACCGGCCAGAAAACCCGCACGGAGCCGCAAAAAAACTGCCGCGTTCTGCACAGGGCAGACGCGGCAGTCATTACGGCTGTAAATTTTTTCAGGATGCTGACGATGAAACCGTCGAGTCCGCTGCGGACGCAGCCGTCGAATCTGCTGTCGATGCAGCCGTCGAAGCTGCTGTCGATTCGGCCGTCGAAGCCGCTGCTGAATCAGCCGCCGCGGCAGCTGACGACGTATCTGTCGAAGAATCCGTGGACTTGAAATCATCCTGCGTCTTGTAGAAGTTTGAACTGATGCTTGTAGCCGTCACATAAACGGTCGATGTATCGCCGTTCAGATAGACGTAAGTCTTGCTGGTCGCATCGTTGGAACTTCCGATGGAGATCGTTGTCGTATTTCCGTCCGTATCGGTAATGGTTGCCTGAACCACCGGGCTGTCCAGACCGTACTGGGACAGGTCCGTCACACCGGTCAGTGTCTGGTAGACCGAAACACCCGTAACGCCGGATGCCAGTGTGCTGACGGCATCCTGGTCAAGCGCAAAGCTTGAGTCCGAATCCAGAGCCCAGGTTCCGTCCGTCCTTGTAAAGGAAAGATCCGCCGAGTTATCGGAATTCGTATAGGCAATCGTCTTGATGTCATCTGCAGTCAGCGTCAGCAGGTTATCATAGGTGACCGACTGGTCTGCCTCGTACTGCGCGGCCTTGGCCTTGACCCCGAAATAAACCGCTACCAGGGCTGCCAGAAGTCCGACGCATACCAGCAGGATAATCATTTTCTTTTTGCTCTTAGCCATCAGCGGGACCTCCTCCTGAACCAGAACACGAATCCGAGAATCAGGACGCAGGCCGGAAGAACATACATGAAGATTGCGCGTGTCGCTGTTCCGATTGTTTCCGATACCGTGTTGTATGTAACAGCCGTCGATTTCGCATCAACCGTCACATTTGTCTCCGTATCCGTCAGGTAGGTGATGGAGTTGGAAAGAAGTTTCGTATCGCCTTCCGGCATGGAGACGTTGGCATTCAGCAGTGAAGAAAGTGCCGTCGAACTGAATGCGCACGGTGTCGTATAATACAGAAGTTTTGTATTGTTATCGCCGCCTGTCACGCTGACTGCCAGGTCAAACGGTCCCTGCGGGTCGCCGTCTTCCTTCGTTCCGGTCGTCGTATCCAGACTGATTGAATAGGAATCCGAAGAGCTCTGGAGAATCGGGGAAACCGTGTAGCTTCCGGTGTCGTCCGCTGTCTTGATTCCCTGTGCAAATGCATAGACCAGGTTCAGGTCCGAAAGCCCGTCATAGACCACTGAAGAGCTTACCTTATCCGGCATCAGAAGAACCGGAGCCTGCGTATAGTGCGCAGAATCGTTGTCGATGACATAACCGTCAATCCTGCTGATTCCGAACGCTGCCAGAATGCTGTCGAAATTCGGCATTTCCGTCGTCGAGGCAACGGATACGATCATGGCATGTCCGCCATTCTGAAGATAGGTAATGACTTTCTGTGCCTCTTCCGCCGTGAAGTCGGAACTCGGTGCAAAGATCATCAGCGTCTTGCAGTCATCCGGGATATCCGTACTCAGAAGGTTCAGGTCCGACGTCGTGACATTTGCTTTTGTGAGGAGCTTCGTGATGGAATCATCCAGCGAAATCTCATTGTGTCCGGATGTGACGTACATCGTCGTTTCCGTACTGTTGGTCACATAGGCAATGGCGCTTGTGATCTGGCCTTCTCCGTCGAAGCTCTGGCTGCTGCTGTAGCTGTAGGACGAGGAATCCGTATCGTTGATCTCATCATTGGAAATGTACCGGCTCTTGTCGCCGCATACGACGATGATCGAATTGTCCTGCACCGTTTCGTCGGTGTACTGTTTGGCAAAGGTCGGATTCGTATTGAGGTCTTTCTCTTCAACCTTGATATGAGAGGATGCCGCTGAATAGGAATCCAGCAGTCTCTTGATCGTGTCGTTCTCTTTCCCCGACTGCGCCAGGTAATAGATGTCGATATCCTGATCCAGGCCGGAAAGGACGCCCTTCGTCACATTGCCGATGGAATAAAGCTTGTTGTCGGTAATATCGATTTTCGTGAAGGTGGACGGGATGGCTCCGACGATCATGTTGATGATGATTATGGCCGCGATGGCAACCACCGTGATCGTCAGGAAATAAGACCCGTTCTTCAGGCTCTTCTTATCGACCGGTTCGCCCGGTTTCTTTGCTTTTTTCTTTTTGACTTTCTTCTCCGGCGTTTCGGACTTTTCTTCCGTCTTGGATTCCGGTTTTTCCGTTTCCGCAGACGCTGTTTCTGCTGCAGCATCCGCTGCTCCGGCAGCTGTTTCCGCATCATTTTCCGCTGCGGTCTCTGCTGCTTTTTCGGTCTGCTCCGCTGCGGATTCCGTCACTTTTTCAGTCTGTTCCGCCGCATCTTCGGCTTTATCTTCTGGTGTCTTTTCCGCTTCGGAAGTTTTCTCTTTCAGTCCGTTCGTAATCTCTACACCGTCCGCATTCAGTTCTTTGGCGGCATCTTCGATAATGTCGCCGTCTGTATGAATGATATTCTTCTCATCAAATAAACTCATTTTTCGGCCTCCTCCTTTAGCTCCAGCGTCTCTTCTGGATAGAAACGATCGACAGGATGATGCCGATTGCTATAAACGACAGGAAACGGACATACCCGGTAATGTCCAGCGTGCCTCCGGAAAAGCTCGACAGCGTTGAACTGAAGTCCAGAACACCCAGGATGTCGCCGGCCTTTCCGGCAAACCAGGAACTGTTGAAATGATAGAAGACGCAGGCCCCGATGATCAGCACGCAGGCTGAAATCAGGCTGATCCAGTAATTCTTCGTCATCAAGTAGATAATCAGTCCGAGGATAGCCAGAAGTACCACGATGAAGACCAGGGAAACGAAAGAACCGCTGCTCATGAGGTTCGTCACATTTGTCACCATCTGCGTCACAAAGACAAACAGGATGGACAGGATGACGGCAATGATCTGGCTCTCGGTCAGTGTCGAGAAAAACATGCCGATGGAAAGATAAGCGCAGCCCATCAGGAAGAAGGCGATGATCGTCACGTAGTCGCGGAGGAACGTCGTCGATCCGAAAGCTTTCACGATAATCGGAAGTGCGCACATGATTGCCGTCGGAATTGCGAACACCGTGATCAGGGCGAGATATTTACCCATGACGATCGACGGAATCGAAACCGGCGATGTCAGAAGGATCTGGTCCGTCTTCTGTTTCTTTTCTTCCGAGAAGCATCTCATCGTAAGAACCGGAACAACCGCATAAAAGAGAAGCGCGGCGCCGGAGACGGAATACTCCCCGTAGGAAGCGACCTGATAATAGACATTGTAAACCCAGAACATCAGACCTACGACGAAGAGCATGACCGCGATGGCGATCGGGCCGGACATATTTACGAAATAGGATTTGAGTTCGCGTTTATAGATTGCTTTCATTTCGTCTCATCTCCTTCCGTTTTTTCAGAAGCCTTTTCGTCCGCCGGTGTTTCTTCCGCATCTGCTTTTGCCGAAGCATCTGCTTTTGCCGAAGCATCCGTTTCCGCCGGAGCGCTTCCCACTTCATCCGCCATCAGTTCGCTGTAGTCTTTTTCATTGACGGAATCATCAGCCGGCATCGGAGCTTCTTCCTGCTGAGTCAGCTCAAGGAAGATGTTCTCAAGGCTTGCCTTCTCAAGGTTCATTTCATAGATCATGCAGCTGCGGCCGAAGAGTGCCTGGCTGACAGCCGGACGGATATCCTCGTCGCCCGGAAGCGTGATCCGCACATGAACCAGCCCCTGCTCATCCGTCGAGACTTCCGAATTCTGTGCCTGCGGCACCGTAGAAAGAGCGCTGCGGACATTGTCTTCCGTGCCCTGCACCGTGATGACCAGATAAGAAGTCTCATTGGTCGATTTGCCGAGGTTTTCCGGAGTATCCAGAGCCACCAGCTTTCCTTTGGAAATGATCAGGACTGTATCGCAGATTTCGGAAACTTCCGAAAGGATATGGGAGCTCAGGATTACGGTATGATCCTTCCCGAGGCTCTTGATCAGCTCGCGGATCTCAATGATCTGCTGCGGGTCCAGACCGACGGTCGGCTCATCAAGGATCAGGGTCTCCGGATTTCCAAGCAGAGCCTGGGCAAAGCCGACCCTCTGACGGTATCCTTTCGACAGGTTGCGGATCAGTCTTCCCTGCACGCCGTCGATTGCCAGCTTCTGCATGACCTCATCGATCTGACTTTTTCTCTCCGCCTTCGGAACTTTTTTCAGTTCCGCGACGAATTTCAGATATTCCAAAACAGTCATATCCGTGTAGAGAGGAGGAATTTCGGGCAGATACCCTATCGTCTTCTTTGCCTCTTCCGGTTCCTCAAGAATATTGTGTCCATTGATGATGACATCGCCTTCCGTGGATGCGATGTAGCCGGTCATGATGTTCATGGTCGTTGATTTTCCTGCGCCGTTCGGTCCCAGGAAACCATAGACCTGACCTTCATCGACCGTAAAGCTCAGATGATCGACCGCGGTAATGTCGCCGTATCGCTTGGTCAGATTCTTTACTTCAATCAATTCTATGCCTCCTCCTGATTTTTCGATTTACACACTTTTCCAAATATAGACGGTAAATGTGTTGAACTTGTGAACGAACTGAAAAAAGCGCCGGCTGCCCGACGCTTTTCCGTTTCCCTTATTCTTTTCAGTCCGTAAAGAGTTCCTTCAGGTCATCCTGGCAAATGGTGCTGATTCCGTCCTTCTGCAGAATCGCGACCGCCTTGTCATTGTCCGAGGCCTTGAGAATGATATAAGCCTTGTCCTTCCTCTTAGAAAGGAAGGCATAGGAATACTCAAGGTTGACTCCCGCCTCTCCCAGAAGATCCAGGATTCTGACCAGAGAGCCCGGCTTGTCTTCCAGCTCGATGGTCAGGACTTTTGTGATCTGGCAGACATAGCCGGCATCCTTGAGAACCGTCATGGTATTCAGGACGTCGTCCACGATGATGCGGAGAATGCCGAAGTCCTGGGCATCCGCCATGCACATCGCACGCATGTCGATATCATTTGCCTGCAGCACCCGGCAGAAATCAGCCAGCGTGCCCGGTTTATTTTCAAGAAAAACAGAAATCTGTTTCGTCGTCATGATGGATCCTCCTTATTTCTTATAAAGATTGCGGCGGTCAATAACACGGACGGCCTTGCCTTCGGAACGTTCGATGCTCTTGGGTGCGACCAGCTTCACTTCTGCATAAATGCCGAGCATGGCCTTGAGATCGCCCACCAGAGCCTTTTCTTTCTTTGAGATTTCGGAAAGTTCGTCGGAGAACATTTCCGGAGTCATCTCCACGCGCACTTCGATGCGGTCGGAATTGTTCTGACGGTCGACGACGATCTGATAATTCGCCGCGTAGCCGTTGTTGAGCAGGACCGTTTCGATCTGACTCGGGAAGACGTTGACGCCCTTGACGATCAGCATGTCGTCCGAACGGCCGAGCGGCTTCGACATTTTCACGAAGGTCCGTCCGCAGGAGCATTTCTCGTGGTTCAGGATGCAGATGTCCTTCGTACGGTAGCGGATCAGCGGAAAGGCTTCTTTGTCGATGGCCGTAAAGACCAGTTCGCCTTTTTCTCCGTCCGGAACCGCCTTGCCGGTCTGGGGGTTGATGCATTCTGCTATGAAATGATCCTCATTAATGTGCATTCCCGACTGCTCTTCGCATTCAAAGGAAACGCCCGGCCCGGAAATTTCCGTCAGGCCGTAAATATCGTATGCCTTCAGGCCGAGAGCGTTTTGGATATCCTGTCTCATTTCCTCCGTCCAGGCTTCGGCTCCGAAGATTCCCGCCTTGAGTTTGATCTGGTCGCGGAAGCCCTGTTCCCTGATTGATTCTCCGAGATACGCCGCATAGGAAGGCGTACAGCACAGGATTGTGGAACCCAGATCGCACATGAACTGAATCTGACGGTCCGTATTTCCCGAAGACATCGGAAGCGTCAGGGAGCCGACTTTATGAGAACCGCCGTGAAGTCCGGCGCCGCCGGTAAAGAGCCCGTAGCCGTAGCAGACCTGCACGACATCATCCGGCGTGCATCCGGCCGCTACAAGAGCCCGGGCGCAGCAGTCCTCCCAGAGATCAATGTCATGCGGCGTATAGAAAGCGACGACGCGGCGGCCGGTCGTGCCGGAAGTGCTCTGGATCCGGACGCAGTCGCGCAGCGGAACAGCCAGCAGTCCGAACGGATAGGCATCCCTCAGGTCATCCTTCGTCAGAAGCGGAAGCTTGTCCAGATCATCGATGGAACGGATATCGCCCGGCTCCACGCCTGCCTTCTGCATCAGGTTCCTGTAATAAGGAACATTCTCATAAACCCTCTTCACGGTCTTCACGAGTCCCTCATTCTGCCAGGCCGTGATCTGGTCCCGCGAGGCGGTTTCCCTGTCCTCCTGATAATATCTTCCCATGCTGCCCTCCTTCGCATTGCTTGTAAACAGATCTTTCAAACAGATTATGGTTTATTTTATCACATTAAAGTGAAAAAGCAACCGGATACGGCCCGGAAAGCGGATATTTACCTACAAATCGAATAATATTGAATATACAGAAAAAAGAGGCCGGTGCTATAATAATGTTGCTTTATTGAGCAAATCTATCACGAAAGGCAAGGTAAATCTCATGGGATATGTTAAATGGTCATATGACCTGCTTCATGATTTCTGCATGGATGTTTTCCAGAAATTCGGTTTCACGGAAAAGGAGGCAGATATCATCCAGGACGTCCTGCTCTCCGCTGACCTCGACGGCATCGAAAGCCACGGCATGCAGCGCATGGTCCGCTATCACAAATGCATTCAGAACGGAATGATTCATATCGATGCAAAGCCGGAAGTGATTTTTGAAACGCCTGTTACCGCCGTCATCGACGGACATGCCGGCATGGGCCAGCTGATCGGCCACACGGCTATGGAAATGGCTATCGAAAAAGCAAAGAACAACGGCGTCGGCATCGTTTCCGTACGCAATTCCAATCATTACGGCATCGCCGGATATTATGCAAGAATGGCCGTCAAGGAAGGCCTGATGGGCTTCTCCTGCACGAACTCCGAAGCAATCGTCGTCCCGACCTACGGCAAGAAAGCCATGATCGGCACGAACCCGCTTGCATTTGCCATGCCTGCAGAACCCTACAACTTCAGCTTCGACGCCGCGACATCCGTCGTGACCAGAGGCAAGCTGGAAATGTACAACAAGGCCCAGAAGCCGCTTCCGATCGGCTGGGCTCTCGATGAGAACGGAACCGACAGTTCCGACGCACCCAGGGTGCTTTCGAACATCGTGCACAAGGCCGGCGGCGGCATCCTTCCGCTGGGCGGATCCACCGAACAGCTCGGCAGCCACAAGGGATACGGATACGGCATCGTCTGCGAGATCATGGCGGCAATCCTTTCCCAGGGTGAGACTTCAAACTACTGCATGACCGGCGGACAGGGACGCATCTGCCACGGCTTCATGGCCATCAATCCGGCTTATTTCGGAGATCCGAAGGCAATTGAGGCCGGACTCTCCAAATATCTGCAGGAACTCCGCGATTCACCGAAGGCCGACGGACAGGAACGCATCTATACGCAGGGCGAGAAGGAATACGCAGCAATCGCCGACCGCATGGAAAACGGCATCCCGGTCAACGACAACACGATGGTCGAAGTCAAAGATCTCTGCGACTATCTGTCGATCGATTTCAAGTCCTATTTCAAGGATTATCAGCTTCCGGAAGAAAGCAACAAGGTCTTCCATGAGAATTATTGATTCTTGCGAAAAATGTCCCGGCAATGTACACTGATATTCAGTAAATATTTTAAGAAAGGAAGTTACATAAATGAATTACGCAGAAGAATCCTTAAAGCTTCACGCTCAGTGGAAAGGCAAGATTGAGGTTATCGCTACGGTTCCGGTCAAGACAAAAGACGATCTGTCCCTGGCTTATACACCGGGCGTTGCTCAGCCGTGCCTGGAAATTCAGAAAGACATCAACAAGAGCTATGAACTGACACGCCGCTGGAATATGTGCGCAGTCATCACGGACGGCACCGCAGTCCTCGGACTGGGCGATATCGGACCGGAAGCCGGCATGCCGGTCATGGAAGGCAAATGCGTGCTTTTCAAATCCTTCGGCAACGTCGACGCTTTCCCGCTCTGCATCAAATCCAAGGATGTCGATGACATCGTCAATACCGTCTACCTGATCTCCGGCTCCTTCGGCGGCGTCAACCTGGAAGACATCGCGGCTCCGCGCTGCTTCGAGATTGAAAGAAAGCTGAAAGAGAAATGCGATATCCCCATTTTCCACGATGATCAGCACGGCACCGCCATCATCACCCTGGCCGGCCTGACAAATGCACTGAAGGTCGTCGGCAAGAAGAAGGAAGATGTCAAGGTCGTCACTTCCGGCGCAGGCGCAGCTGCCATTTCCATCACGAAGCTGCTGCTTTCCGCAGGATTCAAGAACATCGTCATGACAGACCGTCACGGCGCCATCTACAAAGGCCGCGACAACCTGAACTGGATCAAGGAAGAAATGGCAAATGAGACCAACCTCGACGGCGAGAAGGGTTCTCTGGCTGACGTGCTGAAGGGCGCAGATGTCTTCATCGGCGTTTCCGCACCGGGCCTGGTCACGACGGAAATGGTCAAGACCATGAACAAGGATGCCATCATCTTCGCCTGCGCAAACCCGACTCCGGAAATCTTCCCGGACGATGCAAAAGCCGGCGGAGCAGCGGTCATTTCCACAGGCCGTTCAGACTTCCCGAACCAAATCAACAACGTGCTCGCATTCCCGGGCGTCTTCCGCGGAACGTTCGATGTCCGTGCAAGCGAAATCAATGAGGCCATGAAGATGGCTGCAGCGAAGGCTCTTGCCGGCCTGATTCCGGAGAACGAACTCAGCGCTGAGAACATCATCCCGAAGGCTTTCGATCCGAAGGTCGGCCCGACAGTCGCTGCTGCGGTTGCACAGGCTGCAAGGGATTCCGGCGTCGCAAGAATCTGAGATTTCCCCTGAACTTCCCGTACATAAAGAATCCCCTCTCCTGCGGAACTGCAGGAAGAGGGGATTTTTTTGTGTCTCATGACATGCTGCGGGCGGCTCCGTCCGGTGACGGCATGCGCAGGCAGCTCAGTCCGGTGCTTTCTCCGGAGCGAGGATATTCAGCTCGTCTCCTTCGTGGATCGTCCCGCCACGGATGACGCGCGTAAAGACTCCCTCGCGCGGCATGATGCAGTCTCCCATGATCTTATAGATCTCGCAGCCGCTGTGGCATTCCTTCCCGATCTGGGTCATTTCCAGGATCACGTCTCCGCAGGAAAACCTTGTCCCGATCGGAAGCGTCTTGAAATCATAGCCCGACACCAGAAGATTCTCTCCGAAAGAGCCCGGATGGATCGGCGCTCCCTTCTGCTGGAATGCAAAGAAAGGCCCGAAGGACAGAATGCTGACCTGACGGTGCCATTTGCCCGCGTGGGCATCTCCTTCGATTCCCCAGTCCGTGATCAGCTTCGCGCTTTTCACCGGCTGCTTCTGCGTTCCTTTTTCCTTGCTGACATTGATGGCGATAACCTTACCCATATTTTCCTCCTCGAAAAAGAACCACTACCCCCGTCCCGGTGGTTCCGGAACCACCACCCCCGTCCCGGTGGTTCGGCGGTCTTTTTTATTTTCTGGCGCACTCATGCGCGGAGCCGGTCAGGATTTCCAGCCCGTGCTGCAGAGCCGGAAGCAGGAATTCCAGACATTCCCCGACTGCCTTTGGACTGCCCGGAAGATTGACGATCAGCGTCCCTTTCCGGATGCCCGCCGCAGCCCTGGAAAGCATCGCGCGCGGCGTATATTTCATGCTGTCGGCACGGATGGCTTCCGGAATGCCCGGCGTTTCTTTTTCTATGATGTCTTTCGTCGCCTCGGGCGTTACATCCGACGGGGCAAATCCGGTGCCGCCGGTCGTGAGGATCAGCTCCGCTTCCTGCCCATCGCAGATTTTCCGCATGGCTTCCGAAAGCTTCTCCCTGTCGTCCGGTAGCATCTGATACCCGGCATATTCATATCCGGCTTCTTCGCAGAGCTTCCGGACCAGCGGTCCGCTTTCATCCGTCCGCTCGCCTCTCGATCCGGAATCACTTGCCGTAATCACATAAAACCGTACTGCCATAGCTGCCTCCTTAACCTCCGATTCCGCTCATGGTTCCGCGTTCTTCCTGTTCGATGGAACGCTCCAGGAAACTGTGCTCCCTGGGCTTTGAAAAGACCGTCTTCCTCAGGACTTCTTCAATCTCCCGGTCATCCGCTCCGCCTCTCAGAAGACTGCGCAGGTCGGCGCCCTCGCTGTACTGCAAGCAGGTTTTCAGGAAGCCCTGGGAGGTCAGCCTGACCCGGTTGCAGGTGCCGCAGAATTTGTGGGAAATCGCGCCGATGAATCCGATTTTCCCCTGGAATCCCGGCAGTGCATAATATTCAGCCGGTCCGTTTCCAAGTGTTATGTCAACCTTCTCGAGGGGTCCGAATTTCTTCTCCAGAATTTCCGCCGCCGTCCGGCAGCTTACGAAATGTCCCTCTGCTGCCAGAGCATCCGATTCATTTCCCGGAAGGAACGCATCGCCGCAGTCGTGGAAAAGCATTTTCTTCCCGAGCCCGATCGGCATCATTTCAATGAAGCGCACATGCACCGGCCGGTTCTCCGCAAAGGCTGCAATATCCGTCAGCTTCTGTTCCTTCATTCCCAGAAGGACGCAGTCGATCTTGCATACGATGCCGGGAAATGAAAGCGCTGCATCGAGTCCGTCCAGTACATCCTGAAGCCTGCCGCCCCTGGTGATGTTCCGGTAAAGTTCCGGGTCCGCCGTATCCAGACTGACATTGACCGCATCCAGTCCGGCATCTGCCAGCTCCTTCATCTGTCCGGAAAGCAGGGAGCCGTTTGTCGTCAGCGTCACCTGACCGACTCCCGGGATCCGCTTCATTTCCCCGACAAGGGAAGGCAGGCCGCGGCGGACCAGCGGTTCGCCTCCCGTCAGCTTGAATTTGGTAAATCCCAGGCCTGCCGCGATGCGCACGAGCCGCAGGATTTCATCAAAAGTCAGAATCGAAGCATGCGGCACCGAGGGCACTCCTTCGGGCGGCATGCAGTAGACGCACCGCTCATTGCAGCGGTCTGTCACGGAAATGCGGAGATAATCAATTTTTCTTGCGAAGCTGTCTTCCATTTCGTCCGTCTCCGGCTGTTTGCTTTCTGTTGGATTAAAGATGACTGATATGCTGTATTTCCTGCGCAGGTAACCGGCAGGCAGTTGCTTCAGAAGCAGAAGTCCCCGCTCTTGCCGCCGGTTTTCTTAAGCAGGTGGATATCGCTGATGACCATGCGTTTGTCGATTGCCTTGCACATGTCATAAATGGTCAGAAGTGCCGTGGAAACGCCGGTCAGGGCTTCCATTTCCACGCCCGTGCGTCCGTGGTTCCAGGCCGAACAGACGGCATCGACCGTCAGGTCTTCTTCCCTGCATTGAAAATCGATGCTGCATCCGTCGAGCGGAAGCGTATGGCAGAGGGGAATCAGTTCCTGTGTCTTCTTGACCGCCATGATTCCCGCGATGCGGGCAACGCCGAGGACGTCGCCTTTTTTAACCGTGCCCTGAAGGATTGCATCCATCACCTGACGGTTCACGCGGATCGATCCGGTCGCCTCCGCCCTGCGGGCGGTGATTCCCTTCTGCGAGACGTCGACCATGACGGCTTTTCCGTCGCTGTCGAAATGAGTGAGGCCGTTCTCCATTTTCATCTTCCTCCCGGCCGTCCGGCATCTGTTTCCGGCACGGCATCATACGAATTATAACATAAAACAAATCGCCTTTCCATGCATCGGGAAACTTCCGTTTTTCACGGCTGACAGTTCCGAATTCTCCTCCCCAAGCCGCGAATTTTTACCATTTTCCGTATTATCTTAACGGTTCGAAACCTTGCACGCTTCCGGCGTTTGTATTACAATATTAACAGAAATTTTTAAAATTTCTTTCATTTTTTAACAGTTCTGCTGAATCAGTTTAGTAATCAGTATCAACAATTTTCCATATAAGGAGGCAATGAATGAAACAGTACAAGCTTTTCATTGACGGAAAATTCGTTAATGGCAAACGGGAAATGATTCAGGTCATCAATCCCTCCACAGAAGAGGTCATCTCCGAAGTCCCGAAGGCTACGGCCAAGGATGTCCAGGCTGCTGTCGATGCAGCTGCCAGGGCTGAAGTATCTTGGAAAAAGACACCTGCGATTGAACGTGCCGGCTATGTAAAGGAAATCGCTGCCCTTGTTCGCAAGAATGCAGATTTCCTCGCACAGATCATCATGGAAGAGCAGGGCAAGACATGGGGACTTGCTCATGTAGAAGCAAACTTCACCGCTGATTATATGGATTACATGGCTGAGTTCGCACGCCGTATCGAAGGCGAAGTCGTACAGTCGGATGCCCCGAATGAGAATATCTTCCTGAAGAAAGAGCCGATCGGCGTTGCTGCCGGCATCCTTCCGTGGAACTTCCCGTTCTTCCTGATTGCAAGAAAAATGGCACCGGCCCTGGTTGCCGGCAACACCATCATCATCAAACCGAGCTCCGATACGCCGAACAACGCATTTGAGTTTGCAAAACTCGTTGCCAAGAGCCATCTGCCTCACGGCGTCTTCAACCTGATCTCCGGCTCCGGCTCAACAGTCGGAAGCGGACTTGCGGGCAACCCGAAGGTCGGCATCGTTTCCATGACAGGCTCCGTCGAAGTCGGCGAGAAGATCATGGAAGCTGCAGCAAAGAATGTCACGAAGGTTTCTCTTGAGCTCGGCGGCAAGGCTCCGGCCATCGTCATGGCGGATGCGGATCTTGATCTGGCAGCCAAGGCCATCTTCGACAGCCGTGTCGACAACTCCGGACAGGTCTGCAACAATGCTGAGCGTGTCTATGTTCAGGAATCCGTTGCTGAAGAATTCACAAAGAGAATCGTCAAGCTGATGAAGGCTACGAAATACGGCCCGGTCTTCAAGAGCAAAGATTACGACATGGGACCGCTGATTAACAAGAAGCAGCTGGAAAATGTCGATGCAGCAGTCAAGAATGCCGTTAAGCAGGGCGCTAAGGTTCTCTGCGGCGGTTCACCGGATACCAAGGTCGGCGGCGGCAAGGGCTATTTCTACAAACCGACTGTCCTTAGCGACTGCAAGCAGTCCATGGACATCATGCATTATGAGACATTCGGACCGGTCCTTCCGATCTGCACGTTCAAGACAATGGATGAAGCCATCAAGGATGCCAATGACTGCGAATACGGTCTGACCTCTTCCATCTTTACATCCAACACCGATTATATGATGCGGGCATGCAACGAGCTGGAATTCGGCGAGACCTACGTCAACAGATGGCATTTCGAGGCAATGCAGGGCTTCCACGCCGGCGTCAAGAAATCCGGCATCGGCGGCGCAGACGGCAAGCACGGCTTCGAGGAATATCTGCAGACACATATCTGCTACATCGATTACAACCTGAAGAAACAGTAATCCGTCAGATGAAACAGACGGATGCTCAATCCGTAAAACAGGCGGGTGCGCGGCGATTGCCGCACACCCGCTTTTTAATTCCCAGTCAGGACTGACGGTTCTTTCCGTCAGAATTGTTCCAGTCAGGGTTTATAGATCTTGATTCCGAAAGAAGCATGAACCGCGTCACGGGCCTCTTCCTTATTTTTGAATTCACCCTGCGCAATCATCTGCGCCAGGATGTTGCCGATGGCTGTTGCCTCGCCCGGGCCCGCGTGTACTTCCTTGCCGGTGATCTTTGCCGTCAGCTCATTGAGATAGGCTGCATTCGATCCGCCGCCCACGACATGGATCCGGCTGTAGGTGCGTCCCGTCGCTTCCTCGATTCCGCGAATCGTGCGTCCGTAGCATTCCGCAAGGGAAGCATAGACGACCGTCGCGATCTCGCCGAGCGTCTCCGGCACCTTCTGTCCGGTCTTCAGGCAGTAGCCTTTAATCGCTTCGACCATGTTGTCGGGTGCCATGAAGCAGTGGTCATTAACATCGATCCTCGACGGGAAATCCTTGCAGGCTTCCGCCTGTTCGCAGATTTCCGCAAAGCCGTACCGGTCATCGAAATTGTGGCGGACCGACTGGATGATCCACAGTCCCATGATGTTGCGGAGATACTCGATCTTGTTGTCGTATCCGCCTTCATTCGTAAAGGAATGCTCCAGGCTGACCTCTGAGCAGTCCGGCCTGTCTCTTTCAATTCCCAGCAGGGACCAGGTACCCGAACTGATATAGACGAAATCATCATCGTTCGAAGGCACGGCCAGTACTGCCGATTCCGTATCGTGCGTGCAGGGAACGACCAGATGCAGATCGTATCCGATTTCATTTTTCACGTCTTCCCTGAGAGATCCCAGGTCCTCGCCCGGCATGGCAATCCTCTGGAAAATTCCCCTCGGAAATCCGAGCTTTTCAATCAGTTCCGTATCCCAGTCTTTCTTTTCCGGATTGAGAAGGACGCTCGTCGAAGCTTCGGAATATTCATTTGCCTTATTTCCTGTCAGAAGGAAATTGAAGAAGTCCGGCACGAACAGCAGCGACTTCGCCTTCTTCAGGTCTTCAGGCTGCGTTTCCTTCACCGCCATCAGCTGATAGATCGTGTTGAACATTTCCTTCTGGATGCCGGTGCGGCCGTAAAGCTCCTTCAGCGGAATGATTTCCTCCGCTTTGTCATCCATCCCGTCCGTACGCTTGTCACGGTAGCCGTACATCCGGGAAATGACGCTGTCTTTCTCATCGAGCAGCACGTAGTCGACACCCCAGGTATCGATGCCCATGGACGTCGGAATCTTTCCGATTTCCCTGCATTTCTTCATGCCGGCCTTGATATTTTCAAAAAGCTTCTGCCAGTCCCAGATCAGATGGCCGTCCGCCTTCGTCATTCCGTTTTCAAAGCGGTAAACTTCTTCCAGAACGATCTTCCCGTTCTCGACGCTTCCGAGTATGTGACGGCCGCTCGATGCGCCGATATCTACCGCAAGATAATAATTTCCCATGAGAATCCCTCCGTATCCAGTTTCTGCGTAACCATCTTTTCCGAAAATGAGGCCATCCCGATAAACGGAACGGCCTCGTCTTCATTTGTCACAGTTTATTTCTCGGTAACGACACCCTTCTGCAGGATGATGTTCGCATACAGGGCTTTCTCTCCTGTCGCTACGATGCAGTAGGTCTTCTTTGCTTCCTCATAGAAAGCAAACCGCTCGATGTTGCCGACCGCCTTCGCTCCGCGCTTGTCGTGCTTTGCGATGATCTTTTTGTATTCATTCCAGATCGGGGTCTTGACCGGATCGCCGGGAACGACTTCCATCAGCGTGACCGGTTTTTCAACATACGGATCCAAAGGCATGACCGTCAGGATGGCATCCAGAAGTTCCGGTACGCCGTGTCCGTCAGCACGGATAACGATGCAGTCCTTTCCCATTGACTCAGCCGGGAAATTTCCGTCGCCCAGGCAGATGCGGTCGCCATGTCCCATTTCATCGAGGACCATCAGCAGTTCCGGGGAAATAATTTTCGGTACTCCGTTCAGCATAATTTCGATCTCCTTTTCAATTATTTATACATCGGGCCGAAGTTCTTGCATGCCCTGAAGTCAGCGCCTTCTTTATCCATTCCGAATGCATTCCATGCCGCCGGGCGATAGATCTTGTCATCCGGTACGTTGTGCATGCAGACCGGGATGCGAAGCATCGAAGCCATCGTGATGATGTCCGCGCCGATATGGCCGTAGCTGATAGCGCCGTGGTTGGCTCCCCAGTTGTTCATCATCGTATAGGCATCTTTGAATGCGCCTTCGCCGGTCACTCTCGGTGTAAACCATGTGCACGGCCATGTGTAGTCGGTTCTCTTCCAGAGCTTGTCCGTTACCTCATCCGGAAGCTTGACTGACCAGCCTTCGGCAATCTGGAGCACCGGGCCGAGACCCTGGACTCTGTTCAGACGAAGCATTGTCATCGGCATTTCGTAATTGGTCAGGAACCTTGAGGAGAAGCCGCCGCCTCTGAAATAGCCGTTATCGGCTGCGCACCACTCGGTTGCCTTGAGCATAGCCTTCTGATCTTTTTCCGTTACTTCATACCACGGTTTGATGACTGCGTTTCCGTCTTTGTCTTTCGAAGCGCCGGAAGCATCCAGGCAGCATGCGCCGGAGTTGATCAGATGAATGAAGCCGTCAGCTTCTTTTGCCTTGCCTTCGATTTCATAGCCGGTCACTCTCTTGACGGCAGCGCCGCTCCAGTAGGTACGGACATCTGCAAACATCTGTGCGCGGTTTGTCAAAAGTTTCATGAACAGCATGCCGAGGCCGTTGAGCGTATCATTTTCCGTTGCCAGGATGTACGGTTCACGTGCTCCGTTCCAGTCGAAGGAAGAGTTCAGCAGGGCTTCTGAATAATCGCCGTTCGGATAGAAGTCTGTCCACTGTCTCTGTCCCTGGAAGCCTGCGCAGATTGCATTGTGGCCGATCATTTCCTCGCCGCAGTTCTTCGGAAGGTTCTTGTTGCCGTTCAGCATGTCTTTGATGATGACCATCATCTTGACGACGAACTCCCAGTCTTTCTTCTTCTGAGCCGGGCTCTTCTTGATGAATGCCGGGTTCTTGTCGAGGCCTTCCGGGCAGTTCTTCTTGGTCCATGCGAGGGCTTTCTTGAATTCCTTCTCGTCATAGATGCCTTCTGACATGCGGCGGATGATTTCGACTTCATCAACAGATTCCACTCTCATGCCGAGATATTTCTCGATGAATTCCGGAGAGATCATGGATCCGCCGATACCCATCGTGACGGAGCCGATCTGCAGATAGGACTTGCCTCTCATCGTTGCAACGGCAACCGCTGCACGGCCGAAGCGAAGCATCATTTCCTGTACGTCTGCCGGAATCTTTCCGTCATCTGCTTCCTGGACATCGCGTCCGTAGATGCCGAATGCCGGAAGTCCTTTCTGTGCATGCGTCGCCAGGACGGATGCCAGATAGACTGCGCCCGGACGCTCGGTTGCATTGAGGCCCCAGACTGCCTTGATGGTATTCGGATCCATATCCATTGTCTCGGAGCCGTAGCACCAGCACGGCGTGACGGTCAGGGTAATCGCGACACCGTTCTTGCGGAACTTCTCTTCACATGCTGCTGCCTCGCCGACACGGCCGATCGTCGTATCTGCGATAATGACTTTAACCGGTTCCCCGTCGGAATACTTCAGATTGTCTTTAAAAAGCTTCGCTGCAGACTTTGCCATTCCCATTGTCTGCTCTTCCAATGACTCACGGACCTTCAGCGGTCCTCTGCGTCCGTCGATAACCGGACGGATACCGATAACCGGATAATCTCCTACATACCTGTTTGCTGCCATAGATCGTTTCCTCCGTTTCTGAACTTGATTTTTTAAGCCGGTTCGACTGAACCGCTCTGTTAACTGCAGTATAATGCTTTCTTTTCCGGATTACTTGTGCTAAAATAACTAAAAGTAGTACAAAATTCACTTTTTTTGTTTTATTTACCGATGATGAGCCCTCCGTGGCGGGACAGGAGTCTAAAAAATGCAGTTTCTCGACTATCATGAGAACAAACAGCACGGAACCTATGACTTTCCGTTCGAATTCTATCACGTGGACCAGAACCATCCGCAGTACATCATGTCCTATCACTGGCACTCCGAGTATGAAATCATCCGCATCCTGACCGGTGAACTCCGCGTGACGCTGGATGAAAAAACCGTTGAGGCAAAAGAAGGGGATATCCTTTTCGTCAACGGCGGTGTCCTGCATGCCGCGATGCCTGCCGCCTGCGTCTACGAATGCCTGGTCTTCGATCTGGATTCCTTCCAGCACAGCACGACGGTCTGCCGCACCATGATGCAGGAAATTGCCGACCATACCATCCTGGTCGATGATTTCTTTCCGCCGGAAGCAGCCGGCATCCATCAGACGGTCTGGAACATTTTCGATACGATGAAAGAACGGGCGGAAGGCTACGAGCTTTCCGTCTTCGGGCTGCTCTATGCTTTCTTCGGGCAGATCTACAGCACGCACAGTTATCATGAAGATACCGGAAGCAGCCGCCGCAACTACAAGCGCCTGACCCAGATGCGCTTCGTCCTCGAACTGATTGAATCGCACTATCATGAGCCTCTGACGCTTCCGATGATTGCCAACGCCGCCGGCATGTCCCCGAAATATTTCTGCCGTTTCTTTGCGGCGATGACGCACCGCAAACCGATGGAATACCTGAATCATTACCGCATCGAAAAAGCCTGCTACGAGCTTTCTTCTTCCGATACTTCCGTCACGGAAATCGCCTATGACTGCGGCTTCAGCGATCTCTCCTATTTCATCAAAACGTTCAAGCGCTACAAGGGAATCACGCCCGGAAAATACAAGCGTCACCCAGCCTGACCCTTCTTCCGGAATCCGTCTGCACTTCCCGTGAAACTTTCCCTTCCCCTTTCCAGGAAACCGCGTTAAAATAGAAGAGTTTTACAGGCAGTTTTCACGAAAGGAAAAGGTTCCGCAGTAAAATGAAGAAGTTCCGCAGTATTGTTTTTCCTGATCCCTCCAATACAAAACGATCCGTGCGAATCCTGCACTGGGTATTCAATCTTGTTCTCCTCCTGATCTGGTGTGCCGCTCTTACGGCCATGAGCCTTTGGTTTTCAGGTGCCAACTACGGTCCGGAGCTCTATCAGAGCTATTTTAAATATCCGCTGATTTTCTTCCTGAACTTTCTTCCGGTCGTCATCATTGCCTTCCTGTTTTTTCTGGTCATCAACCGGATGTGGCCGGCCGTCCTGATCAGTGCGGTCCTGGTGCTGAGTCCTTCCGTCGCAGAATATTTCAAGGTTCTGTACCGCGGCGATCCGCTCATGGCTTATGACTTTTTCCTGATCGGGGAAGCCTTCAATATGTCCGGCGACAATTATTCCATCGTGCCGACCCCGGTCATGTGGATCTTTTTTATCCTTTCCGCTTTATTTGCCGTATTTGCCTTCTTCTTCATGAAGGCAAAGATCAGCAGGCGTTTCGTCTGGATCCGTCCGGTCGGAGCTGCCGCCCTGATCCTGCTCTGCTTCCCGCTGTATAAAAATGTCTATACGGATGCAGCCGTCTACAACAAGACGATCCATGAAGCGGACATCAAATTTTCCGACGGCTATGTCCTGAATGAAACGTGGAATGCGGCAGACCGCTGGTGCAGCCGCGGCGTCCTCTATCCCCTGATCTATACAACAACGTATATCACGAATGAGAAACCCGAAGGCTATAACAAAACAGAAGCGAAAGAAGCCCTCGCTTCCTACGCTTCCGGAGACATTGAGGAAGATAAAAAGGTCAACGTCATCTGCATCATGCTGGAATCCTTCAGCGATTTCTCGAAATACAGCGATACGCTTCAGTTTGAAGAAGATCCCTACGAAACCTTCCATGAACTGCAGTCGGAAGGCGTTTCCGGAAGCCTCGTCGTCAACGTCTTTGCGGGCGGAACCTACAACACGGAACGCTGCTTCATTACCGGCGATACGAAAATGTTCGCCCAGTACCGCGAACCGACTTCCTCGTATGCACGCTATTTCAAGAGTCAGGGATATTATACGGAATACTGTCATCCGTACTACGGATGGTTTTATGCCCGGCAGGCTGTTGAGAATTATTTCGGCTTCGATGCCTTCCATTTCCTGGACGAGACATTCGAAGAACCTACAGAGACGCAGTTCTATCAGGACAGCGACCTCTTCCCGCAGATTCTTGACTATATGGAAGATGCCAATGAGAACGGCATGCCTTATTTCAATCAGACCGTCACGATGCAGAACCACGGCCTCTACAATTCAACGGAGCTGAAGAATCCGGATCATGAATATATCGCGAAGGGCGATCTCAGCAGCGACGTCTACTATGTCATTAACAATTATTTCGAAGGACTGAATCAGACCAGCCAGGCACTCTCTTCCCTGCTCGACGGACTGAGGAGCAGCGACTCGCCGACGGTCGTCGTCTTCTTCGGCGACCACAAGCCTTATCTCGGGAGCAGCTGGAGCGACGGTACGGAAGGGGTTTACGATGCCCTGGGCATCGACATCGACGAAAGTACGGACGAGGGATTCCTCAGCCACTACACGACTCCCTGGACGATCTGGGCAAATGATTCCGCCAAAGAAACGCTGGGAACCGACTTTTCCGACGAAGACGGCAAATCGTTCTCACCGTGCTTCCTGATGATGAAGCTTTTCGATGAATGCGGCTACACCGGCGATTCCAACATCAACGCACTGCGCGAACTGTACGGCTATACGGATGTCATCAGCGACAGCGGCGAATTCCGGGTAAACGGAGAACTTACCGATACGCTCCCGGACGAAGCCCAGGCCGTATACGATAAGTTCCTGAAAATGCAGTACTATCGGTTTGCGGATTACGAAGAGGAGTGACGGGTCTGCTATTTCAGCATTGATGCCAGTTCTTCACTGTCAGGGAATACGACGCGGTAGGCATCGTCCACTGCTTTCGTCAGAATCCGGCATTCTTCCGTGAGACCGAGAGCATCCGGCATGGTGTGTGCAATGGCAGCCGCCTCCGCCGCCGCTTTGCCCGCCACGGAATCTTCACTCATGTGTCCCAGTCCGAGAATATAAGAGCCGTACTGTTTATCTTCCTTGCAGAGATAGAAATACAGCGTTCCCAGATGCTTGATTTCCAGATAGAGGAGATCCTCCCCTTTCCGTCCGTGGGCCTTCATCTTTTCGAATCCCATGTTGATCAGCTCTTTCTTCACTTCCCGGATATGCCCGCGTTTGGAGAACGGCTGATTGACGGCATTCCCGACAAATCTTAAATTGATCCAGGCGGTCAGGTAAACATCCTTCGTTACCTCCGCCTTCTTTTTTCCGTATTCCGGATAGCGGATTTCAAAAAGCTCTTCCCGGATTTTATCTTCCTCCGGGCACAGGCCTCTCTCAACAGCCAGATCCAGCATTTCCTTTCTCAGTGCCGGTTCCCGTTCATTGTAATAGCAGTCCGGCCACGCAAGCAGCTTTTCCTCTGCGGGAGCACTGTTCGTCATCACGTTCTTTTTCTTTTCCTGATTGAAAAATGACATTCGCGGTTCCTCTCTTTTCCTGGATTCCTGTCTGCGGTGTCTTTAACTGTTTTATTTCACCAGCTTATTCCTGCTGTTCATTTCTGCTGTTCATTTCTGCTGTTCATTTCTGCTGTTCATTTCTGCTGTTCATTTCTGCTGTTCATTTCTGCTGTTCATTTCTGCTGTTCATTTCTGCTGTTCATTTCTGCAGCTTATTTCCGTTTTCTGTCCTTCTTTTTCGCCAGATCTGCCCAGGTGACGTCTCCCTGCGTGGAGACCCAGTCTTCCTCAAAATCATCGACGGCTTTCTTGACCGCCGCCATCTGGAATGCCGAGGAAATAAGCGCCGGCTGCACGGTCGCCGCCTGTGCTCCCGCCAGATAAGCCCTGACCACCTGGTCGACGTTCTTGAAGCTTGCTGCCAGAATCGTGCAGTCTGCTTCATTTTCATCAATCATGTCACGGAACGCGGAAATCGTATCTTCAAAATCAACGTCCAGGCTGCACATGCGGTTGCAGTACGGAGCGATGAAATCCGCTCCCGCCATGATGGCCATGAATCCCTGGATCTTCGTATAAATTGCCGTCGCCGTAACATTGACGTCCTGAGACTTCAGGATCTGCATCGCCTTGAGTCCTTCTTCAGTCGTCGGGATCTTGATATAGACGTTCTCGTCTACCTTGTTGAGAATGGCAATGGCATCTTCCACCATTCCTTTCGCATCCTCCGCGACGACCTGCGCATGCAGGGTTCTGTCCGGACCGATGATCTTCCGGATTTCCCTGAGCCGTTCAAAGGCATCGATTTTCCCTTCCGCCTTCAGAATGCTGGGGTTGCTCGTCACGCCCGTAATCGGATAGATCTGAAGATATTTCTCAATCAGTTCCGTATTCGCACAGTCAAATAATAATTCCATCTTTTCCTTTCTGAGAATGAATCCGTCTCAGCCGTCGATTTTTTCAATCTGAATCTGCGGCAGCAGATTCTCCATATCGCTCATGACAAAGAATCCTGTCTCTTCCCTCATCGCGGACGCCGCCGAAATCGCACTGGCCTTCCTCAGCACTTCCGCAATCGGAAGCTTCTCGGAAAGACCGATGGCATAGCCGGCAATCATGGAATCGCCGCAGCCTACGGTGTTGACGGCATTGATTTTCGGTACCCTTGCCCGGAAAATGCCTTCTTCACACACCACGAAAGAACCGTCTGCACCCAGGGAAACCGCCACAATCGGAATTCCTTTTTTGTGGACTTCCTCTGCAGCCTCTACCATCCTGTCAAAGTCCGTGCAGTTTTTACCCGTCAGCATCTGAATCTCATCGATGTTCGGCTTGATCATGGTCGGAAGAGCTTCTATTCCCATTGTAAGCAGTTTGCCGGATGTGTCAAGAATCACCTTTTTTCCTGCCTCCCTGACAATGGCGATCAGCTTCTGATACGCCGCTCCGTCAAGTCCTTTCGGAACGCTCCCGGATATCTCCACGATATCCGCCTGCTTCACAAGTTCCCTGTAATGCTCCGTAAATTTTTCAAACTCATCCGGGGTCACGGTAAAGCCCGGTTCCAGAAACTCTGTCTGTTCTTTGTTCTTCTCATCCCAGATATTGATGCAGGAACGGCTTTCATCCTGCAGATGATAGAATGCCGACCGGATTCCCATCGGCTTCAGCTTCTCTTCAATGTAATTTCCGGCATGTCCGCCGACAAAACCGGTGGCCGTGACATCGGCTCCGTAAATGGCTGCCGGCTTGGATACATTCAGGCCTTTCCCCCCGGGCGTATAGGTGCATTCCTTTACCCGGTTCACTTCTCCTTTTCGGAATTCCTCGACTACATATCTTTTATCAATTGCCGCATTCAGTGTCGTTGTCAGGATCATTTTCTTCTCCTCTTCCGTGTTTATCCGAAACGTTTCGCTTTTATTCCATTATACATGTCCCTGCAGAAAAATCAAGACTGCAGAGGACAATTACGGATGCAGGGAAGGATTATTTTATAAAAAAGGAGCTGCCCTTCCGGGCAGCCCCTCCTGATTCATTTTCCCGTATGTCTTAAAGATTAGTCGTAAAGGTTCGGGCTGATCTGCGGATCTGACATATTGGTGCTGTCGTACCAATAGCCGTCCATCGGCATATCTTTGATTGTGGAGCCGTTAGCGCAAGCTGTCAGAGCGTAGATGCAGTAGTAGCCCATCAGCAGCGGAGACTGTGTAACAGCGCCTGCCATCGTTCCGTCTGTGATAGCGCCCTTGATCGTTGAGCCGGCATCGAATCCGATTGCGATCATGCCCTTTGTTGCATCAGAGCTCAGGACGGAAAGGTTGCTGTTAGCTGCAAGGACACCTTCTGCAGATGTCTGGTTGGATCCGAAGATACCGATTGTATCGGACTTGCTCATGATCTTGGAAGCTTCTGTTGAGCAAAGGTCAACTGTTGTCTGAGCCGGAACTGCGACTTCGATAACGACGTTAGCATCTGCTTCTTTGCCGTTAGCGCCTTCAGCTGCGTTGACATAGTACTCATTGCCTGCAACTGCGACTGTCTTGCCGTCAGCGATGACGAGCTTGATCATCTCATTGATGAATCCAAGACCACGCTGCTGGATGTTCGTAGCTGTTGCATCCTGGTTGATTTCACCAATTCTGACCTGAGCGGTTGCAGAAGTGATCTTGTCTTTCAGGATTTCATGCATCTTGTCAGCTGCAAGCTGGCCGGCCTTGCTGTTATCCGTTGCGATTGTAGCTGCGACAGATCCGTCCGGAGCTCCTGCAACACCTGTATCGAAGAGGACGACCGGGAGTTTGGCTGCCATTGCCTGTGACAGAGAATCCTTAACGGATTCAGCATCGCATGCTGCAAGGGCAATGCCGTTCGGCTTAGCGGAAATAGCGCTGTTCAGCATGTTGACCTGATCGGCGATATCGGACTCACTGTTCGGGCCCTGTGCCGTGTAGGAAACCTTGTCGGATCCGAGTTCGGAAACTGCCTGATCCATGCCCTTCAGGGCTGCCTGCCAGTAAGTTGACTGGAAGCTCTTGACGACGACGTTGAATGTATAGGTTCCTTTAGCTGTAACGCCTTCGAATTCCGTTCCCTTCAGCAGATCTGAGCTGGATCCGGATGTGGAAGCTGCCGTAGAAGCTGCTGTGGAAGCTGCTGTAGAAGCTGCCTTGGAAGCTGCTGTTGAAGCCGCTGTGGAAGCTGCCGTGGAAGCCGCTGTAGAAGCTGCCTTGGAAGCTGCTGTTGAAGCTGCTGTGGAAGCTGTTGAAGAGCCGCCGCAGCCTGCAAGCATTGTAGCTGCCATTGCTGCACTTAAAACCATAGCCAAAATCTTCTTTTTCATTTTTTTCCTCCTTGTTTGTGTAAAAATGAAATTATATAAAGTCCGGACTTGCCGGAATCTTTATCACTATGAGGGAACTGCCTTTATGCTACTGCCTGGCCTGTTGCAACGGCCCTGCGTTTCTTGACGATATCGATCATGACTGTGCCGATCAGGATGGCTCCTGTAATCACCTGCTGCCAGTTTGCCTGAAGCCCGATGAACGGAAGTCCTACCTTCAGAAGGCAGATGACATAGACACCGAAGAAAGTACCTTCAATCGAACCGCTGCCACCTGTAGCTGAGACGCCGCCGACGATTGCTCCGCCGATTGCATCCAATTCCACGCCTGCTCCTGTGCCCGGCTGGATAGTCGGAATAGCCGATGCATACGGGATTGCCGCAAGTCCTGCAAACAGTCCGCAGACGACGTAAGCCATGATGTGGAAGAACTTCACATTGATGCCGGAAAGAATCGTTGCTTCCTTATTGCTGCCGATGGCGATGACATAACGTCCGAACTTCGTATGCTTTAAAACGAATGCCATGATGATGGTCAGGATGATGACCCACAGGAAGCCCAGCGGAATCTTTGTGTTATTTGCGAGCGTAATCTTGAAAATGGTATGGAACCATCCGCCCGGCTGTTTATCTGTCGGCCACGGAACCGTGCTCTTGAATGTCAGAAGAGAGCCGAGTCCTCGTGTGATCATGCAGGTACAAAGTGTTGCCAGGAATGCCGGAAGATCCATGACTGCAACCAGCACGCCGTTGAGTGCTCCGATGCCGATTCCGAAAAGCAATGCTACCAGAATACCTACGATAACCGGAACCCCTGCATTGCGGACCAGATAACCTCCGACCAGTGCATAGCAGACCATTCCTGTTCCGATACTCAGGTCAACACCGCCTGTAATCAGGGGGAATGCTACGCCGATGCCCATCAATACATAATAGTAAGACATATCCAGCAGTGTCACGAAGGTCGTATACTTCCTGAAGTCTGCGCTGGCAATCATGAAGATTGCAGCCAGCAGGATAACGACCAGGATGACAATGTACTTCTGATTGCTGAATAACGATAATACCGATTTCTTCTTGGTCTTTTCCATTTCTTCCCTCCTACTTGATATCCCGTGTTGCCTTATCCATGATCTTCTCCTGCGTAGCTTCTTCGATCTTCAGCTCGCCGGTCTTCTTGCCCTCGCACATGATCACGATTCGGTCGCTCATCCTGAGGATTTCCTGCATTTCGGAAGAAATCATGATGATTGATTTTCCTTCGGATGCCAGGCGGTTCATCAGTTTGTAGATTTCATTCTTGGCACCGACATCAATGCCTCTGGTCGGTTCGTCGAAAATCAGGATATCGCAGTTCTTGACCAGCCATTTTGCAATGACGATCTTCTGCTGATTGCCGCCGGAAAGATTTACGACCAGCTGGTCTGCGGAAGGTGTCTTGGTATCCAGTTCCTTGATATAGGTTTCAGCAGCTTCCTTCTCTTTTGCCTTGTTGATGAAGATTCCGCTGATGTAATCATCAAGGCATGCAAGCGTTGAGTTCTCGGTAATCGACTTCTGAACCACGACGCCGTATCTCTTGCGGTCTTCGGAAAGATATCCGATTCCGTGATGCACGGCATCTTCCGGAGAATTGATTTCCACTTTCTTGCCGTTGATGTAGATGTCTCCGGACTGTTTCGGGTCTGCACCGAAGACGGCTCTTGCTGTCTCTGTACGCCCGGCACCCATCAGTCCTGAGAAGCCGAGGATCTCGCCCTTGTGAAGTTCGAAGCTGACATCCTGAACCATCTTGCCTGCATTCAGGTGGTCAACCTTCAGTACGACCGGAGCATCGTCCGGAACAAGGCTCTTCTCTTTCGGCTGCTCGTAAATGACACGGCCGACCATCATCTTGACGATATCGTCCTTCGTGCAGTCCTTGGTGATCAGGGTTCCGACGTAAGTACCATCTCTCATGACCGTGACGCGGTCCGTGATAACCTTGATTTCATCCATACGATGGGAGATGTAAATGATTCCCATGTTCTGTTCGCGAAGGTCGCGGATGATGGTAAACAGATCATCGATTTCCTTTTCCGTAAGTGCTGCGGACGGCTCATCGAAAATAATAACCTTGCATTCGTGTGAAATGGCTTTCGCGATTTCGCACATCTGCTGCTTGCCGACTGTCAGGTTGCTCATTTTCTCGGTCGGATTGATTTCAATATGAAGACGGTCAAACAGCTTCTTGGATTCCTCTACCATTTTCCTGTCATTGATCTTGATGCCGCTCATGAACTCACGTCCGATAAAAATGTTCTGGGCAACCGTCAGATCTCCGACCATGTTCAGCTCCTGATGCACGATGACGATTCCGGCATCCTGAGCTTCTCTGGTGTTGTGGAATTCCACTTCTTTTCCTTCATAGATGATCTTGCCGGAATCCTTGGAATAAATTCCCGTCAGGACCTTCATCAATGTTGATTTACCGGCACCATTCTCACCCATGAGGGCATGGACTTCACCGCGGTTCAGGTTGAAATGAACGTGGTCCAGGGCATGCACGCCGGGGAATGATTTGTCGATTTCTTCCATTCTTAATATTTCTTCGCCCATTGTCTTCTCCTTTATCTTTCTGCTTCCGATTTACAGAAGTGCGGTCATTATTTCCTTCTGCGTCTAGCCAGGACATCGGCGTAGACTGCAACGATGACGATGACACCGGTAATGATCAGCTGGACATCCTTTGCAAGGCCGAGGGCCAGGATGCCTTCCTGAAGAAGGGCAATGATGAAGACGCCGATGACCGTGCCGCCGATGGAGGCAAGTCCGCCTGCCATGGAAGTTCCGCCCATGACGCATCCGGCGATTGCTTCATTGTTGTACTGATCGCCGTAGTTCGGCTGTACCGTTGTATAGGTTGCAACAAAGAAGAGAGCTGCGATGCCGACCAGAATGCCGCAGATGACATAGGCAAGCATCAGCCATTTTTTGACATTGACGCCGGAAAGCCTGACGGCTTCCTTATTGCTGCCGAGGCAGAGGATGTAGCGTCCGATTCTCGTATTATTGAGGATGACGGCACAGATCGCTGCTCCGACCAGGAAGAGGATCAGTCCCATGGGGAACTCCCCGACCTTGACGATGCTCCTGAACCAGCCGCCTGCCTCTTCGGCTCTCGGCCAGCTGATGGACTGCGTCTTCGTGAAAATAGAAGCGACGCCTTTCGCGATATTCATGGATGCCATGGATACGATGAACGGCGGGACATCCCAGTAAGCAACCAGATATCCGTTGAACATACCGAAGAGAAGTCCGACGAGGATGCAGAGGATGACTGCGACTGCCATCGGTACGTGATAGGTTCCGAAGCAGTAGCCCGAGATCAGGGCGCAGCAGAACATGACAGGCCCGATACTGAAATCAATGCCGCCGGTCGCAATAACAAACGTAACGCCCAGTGACAGGAAGCCAAGGAAATAAACATAGTTCAGTGTTCCCATCAGATGGGAGCTTCCGAGAAATCCCTTGATTGCCACACAGAAGATGACATACATCAGGATCAGAACGCCGATCAGAACGATCCGGTTGAAACCTACTTTCTTGACAAAAGCAGAGTTCTTGAATTTTTCCACTTCTATTCCCTCCATCTTTGCAGAGTTTCTGTGAAGAATACCTTAGAATCTGCGGAGGCACCCTATCACAACCATGAACATTATATGTCCTGACTGTGAACGAATAGAATTGAAAATCGTCCTGAAAATGGTTAAATTTTTCTTCGGCGTAAGAACGCCCCCGTAAATGGTTTTCACGGGGGCCAAAGACCCGTCCGGTCAGTTTTCCGTAAACGGGAAGAGAAGTTTCTGGTTTTCTTCTGAATAGAGATTATCAACCGTGACCAGTTTGGAACCGGATTCCAGATTGGCCGTCACTGTGCCGTGATGGAGAAGGTTCCATGCCTGCTGGATTCCGAGATAGCCCATATTGTAGGGCTTCTGAATGACGATGCCGCTGAAAACCCCTTCCTCCATCATGCGGATTTCTTCCAGAGAGCTGTCAAAGCCTACGATCTTCACCGCACCGGTCTTGCCCGCGGTGCGGATGGCTTTTGCCGCCCCTACTGCGGACGGTTCATTTAAGCCGATGATCATGGAAAGATCGGGATATTTCGCCAGAAGATCCATCGTCAGCGAATAGGCCTTGTCTGCAGAGGAACCGCTGTATTCAATATCCGTGATATTGTCCGCCTTGCTGCCGAGACCTTCCCGGACTCCCTTTTCACGGTCGATGGCCGTCGAAGCTCCCTTGACGTGTTCCACCAGAGCAATCTTTGCATCATCGGTCAGAAGTCCCGCCGCATATTCCCCGAGCAGTTTCCCCGCTTCGACATTGTTGGTGGCCACGATGGCATCCTGAACATCCCGGTCGACGATCGAGTCGATCAGCACGACTTTGATCCCCGCATTTTTCGCCTTTTCAAGAAGATCCGTCGTCTCCGTATAGCTGCAGGGCGCAACCAGCAGGGCATCCGGTTTTTCTTCGATGGCTTTCTCAATCAGCGCATTCTGGCTGGCCCAGTCCTCTTCATCCGGCCCCGCTTCGATGGTCAGATCCACGTCATATTCCTTGGCACCCATCTGGGCACCGGCAATCAGCGATTTCCAGAAATCATTGCTTTCATCAATGATTTTCGGAATAAAAATCATCCGGTATTTCTTGGTTCCGGAAGAAAAGGACATGAAAAGAACCGCCGCAGCTGCTGCCGCCGCAACCAGAATCATGATAAGAATCCGGGTTTTCTTATTCTTCATGCGCCTCTCCTCCTTCCATCGGAATGGTCACGGTCGCCGTCGTCCCTTTTCCGGGCTCACTTTCATAGGAAATTCCGTAGGCTTCCCCGTAGTAAAGCTTCAGACGTCTCTGTACATTATAGATGCCGACCCCGTTCTTGGAACGGTTGACATGATGATGTTCAAAAATATGCAGCAGAGTATCCCTGTCCATGCCGACACCGTCATCAGCGACGGTAATGACGGCATTTTTGCCGTCGCGGAAGGCATGAACCTTCAGCTTGCCGATTCCTTCCCGCACCTTGATGCCGTGGTTGATGGAATTTTCGATGATCGGCTGAAGGACCATTTTTACGATTTTAACGTAGCGGACATCATCATCGATCGTGACTTCATAATCCAGCTTATCCTGGAAACGGTATTTCTGGATCAGCAGGTAGCTTCTGCAGTAATCAATCTCCTGCGGAAGAGAGATTTCCTCGTCTTCGACGCTGATGCCCTGGCGGAACAGCCGCGAAAGGGCAGCTGTCATCTGCACGACTTCCTCGTTCTTGCCGGCTTCCGCCATCCAGATGATGGAGTCCAGCGTATTGTACAGGAAATGAGGATTGATCTGGGACTGAAGCGCTTTCAGTTCGCTCTTTCTCTTTTCTTCCTGCTCGCGGTTATTTTCCTGCACCAGCTGGTCGATGCGCTCCGTCATCGTATTGAAGCCCTTCGTCAGCTGGCCGATTTCATTGTCGCTTACGACCGGAACGATTGCTTTTTTGAATTCGCCCCGTTCGGCTTCCTTCATCGAATTCAGGAGATTGAAGACAGGGCTGGTGATGCCCCGGGAAATATAATCCGAAAGCAGAAGGGCAAGCAGGAGGATGCCGCCGGACAGCAGGATGTACATGCCCAGCGTCCGGTTGTCATTTCTTGTCAGTTCCGAAGTATAGGCGACCCCGACCGTTGTCCATCCCGTCATCTTCGAGGTGGATTTCGTATAGAGGCGGCTGTCGCTGCCGCTGCCGATCGTGAAGCTGCTGTTCTGCGCGTTCCTGACTTCTTCCGTTCTTTCATTCTTCAGTCCGCCGTAGATCAGCTGCTGCTGCGGATGATAAATCAGGTTCCCGGAATCATCCATGATGAAGACGTATCCCTTGTCCCCGATCTTATTGTCGTTGCAGAGGTTGCTGATGACGGAATAATTCAGGTCGATGAAAAAGATGCCGTGGACTTTGCCGGTACTGCTGTCCGTAATCGGACGGCTGAGAGTAATGACCCACTGGTAGGAAGTCGTTATTGCATTCTGGACATGCGATGCGGAAATGGAGATTCCGTCCGGATTGGCCATCGTGTTCCGGAACCATTCCTGCCTGGCCATCTGTGCATACGGAATCAGGGAACTGTCTCCGCGGTTCACGACGCTCTGGTCCGTATCGGATACGGCTGCGATGTTGTAGATATCCGAACGGCTGTCCAGGACGGCTGAGAACTCGGAAATCATGCGGGCATATTCTTCTTCCCGGATTTCCTGTATCTGGTCCGTGCGGAACAGATACTTCTGAAGATCCGAACTGGTCGAAACGATATCCGAGATATTCTGCATGTTCTCGATATAGGAATCGATGTTGGAATTGACCTGCGCCGTGATGTGATCGGAATAAGTGATGGCATTGTCGATTGCCGTCGTATAGGTATAATTCAGGGAAATCAGCGCAAAAAGAACCATGGCTGCCGCAATCAGGACTGTAAAAGAGAACATGATCGATGCCCTGATCGTCCGGAACCGGTTCAGGAAAAACAGCAGCGGCTGTTTCTTCATGCCTTCGTCTCCCTCGAGTAGTCAGAAGGCGACTGTCCCGTAGCCTTCTTGAATACGATGCTGAAATAATGCGGATCCAGGTAGCCGACCCGCTCCGCGATTTCATAATTCCGCAGCGTCGTATCCGTCAGCAGTTCCTTGGCTTTCTCAATACGGATTGCCGTCAGTTTTTCCATAAAAGTCATTCCCGTATACTCTTTGAACAGCGAGCTGAAATGACTGGCGCTGATGCCCAGATAGGAGCAGAGGCCGTTCAGGTTCAGCTCGGGCTCTGCATAATGCTCATTCAGATAATCAATCGCCAGGATGGCCTGCAGCTGTCCGTTTGAGGAGACCAGGCTGCGCATGGTCTCAGCGCTCCGGTACGCATAGGAGCGGAGTGCCGTCAGTCCTTCATTCAGGCACTGGCTTTTTGCGATTTCATCCAGTTGCTTCTTTTCCTCCGGATGGAGATCCTCTCCCGGCTGTGCCGTGAGCTTCCTCATTTCCATGATGGTCCTGAAGATCTGCTGCAGGTACAGGCGGCAGCGATTTTCACTGACCTTCTTTCTCCCCAGCGTCTCGGCGATCTCTTCAAAGAGCAGCGCGATTTTTTCATGGCTGCAGCTCTTGATGGCAACGGTAAGCTTTGAAAGATAATCGCCCAGGTCGACGTCCTGGTCAAGATCTCCTGCATCCGTTTCCATATCCAGGAAATAGCCCTCTCCGAGGACATAGTGGTAATCCATCGATTCCATGGCATTCCTGTACGAAATGCCGAAGTCCCTGACCGTCCGTACGCTCTTTCCGATTCCGAGAGACGTTCCCAGATGCATGACATTGCTGATGGTATCCTGGCACAAATGGCACAGGCGCACGGCTTCCTTCCGGAAATCCGCGGCCTTTTTGGTATAAAGCAGCAGAAGGATATAGCGGTCACGGCTCTGGAATGCCAGTCCTTTTTCCTCATTCTTCAATATTTCCGAGCAGATGTTCTCAATCGCGAAGGAATACAGGGAATCATCCTGGCTCTCTCCCGTGCGGATCCTGTTCGGGTCGTTCCAGCTGTCGACCCGGATGCAGGCAACACAGTAAGCCTGATAGTTGAAAATGATACCGGCCTCTTTCAGCTCATTCAGCGTGCTGCTGTTGTCTCCGCTGTCCAGCATGAGATCTCCGAGGAGTCTGGAAGTGATTGCCGTCTGGTTCTTCCGGTAATTCTGGTACACTTCCGTGAGCTCATTCATTTTCCGGGCATTGCTTTCGGACTCCTCGAGCCGCTTGTGGACCTTGACCAGGACCTCCGTCAGCTCGCTTGCCGTCACAGGCTTTAAGATATATTCGACGACTTTGTACTGAATCGCCTTCTGGGCATATTCAAATTCAGAGAAGCCTGAAAAGATCACGATTGCCGTATCCGGATAGCGTGTATAAAGATAGCGTGAAAGCTCCATGCCGTCCATATAGGGCATGTTGATGTCTGTGATGACCAGGTCGACAGGCCGGTGCTCGATGAATTCCACTGCCTGTTTCCCGTTCTCACAGTCTCCTGCAAACTCGAAGCCGAGTTCATTCCATTTAATCTTATCCCGGATGACCGTCCTTACGAGAGGTTCATCATCAACCAAAAGAACGCTGAACATACTGATTCTCCGTATAATAAAAAAATCTCAGCAGGAAAATTCTTCCTGCCGAGATTGATTATAACACATTATCCCCTCTGCACGCTATTTTACAATGAAGCCGTTTTCATCCCACAGATCATGCCAGTCATTCGCACCCGGCCACAGGAAAACCTGTCCCTTGACGAGACGGTTGCCGCATTCCAGTTTCGAGATCTTCTCCATTTCCTCGTCGGTCAGCGGATCTTCCGTAAAGGCCCTCAGATTGCTCATGTACTCATTTTCATGGACAGAGAACGGGATCGGAATCTGGCCGTGCTTCTGCGCCCATTTCAGGGCAATGATTGCCGGATGGACTCCGTGCGCCTGCGCGATTTCCTTCATCGTCGGCGTCTGCAGATCCGCGACGTCTTCCGCGCACATATCCCTCTCCGGTCTCTGCGGAGAACCCAGCGGCATGAAGCCGACCGGCTGGATGCCCTCTTTTACAAGATAGTCAAACAGCTCCTGCTGCTGGAAGCAGACGTGGCATTCCAGTTCGCAGGCTGCCGGCTTGACCGAAAGCTTCGGCAGGACGGCATCCAGTTTCGGGATCGTCATGTTGGAAATGCCGATGTTGCGGACAAGTCCTTCTTTTTTCAGATCCGCGATCTGCTCATAGGTGTCGACGAATTCATCGACGGAGAACGGCTTGGAATCCGGATTGCGGGAATCCACGTCGCAGTGCGGTGCATGGTAGTTCGGGAACGGCCAGTGGATGTAATACATATCCACGTAATCGCACTTCAGGTCCTGAATGCTCTTCGTGCAGGCCTCGCGGACCTTCCTGTGCATATCGTTCCAGACCTTCGTCATGATGAAGAGATCTTTTCTCGTGACGGTTCCTGCGTCAAATGCGGACTGGAAGACTTCGCCGATCTCGTCTTCATTTCCATAGCAGGCTGCGCAGTCGAACATGCGGTAGCCGCCCCGGATTGCCCCCGCGACAGCTCCGGAAACTTCCTCGGACGTAAAACGGTCCGAACCGAAAGTTCCCATGCCGACGCACGGAATTTCCTCGCCTGTGTAAAGCTTTTTCTTTGGAACCATTGCCGGATCAATAAAATCAGTCATCTTCGCTTTCCTCCTTATTCTTCACTGCTGATCAGGATCTTGCCCTTGACAAGTCCGGGCGTCTTAAACATTTCAAAAGCATCCGCGATTTTCGAAAGCGGCACTTTCTTAAAAATAAACGAATCATCGAACTTCAGCTGGCCGGTCTTGAAGTAATGGGCGGTAAGCTCCCATTCATGTCCCGGGAACGGTGCCGAATAGGACATCCAGGAACCGGTGACGGTCATTTCCTTGCGGTTGAGGTTCTCCCACTCCGCAACCGTGAAGGTCATTTCCTTCTTCGGCGTTCCGATGAAGCAGACCTGGGCTTTATTGGCAGCGAGCTGATAAGCCATCTTCATCGTGATGGTATTGCCGGCCGTCTCATAGACATAGTCAAATCCCCTTCCGTCCGTGATGGCCATGGCCTGATCCATGAAGTCGGCATCCAGCGTATTGATTCCCGCCGTCGCACCGAGCCTCATGCCCAGATCCAGACGCTCTTTGACGATATCGAAAACAACAACCTTGGCTGCTCCGAAAATCTTCGCAAACTGCATCGTGAACATGCCGACCGTGCCGCCGCCCAGGATTGCCACCGTGCCGCCGCCTTTGTAATCCAGCCTTTCCAGGCCATGCAGGGCTACGGTCGCCGGTTCAAACAAGGCGCCCTGTTCAAAGGAAACGTCATCTGAAAACGGAACTGCATTTTTCTCCGGAACGGCTACGTATTCCGCAAATGAACCAAACTGTCTGGAACCGATGAAACTGTAATGTTTGCACAGGGAATAGTTCCCTTTCTGACAGTCCTCGCACTGCATGCAGGGAACCAGCGGCACGCCGGCCACTCTCTGTCCCTTTGCGACTTTTGTGACGCCTTCGCCGACTTCTTCGACGACGCCCGAGAATTCATGTCCGAGCACATTCGGGAAGAAATGGCAGGCATCCCCGTTGACACGCGGAACGTCCGAACCGCAGATGCCGGTGTATTTTACCTTGATCAGGACCTCGCCGGCCTTGGGAACCGGTTTTTCAATCTCCTCATAGCGTATGTCATTTTTTGCATGTACAACTCCTGCTTTCATTTCCTGCTGCCTCCGTCTTTCTTCATCAGATCTTTCAGATTCTCATATAGCTGAAGATAAATCTCATAATTCTTTTCATATACTTCCTGCATGGCCGGATCCGGTTCATGCCTTCGCGTGATTTTCACGGTCCGGTTCACGGCTTCGCGGTAATCTGCATACATCCCTGTTCCGACTCCGGAAAGCAGAGCGGCTCCCAGCGTCGTCGCGGTATCAGATGAGGGAACGGCAATCGGCCTCCCCGTGACGTCGGATTTGATCTGCGTCCAGAGGACGGAATTGGCCGAGCCTCCCATCGCACGCAGCTCGCCGGCCTTTGCGCCCGCCTTTTCCGCCGTGTCCAGATTGTGGCGCAGGGCAAATGCGACTCCTTCCATCGCGGCACGGATCAGATGGCCTTTCGTCTTGGAAAAATCGAGTCCGAAATAAACACCTTTCGCATCCGGGTCCCAGATCGGCGACCGCTCCCCCGCCATGTACGGCAGGAAAATAAGTCCTTCCGAACCTGCCGGCACCTTCTCCGCCAGATCATTGAACTGCTGAAGAGAGCTCTTTCCGTTTTCCGCCGACTTCATGCGTTCGGCTTCTCCCAGCTGCTGCTCCAGCCAGCGCATGACGCCGCCTCCGCCGGTAGTGCCTCCCTGCAGAAGCCATTTCCCGGGAACGACATGGAAGCTCAGGATCAGCTTCGGATCCGCTTTCGGCGTGTCCAGGCAGATGCTCATGCCTCCCGCCTGACCGCCCTGTTCCTGCGTTTCGCCTTCGGAAACCACTCCGGCCCCCAGGGTTCCGCAGCAGGCATCAAGTCCTCCGGCCACGACCGGGACTCCTTCCGGAATGCCCGTCTCCTCAGAAGCCTTCTTCGTTACGCCGCCGGCCACATGGTCGCAGGGAACGATGTCCGGCAGGAAGCTCATCGGGATTCCGAGTTCTTCAGCCATCGCCGCGTCCCATTTTCCGGCAGCGGCATTGAAGCAGTGAAGACCGTACCCCTGGCTCAGGTCCTGCGTGATCTGTCCGGTCAGCCGGTAGCAGATGTACGCATTTGACTGCAGGATCTTATCGATTTTTCCGAAAATCTCCGGCCGGTTCTGCCTGTACCAGATGATTTTCGGCGTCGTATACGAAGGGGAAAGCGGATTGCCTGCCACAGCGAAAATCCTGTCTTTTCCGATACGGCTGTTCAGTTCCTCACAGATGCCGGCCGCACGCATGTCGAACCAGATCGGCGTTTTCGCAAGAACATTTCCTTCCGAGTCAACCGGAATGGCACTCCAGCTCTGCCCGTCGATGCCGATTCCCGAAATATCCTGCGGTTTCAGCCGTCCTCTTGCAAAGATCCGGCGGACTGCGCCGCAGACGGCTGTCCACCATTCATCCGGATCCTGCTCGGCCCATCCGGGATTGGGATAATAAACGGCATAATCGCCGCTTTCGCTGTCGATGACCGTGCCGTCCTCTGCAAAGACCGCAATCTTGCAGGCAGATGTTCCGATATCGATTCCCATCAGATATTCGATCATTGACTGACCTCTTTCAGTTTCTTCGGATAAAGGCTGCGTACGGATTTTCCCTCTTCGATCTCCGTTTTCAGCGTAATGTCATGGCGAAGATACGAACCGTCTTCCTTCGCACCTTTTGCCTTCTCATCTTTCGGTTCTTCCAGATGCTTCAGGATCATCTGCGCCGCTTTTTTCCCGATCTCCGCCGTCGGCTGCACGACGATCGTCAGGGACGGGCTGCAGGCCTTCGCAAAAGAAAGATTGTCAAAGCCGATGAAAGACAGATCCTGCGGAATCCGGATGCCGAGTTCATTGACGGCAATCATGGCGCCCATCGTCATTTCATAGTTTGTCGCAAAAACCGCCGTCATGTCAGGGCAGTTCTTTACCAGGGTTTTCAGGCCGTCGATTCCGCTCTGGATGGTATGGTCTCCGTGGTAAATGAACCTGTCTTCCTGCCGGATGCCTGCCTCTTTCAGTTTTTTCAGGCACCCTTTCAGACGTTCATCTGCCGTGTAAAGTCCTTCCGGTCCGGCAATGATGCCGATCCGGTCATGTCCGTTTTTCAGGAATTCGCCGACGGCATTTTCAGCCGCCTCGCGGTTATTGACGCAGATGGAGTTGCAGTGCATCGTCCTGATCCGGCGGTCGATCAGGATAATCGGTTTGCCGGAGTCCACAAAGGCCTCCAGATTTTTCCCCGACGTATCCACCGGCATGTTGATGATGCCGTCTACCCGCTTCCGGAGCAGGAAGTCAATCGCTTCTTTTTCCAGTTTCTGATCGGTGCGGCAGTCGCAGATGATGGTGGCGTAGCTGTGCCTGCGCAGGACATCCTCCATGCTCGTCAGGACTTCGGCGCAGAAGGTATTGTTCAGTTCGGGAATGACCACGCCGATGGTTTTCGTCCGGTTGGTCTTCAGCCCCCTTGCCGTCTCATTGACTTCGTAATGCAGTTTCTTTATGGCTTCTTCAATGCGGACGCGGTTTTTTTCACGTAAATGACCGCCGTTGATGTAGGAAGAGATCGTAGCAAGTCCCAGTCCTGTCTCTTCCGCGATATCTTTGATTGTTGCCGCCATATTCAGTCCTCCGTCACGTCTGCTGGTCTTCTGCTTTGCGCCTGCTGGTTTCTGCTTTGCGCCTGCTGTTCTTCTGCTTTCCGCCTGCTTTTTTCAGATCCGTTTATGCTTTTCCGTCGCAGCCGCAGACCTTCATTCTGCCTTCGACAAGTTCCGTCACGGCAGCCATTCCGGCCTTTCCGAATTTCTTCGGATCAAATGTATCCGGCTGTTCCGCATAAAGGGCTTTCTCTGCATCCGTATAAGCCTTGCGGAGTTCCGTCGCAAAGTTGACCTTGCAGATGCCGCGCTTCACGCACTCCGTCACCTGCTCCGACGTCAGTCCGGACGCACCGTGCAGAACCAGGGGAATGGAAACCGTCTTGCGGATTTCAGAAAGGCGGTCAACATCCAGGACAGGCGTTCCGACGTAGAATCCATGGGCCGTTCCGATGGCGACTGCCAGGGAATCAATTCCCGTACGCTCCGCGTAATCCTGTGCCTGCTTCGGGTCGGTATTCGTATCGACATCCTTCACGACAAGATCATCTTCCTTGCCGCCTACTTTTCCAAGTTCCGCTTCCACCGGCACGCCGTAGTTCTTTGCTTCTGCAACCACTTTCTGTGCCAGTGCGATATTTGCTTCATAATCCAGCTTCGATCCGTCGATCATGACGGAGGTATAGCCGTTTTTCAGGCATTCGCAGGCCAGTTCATAGCTGTCGCCGTGATCAAGGTGAAGACAGACCGGAACGGAAGTATTCTCGGCCTCTGCTTTGACAATCGCCGCATAAGTGGCGCTCGTTCCGTATTTAATGGTTCCCGGCGTAGTCTGCAGCATGACCGGAGCCTTCAGTTCTTCCGCGGCGCGGATGACTGCCTTGACCATTTCCATGTTTTCAACGTTAAAAGCTCCTACGGCATAATGGCCTTCCTGGGCTTTAAGAAGCATTTCTTTCGACGTGACAAGTGGCATCTTTTTTTCCTCCTGAGAGATTGGGTGTAAGCAATTCGAAACGTTTCGCTTTTCCTTTACTATATTCCTGCCCGGGCGGTTTGTCAAGCGGTATCCGAAACGTTTCGATTATTTTTATTCATTCTTCTTTCTCCTCCGGAGACGCACAGAAGCCGGCCTCCCGGCCGGCTTCTTACTTTCCCCAATTTCTCTCAGCTTTTCCCGCGCTCCATTTTTCTTGTCTGCTTCTCTTCGTACATCCTCTGGTCCGCAATCCGCACGCATTCCCCGAGGGAGCGGCTGTCATCAGCCGGTGAGAAACAGAACCCGATGCTCATCCCCAGAGCCAGGGAAATCGGGCTGCTCCTGTTGAATTCGCTGAGTGCGTCCATGATTCTTCCCTTCAGGACTTCCTTGTCGCTCTCACAGCTGCAGCTGCCGAGCAGAAGGAATTCGTCCCCGCCGTAGCGGACGGCGATCTGCCTGCTGCTGCAGACCTTTTTCAGGATATCGGCAATGACCTTGATCGCATAGTCGCCCAGGTCATGTCCGAGACTGTCGTTGATTTCCTTCAGCCTGTCCATATCCGCAAAGGCAATCAGCATGGGTTTCTTCTCTTCCCGGTTCCTGCCGAACAGCTCCTCTCCGAAGCGTTCGTACCCGAAACGGTTGTAAAGCCCTGTCAGCGGATCATGCACATAGAGTTCATCCAGTTTTTTATTGTAATCGTGCAGCACTTTCTTCGTGCGCAGGTTTTCAATCGCCAGGTCGATCAGCGTCAGCGTTCCGTGCAGCATATCCCGGTCAACTGCCTGTGAATAGCCGTTCAGCAAAAAGAAGCCGAAGGACCGCGACTTGAAATGCAGGGGATAGCACATCACGATTTCGCCGCCGTTCGGACTGCTCGCATGGAAATCCAGGATTTCCTTCCTCGTCATGATCTTTTCATCCGAATTCATGGCGACAAACTCTTCCGGATAGCCGTTCTCCCGGTATTCTCTCACGCCCGTGCGCACCGAGTCATAGAAATCCCTGTTCAGAAAGACTTCGACTCCCCTGCATCCGAACATGCTCTCATTCTTCTTGAGTGAATCCGTTAATTCCCGGAGCGTCGAAGCTTCCAGGATCTGCTCGTGAAGGATTTCCTGCTTTTCAAGATACTCCTGCTTGTAGTATTCTTCATGGAAATGACGCACGCGCAGGGAACGGTCGAACTCGTCCCTGTTCGAAGCACATCCGCAGCTCTCCGTTTTTTCAAGACGGTATTCGGAGTCCATCTGCTTCGGAATGTCAAAGCCCTGGATCCGCCGCAGGATCATCCGCATCGCTTCATAGCCCTGACCGTTATGATAGCGGTAGATGGTCGTGATGGACGGAGAATAATCCTGTGCGCTTTTAATGCCGTCGAAGCCGGTAATCCGGATATCGCCCGGCACCTGGATGCCATGGTTCTTCAGGGCTTCACACGCCCCGATGGCCATCTCATCGTTCGAGCAGACGATGGCATCCGGCATCGCTTTTCTTTCAATGATCTCATCGACAGCCTTCATTCCGGCCTCTATCTGGAAATTTCCGCCATGGATCATGGAATCGTCAAGCGGCAGGCTGAACTTTTTCAGCGTATCCCGGTAGGCTCTCAGTCTTTCCTGATTTTCCAGATGCCAGTCCGGCCCGCTGATGAAATGGATAATATGGCAGTTGTGCTGCGTGATCAGATGCTCCACGATTTCGCACATCGCCTTATAGTTGTTGACGCCTATGAAAGGACATCCTTCCAGAGGATAATCCGCCACGACCGCCGGCACGCCGGAGGCCCGTACGTCCTTCCAGACCTTCTGCCTGATTTCATCGCTCATCAGCAGATTGCCTTCGATAATGACCCCGTCGAAATCTTTCCAGTTCGGCAGTTCAAAAATATTGTATTCTCCGATATAGTTCGGACTTTTGCTGTCAATGCCTCCGAAGGAATTGAAGACAAAAACGGAAGTCGTTCCCTGCATGGCGAAGCGGTTGATGCCGTGCAGAAATTCGACCATGATGCCGGGTGTCCAGTAACCGGTTAAGACCGCAATCTTATAGTTCATGCTGCTCCCCTCTGATGCCGCCGTACGCTTTTGATAATCAGGAAATTTCAGACGGACCGAAACCTTCCGGCAGAAGTTCCCGCAAAGTGAACTCCTTCATCTGACCGTCGCTTCTCGTCAGCAGGATCCGGAAACTGTCCGGGCTGCAGAACTCCTCCAGAACCTGACGGCACACGCCGCAGGGCGGACAGAATTCCGTCGCTTTTCCGTCTTTTCCTCCGGCAATGCAGATGGCCGCAAAATCCTTTTCTCCTTCACTGACTGCTTTGAAGACTGCCGTCCTCTCCGCACAGTTCGACGGGGTAAAAGCTGCATTCTCTACATTGCATCCGGTGTAGATCTTTCCGTCCCTGCACAGAAGCGCCGCTCCCACATGGAAATGCGAATACGGTGCATAGGAACGGGAAAGCATTGCAATTGCCTTTTCCTGCAGTTCCTTACGGACCTCAGCAGGTATTCCGGAATCCTCTTTCATTTTCCGACAGCCTCACGCAAGTTCCAGTGCCAGTTCCATCATCTTCCCGAAACCTACCTCGCGGTCCTTGGAAGACAGACATTTCCCGGTCAGAATCTCATCCGATATCGAGAACATGGCAAGCGCATTCTTCCCGAGCTTCGCCGCGTTCATGTAGAGGGCAGCTGATTCCATTTCCAGGCAGATGATACCGAGGTTCTGCCATTTCCTCACGTTCTCCGGATCCTCGCTGTAGAAGACGTCTTCTGACAGAACGTTTCCGACGACAACCTTCGTCTTCAGCTTCTCCGAAGCCTTGACGGCCTTGTAGAGAAGATTCCAGGAAGCAATCGGAGCAAAGGTTCCGTAGAGATGGAACTGATCCTGCCAGGAAGAAGTCGTGCTGGCTCCCTCCGCCAGGACAATATCCTTAAGCTGCACGTCTTTGCGGATAGAACCCGCCGAGCCGATGCGCACGATGTTCTCCACGCCGTAGAACTGATAAAGTTCATAGGAATAAATGCCGATGGAAGGCATGCCCATTCCCGAAGCCATGACGGAAATTTTCTTTCCGTTATATGTTCCGGTATAGCCCAGGACATTCCGGACATCCGTCACGAGCTTTGCATCCTTCAGATAATTCTCCGCGATGTATTTCGCTCTCAGGGGATCGCCCGGCATCAGAACAGTTTTTGCAAAATCGTTTTTTTTCGCCCGGATATGGGGTGTCGGAATGTTTGCCATCTTCTTCTCCTTTTTTTGGTTTGCTGGTTGACGGTACTGTCAGGACATGCTGCTTTCTTACTGTTTTTCCCTGTCGCTGCGTATCAGTTCCCGGACTGCTTCCACGGCAATCCGTATCGCCGCATCCGTATCGTGGACAACAGGATTCTCCAGGCCTTTCTTTTCCCGCTCCTGGTTCGCCATGACCAGGAACAGCGAGCCGACGCGTACGCGAAGGAAAGAGCCTGCGATAAATAAGGCTGCCGATTCCATTTCAGAAGCAAGGCATCCCATGCGGATCCATGCTTCCCACTTGTTCTGAAGTTCATAGGAAACCGGCATGATTTCAGGATTGTGCTGGCCGTAAAAAGCATCCTTGCATTCCACGACCCCGACATGATAAGTCTGCTTTAATTTCACCGATGCGGAAATAATGGCATTCAGGACGTCGATATCCGGAACCGCAGGATATTCGATCGGAGCGTATTCCTTGCTGGTTCCTTCCATGCGGACGGCACCGGAAGCGATGACGATATCACCTGATTTGACATCGGTCTGCATGCCCCCGCAGGTGCCGATCCGGATAAAGGTCTTCGCTCCGCATTTCGTAAGCTCCTCAAGGGCAATGGAAGCCGACGGACCGCCGATTCCTGTGGAAGTAACCGAAACCTTCGTGCCGTCCAGCGTTCCGCTGTAGGTCATGAACTCACGGCTGTCTGCTATTTTTACCGGATTGTCGAAATACTGAGCAATCTTGACGCATCGCTTGGGATCGCCGGGCAGAATGACGTACTGACCGATTTCCTCCGGTGACGTCTGGATGTGATACTGCCTGTTCGGGTCTTCAGAATAATGCATAAGCTTTGCCCTCCTTTAGACCTTGTTATTATATCATGCCTCATGCCCTGCTGTCGCCGGAATTCAGCACTTTTTCCGGTTTGACCAGATGCCCGAAAGTAACCGGATGCACGGTCGCCGTCACAGAAGTGCTGATGATATCCTTCACGCCGTTTTCCATCAGGGACTTGACGAAAGTCAGATTCAGATAGCCCGGCGATTTATTGACAAAATCCAGTCCGTCCTCGATGATGTCCTCGCCGGGTGATTCGTTCCAGCGCACCTCAAGGTCATCCCCCTCGAAATAAAGCTTGATCTTGCGGGTTCCGGCTTCTTCCAGGAAATCCGCTTTCAGGATCAGCGTGAGCCTCTCCTTTTCATCGCGGGCAATCGTCCCCTGCGTTCCCACATAATAAGGTTCGCCGTGAACCGTGATTTCCGAAATCTCCGCGGAACCTATGCCGACCTTCAGGGTATGCACTTCTTCGCCTTCATGGAAGTCCACTGCCAGATGGCGGTCTTCTTCCCGGAAGTCGATCTGCGAAATGCCGTCCGTGAAATTATTGTGGAATACCTGCATGACCAGCGGGAAAAGACCGACCTGCTTCTGATCAAGTTCGTATTTCCTTCCCTTCAGCATGGAAATGAGATCTGCCTCTCCGACTTCCGGACGGTACGCACTCCGCCTCTCTCCCCAGCCTCCGCGCACGATGCAGGGCAGATGGACCTCTTTCCCTTCCAGTCTCCGGACCGTGCTCCTCAGCTCCAATGCTCCGGCGGTGTCCTCAGGCAGCGCCTCCTCTGAAGGTTCATAGCCCGCACCGAAATACCCGCGGATGATATCCGTCAGATTTCCTTCCTGGGTCATTTCCTTATTTCCGGCATTGATCACGATGACCATGTCCGTATCCGGATAGACGATGACGTCCTGTCCCAGCATTCCGTTGTAGGCAAAACTGCCCGGACGGTCGCTCATCCAGACCTGGTAGCCGTACCCGAAATTCCCTTCGCCGTTATCGATATGCTTCGTCGTGGACGTCTCGACCCAGCTTTCCGGGATCACCTGCACGCCGTTCCATTTCCCTTTCTGAAGATAGAGCTGTCCGAGCTTGGCGGCATCCTCCGGGCGCAGGAACATGCCCCAGCCGCCCTTCGTGATTCCTTTCGGGCAGGACTCCCAGAAGACCTCCGTAATGCCCAGCGGTTTGAAAAGACGCTCTTTCAGGAATTCAAACATCGGCATTCCCGTCTTCTTCGTCACGATGGCCGAGAGCATATAAGAATTCATGCTGTTGTATTCGAAGGCCCCGCCCGGCTCCCCCTTGCAGCCTGCTTTCATGAAGCCGCGCCGCCAGTCGTTGCCGGAAATGGCGCCGGCTTCCCCGAACTCGCAGCGGCTCGTCATGTCGAGAAGGTTCTCGACGGTAATGCTCTGCCGGAAAATTCCTATCAGACCGACATATTCGCTGAAAATGTCGCTGAGTTTCTCATCGAGAGTCAGCTTCCCATCCTCGATCAGCAGCCCGATGGCCATTCCGGTCACGCTCTTGCACATCGAATGCGTGATATGCCACATGTCTCTCGGATAGGGCGCATAGCCGCACTCCGCGATGATCTTTCCATGGCGCATCAGGATGACATGATGAGGATTGGCCTGCGGGTCGTCCTTAAGCTTCTGCAGGAATTCGGCCGTATAGGCTGACGATACGCCCTGGGATTCCGGAGTCGCCCTGGGAAAGGGCTGTTCTTCCGGGAAATTTTCATAGTGAGGCTTCTGCGGCTTATAATCGACGCGGCTGATATCTCCGGTCTGGCGGCCGAGTATCCTGAAAAGAAGCTGGAAAAATGCAAAATCAAATCTTGCCATGCGGCATCCTTCTTTCTTCTGTGTTATAATACCGGCAAATGTGTCCGACCATTCATTTTTTCAACCTGACTCTCCCGACCTATTCTCTCATCGGGATCTCCGGCATCCTTCTTGGATGGCTCTTTTCAGTATACCACGGAATCCATCTTAATAAAGACAGGGATGACTGTACCTTTTTGTATATGTACGGCTTTATCGGAGGCCTTATCGGCGCCAAACTCCTGCCTGTTCTCCTCCGCCTGCCTGCAATCGTGACACACATCGGCCTGCTTTTCAGCGATCCTTCTGACTTTGCCGCACAGTATCTGGGCGGCCTCGTCTTCTACGGAGGCCTCATCGGCGGAATGATCGGCGCCCTGATCTACTGCAGGCAGTACCGGCTTTATCTGCCGGATTATTTCACGGCGGTCATCCCGGCAATTCCGCTGGTTCACGCCATCGGCCGCCTCGGCTGCTTCTGTGCCGGCTGCTGCTACGGAAAGCCGACCGGTCTGTGGTTCGGCGTAACCTTTCCCGCGGTCTCGGAAGCACCCGGCGGGATTCCCAGGATTCCGACGCAGCTCATCGAAAGTGCCTGCCTTTTTCTCCTTTTTTTCATTCTCTGGCGCTATTCTTTTGTCTGCCGCCGGGAAATGAACATGCTGCCGGCCTATCTCATTTCCTACGGAATCCTCCGTTTCCTGATTGAATTTCTTCGCGGTGACGACATCCGCGGCTTCTTAGGCCCTCTGTCGACCTCGCAGTGGATCTCGATTGCCGCCGTTCTGACCGGACTCTTCCTGCTGTTCAAAAAAGACCGGCGGGAACCGGTCTCTATTTGAAAGTATTCTTAACATGCCATCCACGCCAAATGTATGACAGATGATTCTCATTTCCTGAACATTCGTCAGGTCGCATTTTTAAGCAAAGAGGGATTGTTGATGATAGTATCTTTCCAGTCCTCAAAAGTATCAAATTCTTCTTTAGTTATCTTATGATATTCCGGAGCACAGACTGCTCCTGTAAGGAACTCCATCGCATAAAGTCTGTCAGAAAATTTTCCGACTGACATCCAGCTGCCGGTTTTTGTTGCAGTTTTGTTGTTGGTTACGGTTTATGCTAAACGCATAATCCAAGGCGCTTCCGGATAAATGTCCATGTCATAATGAAAAATAAAGGAGGTTTTTTATGGCGAATAAGGAGTTTGACAAAAAAATCAGTAAAGAACTAAATAGGGAAAAGGATCAAAACGGACTCGATGATTCTGAACTTGAAGGAGTAGCCGGCGGAGCAGGCGCATCTTCATATTGTTACCAAAGCGGCAAAGGGCCCACACAAGATACTGTGCCGGTAGACAATTCCGGAAATTTCTTGGTTCCGTAACTGTTTTGACTTCCGTATATAAACAGCTTAAATATTATTTTGAAAAAAAGGCGGGCCTGAAAAAGGTCCGCCTTCTTGCAGCGATGATTCTGATTAGATGATTCTTACGTTGGTTGCTATTCGACCCTGGTCGGTTTCAGTCACGTCATAGGCTACCCGCTGTCCATCTTCAAGGGAAACCCCTGGATTATCGCGGAAAAACACCATAGTTTCTTTCCCACTGCCATCGGCCAGCGAGCCATATCCCTTCCTCGCATTGTACCATACCACTTTTCCGGTAATGCCTCCGCTTACGCCTTCGAGGTCTTCATCCGATAATGCTTTCTTGTCTTCCATAATGTCCTCCACGTATCATTGTATTGTTATATGTTGATGTTTCAGTTTAAAAAAGTCCGCCTTCCTTTTCAAAACGTTTACTCTTAAAATAGATAAGTTTATTGTATAGATATTATTAGCCCCTAAACTACAACAAATATATAACAGATAAAATTTGTTACAGTTTTGTTGTTGATCAAGCGCTAAGATATAAAAAATCCATCGGAAAACAGAGAGGATTATTGATTCCGTAAAACATGTGCCACAATCCCCGAAACCATCAAAAGGAGGTCAATCATGGAAAAAAACCGCAAAGAATTGAATGACGATGAACTGGAAGGCGTAAGCGGTGGAATGAGCAGGGAGGAATACAAAACAAAAATGCACTATGTTGTCGATTATGCAGATGATGTAGTCGATTCTGATATCATAGTATACAGAAAATTGCATCCTGGTGAAAGCCATACGACAGGGGAAATTCTTGATATACTATATCAGAGAGCCGTAAAAAATCACGATGTTTGATGGATCTGGTGCTTCGTCAAATATGATGTCATGGTTTCCACCACTATGCACTATTCTGGATTTCATAGGACATGGAAGAGCGGCAATAACTGCCACCCTTCCATGTTTCATTTTTCTACCTATTTTTTAAAACGTTTTTTCGATGATGATTCTGATTATATGATTTTTACGTTGGCAGCCTTGCAAGGCCCACAATCACTCATGACTATATCGTAGGATAGCCTTTGTCCGACCTCAAGTTTGCCGCCTGGAACGTCTTTTGCAAACACCATCACAGCACGTTCCTTATTATCGACAAGCCTGCCTATTCCCGTGGCCGCATCGAAGGTTTGCACGCTTCCGGTAATGCCTCCGCTTACGCCTTCGAGTTCTTCATCCGATAACTCTTTCTTGTCTTCCATAATGTCCTCCTTAATTCTTTCGAATGAATAAACCTACTATATGGATATTATTAACGCTCAAACCGCAACAAAAGTATAACAAATAGTTTCGGTACTTGCGGAACATCTGGGATGAGATCTGCATCGTAGCTTGAGGGCATCGTAGCTCTGGAGAAATGCCGTGTAAATCATGCCGGACGAGAAAAACAAAGTTCTCTCGCGCGTGACCGGAGATTTTCAGAAATCGGCTTTTTTGCATAAAAAAACCGCCTCCTCTCGGAGACGGCTGATGATTTTTTCTGTTGATGCGGTTTTATATCCCGTTGTCAGTTATCGCCATAATAATTCTTCTCGCAAACCGATATATGTTTGCAGTTCTCATGGCTCTTTTTAAGCAAATATATGCTTTCGCGTAAAACATCCTTGGAAAAAGTCGATTATATCAACGGAGCGGTACAAGTTTTGGTGCAATCTGACAGCCACCAGCTACTTTGTTCAAGTCGTCTTCGGAAAGCTTCCTGAACATGTCAAATACACGGCTGGCATCTTCATCTGTCAGTTCGAGGTCATGCTCTTTTGCAAGGGCACGTATTTCATCAGTACTTGCACATTCTTTGAATTTCCCGGTTAGTTCCGTGTCAGACAACAGTTCTTTCAACTTTTCTTCATTATCCATATGCAGCCTCCTAATATTTAATTTCATAATTGTATTATACCACGCTTTGGCCATGATTTGGACCATCGGCAGTGGTCGTCAGTTCCACTTCCTGCGCATCCTGCTCAGAAATCGGCATTTTTGCATGAAAAAACCGCCTTCTTTCGGAGACGGTCAATGATTGCAGACATCTTACTCATGTTCAACACTTCATTCCGGCGCCTCCGCCAGCTACATTCTTTAATTCAGACAGGTCTAATTCGCCTTCTTCGGAGCTGAATGCTTCAAGTGCCTGTTTGCTTTCATCCTCATTAATATCGAGACCATTCTCCTTTGCAATATCCTTAATTTCTTCAGGATTCGTGCATGCCTTCAGTCTTTCCACGAGTTCGGAATTCGACAGCAGTTCGCTGATTTTTTCTTTCTTGCTCATAGGGCACCTCCAAACGGTCTTTGTGATACTTGCTTAAATATTCATGATTGATTAACAAAAAAAAGCCCCTGCATCCGGGCTTTTTTTTCGTAGCGAGAGGGGGACTTGAACCCTCGACACCGCGGGTATGAACCGCGTGCTCTAGCCAGCTGAGCTACCTCGCCATCATGCGGGCTTTATAAGCCCGCTTTGTGATTATACTATTGCTTTTGGCCGAATGTCAACCGTATTTATTCAACTACTGCCGAAAGTTCGATCTCACAGAGGACATTCTTCGGAAGCGTTTTGACTGCCACGCAGGAACGTGCCGGCTTATTGACGAAATATTTTGCATATACGCCGTTGAAAGCTGCAAAATCTCCCATATCCGCAAGGAAGCATGTCGTCTTGATGACCTTGTCAAATGATGTTCCTGCCGCTTCAAGAACTGCCGCAAGATTTTTGCAGGACTGTTCTGCCTGAGCTTCGATTCCGCCTTCCGCAACCTCTCCGGTTTCCGGGACGATCGGGATCTGACCTGATGTGAATAAGATTCCGTTTGCCACGATTGCCTGTGAATAAGGTCCGATTGCTGCCGGTGCCTTTTCCGTACTGATAACCTGCATGATGTTTCTCCTTTCAGAACATTCTGTTGTCTGATTATTATACCACATTCCAGAAAGAACGGAGAACCTCCTTTATTTCCTCAACCCTCACCGTTCTACCGCCCGTCCATTCCCTCGGGAACAGTGCCGCATATTCCTGCGTCAGGAACCGGTCGTCCAGCAGTAAAATGATTCCTCTGTCCGTCACGGTACGGATGACCCGTCCCGCCGCCTGCAGCACTTTGTTCATTCCCGGAATGCGATAGGCATAGCCGAAGCCGTCCCCGCCGTTTTTATCGTAGTAATCCCGGAGAATTTCCTTTTCATTGGAAATCTGCGGAAGTCCGGTCCCGATGACGATGGCCCCGATCAGCCTCGTTCCGGTCAGATCGATTCCCTCGGAGAAAATTCCCCCCATGACGCAGAATCCGATCAGCGTGTCCTTCGGATCCTCGTAAAAATTCTCAAGGAACATCTCACGGTCTTCCTCCCGCATCATCGGCGTCTGCACAACCCAGTTGATACCTTCTTCATCGTATCTGTCACGGTAGACTTCAAAGACATCCTGCATCATTTTATAGGAAGGGAAAAAAGCCAGGTAATTTCCTTTTTTCATCGACGCCGTATCATGAAGGTAGCGGGCGATTCTCTCGTAAGTCTTTTCACCGCGTGTCCGGTAGCGTGTGCTGACGTCCCGTCCGATCAGCAGCAGCTTCTGCCCGGGAAGGAAAGGAGTATCGGCATAAATGGCATAGTCATCATCGTGCGTGCTGAGGAGTTTCTTATAATATGAAATCGGAAGCATCGTCGCGGAAAATAAAACGGCGCATCTTGCGCGGTCGATGCATTTCTGGAGATTGGAGGCAGGATTCACGCAAAAAAGCTTAACGGAAAACTCCCCGTCCTCATTCAGTTCGGAATAGGTAACGTAATTCTCATCCGCGATTTCCGAAACAGAAAGAAAATCCCGCATTTCAAACCAGAAGTCCTGCAATGCCTTTTTCTCTTCGGCATCTGCCTTCTCCTGCAGAAAATCCTGCATTTTTTCGACAAGCGGCAGAAGACTCAGCACGAGCACTCCGGCTGTCTCAAGAACAGCATACTCATCGCATTCCCTCTTCAGGGAAAGCATCTGCTTATTCAGCTTTTCCAGCCCTTTGGCCAGGGCAGGATCTTTTTCCTTAACCGTCTTTTTGGCTGCCAGGACGTGTTCCTTCGTCAGGGAAGCGCTGTACATTTCCCGGCCGCGCTCGACCAGATTATGGGCCTCATCAATCAGGAGGATGGCATCGCTCTTCATGCCTTCGCTGAAAAAGCGTTTCAGTCGGACATTCGGATCGAAGACATAATTGTAATCACAGATCACCGCATCCGTCCAGGAACTGACATCCAGGGAGAGCTCAAAAGGACAGACCTTTCTTTCTTCTGCCTGATGCAGGATCGTGTCCCTGTCAAAGAGATCTGTCTTCTGCAGCAGGTCGTAGACTGCGTCGTTGATGCGGTCGAAATGTCCTTTCGCATACGGGCAGTCATCCGGATTGCACGACGGTTCGTTCATCGGGCAGAGTTTTTCCTTGGCCGTCAGCGAGACCAGTTTTATTTTCAGCCCCCTGCTTCGGAGAATGGCGAAAGCTTCCAGTCCGACGGTACGGGTCACGGTCTTGGACGTGAGGTAGAAAATGCGGTCTCCCTGGCCGGCTCCCAGCGCACGGACCGCTGGAAATACAGCCGACATCGTTTTTCCGACTCCGGTCGGCGCCTCGATAAACAGTTCTTTCTGTTCGGAAATGGTATGCCAGACTGAAGCGACCAGTTCGCGCTGTCCCTTCCGGTACGGAAACGGGAACGGAAGATCCTGCATGGATTCGTCCCGTTCCTTCCGGTGATCGGCAAGAAACTTCGCCCATTTATGGTACTCCGCCATCAGCCCTTCGTACCAGGTCTTCAGCTCTGATGCCGTATAAGAATAATCAAAGGTCTTTGTTCTTTCCGTATCCAGATTCACATAGATCATCCGGACGCCGGCCTCACTCAGGCTGTCGCGTTCAGCAAGCAGCGCGGCATAGCACTTGGCCTGTGCAAGATGCACGGGAACCGGTTCTTCAACATGTTCAAGATCCCGGTAGATTCCCTTGATTTCCTCGATGACCTTTTTTTGTTCCGGATCCGTACTGCTGTCTGCCGGCTGCTCCGGGGAAGCCTCCTGCGTACTGCCGGAAGAATCGATCCCGTCCGCTCTGCCCTCCACACGGATGATAAGATCCTCGAATTCTGTTTCGCCGGAAAGAAAGACCTCCGATTCGTATCCGCCTTTCCTGCTTTTCTGAATTTTCCGGTGCACCCTGCTGCCGGCAAGCATCGCTTCCCGGTCTGCCGACGCTCCCACCCGCATGTCGAGATCGCCCGATCTTAAGATAAATTCCACAAGGTTCCGGACCGATATCCGGATGACTGGCTTTTCCATAAGAAGATTATAACACAAAAGGGCCGTCCATAAGGACGGCCCTCCTGCAGAAGCATCAATAAGCGAATGGTTAGTTAAGCGGCTGTGTATTTTCTGATTGCTTTCTCGAACTGCGGATCTCTCCCCATAAAAGCAACGGTCAGCACACGTGACAGATCCATGCTGAGAATGCCGAGGATGGATTTGGCATCGATGATATAGTGGTTGTAGGAAATATCCACGTCACCTTCATGCTTCTCTGCAGCATTGACAAAATCTTTGACATCCTTTTCGGAAAGCTTCACTTTGTATTCAGACATACTAATCACCTCGTATCCTGTATCTGAAAACCCCTGAGTACCTCCTCAAAACAACACACGGATATTACAATACCCGGGTTTTTGTGTCAATGGTTTTTTGATAAAAACGGCATATTTTGGGGAAAATCCTGATTTGCTCAAATTTTTGCACTACATTTAGTACAAAGACGGTATCGTTTTCGTAAATCTTTTCGTGAATTTTCACGGTAAGCGAACCGAATACGGCCTGAGGTTGTTTTTTCATTTTTCATGTTGTAAGATAGCACTAATATGTATAAGGAGGACAGAAATGAAAGCTCTGGAAGATCGGATTCTTAAAGACGGACAGGTTCGTCCCGGAAACATTCTGAAAGTAGACAGTTTCCTGAACCACCAGATGGACATTCCTTTCATTAATGAAATCGGAAAAGAATTCAAAAGAATCTTCGCTGACAAGAAGATTACCAAGATCCTGACGATTGAAGCATCCGGCATCGGGATTGCCTGCATCACGGCACAGTACTTCAATGTTCCGGTCGTCTTTGCAAAAAAGGCACAGAGCATCAATCTGGACGGCGAGATGTACACGACGAAAATCCAGTCCTTTACCCACAAGAAAACTTATGATGTCATCCTCGCGAAAAGATTCCTTCTTCCGGAAGACCGCGTCCTCATCATCGATGACTTCATGGCAAACGGCTGTGCCGTTCAGGGACTGATTGATATCATAAAAGAATCCGGTGCAGAACTGGAAGGCGTCGGCATCGTGATTGAGAAGGGCTTCCAGGACGGCGGCAGAGAAATCCGGGAACAGGGCATTGAAGTCCATTCTCTTGCAATCATCGATTCCATGACCGACAGCGAAATCACTTTCCGGAAACAGGATAAATAATGTCTGACAAGCGAATTCAGAAGTCCGTCCTCACTGCCCTCTTCGCCGCGCTTACCTGTGTTGCCACCATGATCATCCGGATTCCGACTCCCGGGACTTCCGGATATATCCATCCCGGCGATGCCATCGTCATCCTGTCCGGCGTCCTTCTCGGACCGGGTGCGGGTTTCCTTGCAGCCGGAATCGGCTCCGCTCTTTCCGATCTCATCGGAGGCTATCTGATTTATGCTCCGGTTACCTTTTTCGTCAAGGGACTGATTGCTCTCTTTACCGGAATGGTATTTGCAAAAATCGGAAAGGATAAAAAGAAAAAGCTCCTTGCCATTGTATTCGGAGGGCTGATTGATATGCTGCTCGTCCTTCTCGGATACGGCGTCTTTGAAATCATCCTGTATGGATTTGCAGGCGCTGTTGCTTCTGCCCTGCCGAACCTGATTCAGGGTGCGGTCGGACTCGGACTGGCACTGGTTCTCTATCCTCTGCTTTCAACCGTATCCAGACAGGAAAACTGACACGCAAATTTCCACACAAATTTACACACAAAAACGGCGGGCGTCCTACGGACTGCCCGCCGCTGCTTTTCTCTGTTGATTATTTCTTCTCTGCTGCCTTTTTAGCCGGTGCCTTTTTTGCTGCCGGTTTCTTTGCCGGAGCGGCCTTCTTTGCCGGAGCGGCTTTCTTAGCCGGAGCAGCCTTCTTTGCCGGAGCAGCCTTCTTAGCCGGAGCAGCCTTCTTTGCCGGAGCAGCCTTCGCTGCCGGAGCAGCCTTCTTAGCCGGAGCGGCCTTCTTTGCCGGAGCAGCCTTCTTTGCCGGAGCAGTCTTCTTTGCCGGAGCAGCTTTCTTTGCCGGAGCAGCTTTCTTTGCTACATCCTTCTTAACTTCAGCAACTTTCTTCTCAGCTGCTTTCTTTGTCGCTGTTGCTTTCTTTTCTACTTTTTTCTCAACAGCCTTGACGTCTTTCTTGACTGCTTTCTTTGCAGCTTTTACATCTTTTTCGATCTTCGCTGCAAGACTTTTTTTTGCTGCCATTTTTACCCTCCACATTAAACAAGAAAAGTGTTATTAAAAAAGTATAAAATCTTTACATTCACAATATACAACTTTTAATAATTATCTGTCAATAAAACGGCTCTGATTTGAATGAGTGAAAATTCTCACTTCATTCCTTTTAAAACAACCTTGCGGTCTGTCTTATCTCCCTCGACAGAAATTCCCGGAATGCTGTCGATGAATTTGTAGAGTTGGGAATAACCGTAGACTTTCACGTTGAAATTTTTATGCTTCTTCCGGATTTCCTGTCCCAGCGTTCCGAGTGCGATGGCATGCGGAGCATGGCTCTTCACTATGGCAACGATTTCCTTCTGGATTCCGCTGTCATTTCCGCTGTCTTCCTTCAGGCTCACGGTCATCGTGTTGTTGTCTTTCATCAGCGTGATTCCCGGCATGTCTTCAAGGAATCTTGACAGCTGACTGTAGCCGAATGTACGGATATCAAAATCCGGATATTTGTTCTGCAGCTTGGATCCGATTTCACCGGTCCCCGTGCTCTTTCCCTTGTTGTCATTCTGCGTAATGATGTTGACGATGTCCGCTTCGATTGCTTCTTTATTCATGCCGGATCCGGCGACTTCATTTTCCAGAAGATTCTCAAGTTCCGTAAAAACCGTACATGCCGCACGGAAAGAATCCGGAGTCTTCTTTTCTCCCATGCCGATGACCATTTTTCCGGATTCGCGCAGGCGGCTTGCCAGACGCGTAAAGTCGCTGTCCGAAGAAACGATGCAGAAGCCGTCGACGTTGGAGTTGTAAAGAAGGTCCATGGCATCGATGATCAGTGCCGAATCCGTCGCATTTTTTCCTGCCGTATTCGAGAACTGCTGAATCGGAATAATCGATTTCTCAAGCAGTTTCTCACTCCACTTTGCATTGGCCGGACTCGTAAAATCTCCGTAAATCCGACGGTACGTCGTAACGCCGTACTGCGTCAGCTCATCCAGGATTCCTGTCAGGTATTTCGCCGAGACGTTATCGGAATCGATGAGAAGAGCAAGTTTATTATCTTCCATAATGATTCTGTTCCTTTCCTGTAACTTTTTCTATTATATCACAGCAGTTCCCTCTCAATCTGCGGAAACTGTTATCATGATCCTGCTGCAGCTGTCCCTCTGTTCACGGGGGCCGCTTTTATTTTTCTTCCGTAACCTGGAAAATGTAGAACTTTAAATAATAGGTCTCATCTGCCGACCAGAGGATCGGGTGATCCGGAGACTGCGTGCGGAATTCCACCTGGCGCAGGCGCCTGTGCGCATCCGATGAAGCCAGATACAGCATTTTCGAAAACAGTTCCTGCGTCATGAAATGCGAGCAGGAGCAGGTCGCCAGAAAGCCTCCGTCCTTCACAAGTCCCATCGCCCGCCGGTTGATTTCCCGGTAGCCCTTTTCCGCATTTTTCACATTCTGCCTCGTCTTCGCAAAAGCCGGAGGGTCCAGAATGATCACGTCGAATTTTCTTCCTTCTTTTTCAAAAGCAGGCAGGGCTTCGAAGACGTCCGCCGTTTCAAAACGGGCAATCTCTTCCAGATGATTCAGCTCCGCATTTTTCCTCGCCTGCAGGATGCCGGTCTCGGAAGCATCCATGCCGAGAACGGATTTTGCTCCGGCCTTGGCTGCATTCAGCGCAAAGGCGCCGGTGTGGGTGAAGCAGTCCAGCACGTCCGCACCGTTGCAGCATTTCCGTATGGCAAGACGGTTGTATTTCTGATCCAGGAAATAGCCCGTCTTCTGACCTTCCTTCACATCCACGAAGAAGCGGATTCCGTTCTCCTCAATGATAACCTGCGTATCGAATTCCGGTCCGATAAAGCCCTTGATCCGTTCCATTCCTTCCTTCAGCCGTTCCTTCGAATCGCTCCGCTCGTAGATGCCGCGCACGGTGATTCCGTCTTCCGCAAGGACTTCCTTCAGAATTTCCAGGATGCGCATCTTCAGCCGGTCGATGCCCAGTGAAAGCGATTCGACGACAAGAACATCTCCGTATTTATCAACCGTAAGACCCGGCAGGAAATCCGCTTCTCCGAAAATGATCCTGCAAGCTTCCGTCTCCACTGTTTTCTTCCGGTACTCCCACGCATTTTTTACCCGCATGCGCAGAAACGCGTCGTCGATGTCCTGACCGGCTTTCCTCGTCAGCATCCGCACGCGAATTTTGGAAGCGGAATTCCAGACGCCTCTTCCCATCGGGTATCCGTCAAAATCGGCAACCTCGACGATGTCCCCGTCTGCCGTCTGTTCTTCCGGGTTCTCACATTCGTTGTCAAATATCCAGGCTCCACCGCTTTTTAAAAGCCGGCCGCCTCCCTTTTTCAGTTTAATGACTGACATCGTTCCTCCGCCTTTCCGGCTGATGATTCTTATACAGGCTTCTTTTCTTTATGGATTTCCGAATAAAACAGAAACTGCTGCAGGATTCCCGAAAATCCTTCGTATCTTTCAAACGGAAAACCATCCGGGTAATGTTCCGCAAGCATCTGCCGGATATGCGTGTCAACCGGAAAGGAATCGATCCGGTGCAGGGCAAAGAGCATCACGCAGTCCGCTACCTTCGTTCCGACCCCGGTCAGTTGCAGAAGCTCCGCCTTTGCTTCCGCATCGGACATTTTCTGCAGCGCCCGGAGATCCGCCTCTCCTTTTTCAATCTGCGCCGAAGCTTCCTTCACATAGCGTGCCCGGTAGCCCAGGTTGCACGACAGAAGATCTTTTTCATCTGCCGCCGCCAGCACCTCTGCCTCCGGAAATGCAGAATATTCTCCGATGCCGCTTCGTCTTTTTCTCTTTCCGTATCTTTCGCACAGAAGCCCGACGCACCTCTTGATCCGCGGGATGTTGTTCTGCTGTGAAATGATGAAAGTGATGAGCGTCTCAAAGAAATCCTGCTTCAGCACCCGGAGACCGTCCGCCTGTTTTACCGCATCCGAAAGCCAGGCATCCGCAGGGTCGACGGTTCTTACTATTTTCCAGTAGTCGGTATGGAGATCGAAATAGTCTTGCCAGACTCCTGCAAATTCTTTTTCACTGCATTCAAACCGGAAAAGATTTCCCTTCTGAAAAATCCGGAGGGCATGCGCACCGGAAAAGAGAATAAAGACGCCGGGTTCATTTTCCGTCATGCGGAAGCACTGACCGGAATCCGCGATGATCTTCAGATTCAGTCCGGGTATCCTTTTTACGATTTCCGTTTTACTCATTGTTTTGATTTTCCTGCAGTCCGTTATTTTGATTTTATCACAATTCATAGAAACTTTCCTTACCTCATGTTATAATAAAAGGACTTTATGACAGGGGGTTTTTCTTTATGGATCAGCTGCTGAATCTATTCTCCAACGCATCCAACATTACCTGGCAGATGGCCGTCATGTGGGTCATCGGCGGAATCATGATTTACCTCGGCATCAAAAAAGATATGGAGCCGACACTTCTCGTACCGATGGGCTTCGGTGCCATTCTGGTCAACCTTCCGATGTCCGGAGCCGTGACGCAGGTCATCAACGGCGTAACGGAAACCGGACCTCTCAACTGGCTTTTCGACAAGGGAATCGCCAATGAAATCATCCTGCTTCTGCTTTTCCTCGGCATCGGCGCGATGATTGATTTCGCACCGCTTCTTTCCAATCCGAAAATGATGCTGTTCGGCGCCGCCGCACAGTTCGGCATTTTCTTCACGCTCAGCATGGCGACCCTTCTGGGATTCGATCTCCATGACGCAGCTTCCATCGGAATCATCGGCGCTGCGGACGGACCGACCGCCATCTTCGTGGCAAACTATTTCAACTCCAAATACATAGGGGCCATCATCGTGGCGGCTTATTCCTACATGGCACTCGTGCCGATCATCCAGCCGCCGGTCATCCGTCTCATCACGACAAAGAAAGAGCGTCTGATCAAAATGCCGTATGCAACGAAGCACGTGAGCAAGACCGTCAAGATTCTCTTCCCGATCCTGGTCACGGTCGTTTCCAGCATCGTCGCTCCGAGGTCGGTCGCCCTGATCGGTTTCCTGATGTTCGGAAACCTGATCCGCGAATGCGGCGTCCTGAAATCACTGTCCGACACGGCTCAGGGAACGCTGGCCAATCTGGTCACCCTGCTTCTGGGCATTACGGTTGCCGTGAAAATGCAGGCAGACATCTTCCTGACATGGCAGACCCTCATGGTCATCCTGCTCGGACTGGTCGCCTTTATTTTCGATACGGTCGGCGGCGTCCTCTTTGCAAAGCTGCTGAACCTGTTCACGCCTCACAATAAGATCAACCCGATGATCGGTGCCGTCGGAATCTCCGCTTTCCCGATGTCTGCACGAGTCATCAATAAAATGGGAATGGATGAAGATCCGACCAACATCCTGCTGATGCATGCCGTCGGCGCAAACGTTTCCGGACAGATTGCTTCCGTCCTTGCAGGCGGACTGATCCTGACACTGGTAGCTCGTTAATAGGGGAGGCAGATGAAAATGAACGCAAACTTTCTTGAATCTTTAAGAATCATGGGACTGGGAATGCTCGGCATCTTCCTCGTGACCCTTGTCCTGATCGGTCTGATGTATCTTCTCATGAAGCTCTTTCCCGACAAGAAGACGGGGACTCGAAAAAATTGACCCTGCCGCAGGCAGATGATCGGAAAAAGCTTCTCTTGATTCTTTATTGATGAATTGTGTCCTGGTTTTCGAATACATGATTTTCTGAGATCCGAATACACTGTAATAGCCCGAGAGCATATAGCTGACCGCAACCACGATAGAAAAGAATGCGGCGCCTTTGAAACCGAAAAGTTCAAAGGCAATCAGCAGCGATGTGATCGGGCTGTTTGTTACTGCGCAGAAAACCCCGCACATCCCGCAGGCCGCACACAGGTCTGCCGGAAGTCCCAGAAGACCCGAAAGGGCACTGCCCATCGTCGCGCCGATGAAAAGACTCGGAACGATCTCTCCTCCTTTAAATCCGAAACAGAGAGTAAGACACGTAAAGACCATTTTCAGGAGAAATGCTTCCGGTCTGACATCCCCGCTGAAGCTTGCCTTGATGGTTTCGGCACCCAGTCCGAGATAATCCTGCGTCCGCAGGAGCAGGGACAGAAGGACAACCGAACCGCCTCCGATCAGGATGCGGACATACGGATTCACAAACCATTTCTTCGCGTATCTTCCTGTGTGGACCAGCATGTTGCAGAACAGGATTCCAACCAGTGCGCAGGCAATTCCGACCGCAATGATTTTCAGGAAGGCAATGGAATAGATCGACTGCACGTCAAGCAGCTCATAGGGAGCCTGCAGTCCGTGAATATGGAAATAGACTGCCACGCTCTGCGCAATGAAAGAGGAAAGGACGCAGGGAACCAGCGCCGCATAGTACAGGACCCCGATGCTGACAAATTCCATCGGAAGCACGGCAGCCGCCAGAGGCGTTCCGAAAAGGGCGGAAAAAGCAGCGCTCATGGCCGCCATCATCAGGATGGTCGTGTCGCTGTCATCCATATGCAGTCTGCGTGCGGTAAAACTTCCGATGGAACCGCCGAACTGCAGGGCAGCTCCTTCCCGACCGGCCGAACCGCCGAACAGATGGGTCAGAATCGTCGAAAGGAAAATCAGCGGTGCGACCCGGAGTGCCACCGTTTTCTCCGTACGGACCGCTTCGATGACAGAATTCGTATCGCTCATCTCCGCCCCGGCCCGGCGATACAGAAAAACGATCAGAAGACCGGCTGCCGGAAGACCGAATACGATATAGGGATGCGCTTCCCGGAAGGACGTCGAGACCATCACCAGGTAGCTGAACAGGGAGGACGCGCCTCCCACGACGAATCCCGTAACCGCCGAAATCAGGATCCATTTCCCAAGTATGATTAATGTCTTTCCGAAACTTTTCAAAACCCTCACCCCACAGCAAAAGATTATAGCACGTCTTTCCCGTCCGGTGGGAGTTTCTTAAGGAAGGAAACCAGAAACGGCACGGAAGTCAGGCAGGCCAGAATATCCGCGGCCGGCTGGGCCGTCTCAATGCCGGCAAGTCCGATCATGCCCGGAAGGATCAGGATGAGCGGGATAAAGTAAACGCCGTTCCGCAGCTGTGCGAGGAAAAAGGCACGACCGCTTTTTCCGATGCTCTGAAACAGCATATTCGTGCAGACGGCAAACGGCTGGAAAAGCACGCCGATGCAGGCATAGCGCAGCGCCGGAACTCCGACCGCGATGACTTCCGGATCATTCCGGAACCAGGCAACGACCGGTCCCGCCGAAAAGAAACCGATCACGGCAAGAACGGCAAGCATCAGTCCGCCCGAAATCAGCGTAAAGAAAAATCCCTGCCTCATACGCGAGTATTTCTTTGCTCCGTAGTTGAAGGCGGAAACCGGCTGGAACCCCTGCCCCATTCCGAGTCCTACGGCAAAGATGAGAAAGGAGACACGGCCGACGATGCTCATAGCCGCAACAGCGGCATCCCCGTAAAGAGCCGCCTGATGATTCAGGATCATCGTGGAAATGCTGTTCAGCCCCTGACGGGCAAGCGAAGGAGATCCGACCGTGAAAATATTCCAGAATTCACGGAACCGGCGTGCGATCTTCGTGAGGCGGATCTTGCTGGACGTCTTGCCGGAAAGCGGCATCCACAGAAGGATCAGAAAACTGACCGCCTGCGAAATCGCAGTCGACATTCCCGCTCCCGTCACTCCCAGTCCGCAGCCGAACATCAGGATCGGATCGCCGATCATGTTCAAAAGGCCTCCGGCCGTCAGCCCGATCATGGCATAGAAGGAACGTCCCTCATAGCGGAGAATGTTGTTCAGGACGCAGCTGGCGCACATGAAAGGGGCTGCTATCAGGATCCAGACTGCATATTCTTTCGCATAAGGAAGAATCGTATCCGTACTTCCCAGAAGATACATGAAAGGAGTAAGAAACAGGAGGCCCAAAATCATGATGATCAGGCCGAAGACCAGAGAAAGAAAAAAACTGGTCGAGGTATAGACCGTCGCCTCTTCCGCTTTTTTTGCGCCCAGCAGACGGGAAACGCTGGATCCGGCTCCGTGACCGAGCATGAAGCCGAAGGCCTGAATGACGGCCATCAGGGAAAAGACCACGCCGATGGCACCGCTCGCCGACGTGCTGATCTGACTGACGAAATAAGTATCTGCCGTGTTGTAGATATTCGTAATGAGCATGCTGATGATTGTCGGAATGCCGAGCTGAAAAATCAGTTTGGAAACCGGTGTCTTCGTCATGCGGTCATACTGGGTCATTTCCTGTGAAGTGCTCAAGAGAAATCCTTTCTGCTCATTCCGTATGAAAACTTTCCATCAGGCGCGGCGAAGCAGCGCCCACACTCCCATCATGAGTTCGTGCGGAATTACTTTCGCCACGATTCTATGAAGAAAACACATAATGCCCGGAACGGAAACGGCGAATCCCAGCCGGCTGTCGCGAAGAGCAACAGCAGCAACCAAAGATGCATGGGTTGCCAGCGGATAATGACGGATTCTTCTTTTGGTCTGTTCGGTCTCTTCAGCAGTCGGGATAAAATCCGTATCCTTGATCCAGTACGGACAGACTGCCGTCACTTTGATTCCCCTTGGAAAAAGCTCGACGCGGAGTGCCCGTGAATAGCGGTAGAGAAATGCCTTTGTCGCCGCATAGACGCTCAGGAACTGAAACGGCTGAAAAGCTGCCGTCGAACAGATTTCCAGAATCCGGCTGCCTTTTTCCATATAGGGAAGTGAAATCATTGTCATGTCGACCGCAGCACGGCAGTTCAGTTCAATCATGCGCCCGTCATCTTCGCGGCTGACTTCTTCATAGTTCCCGATTTTTCCGAAACCGGCCGCATTGATCAGGATCCCGATTACGGGTTTTTCCTCCCTGAACCGTCCGGCGATTTTACGGATGGACTCCGGATCGGTGAGATCACAGGGAAACGGACGGATCCTGACCGGAACCTCGTTCTGCAGTGCCTCCAGTTTTTCCTTCGTACGCGCCAGGACCCAGATTTCTTCGATATCTTTTTCTTTTTCAGCGATGCGTCTGACGAACTGTCTGCCGAGTCCGCAGGACGCACCCGTCACAACGGCAATCCTCATCGCCGTGCCTATTTCGCGCCTGATTGGATCAGCCGCTTCTTCAGTCACGGTCATTTCCTCTGACGATCAGCAGGATCCTGACAAGCTGCAGGATTGAGGAAGCCAGAGCCGCCACATACGTCATGGCCGCCGCCGTCAGGACTTTTCTGGAACCGGCCAGTTCTTCCGGTGAAACGATCTGGTAATCCCTGAGCATCTTCAGTCCCCTGCGGGAAGCATCAAATTCAACCGGAAGCGTTACCAGCTGGAAAATGACGACGGCACAGAACAGACCGATACCGATCTTGGCCAGCATCGACCAGGAAAAAATGAGACCGATAATAATGAGCGGCCAGGAAAGCATGCTTCCGAAATTCGCAACCGGAACAATCGAAGACCGGATCCGGAGCGGTGCATAATTCGTCGCATCCTGCACGGCATGTCCGCATTCATGGGCAGCAATCGCAATCGATGCAACGGAACCCCTTCCGTAGCTTTCCTCCGCAAGTCCGACTGTCTTATCCCTCGGATCGTAGTGGTCGGTCAGCTGACCGCTGATCGGTCTGACGCCGACCTGCGGTATCCCGGCCCCGCCCAGGATTCTCTGTGCAGCCTGTCCGCCGGTGATTCCCGAACCGGATGGGATCTGCGAATACTTTGAAACCGTATTTTTCATGACAAGAGAAGCAATTCCCGTTACGGCAACAGCCGCAATGATCAGGATCCACTCCCAGACATAAAGACCGAGTCCGCTCTGGTAATTTCCGACTCCGTAATAGCTTCCGTATCCGTACATTATCATTGAACTGATCATAAAACCTCCGAAAAACCGACTGAATTCTTTCTTCAATTATACCAATCCGTTTCCGTAATTCAAGTAAACAAAAACTTCCGCCGCGCATCAAAACGACGGAACTGTCGCCTGATGCGGACGGAAGCCTTGAGGAGCAGACTGCTGCGGTTATTAATCTGTGCCGTCTGCCTTATCTTTCCTGCCCGGCCTGTCTTTTCTGTCGGATCTGTCTGATTTACTTCTTCTGAATCCCTTGTCGAATCCTTCTGTCCTTCGGTCGTATCCGCCTGTTCTTGTTTTTCTGTCTGTCCGGCCTGCTGCGTCCGATCTTTCCGACCTGCCGGCTTTCTCTGTCCTGTCGTATCTGTCCGTTCTGCCGGATCTCTCCGTTCTGTCGGATTTGTACGTTCTGTCGGATTTGTACGTTCTGCCGGATTTCTCTGTTCTGTCGGATTTGTACGTTCTGCCGGATTTCTCTGTTCTGTCAGATTTCTCTGTTCTGTCCGATCTGTACGTTCTGCCGGATCTTTCCGGCCTGTCGGATCTTTCCGGCCTACCGGATTTCTCCGATCTGCCGAATTTCTCTGTTCTGTCGGATCTTTCCGGCCTACCGGATTTCTCCGATCTGCCGAATTTCTCTGTTCTGTCGGATCTTTCCGGCCTACCGGATTTCTCCGATCTGCCGAATTTCTCTGTTCTGTCGGACCTGTACGTTCTGTCTGATCTTTCCGGCCTGTCGGATCTGTCGGATCTCTCTGTCCTGTCGGATCTCTCAGCTCTGTCAGATTTTTCTGCTCTGTCGTATCTCTCTGCTCTGTCAGATTTCTCTGCTCTGTCGTATCTCTCAGCTCTGTCAGATTTCTCAGTTCTGTCGGATCTCTCAGCTCTGTCGGATTTCTCTGCTCCGTCGGATCTCTCTGTTATGTCTGCGCCGTCTTTCCCCTCTGTCTTTCCGGCTGTCTTTTCCATATGGACATTCATTCCGCGGATTTTGACATCCTGCATGGCATCGATGACTTTTTCAGCACTGTTCCGGTCTACGTCGACAAAGGAATAACTGTCAAACAGGTCAATCGATCCGACCATGCGGCCGGAAATTCCGGATTCTCCGGCAATTGCTCCGAGGATATCGGACGGACGCACGTGCTGATTCCTTCCGATATTGATAAAGAGTCTTTCCATGTCATCGTCTTCATGTCCTTCGCTCCGGCGTCCTCTTCCGGTGCTTTCCCCGCGGCTGCTGCGGTCTCCGCGGCCTGCTGCGTCACGGCTGCTTCTGCCTCTTCCGTCACGTCCGCCGCTCTTCCGGTCACCCAGGTCATCCAGGGAACGCGGTACCCGGCTGTCAATGATGTCGTCTTCGACATTTTCTTCATTTCCCATCTGGATCTTAAGAAGCGCTGCCGCCAGGTCCATGGAATTGACATCATTTTCAAAGATGCACTTGTCGATCATGCTGCGCATCTTTTCAAGATCCGTATCTTCATCTTCAATCAGTTCAACCGCATGCTCCAGGTATTTTCCGGCCCGGATCTCCGTAATATCATTGAGAGAGGGAATCGCCTGCGGAAGAATCTTCGTCTTGCAGTATCTCTGGATTTCGCGGAGCTTATAGACATCGCGTCCGACAACCAGGGAAAAAGCAGTCCCCTTGCGGCCGGCACGTCCGGTTCTTCCGATCCTGTGGACATAGTACTCGTCATCCTGCGGGATATCGTAATTGAATACCGCTTCGATATCCTCGACATCAATGCCTCTTGCCATGACATCGGTCGCCACCAGGATTTCCGTCCGTCCTGCCCGGAAACTCTTCATGACGCGGTCACGCTGTGCCTGGCTCAGGTCGCCGTGCAATCCTTCTGCATAATACCCTCTGCCCTTCAGTTCATCGACGACTTCATCGACTTTTCGCTTCGTGTTGCAGAAGACAACCGAAAGCTTCGGCTCATAAAGATCGATCAGCCGGCAGAGCACTTCCGTCTTATTGGTCGGACGCACGTCGTAATAATACTGGGTAACTTCCGGAACCGTCAGCTCCTTCTTCGCGATCCGCACCATGACCGGATCCTTCTGGAAATTCTCGGCGATCTCGGCAATCTCTTTGGGTACGGTCGCAGAGAACATGACCGTCTGTCTCTCTTCCGGGAGTTCCGCCAGGATCGTCTTCATATCATCAATAAAGCCCATGTCCAGCATTTCATCCGCTTCGTCGAGAATGATCAGGCCGACTTCATCAAACTTGACCGTTCCTCTTCTCATATGGTCCATGACACGGCCCGGAGTGCCGACAATGATCTGCGTGCCGTCTTTCAGGCCGCGGATCTGCTTGACGATATCCTGTCCGCCGTAGACCGGGAGGATTTTCACGTTATGCATATATTTTGCATATTTATGAAGTTCATCCGATACCTGGATTGCCAGCTCACGGGTCGGGCACAGGACGACAGCCTGAAGCTTCTTGATCTTCGGATCAATCTTCATCAGCATCGGAATGCCGAATGCCGCTGTTTTTCCCGTACCGGTCTGCGCCTGTCCGATGACGTCGCGTCCTTCCAGTTCAATGGGGATTGCCTGTTCCTGAATCGGAGAGGCAGAATCAAAACCCATATCCTTGACCGCGTGGAGAATCTTCGCATCGATGTTCAGTCTCTCGAAGCTCCCCTCTTTCTCATCGGCTGCGGCATTGTCCGTCTCAGATACTGTTTCTTTTTCCATTTCTTTTTCTGTTTCTTTCTCTGTCACTTTTTCCGTTTCTTTCTCTGTCACTTTTTCTGTTTCTTCTGTTGCATTCTCTGAATCGCCGGCCTGAATTTCTTCCGGCGTCATTTCCTCTGATGCTGTTTCAATTTCTTTCTTTTTACTCATTTTAAGTTCCTTTCTGGTGAACCGACACTTAACTAAAGCACAGCGCACCGCAAAAGTCAATGAAAAGCTTTCCTGACAGAAAAACAAGCCGCTCTCCCGCGCGGCTTGTCTGATCTTTCCTTATTTACTGTTTCTTTGCCGTATCTGAATCGGACGGTCCGTCCTGGCTGTCTTCCGTCCCGTACGTGCCTTCGCCGATCTTCAGGACTTCCGCCCTCTCCTCTGTCTTTACCTGAACCTTGGAATCCTTCGGCAGGATCAGGTTCAGTACGATGGCCAGAAGAGTCGCAATCACAACCGGGGACTTTCCGAAAATAATCGTAAATGCCGCCGGGAACTGGCTCAGAGAAGACGACGCCTGTGCGATGCCGACACCGAGAGCAGCAGAAAGACCGACGATGGTCGTATTGCGGGCATTCATTTCCGTACTGTTGATCAGCTTCATGCCGGTCATGGCGATCGTCGAGAAGACCGTGACCGTTGCGCCGCCCAGGACGCACTGGGGAATCGTTGTCAGAACGGCTGAGAATTTCGGGCAGATGCCTGCAAGGAGAATGAACCCGGCCGCAAAAGCGAATACCTTTCTTGCAACAACTTTATTCGTCGTCACGATACCGACGTTCTGGGAATAAGTTGCGGTCGGAAGTCCTCCGCAAAATGCCGTCAGGATATTGGTAAGTCCGTAGGCAATGATGCCGCCCTTCAGTTCCTGATTGGTCGGTTCACGATTGAAGCCGCCGACCGTCGTGGAGGTAAAGTCGCCGATGGCCTGCACGGAATTAATGGCAAACAGAATGCCCAGCGCAATACAGGCGGATGGTTCAAAAGTAATGCCGAAATGCAGCGGCTGCGGAACACTGAACCAGGCTGCGGTCCCGACACTGGAGAAATCGACCATGCCGCAGACTGCCGCGATGATGTAACCGACGATCATTCCCAGAAGGATCGAAGCCAGCTTGAAGACTCCCTTGCCGTAATTGTTGAACAGCATGACGGCAACCAGCGTCGCAATGGCGATGGTCCAGTTCTGCCAGGAGCCGTAGATCAGGGCGGTGTTCAGCCCTTTCTTCGCAATCAGGTCGGCCGTATTGGAAGTGCCGCCGGCCATGTAATTGATGGCGGTCGGGTACAGTGACAGGCCGATCGTGAAGACAACGGTTCCGGTGATGATGGCTGGGAAGAACTTGCGGATTTTTTCAGAGAAGATGCCGAAAACAACCGCCACGACACCGCCGACAACCATGGCTCCGGTTATCGCCGCAATACCGCCGGTTTCTTCGGCAATTGCCTGCATCGAAGGCAGATACGCGAAACTGGTTCCCAGAATGACAGGAAGCGCAGATCCGATCTTGCCGCCGATCGGGAACAGCTGGATGAAAGTGGAAACGGCCGACATGACCAGGCAGGCCTGAATCAGGATGATCCGGTCATCCGAGCTCAGTCCGATGACATTTGCTATGATGATGGCCGGCGTGACGCAGCCGACGATCATCGCTACCAGATGCTGCATGGCCAGGGAAATAGATGCTCCCGCGGGAGGATTTCCTTTCCATTTGAAAAGTTCCTGATTAACCGAATGCTGGTTCATTTTTCAATGCCTCCCCGGAAAACCAAAACAACGCCGTTCTGTTCCGAATGAATCGTAGCACAAGAACCGGCGGGATACAAACTATTTTTGTATAATTCTAACTTTTTTTGTAATCTGTCAGCGGCCGCTCTCCGCCTTATATGCTTTTTTGTCTTCATAGAGCTTCCGGTCCGCTGCCGCAATCAGTTCACTGACCGGCATGGAACCGTCTTTCGGATACTCCGCCACGCCGATGGAAACCGAAACTTCGTACGGCCTTTTACTGGCTGCATTTGCTTCACGGAATCCCTTCCGGATCTGTTCCCGTATATTCTCAACCAGCAGGGGATTCGGAAGCTTTGCCACAATGGCGAACTCATCCCCGCCGTAACGGGCAAGGAAGACGTCATAGTCCTGTCCTACTTTTTTCAGAAGACTGCTGGTTTCCCGCAGCGCCTGGTCGCCTTCATAATGACCGTACTGATCATTGATGGACTTGAACGAATTGACGTCCATCAGGAAAAGATAAAGTCGCATCGGGGCGATTTTCTCCTCCGTGACCGAAGCCAGATAGCTGTCGAACTTCGCACGGTTGTTCATTCCCGTGAGGCCGTCTGTCGAAACCTGCATTTTCTGCATGGAAGCAAATACGATCAGGAGGGAAATCACGCACATCGGCCAGACGAACGGTGCATCATTGATGAAGCATGTCAGGATGCCGCCGGCCAGCGGAAAGATCACAAAGGAAAGCAGCGTGTAGTAGCCTTCGGCACTCTGCCGATTATCGGACAGCCAGATGGCACGCTTGAGCTTGACCGCTGCACCGATCAGATAGAAAACCGGAATCACCAGCTGCAGGAAATAAAGCGAGCCCGGAACATAGCGGTTGTTTTCGTCCAGGCGGAAGAACCAGCCTGTCCAGACCGAAAGAAAGGCGATCAGGAACTGGATCAGAATCGGGGATGAAAACAGGATCCCGTGCCTGCGGAAATTCTTCAGGGAGAAATCCATCCCGCCGGTGCGGGTGATCACAAAGAAATTGAAGATCCAGCAGATAAAGGCATACTGCGTCGCCGCGATAATGTTGACGGCATATTCCGCAATCCTGGCCGGCAGCCCCGGGAAACCGTTCAGCAGCTCCCAGAGACAGTCGACGGCAAGAGCTGTCAGCACCGCCACCACGACGCGCCGGAACGCCAGCATGCTCATCTGTTCCCCGCCGTTTGCCTTCAGTTCATAAAGGATATAGGCAAGAATCAGAATGCAGAAAAGATTCAGTTCAATGTAAATAAAAACTGTCATTGTATTTCTATTCTAGCATATCAGCAGAAGAAGTGTACGGATAAAGTACTGATATTCATGCAAAAATATTTTTATTTCGCCAAAAGGTTTTATTTCACATGCAATTCTGCTATAACAGAATCAGAAACCTTTCTGAAAGGAGCGCACCATTTATGAAAAAAACTCTTCTGGTTAAAAACGCCCGTACGATTGTCACCTGCGACCTTCAGGACCGCGTCCTGGAAAATGCCTATCTGTATGCCGAAGACGGAGTCATTTCCACAGTCGGCCCGATGTCGGATCTGAATCCGGAAATGAATCCGGCTTTCCGGCCCGAAGAAGCGGAAGAAGTCATCGATGCCTCCGGAATGCTGGTCTATCCGGGACTGGTCAATACCCACCATCATCTTTATCAGATCTTCACGCGCAATCTTCCGGAAGTCCAGAATCTGGAACTCTTTCCGTGGCTGACTGCGCTCTATGAATACTGGAAGAACATCGATCCGGACGTCATGCGCTATGCTTCCCTGTCCGGTCTCGGCGAGCTGCTGAAATGCGGCTGCACGACCTGCTTCGATCATCATTACGTATTTCCGGAAGGAGTCGGCGGACTGATGGACGCGGAATTCCAGGCGGCTTCGGAACTCGGAATCCGTTCTGCCGTATCCCGCGGCTCCATGTCCCTCAGCAAGAAAGACGGCGGGCTTCCGCCGGATTCCGTTGTACAGCCTACCGAAGAGATCATCCGTGACTCACAGGAAGCCGTCGAGAAATTCCATGACCCGAACCGTTTCTCGATGCGCCAGGTCGTTCTGGCTCCCTGCTCTCCTTTTTCTGTTACGGCCGACCTCATGCGCGAATCCGCAAAACTTGCGCGCTCGCTGCATGTCCGTCTTCATACGCACCTGTGCGAGACCAAGGATGAGGAACGTTTCACGCTTGAAAAAACCGGCATGCGGCCGCTGGCCTATATGGAGTCTCTCGGATGGATCGGCTCAGACGTATGGTTCGCACACGGCATCCATTTCAATGATGAAGAACTGAAGCTTCTGGCTTCAACCCATACAGGCATCGCGCACTGCCCCATTTCCAATATGAAGCTTTCCTCGGGCATCGCCCGGATTCCGGAAATGCTGAGCCTGGGAATCCCGGTCGGACTTGCCGTCGACGGTTCCGCCAGCAACGACGGCTCCAACCTTCTTGAGGAAATGCGCGTCGGATTCCTGCTGCACCGCCTGAACGAAAGCGAAAAGGCTCCGACCGGCTACGATATGCTGAAGATCGCGACCCGCGGTGGTGCTGCCGTTCTGGGACGCGACGATATCGGACAGCTCTCCGAAGGCATGGCTGCCGACTTCTTCATGATTGATTCAAACCGGCTGGATCTGGTCGGTGCCCTGGATGATCCGAAAGCAGTGCTTTCCGTCGTCGGATACAAAGGTTCTGTGGCCCGTACGGTCGTCGCCGGAAAAACCGTCATGAAAGACGGAAAGCTTTTGGGAATCGATGAAGAAAAGACAGCCGCCGAGGCAGCTGTCTGCAGAAAGCATTTTCTGGATAAGAACCGCTAACGTGAATGCCTTCCTTCGGGAAGGCATTCTTTTTTTTGTCTTATTTTACAAAACCTCTGCGGAATTCCATGGAAATTTCCTTCAGTTCCTTTTTTCCGTCGATGTAATCCTGATACATCTCATCCCCGAGTCCGCAGGCGCAGCCGTCGCAGTTCCCGTCACAGTTTCCGATGGAATCCCTGACTATTTTCTCGCGCTGGGCGCGCGTCGTATTCTTAATAAGATATCTGTCTTCCTGTGATTCCTGTTTTTCTGATTTCATGAAGTTCTCCTCTCCGGCGTTTCCGTCTCCGCCGTCATCCCTTATCCATTTGTAAATTAAATTGTAGCAGGAAACTTTTTTTCTGCAATCCTCGAAATCGCTTTTCCTGCATCCGTTATGCCGTACCATCTGCGGAAGACATAAATTTGTTTCAGTTTTGTTGTGGGTCATCGTTTATATTAAAAAAAATAATTTGAGAAATGAATCATACATCAGACAGCGGAGAATAAGCGATGAGGATACTGATCATGGGACAGCCGCGGAGCGGCAAGAGCACGCTCGCAAAAAGGATGGCAGGGCTGACCGGATTCGCGGTGATCAATACGGACAGATACAGGAGAGAATGGGGATACCATGAACCATGGAAGGGCTATCCTACCGAAATTTCGCCGCAGAACCAGCCCATTTTCTACCAGCGCCTGACCGACCTGTGCGGAAGCTCCGATGTCATCATCGAAGGATCCGCGATAGCGCCTGAAGACAGCGCGCTTCTTTGTCCGTCGGCATCGGTGCTTCTTGGCCGGCCGGGCCTTTCCCCAGAGGGCATGTTTGCCGCAAGCCGCAGGTACGATACTGACTGGACGTCCAGGAGGGAAGACGATTACCTGCTGAAACTTTTCTCGGACTATCATAACTATACAGTTAAATGGTTCCGGGACAATGGCGCAATAGCCGTCGACACGACGGATTATGAGAAGGGACTTGCGGATGCGGAGGCCTGCCTCATGGATGAATACCGGCATGCGCTGCATGCAAGTACTGATGCACTTTAACGGCTGTACTATTTACGGTACAGCCGCTCTTCTGTCTTAACCGGTTTGAAGTTTTCTTTCTATTTCAGCACATTGTTAATTGCCGTCTTCATCGTATCCGACACCGCGCCATCCCCGCCGAGGATCCAGACATCGCCCGCATTCCCGATGATCGTCTTCTGGTCATCCGTAAGCGATGTGCCGCTGCCATCCACGAGCAGGATCGTCCCGCCGGACTTTCCGGCAAGCGCCGCTCCCACGAGGGCATCCGGATAGTTTGTCCCTGTCGCGACGGCAAGTACCGGGGCATAGCCGTCGAACAGCTTGTTAATGACATCGATCGACGTGCCGTAGCGGTCCTTCCCTTCATAGCGCGCCGTCTTCATGACCGTCAGCTGCTTCTCGACATCGAGGCTCACCGCCTTCTCACCGCCAACGATGATGGCCTTGCCGAAGTTCTCCGCGATCGTAAGCGAGTCCGCCGTCAGCTTCCCGTCGCTCCCGGCCAGGAGGATCGGCATCTTCTTCGCGTAGGCGTAGGAGGAAATCGACAGCGCGTCCGGGAAGTTCTGCCCGGAACAGATGATGATCGTATCCGCATCGCTGCTGTCGATGACGCGCCGTGCCACAAGGTCAGCCGTCTGCGTGCGGTCATTTCCCCAGATGCGCTCCGTCGTGATGCTCTTCGCCTCAACAGCCGCTTTCACATCATCGGAAATCGCAGACGTCCCGCCAACGATGATAACGTTCTTTACCTTGAGGGATGCGAGAAGGTCTGCCGTCTGCTGTGTGAGCTGCCCTGGCTCCGTCAGGATGACCGGACAGCCTTTCACGCCGGCAAGGGAAGAGGCAGAAAGGGCGTCCGGCCAGTTCTCGCCCGAGGCAAGGACTGCCGTTTCGCAGCCGTCCGGGAATGCCTTCTTCACGGTTTCGGCCATCGTATCATAGCGTGTCGTCCCAAAGACCCGTGCGGAGGACGATGCCCGGAAATGGGCCGTGATGGTGCGGTCGCCGGAGACAGCGATGTCAATCGTCGCACCGGTACCGATGGACTTGCCGTCTTCGTACCAGCCGAGGAACGTATAACCTTCCTTTATGGCAGCTTTCAGCGTTACGCTCGACCCTTCGACATAAGTCCCATCGCCCGTGACGGTACCGCCCTCGGACGGGGATGCCGATGCCGTGATGGTGTAATAAGTTGGATTGACCGCAAAATTTGCCTTATATGTAGTGGCTACATTCAGTCCTCCTACTTTCGCCGGCGTATAGGATTCTTCCGTGCTGACTGCTTTGCCTGTTAAATCTGTCCAGTTCACGAAATGGTATCCAGAGGCCGACGTTGCCTTCGAACCGGTCGCTGTGCCGGTTACACGGGCAGGACTTTCGCTCGTGGGATTTACACTGCCGCCCGTGCTGGCCTTATAGGTGATCGTGACAGGAGAATCTCCATACAGTGTTCCCGTCGTCGTAACGGTCCCACTCGCCGTTTTGATTTCACTGGTGCTGAGATAACTTGTAGCGGTCGTGCCGTCCGTCAGTGTCGCCGATGACGTGACGGTATCCGCCGGGAGCCAGAGATACAGCTTGCTATTTTCATCCGTGTACACGTCATTCAATCTGTAGGTGTAATCCGATTTATTCAATACGCATTTAAGTGCAGTAACTGGCAAGGACTTTGTGATTCCGTCAAGCGTGACTGTTGTAAGATAAACGGCCCTGCTGTCACTTGACGAAACGGCCGGGGTGGTGCCGATACTTGTATTCACGCTGCCGCCGCTGATATAAACGCTGCTGCAATTCCCGTCACTCCCATTCTGACCGGCTGCACTGCCGCTTCCTTTGCTTCCGCCGGCTCCGGCCGCACCACCGCTGATATTGCTGCAGGTGACCGTGCCGCCTGTAATCGTGATGTTGCTGCAGCCTCCTCCATTGCCGCCGTTGCCGCCGGGACATAGTGTTCCATTTCTACTCGTGCCGCTATGAGCTGAACCGCCAATCCCACCGGAAATCTTGCTGCAATTAACAGTTCCGCCACTGATAACAATGTTTGAGCAATCACCCCCATTACCTCCATATGATTCTGCCAAAGGGTGAATAGCTCCAGAGGAATCGCCGTCCATATTTCTACCATTGCCGCCTCCTATGCTGGCATCAACTATACCTCCGCTGATATTAATCCCTGTACACGAGCCTCCGCTACACCCATAATAATAGTTATAATCACCTATAGCATTTGAGGAATATGCATCGCCCCCATTCCCACCACCAATTCCTGGTGCATTGCCTTCATTGCCGTCACCTCGAGCAGTGACTGAACCTCCCTCTATTGTTATGTTGCTACAGTTGCCTTGACCGTTATTTTTTACCATACCTCCGCCAATCCCGGCCGAGTGACCCGCACCTACTGCAGTAATGATTCCCCCTTTAATCGTGATATTCGTGCAATCCTCTTGAGTAGAGCCTGAGGAATTAAATCCACCGCCTATTCCAGCTGCGGAAGCATTAGATTGCGCATAGAGTTTCCCGTTCCCTTTTTGTCCTCCGGCAATCGTCAGATTGGCGGTGTTTTCTTTGTGGATTCCTGCATGACCCAACCCAGTGCTTAAAAGTTGATTATCAGTATCGTCCGCAAGCGTGAGCGTCACAGTCCCTGCAGCCTCAGATATGTCAAATGCACATTCGGCCTGGATATTTACTCCGGCAAGAGTTATCTTTACCCCATTACCGGCATTGACCGTAATAGAGTTTGTAGTAACAGTCTTGGAATTTGTCTGATCGATTTTTATTTCAGCCGTCGATTCAATCTCATCATATGTTGTACTTCCTTGTGCAACCGTAATTTTTCCTGAAGTATTACCGTCATTTATCGTGATGCTTCCTGAATCAATATGAAGTCCTCCCGTTGGAAGAGATGCCGCCTTCACGTCCCTTGTTCCGCCCATCATTACCAGACAGGCTGCAAGCGCAGCCAATATTGCCAGTGCCCATTTTTTCATTCCTTCATCCTCCTTCATGTCCTCTTTTTTCTGTTTCGCCGTCTTCTGTTTTTCCTGTCAGCGATTTTCTGAGTTTCAGGCATACCGCCGTCGCAACAACCCCTGCCGTGAAGGCGATGACCGCCGTAAGCACATAGCCGCCAATGCCGCTTCCGCACGCCGGCGCATCTCTCTTACCTTTCTCTCCTGATTCATGACTCTCTCTTTCCATGCAATTATCGGTTCTACCTATTAGTTCCATTTCACACGGAAAGTTCGCAGTAAATTTCTTACAAATTTTCATAATTTAATTTGTGAATTTTTTAGCTGTTGAAAGGAGAGTGCCCCGGTTAAACCGTGCTGAATGCACTGCAGAAAATACATAAGAAAGATTGACTTTCCTGCTTTAAAGCGTTACACTTTAACCCATAAAATCGCTTTTGAGGAGGGTTCTTTCATGTTCATCAAGGTATTTCTGCTGGTTGTTTTCTTTGCCATCATGATCGGCGTCGGCTGGTACACCAGGCGTCACGCCCGCACGGTAGACGGCTTTGTTCTGGGCGGCCGCAATGTCGGTCCGTGGCTGACTGCCTTCGCTTACGGAACCTCCTATTTCTCCGCCGTCATATTTGTCGGCTACGCCGGACAGTTCGGCTGGAAATACGGCCTGGCATCGACCTGGATCGGAATCGGAAATGCGCTGATCGGCTCTCTTCTGGCCTGGGTGGTTCTCGGCAGACGCACGCGCGTCATGACCAAATCGCTGAAATCGGCAACGATGCCTTCTTTCTTTGAAAAACGTTTTGATTCGAAAACCCTGAAAATCGTTTCTTCAATGATTATCTTCATTTTCCTGGTTCCCTATACCGCTTCTGTCTACAACGGCCTGTCAAAACTTTTCGGCATGGCTTTCAACATTCCGTATATCGTCTGCGTCATCCTGATGGCCGGCCTCACCTGCATCTATGTCCTGCTCGGCGGCTACATGGCCACGGCATGGAATGATTTCATCCAGGGCATCATCATGCTGATCGGCATCTGCTGCGTCATCGGAGCGGTTCTGACCGGACACGGCGGGTTCATGGCGGCGGTCCGCCAGCTGGCCGAGATTCCGTCCGAAAGCACCATGACCCTCGGTCAGCCCGGTGCCTATACTTCCTTCTTCGGGCCGGATCCCCTGGGACTTCTCGGCGTCGTCATCCTGACTTCGCTCGGCACCTGGGGACTTCCGCAGATGGTTCAGAAATTCTATGCGATCCGTTCGGAAAAAGCCATTGCGACGGGCACGGTCATCTCGACGATTTTTGCCTTCGTCATCGCCGGCGGCTCCTATTTCCTCGGAGGATTCGGACGCCTCATCGATGTTACCCAGGTCAGCTCGACAGCCGCTGACGGAACGGTCAAGATTGCTTACGATTCCATCATGCCCACCCTGCTGCAGAATCTTCCGGATCTGCTCATGGGAATCCTGATCATGCTGATCATGAGCGCTTCGATGTCGACCCTCTCTTCACTGGTTCTGACTTCCAGCTCAACGCTGACGATCGACTTCATCAAAGGAACCCTGATCAAGGAAATGTCGGAAAAGAAGCAGCTTTTCTTCCTGCGCATCCTGGTCGTTGTCTTCATCGTTCTCTCCGTCGTCCTGGCCATTAATCCGCCGACCTTCATCGCCCAGCTGATGGGAATCTCCTGGGGTGCACTGGCTGGAGCGTTCCTTGCTCCCTTCCTGTACGGCCTGTACTGGAAAGGCGTCACCAAAGGATCCGTCTGGGCATCGTTCCTCTTCGGCGTGGGCTTTACGGTCCTCAACATCTTCTTCAAATTCGTCAGCCCGATCAATGCCGGTGCCATCGCCATGATCGGCGGACTGATCATCGTTCCGCTCGTCAGCCTGATCACTCCGAAATTAAAGAAAGATTTCGTGGAAAAGATCTTTACCTGCTACGATATTCAGGTGGAAGCAACCTCTGTCAAAATTCTTCCGGAAACAAAAGATACCGACATCCTCGACTGAACGGGGACATCGGTATCGGTACTTCAGACTTTTCTTTCTATGACTGCCGGAATCTGTAAAATGATTCCGGCTTTATTTTTCTCTTCTTTTTCTCCCGTCCATGAATACCCAGAGGATGACGGCCGATGCCAGAAGCAGCATCATTTCAAATGGGAACTCTTCCGGCGTCGCATCGCCTGTCGAAGCACCCGTGCCTGACGTTGAAGCAGTCGATCCGGAAGATCCGGAGGATCTTGAGGAAGTACCTGTGCTCGATGCTGACGTTCTGTTGGAAGAAGCCTTATAGGTATTCGTCAGCGTCGCCGTCCACAGCCCTGCCTTGCTGAAATTCGTCACGCTCGAAGTCAGTCTGTAATTTGACACGGTATCTTCATAGACCCGGTATTCATATTTTGCGCCGCTGCTCTTGTATTTCGGGAGCTTCGTGAACTGTGCCGTCCAGCCGTTCGCCGCATTCAGCGTCACGGTCAGGCCGGTGTCCTTCCCCTCCTGATACAGATGCACCGTGACGGACGACGGCCAGGCGGACTGTGACTGCGTGCCGTGCTCCCAGACTTTCGTCACCGTAAAGGTCGTTGTCGGATCATACGTGTTCGTCACCTTAATCAGATGGCCCGCATCGTCGGAACCTGCATCCGCCGAATAGGCCGGCGTATAATTGGCAATCTCATCTTCCACGACGGTATATGTATAGCCCGTCAGCAGTCCCGTAAATGTCCAGGTCCAGCTGTTCGCCGCATTGAGCGTCGCCGTTATGTCTGTCGCACTTCCGTTCATATAGAGCCGGAACACCGCCTGTGCCGGATAATCCGCCGGATCCTGTGCTCCGCAATTCCAGGTTTTCTGAATCGTCAGGGTCGTCAGATTGCTGCCGTAAGTATTTTTGAAAGATGCCGTATATCCGTCTGCTGCGGAACCGCTCAGGGTTCCCCCGCTCACGGCGTAATGATCGACCGGATCTTCCGTCAGCGTATAGACAATGGCATTTCCGGATTCATCATACGCAGCCAGGTCATCGAATGTATAGCTCCAGCTGTTTGCGGAAGACAGCGTGCAGGTCCGGAGCTGCTTTCCGTTCTGATTCAGGAAGACCGTCGCGGAATTTGGCCGGTCTGCTTCCGGCTGCGCACCATAGTCCCAGGTCTTGGTCACCGAAACTTTAGTATATTCATACGTGTTGAGAATCGTCTGCTTCCAGTTTCCGTCGCTTCCCTGCGCAGCGGAATCCGATGTCATCCGGTAATTCGGCACCGTGTCTTCATAAGCCTTGTACAGGATCTTCGTGCCGTCGGCAAGGTAGCCGGGCAGGTCCGTCCAGGATGCCGTCCAGCTGCCTGCTGCCGTCAGCGCCGCTGATTTCCCTGTATCGGTATAAGTCTTCCCGCCATCGAGGCTCTGCTGCAGATGGACCATGACGGCAGACGGCTGCCGGGAAGCTTCCGTATTGATGCCGTGGTTCCAGGACTTGGTAACCGTGAAGGAACAGAGCTGCGGTGTATTGTCGATTCCGAGATATGCGAAATGATTCAGCCTGATAAGTTTTTCTGCTTCCGCCGTATAGCCCGGTACGCTGTTTTCCTTCAGCGTGTAATTTTCGGTACTGCTCATATTCGGCCAGACTGTATACCAGTCATTTGCATCGTTCAGCGTGACCGGATTCGTGATGGCATTTCCGTTGGCATCCTTGTCGACCGGCGTTCCGTCCGCTTTGCAGAGCGTCATCGTGACAGAAGAAGGACGGTACGTATCATCGCTGTCTTTCCAGTATTTGAATGCTGCCAGTGAAATCTGGCTGGAAGTATTATAGATGTTGACCACATAGATTCCGTATCCGTCTTCCGGAGTTCCGCCCGGTCCGAAAACGGCACTGTCATAACCTGAAACCGTATCCTCCGTCAGGGAATAGGTCAGCGACGGATCCAGTCCGTAAATGGTGGAAGTCCAGGTAGTTTTCGAAGTATCTCCCGTGACTGCATAGCCATTGTTTGTATACTTCACCTCACCGGCTGCATTCTTTCCGGCAATGTTCACGTTGACCGATGCCGGCCAGTCTGCCTGATTCTGGCTTCCGTGATCCCAGACCTTCTTGATCACCAGATAGGTAGGCTGATAGGTGTTCGTCACCGTCTGCGCATATCCGTCCGACGCATTTCCGGTTACATTTCCGTATGCGGTCTGATAGCCGGCTACCGCATTTTCTGTTACCGAATAGGTCTTCGCCGGATCCAGAGCCGTCCAGGTATAGTTCACGGAAGATGACGTATTCCATGTCACGGGATTCGTGATTGCATCCCCTGCTGCATCCGCCGTCACGACATTTCCGCTGCCATCCTTCAGAGTCATCGTCACGGACTGCGGAAGATATTCCGTATCCGTATAAGTCTGATTATCTGCCGAGATGCCGCTGCGGTTCCAGGTCTTGGCCACGGTGAAGGAGGTTGCCGTCAGCGTAAAGCTGTACGGGGAAGTCATGCCTTTGGAAGAATAATTCGCCCAGATATCCAGTGCGGTCTGATCTCCGGCCTTGTCGGTATAGACCATCGCGCCGGAAGCCGAACTGACTCCCGCCGTCTCATCTTTCTTGTCCGCCACATTCCAGTTCACGTCAGGCGACCACGGGGCCGTCGCATCCCCGATATTCGAGGAACCGGAATTGTTGTAGTGAACCGTATAATCCGGAGAGGCCTCGGAAGCACCGGTTCCGTTGATTCTCCCGATGATCAGTCCTCTCGGATTCGATTCCGCATCCAGAAGCGGGAAATGAACCTCGCCGCCTTTCAGCTCTACATTTGCCGCACTGACCGTGTAGGTACCTGCCGGCACGTATTTTCCGTTCGCATCTTTTCCGTTCCAGAAAATGCTGTTCTTGCCATTGGAAAGCGTATTGGAAAGAACGACTTTTCCGCCGCCGGTTCCCGTGAAATCCAGCGTGATCTGATAGGAAGTCGCTGTCACCTTGTCCGTATCGACTGAGAAGCTGAAGGTTCCTCCCTTGCCGACATAGCCGGTGCCGTCAGCGTTTCCGGTAAATTTGAAGTCCGATACCGAACCGCCCGTATCCGGATTCCCGATTCCGAGTGCCTCAAGGGTCGTGCTGTCCGGCTTATTGAAGAAAATGGAATACGTCTGATCGGCGGCAGGATCATAAGGAAGATTGTTCAGCAGGATGCTGTGGGCAGAAAGATCCGACAGCTGATTGTTGAGCGATTTGACGGAATGGTAAAGAGAACGGATGCTGCCGGACTTGCTGCTGTCCAGAAGACCGCGGTTATTTGCAAAGAACACGAAGCCATAGGGATCGAGACCGTTGAAATTGACGAGGTACTGATAGCCGTCTCCGGTTACCGCATAAACCTTGGACATCAGGACGCTTTCTCCGTTTGATCCGTTCTGTCCCATATTGAGAAAGAGCGTATCCGTGAAGGTGCGTCCGTTGATGACCTTTCCGTCAGTTCCCACAACCGTCGTATCCCAGGCCGCGACGCAGTTGCCTCTTTGATTCCAGGCTGCGGTGACGCGGACTTTTTCGGGATTGCCCTTGTCATGGTTTTCCGAGAAGAATTTGAAGCAGTAGACGCCGGGCTCTTCCGCCTTGTAGGAAAACGGTGCATAGCCTGCCGTCTCTGTCCCCAGATTCGGTCCTGCGGTTTCACGTGCATAATCCGCAATATAGCCGCGGGTCGTGTCCGCCGGATTTTCCGCCACATTATAGAGAAGGATGGAATCATCCTTTTTTCCGTTGATATAAGGATAGGCATGGGAATTTGCCGATGAGTCCCAGGACGGAGTCATGATCAGGATATCGTTGTCGTTCAGGGCAGTCAGTTCCGCGGCCGTCAGGGCTGTACCCATCTTGGCATTGGTAAAGCCGAGCTTCGCATTGCTGACGGAAGTTCCGAAGCAGACTGTCTCTCCCTGTTTCATGTAGACCTTGATGACCTGATCCCGTACCTCCCCGGCCGTTTCCGATGAATTGCGCTCGGTATACGGGCGGTAGCCCACGCTTGCTGATGCCCCTTCGCACAGCTCCCGGCTGCCTTCCGCAGAGACCGAAGTGCTGAAGCAGGCTGAAAGAAAAAGATACGCAAAAAAAACAGCCGAAAACAGAAGTGTTCTGTGCAGCACAGTTCTCTTCATGACCCGTTCCCGCCTTTATTTATCTGTAGGATCAACAGCCATCTGACATTTTATTATACTGCTTTATTCCAACTTATGTAAAGCCTTTCAGGTCTCCGTGTGAACCTGTTTCGGAAAAAATTCAGTCTTTTTCGGTGATGATCCAGCCGTCGGAATTATTTCCCGAAACTTCGTATGAGCCCGAAGGTTTTTCAACCGTGCTCTCCGCCGTATACCAGATGTGAAATGACCCTGCATCGCAGCTGACGGTCAGCGGGTTTTCCGCGGAAGTGCTGTTTTTCAGAAATTCCAGATATTCCTCGAGGCAGAGATTCTGCCGGGTCATGTACACGGCATGCGGGATTCCGACGTACCGGAAATGCCAGGCCTCATTATTGACCTTCGTGACCGATACCTTATCCTCCGCATAGCGGCGTACAAACCCGAACCGGCTGCAGTTCTCCTCCATCCAGACGGCATTCGGGCTTTCTGAAAATGACTCTTCCGTACCGTCCGCCTCGATAATGCCGAGGTCGACGGCAAGTCCTGTATGATGCTCGCTGAAGCCGGGCACGGCCACGTATTTTTCCGCATAGCTTTCGCCGTATTCCTGTACCGCCTCGTCCCATACCTGCTGCTGGTATTCTTTTGTCCGGCAGGCACTTTCGATTCCGGTGACTTCCGTCCCCATTGCTTCATTGCAGGCTTTGATCATCGCATCGAGAGGCGCCATCACATGGGAGGAAAGCTGAAACTCCGCCTTGGCGACCGGATAGGAAAAGGACTGCGCTTCCTGAATGCTGACAAGATCAATCAGGGAGGCATTTGCCTCAAAGTCATAAGGATGTTCATAGTTGACCAGGATCAGATCTCCCGTAACCTTCTGCGATTCGGAAAGCGTGACCGTCCCTGATTCCGCTGAAGCATCAGAAGCAGAAGATCCTGATGCAGATGCCTGAGATACAGCGGAGCCTGAAACCGACTGACCGGATACGGAAGAATTCCCTGTGCCGGATTCCGCTGCGGCGGAAGAATCCGGCCGGGATGCAGCGGACTCCGCAGAAGCGGAAGAATCCGGCCGGGATGCAGCGGACTCCGCAGAGGCGGAAGATTCCGCACGTCCGGAAGTTCCGTTCAGTTTCACGATCAGCAGAATCAGCGTGACCAGGACTCCGGTCAGTACCGCAATCAGGATTCCCCGTAAAAAAAGTCTGTTTTTTCTTTTCTTTCTTCCTCTTTCCGTCATTCCGGACTCCGTTTTCCTTTATTTTCCGAATTCTTCCGTCAGCTTCCGTGCCAGTCTGATACCCGGGAGCAGACTGTCCGCTTCAATATATTCTTCCCTGGTGTGGGCACCTTTTCCCCGGCACGCTCCGAGACACACGGACGGGATGCCTGCTGCCAGGAAAACATTGCAGTCGGTTGAGCCCGAGGCCGTGTACGGTTTTTCATTATAGCATTCACGGACCGCGGCGGCCGCCGTCTTCACCAGTTCCATTTCCTTCTCCGGATCGACGCCTTCTGCACACGGCCGCTCGCCGAGGCTCCTGACGCTGATCTTCATTTCATCCGACTGCATTGATTCAAAAACTTTATTGAAACGCTTCTTCATTTTCTGCAGGGACCCGCTGCGGTCCGAACGGAACTCAAAAAGCATCTTCACTTCCTGCGCAATGGAATTGACGGAAGTGCCTCCGCTGATTGTCCCGAAATTGTAAGTCGTCCGTCCCTTTTTCGGAAGCTTCACCCTGCAGGCTTCTTCAATCAGTTCTGCCGCTGCTGCGATGGCGCTTTTCTTCCCGAAATCCCGGTAGGAATGTCCGCCTTCGGTCCGGACGGAAATCTCATACCGTTCCGATCCGACGGCATCGTCGACGATTTCTTCCGAAGTGCTGTCGAAGGAAATGAACCTCCGGATCCGGCTGCCGTAATCCTTCAGAATCCGGCGCGCTCCCTTCAGGTTTCCGAGCCCCTCTTCGCCGGAGTTGATGACAAAGAGCAGTCCGTCCTCCTTCGGGCAATGCCCGCTCTTTACGAAAGCCTCTGCCGCTGTCATCAGGACTGCCGCATTTGCCGAATTGTCACCGATGCCCGGGCAGAAAATCCGCCCGTTCTCCTCTCTGAGCGGCAGCTTTTCCGTATCCGGAAAGACGACGTCACTGTGGGCGGCAAAGACCGTCAGCCGGTTCGATGCCGTCACATGAACCGGGACCAGGACATTACGGGCTTTATCCGTCACGGCATCCTTCACTCCGTGTTTCCGCAGGTATTCCAGGCAGAATGCCGCGCGCTTTTCTTCACCGCCGCAGGGGGCGGGAATCACCGCCAGTTCCTTAAGCAGGGCAAGCGTTTCAGCGGATATTTCATCCCATCCGGGAGCCCCGCTGCTTCCTGCGGCCTGTTTGTCTTTTGCCTTTATCATCCGCATGCTTCCTCTTCCGTGTGCTTTCTTTTCCGGATTCATTCTCTCCGGACATTTCCGTGCTCCTTCATTCTACCACGAATTTCCCCCTGTGCGAAATGAGACCGTCCCCGGCATGCTCACGGCACGGCGAAGACGGTCTCTTTTTTTGTCTGAATCCGGTTTATCGAAGCTTCGCCCGGATCGTATATTTTCCGGATCCTGCCTCCGCACGGAGCCCCTTCTCCGTTTTCCTGAATTCCAGTCCGTCTGCTTCCAGGATCTCCTCGCATCCGTACGGAATGATTTCCGCCGATGTATTGACCGGCACGGAAAATGAAACGGTCACCTCATCCCCCTGCCGCCTCCATGCGCACGATACATTTCCGTAAATGGATTCATAGGAGCCCTCGGCAAAGTCCAGACGCCGTGTGGGATGCGGCTGGAAGAGAATTCTTTCAAAACCCGGTTTCCCCGGATCGGCTTCAATGCCGGCGCACACGCGGTACAGCCATTCCCCGACCGCCCCGTATGCGTAATGATTGAAGGAGTTCATGTCCGGGCTCCACATCGACCCGTCGGGACGGATGCCGTCCCAGTGCTCCCAGACCGTAGTCGCGCCCATCCGGACCTGATAAAGCCATGACGGAAAATCGTCTTTCAGAAGCAGGTCGTACGCCTCGGCCGTGCAGCCGTTCTGACTGAGTGCATGACAGAAATAAGGCGTTCCGACGAAACCGGTGACCAGGTGTCCGTTCTCTTTTGCCAGCAGCTTCCTGAGCCCTTCTGTCACCGTCGCTTTGAATTTCTCCGGAACAAGTCCGAAATACAGGCTGACGATGTGGGCTGTCTGCGTCTGCGCCTTCATCGTGCCGTCGTCATTGAAGAAGGTCTTCTGATATTTTGCACAAACCGCAGAATACAGTTCCCGGTAATTCTTCTCCTCTTCCTTCCGTCCGAGGATTCTGCAGATTTCCGCAAACAGTCCGGTTGAATAGGCGAAATAAGCCGTACACGTCAGGTCATTCGGCGTTGCGCCGAAATAGCTTCCTTCTTCGGCATCCAGCGCGACCCAGTCGCCGAACTGCAGCCGGTAATTCCAGATGTAGTCATTCGAATGACGGCGCATGAATTCGATCCATTTCTTCATGCTGTCAAACTGCTTTTCCAGGATGGCCGTATCCCCGTAAGTCAGGTACATGGTCCACGGCACGATCACGGCGGCATCCGCCCAGGCTGCCGCGGAATCAGCCCCTTCCGCCATCATGTCGTTGTCCGATGCATGTCCCGACGCGGTCAGCGTATCCGGAACCACATGCGGAACCCCGCCTTCCGGTGTCTGGTCTGCCGAAAGATCCGTCAGCCATTTCTCATAAAACAGGTATGTGTTCATCAGATAGCTGGCCGTACGGCAGAAGATCTGCGCATCGCCGGTCCAGCCGAGACGCTCATCCCTCTGCGGGCAGTCCGTCGGAACATCCACGAAATTGCTTTTCATTCCCCAGAGGATGTTGTGATGCAGCTGATTGACATCCGGGTTTGAGCAGCGGAACGTGCCGGTCATGTGCATATCCGAGGAAACTGCCCGGGCTGTAAAGCATTCCTTCCGGACCTCTCCCGGGAACTCCAGAACCTCCGCATAGCGGAAACCGTAATAGGTGAAATGGGGCCGGTATTCGATTTCCCCGTCTTCTCCGAGCACGACTTCCAGTTCCTGCTTCGCTGTCCTTAAGTTTGCCGTATAGACATTGCCTTCTCCGTCAAGGATTTCAAAAAAGCGCATGCGGATCCGGTCGCCTTTTCTGCCTTCCGCCCGTATGTGCGGCCAGGCAGACATATTCTGACCGAAGTCCAGGACGGTCTCATTTTTCGGAGTGCGGATGATTTCCTTTACTCCGATGGTTTCCATTTCACGCACCTTCGGGAATGCCTGCGCCGTCAGCACGCTTTTATCGAAAGGAATTTCTTCGACAGGACGCCAGGCAGATTCGTCCAGTCCGGGCAGATTCCATCCGGCGATTTCCCTGCCTGCGTCATACCGTTCGCCGTCATAGATTTCGGCAAATACGACAGGGGAATCATTTCCTTTCCAGCTTTCATCCGTAACGATGTCATCCGTGCTTCCGTCCTCGTATTCGACGTGCAGCTGCATCAGGAAGGCCGTGCGTTTTCCGTAATTGTTGCGGTGCCGCACAAACGTCATGATTCCCTTGTACCAACCTGCCCCGAGCATGGCTCCGGCAGCATTCTTCCCTTCCTTCAGGTACTCCTTCACATCGTACGTCTGATACAGAAGGTGCCGGTTATAGGACGTATAGCCCGGCGTCAGGATGTCCTCCCCCACTTTTCTTCCGTTCAGATAGAACTCATAAAGTCCGAGCGCCGTGGAAGTCACACAGGCTTTCCGGATTCCTCCCTTCAGCGTGAATTCCCTGCGGACATACGTGCCCTTGGAATTTTCCGCGTCGGCATCCGTTTCGGCGGAAATGAACTTTCCGCTCCATTCCGCATCCGGTTCCAGCGCCGTCAGGAAATGTCCCGGACGGCTCCATTCACTGTGCTCTCCGTTTTCGGCGCAGACCATGACTTCGGCAAAATAATCCGTCAGGGGCTTCGGGCGGAAATCTGCCCGCACATGGGCGGAATTCCCGCTTTCGATTTCTCCGCTGTCATAGACGGTCTTTTCAAAACGGCTGTCCTCCGCAATGCGGAGACGATAGCGGCTCTGCTTCCGGTTCCGTCCGTCAGCTTCCGTCTGCCAGGAAAAAGACGGTGCCTTCGCCGTCCCGATCAGTTCCTCACTGTAATCCATCCGTATCTTCTTTACGCAGATCATAGAACCCTCCGTTTAAAAAACACCCGCCGGACCCTCTGCCGGCGGGTGTTCCCGATTACATTTTAATCTTGAAAACAATTTTCCGGCCTTTTTCTCTCCGGCCTTCTTCCGCCTCGATGCAGGGCATATGCGCATCCCATGGCGCGTAATAGCCGAACATTCCGGCACTGATCAGATTGCCTCCGCGGTTCTTTCCTTTTTCATAAAACAGGATGTCGCCTTCGGTCGGTTTCCCGTCCGGAACCAGGTTCTCCGTCAGGTCATAATAAATGAATTCCCTGCCATCCGTAATGTACTGCAGGTCGGCATACAGGTGATGCGATTCCATTCTGCCTTCGGCGAACGGCTTTGTCTCATACTCCTGTACCAGGGCAAACAGCCTGTCCGATCCGATCAGCGGATACTTTCCGTCCGGCAGCTTTTCCTTCCTGTCCTTTTCTATGAAAGCCCTGATGGCTTCCAGGCAGGATCCGAACTGCGGATACATTTCCAGATTCCTGATATCATCTACGATCATGGAATCTCCTTTTCATCTCAATTTACTACTGCATAAAATGATTCGGAATGAACATGACAATATCCGGCACATACGTCATCAGGAAAAGCTCGATGATCATCAGCACAATCATCGGCCAGATCTCCTTGATCATGTCCGCAAGTTTTGTCTTGCCCAGCTGCGAAGTGATGAACAGCAGCATTCCGAACGGCGGTGTGGAAAGACCGATCATCATGTTGAAGCAGATGACAACACCGAAATGCACCAGGTCGATTCCGAAGGCATTGACCAGCGGAAGTACCATCGGTACGAAGACCAGCTGAATCGTGCTGACATCCAGAACGCATCCGAGAAGCAGAAAGACGATATTGACGACCAGCAGGAAGATGTACTTATTGCTCGTGATGCTCGTGACGACAGCCGCGACGTCTGCCGGTACCTGCTCCTTGGCGATAATATAGGAGAAAAGCATCGAGGTCCCGCAAAGGAGAGCCAGTGTTGCCGTATTGGCTGCTGATTTCCTGATGATTCCCCAGAGTTTCTTCCATCCCATCGTACGATAAACGAAGGTGGAAATCAAGAGGGCATACGCGGAAGCAACAGCGCCCGCCTCGGTCGGCGTGCAGACGCCGGAGTAAATGCCTCCGAGGAGAATGACGACTGTCAGAAGGGCAGGCAGGGCGCGAACTGTTGCGCGTCCGAATTCCCTTCTCGACATAATCACGCCGGACGGATAATTTCTCTTATTGGAAATGTAGAAGACATAGGCACCCAGGAAAATGGCCAGCAGGACGCCGGGAACCATGCCGCCCATGAAGAGCTTGCCAATCGACGCGCCGGATAGCATCGCGTAGATGACCATCGGGATTGAGGGCGGGAAAATCGGGCCGATCGTGGCGGAAGCTGCCGTAATGGCACAGGTGAATCCGTCATCGTAGCCCTCTTTCTTCATCTGGGCAATTTCCATGATGCCGATGCCGGAAGCATCCGCGATGGCTGAACCCGTCATGCCCGAAAAGATCAGGGACAGGAGGACGTTCACGTGAGCGGTGCCGCCTTTCAGCTTGCCCAGAAGTCCGTTGCAGAAATCGAAGATCCTGTCGGTGACTTCGCCCTCATTGAGGACGTTCGCCATGAAAATGAAAAGCGGCGCCGCCAGCATCGTATAGTTCGAAAACATATTGCCGGTAATGACCGTGAAAACCTGTCCCATCTGCGCAGGCGCAGCCATGATGAAATAAATGATGGACGCCGCCAGCATGGAAAAAGAAATCGGCATGCGGATGATGAAGCAGATTGCCAGTGCAACGAATAAGATCAGTACGGCCCAGTTCATTCCTGCTTACCTCCTTCTTTATTTTCTGTCTGAACGTCGGACGCTTTCCCCTGTTTCTCCATCTCAAGCACAGCCGCTTTCGCTTTGTCCGAAAGCTCGATGCTCTCGTCCGTCGTACTGTCGAGGGCGCTCTTGATCAGGTTTTCCTGGAAGGATGTCACTTTGCCTTTGTTCAGTTCATATTCTTTTTTCGCTTTGAAGACATTGATGATGGAACGCACGATGACTTCCGCCAGCATATAGATGAATGGCGCAAAAACAACAGCGTGAGGCATCTGGAGGACGCCCGTCACGTTTTTCTTTTTCATCATCGACTGGATGCAGGGAACGAATGCGACAGACAGAAGAACTGCCAGAAGAATGTTGTAAACGACCTTGCAGATATACTGTCCCTTGGGCTGGAGGCTGTCGTACACCAGGCTGAAGACTACGTGCTCATCATTTTCCATAGCCTTCCCGACGCCGAAGAACATTGTCCACATATACCCGAGTACGGAAATCTCATAGCTCCAGGCAACCGGTACTCGAAAGATATAGCGGGAGATGATAGAGACCATGAAAGTAATGAAGATAATGGTGAAGCAGACGGAAGTGACGCCTACTCCCAGGAAGTTCATGATCCATTTTCCGGTCTTTCTTCCCTTGGATACGGGTGCTTCGTTATTGGTTTCCACTTATAAACCCTCCTCAATAACTGTCTGACGGGATGCAGGCCGACCGGAGCCTGCCCGCATCCCATCGGATCTTCACAAAAACTGCCTGCTGCCTGATTCTGCTTTATTTCGCAGCAGCCTGGATTTCGTTGTAAAGATCCATATCCCACTGTGCTGTCTGTTCCGGATGGTTGGTGTAATAAGCCTGAACGTTTTTCTTGAACTCTTCTTTATCCGGTTTCGTAACCGTGATTCCGTTGTCTGTCAGGGTCTGGATGTCTTTTGCTTCCTCAGCGATACGGGCATCGTCGTTGACGCCGCGGGCATATTCCATGGCATCCGTGACTGCCTGCTGCTGAGCTGCCGTCATGCCGTTCCAGGTATCTTTGTTGATGCAGGGCATAATGGAGTCGATGACATGATCCGTCATGGCGATGTACTTGGTGACTTCGTAGAATTTAGCACTGACATCTGTCGGAAGCGGGTTCTCCTGGCCGTCAACTGCGCCGGTCTGAAGTGCGGTGTAAAGTTCGGAGAAGGAAATCGGGGTCGGGTTGGCTCCGAGTGCCTCGCCCAGATGCAGCCATGTCTCGGAGTTCGGCATTCTGAGAAGAAGTCCGCTCATATCTGCATAGCTGTTGATGGCCTTTGTACGGGTATTGACTTCGCGTGCGCCCAGATAGAAGCTGGAAAGCGGTACGCAGTTCGTCGCATCCTGAATCTTCTTGCGGATCTCATTCTTGCCGATGTCGCCGTTCAGGACGGATGTCATGTGATCATAGCTGCTCCAGAAATATCCGGAAGCAATCATGGAGCACCATTCCAGACCGGACTGGGTTGCCAGTGTCGGGAAGGAAAGATAAGCAATATCCGCATCGCCGTTCAGCAGAGCATCCAGTTCGTTGTCTGCCGTAAATAAAGTGCCGTCTGAGTAGACTTTGCAGGTGACTGATCCGCCGGAAAGTTCCTTGACCTTATCCGCGAAAGCCGACATAGCTGTCGTATGGGAATCGCCTGTTACGGAAACCGATGTGAAGATCAGTTCCACTGCCGGATCCTTGGAAGCATCGCCGGCTGCCGTGGAAGCTGCTGTCGAGGCTGCCGTCGAAGCTGCTGTCGAAGCCGCTTTCGAAGCTGCCACAGAGGCTGCCGTCGAAGCTGCTGTCGAGGCCGCTGTAGAAGCTGCCTTGGAAGCTGCTGTCGATGTCGCCGTGGAAGCTGCTGAACTGCCGCAGCCCAGAACCGATGCTGCTACCATCGCTGCACAAAGAACTGATGCTAAAATTCTCTTTCTCATTTTTTTCCCTCCGTTTGATTTGCTTCATGATTAAAAATCTGAATCTATTTTCAATGCCCTGCCGGCATCAAAAAACAATTCTGTCCGGGTCGGATTCCCTTACATCTCAGCGAAAAAGGATTCCCGGAAATGCTGTGTGATATCATGGAACTCTTCAATTTCGAGCTTTCTGCTTCCGGTCAGCAGCGCGTCATCCTGTTTTCTCGACTTCGTCGTAATCGGCACGCCTTCCAGCTGCATGTGGTATTTCGCATTGCACGGATAAACCTGGCACTCGATCATCGAAGCCGCCCCGAGGAAGTCCATCATGACCTTCGCCCTTTCCGGTTCCTTCTGCCAGTTTTTCACCAGCCAGGCATAGAGATCTGCATGGAAATTCGCCATGACGCCCGAATATCCCGCCACTCCGTAGGACAGGCTTTCCAGAAGCGTCGCCGCATTGGCATTGAAGATCTTCAGGTCGCTTCCCTTCACGGCTTCGCATTTTGCCTTCAGCTGCGGAAGATCGCAGCAGGTATCCTTGAGGAAGGAGAACTTGCCGGTATCCGCGCACCATTTCAGAAGTTCCGGACTCAAAAGCCTCTTGTACGGATAAGGACATTCATAGACGCCGAAGCTTTCCGCATCGATATGGTCAAGCAGATACTCGATTCTCTTTTTCGCAGCATCTTCGCTTTCATTGACCTTTGCAAACTGGTTGGAAATGAAAACATAGGACTGGACGCCCGCATCGATGACCGCCTGCGCCTCCCGCACCTGATCCTCCGGATCTTCGGCTACGTGCCCCGAGGCTACGACTCCGATGTGCTTCGGCGTATTCTCAATCACGAATCTGGCAAGTTCAAAACGTTCCCTGGCATTCAGCTGAAACATCTCGCTTGACTGACAGACGGCGAAGATGCCCGTCACGCCCATTTTATCGTACCATTCGATAATCTTCAGAACTCCGTCATAATCAATTTTGTTGTCTTCCGTAAACGGAGTGATCATAACCGGCCATACACCGCCCGCAATCTTCATTGCCTGTCCCTCCTGCTGCCGATGCAGTCATGCTGCATTGATTCATCTACAAGCAGTGTAAGTCATTCCGAAACATTTCGCTTTCAATTTTATACGCAATACGATTTTATACTTTTTTAAGAAAATGCTTTCTTTTTCTATAAATGTATGGAATAATACTATACAGAAATGAAGTATCTGTTTTGGTACAATTGACGAATTTTCCCGGAACACTTTCTATTCTATTTGTTCTCTTCTGAGGAGCGCCATGGAGAAGCTTGAAATATTTGATGATTACAACTGGACGAAAGAAAAAAAGGTCATCACGAAAGACAAGCATCATGTCACGGGACTGGGAAATTTCTCTTACTGGAATTACAACTCTTCAACCGTACCCTCACCAATGCATTTTCATTCCGACATCATGGAACTGCACTGCATGATCAAGGGCATCCGTCTGACGCAGATTGAAAAAAACGGAGAGATCCTGAAATACATCACGACCGGCAACCAGATCTGCATCGTCTATCCCTACGAAATGCACAGCAACGGAACACAGCCTCAGATGCCCTGTGAATTCTATGCCTTCCAGGTCAACCTTTCCGATCCCGGAAATATGTTCGGACTGAATCACGAATACAGCTATGCCCTCTGCCGCCTTCTGACCGGCATGAAGGATCATCAGCTGGTCATGGGAGAATCGGGACTGTCGATGCTGCGCACGGCCTTCAATCTTTTCAGCGACCTCAATCCCGACACGATCCGGATCGGCGTGCAGTATCTGACTTCCTTCCTGTTCACGCTGCAGTACCTGACACCGCTTCAGAAGACAGAAGTCATGACCGTGGATTCCGGCATCCGCGACTCCATCCGCTACCTGAATGAAAATCTTCAGGCCAATCTGCGCCTTGAAGACCTGGCCCAGGTTTCCGGTTATTCACTGTCCCGCTTCAAGGTGAAATTCAAAAAAGAGATCGGCGTCACGCCGGCCGAATTCATTACGCTGCAGAAACTGGACGAGGCCAAGAAGCAGCTCCGGGAAACTGATAAAAATATAACCGAGATCGCATACGACCTCGGTTTCTCCTCAAGCAATTATTTCAGTTCCGTCTTCAAGAAAATTGAAGCCTGCACGCCTCAGTACTACCGGAAAAAAGTCGGCATCCCGGATTCGTGAATTACTGCCGGTTCATTTCCCGTCCTGCTGTTTTTTCTGTTCTTCCTGCTGCATGTCAACCAGTTCCTTGATGATCTTGTTCTGGTAATAATAAACCAGGACTACCACTCCGAGAACAGCCGCCAGAAGAATAAACAGGAAATACGGCGGAAGGATGCTGTTGAACAGAAACGCCAGAAGCACAAGGATATCCAGAAAAAGAAGTCCCGCTCCGGTTATGCGGCACATCCGCTGGCCTTTCTTTTTTTCTTCCTCATTGCGGAAGGTCGTAAACTTCCGGACAAGGATCACGCCGCCCTTTCCCATCAGAAGCGGAATGGAAAGCCCCGTGAGAAGCGCAATGATGATGACTGCCGCGATGATTTCCTTAATCGACATTTCTTTCCTCCGTTCCGTACAGGTCTTTTGCCGGAAGAATCCTCTTCGGATCCGCGGGATGCTCTCCCAGCATTTTTTCCATCCATACCATATCATACCATGTCCCGAATTTGTACCCGCATTTTGTAAAATGCGCAGCATTCCGGTAGCCCATATGCTCATGAAAGCCGACGCTGTCATTTGTAAGATGAGGATCTGGTGCCGCCGTATAGGAAATGCAGGCACAGACATTCAGGATTCCCTGGCGGCGGAGAATCTCCTCCAGCCTTTCCAGAAGAGCCCGGCCGATGCCCGATTCTCTCAGATCCTTTTTCACGTAAATGCTGGTCTCGACGGCATAGTCGTATGCCTCCCGTTCCTTGAAAGGTCCCGCGTAGGCATAGCCGGCGATCCTGCCGGAAAGCTCCGCCGCCAGGTACGGATACATTTCCTTCGTATGCCGGATCCGTTTGCGGAATTCGGATACGGAAGGAACCTCGATCTCAAAGGTGATTGCCGTGTCACGCACATACGGAGCGTAAATATCCAGCAGTGCCTGCGCGTCCGTTTCCTCTGCTTCCCTGATGATCAGTCCTGAATCCGTTTTCATTTTCAGCCGCCTTTCTGTACCGACAGACTCATCATACAGGAAAATGTTTTAAATGGACACAGAAAACTGAAAAAAAGCTGGATACAAAGCCATTTTCCGGAGGACTTTTATTCTTTTTATGGAAAATTACGTCAACCCTTGCAATTATTACAGTTCTGTGACATAATATTTCATAATTATTATTGTTAACATAAACCCGGTATGAGGGAGTCAGGTAAAAAACTTTATGAAGAAACGTATTTTTTGCTTTATGCTCGGACTTACGCTCGCCTTCTCTTCCGTCAGCGTCATGGCTGACCAGGAAAGCGATCTTCAGGCTCAGAAAGAACAGAACAGCAATGCTCTTGACAGCACGAATTCCGCACTGAACGATGCGGAAAGCGCTCAGAGCAGCCTTCAGCAGGAAGTCTCCGATCTGGACAGCCAGCTTGTATCCCTGATGTCCAGTATCGATGTTGTCAATGCAGATATCCAGTCGACGCAGAGTCAGATCGACCAGAAGACGTCGGATCTGTCGGATGCGGAAGCGACGCGCGACCAGCAGTATGCCGATATGGAAACGCGCATCCAGTATATGTATGAAAACGGCGGCGGCATGACCTGGTTCTCCTATATTCTGCAGGCGCAGGATATCAGCGATCTTCTGAACCGGGTGGAATATTCTTCCCAGATGAATCAGTACGACCGCAGCCAGCTCTCCGAATATGAGCAGAACATCCAGAGTATTTCCGATATGAAAGATGCTCTGGAAGTCAATAAATCAGAACTCGTGGAAGAACAGAACAGTCTTCAGGATCAGCAGGATGCTCTTAATACTGCCCTCGAAGAAAAGAAGGCACAGTCCGCCGATTACGACACAGACATTGCTTCTCTCCGTGAACAGGCAGATGCCCTCAATGCAAAGATTGCCGAGCAGAATGAACAGCTGAAGCAGATCCAGGCAGAAAAGCAGGCAGCAGCGGAAGCAGCAGCCAAAGCGGCGGCAGAAGCCGCAGCATCTCAGGCGGCTGCACAGGCAGCAGCAGATTCCGAAGCAGCCCAGACAGCGGCAAAAGAAGCGGCAGATGCCGCAGCTTCAAAAGCATCTGCAGAAGCAGCCTCTCAGGCAGCAGCTTCCCAGGAAGCTTCACAGGCGGCAGCATCCGATACGCAGCCTTCCGCTTCCGAAGGATCCTCTTCTGCTTCCTCTTCTTCCGGTTCAAACATCGGCCAGCAGATTGCTGACTACGCCTGCCAGTTCGTCGGCAATCCTTATGTCGTAGCCGGTGAAAGCCTGACCGAAGGTGCCGACTGCGCCGGATTCGTCAAAGCCGTCTATGCGCATTTCGGCGTCTATTTTATCCGCAATCTTGAAATCATCGGACAGCTCGGCCATTCCGTTCCTCTTTCGGAAGCAAAGCCCGGCGACATCCTGATGTATTCCGGCCATACAGCCATCTACATCGGAAATGATTCCCTTGTCAACGCAAGTTCTCCGGCTCTGGGAATCATGATCCGTTCTCCTGTCACATATCGTACCCTGATCGATGTCCGGAGAGTCTTCGATTATTGATGCGGAAATAAACAGTGTCATGGCTTCAGAGCAGCCACTCTGACCAGGAAACAGCGAAACCGTCTGCTGCCTCATCCTGCACATATGCGTAGAATTTCTCTGCCATGTCCGCTTTTTCATTGTAATACGGCGTTTTCCATCCTGCCTGTCCGTCTGCCGGCCGGTATCCGAGATAATTGCCGCCGAGCAGGCATTGGCGGTATTCAATGTCCTTCAGTGAAACATCCGGATTGCATATCATGTCATACATTGCCATAAATTCCACGGTTCTTCCGACTCCTCCCGCACAGTGGAAATGAAGCCAGCTGTCCCGGGGCAGTTCTTTAACGAATTCGATAAAGGCATCGATGCATTCCGGTTCCGGCCAAGCATGGTCGGTTGCCGTGATTCTGAAATACTGCAGCCCTTCGTTTTTCACCGCCTCTTCTTCTGTCAGTGCCTGCACCGTTTCAATGGTTCTTTTCTCATCCGCATTTTTCTCTCCGTCAAGAGTACAGATTTCCGTCTGTTTTCCGACGGTATCCTGCAGGCGTTCCTTCTCATCCGCCAGGACTTCCTCCCGGGTCATTCCAAGATTGCTCCAGTCGTTCTTTCCGTACCAGCTCACGGCAGTTCCGTTAAGGAAGCCATGCGATTCCTGCCGGAGATCGACTATATAAACCGGTCCGTCCGACTGCTTTTTTATTTCCGCGGCAAGCAGACGAAGGCCGTCCAGCGAAAACTGCGCGCTTCCGGACATACGGCATTGTTCCATACCCTGCCGTGACGGAACATAATTCGCGTCCATCTTGTATTTATCTTTTGCTTTTCCAAACACTGACTGCATTGTGCGAAAGCCTTCGGGAAGTTCAGCTGCATCTGAATCGATGATCCATTCCGTGCCGTCATATTCCGCTGTACTGCCTTTTGCAATTTCCTGCTCCAGCAGCGTCATCGTTTTCTGTGACGCCGCTTTTGTACTCCCGCACGCGGACAGAAGACATGCCGGAACCAGAAGTCCTGCAATCAGGAACCTCCGGATTTTCTTTGCCGTACGCTTCCGGTACACCTTATCCCTCTGCACAGATCTTCCTCCTCTTTCTCATCGCATAAAATTTTTATCATGATGACATACCGCATACAACAAATCTGTTACAAAGAGAATCGTGCATGACCTGCGGGGTTCCTGAAAAAGAGTCCTGCCGTTAAATTTCAGATGACGCAGAGACTCTTTTAACTTGCAAAGGACAGCCATATAGGGCACAATGTGTCAGAGAGACATTCTGATAAGCATCTGATGCATCATCAACAGCGGAGGCAGGGACATCCGATATGAAAAGTACACAGAGCGAGGGAAATGAAGATTTCAGCATCTCTGAAATATCCGATGAAATCTTTGCAAAAATGCAGGGGAAATCATACAAGGAGAATTGTACGGTTCCAAGAGAGGATCTTCGGTATCTTCATGTGCTCCATGTCGGATTTGACGGTGAGACGCACGAAGGCGAATTGGTCTGCAGCAAAATGATTGCTGAAGACCTCCTGGAGATATTCAAAGAATTATATGAGTCCGGGTACCAGATTGAGAAAATCCGTTTGATCGATGAATATGACGCGGACGATGAAACCGCCATGCGCGACAACGACTCTTCCTGTTTTAATTTCAGGTTCATTTCGCACACGGAAAAAGTATCGAAGCACGGATCCGGCCTGGCAGTCGATATTAACCCGCTGTACAATCCTTATATCAAAGAGGTCGATGGGAAAACCATCGTGGAACCGGCTACCTCTGATGAATACACCGACCGCAGCAAAGACTTTCCGCATAAAATCGATGAAAGCGATCCGGCATATCAGCTTTTTACGGAACACGGTTTTAAATGGGGCGGGTCCTGGTCTGACAGCAAGGATTACCAGCATTTTGAAAAGTGAATCGATTATCGCTGCAGATATTTCAGTATCCGGGTTGTTGCCAATTCATTTTTACTCATTGATAGCAGCTCATCAAGGCTGATCCACTTATAAGCCACCGTTTCCCCATATTGCAATTTAATATCGGTTTTCCTGATATTGGTTATGCAGATATATTCGTAATAAATCGTCTGATGATCCGTATTGACTTCAAAGCCAAGCTGTTCCAAATCATCTGACAAAACTCCGGTTTCTTCATGCAATTCTCTGCCGGCACATTCTGCAGGACTTTCTCCCTGCAATGCTGAGCCGCCGGCCGAAGCTTCCCACATTCCGCCAAGGTGTTTTCCGGGATCGCGCTGCATGATCAGATAGCTGCCGTCAATATGTTTCACTACAATGCCGCATACCAGGTGAAAAACTCCATCAGGAATTCGTTCTCCGCGGATAAGCGGTGACATGTGCAGTTTATTCATGTGCTCATCATATGCATCCCATAATTCCATAACGCACCTCTCACAAATGAATGTATGAGTGAAGGTCGCAAAATACTGAAAACCGAAATAACAATTTCCCATTTTAAGATAAATTCATTTTTGGGAAACGGCCTTTTCGCTTTCTCTTAGCCAATTTGCCACATCGACTATTTTTATCCCTTCATATTGATAATCCTCATGTCTGGTTCTGGCAATCAGAATCTTAGGATAGGCATCCTTAATCTGTAAAAGAGGAGTTATCTCTCTTTTAAAAGTACTTTCACCGGAAATATCATCTGATACCTGAACATAAAATTTCTCATCATGCTTCATTGCAACAAAATCAATTTCTTTTTTATAAAGAACACCGGTATAGATTTCATATCCTCTGCGCATTAGTTCAATGGCAACTATATTCTCAATCATTCTGCCATAGTCCATATTTCTTGTTCCCAACTTTGCATAACGAAATGCATGGTCACTCAGATAATACTTATCGCTTGAGGCAAGATATTTTTTTCCGCGAATGTCATATCTTCTGACTTTATAAAAGGCAAAAGCATTACATAAATATTCCAAGTATTTTCCAACCGTTTTATGATTGATCCTGTCATTGTTTTTCGTCATCGTATCTGCAATCTGGCGCATAGAGGACAGATTTGCAACATTGTCCATCAGGAAATCTGAAATACGATCCATCAATACAGTATTTCTGATTTTGTACTTTTGTCTGATATCACGAACAATCAGCGTATCAAATACATCTTTGATATAGTGATATCGTTCTTCTTGATCACGATATACATAAGAACCGGACAAGCCGCCATCTTTTATATATTGGTCGAATGCTTTGTCCATATCTTCAGGCTGATAATATTCCACATACTCTTCAAAGGAAAACGGGAATATCTCTATCTCATAAGTTCTTCCGGTAAACAGAGTTGCAAGGTCGCTGCTTAATAAAAATGCATTAGAGCCTGTAACGTAAATATCATATTTTTCAGAAGTATGCAGACTGTTTATCGTAAGTTCAAACTGCGGGCACATCTGTACTTCATCCACAAAGAGATAATTACTCTTTCCCCGCTGATAGTGTTCCTCCACATATTTATTAAAGGCGTGGTATTCTTTTAAACCTTCAAATTGCAGGCTGGTATAGTCAATATAGATAATATTTGCATCTTTATCTGTTTTTTCAAGCCAGTCAATATAGCTTTCCATCAACCTTGACTTACCGCTGCGCCTGACGCCTGTAATTACCTTAATATCCGGAGTTCCTTTCAGACGTTTCAGTTTCTCAAGATAAGTGCTTCGTTCTATTATCTTCATTCATGCTACCCCTCCTTTCCAATCTATTATATCTGTCCTATTTCCCAATATCAATATTATTTCATTTTTGGGAAATATAGCAGATTGCCAGAGATCTGATAGCAATATCATTGCCCGTCGCACCGCAAACCCTGAAATTTACCGCGTAAGTCTGCTGATTCCTTCTTCAATAAGGGTAAATACCCTTGCTACAGCGAACCCGTCAGCAATCGCATGGTTCAGCCTTACAGAGACCGGCATCTTTATGATACCGTTTTCATCCTCATATCTTTCCCAATTGACAATAGGATTGAAATACAGATATCCATCCGGCAGTTCAACGCTAAGCGAATCGTATGAAATCCAGGGAATACACGAAGCATCAAACCAATTAGGATGATTAACCATGTCTAATCCGTACTCGCGCGTCTGCTTGGCTTTTTCAAGGTCAGCAAGTGCATTTTTATAGAACACATGATAATCTTCATTGTACTCCGTATAAGCAATGGTAATCGCGGCAGCCCTTGCATTGCAAAAATACCGGTATTAGAATACAAGTGAATTCTAGGAAAAGGGTTACGCAGGCTGATGGCAGAAGGCATAAGACATGCTTTAGTCCAATGAGAATTTAAAACTGTGGGGTAAACCATATGAGGGAAGAAGGCGCTAAAAAACTGTTGGCTATGCTTTTTACAGGAATGCTGGTTATCGGACTCGTGGCCTGCGGCAATAAAAATAACGCGGACAGTACTTCGTCCGATGCAGTTTCATCAGCTGAAGCCTTGACATCCGATATGGCACCATCAGCTGCGGCAGAGACGTCCGATGTGACATCATCGACTGAGGCAAAGACAGCCGATACATCGTCATCCTCTGAGACACAGACAGCCGATGCGGCATCGTCAGCAGCGAAGTCAGAAATATCCGGTACGGAAGTAACTCAGAGTGGAGAAAATAAAGATTTCTTCATCTCTGAAATATCCGATGAGCTCTTTGAAAAAATGCAGGGAAAATCATACAAAGAGGATTGTACTGTCCCAAGAGAAGATCTTCGCTATCTTCATGTACTCCATGTCGGATTTGACGGTGAGACACACGAAGGCGAATTGGTCTGCAACAAATTTATTGCAGAAGACCTTCTGGAAATATTTCAGGAGTTATATAAGTCCGGTTATCAGATTGAGAAGATCCGTTTGATCGATGAGTATGATGCAGACGACGAAACCGCCATGCGCGACAACGACTCTTCCTGTTTCAATTTCAGGTTCATTTCCCATACGAAAAGAGTGTCAAAGCATGGGGCCGGACTGGCTGTTGATATTAACACGCTTTACAATCCTTACATCAAGGAAGTCGATGGGGAAACCATACTGGAACCGGCAACGGCAGGTGAGTATGTCGACCACAGCAGAGACTTTCCGCATAAAATCAATGAAAACGATCTGGCATATCAGCTTTTTACGGAACACGGTTTTGAATGGGGCGGGTCCTGGACGGACAGAAAAGACTACCAGCATTTTGAGATCCCCAATGACGTAATCGAGGAGAACAATCTGAATTACGGAGCCTGAACCAGCAAAACACTGAAGCAGCGGTTTTCAGGTTTATTTTCCATCGACTCCTGACAGCAATACTACCGTCTCGACATGGCTTGGTTGCTCCAGATTGATGTCTGGATGTTGCAAATATGTTCCGGCTTATACTTGGGAATTTATCCATAAACTCGGCGAAGCGCTCCATTTTAAGCTCTGCCGTCCTGTCCATCTCCGGCATATATATATCGACACCGTCCTTCATAAATGTTGTCATCAGCGTCCCCTCCGAAATGCAGAGTAAGTATCTCTCCTTCTACCTTCCTAAGCGCTTCTGAAGAACGATTTTCCGGTCGCTTTAAAAATATTTTCAATACATATCCAGAGCTGCTTTCACAAACTTTTTATATTCGTCGATGCACTTATCAGGGCTCTCAATTTTTATATTTTTCCCGAACTGTGCAAGCCACTGATAGAATCCTTCTCCTTCCGCTACATCTATGTTTACAGAAAACCGTTCATCCGGTTCATCCCTGAACATAATATCCCGGCCAAACTTCTTAATAACTTCTCTTTTCAGATGATTGATTCCACTTAACTTTATACTAACTGTCTTGCCGCTCCACAGATTAACACTCTCTTTTATATAATTACCGAACGTCCTCCCATGTCTTCCGATCTCCTTGAACTCCTGTACTTCAGACATTGGATGTGCCTTTTGATCGGTCATTTCAAGATTAGTCATCATTTCTATCCGGTAATGGCTCGTATTATCGTAGCCATTCGTATTGGCGACGACAAAATATTCATGACTCCAGACCCCAAGATAATATGGCGTTACCTGGTAAAATTTCCCGTTTTTCCTTGCACAACGCTTATTTCCATGAGCATCTTCCAAGTATTGGAAATGTATCTGTTTTTGATCGGCTATGGCCCTCATTACTTTGTCAAACTTTATAGCAAAGCCGTTATCGCGGAGTTTTAGTGAATCCTCTATGACAAGACTGGAATCAATGATCCTTTCGCCTTCTTTTGTTGCCATTCCTTTGATTTTCTTTACCAGCTCCCTGGTATCCTTCATGGTCAGAAACTGGGCGCTTGCAACAGCGTCAACCAACATTTTCAGCTGATAATCCTCAAATGCCTGATTGATCATGTACCAGCCATCATTTCGATTTTCAGCCATAATGATCTCATATCCGGCATCCTGAAGAGCATGTATATCCCGGCCTATTGCTTTGCGCTCTGCTGATATCCCGTACTTGCCAAGTTCCTGAATGATCTCCGTAGAATTGATTGGATGACGCTCATCGGTTTTACGCATAATATCCAAGAGGTATATGATCTTCAGCTTATTCTTCTCTTTTCCTATAAGTTCCTCGCTCATATGACTGCCCCATCTTTGTATTTATAGGTCATAAGAAAGTATGTAATGCCTGCGCTTCTTTTATTCATCATCTCTACAATACGCTTATCCGCCATTAATGGATGCACATTTCCCTCATCTGAGAACATTACCATATTAATTTTGTCTATCTCATTGTTTTTCAATTCTTCATATCCACGGAACGATTTGTTCTTTCCGGGTTTTTTATTAAAAAGGCCATTTCGACAATACACATCATAACAATAATGCCCATAAAACCATGCTTCTGTAATTTCACCGATCATCTTGTTAAGCGTTTTCAGTTCAACCACCGTCATTACAGACTCATCATTAATACTGGATAAATTCCAGAAGTCCATGGCTCCTTTATTCCCAGCAAATACAGTATGTGAAGTATGCACTTCCTTGTAAAACAATCCGCAGGGAAGCTGCCTGTGAATCTTACCCGTAATTCCTGGTATTTGCCTCTCTGCAATCTCAAAAAACTTCTGTGGCTCTTTTTCAAAAAACAATTCTACCCTATGTTCAGGATCTCCATCGTCTTCTGCCTTTCCTTCCGCTGAAGGATAATTATTAAAAAAGCTTCCATTTTGTAAAAACCCCTCAAATTCCTTCACAGCTCTTTTTAGATCTTCAGATAATTCAAACCAATCTTCATCCAATCCAAATTGTTTATAAAATGTGAGAACCCTATATAGAAATCTTCCATAATGTCCAATTGCAAAATTTCCATTTTTCATAAATACGTTGTCCCAATCAGGTATCTCACCGTTCACATCAAGCAGAATCTTTGTGTTTCCCGGGACATAACAATGACATGCTAATGCCCACCCCTCAAACGCTGCATCGTCGTTCTGCATATTACTATAGTTATTTTTACCTTTTACCGCTGCAGCTCTTGCGGACAACCTGATCTGGATATTAGCTCCATCGTCTTTCGTGTCAAAGCATATACCCGAAGGAAGCTCAGTATAATTTACTGCCGCTGAGAAGGCATCGATTAACCACTGATTTGAATTCGTCTGATTTTTCATCTGATTTTTATCCTCTTCTTTAAGTCATCTGAAATACCCAAATTCATAAATCCCTTTGGATTCTCAGTATGTATTGGCACTATTGCCTCTTTCGGATTAATCGTAGTAATAACCTCAGCAATTGTCTCTGGATCTGCATGTCCACTGGTATGAAGATGTTCAATATCAAATTCCCATTTTTCCGCCTGCCTGACAACTGCTATAAGTTCTGGCTTCGCATACTCTTCGTTCTCATCAAGATACCCGTCCCACATGGAGTAAATGAGAACAGGCTTAGGATTACAGTCCTTAAATTTTTCCATAATTTCTCTGTAATACTCGCTGCTACCGATCATCATTACGAAACCTTCCTTCAGCATATACTCATACTGAGTCATGTTGAATAGCGGATCAGTCTTTCTTCTAAGCTTTTTATCGAGTGATATTATGTATGATCTATGGAACTGAAACCTCCAGTCTCTCTCGTCCTCTCCGACTAACTCAGTGAAAAGCTGAAGCTGCTTTTTTACATAAGAATTACAGTAGAGAGCTTTCTTTTTATCTGTACTTTGATATGCAGCCCAATAAAATGAAGCTATACTTTCAAGATTGGTTGATGAGCAGATAAGAAAGGAATAAGGATGATTTCTAAGAATATCGGTAGCGGTTTTCTGCATTTCTTCTTCAGAAAGAACCTTTTGATTTTGTCTGGACATCATCGTTCCTTCTGTAAAAAGAACATCTACAGGCTTATCAGTAAGATGTTTTTTTATATCCTCTGTGAGATTTTTCCCCAGTCGACCATGTGACCTATAATCACCCGTGTGCACATAGGTCTTTCCGTCAGCCTCAAACCTGAGCATATATGCATCAAATGCAGAATGATCCACCCTTAGCGCCTTAAATCTAATGTCTTTATAATAATCCTCTTCTCTGTTTTTATAGAATCTTACATTCTTACCTGACAGCAGCGTTTTTTCTCTTTCCAAGATCTTACGCTCTTCATCTGATAGCGATTCTATATTGAGCAGAGTATCCCTGATATTTTCCATCAGCAACTGCCCGACTCTCCCGATAAAAATATCCACACCGTCCGGAATATGTGACAAAAGTCCTATGTGGTCGCCATGGATATGTGTGAAGAATACCGCATCCGGCCTGGTGTCAGCAGCCTGCATCATGGCAATCATCTGATCATCAGATGATTGCTCCTCATCAACGGAGAGTTCCATACCAAAATCCACCCAGATCTTTGTGTCGGCATCAGTAGTGATCTGTACTATTGCACCGCCAATCTGGTCCGCTCCTCTTAAAATCTGAAAACCCATATTTTCATTCCTTCCGATGCATTTGGGGTATTTTGATAGCACTACGAGATGGTGCGAAAAAATTTCAACCATATCAGCGTCATTATAGCATTTATAACTGCACGGTGCATCGTTTTATCCAAAATAATGCCAACTCAATTGAAAACATAAGCTTCTCTTATTTCTCTGATATCACATTCTGTAATAGTAACCTTTGTGCACAGAGCATCAGTCGTTGCATCAAGAAAAGCGCGGTGCTCAGCCAGCATTTTTCTAGCTTTCGCGTAGCTGATATCCAGCAAAGCCGACATTTGCATATTCCTGCGTTCCTTGACCATAGATCCTTCACAACTGTCCTGGATCCATTTATCAAACCCGTAAGAGCAATAATTATCAACCATCCTTTCTGCAACATCAAAAGCAACATGAAGATCGCTATTTGCCCCAGGATCAGATGTTCCGTAAACAATCTCGGTAGCAGCCTTACCTCCAAGCACTCTTAATAATTTCTTCTCATATTCTTCAAAAAAAAACTCTACGCCTTCTCCCTGATAATTATGAACAAAACCAAGTGTTCCTCTGCTCTCCGAATCAGATCGGATGGATGCAATAGTTGTACTCCCCGGTCTTAGAAGTTCGCCTATTACAAGATGTCCTGCTTCATGGCATGCCACCCTTCTGCAAGCATCGGGTGTTTCAGGAAGATTGCCCTCAGCTGAACTGAATATTTCATTGAGAGCACTTTCAATAATATCTTCCTCCGCAATTTCTTGGTGGTTAGCAAAAGCAGCAATAATCCCTGCTTCGTTTATTATATTTTCGAGAGCCGCGCAGGACCTTCCATTGAGCATTCTTGACATCCAACCCGGATCAACATCTTCAGAAACGTGCTTATCCCTCAGGTAATAGTGTATGATTTCTTCTGCTTCATGCCCTGTAGGAAATTCAAATTTTAACTGTTTTCCAAGTCTTCCATCTCTTAGTAATGAGTCCGGCAAAACATTCAGAGTATTTGCCGTTGCTATTACAAATACTTCCTCTTCACCAATGTTATCCATACATGCCTGAACGGCAGCGAATTCTTCAGCATGTTCATCATCCCGTTCTGTATACTTGTCGATATCATCCAGCAAGACTATTGAGGGAGCATTATTTTTTGCTTCTTCAAACACATCAACCATTTTGTCAATAAAGTCTCCATCTGCCTTCGTTTTACGACACACATAGCTTTTTCTTCCTGAAAGCTTTATAAAGCAATCAGCCATCGTTGTTTTTCCAGTCCCCGGTTTTCCATAAAGCAAGACACCCTTAGGACTATGAACTCCAAGGCGTTTGTATTTTTCTGTATTTTTCAGAATATCTGCCAGTCTTGTAAGTTCCTTCTTGATTCCGGAATAACCGATTACAGCATCAAAATCATCTTTCATATCCTGCCTCCATAAAATTCGGATAAACTATTGTTTCTCTGTCTTTATATGGAGTATATGAAAAATACTGGGACAAAATAGTCTCAACCAAAGAAATCTCATTGAACCTATTCTGGGACACGTTTTATTCCTAATTGTATAAAAATAAGGTAAACGTAAAATCGGCTCTTTCCAAACTCAGTTGATTTTATCATACAAAAGCTCATGTAAAAGTACTTTTGCCCGGAGTAACTGAAAACTATTCCTACCATACATTACTCTTTTTATAAGCTTTATTTTTGTAACACTACCTTCAGCAAGACCATTATTATAATCATATTGAATTGCATTTTTTACAGCATCCAAATCGCTGCTAATCCCTTCAACATAGGATTGTAACTCACTTATGTTCTGCATTTTACAGGCATTTTGGATCCAAATCAGTATTTCGTCGGACTTTTTTGAAAACAATCCCGCTAAATGCTCCTCCTATAATAATACCAATTGCAAGATCAATCATATTTCCCTTTATGTCACGCGGCAAATTATAGTTCCTAC